>Ga0316204_10000043_pt1 | contig 535796 bp, 450 predicted proteins | sample 6monrhotite_MG_2_FD_205661 | JGI IMG/M metagenome (GOLD analysis project Ga0316204, IMG submission 205661) | Microbial mat bacterial communities from mineral coupon in-situ incubated in ocean water Damariscotta River, Maine, United States -... | ecosystem: Environmental > Aquatic > Marine >...
AGTTTTTGAGCAAATATTCCATATTTAAGTACTTTTTCAGAGAAAAAGGATCCTATTTCCTATATTCCCCAAAATCTTACTTATTTTCATGAAAGCAAACGGGGTTATTGCACAGACTCACGTTGGGTAACATTAAAACCAATTATGCAAGAAGATGATGATAGCAATAGTAAGAATTACATTATCGCTATTTATGTATTTTTAATTGGACTTTTATATTTTGTTTTAAAGAACTTTTTCCTAAAAGAAAACCCATTTAAAATGGGCCTTCAATAGAGGTAATTGGACATAGAATTGAAATAAATATATTCATTCTATGCTACTTTTTAAGTGCAATAATATTAACTGGAATAATAATCTCTATATATGCTTCAAAACTAATAGAGGTATATGTAAAAGCTTTTATAAAGGCTTTGATTTTCATTATTATTTTAGGTGTACTAATATGGTTTTATGAATGGATATTTTTTTATCGAGATTTCGCATTTAGTTTTGCGGAATAAAAAATAAAACGGTCACCCAACACAAGCTAAGGCAAACAGCCTTGCCTACCAAAATTATTCTGTTTACACAGAACTACTTACCTTAGCTGAAACGTTATGTCTCACCTAATAATAAATTGAGACAAAAAAAAGTACAAATGATAAACTATAAATACTTACTAATTCTTCTCTTTATTCCATTTAACTTAACGACTGTAGTTTCTCAAAAAAAAATTAAACTAAAGTTCGATTTCGAAAGAAATATGACATGGAAACAAGAAGTTAAAGTAATTTCTACTAGAAACTTTAATTCAAATTCCATTTCACAAATTATTGATTTAACAATGGTTGTTAATCTGAGTAAATTAAATGACAATAAGCCTTCAGAAATTGTCTGTGAAAATGTTACAGGTGTGCAAAAAATTATTGAAGCAAAAGAAATTAATAACTTGGAAACCGAAAGTTTTGAAAATAAAAATGGACAAATTACAGCCAATATTAATGAAAATTATGAATTCATTAATGCTAAAGATCATGGAAAATTAAGTGATGACATTTTGCTTTACTTTTCGCCAGGTCCATTTATTGGTTTCATTCTACCTAAGGGGAAAATTAAATTGGGTGACAGTTGGGATTCTGGTGAAATTATACCTGTAGGCCCTAAAACTCACACAAAAGGAAAATTGATATTCTCTGAAATCAAAGGCACCTTTCAACTAACTAAAATTGAAAAAGAGTTAGCTTATATTCTATGGAAAGGAAAAGCAACAGTAAATAAAACTCTTGATGCAAAATGGGAAAGAACAATTATTTTTGACTGGAAAAAAAAGCGGTTCATAAGCAACCTTGGAAACATTCAGATTGATGCTCCAAAGTGGAATATAATATATCAAGTTGATATCATTGCAAAATATTAATTCACCCACAATTAGTTTAAAAGCTTAAAAACTTGAATAAAAAAGCAAGACACAACAAGAGCTAAGGCAAACAGCCTTGCCTACCAAAATTATTCTGTTTACACAGAACTACTTACTTTAGCCAAACGTAATTGAAAATAGAAATGAGAGCAACAGAATTATTAGCAAATCGTCTCAGAGAAGTTCTAACCGAAGGAAAATGGGTTACAGGAACAAACTACAAAGAACAAATAATAAATATGGATTGGAAAGATGCTATTACATCTATTGATGGCCTGAATTCTGTTGCTAAACTCACATCCCATATTCATTATTATATTGAGGGAGTAAAAAAAGTTCTGGAAGGAGGTCCGCTTGACATAAGTGATAAATATAGCTTCAACGCTCCACCAATCCAGTCTGAAAAAAATTGGAATGACTTGGTATATAGATTTTGTAATGATTCTGAGAAGTTTATCAAACTGATTGAAGAAATGCCAGAAGAAAGGTTATTAGAAAACTTTGTTGACGAAAAATATGGAAATTATCACCGCAATATTGATGTTATGATAGAACATAGTTATTACCATTTGGGGCAAATTATTCTAATTAAGAAGTTAATCAATAAGAGAAAATAAATAGCTATTAACAATGTATGAATAGCATAAAAACAATCGCTTATATTAAACGTTTTAACCCATTAGAATTATGGATGAAGAATACATAGAAAGTGTAAAAAAGCAATTTCAATATTATAAAATGTTGGGAGATAAGACCATAAACCAATTAAATGATAACGAATTGCTTTGGCAATATAATTCTGAAAGTAATTCTGTTGCTATTATGGTAAATCATCTTTGGGGGAATATGATGTCCAGATGGACTGATTTTCTTGTTTCAGATGGTGAGAAAGAATGGCGTTCTAGAGATTCGGAATTTGAAGTTATTATAAAATCAAAAACAGAATTAATTGAAAAATGGGAAAAAGGTTGGCAATGTCTATTTGATGCCTTAAACTCAATTAATAAGAAAAATTTTGACACGATTATTTATATAAGAAATCAAGGGCACACAATTGTTGAAGCAATTAACAGACAATTATCACATTATTCCTACCATGTAGGACAAATCGTTTTTGTTGGAAGAATGATAAAAGGAAACGATTGGAAAAACCTATCAATACCTAAGGGTACATCGTCTGAGTATAACAATGAAAAATTCTCAAAAGAGAAATCAAAAATTCATTTTACAGATGAAATGTTAAATAGCAAAAAATAAAGACAGCAGCTAACAATGAACTAAGCCTATACCTTTGCTTTAAAAAATTTTCAAGCAAAAATTAACACACTTTAACACTAGTAGCCAAAAAGTAAATAAGAATATTTCTGAACTTTACGCTTGAGTAAATAAACTATTTTTGTAAGCATTCAAAAAAAAGAAAATTGATGGAAAACAATGACTTAACACCATCGGCTCCAAATCCAATAGAGCCAATAGAGCCAATAGAAACAATAGACACAACTCCGGTAAAAACGGATATACAAGCTCTTAACGAGCTGATCCAAAAGGAAAGTGCCTTTTTGGATTTAGTTACACTGGAAATGAGAAAGGTAATTGTAGGGCAACCTCATATGATTGAGAGCCTTTTAATAGCTTTATTAGCAAATGGGCACATTCTTTTAGAAGGTGTTCCTGGATTAGCTAAAACATTAGCCATTACAACATTGGCTAAAACCATTAACGCTGATTTTAGCAGAATCCAATTTACACCCGATTTATTACCAGCCGATTTATTGGGAACTATGGTTTACAACCACAATAAAGAAGAATTTATTTCTAAGAAAGGTCCCATTTTCGCTAATTTTATTTTAGCGGATGAGATTAATAGAGCCCCTGCAAAAGTGCAAAGTGCTTTATTAGAAGCCATGCAAGAAAGACAGGTTACCATTGGAGACACTACTTTTAAATTAGATGAACCCTTTTTAGTAATGGCAACTCAAAATCCAATCGAACAAGAAGGAACTTACCCTTTACCTGAAGCTCAGGTCGATCGTTTTATGTTAAAAGTTGTTTTGGACTACCCTAAAAAAGAAGAGGAGCAAATGATTATTAGAAGCACTGTTTCTAAAGAAGGCTTCCCTACTCCAAATACAGTTATTGACACTAAAGCAATTATCAATGCTAGAGAAATAGTTAAGCAAGTTTACATGGACGAAAAAATTGAGAAATACATCGTCGATATTGTTTATGCTACCCGTACACCAAAAGACTACAACTTAGGAGATTTGGAAGCATTAATTGAATTTGGAGCTTCTCCAAGAGCTAGTATTGCATTAGCCATGGCTTCAAAAGCTTATGCTTTCATAAGTAAAAGAGGTTATGTAATTCCTGAAGATATTAGACGTGTTTGTCACGATGTACTGAGACACAGAATTGGTTTAAGCTATGAGGCCGAAGCTGAAAATATCAATACGGAAACAATAATTAATACTATTTTAAATAAAGTTGAAGTGCCGTAATAGACTTTAGATCGCTTCGCTTTTAGACGCTAGACACTAGATATGAGTAGAATCAAGTCTAGTGTCTAGTGTCTTAGAGTCTAGCGTCTTTTTGAGCAAAGCGAAAATGGATACAAAAGAACTGTTGAAAAAAGTACGTAAGATTGAGATAAAGACAAAAGGGCTTTCTTCTCAAGTTTTCTCTGGCGAATACCACTCTGCCTTTAAGGGAAGAGGTATGGCTTTTTCAGAAGTTCGAGAATATATGCCAGGTGATGAGATCAGAACAATCGACTGGAATGTTACTGCTCGGTTCAACCACCCTTATGTTAAAGTATTTGAAGAGGAAAGAGAGCTAACAGTAATGTTAATAGTAGATATCTCAGCTTCTGAATCGTTTGGAACAAAAGAAATGTTGAAGCGGGAAGTTATTGCAGAACTATGTGCAGTTCTCGCTTTTTCAGCAACTCAAAACAATGATAAAATTGGTTTGATACTCTTTACGGATCAAATTGAATTATATGTTCCTGCAAAAAAAGGAAAGAAACATATATTAAGAATTATTAGAGAGTTAATCGAATTTCAGCCCACTGGAAAAAAGACCGATATTAAAGAAGCTATTCGCTACTTCACTAATATGGTTAAGAAAAGAAGTATCGCTTTTATTGTTTCTGATTTTATCGATGAAGGGTTTGAAGATGCGCTTAAAGTTGCCAACAAAAAGCACGACATTGTTGCTTTAAAAGTTGAAGACGAAATTGAAAAAGAACTCCCTAACGTTGGTTTAATTCAATTAAAAGACAACGAAACTGGGCAAACGAAATGGATTAATACCTCAAGTAAAAAAGCTAGAACAAAATACAAGGCAAACGCTTTAAGACGAAATGGAGAATTGAAAGAGACTTTCAGAAAAGCGGGTATAGACTACACAACTATAGCTACTAACCGTCCCTACATTATTCCATTAATGAATTTGTTTAAACAAAGATGAAGCATTTATTAAACATATTATTCTTGTGTCTGATTGGAATAGGCTTCGCTCAAGAGCAAGTCAATTTTAGCTTGGTTGCTGATAAAAACAAAGTTTTAATCGGTGAAACAGTCAATGTTCACATTCTATTTGAATACACAGCAGATATTGACGAGAGCAAAATTGGCTTCCCAGTTGTCTCTGACTCTACAGATTTTGGAGAGGAAATTGAAATTTGGAACATTGGTGAACCGAGTAAAAAAACAAACGAAGATAACATGGGGAATCTCATCTTGACTTTTGAGCAAGACTTCACCCTAACAAGCTTTGATAGTGCACTAGTTGAGATTGGTCCTGTAACGGCTTTAATTGAAGATGACTCAATTCAATCCAATGTTGTTTCGATATTGTTCCTACCCGTTACAGTAGATACTACACTCGACTTTAAAGACATCAAAGCAATTGTTGAAGATCCACTAACAACATGGGAGGTTATTAAAATGTGGTTTGGCAAAAACTGGCCTTGGGTATCAGCAATTATAGTTGCTATTCTCGCGACTATAATCATCATTAGAAGAAGAAAAAACAAACCGGAGAAAGTAGTTTACATTCCGCAAATTCCTTTATCAATTACTTTATTAGAACAACTTGAAGCGGTTGAACAAGAAAAACTTTGGCAGAATAATAAGAATAAACTCTACTATTCAAAATTGACAGATATTATCTGGAAATATATTGAACATCGATACGGAGTAGCCACTTTTGAGAAAACCAGTAATGAAATACTTTCAAATTTAAAGTTAAAAGCTATTTCAGAGGATCACTTTATTCTGGTTGGTAAATTATTCAGACTTGCAGATATGGTGAAATTCGCTAAGACTTTACCTTCTCCTCAAGAAAATGAAGAGGCTATTGTTATTGTTCGAAAAACAATTGAAGAAACACGAAACGATTTAAAAGAATTACCAAAAGACAATCAAGCTTAAGTTGGGACTTTTTGACACATATCAATTTGCGAATCCAGAAATACTTTGGTTTTTGTTAGCCTTACCGCTAATTATAACTTGGTACGTTTTAACACAGAAAAACAAAAGTGCAACCCTTGCTACATCTAGCTATAAACAGATTAGCAATATTGATGGTAGTTTTTTACCCAATTTATATCATGTGTTTTTCGCCACTAAGACAATTGCAATTGGGTTGTTTATTATCGGCTTAGCGAGGCCGCAAATAAATGCCAATTCAGATTCTTACATTGAACACTTTAATGAAGGAATTGATATCGTTGTGGCCATGGATGCTTCTGGAAGCATGCTAGCTACTGATTTTGAACCTGACAGATTTGAAGCTTCAAAAAGTGTTGCGAAAGACTTTATTGCCAAAAGAAAAAATGACCGGATAGGGCTGGTTGTTTTTCAGGCTGAAAGCTACACACAATGCCCACTTACAAGTGACAACCGAATAGTCCTTGAATTACTGGATGAGATGGAACGAGATGTGGTTCCTGATGGTACAGCCGTTGGTATGGGATTAGCAACATCCGTAAACAGATTAAGAGAAAGTACTGCTCCTAGTAGAGTTATAATACTCCTTACCGATGGTGTAAATCGTAATGGAAAGATTCATCCAATAACCGCTGCTGAAATGGCAAAAGAATTTGGAATAAGAGTATACACAATCGGTGTTGGAACCAATGGAAAAGCAAGAATGCCAGTTGGTATTAACCCGATAAATAACAGATACGTTTACGACATGGTAGATGTAGAAATTGATGAAGAAACGCTTACTGAAATAGCTTCTATGACGGGTGGAAAATACTTTCGAGCTACTGACAATGATAAGTTAAAAGCAATTTATGAAGAAATAGACTTGTTGGAAAAAGAAAAAATTAAATCAATAGAATACGAAGTAGATTTACCAGAAAAAAACCTTTTATTTTTAATAATTGGTCTTGGGTTAATCTTATTTGAATTTCTTATCAAATCAACCATTTTAAAAGGGATATCTTGAGTCGACTAAATAAATATAGTTATAACACTACTGCTGCTATTATTGCAATAGCAATAGTTGAAACTCTCTTTTGGAGTATTGGATACGCTGTGTATTATTATGTTACCGAAGAAGTTCCTGAATTTCGTTTTGAGAACAAATGGGCTTTATATTTATTAAGCGCCATCCCTTTTATGATTCTTCTATTTTTCTGGTTAAAAAGTTGGAAAAACAGAGCTATCAAAAGATTTGCTGATAAAAAACTTTTACCCTCGTTGTTTAATGGCTTTTCTACAGGAAAATCTCTAATTAAATTTATTCTTTTAAGGCTAAGTGTTTCCTTTTTAATCATTGCGATGGCAAATCCGCAATATGGAGAAAATGAAAAAGATGTAGAAAGCAAAGGGATTGATATTATGTTGGCTATCGACGTTAGTAACTCAATGCTTGCTGAAGATTTATCTCCTGGTTATAGCCGACTGAAAATTTCGAAACTTTCTATTGAAAAATTGATTGACAAGCTTCATGGAGATCATATTGGAATAGTTGTTTTTGCAGGAAGTGCATACAAACACCTTCCGATTACACCAGATTACCATGTCGCAAAAACATTTACGCAAAATGTTACTACTAGAATGATGTCTTCACAAGGGACAGACATTGGACTTGCAATAGATGAATGTATGACTTCCTTTAACTTTGAAAATGGCGCTAACAAAACAATTGTCGTATTCTCTGACGGGGAAGACCATGAGGAACAAGGAATAATTGCAGCTGAAAAAGCAAAAGAATTAGGGGTTGTTGTCCACACAATTGGGATGGGAACAACCAAAGGAGTTCCCATCCCAGTTTATAACAATGGAAAAAAGACAGGAAACAAAAAAGACGAAAACGATAATACTGTTTTAACAAAATTAAACGAAGAGAATTTAATAAACATAGCCAATGCAGGGGAAGGTTCTTATACAAGAGCAAATGGTATGAGTATTGGATTGGAAGGACTGATTGACCAAATAAACGCTATCGAGAAAGCAACTTTAAGCACAGAAAAATACTCAGGATATGAGGACCAGTTTCAACCTTTTTTGGCAATGGGGTTATTACTATTACTAATAGAACTTTTCATTAACGAAAAGAGAACCAAAATGGCTGATAGAGTTAAACTATTTGAAGAAGCATGATCTTTAATTTAAAACATATCACACTATTTCTTTGTTTCGTCACTGCATTTTCGGATGTACAAGGGCAAACCAAAGAAAAATTAGATTTAAACAAAGGTGTTGATGCCTACAACAAGGGTGACTACGGAACTGCCCAAGAAAAATTTGAAAAAGCCTACGAAACAAATAATTCATATAATGGAGCTTTGTATAATGCGGCCAACTCTGCATACCGTAACGGAGACTTCGAAAAAGCTACAGAATATTACGAGCAATACGCAGGAACTCTTGATAACAAAAATGATAAAGCCAAAGCTTATCACAATCTTGGAAATGTTTACCTGAAGCAAGATAAATTAAAAGAAAGTATAGATGCTTATAAGAATGCACTACGCAACAACCCTAATGATGAAGACACTCGATATAACTTATCTTATGCCTTGAGTAAATTAAAAAAACAACAGCAACAACAGGACAAAGATAAAAAAGACGATAACGAAAATAAGGACAAGAAGGACGAGGAAAACAAAGATAAAAAAGACGAGAACCAAGAGAAGGAAGACAAAAAAGACGGAGATAAATCAGACGAGGAAAAGGAAGGAGATAAGGAGGAAAAAGAGGGTGATGGAGACAAAGAAGAAGAGAAAAAAAATGAAGAAGAAAAAGAATCCGACAAACCTAAACCCGGAGACAAGGATAAAGGAGAAGAAAAAGAAATAGAAGGAAAAATGTCCAAAGGTCAAATAAAGAAAGATTTAGATGCAGTAAATGAGGACGAGAAGAATATTTTGCTTAAAATCGCAAAACAAAAAGGAAAAAAGAAAGGAGATAACAATACCAAGGATTGGTAATAATTACAAATGAAATTGAGTTTTAAAATAGCATTGATATTATTCCTTACAAACGTATTATTCGTTTCGCAATTGAATGCTCAAAACTTTACTACGAGTATTAATACTTCTAATACCTCTGTACAGGTTGGAGACGTTTTTAAATTGACTTATTCCATCTCCTCCTCAGATAATTTTAGTGTAACAGGAATCCAAAGACCTACTTATCAAGGGTTTTCTCTTGTTAGAGAGTCTAATGGTGAATCTCACCAATCCATTAATGGGAAAACAACACATTCATTTGAATACTCACTTGTTTTAAAAGCAAATAAAAAAGGAACTTTCAAATTGACTCCTGCAACATTCGTAACAGGTAAAACAGAAACAAAAAGTTCGTATTTCACTGTACAGGTTGGAGCCAGTGATCCAAAATCAAATGTAGCTCCACCAAAAAACTCAAACCTCTTTACTAGAATTGATGTCAGTAAAAAAAGTCCTTACAAAGGGGAGGTTGTTTTGGTTACTTATAAAATATATTCTCGTTATGGAAACTTGTCTCTAGACGATTATGACTACTCTATGACCGATGGGGTTTGGACAGAAGAATTAACACCTGGAAATAATGGATGGCCCTCAAAACAAGAAAACATAAGTGGTGTAGCGTACAATGTCTTCACGTTGAAAAAAGAAATTGTTTTTCCGCAAAAAACGGGAGAAATTAATATTGCTGCATTTGACATTACAGCTCGCGTAAATCGCAGCTTTTTTAACCCAGGTTCAGTTATTGATGTTAAAAGTAATCAACAAACATTAACAGTAAAACCACTTCCAAAAAACTCCCCTCCTAGTTTTGAATCACAAGTCGGAAAGGATTACAAATTTGAGGTAAGCTATTCTACAACAGAACTTAAAACAAATGAACCGATTGACTTAAAAATTAAAATTTCTGGAAAAGGTAATTTAAAGCAATTGAATGCTCCAACTCTTAATTTCCCAACTGACTTTGAAGTTTTTGACCCAGAGACAAAAAACAACGTAAAGGTAAGCTCATCAGGCTTGAGTGGGAGCAAAGAATTTACTTATCTAATTATCCCTAGGCACTACGGAGAGTTCAATATTGATGCTTTGGAATTTTCTTACTTTGATGTTTCTACAGGAAAATACAAAACACTTAATTCTGATGGAGTTTCTATAAACGTTTTAAAAGGCGACAACGAACAGACAAATCTTACTACCGGAAGTAATCAGGAGGACGTAGAGTTATTAAATAACGAAATTAGACACATTGAACACGAAACAGAATTAACCCCCTTAAATGAGTTCTTTTTTGGCTCTACAGGGTACTATTTAGCTTTAGGCACTCCTATTCTACTCTTTTTAGTTCTTTTCTTTATTAAAACAAGAAAAAAAGAAGAACACGATGAAGCTGAACTAACACACCGAAATGCCTCAAAATCTGCATTGAAAAGATTATCAAAGGCGGAAGAATTTCTTGCAAGCAATAAAGATTCTGATTTTTTCGAAGAACTACACAATGCCATTGACGGATATTTATCGCACAAATTTAAAATCCCTGTTTCTGGATTAAACAAAAAGAGAATTGAAGAAGAACTAAATAAAATTAGCATTGGAAAAAACGCTATCACTTCTTTGATTAAAGTATTAAACGATTGTGAAATGGCACGTTTTGCCCCTGTATCGCATAGTGATGCCGAGTTAACATTAACAACGACAAAGAACTTAATAAACGAAATTGAAGAACATGTTAAAAAATAGCATCCTACTCATATTCGCTATTCTGTTTTCAGTTTCCGTAAAAGCTGAAGTTTCTGATCCTATGGGTGTTTTTAAGGAAGGGAATAAACTTTATGAGGATCACAATTACGAAGGCGCTGTAAATTCATACAATAACCTTATTGAGGATTATTATTCTCCTGAATTATTTTTAAACCTAGGGAATGCATATTACAAACTAGATGATATTCCAAACACTGTTTTGTACTACGAAAAAGCTTTAAAACTAAAACCAGGTGATGTAAATATCTTACACAATCTAAAATTAGCTAATACCAAAGTATCCGACAAGAACAAGGTAAATGACTCTGTTCGATTAAACGATTGGTTTTTCACTTGGGTGAGTAGTGCACCCAATTATTGGGCATACAACTCTGTATATTTGTTTTTCATTGGTAGTTTATTATTGATATTGTTTTTGTTTTCGAAATCAAAGAAACTAAAAAAACTAACTTTTTATACGGGAGTAATCGCAATCGTGTTAGGAATTACATCAGTAGTAATCTCTAGTTTTCATAAAAGTAAATTAACAGCAATTGAAAATGCTATCATATTTAAACCCTCGATTGATTTAATGTCAGAACCAACTGAAAATTCAAGTGTCTCATTTGTTTTACATGAAGGTACGAAAGTCAAAATATTAGACGAAACCGAGCTTTGGTTCGAAATCCGTTTTGGTGATGGTAAAATAGGATGGTTACAAAAGGAGTTTGTTGAAACTATCTAGATGACCAAAGAAGAAAAAGTTCAATATATTATTGATGAATTGGAAAGGCTCTACCCAGAGACACCAATCCCTTTAGACCACACTGACGAATACACGTTATTGGTTGCCGTTTTACTTTCAGCTCAATGTACAGATGTTAGAGTCAATCAAGTAACTCCTGCCCTATTTAAAATGGCAAACAATCCTGCTGAAATGATTCAACATTCAGTAGAAGAAATAAAAAGTATCATCAGACCATGTGGATTATCACCTCGAAAATCTCAAGCGATTTACGACTTATCTCATATTCTATTAGATAAACATAATGGTAATGTTCCTCAATCATTTGAAGACCTTGAAGCACTTCCAGGCGTTGGCCACAAAACTGCTTCCGTTGTTATGAGTCAGGCATTTGGTGTCCCTGCTTTTCCAGTTGACACGCATATCCATAGATTAATGTATCGTTGGAATTTAACAAATGGTAAAAATGTAGAGCAAACTGAAAAAGATGCTAAAAGGCTATTCCCTCGCGAAATTTGGAACAAACTACATCTTCAAATCATTTTTTATGGCAGAGAATACTCACCTGCCAGAGGAGCAACAAAAGACATAGATTACATCACTGTGTCTATCGGAAGAAAAAGTGAAATAGCTAAGTTAAAATAACATCAATTGAAGGATTAAATCAAGGCTCTTGATAATCTGGATTAGTCACAAAACTTGGGTCATTTAGAGATAACAAAAATGCTTTTAGATCTATTCTATCCTGAGGATTAAGCTGATTGCCACCAGATAACACATTTTTCATTAAAGGGTCTACTGTTGCTGAATTCTGCAATCCAATTGCATAATGATTAATCACATCGTCTATTGAAGCAAACCTACCGTCATGCATGTAAGGTGCCGTATACGATAAATTCCGTAAAGAAGGAGTTTTAAACTTTCCGTCATCGCTTGCATTTCCTGTAACTGCTCCTAGACCTAAATCTGTAAAAGCAGCATCCAAAGCATTGTTATGATACAAGTTATCCGTCCAAAGCGGGTTATTTATATCTCCATGACAGTGGAAACAGTCTCCTCCAGCTTCATCCATAAATACATTGTATCCTGCAAATTCGGAAGGAGTTAAAGAAATTTCACCTCTCATATATTGATCAAACCGAGAATTTCCAGAAATCAATGTTCTCTCGAATTGAGCAATCGCCATTGTAACCAAGTTGGAGTCAATAGTCTCTGTCCCAAAAGCGTTATCAAACAATGTTGGATAATCATTATGCGCTTGCAATTTGGCAACTGCATTAGGCCAGGTTTCATGCATCTCAATTGGGTTTACAACAGGGCCATAAGCTTGTGCTTCTACACCTGTAGCTCTTCCATCCCAAAAGTAAGTATCATTGAAATTCCAAACCATATTAAAAATTGGCATAGCATTTCGATTGCCTTGTACCATATCTATTCCTGTACTAAACTGCAAACCATTATCCGTAAAAGCATTTGCTGGGTTATGACAGCTAGCGCAGCTTTGGGTATTATCTCCAGAAAGAATTGGATCGTAAAACAATTTCCTCCCCAATAAAACACCTGCTTCAGTAAGCGGATTCCCTGCTGGCACATAAGGCTCCGGAAGTAGTTGAGCAAATTGAGATGGTATATCTAATTCGTAAGGATAATTTACACCGGTATATTTACAAGAACCATCATCTCTATTAGCGTCCGAATCATAATTAAGTGCATCAATATCTGTACACCCCTCTCTTTTCTTACAAGAAGTACTAAAAACTGTGATTATTAAGACAATATATATAAATCTCATATCTACTTTCATTACACAACGGTAAAGTTAATTATAATATTATAACAGAATTGGAATCAATAAAGAACAAAAAAGCGCCTCTTCCAAGGCGCTTTTTGTTTTATTGAGTTATTCCTCCCCAAGAAAATACTGAAACTGCATTTTCTCTCATCATAACCTGTGCTGCATAGTTTGGCATTAACATATTACTATATACATTTAAATCCCATGTATTAGGGTTCTTAAACCATTCTGCAATATTCATATCAATTGTAATTGAAGCATCGTTTTCAATATTGAATGAAGTATTCAACCTAATAAACGAATGATTATCGTGAAATGTAGTATCCGTGCCAACTATTTCTCTAGCCTTACCATTATGATATGCATAAGAAACTGTATCCGTATTGGAATCAATAAATCTTCCTTCTAGTTTCAAATTATGATATCCTCCACCAAGCATAGCTGGCCAACTCCAATTAGCAGCATTTAAATCAGTATAAGTTCCTGAAGTATTGTTGGCGGGTCCAAAACCAAAATCAAAACCTATACCAACGAAACTCCCCTCTTCCAAATGATTTGACAAGTCAAAAGATAAAGAACTGTTATTTGATAAATCGAATAGATTATAATCAGAAAACACCAAGCTATCTCCATTTGACTTGTAAAATTTTACATTTGAAATTAAGTACTCCAAATGTTCAATACTTAGAGTAGTTCCAGCCTGATTTAAATAATCAAGTTGGTTAAAACTTGAGGCGGTAATATCCACACCATCAAAGTCATGATTAAAGTTTAAAGTTATATGAGGGTCTGCATGTGGGCTAAATTCACAGGTGCCATCATCCTTTTTAGCATTAACATCGTAATTAGTGGCTGCCACATCTGTGCACCCTTTCTTTCTGCAGCCTATAGTTATAAAACTTAAAATTGCGATTACAAAAATTGTATAGTTTATTTTTTTCATTTTAATAAGTAATTTAATCCAATGATTAATCTTGATTTTGGAACAAGTTGGTTTGTTCCGTTTAATTTATTCTCAAAATCAAATTGCACATTAGAAGTTAATAATATGTTTTTTATATAAAGTTTAAATCCAAAGTCTCCGTACAAAGAACTTCCCCCTGTATCTAAATAAACATCTGGACCTTGATCATATTTTGCTACTTCATAATAAGCACCAACGAATGGAATCATTAACATCTTTTTCATTTTAAATATGTGAAAAACGTTACTCGTAACGTTCATAGTATTTCCATATTGATACTTATTCTGATTAGCAGTGTTTAATTTATAATTTGAGTTTAGTATTAACCCAAATTTCTGCTTCCTAACAACATATGACAACGAGATTAATCCATCCCAACTTCCCGTTCCTGGTTGTAAATCAAGATTTGGGGTTCCATAAAGAAATTTCTTTTCAATGCTACCCAAAGGAATCTTAACTCCAATTCCAATTGTTACTCTATGTACTAACTTAGATGTATCTTCACTAAGCTTTGTGTTATATAACTGGAACCGTTGAAGAACCATTGGATCTCCAACACCATTTACATTAAATCTCGCAAAATCATTAATGTACTGTGTATTCTGAACATATGGAACTATCAGAACAGTATTCCATCTCTCTTTAAAGTAAAAATTTCCTCTTACCTCGTATATGTTGTATTTTTCTTTGACTTCATTTCCTAAAAATCCAGATTGGGAATTATGACTTGTATGTTTCAAGTAATTCTGTCCACCTAAGTCAAATTTCCCCAGCATTGTACGTGAACGCATAAAAATTCCAAATGAATTTCTAAAGTCCCTAGGTGAAATATTTAAGTAAACGTTACAGTGTTCACAAGCCCTTCCAATCAGACTGAATAGGAGAAAAGCCAATAATATTAGCCTTCTCATTTTTTTAATTTTATTTAATTAATATTCAATTAATTAAATAACACGAGGAGGATGGAAAACATCTGACAATTGCCCCCTGTTCAGATCAATATTAGGATTACTTTGTATTTGGATACTAATGCCTGAATGGTTGATTAAATGAACATTATACTTATCTAAATACGATAGCAACCAAAAATCAAAAGAAACTGTAGAAGATTGCAATTCAATTGGAATTGAGACTTCTTCAACTACCGTCAATTGTTTATTCAAATAACATGTTCCATGACAATGTTTGTCTGGATTCTCTTTGTTAATACATTTCTCCAATACAATATCTTCTTGATTGATGAGAAAATCAAACACAATAGCACTTTGCCATACCGTTCCAGAAAACAGGATAACAAGCAAAAGGGAAATATGAATAATAGGACTATTTCTCACAATGCAAAGATACTAGTAATAATCAACCACAATTTTTTTTAGATAAAATTTTATCTTATAAAAACAAAAAAAGCGCTTATTTCTAAGCGCTTTTTAATGTTATTTAAAAAATTCAGATTATGCTGAATATTTTCTCTTTTCTTTAATTCTTGCAGATTTACCTCTTCTTTCTCTAAGGTAAAAGATACGAGCTCTACGAACAGCACCTTTCTTTACAATTTTAATTTCTTCCAAAAATGGAGAAGCTACTGGAAATATTCTTTCAACAGCTGTGTTACCAGACATTTTACGAATAGTAAACGTTTCGTTCACTCCTTCACCTCTTCTTTGAAGAACAACACCTTGGAAAGACTGTAATCTTTCTTTGTCTCCCTCTTTAATCTTATATGTAACGACTAACGTATCACCAGCTCCAAACTGTGGCCAATCTTTCATTTCGTTAAGTTCGTTCTCTAATTCTTTGATAATATCCATTACTTATGTGTTTGTTCGTTCCTCGATTTCGGGCTGCAATATTACGAATAATTATTTTATATTACATCATTTATCATATTATATTAATCTAATAAATCTGGTCTTCTGTTTTTCGTTCGTTCGATTGCCTGTTCCATTCTCCATTCTTCAATTGCTTTTTCATTCCCAGAAGTCAGTATTTCTGGCACTTTCTCTCCATTATAATCAGCTGGTCTTGTATATATTGGTGGTGATAATAAGTTATCTTGAAATGAATCTGTTAATGCTGAAGTTTCATCATTTAACACGCCAGGAATTAAACGAATTATACTATCTGCTAAAACAGCTGCCCCAAGTTCTCCTCCTGAAAGAACATAGTCTCCTATTGAAATTTCTTTCGTAATAAACATTTTTCGAACCCTTTCATCTATCCCTTTATAATGCCCACAAAGGATAATTATATTTTTAATAGAAGATAACTTATTACAAATTTGTTGATTTAATCTTTCTCCATCTGGGGTCATGTAAACTACTTCATCATAATCTCTTTCTTCTTTCAGTTTTGAAATACAAGCATCAATCGGCTGAATTGTCATTACCATTCCAGCCCCTCCACCAAACGCATAATCATCTATCTTTTTATGTTTATTCGTTGTATAATCTCTCAAGTCATGAATTACAACTTCTACCAAACCTTTTGCTTGGGCTCTTTTTAAAATAGAATCCCCAAACGGGCTAGACAACAAGGAAGGTACAGCACTTATAATATCAATTCGCATAGCGCAAAGATACATCATTAAAGACAAAACTTATGTAAAGAAAATTTGAAAAAATAGTAGCCAGAATCAACTCCTATCTTATTAGGCTAACATGCCCTGATAAGAGTTCTATTTTTCCAGAACCTTCTTCTCTGTAAGATATTTTCCATACATAAACATCTTGAGGTGATATCTTCCCTTTATAGGCTCCATCCCATTTCCCAAGGTAATCATCCGTCTCAAATATTAAGGCTCCCCACCTATCAAAAATGTACATTTTAAAATCTTCAGGAGCTGAACCGTTTAGCACAGCATTAAAATAGTCATTATCACCATTTCCATTAGGAGAAAAAGCATTTGGGACATAAATTGAAAAATCAGCAACTACATTTATATCCTGACATAATGTATCCATGCAACCAGAAGAATTTTCCGCAACTAAACAAACTGGATATGTTCCTATTCCATAGTTTTCAAAATTATACGAAGTTTCCATATCTAGTGAATACAAACTATCATTTATAATCCATTGAAAATCAACTGCATTTGAACTCTCATTTGAAAATTGTACCAATGCATTATAAACCATTACAGTACCAGGAGTATAAGAAAAATTTGAGGTCGGGCTTGGATCAGTACAAACTTGAGTTCCTGCTTGTAAAGCAGAAACACATCCAATAGAATCAGTTATTGTTACCGAAATATCATAACATCCTTCTGCTGTATAAGTATAATTAAACGCACTACAATTGCTCATCTGACTTCCATCTCCTAAATCCCAAACACAACTCTGATTATTGCTACTAACTGTGTTTGATATATTAAGTGTTAACGGCACACAACCTGTTGTATTACTTAATACAATATTCCCTGGCTGAGCCCCATTAACAATTATAATAATCACATCACTTCCACTGCACATTGAATTCAAATCATAAGTAATAATATGATTCCCTGAGCCAGCAACTGTTGGATCAAAAGTTCCTAAAATGGAATCCGTAATCCCAGCTCCAGACCATATTCCTCCTGGAAAGTTAGCCGTCAAGTTTATTGGAGCATCACTTAAACACATAGCACTGACTACACTTATTATTGGTACATCATTGGATAATACCACTTGTTCAATAGAGTCAATTTCTGGGCATACACCATTTGTTGTGTAATAAACCATAAAACTACCAGCTCCTGAAGTTGTAGGAGAAAATTCACCTGTTATACTATTTGTAATACCTGTACCAGTCCATGAGCCTCCTGAGCTTTGAACTGATAAATTGAAATTTGATGCATCTTCGCAAACATCTGTTGGAGCTGTTATACTTAGGTTATCAGCAGGTAATACATTTACAGAAATGGTATCCGCATCTCCACAAACACCAGAAATTGTATATATAATCTGATGTGTCCCGGGACCTGCAAGATCAGGGTCGAATATCCCTAAAGTAGTATTTGAAATACCTGTCCCAGACCAAACCCCGCTAGGATCAGCAGCAAATAACTGTACAGGAGGTATGTTCTCGCAAAGAGTGACAACTGGTCCAATAGTGGCATCCGCCAGGGGAGATTGTGCAAATACCTGCAATATGATCGAATCTAAACAACTATTGTCATCCAATATATATATTGTTTGAAGGCCTTCGCACAATGAGTTAAATGTATTGCCAGATCCAAATAGCACATTATCTATACTATATTGATAAGGGCTGGTTCCACCACCCGTAATTGTGGTAGAAATACTTCCATCACACATTCCACTACAAGTAACAGAATCTGTTGTAGCAGTAAGGGTAACTTGACTAGGAGCTGAAACAACAGTTTGCAAACTCTGTGTACAGCTATTTGCATCAGTTACAGTAACATTGTAGGTGCCAGCAGGAATACTTGATATATCCTCGGTGGTGGAGGCTCCCGTATTATCCCATAAATAGGTATAATTTGTAGTACCTCCGGTCACTGTCAAATCAACACTTCCTTCTGAACCATCAAAACAAAGAGGGCTAGTAAATGTAGTTGATAAGTCTAATACTGTGGGTTCTACTAATGTAAAAGTATCTGAAATAACGCATCCCAAGTTATCAGTAATGGTAACCGTATGAAAACCTGTACATAAATCATCTGCAAAATCTGAAGTACTAACGCTCCCACTCCAACTATAGGAATATGGCAATGCCCCTCCGACAGGAGAAATTGTAGCAGTACCATCACATGATCCAAAACACAAGGGATCTGTATTAACATTAGAAGATGTCATACTTCCCGAAGAATTTATTACAACTGTCACAGTATCTTCACATCCAATAGAAGAGGTGGCAATTCCATAATAAGTTCCAGCACATAAATTTGTTGCAGTATCATTGGTTTGTCCAATATTTGCCCAAGCAATATCATACCATTCATATGTAAACCCAGGAATCGAACCTGACGCAGCCACACTTGCAATACCTGTACATCCACAACCAGCGTCTACGAAAGCAGAAGTAACAGCTATTGGGGGAATTGGAGAACAATTATTATTAAACTGCCCAATAAAAGCAGCATTTGCTGCGTTATTTGGAGCCCCTGGTGTTTGGTCATTTGAGCCACAAGCAGTAATATCACCTGCACAACCTTCACTCCAGTTAGCTTGATCAAAAGGGTCAATACCATTAAAGGACCAAACATCATCACTTCCCGAACCGGAAAAATAAATTAACGGATTAAGATTCGCTGAACCATAACACAATGAAAACACTTCGCACCCATTTAAATCGACTAGCCTTGCACAATCTCCACCATTAGCCATTGCAACATTCGACCATGTAGGTGATGGATCAGTTCCCCAGCCAGCTGCAGGATAACTACAAACAATGTCTCCTGGTGTTGTTTCGGTAAATTCAAAATATTGGAGATTATCCAGTGCTACTGTAATAACGCAATTCCCGTCAATTAAACTAACATCGTCCGCAGGAGTATCTACATTTGGATCAATCCCATTATACAATAATATAATCGTCCCGACAGGAACACATGCCCATAATGGGTCGTTTGTAAAACGAGCGCATCCAGATGCTATCCCAGATGTACCATGATAACCACTGTTATCATCATATATCCAACCTCTTATATCTACACAAGGTGGAGCAGATCCAGAACAATCATATGTTGCACTTGCATCTACAACCACAAACTCTACATATTCTTGACTGCCAGAAGGTCCGTTGGATACTTCGTTAATAATAAGAGTCTGTGACTGTACAACGCCAGAAATAAAGCTCGATAATAGAACCAAAAGAAAAACACCAAACTTTATCATTTTCTTTCCATAGTCAATGTACTTGTTTAACTGTGGTTTAGGACTATTACATCAGTCTTCAAGGTTATCACAGCAAACTTCTAACGAACTCCTAATTTAACTATATATGTCCATTTTAGGCTGAACATTATAGATTAAATTAAAAAATCATTGATAAATAAACGAATTTAGAAGCAAATGGTTGTGTCGTTACGTGTTAAATTTGAATTAATAATATAAAAATTAATTTTTTCAACCCCTCCTGCAACCCCACGAAAACTAAACAATTTCGTCAAAACAAGTTATAGATATTAACATTTATCCGTTGGAAAACGAAACTTTATTTTAGTTTTCCGTACAACAACAACATTAAATTTGAGATTGAACTAATAATTAAATCATTTATTATGAAAAAGAAAATTTTATTTATTGCAGCTATTTTAGGAGCCTCTTTCGGTTCTATAGCACAAGATGACAAGGTGTTTACACCTGAAGAAGGAGATTGGGTAATCGGATTCGATGCTGCTCCTGTATTAAATTATGTAGGTAACATGTTTAATGGTACTGCTGGAAACTCGCTAAATACGGATTTCGTTAATTCGGATAACGTACTTTTTGGAAAGTATTATACAGATGCTACTACTGCGTATAGAGGTTCTCTAAGAATCATGAACTACTCTGTAAAGAATGAAGTACTTATTGATACTAACACGATGAACTCTGCTCCATCATACGTTACTGATGAAACGAAACAATCTGGATCTTTGATTCAATTTGGAGGTGGTTTAGAAAAAAGAAAAGGTGAAGGTAGATTCCAAGGATTTTACGGTGGTGAATTAATGATTTCTTTAGGAGGAGCTACTAATGTTGAAAATACTTACGGTGTTGCTTTAGATACAGTAAATATGGCAACTGGTGGTGCTACTAATGGAAGAGTTTTAACTAGCAAAAATGCTGGTGGATTTGGATTAGGAATCAGAGGATTTGCAGGTGTTGAATACTTCATTTTACCAAAGATCTCTTTAGGAGCTGAATTTGGATGGGGATTCGGAATGCAAACTCAAGGTGCTGGTGAAACAGTAACTGAGAACTATGGTTTTGATGGAGCAACTGCTACAACTCAATCTTTGTACACAGTAACTACTACTACAGCAAAAAATTCTGCTATGGTAATAGATACTGATAACATGTCAGGTAGAATTAAACTATTATTCCATTTCTAAGGAATTAAATTTTTAAGTTTAAAAAGGCTGTCTTTTGAAGACAGCCTTTTTTTTTGTCCTAGTTTTTCATCAATAATACTAAAGCGTTCATGTAATTTCATTTAACCAATACTACCTTTCTTTGTACATTAGAAACAAATGAAATTCATAGGCATTATAATATTTTTATTTACAGTACTGTCTTCAATATCACAAGACACCATAAACCAAATGGATTCTAATGGTAGAAAAACTGGGTATTGGAAGATTTATGGCAAAATGAAAAAACTACCAGATTATAAACCAGATCAAGTAGTAGAGGAAGGGTTTTATAAAAGTAGCCGAAAAATTGGCACTTGGAAAAGGTATTGGGCCAATGGAATAATAAATAATGAGATTGAGTATCAAAATGGAAGACCAAACGGGAAATATATCACCTATTATGAAAGTGGACAAGTAGAGGAAATAGGTAATTTTCCTGCCTGGAGACTTAATGGAGAAACTTGGAGGTATTACGAATCAGGTTGTCTAGAAAAGTATTCCTTTAACGACACACATTCCATAAAAACAAACACGTATTACTATGATGATTGTGACACATCTTCATCGTCGAAAGGTACAATTCAAAAACCTTCAGACACAACATATAAACCACGAAACAATTCAACTTGGGACTGGAGAGGAAGTTACAAACCAGTTGAAAAAATTACTTACTGGGATAGCACAGGGATCAACATACTTTATCAGACAATCCCAGCTGACACAACAAAAAAAATACAACCTCCAAAATTCTATAAAGATGGCTACCATAAAGTATATAATGACAATGCAGATTTATGGTTAGATGGTGAATTTAGAGCAGGGAGACTTTATAATGGAAAATACTATGTTTACGATTCAAACGGACTGCTCGACCATATTGAAATATACAAGAGTGGTAAATACTTTGCGAACGGAGTTCTACGCTGAAGTTTAGGCAAATAGTAAAAAGTAATTTACCTTTGCACCGTGAATCAATACGGTACAGCAGCATATTATACATTAGGGTGTAAACTTAATTTTTCGGAAACGAGTACAATTGCCCAATCGCTTACAGATAGTGGGTATGCAAAAGTTGAATTTGATTCTGGCGCTGATGTTTATGTAATAAACACTTGTTCTGTAACTGAAAGTGCTAACAAAAAATGTCGAAACATTGTCCGTAAAGCCCTGAATTATAACCCAGAGGCGTATGTGGTAGTAATTGGTTGTTATGCGCAATTAAAGCCGCAAGAAATTGCAAACATTCAAGGGGTGGACTTAGTTTTAGGAGCCAATGAGAAGTTCAACGTTAATGAGTACCTCAACAACTTACACAAAAGACCAGAAACACTAATTCAATCTAACGAGATTAAAGAAACCAAAGAGTTTGTCCCAGGTTACAGCACTACAGATAGAACTCGATCTTTTTTAAAGGTACAAGATGGCTGCAACTACTTTTGTTCATTTTGCACTATTCCGCTTGCCAGAGGCAGAGGGCGTAATGCTTCAATTGAGGAAACAGTAAAAAAAGCGCAAGAATTAGCACAAACAGATGTCAAAGAAGTAGTTTTAACTGGTGTCAATATTGGTGATTTCGGATACGGAACTCAAGAAACCTTTTATGGTTTAATTCAAGAATTGGACAAAATTGAAAATGTTGAACGGTTTCGAATTTCATCCATTGAACCTAATTTACTAAGTAATGAGATCATTGAATTCGTCTCAAAATCTCAACGATTTGTACCCCATTTTCATATTCCTCTTCAAAGTGGTTCGGACATCTTATTAAAAAGCATGAGACGTAGATACGAATCATCGTTGTATGTTTCTCGCGTAGAAAAAATAAAAGAATTAATGCCAGACGCCTGTATCGGTGTAGACGTTATCGTTGGTTACCCAGGAGAAACGGACGAAGAGTTTATGAAAACATATAACTTTTTAAATGAGCTCCCTGTCTCCTATTTTCATGTATTTACTTATTCAGAACGTGACAATACAACAGCTTTGAGAATGGAAGGAATTGTTCCAGTTGATGTAAGAAAAGCCAGAAGTAATATGCTCAGAATATTGAGCGAAAAAAAGAAAAGAGCATTTTACGAAGCTAATATTAGCCTTGAAGACATGGTCGTTTTTGAGGGGTCTGAAGACAATGGTTTTATGAACGGTTTCACCACTAATTATGTTAAAGTCAAAACAGCTTTCAACCCTTTAATGGTCAACCAATCTGCTAAAGTCAAAATGACGGAACTAGACAAAGACGGGACAATGAAAATTGAGTTCGTTGAAGAAAAATTAGAAACGATTATCAAAATTGGAGGGTAAAAAACCGTTCAGAGTTCCTCGTTCTCTGTTTTGAGTACATTACCTTTGAAAAACAAAACGAGGAACAAGAAAACAAGGAACTAAGAACGAGAATAAATGTACCCTACTCTATTTCACCTTTTTAAAGATCTTTTCGGAGTAGATTGGAATTTCCTAAAACCTGTTAATTCTTTTGGCTTTTTGGTAGCAATTGCCTTTCTAGTTGCAGCTTTTCTATTCAGAAAAGAAATAACCCGAAAAGAGAAAGAAGGTTTATTACACGGCAGAAAAATAACTGTAATCGAAGGTAAATCGTCGTCTCCATTTGAATTAATCATATTATTTTTAATCGGATTTTTAATCGGGTTTAAATTCCTCTACCCTTTTTATGATTCAACTGTATTAACTGATTTTCAACATTATGTTCTCTCATTTGAAGGTAGCATTTTTGGAGGTATTTTAATTGGAACTGCCCTAGCTGGTTATAACTATTACCTATCTGAAAAAACAAAATTACCAGAACCAATTTCAGTTGAAAAAGAATTAAAACCACGTGAACATATTAGTAATATTACATTACTGGCTTTAGTTTTCGGCTTTCTAGGAGCAAAGATCTTTGCTTGGCTGGAAGACCCGGTTCCACTTTCAGAATTCCTGCACGATCCTTTTAGCGGGTTAACCATCTATGGTGGATTAATTGCAGCTTCAATTGCATGTATCATTTATATAAAAAAACAAAAACTACATGTTTTCCACATGCTTGATGCCGTTTCCCCAGCATTAATATTAGCTTATGGAATAGGTCGTTTAGGTTGTCATTTCAGCGGAGATGGAGATTGGGGCATTGAAAATATTGCAGCAAAACCGAAATGGTTATCATTTCTTCCAGATTGGATGTGGAGTTATGATTATCCAAACAACGTAATCGAACAAGGAGCCAGAATACAAGACTGTATGTATTCTGATTATTGCTATAAATTGGCAACACCTGTTTTTCCAACTCCTTTTTATGAATTCCTATTATGCTTTGGGATATTTGGAATCCTAATGTATTTAAGGAAAAAGATTAAGCTAACGGGGTTTATTTTTATCAGCTATCTCTTCTTTAACGGAATAGAACGTTTCTTAATTGAATTGATTCGCGTCAATGAAACATATAATTTACTTGGTTTGGAGATTACACAAGCTCAGATTATTTCTTCCTTTTTAATACTTATTTCCTTGATTGGATTTTTACTGATTAAAAAAAATCCAACTTTATTTAACCGATAATCACTACCTTAAGTTAATTTTACAAAATTATTTTTTGACAACTACATCAACCCTATGAAGTTTAGTTTTCTCTGTTTATTTCTTATTGGATTTTTTTCAATCAATGCACAGGAGAATAACTGGTCGTTTAATTTGATTCATTATTCTACACAAGATGGATTACCAAGTAACGAAACCTACAAAATATTCCAGGATAGTAACGAATATATTTGGGTTGCAACGGATAGAGGAGTAAGTAGGTTTAACGGTTCCACATTTAAAAACTATACAAAAAAAGATGGATTGGTAGACAATACTGTTTTTGGGTTTTATGAAGATACTGAGAGCCGTATATGGATACGGTCTTTTTTAGGAAAACTATGTTATTTTGAGAATGATTCGATTCATCAATATGCATTCAATGATTCTCTCATAAAACACGTTACCACGGGAATTATATCGGGTATTTTTCTGGAAAATGACACCATGTACGTTGGTGTATCTAGTGGTAAAAAAAGTGGAATGTTTAAAATATCACCGAAGGGAAAATTATCAAACGAGCTACAATATAATGACACTACAGTTAAACCATGGTATATTATTGATAATGGTGCCTATTTACTCTATGGGAATTTTATAAATAAGACTTTTCCAAAAGGCACAACCGTTATAAACATTTACAATGAGAAGAAAACAAGCATCCCTATAAAATCATATGCATCAAAAATCAAAGTAATCAAATGGTGTGAACATGAATATATTGTTAGTCTGGAAAAAACAATTCTAATAATTAAGAATGACAGTATCTCTAATCAATTAAAATTTAACCAACAGATACTTTCCCTTTATAAAGACAAAGAGAATAAACTTTGGGTTGGAACAAATGATGGAATCTATTATTACAAAAATGGAATTGAGAATAAACCATTACATGTACTTCCTGAAATAAGTGTTAGTTCTGTACTCGAAGACCAGGAAGGCAGCATTTGGATTTCAACATTAAACGACGGTATTTATCGAATAGCATCTAAAGAAGTGTTGATTTTACCGAATATCAATACTTCAAAAAAAATTAACATTAATAGCATAAGCCATGATCAGAACAATAGTATTTGGACGACTTATTCCAACGGCACAATAGAAAAAATAACGTTGGATAAAAGGCAGCTTTTCCCTCTATCGGATGAAGTTAAAGAAGCATACAACATCTATCATTTTGGTGTAGATTCCATGATAATTTCTTCGGGCCATTCGGATCAGCATTTTCTTATTAATGGAGTAAATAAAAGTGTTTCAATTGGTGTATATGGACTAAAAAACATTATCTATCTAGCTGATGAAAAATACTTTGTTGGATGCTGTCCAACCGGAATTCTGATGTTTAATTTGGACAGCTTATTGTACAAATCTGCTGTAAATGGGTTTGGAGAGCGAATAAATGATTTATGCATTGATTCAAAAAACACAATTTGGCTAGCTGGTTTTAGCAGTTTATGGAGCTATGATGGTGAAAATTACACGAACCATGGATTAGAAAACGATTTACTGGAACAACGCATCAATCAGATTAAAGTAGATAATGACAACCACCTATATATGGCCTTATCTTCTAACGGAATTCTCATTAAAAATGGAAAGGATGTACATCATATCGGAGAAAAAGAAGGCTTATTAAGTGATATGTGCACTTCCATTTATTTACACAAAAATGAATTATGGATTGGCACCAACAAAGGTCTGAACAGACTAACTGTAAACAGTTGGTCTCCTTTTGAATATCAAATTGATTCTTATGATGAATTTATGGGGCTGCCTCATGGAGATATCAGATCTATTACCTATTTGAATAATCACGTTTGGTTGGCATACCATAATAAAATTGCTGTTTTTAATGAGCAAAAAGTAAAATCCAATTCTGTTGCTCCAAAACTTTATCTAAAAAGCATACTCGTTAATAATGAACCAACTTCAACAGATGACCTCAACAATCTTAGTTACACCAACAATAATCTGTCTTTTGATTTTGAAAGTATCGGCTACAAAAACTTAGGAGAAACAAATATCCAATATCGATTAACAAGTAACTCTTTACAATGGAAAAAGGCTACCGAAGGATTCATTCAACTGCCTTCTCTTTCATCTGGAGATTACCAACTGGAAGTTCGATCAATAAATGAAGCAGGCATCGAAAGTGACTCCTTTGAAATTAATTTTCTTATTTTGCCTCCCTGGTGGGAAACATGGTGGTTCAAACTATCGTTTCTGGGAATTGTAGGTTTAATTGTTTGGGGAATTTTCAAATGGAGAATCGCTGTGGTTCGAGCTAAAAACAGAGCTGAAAGAAAAATAGCCGAATTAGAAAAAAGTGCACTACAAGCGCAAATGAACCCACATTTCATATTTAATTCTCTGAATTCCATTCAAAAATTCATTTCAGAATCCGATAAACAAAATGCAGAGATTTTTCTAGCCAAATTTGCCAGTCTAATTCGTTTGATATTGGAATCAAGTAGAGCTCCTTCGTTTCCATTGGAAAAGGAAAAAATGCTCTTGGAATATTATCTAGAATTAGAACAAAACAGATTTAAAAATAAATTCAATTTTAGTATCAAAATAGATGACCAAATAGATTTGTTTGATGCTTATGTTCCACCAATGATTGTTCAGCCTTTTATCGAAAATGCCATCCTACATGGCATGCTACACAAAGAAGGGAAAGGAAATATTACAATTGAATTTAACCATGAAAGTAATAATTCAATTAAATGTATCGTTGATGATGATGGAATTGGCCGTAAAAAAGCTGCTACTTTTAAAGTAAATTCAGCTCATCAATCAGTTGGCATTTTAATAGCGAAAGAACGGCTATCAATTCTAAGTGGTTCTATTGATAATGAAATAAATATAAAAATCATTGATAAAGTAACTGATGATAATGTATCTTTAGGTACAAGAGTAGAAATTTTAATTCCCCTGTTAGATGATTAACACCGTAATTATAGATGATGAAAAGGACGCAAGAGATACCTTGCGTAATTTTCTTACGGAATATTGCCAGGACATTTCTATTGTTGGAGAAGCAGACAGTGTTGAAAATGGAGTTAACAGCATCTTAAAACACCAGCCGAACCTTGTCTTTTTGGACATTAACATGGCGGATGGTAGTGGTTTTGATTTATTAGATAAATTACCAATTCATAATTTTAAACTGGTATTTACTACCGCTTATGATCAGTACGCATTAAAAGCTTTTAAGTATAGTGCCATTGATTATTTAATGAAGCCTATTAATCCAGTAGATTTAAAAGCTGCGGTCGATAAAATCAACACCTCATCTGTTACTGATAACCTGGAACAAAAACTATATGTTCTTGTAGATTCATTTCAACAAAAAAACTTTGAACGAATTTCTCTCCCGACTTTGGATGGGTTAGAGATAATAAAAATCGAACATATTGTTCGATGCCAAGCTGATAGTAATTACACCCATTTTTATTTAGACAATTCTAAAAAAATTACGGTAACTAAAACATTAAAAGAATACGAAGAGCTTTTTCCCGAAGATCAATTTTGTAGAATTCACCAATCACATATTATCAATCTTAACCAAGTTACTAAATATGTTCGAGGAGATGGAGGCGTCGTAACCATGTCTGACGGTACCGAAATAGATGTTTCGAGAAGAAGAAAACAATTTTTATTGGACAAATTAGCCTAGTAATCAATCTCTTTACAAATAAGCTATTTCCCGAATTCTAGTTTATCCCCGCCAGTTACAAAATATCCTTGCCGTATTCTCAAGCGTAAAATATGAATGGGTAATTCGAAATAGTTTTGTAAAAAAATTATAAATCTAACTCGAAATGAAAAATTATTTAAAACATATTTTTATATTATTATTCTCAATAACTTACTCCTACTCTATAGCACAAACTCAATTACAACCTGCTGATTGTGGTGCAGTCAATGTCGCATTTAATCAGATAATTCAAGCTAACACAGTTCCCGGAGCTACTACATATAATTTTAGAGTAGAAAATGCTGGACTTGGGCTATCGGAAATTGTTTCAAGTCAAAATAGAAATTTTCGATTAAACGATATGATTGCCCAACCTCAGCTTGCCACAACATATGACATCACTATTCAAACGGTTGGTAATAGCGGTACTAGCGTATTTGGAGCTGTCTGTCAAATAACCACCCCTCCATTAACATATGACACACAGTTAAGTTCTACTAATTGCGGAATAACATTAACTTCTTTTGATCAAGTTATTTATGTAGATCAGGTTGCCGGAGCAACAAAGTATGAAATCGAAGTTAGACAAGGAGGAAATGTTATCGGTAGCGAATTTGGACCAAATCCAACATTTCAGTTAAATACGATTCCAAATTTAGATTATAATACAACTTATCAAGTTGTGGCAAGAATTAGAACAAACCAATGGCAATCGTATAGTGTAGCTTGTGATGTAACAACCCCTTCATTGCCTGTACCTACAATAGCTACTTGTAATGTTTCTTTCCCTGGAACAAATGGAGCAAAGTATATTTATTATAGCAACGATTATGGTGTTGATCATTATGAGTTTGAAATGATAGACATGGTTGACGGGTCTCTTCATACTGACATGGATCACAATGGATCACCAACTTCGTTAAATGCTTTTCCACTTCCAAATAATGAGAAGCAAAGGATGTATGAATTAAAAGGAAGAATACATACAACTAATGGAACAATTGGTCCATGGAGTGCAATCTGTCATATTTATGTAGGACTTGCAAATCTACCTACTTGTGTTGTAGCAACAACTGGGACAACAGTAACTCTGGATGCCGATGTACCTTTCGAAACATATCGGTGGTATTTTAATAATAATTTGATTGTGGGGGCAATTAATCAATCATTGGATGTAACTGTTCCAGGTAACTACACAGTTGAAGTTGATTATCAACACATTTGGTCTGGAGTTTCAAGCAGCACTACGACGGTTAGTTTTGGAAATGGTCCAGTAGCAGATTTAGGAATCGATATTGTAAAATGTAATGACCCATCAATCACAACACTTGATCCAGGTAATTTTGTTTCTTATGAATGGAGTACTGGAGAAACAACTCCTACAATTGACGTTTCCACCTCTGGCATTTATTCCGTAGCTACAATTGATATTGATGGATGTACTTCTTATGACGAGATTCAAGTTACTTATAGCTCCATTCAACTTGCTATTTCTACAGAGATAAGATGTACAAATGATGGACAAGCAACCGTTGTAGCTTCTGGAGGAACTGCTCCATATACATATGCTTGGGACGATCAATTATTACAATCTACGGCTACTGCCATTAACCTTTCTGCGGGGACATATACTGTTACAGTAACCGATGTAAATGGATGTACTGCAACCCAACCAATTGTAATCGAAACCAGTACGTGTGCCCAACTCCATACAACCGTTTGTAATACAACGCATGACAATACAATTACATTCATGCATTCTACTCCAAGGCTAGGACCCTCTGTTGAAGGGCACTTATGGAAGTACACCACCACTTATAATGGGAATGATTACACCCATTTTTATTTCCAAAATTCAACAGGCCTTTATTATTATTATGCGGCATATGTTGGAGGAGCTACTGATGGCAATGTAACAAACGGGATATACACTCCAGGTGCTCCTGTTGGGGCAGCAACCGGCCTGATATACGGCACCACATATCAGGTTTCAATTAGAAATGTAACCTCTCTTGACCAAGCTGGAAACCCTGTAAATGTTGGGCCAGAAGGACCGATTTGCAATATTACCTTTGAAAATCCATCTGCTACTCTCAAAGGCGGCTGTGGGAATACATACAATAATACATATACTTTCATTGATAGTTATGGCCTTGCAAATGGAACTCTATCACATAGTATTGGTGGTGCCTATGAATATGATTTTAATTTTTATGTTCAATCTACAAGTACGGGTGCAGTAGATGCTTCAATTACAAGATCTGGACAGAATCCTTTCTATTTTTACGCTGCATGGGTTCCGTTACAATACAAAACCCTTTATAATGTAGAGATAATTGCTCATATTATAGATTACGATGGTGCTATTTTGAATAGCACTCCTAATCCTTGTACTATAGAGTTTGGCGAAGCGATTCCAGAGCCAAATATATGTAATGTGACATCACCTATATCTTTTCAATCTTACCCCCTATCTATCAGCCCTAGAATTGGTGGAGCAGTTGGATATAGATGGTATTTTGATGACGGGTTAAGCGTAGAGACTCTGGACTATTCAGGCCCTTTCTTTTACGGTTCCTGGGCTGGATTTCTAGCTCCGGGAATCTACGACGTATGGGCTGAGGCGTTTACCGACGCTAGTAACCCTTCTGGTTCATTATTAACAGTAGCCAATCCAATTAAATGTACAGTTGAATTTATTTCTACAGCAAGAATGCAGACTAATACCAGCATTGTAAGTTATGATCAAGAGGAGAAGAATTTTATACCTGAAAATTCAGAAAACTATTTAAATATTAACAGTCTAAATCCGGTTTCTCAAATAAACACTTTTCCCAACCCCACCTCAGGCTCCTTCACACTCAACATAATAGATGAGCAACTGGTAAAATTCGTTACGGTAATGGACATGTTAGGTAAAATAGTTTATTCAGAATCCGTACCCAGACAAACGAATTATACCAATACAATAGATTTAAGTATGTATGAAAAAGGCATCTATTTAATTCAAGTACAATTTGAGAATAAAATGGAAGTGAGAAAAGTGGTTTATCAGTAAGCACATAATTTATTACCCATATTTCTTCCCCCCCCTAAGTAATGATTACTTAGGGGGGATTTTTTTATAGATGTCAAATAATAAAAATACTTACTCGTATAATTGATTAGCTTATAGATTTAGAAGGCCTCGAACTATTTTTAATAAAAATTGTTCCTTATGCCAACCATTGCATTACCTAAAGTAAAAATTATGTTGACTACAATCCTTGCTTCACTAATGCTGTTTACATCATGTCTCGATTCTGATCTGATAACATTGAATCTGAATAGCAACAAATACGACTCTTTGAGTACTACAGAATTGCAAAAAGAATATCAAAAACAATTAACGTTAATAAAATCGAATAAAAACAAAATTGAAGACATTGATAGTCTTGGCAGCTATTTACACGAGCAACTAACATCTGAAGTCTTTCCAGCATGGTATGGAACAGAATGGGACTATAACGGTTATACAAACACACCACGAGAAGGAATTGTAGCTTGTGGATACTTTGTATCAACTACACTTAAACATGCTGGATTTAATCTAAATCGATTTGATTTGGCGAAAATGTATTCTTCTAGTATTGTAAAATCACTTTGTGGTACACCTACTACATTTACAGATATTGATAATATGTTTGCCTATTTATTGGAAAAGGATGATGATTTGTACGTAGTTGGACTTAGCAGTCATGTTGGGTTTATTGAAAAAAAAGGAGAACAAATTTATTTTATCCACTCCAATTACATTGGTCCTGTCGCTGTGGAAAAGGAGATTGCAAAAGATTCGGATGCCTTGAACTCATCTGATATTTTCGTGCTAGGAAATATTACGGGTAATTCTGAGTTACTAAAGAAGTGGAGAGATAACACGCGAATCAGTATTGTGGAGTAACTCATTTTGACCTAATTTGAAAAGTTTTCTCGAATATTATCATTTACATTTACCAAATGGAAATGATAAGTTTAGACCTTTATGGACTTCCTTTTGCTGAATGTTTTACAGGCAAGGAAGGAATTAGAGCATCGAGAGACATGCGTAATGATGCATGTTTAGCATATATTCAAGAAGGTGTGCAAGAAGTATTTGCTTCAACGCAAAAACTTGTTGCCAAAAACCATGAGTGGATTTTAATGAAATGCGGTAATTATATTGCTAATATTAATGCTACCACTGAACAAGGTTTCAAAAGTGTTCTTTTTCATTTAGATCCAGAATCTATCAAAATTGCATTTGGCAACAAATCGCTCGACTTCTTAAGCCGAGCTAAGAAAATGGAGAACGGAAACACTGCAGTTAGGATGGAACAGAACCAACTGCTAGATAGTTATGTCACTTCTATGGTTTTATATTTTGATAAACCACATTTAGCAACAGAAGAAATAATGTCTGTAAAACTTCAAGAACTGGTATTGATACTTTACAATTCCGGCAATGCTTATGTTAATTATATCTTAAGTTCTTTATATGTTGCAGAAAAATTAGAATTCGAAAAAGTAATTGAAGCCAATTTATACAACAACCTTTCTATTCCTGAATTGGCACACCTTACTCATAGAAGTGAATCAACTTTTAAAAGAGAGTTTAAGAAGCTCTATAACACGAGTCCTGCCAAATTCTTCAAGGACAAACGTCTCCAAAAATCAGTAGAACTACTTCGCCAAGGAATTCTCTCTGTTAGCGAAATTGCATGGGATTGCGGCTTTGAAAATGCGGCTCATTTTAGCACATCATTTAGTGATAAATATGGTAAGTCTCCCAAAGCTTATCGGCTTGATCTAAATTGAAAAAGAATACAAAAACTAAATTCAAACGAGGCTTTTGTTACAGGATTGAAAATGGCTATTGCTGGGTAAAATCATTCCTGATCTCCACTTTGTTTCGCAAGGAATGAAATATTTTTTCGTGATGACGTTAGCAACTGGGGTTACGAACAAAAAAAGGCTGTCCCGAATGGAGACAGCCTTTTTTACTTATTGAATATAATTACTTCTAGCTTAACCTTGCTTCCAAAGCATTGTCGAAGTGTTCTTTAGCTTCGTTGACAAATCCATAATGCGTATCATCTACAACCATTTTACCTTTAGTAACGTGACCAATTAATGTAAATGGCACACCACATTCTATCATAAAGTCTAAGAATTCATCTTCTGTAGAATTATCTACAGTTACTACTACTCTTCCTTGTGCTTCACCAAATAAGTAGGCATCTTCTCTGATTTCAGAGTCAGTAACAATATCAAACCCTAATCCATTAGGCATTCCCATCTCAGTTAGTGTAATAAACAAACCACCATCTGCACAATCATGAGCAGCAGAAATTAATCTTTCGCTTATCAAACCTTTAACAGCATTTTGCATTTCATACTCTTCTTCCAAGTTAAAGTAAGGTGCAGGTGAAGCCTTTACATTGTGATAGCTTGCTAAATATTCAGAACTGGCGATATCTTCAACAGCATTACCAATTAGAAATACTAAATCACCTTTTTGTTTAAAGTCTAAAGACATCTTTTTTGACTTATCATCCAAAATCCCTAACATTCCGATAGTTGGAGTTGGGAATACTGGAACTTCCTTACCATCAATAACTGATTGATTGTAAAAACTTACGTTCCCTCCCGTTACAGGTGTTTCGAATTTTTTACAAGCAGTTGTCATTCCTTTTACAGAACCAACAAATTGCCAATACGATTCAGGATTGTATGGATTACCAAAATTTAAACAGTTTGTAACAGCAGAAGGTTCACCACCAGAACAAACAATGTTTCGAGCTGCTTCAGAAACAGCAATTGCACAACCAACTTCTGGATCTGCATTTACATATCTTGAATTACAATCAACCGTCATGGCCAATGCTTTGTTCGTTCCTTTAATATTTACAATTCCAGCATCAGAAGGAGCATTTGTGCTCATGTTAGCCGTTCCTACCATACTATCATATTGCTCGTAAACCCAGCGCTTCGAAGCAATATTTGGATGTGTTAATAAGAAATGAGCAACCTCTTTTAAATCTTCAGGTTCTTTAACGTCCTCTATTTTGAATTTTTGAAATTCAGCGTAGTAAGCTGGTTCTTTATAATCTCTTTTATATTGAGGAGCTCCACCACCTAAAACCAATGAATCAGCATCAACGTGTGCAACAACTTCCCCTCCCATTGAGAATTCCACCATACCGTCATCCGTAACAACACCGATTTCAGCACAATTTAAATCCCACTTTTCAAAAATACCGTTTACAATATCCTCTTTTCCTTTTTCAACTACAACTAACATTCTTTCTTGTGATTCAGAAAGTAAGATTTCCCAATCTTTCATATCAGCTTGACGCGTTGGAACTAAGTCTAAATTGATTTTCATTCCTACTTTTCCAGCAGCACTCATTTCACAAGTCGAACAAGTAATACCTGCAGCACCCATATCTTGCATTCCTCTTAGAACATCCGTTTTGGCTAATTCCAAAGAAGCTTCTAGTAATAGTTTCTCTTGGAATGGATCTCCAACTTGAACAGCTGGAAGATCATCCATAGAATCTTCTGTAATATCTTTAGAGGCAAAAGCAGCTCCGTGAATACCATCTTTCCCAGTTGCTGAACCAACAATAAATACAGGATTTCCAACACCAGTTGCGGTAGCTGAAATCATTTCTCCTGTTTTCATAATACCTGCAGAAAAAGCATTCACTAATGGATTTTGGTTGTAGCTATCATCAAAGAAAACTTCTCCTCCAACGATTGGAATACCAAATGCATTTCCATAATCTCCAATTCCTTTAGTCACACCCTTAACCAACCATTTTGTACGGTCGTTATCAATGTTCCCAAAACGTAAAGAATTTAACTGAGCAACAGGACGAGCTCCCATTGTAAAAATATCTCTATTAATTCCTCCAACACCAGTTGCTGCACCTTGATAAGGCTCTAAAGCACTTGGGTGGTTATGTGACTCTATTTTAAAGCAACAAGCTAAACCGTCTCCTATATCAACAAGTCCAGCATTTTCTTCACCAGCTTTCACTAGCATTTTTGGACCATCTTTTGGCAATGTTTTTAACCAAAGGATTGAGTTTTTATAAGAACAATGTTCACTCCACATAACTGAATAAACACTCATTTCTGTAAAGTTAGGCGTACGCCCCATTATCTCTTTTATCTGTTCGAATTCAGACTCCAATAAGCCTAATTCTTTTGCTTGTTCTAAAGTTGCTTCTTTTGTTGCGGTAACACTCATATTCTTGTATGGTTATGAATTTTAAATTTACACCGCAAAAATACGCATAACCTCACGCTTTATCATCATTCAAAAAAGCTTTATTTATTAACAAGAAATGGGAATTTGTTTAAAGAATTACATCCACTACTCTTTCCTTTTATTCTTCGAAGGTTTGACAATCATTTCATTGGTGTTACATTTGTCACTCGCGAAGAAAGTAAACTTTGAGCACAGCACTTTTAATAATATATATAATTCTGTTTTTTTTGGTTTTAAAAAAATGGCGTTTTTTTAGAAACTCAGGTCTCTCAACAAAAGGGTTATGGATTATTTTCTCAATTAAACTTGGTGCTGGTTTATTTTTGACATGGGTTTATTCTAGCTATTACACCAATCGATTAGAAGCAGATATTTTTAAATATTTTGACGACAGTGAAGTAATGTACAATGCGCTTGCTTCAAAACCAGTTGACTTTTTCAAGATGCTTTTTAGTATCGGCAATGACACAGAGTACTTTTTTAAAACCTACTATGTCGAAATGAATAATTGGGATCCCATCTACGACACAAACGCATACAACGATTCACACACTATCATTCGGGCAAACGCTTTGATAAGAATATTTTCAATGGGTAATTTTTATATCCACACATTGGCATTTACTTCTTTAAGTATGATTGGTCTAACAGCATTATTTCGGTCATTTAAAAATTTATTTCAGAATAAAAAAGGAGCTCTTGCAATTGTCATATTTCTAATTCCTTCCGTATTATTTTGGAGTTCTGGTGCCCTAAAAGAAAGTATTTTACTGTTTGGAATGGGAGTTCTCATTTACTCATTAAACAAACTGACGGAGAATAGATTAAGCATCAAACACTACATCTATTTTGTTCTTTCATTTGCTCTTTTGTTTTATATAAAATTTTATGTTTTACTAGCTCTAGCTCCCTGTATTTTAGGGTTCATTATTGTAGTTAAGTTTAAAATTAAATACCCACTTGCTGTTTATCTATCAGTGGTCTTGTTTAGCAGTATTCTAGCTTTTAACTCAGACAAAATTCCTCCCCACTTTGATTTTGTTGAAACCATGGTTAGAAAACAAAAAGACTTTATTCGCTTAGCGGAAGTAACGGAACCTGGGAGTAGATTTGAATTAACAAAACTAGAACCTACTTTTATTGGAATAATAAAAGTAGTACCGGAGGCAGTATTGAATTGCTTTATTCGACCCTTACCTCAAAAAGGAAATAGGCTCATATACCTTCCTTCAATAGTTGAAAACATAACAATACTACTTGCGCTGTTTTTAGCACTATTTTCTGTTATTAAAAAGAAGGTGACTTTAACTTGGGAGGCTAAAAATATGTTTTGGTTTAGCCTTGTTTTTACCCTTTTATTATTTACAATAATAGGGCTAACCACACCTGTTTCTGGTGCATTAGTTCGATACAAAGTCCCTGCGTTACCCTTTTTAGGTATTGTTATATTATTCTATTTAAACTTCGATTACTTCACGGAAAAATATTCCTTTCTTAAATTCTTAAAATAATGAAATTACTGCCTTTTTTATTCACCTTAGTGGTGTTTACTTCCTGTATAAAGACTGAAGAAGTTGACCTAATTATACACAATGCTAATATTGTTTCTGTAACCGAAGACAATCTCATTTTCGAGGCAATGGCTATTAAAGATGGGCGAATTGTTGCAATTGGAAAAGAACAGCAAATTTTAAATAAATACAGTGCAACCGAAAGCATAGACTTACAATCAGATTGGGTTTACCCAGGTTTTATTGACGCACATTGTCATTTTTTAGGATATGGATTGAGTCTTCAACAGGTAGAATTGAAGGATACTGAGTCTTTTTCAAAGGTTATAGATAAATGTATTGAATTCGACAAAACGAAAATTTCAATTTGGATTGAAGGGAGAGGTTGGGACCATACTACTTGGGATAATCAAGCTTTCCCAAACAAAAAAGAATTGGATGAAAAATTCCCAAATACACCTGTTTTATTGAGGCGGGTTGACGGTCATATGGCTATTGCCAATCAAGCTGCACTAAATATTGCGGGAATTACAATTGAAACAGAAATTTTAGGGGGATTTATTGAAGTAATTGATGGCCAACTAACTGGTGTTATATCCGATAATGCTGTTGATCATATTCGACAATTTATTCCTAAACCTTCTGAAAAACAAAAGAAAAAAGCTCTTTTAGATGCCCAACGTAACTGTTTTGCAGTTGGATTAACCACTGTAGATGATGCAGGATTGGATAAAAGTGACGTTCAACTAATTGAAAACTTAGAAAAATCGGAAGAACTAAAAATGAGAATGTATATCATGCTCAGTGATACAAAAGAAAACTTCGATTACTATTTAGATACGGTTGGTGGCCCATACAGAACAGAAAGGATTAATGTAGGAGCTTTTAAATTTTATGGAGATGGAGCACTTGGTTCAAGAGGAGCTTGTTTATTGCGTCCTTATTCTGATGTAGACAGTTCGCATTATGGAATGTTACTTAACAACCCTGATTATTTCAGGGAAAAAGCTCAACTTTTGTATGACAAAGGTTTCCAAATGTGTACGCATTCAATTGGTGACTCTACTTCACGTTTAATCCTAAATATTTACGGAGATATTTTAGGTGGCAAAAACGATAAAAGATGGCGAATTGAACATGCACAAGTAGTAGATTCTGCGGATTTCAAATTGTTTAAAGAATTTAACATATTCCCTTCTGTACAACCTACTCATGCCACAAGCGACATGCGATGGGCTAGATTACGTCTTGGAAAAACGAGAACAAGATTCGGTTACGCTTATCAAAAACTATTATACCAGAATGAATTTATTGCGTTAGGAACAGACTTCCCTATTGAAAATATAAGTCCCATTGAAACTTTCTATGCAGCTGTAGCTAGAAAAAACAAAAATGGAATGCCAAAAAATGGGTTTCAAATCGAAAATGCATTAACAAGATGGGAAACCTTAAAAGGGATGACTATTTGGGCAGCATTATCCAACTTTGAGGAAGAAGACAAAGGTTCTTTAGAAGTCAATAAGTTGGCTGACTTTATCATTTTGGATAGAGATATAATGACCGTTCCAGAAGATGAAATATTAGAAACTCAAGTAAAAGCTACTTATGTAAATGGAGAATTGGTTTATAAGCAGTAAAAAAATCTAATTAATTACCTTAAAAGATAAACCATACACACAGAGTTTAAGAAAACAGGATATATTAGATATTAAGCAACAAAGATTCCTGCTTTCGCAGGAATGAAGTACTCTTGTAAGATCTCTTATATTGACAAAAAAATTACAACTCCACTTGTAATCCGTCATATGCTATTTCAACGTTTTCAGGCAATTCTTTACTAACCTCATCATGGCACCCCATCATGTGGCTGATGTGTGTTAAATAAGCTTTTTTAGGTTTAATCTTTTCAATTATTCCTAAGGCTTCACCTAAAGTAAAATGTGAAATATGCTCTGTTTTCCTTAATGCGTTTAAGATCAAAACCTCTGATCCTTTCAATTTCTCAAACTCTTCTGGAGCAATTTTATTCGCATCAGTTATGTAAGTTAAATTACCAATACGGTATCCAAAAACAGGCAATTTATAATGAAGTACCTCAATTGGTAAAACTTCAACCCCTTTTACTTTAAAGCGTTTATTTGTTATGACATGAGGTTGAATTTTAGGAATTCCAGGATATAAGAACTTTGGATCAAATACATAATGAAACTCTCTGCAAAGATTTTGAAGAACCTGTTCCGTGCAATAAATATCCATTGAAGCTTTCGACTTAAAATTAAAAGCTCGAACATCATCCATTCCTGCAATATGATCTTTATGTTCATGGGTAAATACGATTGCATCTAAACGCTGAACATTTTCTCGTAACATCTGTTGGCGAAAGTCAGGACCCGAATCTATTGCTAGTGTTACTCCCTGTGTTTCGATCAACACAGAACTACGCAAACGATTGTCCTTTTCATTATCAGATAAACAAACATTACAATCGCAAGCAATTACCGGAACTCCTTGCGAGGTTCCAGTCCCTAGGAATGTGAGTTTTATGTTGTTTTTAGTTTTCAATTGATTTTTGCAATAAATACAATTATATTCTAAATATAAGTAAAACTAAAACTTAATAGATACAGAAATTATCTTTTCTCATTCTTTTATTCACTCCTTTTCTATTTTTCAATTGTGTTCATGAGAACGGCTTCACCTAAGTTGTCTTAAAACAAAAGAACCAAAAAATCAAGGCTGCGCAAATGACCTGTAAAATTCAATTCACAAGGCCGGCAATACCTTTTCATTAAACATTTCGAATATTGTTTAGAAGTTTATTTCCTTACTTTTGCAAAACAATTTAGACCAATGAAGTTTGACGATTACTACATAGCGCCCCAGATAAAAAAGAATTTAGCCTTACTTGGTTTTAAAAATCCAACTGATATTCAATTCAAATCGATTCCTTCCATCTTAAAAGGAGAGGATGTTTTGGCTATTGCGCAAACGGGAACGGGTAAAACCGCTGCATTTGCAATTCCAATTATCAATAATATTCAGGCATCTAAAATCAAAAATAGAAGAGATGGTGTCAAATGCTTAGTAATGGTTCCAACGCGCGAATTAGCCATTCAAGTTGCTGAAGTCTTTACAGAAATAGCGCGCTTTACCGAAGTAACTACATTTTGTATTTATGGTGGTGTAGAACAACAAAGCCAAATCGAAAAGTTAGAACATGGTTTTGATGTATTAGTAGCTACTCCAGGTAGAATGTTCGACATGATTAGTCAAGGGTATTTACGATTGCATAGAATTAATACGTTAATTCTTGACGAAGCAGATCACATGCTGGATTTAGGTTTCATTGAAGACATAGTAGATATCAAATCAAAACTATCGCAAAGACATCAAACGTTATTCTTTTCTGCTACAATTAACAAAGACATTAAAAGACTAGCTTATTCACTCGTATCTAATGCTATTCGAATTCAAGTTTCTCCAAAAGACCCAGTTTCGGAAAACGTAAGCCATTCTGTTGTTTTTGTTGAAATGGACGATAAACGATTTTTCTTAGAACGCTTTTTAAAGGATAATCCAGACAGCAAGGTATTGGTCTTTGTAAGAACCAAAGTAAGAGCTGAAAGGGTCATGAAAGCTATGGAAAGGGTTGGATTAAGTTCTACAACGTTACATGGAGATAAGGAACAACAAGAAAGGATAACCTTGTTGGGAGATTTTAAAACAGGTAAAACCAAAGTCTTAATCGCTACAGATGTCAGTGCAAGAGGAATTGATGTTCCCAATGTAGATTTTGTCGTTAATTACGACCTTCCTGATAAATCAGAGAACTATGTACACAGAGTTGGACGTACAGGTCGTGGAACTCAAAAGGGACAGGCGATTTCTTTTTGCAGTGAAGATGAAAAAGTAATCCTCGATAACATCGAAGGGTTCTTAGGTAACAATATTGAAATAATGCCTGTATCGAATCTTGACTACGAGCAAACCAAAGAATTATCTAGTGATAGTGTTGACGACTGGCAATCGCTATTAGACATGGATGAGAACTTTGGTAAGAAGAAGAAAAAAGGGAAGTAAAATAGGGATTAGCAATTCTTAATGCTTATTTATCGATATAGTATATGAAGCGTAGCCTGCTGATAGGCAGCTAAGATTTGTTATACAGTGTTACCACCTTTGTTTATCTTTTTAATTCTTGCGTTAACTTTATCATTGTTTTAAAGGAAATATCAGGGTTTGCAACCTGATTCACTGTTCCAACCAAGTATATATTGTCTTTTGGATTGTAATAAGCTAATGCTCCTGAGAGCCCTGAATGTCCTATGAAGTGTGGCACACTACCTGTCGGATTAAAAATCCAAGGAAGCTTAAACAATTGTATACCTATTCCAGAACGCATTGGGAAGAATATCTTTTTCCAATCTTGTAATTCTTTAATATATTCGGAGGGGAACAACTTGCCCATAAAAAAAGCTTCAATAAAAATGAGCATATCTCCAGATGATGAAACGATACCACCATCGGAGCCAAATGATGTCATTGCTTTAGGTATATTCAGTTCATTAGCCTTGTAATAAAGTGTTTTTGGTATATTATCGGTAGAGTCTTGATAGAGGTATGTTTTTGACAAAGCAAGCGGTTTAATGATCAATTCATTACAGTTTTCAGAATAAGACTTATTTGTAATAATTTCTATGATTTTACCAAGCAACTGAAAATTAGTATCAGAGTAATAAGCCTTGTTCTTTGTACCAGGAGCAAATCTCGACTTTATTGCTTTGGTTCTTTCAATAGCTTGTTCAAAAGTCCAAAATTGGTCATTACCGTTTTTAATATCGTCTTCCAAACTTTTTCTGTTTGCACCTTTACCTTGAAAATAGTCAGGAAGTCCAGAAGTATGTGCTAGTAGGTGCTTGATTGTTAATTCCTCCGAATAGTCTTTCCCTTTATAAACGTGCAAACCATTAAGAGTTGTTTTATTCAAATAGTTACTGATCCTGTCTTCAAGGTTTAGTTTTCCTTCTGACTTTAAACGTAAAATAATTGCAGTAGTAAATAATTTTGTCGTGCTAGCAATGAAGTAAGATTGGTCCCTAGATAAATTTCCTGAAGCACCAAACCAAGTTAAACTATCTTTTTTTACAGCGAATGAGCTTCCGAATACTTTCTTTCCGTCAACTATTTTATCTAAAATAGTTTGCAATGCCTTTTCAGTCATACTTATTGTCCGTATTTGCTTGTCCAAATGATGTCTTTACTGGTATTGAAGGTCAGCTTTATCATTGTATTTATATTCTTCGCATTGGTGGTAACGTTCTCGTAAAAACGTTTTAGTCTTTCTTTTCGTAGTGATACCTTGCCTATCGGCAGGCAGGAACGAAGTTAGCTGTAATATGCGACAAAATCAAGCCCTATAACACCTTAATTATAATGTCATTACGGAAAGTGAAGCAATCTAATCAAACATAAGACTGCTTCTAAAAAACTTTCATATTTCCCGCAGTGACGCCAAAGTGAAAATTAAATTGGCTAGAGTGATACTAAATATTTAAACAGGTACCGAAACCATTTCCTGAACTTTTTCCAAAGCGTAATCGATTTCCTCTTTTGTTGTAAAGCGTCCAAAAGAAAAACGAACGGGTTGGCAGTTTTGAGAATTAGGTAATTGAGCTAAAACATGAGACCCCATATTACTTCCAGCAGTACAAGCACTTCCTCCAGAAACATAAACACCATTTATATCTAAATTGAATAAAAACATGCTGCTTCTTTCCGATAATGGAAAACATACACTTAATACTGTATAAAGGCTCTTTTCAGGATTTGCTTCACCGTTGATTATTATATTCGGAACAATTTCTTGCAACCTTTCTTTCATATAGGTTTTTAAGCCTTGAATAGAAACTTGATGCTCTTCCATGTGCTCGTGTGCAATTTCCATCGCTTTAGCTAAGCCAATAATGCCATATAGATTCTCAGTTCCTCCCCTATGACCACGTTCTTGTGAACCTCCAGCCATCATATATTGAACAGGGGTATTCTTATTGATATATAAAAAACCAACTCCTTTTGGTCCATGAAATTTATGCGCTGCACAAGTAATGAAATCAATATCTAGGGTTTTCATATCGAAACGATAATGCCCCATTGTTTGCACAGTATCAGAATGGAAATACGCTTTATGTTGCCTACACAAGTTCCCAACAGTTTCCAACGAAATTAAATTTCCTATTTCATTGTTTCCATGCATTAAAGAAACAATTGTTTTTAACGTATTATCCGATAGCAGCTCTTCCAAATGTTCCAAATCAACGTGTCCATCTTCTGTCAATTTAACAAATTCAACTTTCACATTAAAATGATCTCTAAGATGCTCTGCAGTATGACCAACAGCATGATGCTCTACGGATGACGTAATAATTCTTTTTACTCCGAGATCCATCACTGCGCATCGTAAAGCCATGTTATCTGCTTCGGTACCACCAGATGTAAAAATAATTTCTGATGGGTCAGCATTTAAATAATCGGCTACCTTTTTACGCGACATTTCAATTGCATTTTTGGTTTTTCTACCAAATGCATGTGTTGAAGATGGGTTACCATAATGGTCCGTCATATAGGGCATCATAGCATCCAAAACTTCAGGATCTAAAGGTGTCGTAGCTGCGTTATCAAGGTATACGGTCATAGGTTATTTATAATGATTCCAAATATAATAAAAGTATTTTGTAAAACAGTCATATTCAAAAGGCTCTTCAAACACTTTCACTCTCTAGGAATCCAACATTACATAGAGTCAATACCCCAAAGTAGAAAGCATATTCTCTGAATTTTGCTCTTCTGCAAATACTTGAACCTTTAATTCTCCTTTTTCATCTTTATCCAAAACCAACATTCTAGGAGAGGGTGTTAAACAATGTTTTATCCCCCCATAACCACTTAAAGCTTCTTGGTATGCTCCTGTATTAAAAAACCCAATATAAAGGGGGTTTTCACTATTGTATTTAGGTAAATAAATGGCATTTACGTGCTGTTCTGAATTGTAAAAATCTTCACTATCACAAGATATCCCTCCTAAAAACACACGTTCAAAAGGCTCATTCCATTGATTTATCGGCAACATTATAAACTTCTTATTAATTGCCCATGAATCCGGTAAAGTTGAAATAAAAGAGGAGTCAATCATATTCCATTTCTCTCGATCATTTTGCTTTTTCTGATCAATAATTTGATAAATATTTAATGCGCTTTCTCCAACCGTAAAAGATCCAAATTCTGTAATTATATTTGGTTCCAAAACGTTTTTTTCATCGCAAATCTCTTTAATATAAGACACTGTCTCGTCAATCATTTTCTGGTAATCGAAATCAAATTTTAAAGAATTTTTAATGGGTAATCCTCCACCTAGATCAAGCGTATCCAACTCGGGACATACTTGTTTTAGTTCACAATATAGGTTTACCACTTTGGTTAATTCATTCCAAAAATAAGTCGTATCTGTAAATCCCGAGTTGACAAAAAAGTGCAAAAGTTTAAGTTGATGTTTTTTATTTCCTTGAAGATGTTCCTTGTAATATTTAACCGCATCTTGATAACCAATACCTAAACGAGAAGTATAAAATCCAAATTTTGGTTCTTCTTCGGTGGCGATTCTCATTCCAATTTTGAATGGTTGATCAACCATTTTATCAATTTTACCAAACTCCGTAGTGCTATCAATAACCATTACACCATTTTCAAAACCTTGGTTAAATAATTTTGCAATATTTTTTATATAACCATCCGTTTTATAGCCGTTAAATAGAATATACTTATCCTTTTGAAAACTCCCTTCATTAAATAATTTATTAATAATTTCTAAATCATAAGCAGAGGATGTTTCTAGGTGACTATCTGCTTCTATCACACTTTTTAAAACAAATTTAAAATGTGAACTTTTAGTACAATAGCAATATGTATAATCGCCTTTGTAATTGGCTCTAACCATTGCTTTTTGGAAATATTCTTTTGCTCGATTTATGTTTTCCTCAATTTTTGGTAAATACCAAATTTTTAAAGGAGACCCATATTCTTTTATCAATTTCGCAAGGTCTATACCATGAAAAGTCAGCTCATTGTTATCCACAACAAATTCATCCTGTGGGAAATCATACGTTTTTTCAATAATATCCTTATACTTCGAATTCATATCGACGAAGATAAAAAAAGGAGATAATAAAAATCACTACATCCTTACCATTTCGACAATTATAAACTAAACTTCGTTTAGTGCTTGTTTTACGTCTCCTATTATATCATTGTAGTTCTCCACACCAACCGATAATCGGACTAGTTTTTTAGTTATAGACAACCTTTTTTTTACGTCGTCGTCAACATCGACATGCGTCATCGTAGCTGGATGCTCAGCAAGGCTTTCGGTGCTACCTAAACTCACTGCCAATTTGATTAATTGTAAACTATTCAAAAATTTGAATGCCTCTTTTTCGCCCCCTATTACATCAAATGAAATCATTGCACCAGCTGACTTATATTGTTTTTTATAAAGGGCCGTTTTTTCAGCATCATTTTCATCTTCTATAAAACCTAAGTAATATACTTTTTCAACTTTTGGATGGTTCTTTAAGAATTCTGCTACGTGTTTAGCGTTTTCTGCTTGTTGATCCATTCGGACCTTTAAAGTCTCTAAACTTCTCATTAGTAACCATCCAGTCCATGGGCCTGCCATATTTCCTAAAAACGTACGCAGACCTTTTATTCTTCCGATTAACTCTTTTGAGCCCAAACAAGCTCCAGCAATTACATCACTATGACCTCCTATATACTTGGTAGCAGAATATAGAACGATATCAGCACCATGCTCCAATGGATGTTGCCATAAAGGCCCCATATAAGTATTATCAACAGAAACAATTACTTTTTCCTCATCCGTAGAAAATTCTTTAGCAATTTCACTGCACATTTCAATATCAATTAACGCATTAGTTGGGTTCGCTGGAGTTTCAATATGAATCATTGCCAATTTATGCCCCGACTTCTTAACCAAGTCTATAATTTTTTCTTTATTCGTATCTGCGTTAAACCCAATTGAATGGATTCCCATTTTTGCTAAAAAATTATTTACAAAATGGTCTGTCCCACCATATAAAGGACGGCTACATAGAATTAAATCGCCTGGCTTTAAAAATTCCATCATAGCTGTGGAAATTGCAGACATTCCACTTTCAAAAACAGCACAATCTTCTGCTCCATCCCATAAACATAACCTGTTCTCTAGTATTTCTAAATCTGGGTTATTCAATCTACTATAGATAAGCCCCAACTCCTCTTCTTTTTCCTTTTCTCTTATTCCATAAGCTACTTCGAAAAATGCTTTACCTTCTTCTGCATTTTTAAATACAAATGTTGAAGTTTGAAATATTGGGCATTTAATCGCTCCTTCAGATAATTCAGGCTTATAGCCATAACTCATCATTAAACTTTCGGGTCTCATATTTTTATAATCCATGCTGTTTACATTTTAGTTGTTTCAGGAACTAAAGTTACGTAATAAAGATTATTTATTTATAATATAAATCATATTTAGAAAATACAACTGCTATATAAACATCTTGCAGATTTTTTAATACATTTACGATAAGAATAATTACTAAAACAGAAAATTAATCTACATGACAATTGATAAAATCGACATATCACTACTTAATTTACTACAGAACAACACAAAACTAAACACCAAAGAATTGGCTCAAAAAATTGGATTATCTGTAACACCGACTTATGAGAGAATTAAACGATTGGAAAAGCAAGGGTATATAAAAGACTATGTTGCTATTTTGGATAAAAAACTAATAGATAAAAACTTGATGGTTATGTCCTTTGTTTCACTTAAATCACATTCAAAAGATATATTGATTGATTTTGAAAATTCTGTTATCAAATTTGATGAAATCATAGAGTGTTTTCATGTAACAGGAAGTTATGATTACCAGCTCAAGGTAATTGTTTCAGATATGGAAGAATACCAGTTTTTCATTAAAAACAAATTATCCTCTATTGATAATATTGCAAATGTTCAAAGTTCTTTTGTAATGTCCTCTTTAAAAGATACAACTGCAATTCCTATTATTGCATAAATAACCATCATAATGCGATCTATTACAATACTTATAATTCTTCTAGTCTCTTCCTTTACTTATGCGAGTCAATTGGATACTATTGCTGAAGAATCTTATAAATTAATTGGAGACTCCATATTTCTTCCAGATGGCACTTCTTGCCATATTGACAATTATATCAATGGTAAATGTGAAACGGAAAATAATTGGTGGGACATCAACTACTTAAGTTTCTGGACAGGGTTACTAATTCCATTTGTATTCTTTGCTTACATAGCTATTACAGTTAAAAGGAAAATCAATAAAAAAAGGGCTGATTAGTCTTTTCATAAATGCTTACATAAAAAGCGAACAGTCAACATAACGATTGTTGATAAGTTAACGCTGAAATTGTTCAAAACACATTCATTTTTCGTTCTTTTATTGTAATAAATATTACAACTCTTATGGCGAAAAAAAAGCAATCTAAAATATTTGTACTTGATACATCTGTAATTCTTCATGATCACAATGCCATCAATTGTTTTGACGAACATGATGTGGCTATTCCTATTACTGTTATGGAGGAAATTGACACTTTTAAACGAGGGAATGACACAAAGAATTTTGCTGCTAGAGAATTTATTCGAATTCTTGACACGTTAAGTAAAGACAACACCATTCAAGATTGGAACCCCATAAACGGAGAGCGTACTGGGCGTTTTAAAATTGTAATGATAAATGCTGATCTAGAAGTTGATGCAGTAAAAGTATTTGGAAAAACAAATGATAATAAAATTCTCAATGCTGCTCTTACACTTAGAGCACAAGAACCAGATAGAACTATTATTCTTGTTTCAAAAGATATAAACCTCAGGTTAAAAGCCAAAGCATTAGGAATGCAGGCTGAAGATTACGCTACAGATAAGATTGACAAAGAAAGTGCTGGTTATACAGGTAAAGTCGTATTGGAAAATGTTGATACTGAAATCATTAATGAACTTTATAAAAATGGATCATTAACTGATGTTAGTTTTATGCCAGATCCACCAATCAATAATGGATTTTACATACTAAAAAATGGTAAAACTTCAATTCTAGCTTTTTATGATGGAAATGATCAAGTTTTAGAAAGAGTTGAAAAGGAATATGTTTATGGTATTAAACCTAAGAATGCTGAACAAACGCTTGCATTAAGGGCTCTCCTAGACCCAAATATTAAATTAGTTACATTACAAGGTGTTGCTGGTACAGGAAAAACCCTTCTAGCATTAGCAAGTGCTATTGAACAACATAACTCTTACAATCAAATTGTATTAGCCAGGCCAATTGTTCCATTAAGCAACAACGATATTGGATATTTACCAGGAAATGCTGAAGACAAAATCAACCCATACATGCAGCCTCTTTTTGATAATTTAAAATTCATTAAAAACCAATTTGGTCAAAATGAAAAGAAGTACAAAAAGATTGAGGAAATGGAGGAATCGGACAAACTTTCTATAACTGCTTTGGCTTTTATTAGAGGTAGAAGTTTTTCGAACATGTTGTTTATTGTTGATGAAGCTCAAAATCTAACCCCTCATGAGGTAAAAACGATAATCACCAGAGCTGGAGAAAATACAAAAATTGTTTTTACAGGTGATATTTTTCAAATAGACACACCTTACTTGGATGATCAAAGTAATGGAATGTCTTACCTAATTGACAGATTAAAAGGAAGTAATTTATTTGCTCATATTACTCTGGAAAAAGGTGAACGATCCGAATTAGCAAACCTTGCAAATGAATTGCTATAACCTTTAGTCAATAATCACGTAATAAGGTTGAATTATTTGTAAACAATTAGTAATGATTAAGATTCTTACACTCCATTTATTGCTTGTTTTTTCAATGACTATCTACGGACAAGCCCCTGCAGTAGAAATTGATAACCCACTAAACAATGACAAGTCTAGTCTTAAAAGTCAACACGACTTTATTATGGAGCAATCTAGAACTTATGTCAACAATAAGGTGGTAAAAATTGAATGGATAAAAAAATTCTATTCAAATGTTATTGATTCTTTAGAAATCGTCGCCATAAGTCGTGATAACTTTGAGAAATCTTATTTAAAAGAGAAAGAAATATCGAAGGTAGCGTTAGAGTCCATTTTAGATTTAGAGGAACAGCTCAGTAATGTCAATTCAGAAAAAGAAAATATTACACTTTTGGGATCTCCAACCTCGAAAAGTTCTTACAAAACTATTGTATGGAGTATAATAATTCTACTTCTAGTTCTTTTGTTGTTTTTCATGTATAAATTCAAAAGTAGTAACAGCATCACGAAAGATGCTAAGGGAAAGCTTGAGGACATTGAAAAAGAATTAGAAGAGACAAAAAAGAAATCTAGGATGCGAGAACAAGAACTAATGAGAAAGCTACAAGACGAGATTAATAAAAATAGCTAGTCTTGTGCATTTTCTAGATTCCCAATAAATTTCAAAGCCTGATCTTTTAATTGAAATATCCCAGGTTCTTCCATGGGAATGTGCCCACAATTATCTAGAAATACCACTTCTTTTTTACATGCAAGTCTATTATAGAATGGCTCTGAAATTTCCCAAGGAATAATAAAGTCCTCTTTTGGTTGAAAAAAAAGAACTGGGCATTTAGTAAATTCTTCTGGCTCAATTGCTGACTTTGCTTCGAAAAGTGTTCTTAAGAACTTAAGGTACACCCAACTTCCTGAACCAACTTTATCTTTCTTCAATTTTTTTACAAATGATTGATCATTTGCCATTGCCCACATTTTAGTAGTCAACTTAATTGGAACTTTCACGTTATCCGTAACACCTTTAAAAGCGGATAAGCTTTTCGCTCCTAACTTTCCCATTACATCATTTTTAGCCAATTGGATTTGCACCTCCTTTTTAGTTGTATCTGCTAAACTAGAAACCATTAATCCAGCAACATTGTCACTCAGACAAGCAGCGTGATAGGAAAGCATACCTCCCAAACTTATTCCGCAAAGAACAACTTTACGACCACATATTTCCTTTTCCTTATCAATCAAATCTTTTAATAATTCAACCCAAGTATTATAACTATTAGGTTTTCTAATTTCCGTCAACCCAAAACCAGGCATATCAGCCGCAACACATTCAAATCCCTCAGCTCTTAAATAAGCCCCCATTGGCGCAAGTAACCTACCATTACCTCCACCACCATGAACTAGAATGATTTTCAAATTTTTATTATTCTCTTTAGGCAGATATCGATCTATATGGACAGAATAGTCTCTCCATTCCCAATATTCTTCTTTTGGCTCTTCACCTTCAATTATTCTAAACTCTTCAGGATAGTACAATTGAAAATCCCTCCATTGTGGGTAATCATTATAGGTTTTTTTCTTACTCATGGTTGAGCACAATATAAATAAAAAGCCAGTAAGGAATGTCCTTACTGGCTTTTTATTTGAATCAATACATTTAATATTACATATTCATATTCTTTTTCAACCAATCTGCTAAGTTTTCCTTTTGCGGTTTACCATAAAACTCAACCAAGTATGCAGTTACTTCATTTTTAATCTTTTCAGTATCCTTCCCATCTAACTCATCCGTAATCACTTCTAATTCAATCAGTAATTGTTCCTTCTCTGGAGTTACTAAATTGAAATTGCTAATCTTAACAGATTTCTTATTTACATTATCTCTATAATATAAAGAGACATTAATTTTAGCAGGGACTTCCATTTGTTTACCGTCAATAGTAAAAATATCTTTTGGTGTAAATTCCAATGTATCACCATGATGTTTTAAAATTTTCGGTACAGTTTCCTCTCCATAAGCATACTGTAGGTAAAAAAAGTTATCTTTATTCATAGGATAAACATCTTTTCCTACCTTCAATTCCATTTCTCCTAAAATCAAATAATTATCACTAAAATGGTTTTTTAAATCTATTGCATTAATTAACGCTCCAGCCCTAGAACTAACATTATTCATTGCAGGTAATAAATTTGAAGCAGAACTACTTTTTGCATCAGGGGTTAAAACAAACCTACCTTTTTGTTTACTTATTACAGCTGCCCTAGATTCTTCAGTTTTAAAAGTTATTTTTTCATTACTCGTAAATTGATCTCCAGTGTGCATGTCCCTACCTGAAGTTTGAAATACAATTCTTCCATCAACTTTAATAACCTTGTAATTATCCAAGGCAATAGATTCTTCTACAGTGCTAAGCTTACTTTTTAATGTAAAACCTGTAATAATGAACAGGCCGATGATCGAAGGGATTAATATTTTTGTTTTCATATCACAATATTTATGTACACAAATATAACCAAGAATTGAACCAAAACCTATATTTGAGAATGCCTTTTTAAGCTAAAAATGGATGATTCATCAATAAAAACTGGTCAATAACAGTGGGTTATTAACTTTTCGTCTGCACTTATCAACAGTTTGTCTTATTTATTTGAAACGTGGAAATAATTAGCTTTATCTTTGCACGGCTTTTTTAAAAAGCTTTAAACTAAAGAATTATGAGAACAATTGTAAAAAAAATAATTGATATCAGCAATACTTTTTCATTTAAAAGTTTACTACTAATCATTGCTTTAAATATTAACCCAATTGTTGGATTTTCTAACAATGAGACAACCGATCCATCATCAGAGTATCCTCCATTTACACTTTCAGTTGAAAACCTAAAAAAAGCATTGGAAAATGCTGGGGTAAAACATGCTGATGTTGTATTAAGACAAGCTATTCTTGAAACCGGATGGTTTAAATGTACAGAATGCTCTTTAAACAGAAACAACATCTTTGGGTTTTGGTACAAGAAGAAATACATTCAATTCGATAATTGGAAAGATTGCGTTGCCTACTATAAAAGATGGCAAGACAGACATTACAAAGGTGGAGACTATTACGTTTTCCTAAGGAAAGTTGGGTTTGCAACAGATCCTAGCTACGAAAAGAGATTAAAATCAATAAAAATATCATAGGCCTGCCCCGATTGTTTTTTTCATTTTAATAAACAACAACTAAAACTTCTAGCTTATTTCTGCTAGAAGTTTTTTTTATTTACAAAAAGAGGAGTTAAATAATACCTCTTTTTTATTGTGTTCTATTTTCGTATATTCGACCCTTGTTATTATTAAAAATTATGAAAATACTATACTTTTTTATTTTTAGCCTGCTCATTATGAGCCAGTCAATTAAAGGCCAAGCTCCTACTATGACTTGCCCAGGAGACGTAACCGTTAATAATGCAATAGGTCTTTGTGGGGAAAACGTAACATATACAGCTCCTGTTTGTGCAACTAATTGTGGAGGTGCCACAATTACCCAAACAGATTTAAGCGGACTAACATCAGGAGATTTTTTTCCATTAGACACTACAATACAAGAATATACAATCACTAGTGGAGGTGGATCTACCACTTGTTCTTTTATGGTAATTGTAGTAGATGCAGAAGACCCAACATTCTCTCCAGCTTGCCCAGGTAATATTACAGTTAACTCTGATCTAGGGCTTTGCGGATCTTCAACATCTTATGTGCGACCAAAAGGAATTGATAATTGTGGAGTGCCTTCTATGTCACAAACAGACGGTACTGGATTAAGCGCTGGGAGTTTTTTCCCTGTAGGTGTTACAAATCAAATATACATAACAACTGATACAGCCGGTAATATAGCAACTTGTAACTTTAATGTTACAGTTGTTGATGTAGAACAACCTACTTTTTCTAGTTGCATTACTCCTCAAACTTTCAATAATGATATTGGATCTTGCGATGCTTTGGTATCCTATGTAATGCCAGTTGGTGCAGACAACTGTACTAATACTACACTAACTCAAATAGATGCATCTGGATTGTTTAATGGTGATACATTTCCACTGGGCTCAACATTTCAAGAGTTTACTGTAACTGATGATGCCTCTAACGCAGGTGCTTCTACCTGTTTAATTGAGATAATTGTCGTGGACAATGAAGTTCCAGCAGTATCATGTGCAGGGATACAAACTGAATATGCTGATGCAAGCTGTGATGCAATTGTAGGTGATTATACTTCTGGTTTTGTTGTTACAGATAATTGCGATTCCAGTCCAGCTATTACACAAAGTCCCCTACCTGGAACTGTAATTAATGTTGCTACAACAGTTACATTAACAGCGACAGATGCTAGTGGAAATTTTTCTGATTGTCCATTTACTGTAACTATTGCAGATACTGTTTCTCCAACTATCTCTTGCCCTGCGGATCAAAATATTTCTGCAACTACGGGATGTAGCGCAACTCTTGGAGATTACACTGGATTTGCAGTTATGGCTGATAATTGTGATTCAAGCCCTGTAGCTACACAAAGTCCTGTTTCTGGAACAACTATAACAACTTCTCAAATAGTAACGTTAACCGCAACGGATGCAAGTGGAAATACTACGACTTGTACGTTTCTAGTTACAGTTGATGATGCAACCGCACCAACAATTACTTGCCCTCCAAATGAAACAGTATACGTTGACGGGAATTGCGAATTTATTCTCCCTGATTACACGAGTTCTTTAGTAGTTGCAGACAACTGTGATAATAATCCAACAATTTTGCAAGTTCCAGCACCTGGAACTGCTGTACCTGGTGGAGCTCCTTCATTTGTTTCTTTTAGTGTAACTGATATTTCAAGTAATGTCTCATTTTGTTCGTTTTTACTAACTTTTGTTGATACGGTAGCTCCAGTAGTGACGTGCCCTGCTGACCAAACTGATTATGTAGATGCAAGTTGCGAATTTAGAGCCTTAGATTATTCAACATTAGTTACTGGGATAGATAATTGTGGAGGATCTGTATTTTTCACTCAAACACCCGCAGCAACTACTTTGTTTACAGGCACTAACTCTCCTATCGTTATTACTTACACAGCTCAAGATGCATTAGGAAATTCTTCAACTTGTACATTTAATGTAAACATATCTGACACCACTGCACCAATAGTAACAGGATGTGCTCCAGACACCGCAATTTCGGCTGATGCAAACTGTGAATATATAATGGGAGATTTTACTGGTTTTATTACGGCAACTGATAATTGTACAACTGTAGGTGGTCAGACTCAAGATATCGCTATAGGAACAACTTTAGCTGCAGGAGGTCCATATCCTGTTGTATTATCTATTACAGATGATTTCAATAACACTTCAACCTGCTCATTCAATATTACTGTCGTAGACAATACAGCTCCAGTGATTAACTGTCCTAACAATCCAGATGTGGCTGCTGATAATAACTGTGATTACTTGATTCCGTCATATGATACTACGTTAAATATAACTGATGAATGTTCAAGTTTTACTTATTCACAATCAGTAGCATCTGGAACTACATTATCTGGAATTGGAACAACACAAGCTATTTCCATATTTGTTACAGATTTGGCTGGAAATTCAAATTCTTGTTCATTTACAATAACTGTTGTTGATACATTAGCTCCTACAATTACATGCCCAAGTGACCAAACACTTGATATTGATGGTTTATGTCAATACATTCTCCCTGATTTTTCAGGATTGGTAACTGTTAGTGATTTTTGCGACCCTTCTCCATCTATTTTCCAGAACCCTGGAACAGGTGTGACAATGGATAGCATTAATGTTATAACGATGTCTGCACAAGATGCATCAGGCAATATAGCTACATGTACATTTAATGTAATTCCAAACGATACAGTTGCACCAACTATTATTTGTCCGAGCAACGATTCTTCATGTAACAGCATCATTACCTATACTACTCCGATTGGATCGGATGATTGTGGTAGCGCCATTACATCTCAAACAGATGTTACCGGATTTACTTCTGGAGATTCATTTCCAGTAGGTACAACAACACTTGAGTTTACGGTGACTGATTTAGTTGGAAATACAGCTACATGTACTTTCGATTTAAAGGTGTTCGATCCTGTTGTACTATTTGCAGGAACAAGTGTTTTAATTGAAGAAGGTGATAGTGTTACGATTGACGCTACGGTAACTAATGGAGGGAATATTTTATGGACTCCTGATTACAATATGGATGATGACACAATACTAAATCCAACAGTAGCTCCTACTGAAGCTTCAACTTATTATACCATCTATACGCAAAGTCCAGATGGTTGCTCCGCTACAGATTCAGTACTTATCCTTGTAAACACTATTGATACATTAATAATAAACAACTTCCTATCTCCAAATGGTGATTTTTCAAATGATACTTGGACAGTAAATAAAGCTTCTTTAATTTCAGGTTGTCCGGTTGCTATTTACAACAGGTGGGGGAAAATAGTTTGGGAATCTACTTCTTATGTTAACGACTGGGACGGAACCAATAAATCAGGTGAACCACTTCCAGAAGGAACCTATTTTTATTTAATCAAATGTGCTCAAGAGGAGTACAAAGGCAGTATCTTATTGATGAGATAATAAATTTATTTTTATGAAGAATATATTTTTAAGTTTAGCAATATTACTTTCGTTTAGCGCATTTACACAACAAGTGCAAATTAGCGCAATGTATCCATATAATACATCTTTAATTAACCCTGCTGATGTAGGGATAAAAAAAGGAACGAGACTTCAGCTAGGTCATAGACAACAGTGGTTAGGATTTGATGGTAGCCCAAATACAACTTTTTTATCAGGTCAACACCAGTTGAACTCTAAAATGGGAATTGGAGGAAATGTAACTTTTGATAAAATTGCATTTATCCAAAGAATAAATGCAAATGCAAGTTATTCTTACAAGTTATTAATCAATAACGATAACAAAATTCGTTTTGGACTTTCTGCAGGAATCATGAAAGGGACTTTAGATTTGAGTTCAATTCAAGCAGATGACATGAGTGATATAGTGCTTTCTAGTGCCACTGGAATGAAGATGACATTTGATGCAACTTTTGGTTTGTCTTACACATTTAAAAAAGACTTGAATATTGGAATTGCTTTACCACAATTACTTGGATCAAAAGCTGATTTAGCAATTGATGGAAGTAAATATAATTTAGTCCGTCATAGTAATATTTATGCTTCTTATAGAATGAAAATTGATGAGCAATTCGAAGTTATTCCATTAATTATGGTTCGTAATGCACAGAAGAAAAACTCACAGGTTGAGATTTTTGGAAATATTAAATACGATGATAAATTTTGGGGAGGTATTGGTTATAGATCAAATAGCATGTTTATTCTAAATGTAGGAATGCAAGTTGTAGATAAATTAGGTCTTACCTATGCCTTTGAATTTAGTGGAGCGGGTGTTGGATCAGGAACTTCAGGGACGCATGAAATTATGCTGTCTCTTAACCTCAATAAGGAACCTGAAGTTCCAGAAGGAGAAGTTCCAGTAGAAGAGCCAACGGAAAGGAAAGCTACTAATACAAGGTTTTAATTTACATTCTTTCTGGAACGTTTACTCCTAGCAATTGCATTGCTAATTTTATAACGCTTCCAACTTTGTAACTAAGCGCAATTCTAAACGCCTTTACATCTTCGTTTTCCTCTTTAAGAATAGATAAAGATTGAAAAAATGTATTGTAATCCTTCACCAGTTCATAGGTGAAATTAGCAACTAAAGCTGGACTGTAGTTTTTCCCAGATTCTTCTATAACTGTAGGAAATTCAGATAAGTTTTTCAATAAACTCTTCTCAGCGGATTCAAGTTGAATAGAGGAACTAACTTCTTTATTAAAATCGCCAGCCTTTCTCAAAATAGATTGAATTCTTGCAAATGTATATTGAATATAGGGTCCAGTATTCCCATTTAAATCGACAGATTCTTCAGGATTAAACTGCATTCCTTTTTTCGGGTCTACTTTTAGTAAATAATACTTTAACCCACCTAGACCTATTGTCTTATACAACTCATCTCTATCTGCTTCAGAAAGACCATCTAAATGACCTCTTTCCTGAGTCATTTCTTTTGCATCTTGAATTACACTCTTCATTAAATCATCAGCGTCAACAACTGTTCCTTCTCGAGATTTCATTCTACCAGTTGGTAAATCTACCATTCCGTAAGATAGATGATAACAACCATCAGCCCATTCGTACCCGAGTTTTTTTAATATGGTAAATAACACTTTAAAATGATGGTTTTGTTCATTACCAACTGTGTAAATCAAGCCTGACAGCTTAGGATGATCTTTATATCGTTCTATAGCTGTTCCAACATCTTGAGTCATATAAACTGAGGTTCCATCCGCACGTAACAACAATTTATCATCCATTTTATGGTCGCTTAAATCACACCAAACAGAGCCGTCCTCTTTTTTATAAAAATCTTTATTTGTAAGACCTTTTTCTACAACATCTTTCCCTAATATATAAGTATCTGATTCGTAATATAATTTATCGAAATCAACACCCATTTCTTTATAGGTTGCATCAAATCCTTCATATACCCATCCATTCATGGTTTCCCATAATGAATAGATTTCTGGATCTTTTGCTTCCCATTTTAACAGCATGGCTTGAGCATCTTTAAATATTTCAGCCTCTTTTTCAGCTTCCTTCTGCTCCATTCCTCCTTCAACAAGCTCAGCAATTTGCTTTTTGTATTCCTTATCAAATGCCACATAGTATTTCCCTATAAGATGATCTCCTTTCATCCCTGTGGACTGAGGGGTTTGTCCATTTCCAAATAATTGCCAAGCCAACATGCTTTTACAAATATGTATTCCTCTATCGTTTATTATTTGCGTTTTATAAACCTCATGTCCATTTGCTTTTAGAATTTCGGCAACGGAATACCCTAAAAAGTTATTACGTAAATGTCCCAAGTGCAAAGGCTTATTTGTATTCGGTGATGAGTACTCAACCATAAACGTTTTACCAGAAGCAACACTAGATTTGCCAAAATCCTCATCTCTTGCCCAAACATTAAATTGATCTAGCCAAGTACTATCTTCTATTGTAAGGTTCAAAAAACCTTTAACAACATTATATGCATCAACAATTGTAGAATTATTAACCAACCATTCTCCTATTTCTTCAGCAGACTGTTCAGGGGATTTTTTTGTCACTTTCAATAAAGGGAAAACAACTAGAGTCAAATCTCCAGCAAACTCTTTCTTTGTTTTTTGAATTTGAATTTGTTGAATTTGTGGCTCATGGCTATATAGACCCTCTATCGCTTTTACCACATTTTGAATGATATTATCTACTACTCTCATTTAGGTACCGTTCTCTTAATAAATATTTTAATTGGAATCGAAAAGGAAATTGGACTAACCTCTCTTTTCAATGATAGATGTAGCATTCTCTAAAATACGAAATGCTGTCTCTGCCATTTTGTTTTGTTTGTTATCCAAACAAGGATTTATTTCTACAACCTCAAAACAGCTCACCCTCTTATCAATTAGAAAATGGTTTATTAAACCTCCTGCTTCTTGTTCCGTAATTCCGTTTGGGACAGGTGTTCCTGTCCCATAAGAAACCAGGTCACAATCCATACTATCAACATCAAATGATAAATATATAATATCGCATTCTTTTAAATATTCAAGAACCTCAGTTGAAACACTTTCAACACCATTTCTTCTAACATACTCAACATTAATACTTTTAATGGTGTTATTTGCAATAAAATAATCTTCTGGTTCTTCTGTATCTCTTAAACCAATAAAGACTAAATCTTCAGGATTAATTTTTGGTGCAATCCCACCAACATTTTTTAATTTCTCCCAAGTCTCAATTACTTCTGGTTCCAATTCCTTAACCTTATGTTCTTGATTATCCACATTTAAAACAGTAGCTAATGGCATCCCATGCATATTTCCTGAAGGTGAAGTATAAGGAGAATGTAAATCAGCATGTGCGTCTATCCAAATCACACCAAGGCGTTTATCTGGGTTTGCTTTTTTTATTCCAGCTATAGTTCCTCCAGCACTTGAATGATCACCTGCTAAAATTAAAGGGAACCTATTCTTCTGAAATGTTTCATCAACCTTATCGCAAATTTTATTGAAAACATTTAATACGCCTTCCATTCTCTTTGCACTTGGGAAATTAATCTCCTCAAATAGTCTATCATTTTCGTTTTCAACTTTCTCTAGTTCATGCTTATTAAAATAAGCACTTTTACTGTTAAAAGCAGCTATTCTTAATGCATCTACGCCAAGGCTTGAACCACGTGTACCAGCACCAATTTCTGAATTATTTTCAATTAAAACTATACGACTCATATTTGTAAGTATTGACTATTATTAATAGCGAACTGCGAGTTTACTGAAAATTGTTTAAACTACAATGTATATAGGGGATATAACAACAAAAAAGCACCCATTTATAACCAAATGGGTGCTTAATTTAAATTTTGTAATAAATTTTAATGATTTGCTTCGTATCTAGCTTTCAATCCGTCTAATACTGGTTGTAACCTTTTACCAAATGTTTTGTACTTCGCAACTCCTGCAACTTTAGCTTTTTGTAAGTAATTATCTGCGGAATCAAAATCATTTGTCCACATATATGCTTCAGCTAAATTTGCATATAATAAAGCAGTCACTTTTTTATTCACTCTAGACTTGCTATCTGCTGGATTACTTTCACCTAAAGCACTTTCCCATATAGAAATTCCTTTTTCAATTTTAGCAATAGCCTTTGTTCTTTCAACACCTTTAAACAACATGTCGTAACCAGACTTTACATTTGTATATGCATCAATTAAATCTGAATAGCTATGACCTTTGTGCTTTTTAACTGTATAGATTTCGGAAGATCTTCCTCTTTTTGGATACCCACATCTATCATTAATCAAATCATTAACAGCTTTTAAAGAAGTGGCTAACAATGTTTTCTGCTTTTCAGCCCAAAACGTATCATAGTTATCAATCAACCAAACTTCATGCTCATACTTATTATCATAAGTTTTAATCGCTGAAGTCTGAAGGTTGTCATTAATCGTTTCCGAAAGGATTACACCTTCACCAGGAACTTCAACAGTAACTTTAATTGGCATTTTACAAGAACTAGTATAAACATATTTCGTTTCAGCCCCAGTTCCTGTTTTCTTCATAGTAATACTTGCATTTTGGAACCCCATTATTGATAAAGTTATAACAGCTCCACCCTCACCTTTAGTATAACCTTCTATAGAAATAGCTCCATCTGTTTGAGCTTCTGTAACATCTTCCGTTAATAAAGGAAGTTTTATCTCTTCTTTTATAGGTTGGTTTGCATAGGGAGGTTTGATAGGCATAGGTGGTGCAACTGCAGGTGCAACAGTAGTATTTACTGTTCTTTCCCACTTCGCTAACTCCATTAAATATAATTTATCCATTCGCTTTTTATCTTCCAACCATGTCGCAAATTCTGCTTCAAAGGTTGATAATTTGTTTTGATAAACAGACATTGAATCTTCGTTGCTTTTTGTATAAGCAGAAATATCTGTAACAACATTAAATGTCGTAATATTCTTATTAATTGGATTTGATGGCAATTGTATATAGCTGAACGATACTTTTTGATCTTGAACATTTTGACCAAAAGATACACCAGCGATTAAAATTGCTATTGATAGTAGTACTTTTTTCATATGATTAATTTTTATTTTCTTCATCTATGACAAATTGGATGCCAAAAGATATTTCGAATGTATAAAAAAAAGTCAACTACTGCTATCATTTGCAATACTACTTCAACTTAGAAGCAAATACCTTTCTGAATTTTTCCAATTTAGGTTGGATAACATATTTACAATACTGTTCCTCACCATTTTGAGAATAATAATCTTGATGGTAATTTTCCGCAGCATAATAATTTGAAATGGGTAATATTTCTGTAACAATAGGATTATCCCATGCCTCAGATTCGTTCAGTTTATTTTTATATGTTTTTGCCAAATCTCCTTGTTCTTCTGTATGGTAAAAGATGACTGATCGATATTGTGTACCTACATCTGCTCCTTGCCTATTTAAAGTAGTTGGATCATGTGTTTTCCAGAATACTTCCAAAATATCCCCCAATGAAACTTCAGAAGAATTGTAAGTTACTTGGGCTACTTCTGCATGCCCTGTTTCTCCAGCACAAACCTCTTTATAGGTAGGGTTTTCAGCAAATCCACCTGCATAACCTGCAACAACTGATTCTACTCCTTTTAACTCACTAAAAACAGCTTCTACACACCAAAAACAACCAGCCCCTAAAGTAATTGTATCCATTTCTAAAGATTTGTTTAAATTTATTTTATTGTCCTCATTTTGTGCAACTATACACAAACTAGAAACAAACATAATTGTAATTATCGAAACCCATTTCAATATTTCTCCCATTTTTTAATCGAAATTAACTCGAATAAAAACATTTATATAGTAGCTGTACGACATTCCTTCCTTTTTCGCCATTTAATAAATAATCTATAGCGAATATCATTAATTAATAAAATAAGCATTGATTCCCATGTATCTTTTCGGCCAAGATGCATTTGCTACACAAACATAAATTCATGAAACTACTTATCCTTTTGTTGCTTTTTCCATTGGCTAATCTGTTTATTCAAAACAATTCAACCTTCAATTTAAATTCAGAAAAATCATATACTCAAAGCTCCAAAGCAAAAGAAGCCTTGGAATTCTGTAAAAAAAATGACTACGATACTGGTTTCTGTATTTTAGTAGATATGCGAATTCATTCAGGGAAGAATCGGATATTTATTTGGGATTTCGAAAAGGATTCATCCATTATTTCTGGTTTATGTAGTCATGGATGCGGTGTCAATCCTTGGGGTGAAGATGAAACGAAAACGGATCCTATATTTAGTAATACTTCTGACAGTCATTTATCTTCTTTAGGAAAATATAAAATTGGTAAAAGAGGATATAGTCAATGGGGAATAAATGTTAACTACAAACTTCATGGACTAGATGCAACCAACAAAAATGCGTACAAAAGATACATTGTGCTTCATTCGTGGGAAATGGTTCCAAGTGAATCTACTTACCCAAACGGTACGCCCGAAGGTTGGGGTTGTCCAGCTGTTTCAAATGACATGATGAGAATTTTGGACAAAAAGCTACAATCAACATCTAAGCCTGTTTTACTTTGGGTTTTTAATTAGATGATTTTGATATGTCTATTTCTAATTTCGGTAACTAAAGAGTATAGTTATATATGTTAAGTGCTTTTCTCTTTTTGTTACTCCTAAGGAACATTATTGGTAGCGAAGGCACTAGCATCCCAAAACCAACATAAACCAATGGTGATGTATCACCTCCCCAGCTATCAAATATTCCTAATATCACAAGGCTTGTCCCAGTCAGAGCGAGTCCATAATACAAAAAGTCTAGCTGTCTTGTTTGTCTCAAATATTTTAAACTTTTCTCATTATCCTTTAAATCTTCTTTTAAAAACCTTATTCTAGTTCTTTTCAAATCACCATCATCTTTATTATAAAAATCAACTGAAAAAGTCCCCATAAAATTTCGTGGAATTTTATAACTGTACAGGTTTATTCGCCCAGAGTCAACTCTACGAACAAAGGTACTTTGTCCAAAAAGAAGAGCATTCTTAGCATTTGCATAAAAACTATTATTATTTTGATAGAACTTAATTTGACGAGGCTTATACTCTATTCCATCAGCCAAAAAAACTCTCTTAATAGGTCGAAATTCTATCCTTTTTACTTCAATTTTTTCGCCATTATTTAATTCTATAAAATTTTTGTTTCCCCCTGTGTAGCTTTGCCCTTGAACAGTTAAAGAATTAATTATAATAAAAAAGAAGCTTAAATTAATTAATACTCGCCATGGAAAAGAAGTAGTTTTGTTATCAAGCAATTGGTTTACTCCACAGCAATGTTGACAATCCATAAACTTAGTCCTTTACAATTTTTATTGCCTTATTCACATTACCAACATACACTTTAACCGTATACATTCCGATGGACATCCCTAAGTCCTGAGCAGAATACTCTTCTCCCGCTTCATTAATCATTTTTACTTCTTGAAATATTAATTGACCTATGTCATTATACATCTCAACAGTTACATCAACTTTATCTGGATTTTCTACATAAAGAGTAAAAGATTCATTGAAAGGACTAGGTCCAATTACCGCTACATCTGGAATAGTTGCAATTGCTACTTCGCTTAGTTTAATCCAAATAGGGTTTGTAAAAGAATGGAAATAATCAAAATCAGTTTTATAAGTCTGCTCGCTCCCAGTATAATCTATAAAAGTTTGAAGCTCAGCTCGAATATAGAAATATTCATCTTGAGGTGTATTTCCAACACCCAATACTAAATCTAAAATATCTGTTAAAGAGTAACTTTCTAAATTATCACCAGTAACAGTTGTAACAGGGATGTTTTTTCTAACCTCTCCAGATTCTGTACCAACAATCATTGTTATTTTAGTTACATCCCCAAACTCTAGAGAAGTTGTGTAATTGTAATTAAAATAGTAATCGTCAAGTGTCAATGTATTAACAATTGCATCCGCTCCCATCATTACTTCATTTGATGAATTTTCACCATCGTCACTTATTCCTATAGTTAGGATTGGTCCATCAGATAAAGTTGTATTACCATGATACAAAGATTTTAAAACATTTTCCCCATTGGTTCCCATTCCATTTTCTGAGTAGGTTAACGTATTTAGTTTTCCAACGGCATTGTTACTTATCGTACCTGTTATTCCCCAAAAATCATCTGTATTTGAAAAATTGAACGATCCATGTGCATCCGCTCCAGCAGCAATATATAACTTCCAGTTTTGATATGATGAATCCTGATTTTTCAGTTGCAATCCTAGTTGATTAATAAAATTCGTAATCTCTTGAGCTTGTCTAAACTTTTTTATATGAAAACTAAATGATGTTGTATCTGTTTGTGAAAAAGGACTTGACACATTTAGCACGTCCCATGGGTCATTTGCATCGCCGGTAGTTGACAATGAATTCCGTACGTTCCAGATTTGAGCACCTTTTATACCATCCTTAACCAATTTATTAGATGAAAATAACAATATATCAGAATCAGCGGTTAGATCGTTTGCAATTATTCCTCCTCCAGTTTCTGGGAAATCAAGCGAATTATCAGGAAAATTTGCATGTCCTAGATTCCAAATACCACCTCCAACTGTGATTGACAATTCAGATTCTGTAGCAAAAGGATGAGCAGCATAAGAGAACCCATCAAAAGAAGCTAGATCGGCAGCAACAATATCGACTGTTTTAGAAGTCCCCGAAAGATCACCGTCACCATCTCCTAAAAAGGGAAATGTTGATACAGATGTATAACTTGGATAAGCTAACATATGTACTAGATCTCCATTTGAATTATTTACAGCGACTTCTTGTCCTGGAATGTAAATTAAAGAAGGATCAGCTGCATTTAGGGCAGCTGCTTCTGCTTTTATAATAGCCCAATTTGTATTAATATTTCCACTTCCATAATTATCAAAATCTGAGGTGTGATCTGTTGTCGTAATCCAATCCAACCCAATCATTTGGGCAGCTTGTTTCGTACCACTTAGAGGCAACCCAATTTCTGCAGTGTTTTGTGTAAACATTGAATGAAGGTGCGTGTCTCCTCTGTAGAAATTAGATTGAGAAGGAAGCGCATCATCTGATCTAAAAACTCTTAATCTACTAACATCATAATCTGGAATCCAACCAGTATTATCATATTTCACATAAACTTCAATGTCAATTACGTTACCAAATCCAGCTAAATCTGCGGGCGGTATTGTAAAAGAAAAGTACCAAAAGTCTTCATCTATTTGAACGTAAGTATTGGATGGAAAAGGCCATGGTGCAGTTTCTTCATTAAAATCTATAGTATTACTCGCTGACGACGTAAAGCTATTCATATCAAAACCGCGAACTCCTAATCCACCATCATCTACTGATTGGCATGAAAACATATTATTAAAATCAGTAGTACTAAGTGAACTATATGTTAAGGCTGAACCAAATGATGCGTCAGTTGCATTTTTAATTTTGATGTCGATATAATCAACCTGATTTCCATTTCCTACGATTTCATCAGCATCGTGTAAAAATATGTGAACTGGTATTCCTTGTTCACTTCCACTACCATTCGTTTTATTCATTCTCCAAGGTGCATCCGCAACAAAGTCAGACAAAGGACTATTTCCTTGTTTAAAGACAGGACTATCCCAGCCGCCCCAATCATCTTTTTTACCAAAAATTTCGGTAATTTCAATCTGAATTAAATCAGATTTTGGATTAATCCATTTTTTGGGAATCTCAAAACGCTCTGAGAAATACTTGTGCTCTGCCTTTAAAATCGGATAATATTTCTGAAAAACCGATTTTGTATTGACTACAAATTCAATTTTAATATCTCTTACTTCAACTGAATGAATATTTTCCACATCGAAAGAATAAACGAAAGTATTCTCTGTTTCTGTTACTTCGACGTTTATTATAGCTAAAAATTCTCCTCTGTGTGCAAACGAGGATAATCCGATAAAAAGTGCAACAATAAAAGTGGTTAATCTCATAGGTTCTTGAGTATTTTTCTAATTTCACGCTAAATTAAGCATATATAATAGTGTATAAAATATTTCCTATTAAAAAGTGAAAAGAATTGGTTTAATATCTGATACACATGGTCATTTCGATGATAAGTATAAAAAGTACTTTGAAGAATGTGATGAAATATGGCATGCTGGCGATATAGGTGACATTAGCGTCACGGATCAATTAAAAAAAATAGCTCCTCTTCGTGCAGTGTATGGAAATATTGATGGACATGTTCTCAGAGCAGAATTTCCAGAACATCGGAGGTTTGTTTTAGAGGGAGTTGAAGTGTGGTTAACACATATTGGTGGAAGACCCTATGTTTATGATTGGAACATTAGAGATAAAATAACTAAAAATCCACCACAATTATTCATTTGCGGACATACTCATATTTGCAAAGTTCAAATGGATAAACGATTGAAAATGTTATATATGAACCCAGGTGCTGCAGGTATTTATGGAATTCATAAAGTACGAACCATTCTTAGGTTCACCCTCGATAAAGGAAAAATAAAAGATCTTGAAGTAGTTGAGCTTGGAGAAAGAGCTTAACGAAGTCTATCTAATGACTTGATTAAAGCTTCATCTTTTCGAATATTTCTATTTGCCATAAACATAATAGGTAATGCAGCTACTGGTAAAAACATTCCTACTCCAAATGAAACCGAATTTGAATCAAGCTCAAATTGTCCCTTTAGGGAATAAAAGTCAATAAAAATAAAGGCAATTGTTATAGCTAGTATAAGGTAGACCAAACGTCCTACAGTAATTTGCACCTTTCTTTTTTTGTATTGCAATATCGAAAACAATGCTAACCCCATAGACAGTGCAATTGTAATATAGTACGGAAAAAACGTACTTATTTGATTCGTGTTTTCCGAAACTCCATAAGCATTAAACAAAATATCGCCCTGTTCCAAAGTATATGTAGCAAATGGAAATGCGAAGGTCAATCCTAAAACTATCGCTGCAATCACTAAATAAATTGTTTGAATTCGTTGTATCATCTTTCAAAAATTGAAATACAAAGATATTTATTTTATCCTTTAATAATCTCAAATCTTACTACTAAAAAGAGTCTGTTTATTTCTAAAGCGGAAAAATATATTAAAAGACATTAGTAAGTACATTATTTTACTTATGTTTGTATTGTTCTAATTAACAAAGATACTCGGTCGAGTAATTACTATTTTTCCAAAAGACATCAGAATAATTTTAAGAATACATTCTATACAAAACATAATCAATACGAATACATGTACGATATTTTAGATTTAAACAACAAAAAAGTTGGTGAATTAAGAGATATAGCTGAGAAGTTAAATCTTACAAAATTTGATAAATTAAAAAAGCAAGAACTGGTTTATAAAATCTTAGACGAGCAAGCGATTAATCCTCCTAAAGCAGAGAAAAAAGAATCTGTTAAAGTTGAGAGAAAACCTGTTAACAAAAGGCAAGAAAGCAAAAGACCGGAAAATAAAAAACCTGAAAACAAAGGTAATTTCCCTAAATCAACTGAGAATACTAAAGCAAAATCGCAAGGCGAGCAAGATTTATTCTCAAAAGACGAAACTAAAGAAGTTGAGATTAGTGAATCAATGAGTAAAAGGGTTAATCCAAACAGACCTAATCCTGTTTCAAGACCTACGGATAAAAACAAACCAAATCATCCTAGAAAAAATAACGACAACAGACCACCAAAAAAAGACCCTGCAGTTGAGCATGGATATAATTTTGACGGTATTGTTATTAGTGAAGGTGTTTTAGAGATAATGCCAGATGGTTATGGATTTTTAAGATCATCTGATTATCACTATTTATCATCTCCTGATGATGTATATGTTTCACAATCTCAAATTAAATTATTTGGATTAAAAACAGGTGACACAATCAGAGGTGGTGTAAGGCCTCCGAAAGTAGGTGAGAGATATTTCCCATTAATCAATGTTGAAAAAATCAATGGAAGAACTCCTGAATTTATAAGAGATAGAGTTCCTTTTCAATATTTGACCCCATTATTTCCTTCTGAAAAATTTAAGTTAACAGGGCACCAAAACGAGACAATTTCTACTCGTATAATGGATTTGTTTGCTCCTATAGGGAAAGGACAAAGGGGAATGATTGTAGCACAACCAAAAACGGGTAAAACGGTTTTATTAAAAGATGTTGCAAATGCAATTGCTGCCAATCACCCTGAAACATACTTAATGGTTCTTTTAATTGATGAAAGACCAGAAGAGGTTACGGATATGCAAAGAAGCGTAAATGCTGAAGTAATTGCCTCTACATTTGATGAACCTGCAGATAGACACGTAAAAGTAGCTAATATTGTTCTTGAAAAAGCGAAAAGAATGGTAGAATGCGGACATGATGTTTGCATCTTATTGGATTCTATTACACGTTTAGCAAGAGCTTATAACACGGTAATGCCAGCTTCTGGTAAAGTACTTACGGGTGGTGTTGATGCAAATGCATTACACAAACCGAAAAGATTTTTTGGTGCAGCAAGAAAAATTGAAAATGGTGGTTCTTTAACTATCCTTGCAACAGCTCTTACTGAAACTGGATCTAAAATGGATGAAGTAATCTTTGAGGAATTTAAAGGTACAGGTAACATGGAGCTACAATTAGATAGAAAAATATCTAATCGAAGAATTTTCCCTGCTATCGATATTTTAACTTCAGGAACAAGAAGAGAAGACTTATTATACGATAAAGAAATGCTTCAACGTATTTGGGTATTGAGAAAATACCTTGCGGATATGAACCCAATCGAAGCTATGGAATTCATGAAAGATAGAATTCATAACACTAAGAGCAATGAAGAGTTCTTGGTTTCAATGAATGGATAACAATTTAAAATAACGAAAGCTTACTTAGGTAATGCTTTCGTTTGTTTACCTATGAATCACGCAATCAAAACAGCATTAATTTGGGCCGGAATATATATGGCTATTGAAATTGGGATTGTTTTAGCTGGTTATAACCATGACCCTAGCGTACATGTTATTGCATTTGGAGCAAACACACTATGCTTACTTTTAGCAGTTGGTATTAGCATTGTTTCTAATTTCAATAAGAAAAAGCATGAAGGCGTAAGTATTGTGGTAGATTTAAAAACGGGAATAAAAACGAGTGCTATATATGCTTTAACAATTGCTTGTTTTCTTTTGGTTTATTATAAATGGATTGATCCTGAGTATCCTGAAATACGAAGGCAGCAATGGATTGAAATGACGGAAACAGCGCAATTTTCAGAAGGTGTTGGAGAAACCATTAAAAGTAACCCTGACATGTACTATGGTAAATCCGCTGAAGACATAAGGGATAATGAACAAGAAGGGATTAATATGCTTTTAAACCCTAACAAAGTGTTCCTAATAAGCTTATTAGCATTACTTGTTTTAGGAATGTTCTATTCGTTTCTGGTCACTGGTTTCAATCGACTTGTGTTAGCTAAATTAGGTTAGACATTACCACCTCTTTAGTTTATGAAACACCACTGCTATTATATTAGGATGTTCAGATGAAACATATTATACAGGTGTTACAAACGACTTAAATAGAAGGTTTGATTAACATCAATCTGGTGAAAATAAAAACTCCTACACTCACAATAGAAGACCTTTAAAACTTGTATTTAGTGCTGAATTCAATAATATCGAAGTAGCTATTGCCAAAGAGAAACAAATTAAGAAATGGTCTAAAAATAAAAAATTGGCCTTAATAAATGGAGATTTCGATTTACTTCCTGGATTGAGTAAGAAAAAGTTTGACTAGTTCTCGATACGCTTCGCTACTCGAACTGACAAACTTCAATATGCTGCACTATTTCAGCTGACAAAACTAAAGGAGCTTAAGTCTTTTTTCAAATCCAATAACAACCAATGTCACTTCGAGTGATTTCGGGATTATATTGAGTACAAGCGAAGTATAAGATTGAAATTGTATCGAGAAGTGACTAGACCAACAACTCTTCTGCTAATTCGGCAAAATCAACTCCATCAAAATTACCACTACTCATCATAAGTAGGTTTTTGTTTTGCCAATTATTGTTTCTTAAATTCTCAACTAACACGTTGGAATCTGTGAATACAGTAATATTATCCGAATTGAAAGCATTTTTCACCTCTTCAGGTGAAAGGTCTTGCAATTTTTTATGTGCTAACGTTTTTGGACTATAATAAACAAATGCTTTATCAGCATTCTTCATTGCACCATCATATTGGCTTAAGAACTCCTTGTTTAAACTACTAAATGTGTGCAATTCCATACAAGCTATCAATTCTCTTTCTGGAAATTGTGTTTTTAAAGCTTGTGTTGTTGCTTTCAGCTTTGAAGGCGAATGCGCAAAATCTTTATACATAACCGAAGTAGCTGTTCTTTTAACAAGCTCTAGCCTTTTTGAAGCTCCTGAGAAGCTTTGAATGGCTTTATAAAAATCAGATTTTGAAACGCCTACTTCTTGGCAAACTAACAGTGCACCATTCAAATTTTGAAGATTGTGTTCACCGAAAATTTCTAATGAATGTTCATTGCCTTCTTCATCCTTCAATATTGAAATACCATTTTCTATTCTATGCTGATGTGTTCCATAAGGGACTTGTTTAATATTTGCAGCTGCATTTTGCGAAACATTTTTTACATTTTCATCCAACTCACAATAAACAATGGTTCCATTTGGTTCTATTTTATCAATGAAAATTTCAAATTGTTCTACATAATTTTCAAACGTAGGAAACACATTAATATGATCCCAAGCTATTCCACTTAACAAAGCAATATTTGGATGATACAAATGAAACTTAGGTCTTCTATCAATTGGAGAGCTTAAATACTCGTCTCCTTCTAAGACAGCAATTTTGGCATCTTTAGATAGTTTTACCATACATTCAAAACCTTCCAACTGGGCACCCACCATATAATCATGATCTATATTGTGGTAATTTAGCACATGTAAAATCATAGAGGTAATAGAAGTTTTTCCATGGCTCCCTCCTATTACAATACGTGTTTTATCTTTTGTTTGCTCGTAAATGTATTCAGGATATGAATAAATTTTCAATCCTAACTCTTGCGCTTTCAATAGCTCTGGATTATCTTCTCGAGCATGCATTCCCAAAATAATAGCATCCAAATCAGAAGTAACCCTTGAATCATTCCAACCAATTGAATTAGGCAATAGACTGTATCTATCTAATCGTCCTTTAGATGGTTCAAATATTTCATCATCAGAACCTGTCACCTGGTATCCTTTTAAATGTAGGGCTATTGCAAGATTGTGCATTGCACTCCCTCCTATTGCTATAAAATGTACTCTCATATTACTTCAATTGAATACTAAATTTAGATATTCTACATGTTCAAAATATTTTCTGTTTTTAGATTTATAAACACCCTTGTATTAGTTATAAAATTTATCTTTGAAAAAAGTCTGATTATCATTTCAAATCAAAACATACCACTTGCGGAAAGAATGCGTCCTAAATCACTTGATGATTACATAGGGCAAGAGCATTTGGTGGGTAAAGACAAACCGTTAAGGAAAGCAATTGAAAGTGGTAGTTTACCATCAATGCTATTTTGGGGTCCTCCTGGCGTTGGCAAAACAACTTTAGCACAAATAATTTCAGAAACACTAGACAGACCTTTTTATACTTTATCTGCAATAAGTAGTGGTGTAAAAGACATTAGAGAAATAATTAGTAAAGCTCAAGGTACAGGAATGTTTAGTGGAGGAAGCGCTGTGCTTTTTATAGATGAAATTCACAGATTCAGTAAATCACAACAAGATTCTTTGCTTGCCGCCGTAGAAAAAGGAACAATTACTTTAATAGGAGCAACCACTGAAAACCCTTCATTTGAAGTTATTTCAGCGTTATTATCTAGATGTCAAACCTATGTTTTGGAACACCATACAAAAGAAGATTTGGAGGGATTAATAAACAAAGCATTAACTGAAGACATAATATTAAAACCGCTAAAGGTAAAAGTAAAAGAAACAGAAGCTTTACTAAGAATATCTGGAGGAGACGCTCGAAAGCTTTTAAATATTCTTGAAATCGCAATTAATGCGCTTCCTGCTGGGGAAAAGGAAATTACAAATGACTTTGTTCTTGCCAATGTCCAACAAAAAGTTGCAATGTATGATAAGAATGGTGAACAGCACTATGACATTGCATCTGCATTAATCAAATCTATTCGGGGTAGTGATCCTAATGGAGCTGTATATTGGCTAGCTAGAATGATTGAAGGAGGTGAAGATCCCAAATTTATTGCTAGAAGACTACTTATTTCAGCATCCGAAGATATTGGAAATGCCAACCCTACAGCCCTAATAATGGCTAATTCCTGTTTTGAAGCTGTTAGTAAAATTGGCTGGCCAGAAAGCAGGATTATTTTATCACAATGTGCAATTTATTTGGCATCTTCTTCTAAGAGTAATGCTTCTTATGAGGCGATTGGCACGGCTCAAGCAATAATAAAAAGTACTGGAGACTTAGAGGTTCCGCTTCATTTGAGAAATGCTCCAACGAAGCTAATGAAAGACCTTGGTTATGGAAAAGAATACGCTTATTCACATACTGCAGATGTAAATGAATTGCATAAACAAGAATTTTTACCTAAAGAATTAGAAGGAAGAGTTATCTATCAGCCAAAAAATAACCAGAGAGAACAGGATTTAAAAAAGTATTTGAATTTTGTTTGGAAAGGTAAATACGGGTATTAAGTTTATTAACCAATTAATATATAATTAGAACTTCCTCAGTCTTCGTCACGAACATCTGCAAAAGCCATTAGCTTCTCTCTACGGTGTGCTATCATATAGTAAACACTAATAGCAAAACCTCCTATTCCTTGTTCTACCATTTGCCAAGAAAAGTTGACAATTGTGTGCTCTATCCCCTCTCCTTGAAAAGAAACCCCAAGCACAAATGCAATTAAATACAACATAAAACCTGCGACTACACTAATTGTAAAATGTTTAAGAATTCTGTGTTCTTCTGGTTTATAAGTCATTAACACAAATGAAAGTGCTCCTCCGACTGCTAAATAAAGTATACCAAGCAACCCAAAGAATAAAGTTTTGTCATAAGATATGAGTTGCAAGTCATTTAGTAAAACACCATGCCAATAATAGGAAAGTGCAAACATTATGACTGCACTAAAAACTGTAGCTATTAATAAACGAAGTAACTTCATGTTTCACTTACTTAATACAAATATAATTCGAAATGGTCTTTATCAGTCATTTAATTTGACAATCTTACTGTTTTTTACGATAAAAGGGAAACAAATCCCTATTTTTGGAACATTATGAAGAAGATTATTTTGCTTCTAATACCGATAATCCTTCTTTTTTCATGTAAAAAAAGAGAGGATACTATCCGATGGAACATTAATGGATTAGCTCCTGCCGTTTATGGCGAACTATCCATTTTTGATATTCTTCCTGATTCCGTGTTGGTTACAAATACTGATAGCACTATCAATATTAATTTAGGTGTAAATCTTTATACTTTAGATTTAGATTCATTGGTTGGAGTTCCTGACACGATATTAAATGACACTTTCGCATTACCATTTCCGGTTCCGGTTACAGTTAGCCCTGGTCAAATATTTGTAAATCAACCTGAAGAAAACAACATGAGTATGGGAGGTGCCGAACTTACCTATATTACAGTTAAAAGCGGGACAATTAATTACCAATTAACTAGCACCATTCAAGGAAAAATAATCTATGAGTACCAAATTCCGGTAGCAATAGATGCAAATGGAAACGCATTTAGTCAGCTAGTTTATGTAGACGCTGCTTCTCCTGGAAACCCTGCTTCGGCCAATGGAAGTTTTGACCTAAGCGGATATTCCATCGATTTGTCAGGCATATCTGGAAATAGCTATAATGTAATTCAAACCAACGTAAATATTAAAGTTGATCCAACAAACGGCAGCGATGTTACTGCTTCGAACCAAGATACTGTTTACACCACTAACGAATTAAGTAGTATTAAAATAGATTATGCAAAAGGATATTTTGGAAACGAAAGTTTTGCAATTGGGCCTGAAAAAATCAATTCAACAGCTTTCAATAATATAATAGCTGGGGATATTGATATCGATCAAATTGATGTCGATTTGGAACTAGTAAATGGAATTGGGGTGGATGCAAGTATCGCTTTCAACTCTTTAACCGCATCGAACAATAGTAGTGAAATTGCACTTAGCCACTCGATTATAGGTAACAACATCAACATTAATCGAGCAAATGAGGTAGGCTCTGTAATTTACCCCTATTACTTTACAACTCTATTAAACAATTCTAATTCAAATATTGATTTCATGTTAGAATTGTTACCCGACTCCATTGGTTATGGGTTAGATTTGGAACTTAATCCCTTAGGGAATGTGTCTGCTCATAATGATTTTATTTCTTCGGATGCACCTATGGAATTAAACATGAATGTAAATCTTCCATTAAGCATTATTGCAAATAACCTTACACTTGCGGACACCATAGATATACAAATTAGTGACACCTCAGGGCTACATTCTGTAATGCTTAATATTAATCTAGAAAACGGATTCCCATTAGAAGCACAGTTAGATTTAGCATTACTGGATCAAAATGACATGGTTGTTAGCCATATCTATTCTCCTATGTTAATTCCTTCAGCCACGATTGATGGAAATGGAATCGTATCAGATATCTCTGTTTCAACTCATCAATTAACATTAAATCAGAAAGACTTCAATACCTTAATTCAAAATAAAAAATTAGTTCTAAAAGTCATTTTCAATACTCCAACTTTCACGAGTCATATTGATATTTATGATTATTACAAGCTAAAATTCAACGTGGTAGCAGATTTTGAATATGGAGTAGAAATAGAATAAAATTGAAAAAAATAGTTTACATATTATTAATTCTATCGAGCCCAATATTTGCTCAAAACAATGGTAGTAATCAGTTGTTTGAATATGCCGATACCAACTCAATGGTATTAAATATTTATGCAAATGGAAATTATGGATCTTCCATATTCAATAATGAGTTTATTGATATTTTTAGACTAGGGGGATTTATAGACAATGATATGAAAGACAAAGGGCTTTCTAATTCAAGGAGGATTAACTATTTTGGAGGTGAAGGTTCCTATGGGATTTCTTTTTCTGATCCCATTCACAAAGTTTTGGGGGATTGGGGATATTACGTAGATATTTCTTCTAACAGATCTGCTGGAGTTCAATTTACAGATGATTTGTATGAATTAGTTTTTTATGGTAACAAAAGTAGTGCTGGAGACACTTCCTATATTGGGCAGACAGGATTCCATTCAAGAAGCTTTAATAAATTTGCATTTGGACTTGATAATAACAAATTAAAAATTGGTTTATCCTTCTTGAGCTTTGGAAATTATAGTCAAGGTTTAATACAAAATGGCTATGTCTTTACAGATTCTTTGGGAAGTAATTTATCCTTAGACATTAATGGAAGTCAATTCCAAAGTAACAAGGTTCTATCCCATGTTGGGAGTGGTTTTTCTTTGGATTTTGAATATCGATTATCACAAGAACGTATTTCCAAAGACAGTTCACATACTAAAGAGACAACGATAATAGTTGGAATTAAAAATATTGGGATTTACGTTTCTCGCAAAAACTCAATTCTAACTGAAGTAGACACAACTTATAACTATAGTGGCTTTGAGGTAACAAATATTTCTGATTTTGGTAATTCCTTAATCAGCCAACAGCAACTAACAGATTCTGTTAGAATTCTATCTGATACAACTCGTATTGTAGGTATGTTACCGTTCGAAGTTTATTTTTACAAACCTCCTACCTACTTAAAGAAATGGGAACTTATTTATGGTTTTAGATATAAGATACAAAGCTCATATAGGGCATTTTTATATTTAGGAGGAAACTTACACTTACAGAACAAAATGAATATTTCTTCTTACCTTGCTTATGGTGGTTACAGCAAATTACAATTTGGACTCGCTTTGAACAAACGTTTTAAGGACAACCTATTAATAGAATTAAACAGTAATAATTTATTAGGATTATTTTCAAAATCCCAATACGGTATGGCTGCTGGAATTTCGTTGAAGTATAATTTAAAATGAAACTAATTATATACATATTACTACTTAGTCCTGTTATTTCTTTCGGGCAAATAACTTTTTTCAATTCTTATGGAGGAGAAGGAAATGACTATGGAAAAAGTATTGTAACAGCCTTAGATACAAGCTATACTGTAATTGGATCTACAGAAAGTTTTGGAAATGGAAATACAGATATGTATTTATTCAACATTGACTCATTAGGGGACCTTAAATGGTCTAAAACATTTGGAGGAACTAATGTTGATTGGGGAATGGACCTAAAACAAACTATTGACACTGGGTACATTTTGTGTGGTTACTCCAATAGTTATTCTTGGGATTATGACATCTTTATAGTTAAAACCGACCAGAATGGGGATAGTTCTTGGACAAAAACTTATGGTGGAAATGATTGGGATTTTGGATATAGTATTGAAACTACTTCTGATACAGGTTATGTAATTGCAGGTGAAACTTACAGTTATGGATCTGGAATTTCTGATGGATACATTATTAAACTGGACAGCATTGGAGATACACTTTGGACTAAAACATTCGGAGGAACAGGAAAAGATGCTTTTTACGACGTAATAGAAGCTTATAATGGTGATTTACTTTTTGCAGGTTCCACAACATCTGTTGATGGTGATTTAGATTATTGGTTAGTAAAGACAGATAGCCTTGGGAATGAATTATGGCAATACACCGCTGGAGATTCGTTGAATGAGGTGATAAATAGTGTGATTGAACTTACTGATAGTAACTACTTTTTTATTGGAACGAAAGAATCTATAACAGGGACAAGTCTTGGAATGGAGTTTTATAAACTTAATGAAACAGGTACATTCATGTACGGTAACAACTATGATTTGGCAAATGATGAAACGGGTAATTTCATTGTACAATATGCAAACGAAACAGATGTTATTTTAGGTGGGAGTAGTAACTCTCTTGGAAATGGAGGTCACGATGTAAATAGCCTTAAGATAAATGAATGGGGATTTGGATCAATTTATTCAAATGATGGAACTTATGAAGATGATATTTCAGAACAAGCTGATACCACCGCTGACAATGGAATTGTAATTGTAGGAACTACGGGAGGTACTGTAAATGGAATTAAAAGCGTATTTGTTATGAAAACTGATGCTAATTTAGATTCGAATCCAACTATATCTGAAGTTTTTGATATCACGTCAACCAACAACCTTGAAGTAAAACCTGAGCTACATATATATCCAAATCCTGCGTCCAATATTATTACTGTAAAAAGTGAGACAAACTCATTAAACAGAACTTTTGTAATTTATAATGTTCTAGGTGAAATTATTAATACCGGAGAGACTGATAACAATGAAATCGAAATAGCAACCTTAAAATCGGGGGTTTACTTTGTAGCATTTCCAAAAGAGTCAAACGAACTTTTCAAGTTTACGAAGATCTAAATCGAGCAACAAAATAATGCTCACTTTTTGTATTAAAAGTTTCTTCGAATTCTGATTGTGAAAGTGGAGAAGGGCTTTCGATAAAATTTTTCAAAGTATAAATACTGTATTTTACCTCATCAAAAAAGTTCCACATTTCAACTGGAGTTGCATCGTAAATATCTGAAGCTCCTAGTTCGCATTCAAAAACAATAACAGGATTGAATTTACTAATGGTCTTTATTCCTCCTTTCAATACATTTAATTCTGCTCCTTCAACATCAATTTTAATTAAATCAATTCTTATCGCCTCAAATAATTGATTATCTAATGTATCTATGGTGATTGTAATTTCCTCAATTGATTCTTTCCCAGGATAATTTCGCTTTTTTATACCGCTATACATGGGATTCGACTTTACATAATTAAAGGTTGTCTCTCCCCTCTCATTACTAAGCCCAAGTTGTCTAATGTCATTCGTTTTACCGAAATTTAAAACAAGGTTCTTATATAAATAGGGAATTGGCTCAAAACCAACATGAGAACCTTTAGGAGCAAATTTAACTGCTTCCAAAAGGAAGTCACCTTTATGGCATCCAATATCCACAAAAGAAGAATCCTTTTCCAAAACGATGTGCATGATTTTTTTAACCAGCGCATCGTATTTTCGATCTTTTATAAAATCAATGGGAATTCTATTAACTAATTTTTTAAAAGCTTTTTTCATGCTTCCTTATCCTTGCTTATAACACCTACGAAGATTAGGAAACTTCGTTACCTTTTATTTGATTTAAAGAATAATTACTTCTGTTCTCCTGTTTAAAGCTTTGTTTTCAGCAGTATCATTTTTAACTCTTGGCTTACTTTCACCATAACCTTTGTATTTTAATCTAGCTTTATCTACACCTTTCTCTATCAACCAGTTTACTACTGCTTTTGCTCTATCATCAGACAATTGTAAATTATGTGCATCATTTCCATCGCTATCAGTGTGACCACCTAATTCAATTTTAAGACTCTCATTTTTATTCAAAATACCTAATAATTTATTCAATTCTGTTACTGATTCAGGCTTCAAAACAGACTTATCTGTATCGAAAAAGATATTTTCAAGTACAAATGGAGCCCCTTTTTTTATTGGTCTCATCGGTACATCCACTAAAAATCCTTCTTCGTTTTTCTCAAGCCTATCTATTGAGTAATTCTCTGAATAAAAGAAGTAACCATCATGTTCAGCAATTAAAGCAAAATCTTTATTAATGGGTAATGCTACAATGAACTCACCATTTCCACGATTTGCTACTGCTCTCTTAAACATGACACCTGTTTTTAAATCAATTAACTGAAAATCTGCTGCCAATGGTTTTTTCGTTTCAACATCATAGACTTTTCCTTTCATAAAAGTCGTTTTAATAGGACGTTTACTTTCTGGAATTACAAAAGAATATAAATCCAAGCTTCCGAACCCACCATCTCTATTTGAAGCGAAATAAGCAAATTCCCCGCTAGACGAAACCAAAGTACTGTTCTCTTCTTTAAACGTATTGATAGGATAACCTAAGTTTTCTGGCTTTCCCCATTCTCCTTTTTCATCTAATCTACTTACATAAATATCTAAGCTTCCCATCCCAGGGTGCCCATCTGAAGAAAAATACAAAGTTTGACCATCTGGATGTATTTGAACAGACTCTTCCCTACCTGGTGTATTTATTTTGTTACTTAATTTTTTGGGAATTGACCAAGTTCCATTATTCTGAATTTGTGTCATGTAAATATCTTGTTCTCCAGGATTTCTTCTTTGTTTGTAACGCACCGTACCTCTAATAAAATATAAGGTCTTACCATCTGAAGAAAAACTAGGTTGCGATTCCCAATTACCAGTATTTATTGGCGCTCCCATATTAAACGGTCTCGACCAATTATCTCCTTCCTTTTCACTGACAAATAAATCACAACTTCCCTTACCTTCTCTTCCTTCTCCGTACTCAAGCTCCCCTCTTTGTCCATATTCACAACCTACAAAAATTACATATTTTCCATCTGCCGAAAAAGTAGGAGCTCCTTCGTTATAAATAGAGTTTACACTTTTACTTATTGGATTACTTAAGTTCCATTGACCTCCATTTGCTTCACTAATAAAAATATCTTCTTGATGACCGCCAGCTACCGCACTTGCATCTAAAATATCTCTTGTAAAAAGTAATGTATGATCATCCGCAGTAATTGAGGGAAAATACTCCGGTCTTTCTGTATTTACATTAGGACCTAAGTTTACAGGTTCAAATTTTACTGGATTTTTCATTGCATTAATCGCAAAATCAGCATTGGTAATAAACGTTCTACATTTTTCAACAAAATCTGGATTTGCATTTCTATTTTGCGTGTACCTTCCAGCATTCTTTTTGGCTCCTTCATAATCACCAATAGCCATTTGAAGACTTGCTAAATAAAAATATTCTGACGGAGAAAACTGTGGAGATAACTGCATCATTTTTTGCTTATATGCAATTGCCTCTTTAAACTCTCCTTTATCAATACTAATATTGGAAAGTAAAGCATATGCTTCTGTAAATGAAGGGTCTTTTTCTAGTGCCTTTTTTGCATTTTCTTCGGCACAACTTAAATTTCGTCTACCAGTTGTTGTACTTACCTGTCCGTAACAAGTTCTTGCAGCTTCGTAAAGTTTAATTGCCTTCTTATTATCCGAAGTATAGGACATCCCTGGTTGTGCCACCACCTTACAAGAAGTAATAGCAATAACAACCATAATTAAACTCAACGTTTTTTTGTGAAAAGTCATTCTCATTATCTAATGTCTAAATATTTATGTGTTTGCAAGGATATATTCCATTCCGGATTATTCTTAACAAAGTCTATTATTAATGGAGTTATCTCTTTTTCTTTACTCCATTCTGGCTGCAAAAACAACTTGCAATCCTCTCCCACTTTTAAAGCATGCCCCAAAGCCCATCCAAAGTCTGATTTATTGAATACGATCACTTTTAATTCGTTCGCCTGTTCAAATACAGTTTCATCTGGTGCCTTAAATTTCTTTGGAGAAAAACAAATCCAATCAAAATTCCCAACAATTGGATAAACTCCTGAAGTTTCAATTGCAATTTCACATCCTAATAAATTTAACTCGTTTGTTAAACGTGTTAAATCGTACATAGCAGGTTCTCCACCCGTTATAACTACGAATTTGCAATTGGTTTCTTTAACATCAGAAATAATTTTTTTTATGGATGTCATTTCATGCTCATTTCTATCCCAACTTTCCTTTACATCACACCATACACACCCGACATCGCATCCAGCTAATCGAATAAATACAGCAGGTCTCCCACTATAATATCCTTCTCCTTGAATAGAATAAAACTGTTCCATCAAGGGTAATTTATCCCCCAAATTCCTTTCTGACACTTCTATTATTTAATTAATCTTTCTTTTCCTTATCCTCGTAGCCCCACTTCTCTTTATTCTCTTTGTTCTCCTTTTCCTCTTTCTCTTTTTTCTTTCTTGCTTTCTTCTCTGCTTTCGTTTCTTCTTTATCTTCAGTCTGTCCAGACATTATTTTATTCAGCTCAATTAAATCTTCGTCATTTTTAGGTTTACCAAACTTATCGTATTCAACTACTTTAACTTCTTTTCCTCCCTCGAATAAAATGCTTAATGCATTTTTACCATCTGCTTGAAAGTGTTCCCAAAGTCCATGCTTTTCGCCTCCTTTAAAATTTCCTTCTTGTTTTAATTGACCATCTTCAAAAAAGAACTGCCATTTATCGGCTTTTGTCCCATTCTTATAATGTTGTTGAACCGATAATTGCCCATTCGGAAAATGGAACAAAACTTCACCATCCATTTCACCCATTTTAAAAGTCTTCTTCATTTTTAAAGTACTATCGTCATAATAGGTTGTGAATTCTCCATTCATCGTACCGTTTTTATATTCAACAGATTTTTTAATGATTCCATTCTTATGGTAGTATTTACAAACTCCGTCTAATTGATTTTGGCTGTACGATAATTCTTTGATTGGCTTTCCATCTTCTGCAAAAAACTTCCAAACACCTTCTTTATCACCCATTGCATAAGTATTTTCCCAAGCTAATTGACCATTTTCATGCCAGTACTTTGACGTCCCATTCTCTATCCCTTGCTCCCAACCTAATTGGGTCCATTGTTTTCCATCTTTGTAAAACGTATAAGAAGTATCTTGTTCCTTCCCTCCAACAAAACGGACTTTTCTCTCCAACTGTCTATTATCATAATAAGAGATACAAAGTCCTGTATAAGGCTTCCCTGTCTTTTTATGAAAGATTATATTATTCTCCAATTCTAGGTCTGTATTACAATTGACAGCCATCTCGCCTTTGCTTTTATACTTTGGAGTACCATCTTCGTTGTAGCCACTATCTTTTCCATCTGTAGAAGTCCCTTCCGTTCCACGTGATATTTGAGAAAAACTAATTGTAGTTATGGTAATAAATAATAAGGTTAAGATCTGTTTCATAAAGCACGTTTTTGTAAAAATAAGATAATCTCCAAAATAACTGAAGTTATCAGAATTCAATTACGTTGTAATTCCCATAAGGTTCAATTATTATTCCATAAGATGAATTAATTGTTTTTATGTCCTTAAATCTAACTGGGATTCACTCAAGCCGTGAGGGGCTTTCATTTTTTTCACTTCGGCTTCGCTCAGCAACAAAAAAAACGAAACAACTAAGGCAGAGACGTTCTCATGAATACAATGAAATAAATAGAAGAGAATAAATAAAATCTAGGCTACGCTCATAACCTTCATTTTTCTCCATCGCCTCTAAATTACAAAAACTCTCCCGATTTTTATCGGGGGCAAACAGCTTGCAATTCTTACGTTCCTTACGTAGGGGAAATTGAAGAACATTCACAATGCCGATAAAAAAAGTTTCCCTTTCGGCCTTTTTTGGTTAATTGAAGCATCAAGTAAAAGGTTTAGTAAGATCGTAAAGCTCCAAAGGAGATCATACGAACGCACTTAAGTTTTGCGAAGAGGATGATTGCAAACCAAAAGCAGCCCCATCATAGCGCCTTTTTGTTTACTTTTTTTACGCAATAAAAAAGTAAAAGCCAAGCGGCTTGAGCGGATTCCCTCCTGCCGGACAGGCATTTCATTTTTTTACTTCGGCTTCGCTCAGCAACAAAAAAAACGAAACAACAAAAGTCAAGACTGCAAATGAATTATTTAACATCTATAATTCTTTCAAGCTAAAAATAATCTTTCGACCTTTTTTGATTGATTATACGCTAGCGCTTATGAGATCGATTTGCTTGGGTTGAAAGAAAAAACATTAATGGTAATTTTTAATTCCAATAACACAGTTATCTTTGCATCGTGCAACAAGAAAGCCTTTTAGAAAATACCACAATAGTAGCATTATCTACTCCACCTGGAATGAGTGCAATTGCGTTAATTCGACTATCGGGTGAAGAGGCAATAACTATTACCAATAAAATATTTGACAAAGATATTTCTAATGCGAATGGTTACTCTGTACACTACGGGTCTATTAAAAAAATTGACAAAGCAATTGATGATGTTATTGTTACCATTTTTAAAGGTCCAAAATCTTTTACTGGAGAAAATATTATAGAAATTGCATGTCATGGTTCCACGTTTATTCAACAATCCATTATAGAATTATTGCTGCAAAATGGTGCTACAATGGCTAAAGCAGGTGAGTTTTCGAAACGGGCTTTCTTTAACGGAAAGATGGATCTCTCACAAACGGAAGCAATTGCAGATTTGATTCACTCTACTTCATCAGCAGCTCATCAAGTAGCGATGAATCAAATGCGTGGTGGCTTTTCCAATGACTTAAAAGTATTACGAGAAAAGTTAATTCACTTTGCCTCAATGATTGAATTGGAATTGGATTTTTCAGAAGAAGATGTTGAATTTGCTGATAGAACCGAATTACACAATTTGGTTTCTGAAGTAATAGAACATGTAGAAAAACTAGCTCAATCTTTTAAACTAGGTAATGCCATTAAAAATGGCGTTCAAACGGTAATCGTAGGAAGACCCAATGCTGGAAAATCTACTCTATTGAACGGTTTATTGAATGAAGAAAGAGCAATTGTTTCAGACATTCCAGGAACGACAAGAGATACATTGGAAGAATCACTTACTATAAATGGTTTGGAATTTAACCTGATTGACACTGCAGGAATTCGCGAAGCAAAAGATACTATTGAAAAGTTAGGAATAGAAAGGACTTTTGAAAAGATCAACCAATCCGCTATTGTCGTCTATTTATATGATGTAAATAGCACAACCACAGAAGAAGTAGAAAATGATTTAAAAACTTTAAATCAAAATGCTTCTATAGTCGTTATTGCAAACAAAGCAGATTTATCCAAAACAAACGCAATTGAAAATGCCCTACTTGTTTCCGCTCTTAAAAAAGAAGGAATTGAGGAAGTTAAAACGGCGTTATACAATACGGTTGTAGAAGAAGGTTTTAACCTAGAAAGTACAATCGTTACCAATGCACGTCATTATGAATCTTTACTTAGAACAAAAGAAGATTTAGAGAAAGTAATTAATGGAATTAACTCAGGTTTATCTGGCGATTTTGTAGCTATGGACATCCGCCAAGCGTTACACCATTTAGGAACCATTACAGGTGAGATTTCTACGGATGAGCTGTTGGGTAATATCTTTGCCAATTTCTGTATTGGAAAGTAAAAACCTCCAATTTCATTGACATCTGTAAATAAACCCTGTTTCTATCGCATTAGGGATGGTAGCATTTGCCTGAACTCTCCCGATAACTATCGGGAAGTGAGTGCGAACAGCCCGACCCTCCCGATAGCTATCGGGAGGGGAATGCCCAAATAACCCTGTACCATTTATTTTTAAAGAATCTTATTCAATCACAATCTAAGATTCAGAACTAATAATAACTTTGTAATTCAGAAAAATCTTCGACATGGGAAAACTCAAATTATATTCCAAATTATTATTAACACAGGCTAAAACCAAGTTTAAAAAACCGAAAGAATATGCGATTCCTAGATGTGGTGTATCTTATACACGGATGACTAAGCTAGCAGACGAAGTGAAAGGAGTTAAAATTGTAAACAATCAAGACACCAAAGCAAAAACGTTTAAGGTTACCTCTAAATCTCCTGAAATAGTTTTTGGACTTGTATCCCAGATGCCCGAATTCATTGTTGAAAATATTAATTCACCTAGTAAAAAAGATAAAAACAAACTTATCGAATTAGGTTCATATTTAAAAAAGCTAGAACCATTACTAACAAATATGGAGTTATATAAAGAAGCCTCTACTTCACTAAAATAAGCTGATAAACATCTATTATGAAATATATCATTATTCCCATTTTGTTTTTGTTCTGTGCATGTTCAGAATCAACTGATTCTAGTCCTGAATCAACTGAAAAACCAAATACAGCAGTTGAAAAATCGGATAGTACCGCTATTGAAACAACTGAAATTATTGAGGAAACAGTAGCTGAGCCGGAAACGCCAGTAGTTGCAGTAGCTATTGATACTACTGACAACACAACCGAAGAGTTTGATCATGTTGATTGGGAAGATTTTGAAGCAAGTATGACGATAGATTATTCGTTTGTTATTGTGATGTCTATCAAAAGTTATGATGCAGCCCTTGAACGTGCTAATGATGCTGCTGATAAAATGGGGTATGAATTGAATTTAAGAGGGTTGCATGAAAATAAAGAAATAGGATTGTCCTTTTCTGAGGAAATCTGCAACGGTATATGTGGAGGAGGAATTGAATACCCCGTGTACATTCCAAGAAGCAGTTGGGGAAATACTAAATATGTTTCCGTTGAATACTCGGATGGATTTAAAGGATTTACGAAAGGGTATTACATTGTAGTTGTTGCTAGTGGTGAAAAAGGAGACGCGGAAGTTAAAGCTTCTGTTGAAGAAGCTAGAAAATTTTATAGTGATGCCTACGCAAAAACATGCGGAGTATACATGGGTTGTGGTTGTTAGTGATAAACTGACTGAGAATAACATCCCGCCAATACTATTCAAAAAGAGCTCCTTTTCAGGAGCTTTTTTTTTGCACAATTAACTAGGCTAATCATCTAAAGTATTCTCTACAATATCTTGTTTTGAATCTACCAAAGGATTTCCCGAGATGTACAGTTCTTCTAAACTCAGTTGAGCCAAAATACTCTCTGGAATAATTTCGAATTGGTTATTGGATAAATCCAAACCGATAAGGTTCTTTAATTCCCCTATTTCTTCTGGCACTTCTTTTAAAAAAGCATCCGATAAATCGAGGAACAATACTCTTTCAGGATGTAATAAAGCAACTTCTAAGGAGTAGTAAACGGGGTCACCGTGGTATGCTAGTCTAGAATCGTTTTGACTTGTAATTGAGCTGGAAATAAATAGAATTGTGATAACCAATAGCGTTTTCATAGGTTTAGGTTTAGGTTTAGATTTAGATTTAGATTTAATCTTAACAATACATTTTGTTAAAGTAATATCTCTACATACGCTTTCTAGTGAATTTTAATTGGTTAATAGCTTTGTTCTACCTTTATAATGAAAAGATGTCGTTTTGGTACAAACTAATTCTTAAGAAAACAAAACTAAGAAGCTTTCCCACTTATCCGAACAACGATAATTGTTAACAACCCAAAGATCGAAAAACCAACTACCAATGGCAATACAGTACCATTATAGCACATCCCGATATAGGCGCCAAATGGCACAGAAATAAATGTAGAAACAGATCCTACAATTGCTGCTCCCATACCGGCAATATGGCCTAAAGGTTCCATAGCTAAAGAGTTTAAATTACCAAATAAAATACCTGTACAAAAAACCGTTGCACATAAGTAAATCATAAACAGTAATAAAGAAGGCGCAGGTATAATTCCAAGAATAATTGATAAGAACAAAATTGAGAATAAGAAAACACCAAATGCTGCCCATTTCACCATTTTTTGCATCCCGTGTTTTATAACCATTCTTCCATTCACAAAAGAAGCGGTACCCACAGATAAGGCTATCATAGCAAAGAATAAAGGAAACTTATCCCCTAGCCCGAATTGTACTTGAAAGATTTGTTGTGAAGAATTTAAAAACCCTACAAATGCACTGGCAATAAAACCCGCTGCCAATGTATAACCGATAGAGGTACGGGTTGTAAAAACTTCCTTTGCTGCCACAAGCATCATTCGTCTGTCAAATTTAATTCTTTTCTCTTTCGGTAAAGTCTCTTGTTGCCGAGTGGAAAACCAAATAAACAGTACAAATCCTAATCCCAGAATTGTCCAAAATATATAACTCCAATGGGCTATATATAATATACTCTGTCCTAAAAAAGGTGCAATGGTTGGCACCAATATAAACGTTGCCATTACAAACGACATTACTTGAGCCATTTTATCTCCTTTAAATCGATCTCGAATAATAGCGACACTGATTGTTCGGGTTCCCGATAATCCAAATCCTTGCAATGCTCTTCCTACCAGCATAACAGGGAGACTGGTTGCAAAAATAGAGACTAAACAACCTACAGCGAAAAAAACTAACCCAATATAAACTGCGGGTTTTCGTCCAAATGCATCGGATAAAGGCCCGTAAAATAATTGTCCAATAGCTAGTCCCAAAAATAACATGGAGATAATCATTTGATTATCGTTTGGTTCAGTTACGCCAAGGTCGGTTCCGATTTGTGTTAATGTAGGAAGCATAGCGTCTATAGATAATGCTGTAAGAGACATCATCATTGCCATTAAGGCAACGAATTCTCCAAATTTCATTATCGGTTTTTCTTGAGCTTCCATTTTCGGTTGGCGAAGCTACGTTTTTAATAAATACCGAATTCTGTTTTATTCTTTTAATCATAACTGTTTTGATTTATGTCCTATGCCAGACAGGCATTTCATTTTTTGTCTTAACACAAAAAACGAAACAAAAAAAGTCAAGGCTTCGCTCACAACCTTCATTTTTCTCCAATGTCGCTAAATTGCAAAAACTCTCCCGATTGTTATCGGGATCAAACAACTTGCAATTCTTACGCTCCTTGCTTGGGAAAAATTGAAGAACATTCACAAGGCCAGGTTTAAGTTTCCGCTCCTTTCGGCCTTTTTTGGTTGAATGAAGCATCAAGTAAAAGCTTTAGTAAGACCGTGAAACTCCGAAGCAAATTGCGAGGAGATCACACGGCCGCACTTAAGCTTTGCGATGAGAATGATTGAAAATCAAAAGTAGCCGCAACATAGCGCATTTTGGTTTACTTTTTTTGCGCTAGAAAAAAGTAAAAGCCTAGCGGCTTGAGCGAAAAGTAAGCCTGAGTATTGTACATAAGCCTAATTGGCATGACTCAACCTATGAAGTCTAGTAGCTCAAGCAAATTTACCGCTCCTAATTATTTGGAACCAAATTTGAAAACGAGATTATATATTTACATTCTAAAATTTAAAAAGCTATGTTTTCAAGTCGTCAAACCACATTGTTTCTAACTATACTTATTATCCTTTTTTCAGTTGATGCTTCTGCACAAAAGAAAAAGAAAAAGAAAAAAAAGAAAAGTGCTACCACTGAAATAGCAGTTCCTGTATTTGAAAATGGAGAAGCCCAAATTGTACCTGGTTTCAGTAATTATGAGGATTGGATAAGACATGATTTATTCGTTGAAACTACTTTCGACACAGATGGTGATGGTAAATTGGACCGAATGCATGTTTCTGTTACAAGGCCGAAACAAACGGATACTGATAGTTTAAAGCTACCTATAATTTATGTCTCTAGCCCTTATTTTTCTGGAATAGCAGAAGATGTAGAAGGTGGAATGTGGAATGTAAAACACGAATTGGGCGAAACAGCCGAAGAACGTGTTCACGCTCCTGTAACTAGAATTGGTGAGAGACCTATCATTTCGAATTCTCATATCCTTAAATGGGTTCCAAGAGGATATATTGTTGTTCATTCTTGCTCTCCTGGAACGGGGCTTTCTCAAGGTGCTCCAACCGTTGGTGGAGACAATGAATCTTTAGCACCAAAAGCAGTTATTGATTGGTTATGTGGACGCGTAAAAGGATACAAAGAGCTAACAGGAACGGAAGAAGTTGTAGCATACTGGTCTACCGGAAAAGTAGGTATGACAGGAACGTCTTACAATGGAACTATTCCGTTAGCAGCAGCTACAACAGGTGTTGAAGGTCTCGAAGCAATTATTCCAGTAGCTCCAAATACATCTTATTATCATTATTACAGATCAAACGGATTAGTGCGTTCTCCTGGTGGTTATTTAGGAGAAGATGTGGATGTTTTGTATGATTTTATTCATAGTGGTGAAGAGTCCCGTAGAGCTTACAACAATAAAACGGTAAGAGATACAGAGATGAAAAATGGAATGGATAGAGAAACAGGTGATTATAATGAATTTTGGGCCGGTAGGGATTACATCAATGATATGGCTCCAATGAAAGCTGCATTATTAATGTCTCACGGTTTTAATGATTGGAATGTTATGCCAGAACATAGTTACCGGATTTATGCTAAAGCAAAGGAAATGGGGCTCCCTACTCAAATATATTACCACCAGTTTGGACATGGTGGACCTCCACCCATAAAATTAATGAACAGATGGTTTACGCATTATTTACACGGAATTGAAAATGGTGTGGAAAACGATGCAAAATCTTGGATTGTTAGAGAAGGGGATGCTATGAGTTCCCCAACTTCGTATGCGGATTATCCAAACCCAGCGGCTCAAAACGTAACATTATATTTAGATGGAGATGCTCCAAAAGTTGGCTCACTTCACATATTAGGGGATTTAAAAGCAGGGCATGAAAAATTGATCGATGACCATACTTTCTCTGGAAAAGATTTAGCTACAAACGATTCTTCATCTAATCGTTTATTGTTTGTTACATCTACACTTCAGCAAGATGTTCACCTTTCCGGATTAGCAACAATTAAAATTAGACTTGCAAGTAGCAAGTCTGCTGCAAATCTATCTGTATGGTTGGTATCATTACCATGGGACGAAAGTAAAAAAGCTAAAACGTACAACAACATTATTACACGTGGATGGGCGGATCCTCAAAACAGTAAATCTATTAGTGAAAGCACACCTCTTGTACCTGGGGAATTTGTTGATTTAACTTTCGATCTACAACCTGATGATCATATAGTAAAAGCAGGGCAACAAATTGGATTAATGATTTTTTCGAGTGATAGTGAGTTTACACTTTTGCCTAAACCAGGAACAGAATTGACGATTGATTTGGATCAAACACAAATTATACTCCCTGTTGTTGGTGGAGCTGCGGTGCTTAATGCTGCTTTTAGAGAGTAGGTGTCCTTATACCAGAAGGGAATCATTCAAGCCGTTAAGCTCATACTTTTTTTACTTCGGCTTCGCTCAGCAACAAAAAAAAACGAAGCAAAAAATGCTAGAGCCTTAAAAGGTGATTATTCGTAAGCTCATGAGATCGCTTCGATAAGTTTCGTTCCTTTATATTTTATCACTGAATAAGGCTCGGAGATATACTCGATTATGACTAGAAGGCTTTTCGGCATTAGTGAATGTTCTTAATAAATTCATCCGCAATGAGCGTAAAAAAGGGCGAGGTGTTTGAGTGAGGGACGAACGAGTTTTCGTACTTTAGCGAGGAGGAATGAAATTTACAAGGTCATTTACGTAGCCTAGACTTTTGCTTCTTTTCGGCAATGGAAAAGAAGAGCCTTCACGGCTTGAGTGAAATAAACAAGCAATGGTATTGTCCTTCTGACGGACAGGCACTTCATCTTTTGTACTTCGGCTTCGCTCAGCAACAAAAAAAACGAAGCAAAAAATGCTAGAGCCTTAAAAGGTGATTATTCGTAAGCTCATGAGATCGCTTCGATAAGTTTCGTTCCTTTATATTTTATCACTGAATAAGGCTCGGAGATATACTCGATTATGACTAGAAGGCTTTTCGGCATTAGTGAATGTTCTTAATAAATTCATCCGCAATGAGCGTAAAAAAGGGCGAGGTGTTTGAGTGAGGGACGAACGAGTTTTCGTACTTTAGCGAGGAGGAATGAAATTTACAAGGTCATTTACGTAGCCTAGACTTTTGCTTCTTTTCGGCAATGGAAAAGAAGAGCCTTCACGGCTTGAGTGAAATAAACAAGCAATGGTATTGTCCTCCTGACGGACAGGCACTTCATCTTTTGTACTTCGGCTTCGCTCAGCAACAAAAAAAACGAAGCAAAAAATGCTAGAGCCTTAGAAGGTCATTATTCGCAAGCTCATGAGATCGCTTCGCTAAGTTTCGTTCCTTTTTTATCACTGAATAAGGCTCGGAGATATACTCGATTATGACTAAAAGGCTTTTCGGCATTAGTGAATGTTCTTAATAAATTCATCCGCAATGAGCGTAAAAAAGGGCGAGGTGTTTGAGTGAGGAACGAACGAGTTTTCGTAGTTTAGCGAGGAGGAATGAAATTTACAAGGTCATTTACGTAGCCTAGACTTTTGCTTCTTTTCGGCAATGGAAAAGAAGAGCCTTCACGACTTGAGCGAAATAAACAAGCAATGGTATTGTCCTCCTGACGGACAGGCACTTCATCTTTTGTACTTCGGCTTCGCTCAGCAACCAAAAAAACGAAGCAACTATGGTCCACCTTTTCGCATTCAGCGTTTAGTAAAAAACGTTATTTCCTACACAGTGAAGGAATCTCCAGCCTACGCAGAAGAAGAATTAAAAAAGAAAAATAATATTTACCTTGTTTTTATTTTCCTAGGTAAATATATTTATATACATTTGTCCCATGGCATCCATAGATGAAGAAATAAATAGCAAGTTACCGAACGATAAAGTACGAATGATGGTGAATTTAATGTTCACTACCAATTGTATTAAAAATCAGTTTACCGATTTTTTAAAACCCTTCGATATCTCCTCTCAACAGTTTAATATCTTAAGGATATTAAGAGGTAACGGAGATTGGTTAGCTATGAACATCGTAAAAGAAAGAATGATCGAGAAAGCTCCTAATGCTACTCGACTGGCTGATAAAATGATTGCTAAAGGTCTAATAGAAAGACATCGATGTGATACCGACAGACGTGTTGTGCATGTCAACATTACGAAAGAAGGATTAAAATTATTACAAAAAATAGATGAAGTAGATAATGAAGATAGAATCAATTATATAGAAAATGTTACGGAAGAAGAAGCGAAGGTTATGAGTGACCTTCTCGACAAATTAAGAGGGTAAAAAAAATTTATTACAATATTTTCCATGGAAACTTTTTTCATGGTAATTAACTAAAAAACAAAACAATATGAGTTTAATAGAATCATTAAAATGGAGATCGGCAACTAAGAAGTTTAACCCGACGAAAAAGGTTAGCGACAGCGACGTTGAACAATTAATTGAAGCAGGAAACCTTGCTCCTACATCAGCTGGTTTACAACCCTTTAAATTGGTTGTGGTAAAAAACGAAAAGTTAAGAGCGCAACTAACACCTGCTTCTTGGGGACAAGGACAAATAACAGAAGCATCTCATCTCTTGGTGTTTGCTGTACAAACCAACCCGAGTACCGAGTTAATTGACAACTATGTAAATAGAGTTGCCGAAGTTAGAAATCAGGATGTTGCATCGTTAGATGGTTTAAAAGACATGATAAATGGATTTGTTAGCCCAATGGATGAGCCAACACGAAAGGTATGGTTTGCAAAACAAGCATACATTTCTATGGGGACTATGATTAGTGCAGCTTCAGAATTAAAAATTGACACCTGCCCTATTGAAGGCTTTGATCCAATACAATATTCAGAAATTTTAAATCTGAATGACCAAAACCTAATGCCTGTATGTGTATTGGCAATTGGATACAGATCGGAGGAAGATGTTTTTTCCAAAATGGACAAAGTAAGAAAGAAACGAAACGACTTCGTTTTAGAAATTAACTAATCTTAAAACTAGATAAAATGAATACGAAGACAGCAAAAATAGTGCACTACCTATTTACAGGCTTATTATCTGCAATGATGTTGATGTCAGCCAGTATGTACTTTATGAAACATGATGAAATAAGCATTGTAATGGAAGGTTTAGGGTTTCCTGCATACCTGCTCTACCCATTAGGAATTGCGAAAATTTTAGGACTGATAGCTATTTGGACTCGGAAAAGTAATTTATTGAAAGAGTGGGCTTACGCAGGTTTCTTTTTTAACTTGTTACTCGCAATTACTGCTCATGCTATGGTATATGAACCTGTATATGGTCCAGCTATGGGATTGGTATTTATGCTGGGGTCTTATATTGCTCAAAAGAAAGCTTTTGTAATTACCCCATAATACAATTTGGTTAACTTGATAAAAACGCTGCATAGTTTCTATGCGGCGTTTTTTGGTTTCTAGAATTATGCTTTTCCACTTTTAATAGAGTAAAAAGACTCTATTACTTGAGTCTTTTTACTCTATTTTCTCTCCTATTGGTAATACCCATTCTTTTTTTGTTTTGCTTGCAGGGTAAACCTGCCTTATTTGGTTAAAATGGATTGACTGGTATTAGTTTGTTAAGCTCTGGCTTGGAATTATTAATTACAAATTAATAAATGTTATTTTTAATGAAAAAAGAATAAATGAAAAATAAAATCATATCAATCGTATCACTTATAACACTCTCATACACAGCACATTCACAAGATCATGTTGCCCCTACTCTACAAGTAGGATTAGGTGGTGTTGGATTTAGTCAAGGAGTTCTGGACCAAGAACTAATTATGGAAATAATTGGAGATAAACAGGACGAATTAAAAGAAAAAGCAATCAAGTACATGCTATTAAAAAGGGTAATGGAATCGGGATCAACAGTTTACGGTTATGTTGACAATACCATTGAAACGATTCGTACTGAGAAAGACCCTCAAATTCGAACTAGAAATATTGTCGAAAATTCGATAAATTTTGTTTTTGCTACTACTTTTTCCAGTTACATCTACCAGCAGTATAAATCGAATAAGGATTTGATTGCAATATTTGATATTATAAAAGGAATTAAAAACACTCCCTATCCTAATTTATCTCGCAGTGTAAAGGATATTACTAAGTACAAAATTGAAGGTGATAGCGTAATTTTCAATGATGGATCTATGCAATTATATTATGATAAAAACCTAGGCGATAATAATAAAAAGAATAGTATAAAAATGTACGAAAACTACAAATACCTTCAATATAATTCTACAGATTGTCAAACTAGTCAATTTACATCTTTAGAAAGTGTAGACATGGAAGATTATAACGCTGCTTCTATTGGGGATATAAAGTATTACGAGAACAGTTCTCAATTCATTACTTATCTATTCGACATGAGTTCTGTAATTCTTTCTGAAGATCAATTTTTAAAAAAATTGGGTGTATTAAAGTCTAATTATATATCAGATTACAAAGGATTTAATAAGTATATAAATGCAGAGGAATACTTTAGTGATAACATTTTTGAATTGGACCCTCCTACTGTTAATAGCCTAATATCACATGGTAAAGCACTTAAAACTACCATTCAAGATGATTTGAAGAAAATTACTAGATATGCTGGGTTGCTCAGCTATATCGAAAAGATGAACAATTTAAACGTAACTGATATTGAGGAGTTTTTTAATCGTGTGAGGAAAACTGATATTACAGACGTATCAACTTTTATTTCTGGATTAAATACATCTTTAAAAACTAATCTAGGCGAAATTGATATCAATCAAGAATTTACAAATAACATGACAATTAATGCCGAGGAAATTATTTTTCAAGGAAAAACTGACCGTGCTTTTTACAAAGAAAATATTACGGTAATTCAAAGTTTCGTCTCAAAAATTAATAACCTGGATTTCAAAAACATATCAAACAATGCCAAAGAAGGAAATGACGCTTTTTTAATTCTTAGTGATTTACTATTTGAATTAAATTTGAAAGTAATTCCAGCTCTCAATAAAGTAATCGCTTATAATCCAAAATTGATAAGCGTACTTAGTGAGTTTGACAAATTAACCCAGTATTTTCTATTTGTACTAGATCAGAAGGTTGAAAAACATACGGAACTACTAAATACCAATTTTTCGATTGTGTTAGCTAAGCTATATCAGTTTGACAAAGCATCCACTATTAGCGAATACATTACACTATTAAATGATGTAAGTAAAATGATTAAAAATAACGAAGCGCAAACCGTAATCAACATGGTAACTTCTTTTACAAATCGTTACATGAAAGTTGAAAAAGATAAGGATGATAATGAAGTTATTGATTTTGACATTGAAGGTTACTTATTCGCATTAAAAAGTAGGCCAACACATAACGGCCCTTTTGAATTTCATTTTACTGTTGGTACAAATACAGGATTGTTTCATTCATTTAAAAATGGGTTAAGCCCAACAAACTTTATAACAAGTTCCGATACCATTTCTTCACTTACTTATATCTCTGAAAAAATTGGAGTTAAAATTAAAATTAAAGATTGGAAACACGATAGAAGCTTTAACAAAGGAGATGTATTTACTGGAATCTACGGTAAAGAGTATAAAAAAATGCTGCCAGCATCCGAACCAATTGTCAGTAATTTTCATGTGCTTTTATATGGGTCTGGAATACTATACAATATTACTAACACAACGACAAATAATGAGTTCACTTATCCATTAATAGGAGGCGGATTAGGATTGACATTTTTTAATGGTCTAGATTTTAACATCACTGCATCTACTCCAGTACTAAACAAATCAAACGAAAATGGGAACATAAATCCATGGCTTTTTTCAGCTGGATTTGACATTCAATTTACTGAATATATTACTCAACTAAACAAAAAACGAAAAGAACAGAAACAAGCTAAAAACATTGCTAAAGCACTTGGTAAAAGCAAGTGATAAAGTTGTCATTCTAATTAGAGAATACTTTTGGAAAAAAAGAGAAAATAAAGAAGATTAACACTTCATTTTTATCGGTTAAATAGCTGTAGTATAGTAATAATGGGAATAATAGTTAAAAATATAAAAGGGGCTTCAAAAATTGCATGCAACTGCGATAGCTGGTTGGACCATTGGAAAAACTGTAGTGGAGACGCTGTAGCATGGTGCTCAACTCAATATTGTTTGAATCCTCCAGAAGTAGGTGGAAGAGTAATGAGAACAGGATTAAAATGGAATGAATGGTATATCATTCCCTTGTGTAAGACTTGTAATAATAAAACGACCGAATATAAAGTGAGTTGGTTAACGACGTTTGCACCTGGGAATGTTGGTGGGGGTTGTGGGAAGTAAATGAAATGAAAAAAATAATTTTATGGCATTAATAAATTGTAGAGAATGCAACAAAGAAATAAGTGAATTTGCTTTAGAATGCCCACAGTGTAAAACAAAAAACACCAAAGATAAAAAGGATGAAACGAGAGAGCAAAACAATGTAGAAAAACCAATACAAACTATTGTACAGTCCAAAAGAAAAAAGAAGAACTATACATGGTTAATGATTATGTTATTAATAATTGGCATTTCCATTGGAGCTTATTTCGTTATGGACAATATTTCGATTTCAAACTCTTCTTCACCAAATAAATCACATTCTGGAAGTAGCGATAGTAAAAATTCAACTAGTATATCCTACGAAAGTAAAGATCCTTCAAAAGAAGATTTAAAAAAGAAAAAGATAAGAGAAAATTTAGGAGAATATGTAAAGCTTTCAATGAATAATTACAAACAGAAAATACTTGGAGGGATTAAAAACCTTAGGGTTACAATTACAAATAATTCGGATTATCCTATTAAAAACATCAACGTTGATGTTAAAGTATATAAGATGAATGACAAATTGTATACAACGAAATACTTGAATTTTAAAAACATCCCTGCAAATGGACAACAAGTTTTATCGGTACCAGAAACAGCATTTGGAACCTATGTGAGATGTCAAGTAACTAAAATAAATGCACCCGCTTTAAACTAAAAAACCTATGGCATTAATTACCTGTAAAGAATGTTCAAATAAGTTAAGTGATTTAGCAGAAACATGTCCGCATTGTGGTGCTCCTTCTAGCCTTTCGAAGATGAAAAACTGCTTTGAATGTAAAACACCATTAGAAGATGGTAATGATACTTGTTCAAATTGTGGAGTTAATCAAAATGCAAATCCTACATTAGAAAAAGAAACACCAAAAAGCAACAAACCAGAACCAGAGATTAAAAAGGAAGTTACTCCTGCGAAGCCCATAAAAAAACGAAATGTGTTTCCCTTGGGATTAAAGGTCTTTGGAGTTTTAATTCTACTAGCTATAATCGGGTTTCAGTTTTTAAGTGACCATGATAAGAAAAGCATCTATCATGAATTAGGAATTGAAAATTCAGACTTTGTAAAAGAGAATGTTTTGGGCTCATATGTAGAAATGGACTTTAATGTATCTAAAAATTTATTGGGAAATAAATGGGTGTTTACCGGAACTATTTGGAGTACTCATTCTTCTGCAGTAATTCGAAGAATTAAAGTGCAGTTTAATTTTTCTGATGGAAGTGAAACAGTCATTTTAAATAAGAAGCTTAACCCCGATGCAGCATTCAAAGATCTTTTTGAAAAAAGAATTCCAGGGCACTCAAATGCAAGATTTATTGATTATGAAGTGTTGGGTGCTTACGAGTAATGTTTATATTCACAGCAAGAATAAAACTAGATAATGACAAAAACACAACAATTAGAAAAAACCCTTTGGGCTGCTGCTGATAAGCTAAGAAATAATATGGATGCAGCCGAATACAAACATGTTGTATTAGGGCTTATTTTCCTAAAATATATTTCAGACGCATTTGAAGAACTGCATAATGAACTACTTGAAGGTAAAGGAGATTATGAAGGTGCTGATCCTGAAGATCCAGATGAATATAGAGGGGAGAATGTATTTTTTGTTCCTGTTCAAGCAAGATGGACAACACTCCAAAATATGGCTAAGCAGCCAACAATTGGAAAAGAGATTGATGATGCAATGGACGCGGTAGAAAGACTAAACCCTTCTTTAAAGGGAGTCCTTTCTAAAATATATGCGAGACCATCTTTAGACAAACAAAAACTAGGAGAATTAGTTGATTTAATAAGCAATGTTAAAATTGGAGACAAAGAAAGCCAAGGAAAAGATTTACTAGGGCAAGTCTATGAATATTTCTTAGGACGATTTGCAGATGCTGAAGGAAAGAGAGGAGGACAATTTTATACAGATCAATCTGTTGTAAAATTAATGGTTGAAATGTTAACTCCCTATGAAGGTAGAGTTTATGACCCAGCTTGTGGTTCAGGAGGAATGTTTGTTCATAGTGAAAAATTTGTAGAGGAACACGGGGGTAAAAGAGATAATATTTCTGTTTACGGACAAGAAAGCAATCCTACAACTTGGAGGTTAGCTAAAATGAATCTAGCAATTAGAGGTATTGATGCGAATATTGCTTTAGGAGATACTTTCGGAAATGATCAACATAAGGACACTAAATTTGATTACATACTTGCCAACCCTCCTTTTAACATTAGTGATTGGGGGGGTGAGCATCACAGATCAGATGCAAGATGGATATATAGTGTAGTACCACCTGTTGGAAATGCGAACTATGCTTGGTTGATGCACATGATTTATCATTTAAAACCACAAAAAGGTTTTGCTGCTACTGTTATGGCAAATGGTTCGATGTCTTCTAATACTGCCACTGAAGGTGAATTAAGAAAACAAATGATTGAGAATGATGTGGTAGATTGTATGGTAGCATTACCATCACAATTGTTTTTTAACACACAAATTCCAGTTTGTCTTTGGTTCATGACCAGAAGTAAAACCGACACTAGATTTAGAAATAGATCAAATGAAGTATTGTTTATTGATGCTCGAGAGTTAGGTGATATGGAAAGCAGAAAGAAGCGAACATTATCTAATACTGACATTTCTAAAATTGCCGACACTTATCACCAATGGAGGAATAAACCAGATACGATTGATGGCTTAGGTGGAGCTGGTGGAAATTATGAAGATGTACTGGGGTTTTGTAAATCGGCATCCACTCAGGATATCAGAAAAAATAATCACATCTTAACACCTGGTCGCTATGTTGGATTCGCAGAAGAAGAAGATGATGGAATTCCTTTCGAAGATAAAATGGCTCAACTCACTAAGGAGTTGGGTGAACAGTTTGAAGCCTCAAAAGGTCTCGAAGATCAAATCAGAACAAACCTCAAAGGAATTGGATATGAGTTCTAGATTAAAAACACTCATATTTTTTGACACAAATCGATTGAGGCATACCGTTGGTAAAGATCGGGAAGTAGCTTACAGTGATTTTGCATTTAGTAAAGCATACAAAGGTATTCAGCAATTTATTAAAGAAAATGGCTTATCTGAATTTATCGGTATAGCTGTTTCAAATATGGTGATTGAAGAGTTGAAACACCAAAAGAAAAAATCTTACCTACGTGATTTAGATAGCTTCAAACAAGTAAAGGAACGATTGAAAGATATGCCTCAAGTAACTGATGAACACCTCTTGATACCAGAAGCTGATATTGATGCTGAAGCCTATATTGAAGAGAAGGCTCAAGAGTTTATCGAAGCTAATAACATTAATGTAGTACAATTGGACGGAGGTAAATCTCAAGAAATATTAGAGAAGTTTATTACCAAGGTTCTTCATATGGAAAAGCCTCAAGCTCCTTTTAAGCAAACAGGAAAGGATGGTAAAGTTTCTGATGCGGGATTTAAGGATAATATCGTTTGGGAAACACTACTTCATTTTGAAGGAATTACGGAATATGATAAAGTTATCTTATTAACAGATGACAATGGCTTTGATGGTTGTGCGGCTGAATTTACTGCTAAATGGAACAAACATTTTGATATTCAAAAAGACCCTTTAAATCTAATTTCTTCCCTTAGAAATGATTATGAAAATTACATTGAATTTAAGCATTACCATGATTGGGCGAATACGGACTATTTTAAAGATTATATAAAAGATCAACTAGATAGTATGAGTTATATTGCTATGGAAGAATTAGAATATCCAATAGAGAATTATAAGATATTGAACTATTCTACTGAAATAGAAAAGACTTTGGACGATGTAGATAATGATGGCTACTCAGATGAAGAAACCATTATCCATACCAGTATAGAAATTAGTTGTACTATAGATAAGGAAAAACATACTATACCTGTTGCTATGGTTACTATTATTGAAGAAGAAAACACTATTGTTGAATCGGAGTATGATCCACAATTAAATTAAGTAATGGTAAAGTGGAGAGATGTACAATTGGATGAGATAATAACTATAAAACATGGTTATGCCTTTAAAGGAGAATATTTTGTTGATAATGAAACAGAAGATATATTAGTTACCCCTGGAAATTTTAAAATAGGTGGAGGGTTTAAGACAGATAAATACAAATATTATAATGGACCACAATATCCTAGTTTTATTCTAAATAAAGGCGACCTTCTTGTAATGATGACTGACCTGAGCAAAAAAGGAGACACTTTAGGTTATGCAGCCAAATTACCATCAATAGAAGGTAAAAGATTTCATTTAAATCAACGAATAGGAAAAATTAATATTAAAGATAAGACAATTTGTGATGTAGAATTTATACATTGGGTACTAAGAAGTAGAGATTATAGAAACGAAATATTATCTACTTCAACTGGCTCTACAGTTAAACATACTTCACCTAAAAGGATATTAAATTACAGGTTTAAACTTCCTCCAATAGAAGACCAAAAAACCATTGCTAAAATTTTATCTGATTTAGATGAAAAAATAGAACTCAACAGAAAAATGAACCAAACACTTAAAACAATGGCAAAAGCTATTTATAAGAAGTGGTTTATTGATTTCGATTTTCCAAACAAAGAGGGAAAACCTTATAAATCTGTGGGTGGTGAATTTGAAAATGAAATCCCTAAAAACTGGAATTTTGGAACTTATGCTGATGCTATAGAACTTCATTATGGCAAAGCTTTAAAAGCTGATCAAAGGATCTTTGGAGGATTTCCTGTGTTAGGGTCGAATGGAATTGTTGATTTTCATAATGAATATTTAGTTGAAGGCCCAGGTATTGTAGTAGGAAGAAAGGGAACTGCAGGTGCAATTAATTGGATTGATGAAAACTTCTTTCCAATTGATACCACGTTCTATATAAAACCAAGGATAGAAAATCATAAGCTATATTACTATTATTTCTTATCGAATTCTTTGAGGCTAAATAAAATGTCTTCAGATTCCGCGGTACCAGGTCTAAATAGAAATGACGCTTACTCTGTCGAAATAGTGTTACCAAGTGGAATTTCTATTGAAACGTACAACGAAGTGGTTCATCCACTTTTCGAAAGAATGAAAGATTTGAGACTTGAAAACAGAAAATTGAATGAAATACGAGATAGACTACTCCCAAAACTTATAGCAGGTAAACTTAAAGTAAACAAATAATATGAAAGAAGACGACATAGAGCAATGGGCTATTGAGCTATTCCAAAATTTGGGATACCATTATTTATGTGGTCCCGATATTGCACCAGATGCTGAGCATCCAGAACGGACAGGCTATGATGATGTAGTTTTAAAAAATCGATTGGAAAATATAGTCAACCGTTTAAACCCAAATGTTCCTGTAGAAGCAAAACAAGATGCCATTAGACGAGTTATTAGTTTACCTACCCCAAATCTTGTTCCAAATAATAAAATATTTCATGATTATCTAGTCAATGGAATAGATGTTGAATACACTGTTGAAGGAAATGCAAAAGGAGATAAAGTTTGGTTAGTTGATTTCGAAAATGTTGAGAACAATGAATTTTTAGTCGTGAATCAATTCACCGTAATTGAAAACCATAAAAACAAACGACCAGATATCATTCTATTTGTAAACGGATTACCACTTGTAGTATTGGAGTTGAAGAATCCAACTTCTGCTAGCGCAACCGTTCGAAATGCTTACGATCAATTGCAAACCTATAAAAATACGATACCATCTTTATTCTATTACAATGCTATTCTAGCAGCTTCTGATGGATTTGAAGCTAGAACAGGATCATTAACTGCTGGATTTTCAAGGTACCTACGCTGGAAGAGTATCGATGGAGAAACAGATGCTTCGCATGTGGCTAATCAACTTGAAGTACTGATTAAAGGCTTATTGAATAAAGAAACATTATTAGATTTAATTAAAAGTTTTACGGTATTTCAAGAAGAAAGAAAAGAAGACCCAAAAACAGGTTCTATATCAATTGAGATTACCAAAAAGGTCGCAGCGTACCATCAATACTATGCTGTAAATAAAGCAATAATAACTTCACAAAAAGCAGCAAGTTTAGAAGGAGATCGAAGGTGTGGTGTAGTATGGCATACACAAGGTTCAGGAAAGAGCTTAAGTATGGTATTCTATTCAGGAAAACTAATTCAGCAATTGGATAACCCAACGATAGTTGTATTAACGGATAGAAATGATTTAGATGAACAATTATTTGAAACCTTTTCGGGTTGTCAAAATTTATTGAGACAAACACCAGTTCAAGCTAATAGTAGAGAACATTTACAAAGCCTATTGCAAGTAGTTTCAGGTGGTGTAGTATTTACAACTGTTCAGAAATTCTTTCCAAGCGAAAAAGGAGAGCAATATCCAATGCTTTCTGATAGAAGAAACATTGTCGTGGTTGCAGATGAAGCCCATAGAAGTCAGTATGATTTTATTGATGGTTTTGCACGTCACATGAGAGATGCATTGCCCAATGCTTCATTTATAGGATTTACAGGTACGCCAATAGAAGGGGCTGATAAAAATACACGATCTGTTTTTGGAGATTACATTGATGTATATGATATCCAACAAGCTGTTGATGATGGAGCTACGGTTCGTATTTTCTATGAAAGCAGATTAGTAAAAGTTGGAATTAAAGACCATAATAAAGAGGAATTAGATGATGCCTTTAATATGGTTGCTGAAGATGCCGCACCATATGGAACAGAAGATTTAAAACGAAAATGGGCAAGGCTGGAAGCTATTGTTGGAAGTCCAGAAAGATTAAAGGAAGTTGCAAAAGATTTTATTCAGCATTTTGAAGAAAGGCAAACGGTACAAGAAGGAAAAGTGATGTTTGTTGCTATGAGCAGAAAAATAGCTGTCCGTTTGTACGAAGAAATTACCAAAATAAGACCCGAATGGCATAGTGATGACATCAATAAAGGAAACATAAAAGTAATTATGTCTGGTTCATCTTCTGATGAAGCTATTTTACAAAGACACTTAAAATCGAAAGCCGAACGAAATTTAGTTGCCAACAGAATCAAAGATCCTAGCGATGATTTAAAAATTGTTATTGTCCGTGATATGTGGTTGACAGGTTTTGATGCACCTAGTATGCATACGTTGTATGTAGATAAACCAATGGGAGGGCATAATTTAATGCAAGCCATTGCTAGGGTGAATAGAGTGTTTGGAGATAAGCCAGGAGGTTTAGTTGTTGATTATATTGGTATAGCCCATGATCTAAAGAAGGCTTTAGCGATCTATACAGAAAGCGGTGGAAAAGGTAAACCTGCTTTTGATCAAGAGGAAGCTGTAGCTGTAATGTTGGAGAAATTTGAAATAGTAGATCAATTGTTTTTTGGATACAATTATCAACCTTATTTCAATGCTGGAATCTCTGAAAAGATGAGCATCATCCGTGAAGCTCAAGAGCATCTTTTGAATCAAGACGATGGAAAGAAAAGATTTATAGAACAGCTAAATATGCTTTCCAAAGCATTTGCCTTAGCAGTTCCAAATACTAAAGCACTAGGAATAAAAGATCAAGTAGGTTTCTTTCAAGAAGTAAGAGCTGTATTCAAAAAATTCAGTACAGGCGATAGTAGCCAAACAGAAAACGTTGAAACTGCAATTAGACAAATCATTTCAGGAGCTGTGGTTTCAGAAGGAGTAATTGATGTGTTTGATGCTGCTGGAATTAAGAAACCCGATTTATCTATTCTTTCAAATGAGTTTCTTGCTGAAGTTCAAGGAATGCCTCATCAAAATATTGCTTTTGAATTATTGAAAAAGCTGATTAGAGATGAAATAAAATCCTATTCAGAAACAAACGTTGTAGCCAGTAAATCCTTTGCCGACCGCTTAGAAGAAGTAATTCGAAAATACCAAAATAAAGTAATTTCTACCGCTCAAATTATAGAAGAATTAATTGCTCTCGCAAAGGATATGAGAGAATCAGAGAAAAGGGGGGAGGAACTTAATTTAGAAAATGATGAATTAGCATTTTATGATGCCTTGGAGGTAAATGATAGCGCTGTCAAAGTACTAGGAGATGAACAATTAAGAGATATTGCAAGAGAGCTTGTTGAAAAAGTTCGAAACAATGTTTCTATCGATTGGACAATTAAAAGTAGTGTCCGAGCTAAGCTGAGAGTACTGGTAAAAAGAACCTTACGTAAGTATGGATATCCACCAGACAAGCAAGCTAAAGCAATTGAAACGGTTTTGGAACAAGCTGAAAGATTGACGAATACTTGGTTGAATAAATAGAAAACATGAAAAAAGGAGATTGGTACAAACATTTATTTGGAAGAATCGACCAAGCAATATCTGATGAATATTACTACGAGGCATCCTTTATATGCTATGGAATTATTGAAGATAGATTAACATCTCTCATGAATAAATTCGGTATTCCGACTGCTCGAAAAGGAGTAGCTGCCAAAATCAAAGCTCTTGCTAAAGTTAGGGATGGTAAATCAGAAGCAGCATTCTTATTTGCTGATTGGGATGGAGGAAAATACAAAGATAAGGGCGTAATGACAGATATTATGAAGTGGGGGGAACTTTATAGAAACCCAATGCAACATACACTTGGAGACCCTAGGGTGTATAAAGCAACTATTGGAAATTTTCACAACGATAATACAAAAGATATGGCTTTAGAAGGTAAAAGGGTTGCAAGAGAGCTTTCTGCTGCTGTTATGAGATGGAAGAAAAAGAAATAATTTGATTAATGTCAAAACTCACCCTCAAAAAAATAGCAGAAAACACTTTACGAAAAGTAGGTAGGCCTTTGTCTACCACAGAGATTTGGGAAGAAGCTAATCGTTTGGGAACTGTAAAAGACTTTGTTTCTAAAGGTAAAACCCCATGGGCGACTATTGGTGCATACCTATATTGGAGTATAAATAGAGATAAGGAAGGAATATTTACACTAGAAGGAGAAAACCCAAGAAGATTTGGTTTAGTTGAGTTTGATCAAAATATAAATGTTAGCCATAGAAAACATTTTCTAATCGGAACTACTTATTATGAGGGAGATGGAAGCAGAAGGAATTTGTACAATTCTTTGATTGAAAGAAATGTAGTTGCAATCGGTTTTTGCTGGGATAGAAACCTATCTGACCTCTATGGCAATCCATCCAATGACATCAGAAACATCCTTAAAAAGGAAGGCTATCAGTCTAAAGAATATTCTGCAATTAAGAAATTCCTACAATTAGAACCCGGAGATATTGTTGCAATAAAACATAAAGGGTGGCCTAAGGCCGGGAAGGCTTGTTTAGAGATAGTTGCTTACGCAATGGTGGTGGAACGAGAAGGGGAAATTTATTTTCACGACCCCAATGATTTAGGACACTGTATTAATGTTGAATTTATTGAAACAGGATTGGATATTGATCGGGAAATAGGTGGTTATGGTGAAACTATTTATGAAATAACTGATCAGAATAGAATAGATGTAATTTTTGATATTTATCAAAAATCTCAAGAAAAGAAGGTAAGAAGCAAAATTAGAAAAAGAAGAAAGCGAAAAGGAACTTCTAAAAAAAATAAAGGAAAAGAAGCTAGAAGTGGATCGAAACCCTATGTGGCAGATTTAAAACATAATGAAATTCAAGAAGCATTTTATCTTCATTTAAAATCACTATTTCAGAATGATAGAGTAGAAATGGAGGAGGATTTTATTGATGTTATTAGGGAGAATGATAAGGAAATCATTCTTTACGAGGTAAAACCCTTTGCCTGGGCAGAAGATTGTATTCGAGAAGGATTAGGGCAATTACTCTCTTATGCTCATCAAGTCAAAACTAAAAAGAAAGTTAAATTGATTATTGTTGGCCCTTATGAACCAAATAAGGAAGAGCTAGAGTTTATTGAATATGTACAGAGTTTATTCAAATTACCTTTTGAGTATATTAATTTTAAAAATTGAACTAAAATGAATTATAAACATATAGTTGAAACAATAAATGCACATCAATTACGAAATGTTTTAACCTTTGATCACATTAATGATAGGACTATTTTAACAAATGACCTTGCGACTAAACAACAAGGGCTCTATTGGTTTTGGACGAGTTATTCAAATCAAGAGTTAAAGGATGTGGTTAGACCACTTAATATGACAGGTGAAATTGATATTAGTATATTGGTTGAACAAAGGATGGGATTAGATTCAATATGTAAATTGAATAGTGATCAATTTAGAGTTGTGTATAATGGAATTGGAGGGGGAGCATCAACTTCTTCTTTTGGTTTAAGAGAGAGAATTCTTCAAGAAATAAAAGGACAGGAAAGTACAGGTTCAATTTCTATTACCAATTCCTCACTTAATGATTTTAGTAAATGGAGGGTAACATATGTTAATTTTAACGATGAAGAGTTTTTAAATGATGCTGGAGAAAGGATAGATTATCTTCAACATGCTGAACTTTTTGAAATGTTATGGAGGCTTCATTATGGCTGGCCAATTTTATGTAGGAGATAAACTACTTTAAAACACTAATCCGAACCTTCTTCGATTTTAGCCTAGAATTGTTAAGCTGTTCTGCAATAGATCCAGTTTTTTTTTCGAGGAATTGCAACAAAAGCACAATCATGAGATTCCCGCCTCCGCGGGAAAGGATGAAAAGTTTTACCTATTAAAAAAATGAACCGAATAATGTCTATTTTTATACAACCTCTAACGAATAATAAATGAAAACGATGAAGGAAAATAAATTTTGTCAAAGTTGCGGCTATCCTATGAAGAAGGATAAAAAAGGTGGAGGCTCTAATGCAGACGGAACAATAAATAAAAAGTATTGTTCAATGTGTTATGAGAATGGAGAGTTTTTAAGTCCACCGGAGATAGACACTGCTCAGAAATTTCAAAAATTTTGTGTAGAACAAATGAAAAAGAGTGGTATGAATGGGATTTTTGCATGGCTCGCTACCCGTGGAATTCCAAAACTGGAAAGATGGAAAAATAAATAATATAGAGTTGCATTCCCAACCAATCCAAATGAAAAGAAAAACCTACCAAATAGAAGAAGAGGAATCTACTTTAGTTTACGAAGAAGAAAAGGACGAACGCGGAAACGTTGTTTACTTTAAATTCAATACAACAGAACCACTAATGGAAAATTACAAGGTTTTCGACTCCAAAAACCAGGTGATTGAGGAAAAAGAATTTGAAGATGGAATTGAGGTAGGTCATTATACATTTGAGTACAATGAAAATGGAGATATTTTGTGTAATCGATATTTGGTAAACGGTGAGTTATTTCAAGAAATTAAAACTACTTACCACGATAACGGTCATGAAATTATTACCATCCAGGATGGAGTTGAAATTGATAAAACAATAGTTGAAGGAGATTATCAAAATCACACAACAACCACATTCGAAAATGGTAAAATAATCGACACCATTATTAAGGAGCATAACCCGAAACTAAACATCAGCAAAACAAATATTTACAACGACGAAAATACGCTGATGAGTTCTACTCTGGAACACTATATAAATGAAGATACCATAATTAAAATTCAAGAGTTTGACAATACAAATACCCAAATAAGGGAGATTAATTATGATAATGAAGGAAATTACGTTATCTCGTATCAATATAGAGACCTTGAGGATAATTATCAAGTGATTTTCGAATTTGATGAACGTAACAATGCAGTTAGTAAAAAAGTTGAAAATGAAAACCATTTCAATTCATTCCACACATGTGTATACGATGATAAAAACCGTATAATAGAAGAGGAAGGTGTTCGAGATGCACAATACGGTTATGTAGAATATACAATCGACAACTACCATGAGTATTTAATCGATTCTTATTTTCATTTTAAGCACGAATACGAAGATTAAAAATAATGAATAACTTCTTTCGAAAACGGGTAATATTGGGTAAACCGTTACTGGCATTTTTAGTGGTAAATGGTTTCTTTGTACTGGCATTCGTTATGGTGTTTTTTTACATTATTGTTGTTGGAAAACCATCCCCATTTCCTATAGCTATACACGTTTTTCCTTTTCCTATGCTACTGATTCATTTTATTTGGATGGAAAATGTAGCGGACATGATATTGGAAAAAATAGAATATGATACCGATTTGAAATATAAACGGATGAAAAAGGTTTTTACGATTTCGAAATGGTGCACCCTTTGTCTTTCTTTACTCGTCAGTATTTCAATAATACTTATACAATCCAGTGGAATGTCTATTGATTTTATGGAGAACCCATACTATTTATATCCCATTCTAATAATTGGTTTGTCCTCAATTACATACATAAATATCTCTTATTATTTTGCTACAAAATATTTAATTAAGCTTATACATCAAACAGAGGCAGTGTTTGAAATTTTCAGTAATAAACCTCTCTCCTCTAAAGGACATTTAGGTATTCAATATTTTAAATTGCACAAACGAATTCAACAATTATTAATAGCCGAAGAAGGTATTGATGAATTGGATTGGAGAAAAGACAAGGATAAGGACTGGGAAGATGAGTAGAAGAGAATCCTAATTATTGCAATACTTTTTTATAAGCTCAATTGGATTATCTATATCGTACTCCTCTTTCCAAATTGACTCATAAACATAACCATTTTCTAAGGCTTTATGCCAATCCGTACAGGCTCCATCAATATCTCCAAGTTTAAATTTTGAATTCGCTCTATTGTTATGAGCATACTCCTGATGTTCATCTAAATTAATAGCTGCATCAAAATCAGAAACAGCTAATTCATACTCCCCTATTCTGTAATAATAAAAGCCCCTATCTTGATAGTTTTGCGCTACAGATGGTTCAAGCTGAATTACTTTATTGTAGTCTTTTAATGCTTTGTCCACAAATCCAAGATCAAAATAACCAAAGGCTCTACTCGCATAGCTCCGAGGATTCTCAGGTTCCATTGCAACCGCTCTATTGATATCTTCTATAGCTCCTGTAGTATCTTTCAAATCAATTTTTATTACAGACCTATTATGATACCTTGTAACCGATGGGTCTTCATTTATCGCTATATTGCTTTCCGATAGTGCTTTTTCCAACTCTCCTTTTTCATAATAAACTCTAGAAAGGTTAGAATGTAATAAACTACTGTTTAATCCCATTTTCTTCGCTTTTAATAAATTTGTAAGAGCCAATGTGAATTCTTTCATGTTAATATATATTATCGCTCGTCTTAAATATAAATCATCATTTTCTGGTTGCAAGTTGATGGCTTTGTGGTAATCCATTAAAGCTTTGTCATCTTCAAACAAACTGAAATGAGAATAAGCTCTTTGTGTAAAAAGATCAGGAAATTCTGATTTTAATTCAATGCCTTGGTCTAAATAGGCAATTGCAGTGTCAAATTCGTCAATTTGATTGTAACAAAACCCGATGTTGCTGTATATTTCTCCTTTGCTACTAAAAGGTTCAACAATATCTAGTTGCAAAGCTTTTTCGTATTCTTTTATAGCCTTTTCAAAATATTGAAGTTCAATATAATATTCTCCACTCATGAAAATAGTTTCGATACTTTCTCCATATTTTTCTTCAATCTCTCCTATTTTATCAAGAGCTTTTTCGTAATCCTCATTATCACCATATCCAACTGCAATATCCATTTCGGCTATCATTTCATTATTTTGACACCCCATTAAGGAAATGATAAACAATAGACTAAAAAGAGCGTTTACAACTTTCAATTGATACAACTTTGGGTTAATAAATCAAATATACTGTTTCTTTATTTTCCAATCCAAAAATCATGTATCTTCCCATTTATTGTTGACTACAAATAGATGAACTCGACTAAGAAGAACCTGACTTTGATTGGGAAGATGAAGAATAAAATTAAGATCCCTGACACGAAGCAAGTGCGTCCTTCCTATTAAATCTCCTTATCCAATCTGTCTTTCAACTCCTCCATTGTTGTTTCTTGCAAATTCATTGAAATGGTTAACTCATCAGCTATAGTTACTTTCTGAATATCAACATAGGGATTCCCTCCTTTGTAGCCAGTTGCTAATACAATGGCTTTTTCCCCTACAGGCAAAGCTGTCTTTTCGTAATCAGAATGGGAGAAACAATACGTTCCATTTTTCATTTCGTATCCGCTTAAATAGATGTTCTTGTCCTGAAACATGAGTGTAATGTACACCGTCTTAAAAGCATCCTTATTTTTAACTTCTGTCACCATATCGATCTCTTTGGTACGCGGATCATCGTACAAACGATCTATATTGGCCCACCCCATCTTTTTCATTGAAAAAATGTAATTCGTATTATTATCTTCAACAAAAGCATTTACCCCTTTTGGCGCCAGTACTTCCTGAATTACACGACCATCGTTAAAGTATTCTGTGTTAACTGTAATCGGTATTAACTCATGACTTATTATATCAATATAAGTCCCACCGTACTCAATTCTTTCACCATCATTATCCCAAAGATCAGTGTCCCATAAATAATCAAATAACGCTTGAAGTTGATCTTGTGTGGCATTAAAATCTGGCCAATAGGTTACCCATCTTTGGTTTATTTGTTCCGTTTTAATTTGTGAATTCAAAGGAGCTTCTGGCTCTATCCAGTTTATATCATTGTTCTCACAAGGTGTATCTTCCGAGTAACAAGTTTCACCTTGGTATATATCCATATCCTTTAAAACCGTATCAGTTGGAACAGCTATGCCAATTACTTTATCTTCTCCCAATTGCAATTGATTTCCATTACCTGTGGCATTTATATAAATCATTCCATTACTCTCTAATATCTTACCATCAGAAAAAGTTGTGAGGTTTCCCAAAATAAAATCCTTTTTTGTAAGCGCCTCTTTGAATTCAATAGAGATATCACCTTCAACAGAATCACCTTCCGAAGTAACAAAGCTATTTTCGAATAATCGAATTGTCACACCTCCTGATGTTACTAATGTTGTGTCTTTATTGGCTGCCACAACAAATTCTTGAGAAGCTATATTATTTTGATTGTAAACGATATTAAAAATATCTGTTTCATTTCCTATATCAGGAATGATATCAGCAACATTGGTTTCGGTTTGACATGCAGATAATAATAACGCACACACAATAAAGGAGGAAATTAAATTTTTCATGGAACAATTTTATTTAGTTAGTAATATAAGTAAAACGAAATAATTGGAATAAAAATGTTTAACCAGCTTGGTTTTCAAGGAAAGGTGATGTAGACTTTGTTTATGTTGTCTCTCTCTTTGTTTTCGGTTCACTTCTTATTCGTAGTTATTTCTATTTACTTAATAGACAAAATATAAAAAGGTAAACCAAGGGTAAGAATAAAAATTTAAAAACGCTTATTTCCATTAATTGGAAAACCCTTTTGAAACTACTTCAAAACACTAATCCTTACCTTCTTCGATTTTAACCTCGAATTGTTTAGCTGTTCTGCAATAGCTCCAGCTTTTTTTCGAGGAACTGCAACAAAAGCACAATCTTGTTTTAATTCGATAATACCCAATTCATTTTTACCGAGGTTCCCTTGTTTAAAAAAGAGTCCAGCAATATCACCTTTAGAGATTTTATCCTTTCTACCTCCAGAAATGTAGATCGTATCCCATTCCATAGAAGGATTGGAAGCATTGTCTTTCAATTCAAAAATGGCTGGTGCATCGATAAAATCCGGTACCGTTTCTTCTTCCCATTGTAGAATGTAAGCGGTACCATTGGTATTCATTCTGGCAGTACGTCCATTTCGGTGAACAAACTCTTCTTTTTTATGTGGCAATTGGTAATGAACGATGTAATCCATTTCCGGAACATCAATTCCCCTTGCTGCGAGATCGGTAGCGATAAGGATTTTATGTGTTCCATTTCGAAACTTGATTAAAGCTCTTTCACGATCTACTTGTTCTAATCCACCATAAAAACAACCGTGTTGAATTCCTTTTTCTGAGAGGTAATCGCTTACAAACTGGATCGTATCTTTGAAATTGCAAAAAACGATTCCACTTTGATCTCCCAGTTGAAGAAGTAATTGATGTAAGGTTTGCAACTTGTCTTTATCGGGAGAAATAACAGATTTTAATGTGAGTGATGAAGACTCTTCGCTTAAGAAATCCAATCGTTTGGGATCTTTTAACTCAATAAAATTCGGAATTTCTGCTTTTTGCGTAGCTGAAGTCAGCACCTTCTTCTCTACCCTAGTTAATGTTTGCAGAATTTCTTTCATTTCATTTTCAAAACCAATTTCGAGCGATTTATCGAATTCGTCCAACACTAATGTTTTGATACATTCAGTGTCGATAGTTTCTCTTCGAAAATGATCCGCAATTCTTCCAGGTGTACCGATTAGAATAGCGGGTGCATGTTTGAGTTCTAGTTTATCTTTAGAGCCCGAACGTCCACCGTATACTGCGTTGACTTTGAATCCGCTTCCCATTTCTCGGGTAACTTGTTCTATTTGGATAGCGAGTTCTCTGGAAGGGACAAGGATTAAGGTTTGTACTTGGTCTATTATTGGATCTAGTTCGGCAATAATTGGCAATAAAAAAGCGAGGGTTTTTCCAGAACCTGTTGGGGAAAGTAATATTACTTCTGGATTAGAAGCGATTGTGGTAATTGCTTCTGATTGCATCTCATTGAGTTGTTTGATGCCCATTTTGTTTAAAATCGCTTTCTGATCTTTGTTGTTACCTTTCATATGGCAAAGATATTTATAATAACGTCTTTAAGACAGACATTTTGTCTTTATGGGAGAAAGGGGTATCACTCAAGCCGTGAGGGCTCTTCATTTTTTTTACTTCGGCTGCGCTCAGCAACAAAAAAAACGAAGCAACTAAGGCATAGCCATTCTCATAGCCTGTTCCGATTTTAATCGGGAAACACATTGAAATAAACAAGCGTTAGTGATGTTCTCAAGCCGGACTGGCTCAAACTTTTTCTTAGTCAAAAAAAGTATGCAAAAATGCCTCTCAATGGACTGCCTAAACCAACTCGCATCTCTCTGCACAAATGCAAAGTGCGGACGGGCGATCTCCTGCGGAGCTACCCTACTTACTAAGCATTTTACTTGATTTCTACGACTCAGCTTAGAAGGTCCGCCTTTCCACGTTCGGCGTAGAGTTTTGAATCTTAATTTTAAATCATCCCAAACTTCGGCCTTTTTTAGTGGATTATGCGCTATCGCTCATGACTAGAAGGCTTTTCGGCATTAGTGAATGTTCTTAATAAATTCATCCGCAATGAGCGTAAAGAATGGCAAGTTGTTTGATCCCGATAACTATCGGGAGAGTTTTTGCCATTTAGCGAAGAGGAATAGTATTTATAAGGTCATTTGCGGAGCCTAGACTTTTGCTTCTTTTCGGCAATGGAAAAGAAGAGTCCCCACGGCTTAAGTGGAGCCTAGCGGCTTGAGCGAAAAAACAATATTTATAGCTAAATATCCTTATACAGGAAGGGCACTTCATTTTTTTTACTTCGGCTGCGCTCAGCAACAAAAAACGAATTTAACAGCATCTAAAAGCTGAAAGAATAAGATTCCATGAAAAATAGTATCTTCACTCTCTAATGCGAATTGTAGTATTTATAACCAGTTTTCTATTTCTTTTCCAAGCTTTTGGACAACAATACCCTTTGAAAAAATATTCGATGAAGGAAGGGATGCCGCACACACAAGCATTGGTAATGTACCAAGATTCTCCTGGGTACTTATGGGTTGGAACCATGGGCGGTGGTGCTTCCAGATTTAATGGGAAAACATTTACCAATTTTGATTCAGAAGAAGGTTTAACCAATAGCATTGTTAGAGGTATTACCCAAGATTCTGTAGGAAGAATGTGGTTAGGAACCATGGGAGGAGGACTTCACTACATAGAAAATGATAGTGTAATTGCTTTTCCGGATTCTCTATTGTCTAGCACTATTTATAGTTTGTATACAGATACCAAAGGGAATGTTTGGGTTGGGCATGCGGAAGGAATAGCCATGATCAACTCAACAATGCAGGTTGAACCTTTAGAGGCACCTGAATATGCCGTAACACACGTAACGGGAGATGCAAATGGAAATGTTTGGTTTAACTACAACGACCGTTATGGTGTTTTTAAATATGACTACACAACCATAACGGTCTACGACTCTACTAAAGGAATGACACCAGATGCTATCATGTTTACAAATATGGATAAGGAGGGGTTGATTTGGGTAGGAACATCGGATGGAATGTATTGGTTAGATACAAAAGGTAATGAGGACTCCTTTAACCATCTGCATACCGAAAAGGGAATTGACTCATCGTGGATGTTTGAAACAGCAGTAGATAGATTGGGTAATCACGTAATTGGCACCAGTTCAAAAGGACTAATTCGGTGGAATAGAAAAACAGACGCAACTGCTTTTGTAGCTCATCAAAATGGGATGCCAACAGAAAACGTTTTTAGAACAATAGCCGATCGAGATGGAAATGTTTGGTTGAGTCCTTATGGCGAAGGTCTCGTTCGTTTTACGGATGCATTATTTACCCATTATAGTAAAAAAGAGGGCATTGGAAATCGGATTGTTATGAGCGTCACTTCTATAGGAGACAGTATTATTCTAGCCACTTCTGGAGGTTTATATCTAGGTTTAGATGGTAAATACATACAATTGTTTCCATCTGAAATAACAGAATCCGCTTCTACCGTATTGACTGACAGTAAAGGAAGAATTTGGTATACTGGAACGAATAACCTTGGATACATCTACAATGGAAAATTAACCCAGCTCGATATAAACCATGAAATAATCACTTATGGAAATGGCTTATGTGAAGATAACAACGGTGCAATTATCATAAGCTCTTGGGGGAATGGAATTTGGAAATACACTGATAAATTGGAATTTGTAAACACTTCTGATAGTTTGGTAACGACACATGCCTATGGCGTTTCTGTCGACCCTGAAGACAATCTTTGGGTGGGCTCATTTGGATATGGAGGACTCAAGATCGGTCCAAAGGGAAACGATTGGTTTTCGTATAACAAAGACATTTCTTCGGATAAAGCTTATACCGTAAAACATGCAAATGGTAAAACTTATATTGGGTATAATGGTGGTGGTTTGGTAATTATTGAAAATGGTAAGGTGATACATGACATTACCAAATCGGATGGCCTATTACACAATGGTGTAGTTTCATTACTTGTAGAAGATAACACCGTTTGGTGTGGTACTGTTAAAGGGTTAAACAAAGTTGTTTTTGCTGAAAATGGCGATTTCAAAATAAATTCCTATTCAAGTTCTGAAGGGTTCACAGAAGAACCGATGATTGGAGCCATGCATTTATTTAACGGAAAATTGTTAATCGGAACAGATCAAGGTTTATACGTTTACAACAAAGAAGAGGACCAACCAATGCATGTTACCCCAGGAATGGTTATTCAAAAAGTAGCTCTAGATTACGGTGAAACTGGCTTGCTAGATTATTGTACTCGTATTGATCCAATTACCTGTCTTCCAGAAGAATTGACACTTCCCCACTTTATTAAAAGAATAAGTTTTACGTTTGAAGGTATCAGTTTAAACTATGCCAATGATTTGGAATACGCATATCGCCTATCAGGTTTAGATTCGGACTTCAGCCCTTTATCAAAAGGACAAATTGTAACTTTTAATGATTTGAAGGCAAGCAATTACACATTCGAAGTTTATGCAATAGCAAAAGGTCATAAGAGTAAAGTAGCATCCTATTCCTTTAAAGTGTTGAAACCTTTTTGGGAAGAGCTCTGGTTTATTATTTTGGTCATTTTAGTTGGATCAAGCATTATCTATGCTATTTATTTACGTAAAACAGCCAAACTGAGAAAGGCTAAAATTGTTTTGGAGAACACGGTAGCAGATAGAACGAAAGAACTCGTACACCAAAAGGAACTTGTAGAAGAAAAAAATACCGAGATATTGGACTCTATCAACTATGCAAAAAGAATTCAATCAGCCATTTTACCACCGTTGAAAATTGTAAAAGAATATTTGCAGGAATCTTTTATACTTTACAAACCCAAAGATGTTGTAGCAGGTGATTTCTACTGGATGGAACATACGAATAACAAAGTCCTTTTCGCAGCTGCTGATTGTACGGGACATGGTGTACCAGGTGCTATGGTTAGTGTAGTTTGTAATAATGCTTTAAATCGTTCTGTCAGAGAATATGGTTTAACCATTCCTGGTGAAATATTAGATAAGACCAGAGAAATTGTAATCAACGAATTTGAACAATCAGAAGAAGACGTAAAAGATGGAATGGATATCGCACTGTGTTGTTTAGAAGGAAATACATTAACCTATTCTGGTGCACATAACCCATTATGGATAATAAGAACCTCGCCTGACGGGAGGCAGGATGGGGAGGTAATAGAAACCAAAGCGGATAAGGAACCTATAGGAAGCTTTGATAAAATGTCGCCTTATACGACGCATACATTTGAACTCTTAAAAGGAGACTCATTGTATCTTTTCTCGGATGGCTATCCAGATCAATTTGGTGGTGAAAGAGGGAAAAAATTTAAAACTGGAAACTTTAAAAAACTATTGATTTCTATTCAGGACAAATCCATGGATGAGCAAAGGGAAATCCTACTCTCTGAATTTAATAAATGGAAAGGAAGTATAGAACAGATCGATGATGTATGCGTAATTGGAGTGAGGATTTAAATTTTATTATATACTTTGCAAACATTAGTGATTTTATACAGATACCATATTACTACTGCTATTGCCATTACCTTTCTTCTATGGGCTAGCTCTTGTTCAAACAGTAATACTTCTGACCCGAATCATTTTTCAATTCCAGAAAGTGATAGTCTTGTTTTTACCTCTTTTATCGATTCAGCAAATTCTCATAGAATTACTGGTGAATTAAATGACGCTAAAGCCTTTGCAGACAGTGCCAAAGCTATTGCATCTAAAAACAAATGGGGTATGGGTATTGCTGAATCTCATAATGTTATTTCTTATATCAACTTGTACGAAAGTGACTTTGAGAGCTCGATGGAAAATGCTTTGGAGGCACTTGAAGTGTCAGAAGCAAATGAGGATTTAAAAAATCAAGGATTCGCAAATTTAATGATAGGATACGTTCACTTTAGCCTTGGTGATACAACTATTGCACTTCCTTTCTATCGCAAATCAATTCGTATCCGAAAGCAGCTACAAAATGATTATGACCTTGGGTTTAGCTATTCTTATTTGGGGAATTATTACCTCTCCACAGGTATCTATGACTCAGCTCTTTTCTATCATAACTTATCACTTACGCACAGAATTGAGACTTCAGATACGCGAAGCATTGCTGATTCTTATTTATTAATAGGCTCTACTCTTTTCAAGCTCGAAAAACACGATGATGCTCTAAATCACTTCGGGTTAGCTTTATCCAAATACAAGCAAATTGATGATAAGAAGAGACTGGCTGAAACCTATCGAAACTTTGCAGAAGTGCATCTTACTCTGGGAGACACAACAAAAGCGGAGGCATTTTTATTATCCGCTTACGAAACAGCAGACTACATTGGTGCCTTGGATAACTTAATCCCTATTTCAGATCAGCTTTCCATTATTAAAAATAAAAATGGAGATTTTGAAGAAGCTTACGATTATCTCCGTTTTCATGTTTCTACCAAAAATAGAACGAGTAATAATAAAAAGCACCGTGAAATCACAAAGAAGATTTTGGAATACAAAGCTGAGAAAGAGAAAAAAATTCAGGAGTTAGAATTTTCTCAAAAAGAAGAGAAACAAGAAATAATTTATCAAGCTGTATCTGTTTTGGTATTGTTCCTAATCATATTTTTAATATTCGTATTCAGCAGGCTAAAGTTAACGCGTAGGCAAAAAGAAATTATAGCTGAAAAAAAAGAGCTTGTAGACAAAGCATTTGATCAGCTGGAAGATAAAAATCAAGAAATTTTAGACTCCATCAATTACGCTAAAAGAATACAATCGGCTATTCTACCATCTGAAAAAATGATTAAGAATCATTTACCCAATTCTTTTACCCTTTATAAACCAAAAGACATTGTAGCAGGAGATTTTTATTGGATGGAGACTTCGACTTTGCTCAGCCCTCAGAATAAAAAAGAAGGCACTGAACAGTGTCAAAGCATACTCTTTGCTGTCGCTGATTGTACTGGACATGGTGTACCAGGAGCTATGATTAGTGTAGTTTGTAATAATGCTTTAAATCGTTCTGTACATGAATATGGATTCACTAAACCCAATGAAATACTAAATAAAACAAGAGAATTGATTTCTAAAGAATTTGAAAAATCTGAAGAAGATGTAAAAGACGGAATGGATATAGCCTTGTGCTCATTACAAAACAACATTTTAAATTATGCAGGAGCAAATAATCCGCTTTGGATCATCAGAAAGGATTCAAAAGAAATTGAAATTGTAAAAGCCAATAACCAGCCCATTGGGATGATGAGTAATCCTGAACCTTACACTAACAACGTTATTCAATTAAACAAAGGGGATGTCTTTTATCTGTTTTCAGATGGTTATTATGACCAATTTGGTGGGGAACGTGGTAAAAAATACAAATCAGGGAAGTTCAAAAAATTCCTTCTATCAATACAGAATTATCCTATTGAAGAACAGCATGACATCCTGAATACAGAGTTCGAAAATTGGAGAGGTAAAATTGAACAAATCGATGATGTTTGTATCATAGGCGTTAGAATATGATGCAAAGTTTATCCTGAGCGAAGCCAAATGGACGTAATTGGAGTGAAGGTTTAGATATTATTTTACCAATAATTTTTCATTCAAAACCTCAAGAATCTCACCTCTTGCAACAACTTGAGGACCTTCCCTTAAAACAAACTCTGTTCCTACTGATAAAGCCCCTATAAAAGGATCTTTCCAGATTACACGCATTTCGGAATGTATCGAATCTCCTGGCAAGACAGTTGTTTTACCTATAAACTGTTGATCAGCAGAAGTTAGCTCTTTACCATCTTTCAATTTAAAAAGGGGACGATAAATCTCTTCTGTTTCTTCACTTCTCCCCCCTTCTTCTGTTGTAAGGAAATAAAGTTTTCCAATAAAGTCCGTATCTGATTTATAGATATTCTCAGAATTTTTAAAATTTAAATCGCCCATACTTTGCAAATGTAATGAAACCCACTCTCCTTTTTCCTACCTTCATCGCAATGAATTTGGAAGAAGAGAAAATTGAAGCGTTTTGGCAATGGTTTGTACAAAATCATGAACGAATTAAAAAGTGCATTGAAGATGATGGAGCACCCGATAGGGAATACATTATAGAAAACCTGAACAATCATATACTCAATTTAGGAACTTTAACTTGGGACGTTGGTCTTGACGGTAACGACGATTGGTTTTTTATGCTCTCCCCAAATGGAGTTGAAGAATTACTTCCTATCAGCGAAAGAATTATAAAAGAAGCGCCATTGTTTTTAGATTGGAAATATTATGGCAGCAAACCTGCTTTAGATTGGGATCGTAATTTCAACTTATACGATCAAGAAATGGATGTTGTAGAAATCGATGCATCCAATTGGAGTTACATTCTGTTTTACAACACCAAGGATAAACTAGAAATCATTCTGGAAGCTACTAATCTGAATCACATAGATGAAGAAACTTTAAATACTGCAGCAACCGTGTTTTTAAACAATGAAGTTGGTGAAAAAGCGATTATCGAATTAATTGAACGGTACAGTATCGTTACTGAATTGGAAGCCGAAGACATCAAGGATAAATATCCGATTTCAGAATTAAAAGCACATATTTTTTCGGAAGAGTGATTGTTCTTTTATCAGATGGAAACCACTCAAGCCGTGAGGGCTTCCCGATAAATCGGGACCAAAATACCTCTCAATGGACTGCCTAAACCAACTCACATCATATTCACCTCGGCCTTTTTTGATTAATTAAAGCATCGAGTAAAAGATTCAGACCTTGAACGAGAATAAGATTAGACCCTATTTCGGGCATTAGTAAATGTTCTTAATAAAAACCAATATATTTGAACATGTTTAAGAAAATGATGGCAAGACTACGTGAAAAAGCAAAAGTCAGACACGAAGCAATTAAAAAAGAATCGAATCAATGGAAGTTTACTTGTGATAAATGTCATAAAAAATCATCAATTTGGGAAGCTGGCGGGATTCGTTATAAAGCATCAGGCGAACCAACTATGCGTATAAAATGTCCTAAATGTGGGCAAAAAACTACTTCAAAAGTCACCAAGAGTAAAAAGTAATTCGGATATGAAGCCAGATTTAAACACAATTCCAGATTTTTATAAAGGATACATTCAATCTGTTTTGGGTGATGAATACAAAGATGTATTAAGTAATGTTTACAAGAATACAATAGCTATTTTGAACTCTATTTCTGAGGAAAAAGCAAATTACGCTTACGCTGATGGAAAATGGACGATTAAGGATATAATTCAGCACTTAATAGATTCGGAAAGGATATTTGCATTTAGAGCAGTTTCCTTTGCTCGAGGAGAACAACAAAAGGTTTTAGGATATGATCATAATGAGTACGTTGATAATGCATTTGCTAACGATAGAAGTTTTGAATCTCTTTTAGCAGAATTTAAAAACTCACATCAATCAACATTAGATTTATTCAATTCTTTTTCAAATGAAATGCTTCAATTATCAGGAAATGCAAATGGTTCTGATGTAAAAGTAATCGACATTATTTATATTACTGCTGGACATCAAAAACATCATATAAACGTGCTAAAAGAACGTTATTTGTAATTAAGGTTGGTCAGGAAAATTACCATACTCCCCTTTTTAATTCTTGTTTTTAGCTTGACTAGCTCAAACCTAAAAGGTCAATCAAGATTAAAATTAGCCGTTTCTGGAAGGTTAACAGTTGGGGCAACTTACAACGGAATCAAAAATACGGGTGAAGAAAGATGGACATCTAGTATTGCTCCTCTTGTAACGTTAGAACCTAGTATTAAAGTAAGGTGGAAAAATAGTTTTGCTTTATCAATAGGTGGTGGAATCAACTTATACAATTATGAGTTTAAAATACCTGGCTATCAATATACCGTCAATTATATTGGTTTAAAAACAGAAAGTATACTCACCAAATATTTCTATTTAGGTGGAAAATTCGAATACATATCGGTAGGTTGTGGTGTAGGATATGTATTTCATTCTAACGATGCATTAAGAAAAGAACAAAATGATTTTAAAGTGGTTACTAATTCTTTTAAAAACACTCCGCTTTTTATTTCACCTCAAATTGGAACTTATAAAAGAGATGGTAGGTTTGGTTATTCGATGCTACTTCAAGTCACGCACATGTTCTTGAATGACCCTTTTATTTCGTTTGATTTAAGCTCTACCAATTCTCAAGCTACTTCAGAGCATTTAGGAAATTACATCGGCCTAAATATTATAGTCGATTATGATTTAAGTAAGAAAGAAAAAAGCACCCCATCTCAATGGGGCAAAGATTTACCCAAGGACCATTTAGCTAGAGAACTAAAACAACAGGGGAAAATGGACTGTAAAAGTCGTCGCATAACTATAAAAGTTTGGGATTATGGGATTATCGATAACGATACTATTTCATTTACATTGAACGATAGAACTGTTCTGTCCAATTATAAAATCACACACGATAAAAAGAAGGTTAAAATAAAACTGAAACCAGGTGAAAATAGGTTAAAAATGATCGCTCATAATGAAGGAAGTGTAAAACCGAATTCAGCGGCATTAGAAATTAGATCTGGATTTAGAAAAAAGTCAATTACGCTGAATTCCACTATGAATAGTACTGCAATAATCAACCTGAATTATTTATACCAGGAATAACTACTATTTCAAAGTAAACACAGTTCCATACTTATTATCAGTAATGGTTTTACCATCTTCCGAGATAGTTAGTGTGATTACCTCTCTAATAATTATTTGATTTCCCTCTTGTATATAATCACTAAAAGACCCAGTATCTGATCCTGGAAGGAAAAAGTCCACTTGTTTTCCATTCATACTGAATTCAAATCCCCCTCCGTTTCCACATCCTTCACATCCATCTTGCCATTCTCCAGGTTCTCCTTCAAATTGTTTACCCCGAACATCCGTTAAGGCTACAACAATCGGATTGATATTTAAATGGCAATATGTTCTATATGATTCTATTAATTTACCCTTGTCATAAGTTACATGAGCAATAACAATGTACATTACAGAATCTTTCCAAGCTTCAATTGGCATAGATTCACCTGGAGTCGATATTTTTTCAATATGTCTTTCTCCAATCAACCATTTCCCTTTGTGTTTAAGGGTATTGTAGTCATGTGTAGTATCGGAAGAATAACTGAAATAAGTTATTCTATCATATTCTCCAGCATTGATAGATTTATCTGTATTAAAGTAAGATCCTGCTCCAGCTTCTGCATTTATAAAAAAATCACTGTATCCTTCTTTTATAGGCTCCTTCGACTTTTGTTTAAACGCTGGGGTTTTACCAACCAATACACCTAAAGAAGTATATTCTCTAACTTTTTGGAACTTTACAACGATTGTAAATGGAGCTTTGTCAATTGTTCCTTCGTTGTTTTTTAGTTTTACCTTTTTATTGTTTTGAAGTATTGATATTTCAATATTATTGCTTTGGCTAATTGCATTAAACGAGCAAAGAATAATTAAAGAGAGAATAAGTATTTTCATGAAAGCAAATGTAATGGTTCTAATTTAACAGAGATTGGGTACCTCAATTGAATTATGCACTTCGGCTGCGCTCAGTGACCATAAATCAATTGCCAAGTAAGACCGTTGGCTGGGCAAAGTCGAAGTCAATCTCTACTCTGAACTCAACTGTCGGCTGCGCTCAGTGACCATAAATAAACAGACAAACTAATAGCTGCACTCAATGAACATTAATAGATGGACTCGAAGAATAACTTTGCTGGCTGAGCGCAGCCGAAGTCACCAAGCTTATTCTTCCGACAAATGTAGCCGAAGCCAATGAGTATCGTTCTGGCATTTTGCCAACTCATGAAGCAAATTATCTTCTCCCGAAATCAAAGCTTTTTTCTTTTTTCGGTTCCATCCTTGAATTTGCTTCTCCCTATAAAAAGCAGTGTCTATTCTTTGATGCTCCTCAATAAAAACTAATTCAATTGGTAATCGGCTTTTCGTATGTTTCGCACCTTCACCACTTTTATGTTGTTGAACTCGTAATTCTAAATTATTAGTACTTCCCGTATAAAAACTACCATCCGAACACTTCAATATATAAACGTAACCGACAAGCATTTACGCTTTCGTTTCAATAACATTCATTCTATTCTTTAGATCTTTTAATTCCACACCAACGCTTCTAAGTAAACTCATAACATGAGCCGGGTTTATCTCGTCTTCTTCATATTGACCTAAACTTAAATTAACCGTGAACTCCCAAATTTCTAGCACTTCTGAAGTATGTAAGTCGTAAGGATGGTATTGCTTGTTATCAGAAGATAAGGTTATAAAATCATCTTCTAATCTATCTGTCATAACACGTTTGTAAACCAAACCATTTTCCTTGGTAAGAATTATATAGCAATTGTTGTTTCGAACCAATTTAGGATCTTCCATAAATTTCCCTACAACAAAGTCTCCATCCTTTACCCAAGGATACATAGAGTCTCCTTTAATAGGGAAAGCTCTGTATTTACCTGTTGGTAAAAAGTTGAGGTTCATAATTGGAAGGTTGGCAATGTATTCTGTATCACTATAACCTGTTAAATATCCAGCAGACGCCTCTTTAGATATCAATTCAATAACATCCTCATTTTCTTCATTTATAAGAACGGGAAACAAAACACGATTATTACCAATATCAATAAAAGTATCTTCTCGCCCTTTGGTTAAATTTGTTTTAATCAATGCATCTACTGGTAATCGAAAATATTCCGAATAACTTATCAATGTATTAATATTAGGTTCTGCTCTAGCCTCTTCATAAGCAGCTACTTTGCTACGTGTTAACTGCAATTCATCTGCAAATGACTCCTGAGAAATGGCTCTTTTGTTACGAAGATACCTTACGTTTTCTGAAAACTTTGACATTGGTTAGTTTTTAAACTATTGTTGTTTAATTTTTGAGCTAAGATATTAAAAGAAACTAGAATGCCAAGCCATTATTAGTATAATCTATGAAAAATGATTCGATTTGATTCGTTTTTTCTTAAGAATTCCTTTTGTGTCTTCAAACCAGTAGAACCACTTTCCCACTCTTTCTCCTTTTTCATAATTACCTTCTTCTTTGATTACTCCTTCGTCTGAGTAAAACTTCCAATAACCGTTCTTTTTATCTTTTAAGAACATACCTTCACTTTGTATAAACCCTTCTGCGGAGTAGTTAATCCAATTACCTTGTTTATGTCCATCCTGATAGGATCCGAAATTTTTTATTCTATTCTTAGGATAAAATTCTTTGTATGTACCATCAAGAATATTGCTGGAATAATTCGCTGCAATTAATGTATCTCTCTGGTAAGTTACTTCAGTATATAAACCTTCTTTCAAACCTAACTTATAACTGGTCCTTACAATTAAGGAGTCTTTAAATTCAACCCAACCCTTTGTCTTTAAATTATCCTTATAATTAGCAATTAAATAAGGAACAGGAGCATTATTCACTTTCTTATAATACACTGCACGACCATCTAATTTTCCAGCGTCCCAAGTCTCCACTTTATCAATGTAATTCCCAATATAAGTCTCCCACTGTCCGTGCTTTTTAAACCCTTCGTTGGTAGCCTTATATTCATTCGTAATTAAAACCTGCTTATTTCCATTTACAGAATTAATTGCATAAACCATTTTAGTTGTATCTTCTTTTATTACATACCACAACTTTAGCGGCTCAAAATAGGATGGGGTTTCACTTGTTTCGTATGCAAATTTATATTTTGTACCTAGGGAATAAAATCCTTTCCCTTTGTACATCTGCTTTTCAATTTGATAGTCTTGCGTCAAATCACCATCCAGATTCCAAGTCATCGTGTGCGCATCTACCCCATTACTTTCAAAGAAACTTTCATAAGACTTCACTCCTTCTTCATACCATCCAATAGCATAAGATTCCTTACCATTTATATAATCTCGATGGGCGTTTTTAAAATCACCTTTGTAATTATCCATTGTAAACATGTACCCGTTCTTATGCGTGGTAATCACTTTTGTATTTCTATTTGGATCGTATCTCAACCAGGTTCCATGTAATTTTCCATCTAAATGAAATTCTTCTTTCAACAATACACCATCAACATTCCAATTACGTAAGGAAATCTCTCTTTCCATCTCATCATACTGGGCTTCATAGGAAAGTTCTCCCGTTAGATGGAAGTATTTTTGGGAAACCAATTTATCCTTCTTATACACCGTCTCCACTCTCGTTTGCCCCTCACCTTCCTCAATAAAAAGACCATGTTTCAACCCCATTTTATAATGCTCCGTTATTTTTGAATACTCCTCGTATCGAATACAAACACCATGTTTTACTTGTTTCCCTTTTATATAATTGTAATGGTTTAAATAACTTATTCTCCCATTATCATAAACCTTTTCCTTGTAAACATACCCATTCGAATAGGTTGTTTCTCGAATCTTTTTTCCTTTATCGTTCCAATAAAAAGCTTTTCCGTGAGGATTGCCGTCGACACATGGAACTTTGGCAGACATTGTCCCATTATCGTGAAACTTTTCGCCACATGGATCCCAATTCGTAATAAAATACGTTCCACTTACAAGTCCCAAATCGTATTCCCAGGGGTAAGGCCAAGGATCTGGCTGTGGATAAATACCGTAATCGGGAACAGGTTCAATTAATATTCTTTTAATAGAATCTTGTGTTGAAAAAGCAATTTGACCAGCATATGGGTCAACCTGAGTTGTAACTGAACCCTGTTGAGCAAACGTATTATTTAGAAAAAGTATAAAAAGAAATAGGAAGGCGGTTTTCATAAAATGAAGACGCGACTATCAATTAGGAGGTTGTGTTTCAATTTGTTAAATATTTGTTATCATTTTAAGGATAGACTTATGGACACATTCCACAAACGGTGTACTCATAATTCGTAATGATTACTCCGTCAACATCTTTATCAATGATTACAATTGGAACATTATTATTGATAGACCAAGACGAACTTGTTGACTCCATCATATCTCCAGTTGAATATCCTTTGGGTAAAAACTGACCTATGGACATTTTTCTTAGATCTTCTTTCAGTACAAAACCATATTCTCCAGGTGGTAGTTCAATATTAAAACTCCCATCTGAGCCTGAAATTAAGCTACATACCTTTTTAGATTTTTTCCCCGATTCCAGCCTTACAATAATTAGTTCTATCCCACCTTTTGGAAAAGGCTGTGGTTCAAAAGGGTTTTCCATTCCTCCCTGGTAATGACTAACGAACATGGTTGTTCCAGAAATACTGTAATTTTCGTTCTGTGAAAAACCGATAAATGGAATTAGTAATAGTAATAATATCAAATTTGCTCTCATAATTATTGTTTAGAATAAGCATGAATACATATCAGTTCAAGTTTGGTTCAATAAAGGAATCATCACCTCCAAGAGATAAGCACCTTTTGTATATCAAAACTAACATCAGAGCGAATTTCTTTTTTGCGTTTTCCTTTTCCAAACTGGGAATCGTAATTAGTTTCTGCATGACGAATGTGGGCTTCAACTGCTAAATCTATCATTGCTTTCTCAAATACTTTCGCATTTGCAGTTCGCCCAACTCTACCACTGTGTTTTTCACAAGCATGTTTAGCTATAGCAACCTCTCTATTAATTGGACAATTAGGGTAATGCAAACGAATGGCTTTGGCAAAAGCTTCTATATATTCCAAATCTTTCACTTCTCTAATTAGCGCTGCTTTCCTATTTTTTTCAACTCGAATTGCTTTATCTGCTTCGCATTCTATTTTTGCTAATTCGATTGCTTTAGCTTCTACATACTGCCCTTTTCTTTCGAACCTTCTTCTGCGTTGATTCCAAGCCAATAAAACACCACACAAAGCGGAATGCTTTTTAGATCTTCTTGTCAAAGCTGCGTCTCCAGATGGTAACAATGGGTAATTTTTAAAAGGAGAACAGGAAAAACAAGTTCCCTTAGCTGTTTCACTTTCTGCGACATAAGCATCTCCTAAGCGAATTGATTTTTTACAATCCCTACAGATAAGTTTTTCCTTTTTGGTTAGAAAGATATTTTGAGAAACTATAGCCAATTAATTGTCTTTATATTTTTTCTTTACTAATTAGAATTTAACTCCTACTTATAATCAACTACTTAATATTATTTTGCCTTTTAGTCCCTCTTATTGCTTTTGCATCTTGTGGGTCTTCAGGCCAAAAATGCCTCTTATATTGTCCCTTTAAGTCTTTCCGGACATCGAAATAAGCATTTGCCCAAAAGCTTTTTAAATCATCTGTGATTTGCACAACTTTGTAGCCAGGTGAAAGTAAATGCATTAAAACATTCTTCTTTCCCTTATTTACTGTTGGTGTTTCTTCCAACCCAAAACATTCTTGTAATCTAGCAGCTAAAATAGGATCAGACCCATTGGCTTGGTAGTTTAATTTGACAGACGAACCACTTGGCACTTCTATTTTCGTTGGTGCTAAAACATTTAATTGCTTTTGTAATTCTTGTGGTAAACTGTATTGCAAAATCTCTTTAAGGTTTATTTTCTTAAGAGCTTCTGGCTTCTTTATATTATTCAAATAAGGGCTTAGCCATTCCGCATTTGTCAGCAATAAAGTTTCCATACTAACATCTGGCCAACGGTCTTGCGGATTCCATTTACGTAAGGATAAAACTCTATTTTGCCATTGCTCTACTTCCTCACTCCAATTAAGTAATGCTCCTCCTTCTTTTTGAACTGCATCTGTAATCGCCTTTATCAACTTACTATCATCTGGATCAGGCAAAGGCGTGCTTTTTAAAATAATGCTCCCAATCCGCATATCTAAACTTGCAATTAATCCTCCTTTACGCGTATCCCAAGTAATGACTTCTTGTTTTTTTACAAGTGGCTGTAAATCTGTTGGATTAAGTGGAGCAGCCATAAATATTTTACCACTTCCCTCTCTATCGTTAACATGTGCAATAGCCAACCAAGCTTCATGCGCTAAATCATCTCGATGACCAGCGGATGCTATTCGTCCGTTTGCCATTTGAAATTGTGCATTATTTCCTGGTCTTGCGCAAGCTATTCTTTCAGGATAGGCATAAGCTATTAACAACCCTGTTTCAAAATCATCGTGTGGATTACTCTCTGGTTCAATTTTAAAAATACGTCTGTATTGATCTGCTATTTTTTCAATTCTTGCTAATTTCCTTCCACCCACATTTTGTTTACGGTAGCGACGTAGCGCCTCGATTCTCAAATTAATATCAATACCTGCTTCTCGAGGCAATGGATCTCTTTCTTCAACTATTGCGGCAATATCTGTGGCTAGATTTAATTGTCCTTCTTCCCTTGCTTTAATTAACATGTGGGCTATCCGAGGATGCGTGGGTAGACGATGTAATTGCTTACCATGCTCCGTAATTCGACTATTTTCTAGAGCTTCCAACTCGTGTAATAATTCTGAAGCTTGTGCCACATGTCCTTTTGGAGGTGGCGTCAACCATGAAAGCTGTTGCGGATCTACAATTCCCCATTGTGCCATGTCCAACACTAACGATGATAAATCGGCTTGTTCTATTTCTGGTGTACCGTGTTCTTTTAGCCGTGATTGCGTAGCTTTTGTCCACATGCGGTAACAAACCCCAGCACTTAGCCTTCCAGCTCGCCCAGCTCTTTGATCTGCTGAGTCTTTCGAAACTTGCACGGTTTCTAATCTTGATAACCCAGAATTTGGATCAAAACGAGAAGTTCTTCCAAACCCAGAATCAACGACTACTTTGACCCCTTCAATCGTTAAACTCGTTTCAGCAATAGAAGTTGCTAATACAACTTTTCGCTTCCCTTCTCGGCTCGGCATAATTGCCGCAAATTGTTTATTCGGAGGTAATTGTCCATATAAAGGATGGATCATTATTCCTTTAGTAGAACGACGTAAAAATTCTTCACATTTTCTTATCTCTCCTTGCCCCGGTAGAAACACTAATACATCTCCTTCGTGTTTTTGCAAAGCTGATTTCACTACTCTTGCAGCCAACTCAGGCAACAAGCGCATATCACTTTCTCCAGCGTAATTAATTTCAACAGGATATTGTCTTCCTTCACTTATTACAACAGAAGCATTAAGCATAGTAGAAAGCTCTGGCATATCAAGAGTTGCCGACATTACCATGATTCGTAAATCTGGGCGCAAAACCTGTTGTGCTTCACGACACAATGCCATTGCTACATCCGCATGTATACTTCTCTCATGAAATTCATCGAAGATAACTAAACCAACGCCTTCCAAACCGTTATCCTGTTGCAACATTCTAGTAAGAATTCCTTCCGTTACAACTTCTATTTGAGTACTAGGTCCAATTTTATTTTCGAATCGAATTCTAAAACCAACTGATTCTCCAATTTTTTCACCTAATAAATCTGCCATACGCGTGGCGATGGTTTTTGCCGCTAGTCTCCTAGGTTCCAGCATTAAAATCTTTTGACCTTTTAGCCATTCTTCATTCATTAACGTTAATGGAACAAGCGTACTTTTTCCAGCACCAGGAGGTGCTTTAACAATTAATGTTGAATCCGACTTAAGTTTCTCCTGAATTTCTGGAATAACTTCTGTAACGGGTAAATCTATGGATTGGTAATTAAAACTCAAAAGAATAATTTCTGCGAATGCAAAACTAAGATTTCTTTTGTTTTTTGTGATCCTCTATCTGCTTTTTACGTTTAAACCACGTTTTTTTTCCTCCTGGATAAACGATATAATAAACCAGAAAAACTCCAACAATTACATAAGAAATGGTTTGATAAAGGTCAAATTCAGAATTCATGATACTAAGATACGGTTAATCCATTATCGAGAAACCAATTATATTCCAACTTAAAACCCATAATTCTTTTTTATGTATTTGTATTCTTCTTTGGAATTATTCGGTAGATCAACTTGTCAAACTCTTATATTACTCTCCTACAAACAACTTTGCATCTCTCTTTACATCCTTGTACAAAATTTCAGTCCATTTAAGGTTTTTAAATATTTCTTGTTTTTCTGCTTTCTCTATTTTGTCAACTATAAGCTGCATAATTTCTATATGTGCAGGATTACGCTCTTCTTTACCGTAGTACTTTAAGCTTGTTGTAATACTTGCATAAATTGCATAAATATCTTTGTATGTCTGTAATTTCTCCTTGTAATTATCCTTAGTAAGATCCGTTATTAAGTTGAGGGCAGTCTCGTTAAAATCATTTTTTGATGCCTCAAGTTCATCGCTATTTACCATAGCTCTCAAATAATATTTATTCAACAAGCAGCTCAACCCATCATTGTTATAAAACAAGTTGTCCGGTAGTTTTTTATTCAATATTTTAAACAACGTTTCAGCCTTTTTCGAATCCACCGTTTTTATATGAGACAATACCGAATAGATATTGTACAACACCATGCTTCTCATATTTCCAGTGGAAACAAATTCCTTTGGATTTATATTATTGATGTACTCCTCTACTAACCTAACTGACACCGAATCAACTCCTTCTCTTACTTTTTCAGGAGAAAGTTCTACAGTAAACAACCTTTTTATATCTTGTTGAGAGATTCCAAAATTTCTTAATGTATAGGCAGATGTAAAAAAGGTTTTACGGTCAGGATTATTTTGAATTAAATCCAAAATAGCAACATCTCCTAATAACATTACCGACGATTTAATATTAACTGCTACATCCTGTCCACTGTACCATAATTTAAATGATTTACTGCACTTAATCGTTTCTGTATTATCTGTGTGTTTTGAAGAAGCATAAGCATTAAATACATCCAACATTTCCGAAACAGAAAGTACCGTAGGATTTCTGTTTTCTTCCAGAAGAAAATAAGAAACCTCATTGTTAAAACAATCGTCTACGTTTAACCGCATGTCTATATCATTTTGCGCCTTACTCATGTTTATATACCAAGGCACCGATAGTAATGAAGCATTTAATACAGCAACATCTTTTCGGTACCCCAGAGCGTTCTGTACATACCACAATGGGAAAGTATCCGAATCTCCATTTGTAAAGAGGAGTGCATTTTTTGCACAACCATCTAAATATCCTTTTGCCATAGCTACATATCCTTCCGGATAGCTCGTCCTTTTTAAATATTTATTTGCCAATTCCTCTTCCCGAACCGAGTTCATTACATTGTAATAATGCATTAAGTTATTTCCTTTTTTCAGTTGAACATGCCCAATTAAAAAACTCATATAATCAGGATCCTTTTCAATTATTTTGTCATAATAGTAAAGGCTCTTTTCTGCAGCCGTTTCAAACTCTTTCAATTGATCCGCACTAATTTTGGTGTAATTACCTTCAGTTAATTCTTTTGCATACGCTGGTGCATCTCCCCATTGTCCAGGGTGGATATAATTGTTTGCTTTAAAATCGTAAGCCCTAGCCAAGTTTTCTAAATTTTCCAATGAAAGGTCATCACCTCCATCTTCCAATAAATCCATAAGATCTTGGTACCAACCAGAATAACCATAATATAAATGGAAATCGTATTGACCTTCTCTATTCTTTAAACGTGAAAAACCATTTAAGTTGTACTTGTTTTTTACTTCTTGCCTTTGCTCTTCTGATGCACCTGGAGGTAAATAACTATCTATAGACCTTAAGTGTTTGTCTACATTAATTTCTTGAAACTCCTGAGATGCAGCATCCCAAACCTGTATCGATTCAATTAATTCGGGAGAATTTCCAGTACTAAATATTTCTAAATAATATCCCGCAGGTCTTTTTGCAAATCGAAATTCACATTCTTCGCAACCACTATTTACATACTTATCTGCATAGGTAAGGACTTCCTCAAATTTGGGATAAGCACTTCTGATTTCTTCTGATTTTTCGTTAATAGCTACCGCTCCGGAACAGCTAGCAAAAAACAAAAGAGGAATAATACAGATAAATAAATTTTTCATAGCGCTTCATTTCTTAATTGTACGAATATACATTTTAAATGATATTCTAAAAAAATGAAGTGATTTCTATTATTCACTATTTTCGCACTTTCAAAAACAAAATATAATGATATCAGTAGATCAATTAGGAGTAGATTTTAGTGGCGCAACACTATTTAACGATGTTTCATTTGTCATTAATCCCACTGACAAAATTGCCTTGATGGGAAAAAATGGTGCAGGTAAATCTACTATCATGAAAATCATTGCAGGTATCAACAAGCCTAATCGTGGTGCAATACGCTGCCCAGATGATACGGTTATTGCTTACCTACCTCAACACTTATTAACCGAAGATAATTGTACTGTTTTTGAAGAGACTTCTAAAGCGTTTGGGCAAATTGCTGCAATGAAAGTAGAGATGGACCGTCTCAATAAAGAATTGGAGACACGAACCGATTATGAGTCTAAGGAATACATGGATATTATAGAAAAGGTCACCGAATTAGGTGAAAAATTCTATTCGATAGAAGAAGTTAATTTTGATGCAGAAGTAGAAAAAGCATTGCAAGGTTTAGGTTTTAAAAGAGAGGATTTTCATAGGCCTACTAGTGAGTTTAGTGGTGGGTGGAGAATGCGAATCGAATTATGTAAAATACTATTGCAAAAACCAGATTTAATTTTATTAGATGAACCTACGAATCACGTGGATATTGAATCAGTTATATGGTTAGAAGATTTTTTAATAAATAAAGCTAAAGCGGTTGTTGTCATCTCACACGATAGAGCATTTATTGATAACATTACCAACAGAACCATAGAAGTCACTATGGGACGGATTTACGATTACAAAGCGAAATACACCCACTATTTGCAGCTTAGAGAAGAAAGAAGGGCACATCAAATAAAAGCTTATAAGGAACAGCAAAAATTCATTGCCGACAACCAACGTTTTATTGACCAGTTTAAGGGAACCTATTCGAAAACAAATCAAGTCTCTTCTAGAGAGAAAATGTTAGAGAAATTGGAAATAATAGAAATTGACGAAGTTGACAATTCTTCCTTAAAATTGCGCTTCCCTCCATGTCAGAGAGCTGGGGATTATCCAGTAATAGCAAAAGACTTGACAAAAAAATATGGAGAACTTACTGTTTTCAATAATGCAAATATGGTGATTGAAAGAGGCCAGAAAGTATCTTTTGTAGGGAGAAACGGAGAAGGAAAATCTACCATGATTAAAGCAATTATGGGAGAGATTGAATTCAATGGCCAATGTGCATTAGGACATAATGCAAAAGTTGGATACTTCGCGCAAAATCAAGCTTCATTATTAGATCCAGAATTAACTGTATTTCAAACGGTTGATGAAGTCGCTAAAGGTGAAATTAGAACTCAAATCAATAACATTCTAGGACGTTTTATGTTTGGAGGTGATGATGTTGACAAGAAAGTGAAGTTCTTGTCTGGTGGAGAAAAAACAAGATTAGCTATGGTTAAACTACTACTTGATCCAGTTAACGTTTTAATACTCGATGAACCAACCAACCATTTAGATTTAAAATCGAAAGATGTGCTAAAGGAAGCTTTAATGAACTTTGATGGCACACTAATTCTCGTTTCTCATGATAGGGATTTCCTACAGGGTCTTTCTGAAAAGGTTTTTGAATTTAAAGATCAAAGAGTGATAGAGCACTTTGAAAGTATTGATGATTTCTTGGAAAGAAATAGAATTGAGAGTTTAAAAGAAATTGATTTAATGGGGTAATATTTCTTTTGTTATCTTCCCGACAATTAATTTACCCTATATATCTACCTTTAATAAAAAACATTATGGACAATACTACAAATGCATTAAACTGGTTTGAAATACCAGCATTAGACTTAAAGAGAAGTACAAAATTCTACGAAACTGTATTCCAAATAGAGATGCAGATAATGGAAATGGATGGAACAAAAATGGCTTTTTTCCCAATGGAACCAGGTTCAGGAAAAGCCAGCGGAGGAGTAATAGAAGCTGAAGGATCTACTCCTTCTACAGAAGGTACAACAGTATACCTAAATGCAAACCCAAAAATGGATAATACTATTGCAAGGGTTGAAGAAGCAGGAGGAAAAGTTCTTTTACCAAAAACAGCAATTGGAGGCAACGGATTTATGGCATATATCTTAGATACTGAAGGCAACAAAGTTGGGGTTCATTCAATAGAATAAAATCCAAATGCTTTTTCGGCATTTAATTTGAATGCTTTAATTTGAAAATGATCAGATTCAATTATTTGCTAGCACTAATTTTTCTTATTTCCTCATGTTCCAACAATTATGAGGTCAAAAAAGAAGGCGGTGTTTTAGTGGTTAATTCAGAACAAGAAAAAATTGATTCTGATACGACTGAAATTATTATTCAAAAACCCATAGGATTAAATTTCGAAATCATTGGCGATTCTGTTTATTTCAAAAATGGAGACTCTTTAATAGTGTCTACTAATATTACTCCTACTAAATGGGTTGATAAGGAAGCAGGTATTTCAAAAATTGATCAAGTATCAATATTATCCAATTGCCTTATTGTTAAACGAGGACTTGAAGTTGGAGGAGAACAACTTTGTGGTACACTTCCTTCAGTTGAACAAATTGAAGCATTCACTCAAGAAGGGATAAAAGTATCTGGATTAGAAAAGCATAGACAATCTTTTTTTTGGAGGATACCCTGGTGCCGATAGTTCATGGTCAATTCTAAATTACGAGGCGGAAGGAGAATATGGCGATTGGAAAATTCTCTATGAAAATGGTTCCGTTAAGGATATCGCTAGTCACATAAATGTGGGATATGATATTAATGGAGGAATTCCTGAGTTTCCTAACGATACAACAGTCGTTATAAAAAACATTGGCAAAAACATAAAAGGTAATTATAACACTTTAACCCTATTTAAAAATGGGGACTTCTCAACCCAATTTCCAAAAATGGAATCTGATACTGGAAGGTTACACGCGTTCCCAGGTCATGAAACGGATCAAAAGAAAGTAAATAACCAATCTATTTCGGCGATTGGAGTCAACGAGAATGGATTATACTATATGGAACGCTCAAACCAAATAATTATTGAGGATGGGATTCTATCGAATGATGCTATTTATAATCCTTATTTCTATTTTACTGGGTTTGACATTTGTATAAATAACGATTATGGATTTGAAGCAAATACGACACAAAGAGATATCTCAAAAAATAACATCACCGTGTTTCAAAACGAAACCGTTAAAATTGAACTTGTTCGGGAAAAATCGAAAATACTTTTGAAAGAAACAGAAGCAAAAGGTGAAATATTCTCAGAAATTTTGTTTCAAATAGCAACTGATAACCCTGACTATCAATACTTGGACGATATAATTTTAGAATGGTCAGCAGACCTTAATTGTGATGGATATGAAGAGCTCCTAATTCGTTACGAATTGGGTAATACTATTTACAAGAAATTCATTGGTTCAGATGTAAATGGTAATTATAAGTTGGTTGCAAGTGATTCATTATATTGGGATTAAGTTTGCTACCCAATAAAAAAGCGGTTTGCATATTTAGCAAAGTTCTCCTCACTGATTCTATGCTCCATTGTTGAATCAACGATAATTTCTTGTTTCGTTTTCTTTCGGTTTAATGGACGCAAAAATTCTATTGTGTAGTATGGTAACACCACATCATCTTGTTCTCCTAAAACAATCATTCGTTGTGGACATTTGTTATAGTTTCGTTCTACAGAAATGTCAACCGATCGCATACCTAATGCTGGATTAAATAACAAACAGGGTAAAGCATTCTTTTCTCCCAACCAAAACCCCAAAAAACCTCCTAAACTACTCCCAACGATGTGAGTTATGTTCTCACTTTCAATTGTTTCGTTTAGCAATTTAAATGGATCTTCTTCTTTCTTATAATCCAAATGAAGCCCTACAACTTCTCCATATTGCTTAAGAATATCTATTTTTTCCGGTTTTGGAAAACTGTCTAAGCCGTGTATATAAAGAATTTTTTTCATTAAAAAGCTACATTCCATTTTGGCAAACACCCGTTGTTATTAAAATATGTTTGAATAAGTTCAGCTTCAACACAGGTGGGTATTCCTTTTTCTTTTTCCGTAAAAGTTTCGAACCAATGTATCTCTAAAGTTTCCATTTTTTCTCGTTTCATTTCAACAGGTAGAGATTTCTTTCGGGTCATTTTAAATTGTTTCCCATGCACTAGTCTATCAAATAGCCCGCCTTGTCTAACTTTAATTTCACCATTGTTTTGAATAGACCCAGAAGAACCTACATAAACCAATTCTTTCTTGTCTCCATCTACAGAAAACATTAGATAAACACCTGCACCATCGTTTGGTGCGTTACAGACCTCTTCTAAATCATTTGATTGATTAAAAGTAAAATGGCCTTGTTTTTTATATTTTTTTAATGATTCTAACATCCTATTTTCTATTGGAAACTTATAACTCTTGAATTGAATCCGCGATGATACTACTTTTTGTAAAACTGACAGGTATTAATTCCCTTTATAACGTCTCCATTTCTCCAAAACATTTACCATATCTTCTGGTAATTCGGAATCAAAACGCATTTCTTTTCCAGTTTTAGGATGCGTAAACCCTAAGGATTTTGCATGCAATGCTTGTCTAGGAATAGTCTCAAAACAATTAGCAATAAACTGTTTGTATTTTGTAAAGACAGTACCTTTTAAAATCCTATTTCCCCCGTATTCGAAATCATTAAACAATGGATGTCCAATATGCTTCATATGAACACGTATCTGATGCGTTCTTCCTGTCTCTAAACGACATTCTACTAATGTCACATAGCCAAACCGTTCAAGTACTTTATAATGTGTTACAGCATGTTTTCCCACATCACCTTCGGGAAAAACATCCATAATCTTTCTATTTTGTTGCGAACGTCCAATGTTACCTTCTACTCTACCTTCTTCCTCTTCAAAATCTCCCCAAACCAATGCATAATATCTTCTGTAAGTTGTTCGATCGAAAAACTGTTTAGCTAAATTGGTTAATGTATTTTCCGTTTTAGCAATTACCATAATTCCAGATGTGTTTTTGTCCAGTCGATGTACCAGTCCTGGGCGTCCAAAATAATCTGTTGGTAATGATGGTAGATTATCAAAGTGGTAAGACAAAGCATGCACTAGAGTTCCCGTGTAATTACCAAACCCTGGGTGAACAACCATTCCTGGGTCTTTATTTACAATTACCAATTCATCATCCTCATATTCAATGTTGATGGGTATATCCTCAGGAATCATTTCGTAAACCTGAACAGGTTCAGGCATTACAATAGATATATCGTCATTTGCTTTTACCCGATAATTCTGCTTTACTACTACTTTGTTGACTAAAATATTCCCATTCCTAGCAACTACTTGTAATTTATTCCTTGAAATATTGGGTATCCGTGCCATCAAGAATTTATCAATTCTTAATGGTTGCTGACCTGGATCAGCTACAAAATGATGGTGTTCAAACAACTCACTTTGTTCTTCTATATTGTCTTCACTCTCTTCTACCTCTTCCGCCATAACAACTATCTAGCAACCGATAATCTGCTTGTTGCATAATTACCATCTTCACTTATTACTTGAACAATATACATCCCAACGGATAAATCGCTAATATTAACTTGCTCAGATCCAAACAGATCCTCAACAATCATTAATTTACCTTGCATATCATACACTTTTAACTCTCCTTCAAACCCTTCCTCAACACTTATATTCAGTAATTCATTTGCTGGGTTTGGAAACATATCAAACTCTAAAGTCTCATTATTCGACGAAATAGAAGCTAATACATCATCGTATCCTGATACAAATACTGGACGAATCATCAACGAACCTTCAAAACTTGTATTACTCCAGCCTGATCCTATATCATAAAATATTTTGTCTTGGTTGTTTATATTTTTATCAAAACCAATATTTAACCTGCTAGCTGAAGACTGTTTCCAACCAACATAAAATGTCCCTGATAATGCAACGGTTTCTGGTAAAACATATTCATAATAACCATTTACGCCATACTTGTATTTCGGAACATAAGTCGTTGGTAGCAATTCATCATCTGTAGTATAAATAAGCTCCCCAGGCTCTCCATTTTCTTCATCCCAAATTTGAATATAAAACAACTCACTTTCTGCATCATTTACAGAAGCTTCAAAATGCATTTTAACCGCTCGAATCGAATCTACAACTCCATTAGGCATTGTAAATTTATAAGCCAATTCTGCACCTACATTTACCAATCCATAAGCTGATTCGGCACTACCATCATCGTAGGCATAATAATTTTCAAATTTTTGAGACTGCCAAAGTGTATCATTTTCGAAATTCTTTGGATTTGTGGTTGTATTCAATAAATACCTAACATCGAACGTTGCAAACGTATCCGCATAAGCTGTATCGTACCAAAACGAAGCTGGAACAGAATAATTCATATTCGTACTACTCAATGCTATTGCATTTCCTGGTGAAGTTGTATAAGGAATTGTATTAATCTGAGTTCCTTCAAAAAACAAATCCATATGACAATCAAGTGGAACAATAATTTTGTCTATTGCATCAGAGTTATAGGTTTCAACAGTTTGGCTGGTAGCCATCAAGTTGTGAGGATCTGCCATGTAATGAACCCAGGGCATAGATGTATAACTATTTATCAAAGACGCAGCTGGGTATTGAAAAGCCCAATCACTTTCATAATAATCGTCATATGATCGAAAATCAGCAATCTCAACGTAATCAATATGCCAGTGATCTAAACTACCAGTTAATGAACCATAACTTTTAAATCTAAATTGAAATCCGTCTTGCTTATACTGTGCGCTTGTGATAGGAAATAAAACTTGTGTAAAAGTCGAAGATGAACTCCCAGTTGTCTTCCAAACAGAAAACCATTGCGACGACACTGGAGACCAAAACTCTAACGTCAATGAATCAAACTGATCGGGCGCCTCACCTATTCCTCCACCTTGGTATAAAAAACTAAAGTAAACACTATCTACTGTTCCTAATAAGTTAATTGGTTTGGATGTAAGCACATCTGATAATCCAGTAGCTGATGAAGATGTCCAATCATAAGGGTAACCTACTTCATCAATACCATCAAAGGTTGCCACACCTATTGAATGTGGATTAACTGGATAAGTATCATTCCAATAGACATATTTATCCTGCCAAAGCACATTAGTATCAGCAGCAGTTTCCACAACAAAATACATTGTTAAAGAGTCTTGTTCTAAATCAGGATTCACCTCAATAATTGTCGCATCTGGAGAAGCAATTGTCCAAAGTGAATCTACCGTATAAAATGAGGGCCAAACTTCGGTATTCAAGAAGGAAACAGGGTAATTATCTAAAGTAAAAACATCTACAAATGATGATGGCAATGCTATTGTATCAATACTAATTGAATCGAATCCGAAACCTGGCACAGTGTCATATTCGTAACGATAACTTGTGTCTATCATGTAAGAACTTCCCCATGCATTTGGAACCCCAGCAATTTCTAAAAGAAACCATGTAGAATCTTTTACATTTGAGCCCCCTACAGTATCATTAAAATCTTTAAAGTGATTTCTAGAAAAATCATCAAAGAAAGGAAGGGCCAATGTATCAAATAAATAGGTAAATGATTCGTGCAAAACGCTCGCTTTTTGATGCGCTTCTTCCTTCATTATTTTACCATTATACCGTAATGGCTGTAACTCTTCCTGTGCAAAAGCTGCGACAGAAACAAATACCGTAAGCAAAACTATAATTTTTCTCATCAATCAATATCTATAGTGGATCTACGGTTGCGGTTGTATCAGCAATAACGGTTTGTTTTCTTGCCATTATTGTTACAGTTGTACCAGATGGCACTACTCCTTTAACAACACTTCGAGGATGAGGGCTTTGCTTATAAACAGTAAAGCTAGAAGAATCTGCAGCTGTTAATGCGTTTTCAAATACCACCTCAGATTCAAGACCTGACAATGCTAATATTTGCTGTGCATTAAATGCTGTTTCTCCAACTAACAAAGGTAAATTAACAGGTTTCCCCCCTCCTCCACTTCCGTAGACAACATCTATAACGGAACCTTTTAACAGTTTAGTACCTGATGCTATACTTTTTCCTTTGTACTTTAATTCCAATACACGTCCATCATCTTTATGTGGTTTTGGTTCAAAATTCACCTTAAAACCAAGCATTTCTAATTTAACTTTTGCTAGTTTCTTTGAATTGTTAACCGATAATAAATCTGGGATTACTTTATACTCACCTGCTTTTTTAACTACAGTCAAATATATTCTACGACCTGGTTTTACATAAGAAGGTATTGTATTTTCGACAGTTTCAACATGTGGATCAGGATCTTGGCTAATAACTGTTCCTGCTGGGGCATTATCAGAATAAACAGAGTCATTGATTACAAAGTTTAAATCTTTACCTCCAATAAATCCTTCAATATCATCCATGTGAACTCCAATAAAATTTGGAACTGCGATATAATGTTTTTGATAATCTTCAGAATCGTTGTTAGCGAACTCTTCTAAAGCACCCAACGAACAGTATGGTACCATAAACCCTACTAAAACAACAAGTGCCAAGTTGATTAAGAATAACTTGCTTATTAAAAATCTAAAAAATGCTTTCACTGTACCCATATTCATTTTAAATCGAAACAAAGATAAAAATATTGCTGTGTTTACATATATTCAAACCATTTTACTTCACGAATTTTTCGCTTCTTCTTTTATCCCGTAGTCACATTAAAATTTATTCATAGAACACACACTATTATTCAAAATTTTGCTTTGCTACAGAAAAAAATAATTCGCCAAATTATCCGAGTACTAAATTAGTTTGAATATAGCAATAACGTTTTGCTGTTAATAATTAGTTGAAGACGAATAATAAACAAAAGAGCATAAATATAACTTTGGAGGGCATTCTTGTGTTTTAAAGCGCATAATTATTGTTCAATTTTATCAAAAAAAACATGAAAAACATAGCTGTAATTGGAGGGGGATATAGTCATGAAAAAGGAATTTCATTAAAAAGTGCTCAAACAGTTTTTGAAAATATAGACAGAAGTAAATATAATGCTTACAAAGTCCAAATAGATGAAGATGGTTGGTTTGCCTTTGATGAACACAACAATAAAACAGAAATAAACCGTGGTAATTTTTCTTTCAATTTAGCTGGCAATAAAATAACTTTTGATTGTGCTTTTATTGTTATTCATGGTACGCCTGGTGAAGATGGAAAACTGCAGGCTTATTTTGACCTGGTAAATATACCTTATACTACATGTAGTCACCTTGCCGCATCCCTTACATTCAACAAATTTGCTTGTAATCGTTTTTTAGAAAGCTTTGAAATTCCTGTTGCAAAAGCGGTATTGATTCAAAAAAATGAAATAGTAAATAGTTCTGATATAGTAGCGAAAGTTGGTCTACCTTGTTTTATTAAACCAGCTGATGGCGGTAGTAGCTATGGTGTTACTAAAGTTGAAAATGAAAATGAAATCAAAAATGCAGTGGCTCTAGCACTAGAACACGGGACACAAGCATTGATAGAATCTTTTTTACAAGGAAGAGAGGTCACTAATGGAATCTACAAATCAATCAGAGGTATTCATATTTTACCTATTACAGAAATATTAACTGATAATGACTTCTTTGATTTTGATGCAAAGTATAAGGGAGAGTCCAATGAAATCACTCCTGCTGATCTAGATAATGAAATGGTAAAAAGGATTAAAGAAACGACATTAAAAGTTTATGAAATTTTAGATTTTTCTGGCATTGCTCGAGCAGACTATATAATTCACAATGGTGAACCTCACTTAATTGAAATCAATGCAGTACCTGGTCAATCTGCAGAAAGTTTAATTCCTCAAATGGCTGCTCATGAAGGAATATCTTTAAAACAGTTGTTTGGTGATGTTATAGAAGTGGCTTTAAGAAAGTAACCAACTTTGCTACTGCTTTTCCTCTGTGAGAAATTTGATTCTTGTTCTCCATGGACATTTCTGAAAATGTAACATCAAATCCATCAGGTTGAAATATTGGGTCATAGCCAAATCCATCAGAACCACTTTTTGAAGTTGTAACCTTTCCGTTTACTTTTCCTTCAAAAGCATGTTCTTCATTCTCGAGTATAAGAGCAATTACAGTTCTAAACTTTGCCTCACGATTCGTTTCTCCAGTCATTTCATGAAGCATTTTTGCCATATTATCTTCCGCATTGCATTGTTCACCGGCATAACGAGCAGAATAAACACCAGGGGAACCATTTAAAGCCTTTACCTCAAGACCAGTATCATCCGCAAAACAATTTACGTTATAATTCTCAGCAACATACCTCGCTTTTTGAAAAGCATTTCCTTCTAATGTTTCTTGCGTTTCAGGAAGTTCTTCATTGCAACCTATGTCTTTTAAAGACAAAATTTCAACTCCTTCTCCAAGAATTGATTTTATTTCATTTACTTTATTTTGGTTGTTTGTTGCGAAAACTAGTTTCATTATTTGTTATATAATTTTTTTATTATTGTACTGAATGATTTTATGTCCTTATGCCGGACAGGCACATTATTTTTGTCTTGATACAAAAACAATGAAAAAAAATCAAGGCTGCCAAAGAAAAACTATTTCATCCTTCATAACTAATAAGTGCGACCGAATGATCTTCTCGTACCTCGAAGCTTTCCGGTCTTACTAATTATTTACTTTGACTTCAACAGCCCTTCTTTGAAGGCCGACATCTCTTTACTTTTTATTAATAATGTTGCTAAAAATGGAAAAATAAGTCTCTACCCCTTTATCCAAAGAAAAGAAATCAGTAGCATATCCCCTTAAACCTACATTTGGCTTATTTTGATTCTCTAAAAGAGTCTCAATAATTCTTTCATACTCTTTATTCGAAAACTCTTTCACTAAATATTCGGGTAAAATGGCATTCATCACCAAATCATCATCACCTACCCCTGTATTACAAACAATAGGAATATTTAAATTCAATATTTCCCCCATTTTTGTTGGAGAAGATGCTTTTTTAGAAAATACGGGTTTTATAAAAAATAAAGACGCATCACTTAGCGACACCATTGTTGGAACATCTTCTCGACTTGCAGGTTGAATAATTATTCTTGAACTATCAATTCCTTTCTCCTGAGCTTTTGAAAGCACCATTTCCTTTGGCTCTCTTGTAATAAACAGAGCTTTAGAATCCTCTTTTTTCGCAAACAAAACTTTTATAAAATCAAGCATTTCGTCCAACATGTACCAAGTCCCTATTGAGCCTAAATAGGATATCACATAATCACTTGACTCAATTCCTAAATCATTTCGAAATTGGGCTTTATTATTTTCGTCTATTTTTTCAGGATCAAAATGCTTTCCATCCGTGCAGCAAGGAATTACCGAAATTGGAGATTGACCCGGTAATTCCCAGGATTCAATTTCTTGTTTACCACATTCGGTTAAGGAAACTACAGCATCAGAATTGGTAAGGAATTCTTTTTCCTTTCTCTTAAAATAATTGTAGACCGTTTTAAAAACAGGGTTTTTCAAACTCCATATATTCCCATCAATCCTCTCATCTGCCCAAAACCCACGCATATCAAACACAAAAGGAATCTTATTTTTTCTTTTAAAATTTAACCCTGCTAAAGCACTAATATAGCTTCTACAATGGATAGCGTCCACCCTCCCATTTTGCAACTCTTTTTTAACTGCTTTTTTTAATTTCCATACATCAAAAACAGTAGATAAAACAGGTGGATTTTTGGTATAGGACAATGGTATCCAAGTAATTGATGTACCCTCTAGTAACTTTACGATTGTAGCTTTATTAGTATTAAAATTTTCTTCTTTCTCAAAACTAATAATAGTATAATTTATCTCCTTTTCTGACAACCTAAGTAAGTAGGGTAAAACTTGCGATTGCCCTAAGGAATCAGTCATTCCATCGTATGAAAGGTAAAGTATCTTCAAAAAACTTATATTTGATGCAGCTAATATAAGCAATGAAATTATTCACCGCACAAGATTTAGTCCTTGTTATAGTATACGTAGGTATTATTTATGCCATAGCATTAAGGTTACGTTCTATTCAAAGAGAAAAAGGACTAGACAGTCAGTATTTTATTGGAGGGCTTACAGCTAAACTTATTGGTGTTACTGCTTTTTGTTTTATTTACGGAATAGTTTATGGCGATGGTGATACTGTTCAATATTACAGAGGAGCAGTGGCAATGTCAAACTTACCTTTTGAAAATTTTGATGCCTTTTTTGACATTTTGGTTAACAATAATTTAAGTAAACAAAACTTTGCTCAATTTAATGGATCCACAGGATTCCCTCCTCATTATATGTGGAAAGATTCTGGAACATTTTCTGTTGTGCGATATTCAACTATATTTTGTTTTATTGGTGCAAAAAGTTTTTTTGTTACAAGTATGCTTATAGCTAGCTTTAGTTACATTGGAATATGGAAAGTATATAGATTATTCCAATCACTTTACCCTGAAACAAAAAAAGCACTTGCAATATCTATTCTATTCTTACCTTCATTACTCTTTTGGGGCTCTGGAATCATGAAAGATTCGTTTGTACTAAGCTCTACTTGTTGGTTTACTTATAACTTCTACCATGTCTTTATTATTAGAAAAAAAGTTGTTCCTAATCTCTTTTTACTAATTATTAATTTAGGAATAATAATTTCTATTAAGCCCTATATTATCCTTTCCTTATTACCAGGAGCGTTGCTTTGGTTAAATAACGCTTATTTAAAACAAATGGCATCTAAAGCTCTTAAGTATATAATGATGCCTGTAATTGGCGTATTTGTGTTAGGTGCAGGAGCTTTTTTATATCAAAACATGGGATCCTTGATGGGTGATTATGGAAACATTGATCAAGCAGTAGAAAAAGCAAAAGTAATTAAACAAGATTTACTTCGGTCAGAGCAATATGGCACCAATAATTATGACTTGGGAGAAATAAATGGATCCGTTAGTGGACTGGCTTCTATTGCACCAATGGCTATATTCACAGCATTGTACCGACCATTATTTTTCGAAATAGGCTCGGTAATGATGATAATTACCACATTAGAAAATACTGCCCTTCTATTTTTCACCTTCCTTTTATTTTATAGAATTAGATGGAGAAATATGATACGAATCTTGCTTGGAGAACCATTAATAATGTATTCTGTTTTTTTTAGTCTACTACTAGCATTTGGAGTTGGGATGGCAAGCACTAACTTCGGTGCACTCTCAAGATATAAACTACCTTTTATGCCTTTTTATTTTTCGGCCCTATATCTTATTTATTTCCTGAACACGCACAAAGAAGAACGAATTATCTAAATCACATCCACTTTGAATACCACATTTGAAACATTAATAGGTACCAAAGTTTCGAATCATATTCCTTTTTCCCTTTATAAAATTCACTTTTCAATTGGAATACAGACTCCCAATTAAAAATTCCCTGCTCAATGATATCCTTTTCACAAATAAAGTCATCAATTCTTTCTTTCAGTTCTTCTACCATCCATTCTGCAATTGGTATTGCAAACCCCATTTTTGGTCTATCCATTAATGATTTAGGTATATATTGATGAACTATTTCCTTCAAAATATATTTTTTCGAGCCATTATAATATTTATAATCATTAGGCAAAGTTGCAGCCCATTCTATAACCCGCTGGTCCAAAAATGGTTCTCTACCTTCTAAGCTAACACTCATCGTTGCCCGATCAACTTTTTGCATTATATCATCTAAGAGGTAAGTCTGATAGTCAATTGCCATCATGTAAGATAAAGGTGTAAAATGCTCTTTTTTTAGCTCATTACTTATAAAGGATGTTTCCAAAGAATGAACCGAGTGATTCATTAGTTCACTAATTTGATTATCTGTAAACTGTTGACTAAGGCTCAGCATTATTTTCTCAGGAGAAGGTTCCTTTAGTACTCCTTTTAACTTTTCATATCTGTTATGAAAGTTATATTTATTTTTCAAAACAGGTATATTCTTAGAAGGCACAATATTCATTAACCCTGACAATGATTTCCGAGCAAAACCAGGTATTTTATTTAATTTATTACCATAACGTAATAAAAAATCATATCGATTGTATCCAGCAAAAATTTCATCACCTCCGTCAGCACTCAAAGCAACCGTAACATCTTGTTTAGCCATTTTACTAACGAGCGTTGTGGGAATTGCACTACTATCTGCAAAAGGCTCATCGTAATAATAAGGTAAATCATCAATTAAATCAATTGCTTCCTTTTGCGTGCAGTTAAATTCCTGGTGATCTGTACCTAAATGACTGGCAACATCTTTTGCATAAGGTGCTTCATTCAGTCCTATATCAGGAACGCCAATCGTAAATGTTTTCAATTTATCTGTTCGATCTTTTTGCAATAAAGCAGTAACACATGCACTATCATATCCTCCACTTAAAAAAACTCCGACTGGAACATCTGCCACCATTCTATATTCAAATGCCGATGATAAAATAGATTCTGTTTGGGTCTTAGCTTCTTTAAAAGGAAGGTTTACTTTATCCTTATTGTAATAATCATAAACATTCCAATAACTCTTTGAGCTAATTGATTTATCCGAAAGCGAAAAATGTAAATAATGCCCTGGGTTTAGTTTTTTACAATTTTGAAATATACAATGCGGAGTTGGAACATTACCATATTGCATGAATGCGGCAACACTATCCAAATTAATTTCCTTTTGAAATTTTGGGTGTTCATGAAATGTTTTAAGCTCAGAACCAAAAAGAAATAAATCATCCTTCCAATAGTAGAAAAAAGGCTTAACCCCAGCTCTGTCTCTAGCACAAAAAACAGTTTCAGAATCCTTATTATAGATTACAAAAGAAAACATTCCAATAAATCGTTCCAGACATTTTTCACTCCATTCAGCATAAGCATGGAGAATCATCTCCGTATCTGAAGTACTATCAAAATGATGCCCTAGTTTTTCTAGCTCAGATTTAATTTCTTTATAGTTATAAATCTCTCCGTTGAAAGTAATTACCAAGCTATTGAAGCGCATAGGTTGTCTACCACTTTCTGATAAGTCAATAATTGACAACCGCGTGTGTCCCAATCCTATTTGATAATTTGGTTCTTCAATAAATGTAACATCATTTCCATCTGGACCACGGTGCTTTAATGTTTTTGTCATGGACTCCAATATTGAATTGGAAGAATCCATGTTAAAATCAACTATACCAGTTATACCACACATCTACAGATAAAGAAATAAATTCTAATTATTTTTACGCATTACAATGTACACAGCCTGTGACAAATGATTTTTCCTAAATATTCCAAATTCCAAAATTCCAAAAAAGTGGATTACTTTTCTTACGATTTTGTTTTTCGTCCCCATCCACCAAGGGCTTTCAATTTCTAAATGAACACCTGAATATTTGAACCAGTCTGGTGAATTAATCGGCAAGAAAAAACCTGTTTTCACAGTTTCTAACCCTAGTTTTTCTGCCAAAAGTTGAATTGTTTTATAATTATAATGAGCCACTCGCTTTGATGGGCTATATGCTTCCGCTGCACCTAATCCAAAGCCTAACTTTGTTTTCAAGTTATGCCTGAACTTAAAATAATCACCATTTGGAACTTTTATAAAGATAACTCCATTCTTATTTAAATTATGCTCCACCAGTTTTTTCAAATCACCTACAGGATTCATAAAATACTCCAAAGAATCAGTAAATGAAATTGCATCCCATTTCTCATCTTTCAAATCAATTTGGTCAAGAGTTCCGTTATGAATATTTAGGTCCATTGCATTTTTCCCAAATTCTGCCATCGTTTTATTTGGCTCTATCCCTGTTACTTCATAACCAGCTTTTCTAGAAATATTAATAAAAAACCCATGAGCACATCCAATATCCAAATGCTTCTTTCCAGAGGCGTACTTTTTTATTTTATCTAAATATTTATTAAATATTTTAGTCCGAAAATGATTCCGCCTGTTTTGGACCACGGGCGCATACAACACATTCAAATGCTCCATTGGAATTTCACCAAATAGATCATCTGGAGCATTGTGTCTTTTAGGAGTATAGGTTAAATTGCATGTTCCACACTTCCCTACTACTACACCATCAGAAAATTCTTTTATTTTAGAGTATTCCTTCTGTTCACATACTGGGCAAGCAAAATCTATCGTTTCCATCATTATTTAATAAAATAAATTAATATTCCTAATAGAACCAAAAATACTCCAAAAGAAATTTTAATTAAATATGGTGATTCAAAATAGTATATCAAAGCCTTTGGTAATCTAATATTAGAAAAGGATTGTAAAGGTTTAATTAATTTAAAAAGTTTAACACGGTGAATTGAAACATAAGGATTTTCTGGATAGCCATTTGGATACTCTTCCATTGCGGAGCTATTAATACTTACGACGTAATCATCTTCCATTTTTGTCAATGGGTCATAGTGTCCATCGAATAAGAACCATTTGTTACTCCATTTTTGTTCAACAACAACATGTCCCCATTTTTTCCCATAAATATAAATTCTATTTGCCCGAACGCCTCCTAAAATCATCATCTTGATAGCTACTCGTGCATTTTCGCCACAAAATCCATAGTTCATTTTTAATATCTCCGAAGCTGTATGGCGTAATAAAGGTCTCTTCTTTTCCTTTTGGTTTGAATCGTATCGAACATTCGTATTTAAAAAATTCTTAAAATCTATTAAATTTTCTTTATTCTTAAACTTTTGTTCTCCAGTAACACTCCGCATTATACCTTTAAGAAAACGAACCTCTTTAACTTCTTTAACCAAGAAAAAAATAATTATCGCACCCCCAAAACACAATAAAAAAACACTCAATATTTGAAAGAATAAATCCATCAGTTTAGCTTTTAACAAAATACCCTTTGAGGGTATCTCCTTTACCTATATATGTTAAACTTCCGTTCACTAGTTTTTTGGCAAATTGAAGGTGTTTTTTACTTTCAATTTGATTCCTTAACACCTCATCATCCGATGATTCCGAAATATACTCCTGTTCTTTTGTTCCTTTACTAGTCCTTAGTCTCGTTAAACTAAAACCAGTTGTCAATATCTTCTCCTTTTTGAATCCATTACCAGTAAAGACTTTGGACAATGTCTTTGGTGTATAATAGGATAAATGTTCAGGATAAGTTATAACATTATAAGCTGATTTTAAACGATACCTAAGCAAAGAATTAAAATTGGGAGTTGTAATATACACCATTCCTCCTTTGCGAAGAATTTTGTTAAAATTGGATAATTCTTCATTGGGATTATTAATATGTTCAATAACTTCAAAAGAGGTGATCACATCAAATTCCATGTCAACTAATTTCGAAGGATCTAATTTACCTTTCAACATAGTAATTCCTTTTCCCTGACAGATTTTAACGGCTTCGTCTGTATATTCCGTTCCGTACACTTCCCAACCTCTTTTAATAGCTTCTTCTAAAAAATAGCCGATTCCACAACCAACGTCAATTAACCGATTTGTTTTTCGATATTTCTCGAAAGAGTCAAGCAACTCATTATATCTTTTTATGGTTATGGGAGAAAGGTAATCGTTTCTTCCATAGCCTTCATAATGCTCTTCCAACTCTTGTTCGGTAGGAATTTTTTTAGCAAACACAAACCCGCATGAACCACATTTGCATAGAAAAGATGATTTAAAATCAGGCAGCTCTGATAATTTATCTGATTCACATATAAGACATGTCTGATGTTGTTGCATTTTAAAAATTCGCTAATTTCTCTTTTTTAAATAACTTCCTATACGTATCATATATAAACCCTAACTTTTTTTCATCATTGGGATAATCTCTATACCATTTTGGAGGTTTGTTCAATATTTCCTCAAACTCTTCCAAAGTAACACCCAATTTTTTCGCAATGTATTGTTTCTCCTTTGCTACCACCTCATCATTATATGGCTTTTCTTCTAACTCCCTTAACGCATTTTCTCTTGACACTTCTCCATTACATACTTGAGTAGCAAAAGTGGCTCTACGATAGTCGATTCCAAATTTAGTATATAAGTAATAAGACTGAATAAACCCAGTATATTTAGACTCATAGTGTTTTCCTCCGTAGTATTTCCAATCGAGTTCTTTTTTCAAAAACTCCATCGCCTTTTCTTTTTCGTAAGGGACGTAATTCAATAAATAATTCATTGTTACTCCTTTAAAAATCTTGTGATACATTTCAGTACGAAAACCTAATGTTGGAAATGATTTTAACTTAACCGTTCCAAATTTCTTTTGAATATGGGTTAAGTATTTTAAATCTTTAGCATTGTAATGCCAACAAGTTGGTAAAATTCCCTCAGTAGCAAAATTTCCTCCGCTAATTATGTATTTAACCCCATATTTACTAGCATAATGATACCAAGCCGCAGGGATTGAAATATCGGTTGGGGTTTCTGCTTCTGGAACAGATGCTTTTAAAAAAGATAATTGTAAGTCCTTAAATTCATTCCAGTCTAAAACATAACTTTCATAATCAATTTCTAGTTTTTTAGCAACATTTTTAATGTTTTGAACCGCTTCTTCAGAATTCCATCCATTATCAAGGTGAACAGCTAATATTCTTAATCCTTTTTGTTTTGCTATATAAGCTGCATAACAACTATCAATCCCTCCACTGAGCCCAATAACACAATCGTATTCTTTGCCTTTACCTGCTTTCTTCATTTGCGCAACAACAACATCTAATTGTTTATCGCTTTCAACTCCTTGGTATTGGTGCTTTACTCTACTACCAAGAAATTCTGTACAATGGTTACAATGCCCTTCACTGTTAAAAGTAATGTCTGGATCGGTTGTATCCATAACACATCTGGTACATATCTGGTATTTCTGTTCGGGCATTTAAAAAGATTTGCGTCTAATGTACAAAGATATCATGTTAAACTTTGTTCTCTAATTTTGTATAAATCTTTTTTAACTTAAAAAGTTAATTCATCTTTTTCAGGGTAATTTATTAAGACTCCCTTTTTGGCTCCATGGTATACAAAAAGACTTCCAGCAGCTAAGCCATTCGCAAAACCCTCTTTATAAGCTTTTTTCAAATCATTAACATTTCCTGCACCCCCTAGCGCAACAACTGGAATACTTACTGCTTCGGAAATACTTTTTATTAAGTCAACATCATAACCTTCCATCATACCATCTCTTTCTATGGATTGGATGATAATTTCTCCTGCTCCTTTACTTTCCATCAATTTCGCAAAATCCACCGGAGAATAACCCGAAGACTTTGTCCCTCCTAAAGTATAAGTTTGAACCCCTTTAAACATCTTTTTCTTAACATCTATGCAAACCACAATGGTTGATGAACCAAAAGTATCAGCAGCTTCCTTGATAAATTCGGGGTTTTCTACAGCATAACTATTGATCACAACTTTTTCAGCTCCAACGCTTATCAGTTCACGAATATTATCGATTGTTTTGACTCCCCCTCCTACTGCAAATGGCATGTTTGCCTCCTCTCCAACATCCTTAACAAAATCTAATGAGATTAATCTATTCTCTTTAGATGCGAGAATATCTAAAAACACTAATTCATCGGCTTTTAAATCATTAAATATTTTTACTGCATTAATCGGGTCACCGATATATTGATAATCCTTAAACTTTTTAGATTTCACCAACCCCAAGTCTTTTAAAAGCAATACAGGAATAACTCTTGGTCGAAACATTATAATTCAATAAAATTCTTTAGCAACACGTCTCCAACATCATGACTCTTCTCTGGGTGATATTGTACACCAAAAATATTGTTTTTTTCTATTGCAGACGAAAATTCATGTTCATAAATAGTTTTATTCAGCTCATCTTCAGCATTATTCAATTCAATGTGATAAGCATGTACAAAATAAAACTCAGATAAGTTGTCAACCCCATCCATTAGCCTACTTTCCTTGGAAAATTTGATTTGATTCCAACCTGTATGAGGAATTTTGTATTTCAATTTATTTTTAACGGAAAATTTCACAACATTAGCATCAAACCAACCGAGTCCTTCAACATTTCCTTCCTCGCTATGCTTTGCCATTAGCTGCATTCCCAGGCAGATTCCCAAAATTGGTTTTCCATCTTCAAGAACAGCTTTATTTAACGCATCAATTAATCCTAATTGGTTTAGGTTATCCATAGCTTGGGTAAAATGACCAACCCCGGGTAATATTATTTTATCCGCTAATACTATTTCATCAGAGCTTGATGATATGACTGGATTAACTCCTAACCGTTCTATCTTCTTTTTAACAGAATGTAAATTACCCATTCCATAATCTAATATTAAGATCCTTTCACCCATTGCTTTCTTGTTCTAGAATTTCAACCATATTTCTCACTTGAATTTTACGAGAATATTGTTCAATACTAATAGAGTTGCATTCTACACTCCCATTTTCTTTAAACGTTGTAAATAAATCCCTTAACTCTATTTGTAGGTCATTGGTATCTTTTACAACAACACCAGATTGAGTTGTAATTATAATGTTTTCTTGATCATCTTTTACTTTTAACCTTCCTGATTCTTTGAAAGATTGCTTTTTTAATTCTTCCGCAACTTGATCTTCGGTAAAACAAAAAAGGATTTTCCTTTTCAATCCTAGATAATCATAAATTTTCGTTCCAACTAAATGATAATCATTAAATAGCAGCAACAAATTGTTTTCAGAAAGCTTCATCAATAGCGCTTCATTATTTAACCGCTTATGAAAAAAGGTTATCTCTGCTACACTTGGGTATTTCTTTTGAAGGTTTTCTTTTCTTTCTTTTACCTCAGACACACCGTAAAAATTCAATTGAACTTTTCGAGTTGAATCAGCCTGAATAAATTTATTTATCTCTTTGTAGAACAAGTCCAACGGGTGCCATGGGTATATAGAACCAGCAAAGCCAATACTAAATATTGAATTGTCTTGTTTTATCCCTTGTGCATTTTGAATCGCTTCTAAATCATATCCATTTGGAACTACTGCAATCTTTTTTTCATTAAAGTATTCGCTCAGTTTTTCTTTAAGGTTCTCAGATACAGTAAATATCATTTTAGCTCCAGGTGTTATTTTTTTTTCAAGAAAGCTGGCTCTTCTTTTTTCTATCTTATTATGCTCCAAACCAACATCCTGAGACCATAAATCCCTGTAATCAGCATACCAGGGAATATTATTTTGTTTACTCAATTTGGATGCATAATGAAACAGTACAAATGGATCTCCTGTAGCAATTATGTAATCAACCTTATTTCCCTTTAAATATCTCTTTGCTTCTAAATATAAATTTATCTTAGTTCCAATAGGAAGAAAATATTGACTCCATTCGTAAACAGCCGTAATAATTTTTCTCAACAATTTGTATTTACCCACACCGTGTTTTAGTAATAGTCTATTGCTTAAGTTTGGTTTATAAGCTGTTCGGTGCACCGTTCCTAATTCACTTTCTTCAATAATAGTTTTAGGAGATTCACTTGAGTCAATATAGTCTCTAAAATCTCCATACTTATTTTGCCATTGCCTTGTAACGACAACTGGCTCAAGTCCCATTTCTTTAAAATACTTTAACCAACTATATGGACGAAGACCACCAACTGAAACGAAGGGGGGAAAATCATATGCTAGGATTAGTACTTTTTTCATTTAATTAAACTCTTAATCTTTTCTTCTTGGTTCTCCCATTTATAAAATTGGGCTGCCTCGCTTAGAGTGACGCTATATGCTTTATGATTCCCAGAAATACTCTCTATTCCTTTAAGGATTGAATCAGAATTGTTTTCCACAGAAATACCAACATCGAAAGTTTCTAAAACTTTATTGTTTTCTACTGTATTACTGCATAAAACCGGAATATTAGCATGAATATACTCATACAATTTATTTGGTGAAGCTAATTTTTTACTTAGGTTTAGGTCTTCCAACAAATTAATTCCTACATCCGCTCCTGCTGTATATTTCAGTAGGTCATTTAACGACACTTTTGGTATAAATTTCACTCTATCGGATAAATCTAACTGGCTAACTATGGCTTTAAGCCCTGGTTCTATGGGACCATCTCCAAGAATAATTAATTTTCGGTTAATTGAAGTCTTCACCCAGGTTTCAAGAAGTAGTTTTAGTCCTCTACCTTCATTTAAAACACCTTGATAAATAAAAACGAGATCCGATTTATCCCAACCATAATCTGCTCTAAATTCTTTTACCTTATCAACAGTTTTAAAATTTGGCCAATTCATTATTACCATGATCTTCTTTAGCTCGTATTTAGACTTGAAGTATTCTTTTAACGACCCATTTACGGTAATGAAGCCTGAAGTCTTTGGCGCGTACTTTTTTTCAATTCTTTCCCCATGGTTTCGCATAATACTTATTAATGTATTAAACACAAATTTCTTAAATGGGGGAGATTCTATGGGGAAAAACTGATTCAAAGTTTCATTATATATCTCATGCGAATCATAAATCAACTTCGCATTAAAAGTAACAGATAACTTATACGCTGCATAAAGAGTTGGTAAGTCATTAGCAATAATAATATTGTAATCTATATTCCGTGAAATTACCTCCTTTATAAAAAAATTGTATTCGTAACAAAACCATGTATGTCTAATGAGTTTTTGTTTGAATGATAATTTATACGGCACATTCCATAAAGACACATTTTCTCCAAATAAATGCAAATCACTTTCTGAATCACCATTGACATAATACAAATCAATATGTGCACATTTACTTAAAGTAGATATCACTTTAATTACACGATTATCATCATTAATTGACCCATTTAATAAAACAGCTATTCTTATTTCATTTAAGTTATTTTGCACATTTTCATCAAACGATTTGGCACTTGCTTCATGATCTTTTCGCCTGAGAATACGGTACTTAATATATCGGTATGGTCTACGTAAAAAATTATAATAATTTACAACCGATTTATAATCTGTATGGAGAATAGGCTTCTCCATCATTATCTTATCAAATTCTTCTTCTGTTAAATCAAACTTCTTAGCGACGTAATTCTTATCTTCTTTTAGCACTTCCGGATCACAAGTTGGAAGCTTTATTTCTTCTAATGCCTTTTCTTTTGACAATTGACCAGAACAAATTAAAGACGATAGATGGGACCTTCGTTTATCAATATTGAATTTGACAGGCAATATATATGCCTGATAAAATCTGGTGAAAATTGATTCATAATGTTTCCCTCCGTAATCTTTCCAATCTAATTGTTCGGTAATAATTTTTTTTGCTTCAAACTTATTGTAATCAATATAGTTTAGGATGCTAATCATTTTAATACCCTTTACCTTTCTATAAACAAGGTCTTTGAACAAACCTAAAGTTGGAAAAGTTTTAATTTTCACCTTTCCATATTGTTTATGAATATCCTTGATATTCATTAAATCATTTTTATGATGCACCCACGACGAAGGCAAAACACCTTCGGATGTAACATTTTCACCATTTAAAATGTATTTAATTTTATGTTCAGCAGCTATTTTATACAAAATAGCAACAATAGCATGATCTGTTAATAGTTCAATATCAACTACTGATGCTTTTAAATATGATAATTGAAGGTCCTTAAATTCTTGCCAATCTATGACATGGGTATACAAATCAATATCAAGTTTAGTAATGATTTGTTGAATGTTTTTTACCGCCAGTTTACTATTCCATCCGTTATCTAAATGAACCGCCAATGGATTTAACCCTAACTCCTTGACTAAATAAGAAACATACGTACTGTCTACACCTCCACTTACTCCAATAACGCAATCGTACTGTTTCCCTTTACTCTTTATTTCCTTAATTAATGCTGCAAGATTCTTTTCTTTCGTAGCTTCATCTACAATCTTTCTCTGAGCAAATGAATCGTAAGTTATACAGTGATTACAAACACCTTGTTCATTAAATGTAATATTCGGATCATTTTCATTATCCATTATACATTTAGAACAAATTTTATAGTCTTTTTTTTCGCTCACCTTTTAAATCCTCCTGCAATATAAATTCATATTGCGGTAAAAAAAATTATTCAATGCTGTTTAATAAATTATTAAAAGGCTCTATAAAATGAATTTTCTCTTTACTCCAGTTAAACTCTGTTGTGTAACAATTAGAAGCCACCTTGCTCATTTCCCTAACTTGGTCAGGTGATTTAAGGCAAGAATTTATAAACGCTCCAAATTCTTCTGGGTGCTTGCTCCCTTCATATATAAAACCTGCATTATTATCCTTAACCAGCCTTTTATGCTCAACGTGATTTGATAATACCGGAACTACACCACATGCCATGTATTCAGTAATCTTATTAGCTAAAGCATATTCTTTCGATTTATTAATTGATTCTAAAAGCATTATCCCCAAAGTTGCTCCAGAGACATATTTAAACAAATTATTGTACTCAATACTTCTCATAAAATACACCTGATCAGTTGTATTTTGTTCTTTTGAAATTAATTCAAGTTCTTGTTCCAGTGCACCATTCCCAATAATGACGAGCTTATTTCCTTTTTCAAAATATTTTGCACTTCGAACCATAAACTCAAGGCTTCTTCCTCTTCCCAAATTACCATGATATAGCACAATACTATCATTCTCATTTAGTCTTAATGTCTCTTTTAAAATGGAAGACTTTTCAACTACTTTTAATTCTGGAAAATTCCTAAATAAAATTCCTTTATCGAACTCATAGGCTTCTTCTAAGTACTCCAAGCATGATTGAGTTGGGGCAAAAATTATGGATGTGTGTTTTACAAATTTTCTTTCAAAAGACCTCCCCAAAAAACGCATCACCCTGATAGTAAAACCATAAATAATTTTCTTCATTCCCTTAGAATTTAAAGGGAATTGCTGATTTATTGTTTCGATATATAAATCATGAACATCATACATAATTTTAGCACCTAATCTCTTTGCTATTTTAAGTGCCGGATAAGCAGAAGGTAAATCGTGTGCAAATATAATGTCGTAGTTTATTTTTTTGCTTAACACAAAAGAGGTCAATGGTTTGTGATTGAGATAAAAAAATGTGTGATTGATAATTTTATTTACCAAACGGTTTTGAAATGAATACTCTACAGGATCGGCAATTCGGTAAAACTTAACATTATCACTGTATAAATCCAGGTCAATAATTTCGCCTTCATCTACTACAGTATAAACATCAACCAAACAATTAATCGACATCTCCCTTATTGTTCTTTGTGCTCTACTATCTATGTTTATAGACCACATCAATAAAACGCATATTTTTTTCTTAGACTCTATGATGATTCAATTTCTTGTAAAGATACTTCTCTATTAGCATGTAATCAATACCTTTCTTTCAAATATCCCAACTTATACATGTTCAAAATGTGTTACGCTATTTCTTTAATGAAATTAACATATTCTCCAGAAAATGATTTGAATGAGTAATCATTCAATATTTTCAGCCTAGCACTCTCTCCTATCTTAGCTAAATCATATTGATTTTCAAGAATTGATTTAAACAATTGAATCCATTCACCATCATCTTCTATCAGGAAGGAATCAACTCCATGATGGATAATTTCACGGTTAACAGTAATCGCAGAGGCTATACCAGGAACCCCTAACCCCATGTACTGAATTAACTTAAATCCTGCTTTTCCATTTGCTATGGCTCCCTTTTGCAATGGCATTAACCCAACATCCATTTCCTTTATCGAACCTACTTCAGACTCTAAAGACCATGGAATAAAATCAATTGTGAAGTCCACTTCCCTCTTGTAAAGGGTTCTCCCAATTACCAAAAGTCTAAACTTATACTCCGTTGATAGCTTATTAAAGTAAGGTAAAAGGTGATCCAACAACGTATAATTATGGTCTCCTCCTATCCAGCCGAAAGTAAATACTTTATTTGTTGAAGGATATTCCTTAGAAGGATATTTATCATAATCCACACAAGTAGGGATAACAATTACATTTCCAGGTGCTATTTGTTTATTTTCACCCAACACCCTTTTTTTCAAGAATTCAGAAGCTACAATAAAATACTTATAACTTTTTAATGTCTCGTTGAATTTGTCACCATTTTCCATCATGATTTTTGCCTTCCAATTTTCAACTTTATAGGGCTGTTGTTTTGCCGCAGAAAGGTCATCATCAAAATCCAAGACTGCATTGGGGTGAATTTTCAACAATAATTCCTCTAAAAATAAATTCCCATAATCATTAAAGATCAACAGCTCCCTTCTAACAATTACTGTTTCAAATTTTCTGGATTTTACTGTTTGCCAAAATCTACGATGTAAGTATTTACATAAAAAAAGTGAATGATTGTTTTTTGTTAAATCATAGAATTCCTTGTTATTGGTTGCCTCATTGGCAGAAACCTTATACCCTTCTTTGGCAAAGCATTCTACCCATTTAGCAACTCGCCAATTATACCCGGCATTTTCAGAAAAAAAAGCAGGCAAAAACAAAACACTTTTATTATACCTTTCTGGTGATTTATTGATGAATATCAATATCACTTTAGACAGTAAATAATAATAAAATAGCGTAATTATAAAAAGGACCTTGTACACAAATTATTTTTTAGCAATAATAGTAAATCGCCAACCAGGGAAAAATTTACTAATAAAATTAAGCATCTTTATCTTTATTCCATTATTCTTTTTTGACAGTTTTATTGACTTTTTAAGCTCAGAATTAGAAGTTCTCTGGATCGGTTCCGACACCTCTTTACTACCTTTCATTTTATTAACCCCTTTCAATAAAGAAAGAATAAAATTTGGGTAGTATAAATCTATTTCCAAAATAGTGAAATTACGCTTCTTTAACTCTTGTGATAAAAACGAAGGAGTAAAATGCGATAGATGGTATGGTAAATCGTAAGACCAGAACCTTCTTTTCTTACTAATTTTAAAGTCAAATGATTTTAAATTGGGCACTTCAATGACTAAAACTCCATCTTTATTCAGGAGTTCATAGCTTCTATCCAAAGCTAATTTGGCATTTGGCATATGCTCAAGACATTGATACATCACTATAGCATCAAACTTTTTAGAAAATTCTACCGTCTCGATAGTACCACATCTTAAGTCTAACTCATTTTCTTTTAAACCTCTCCCGATACTTTCTTCTGAAATATCAACTCCAACCACTTTCCATCCACGGTTACTCATCGCTTTCAGAAAATCTCCTTTTGCACATCCAATCTCAAGAAGACTTCCTCTTTGTTCAACCCAGGACTCTACATCTTGGATGTTTTTATAAAAATCCGAATCGCTCTTCCCAACTTTTCCCTTTGAAAACTCACCATTGAACCTATCATTATTTCCATAATATTCCTCGTCATAAAGTCTGGCCAAAAACTCCATCTTAGGTCTTGGGCTTGTATAAATATGTCCACAATAGCACTCTTTTACCTTCCAAGAACCCACTTGATCAAATAATTTTGAACTATCTGAATTACAAAAACAGCACTTTACATCTTCTAGCTCCATTTCTTGATTATTTTTTAGCAACTACAGTAAATCGCCATCCTTGAAAAATTGAAGAATAGAATTTTATAAACTTTAATTTTAAACCTCCAAAATTCCTTTTTAAAAGAGGTATTTCTAACGAGTCACTTTTACTTTCAACATCCGTTTGCCTATTGCTTTCTATTGTGTTTTTACCGGAATTTTTAAATTTTGATATAAATCCCATTAATTTCAATAGATTTTTTGGAGGATAAATATTGACATCAACAATTTCGAACCCCGCCTTTGTCATTTCATGTACTAATAATTTAGGTCTAAAATGGTTTAAGTGCCTGGGCAAATCATAGGATAAATGTTTTCTTGTCTTACTATATTTCAGTTCAAAACAATCTAAATTAGGAATCTCTACAATAAAAACACCATCCTTTTCTAAATCCTTATACGCCTTTTCAATAACTTGTTTGGGATTGAAAACATGCTCCAGAGTTTGGTACATGCATATGACATTTAATTTACTATCAGGTTCATAATTTAAATACTCTCCACAATAAGTAGGAATTCCAATTTCATTTGCAATTTGAGCAGCATCATTCGAAATCTCTACACCAAAAACACTCCATCCTCGTTTTTGCAACACGCCTAAAAAGCCACCACGTGCAGATCCAATATCTAAAACACTTTTCCGCTTCTCAACAAAGGTTTCTACATCCTCAACTCTATTTGTAAATTCTTCAATTACTTCCCTATCGGAACCATCGGGATTATAAAATTTATTAACGAATCTTTTATCTTTAAAATACTCTTCTGTATAATAAGTAGGCAATGCTTCAAGCGATGGTCTTGGGTTTGTATAACAAAAACCACAATTACTACATTCTACAATTTTCCATTCACCATCCGCATCATATTCTTTTGAGGAACTAGAGTTACAAAAATTACAATCTATATTTTCTAGTTCTACTTCCATTTTCCTGTAACTTTTAAATTAATCAATAGATTAAATGTATAGATAAACCCATAAAATCTCAACTTTTTTGAGCCATATATCTTTCTCCATTTTGTGGCGGTAGTTTTGAAAAAAATATCTTTAGTAATTTCCCCCAACACTTCAAACAAGACTATATGAATCATATGATAAGAATTATTCGAAGGAAAGCGTTCTACTGCATCATATGTACTTATAAAACTTAAATCAAAATATGCGATATTAGTTTTAATGTTATTACAGCCTTGATTAAAGATCAATAGAACATCTTCATCTTTTGTACACCTATACAAATCATATATTCCCATTAGAGCATAAATATGTCCATTCAGAATATGTGAATTATCCGATGATTCCTCAAACCAACAATCAAAGTGATCATAACTATATTTAAACCCACCTTCATGGATAGAACTTGAAAGTGTTTTAAAAGCTCTTTTCGCAAGGTTCAAGTAAGCAACATCTTTAGTATATATATAACCTCTTATTAACACGCTAATAGCCATTCCTTGAGATATTGAAGACGCCCATGGCTTAGGTCCGTCCATATCATAATACCAAAATATCATTTCGTTTTTTGGAACTGCATTATCTACCAACCATTCTAAATTCTTTTTAAAATGATTTAGATTTTCTTGATTTTTGGTTTGTAAAAATTTATCATAATTGATTAGAGCAAATTCGCATACTCCGCATATATTTATTACAGAAGATTCTAATGAGTCACCTCCAAGTTGAAATATACCATCTTCTGTTACATAGTGCTTTTTATTCATAACACTCCTTGTAAAGTCAGCATAATAATGGTCCGGAGATTCATGAAAATAATCTACATCGTAGTTGTAATGAACCATAGCATGGTTAACACTTAAGCTCTTTTTAAAGATCTCTTTATATACCTTATTGATTTTAACCAAAAGCAATACAAGGAATAACGCCAATATGCTACATACAACTGTGGTTACCATTTAACAATATGTTTTTTTATATTTTCAATAATAACAACTCTTAATTTAGTATTTAATAGCATAAGCCCTATTAAAACAAACATTGCAAGAATTTTCATCATAACTCCTATGTATATATCTGAAAATAAAAGATTGAATTTACTTATTAAAAATCCAGCAGCCAACAATACAAGTACTGAAGTCAACAACATAAGTAGGTTAAACTTTATTTCTTCCAACTTATAACTGAAATAATATTCAATGATTACCCATGAAAATATTGCTATTAAACTCCCTAATGCAATACCCATAATCCCTAAATAATAAGTAAGTAGAATACTAACCAATACGTTTATTACAAACGATATTACTGATGAATATAAGAAGTAAGAAGTCTTTTTAGATATATGAATTCCTAATCCGAAGAAGTAAGCAGCTCCCCCCACCAATGAAGTCGGAATGATTATATAAACAACATTTTCTATATCTAGATAATCAGGAGCAAAAAATAAAATTAATTCCTGATTGAACAGCATTATTATAAACGCAACAACTGAAAAAATAAGTAGATAATATTTAAAGCCTTTAGCATAAATTGCGTCCCTTTGTTTACTACTTATTATTGACATTGCATAAGGAAACCATGCGGTTGTGAATGCACCAATCAGCAAATTAAACACATTCCCTATCCGCATAATAATGGAGTACTCTCCAATTGATTTTAAATCCAACATTTCATTTATAATTAATCTATCAACAATAAAAGTGAATTTTAAAAATACTATTACCATTAACAGAGGAATTGAATAAGATAATGATGATTTTAATATCCCATAATTAAACTTAAAGTGAATATCTGCTTTACCAAATAAGACTGACATAATAAAACCAACTCCAGAAGCAACAAAAGAGGCTATGAAGAAGCCAAGTATGCCATAATGATGAATCACTACTAAAATATACCCTAGAGCGGTAAGAAGAAGAAATGAAACTAAATTTATTATTAGATAAATATATTTCCTGAAACGTATTCTATTCAAAGCTTGAAAGTAACTTGTTATTACTGTAAAGAAAACAATACCTATAGATAAGTAGTAAATCCTTACATCAAAATCCGTTTGATAGTAGCCGGAAATAATATTTCCTGAAAAAAGAAACAGAATGCCTACATAAAGGAAACTACTGAGTAATAATGTAATTAATAGTGTCCCTAAATACTCTTTTTTTTCTAAAGTATTGGACTTAAACTCATGATACATTCTAAGAACTGCTGTAGCTAATCCTAAAGGAATTATTAATGCAAAAAAACCATTCCAGGTAGTGTTTAAATCCATAATACCATAATCTTCCTTAGTAAGGATTCTGGTATAAATTGGGGTCAAAATAAAGGCTGCAATTAAACTTAAATAGGAAGACACTCCGTAAACAAAACTATCCTTTAGAAATATCCTTTTTAAACTCATTTACATGAAAAAACTATAAGAAAACTACCTTTAAAAGTCTCTTATCATTAGTTAACAAATATACTATATTATCTATGATGGTACGGCTCACCTTTTAAAATTGTAAATCCTCTATATAACTGTTCCTTAAATATTAACCTCACCATCTGATGCGAAAACGTCATTTTAGATAAAGACAACTTTTGATTTGCTCTGCTATAAAGTTCATTTGAAAACCCATATGCTCCACCAATGATAAAAACCAATCGTTTCATCCCTGAGTTCATCTGTTTTTGAAGAAACTGACTAAATACTACTGAGCCCATATCCTTCCCGTTCTCATCTAATAAAACAACGATATCGCCATTATCCACTTTGCTTAAAATCAAATCACCTTCTTTTTGCTTAATTTGATTTTCAGATAGTTTAGATACTTTCTTTAACTCAGGAATAATCACCTCAATAAACTTAATATAATGTTTCAATCTATTATTATACAAATCTTCTCCTTCTATCAAATAAGGTTTTTCTGTTTTTCCTACCACTATTAATTTAACCTCCATGAGCCAAGTATCTTATATAAATTTAAGGCGAAAACCTTTTTTTAAGGTTAAGAAAGAAACTTTCTATGTATTTATATGAAATAACACTGACAATTATACTTAGCACCAAACAAATGACTGGTTTTATCACAATTACATTTAACATACTTTCATCAATTTGGAATATCTCAGTAAACGAAATATGAACAATGGCACTACATATTACATGGTAAAGGTATAGACCATACGTATACTTCCCTAATCTTTCAAAAAATGGAATTTTTTTCATTTGAAACCTCCCCGAATAGCACTGATAAACAATACCATACCCTATCAATAATGCTATAATTAAAATAAAAATAAACGGTAATTTATAAATCATTGAAGAATACATCAGAAAAAACATTAGTAGAACATTCCCTATAAAAAAGGCTGAGTTAACTCGCGTTATTTTCAGGATAAAGTCATTGTAATAATATGACAAATAGGCAAACAAAGCTCCAACTGAAAGATAGGTCATACAGTATATTGTATGCTTCCCTTCAAAATTAAAAACGGAGGTAAAAACTAATGAAAATACTAATGAAATTAGTACTGGGTATATAAACTTTCTCCTTTTGAACATTAGAATGAATAATGGCCAAACCAGATAAAATTGTTCTTCTACACTGACTGACCAAGTTGGACCAAGACCTACTCCATAAGGTAGGACCCCTGCAGATATTTGATCAAAATTACTTAAAAACAAAACATAATTCAGCCAATTTGCTGTTTCCATATACCCTCCATCTAAATAAGCTGTCCTTATTATTGGAAATATAACAAACCCAACAAGTAATACAATAAAGTATACTGGCCAAATTCTTAATATTCTTCTTATATAAAAATTGCCGAGATTAAATTTTGCATTTGTTTCCTGTTCCTTTAGCATTAAATAAGAAATAAGAAATCCGCTTAGCACAAAAAAAACAGGCACACCAAAACCAAATGCTTCCCTAATTTCCAACAAATCCTGAAAACCTTTATTATTCACTACTGCATCAGTTTCTGCATGAAAAGCGTGTGCTAAAAAAGTAGATAGAAACGCAAATGTTCTAATACTATCAAGATTTTCGAACCGAAACTTCATACTGAAACAAACATACAGTAAAAAATTGTTTTAGCTTTGTTTTCTTATAAAATCAAACAATGGATATTAAAAGTTTTGTGCAACTAGCTATGGAAGAAGACATTAAAGATGGAGATCATTCTGCTCTAGCTTGTATTCCATTAGAAGCTTTAGGAAAAGCCAAATTACTAATAAAAGAAAAAGGGATTATTGCAGGAATAGATGTTGCTAAAAATATTTTTCTAGAATTTGATCCTACTTGCGTTTTTAATCAGTTAATTGAGGATGGATCGCATGTAGAAATTGGTGATATTGCTTTTTATATTGAAGGGAACTCGCAAAAACTGCTTGGTGCCGAAAGGTTAGTCTTAAATGTAATGCAACGAATGAGTGCTATTGCAACTTTGACTAGCAAATACACTAACGAATTAGAAGGTTTAAAAACCAAGGTATTAGACACCCGAAAAACAACTCCATTATTACGATTTTTAGAAAAAAAGGCTGTCAAAATTGGAGGAGGAGAAAATCATAGGTTTGGTTTGTACGATATGATAATGCTAAAGGATAATCATATCGATTTTGCTGGAGGTATTGAAAAAGCCATCCACAAAACAATCGAATATTTGAAGAAGAATAATTTGAATTTGAAAATAGAGGTTGAAGCCAGAGATTTAAGTGAGGTCAAGGAAATATTAAGAGTTGGGGGGATTCAAAGAATCATGTTAGACAACTTTTCTTATAATGATATTCGAACAGCTGTTGCTTTAATTGGAAACCAAACAGAAACTGAAGCCTCAGGAGGCATCACATTAGAAACATTAAGAAACTATGGTGAATGTGGAGTCGACTATATATCCGTAGGCGCACTAACACATTCTGTTCACAACATGGACCTGAGTCTAAAAGCTGTTTAATGCTTCAGAAATTGAAAGATATTTTATTTCATAATGCTCTATTCCGACAGTTAATATCCTGGAGCAAAAAAATAATACTCCCTGGATTTGAAGGGATGACTCTTTTTGAAACATTGGAATTTTTATTTAAATCTTTTAAAAAGTTTCAATATGGAATACGAAGCTCTGCAATTTCATTTAAGTTTTTTATGGCTCTTTTTCCCGGTATTATTTTCTTTTTATCCCTTATACCCTTTATCCCTATTGAAAACTTTCAAGAAAACTTACTGGAAGGCTTAGGTAATATGTTACCAAATGATGTTTTTACATTGATTGAGAGTACAATCAATGACCTTATCAACCATAAGCATAGCGGAGTATTATCTATTGGGTTTTTCTTGTCTTTGTATTTCGCTTCTAATGGTATTAACACAATGCTTACAGCTTTTAATGGTTCCCATCAATTACAATTAAAAAGAAAACCTATAAGGCAACGACTAATTTCACTAGGAATATTTGGAGTTATTTCAATATTTTTCATTATTGCCTTATCTGCAATAATGGTTGGAGAATACTTTGCCTATCACAAGGATTACCAAAGATTAGGGTTTGCAATTAGAACTGGATATCAAATTTTAAAATGGGGAATAATCATCATTAGTCTCATACTTGCCATCAGTACTTTGTATAACTTTGGTAATACTGAAAGAACAAAATGGAAGTTTATTTCAGCAGGTGCAACGCTATCAACTATTATTATTATTGTAGCTTCTTATGGTCTAACTTTTTTCTTTGGGAATTTTGGAAAATACAACGAATTGTACGGATCTATTGGGTCTTTATTAATGATATTGATTTGGATTAACGTTGTGAGTTATATCATGTTAGTTGGTTTTGAGCTTTCTACAAGAAGTAATGTAAACGGAAAACAAAAATCTGTAACTTTGGCACCTGATTTGAAATAGATCAATAAAAAACATAATATAAATAATAATGAAAAAAGTAATAAAACTGTCACTCACATTAGTAGCAATCTTCATCTTTTCTACCTCAATAGCTCAAACAGAAGCGGAATTGTACCAACAAGGTTTGAAGTACAAAAAACAAATCAACAATAAAAAAATGCTTCCCGTTTTTAAGAAGCTGGTAGAAATGGACTCTACAAATGTTGATTACTTATCGAACCTTAGTTTCGCTTATAGTAAAGTTGGAGCAAATTTAGCGGATGCTAAATTACAATTGAAATACTATGCTAAAGCAAAGTCTGTTGCTGCTACGGCTAAAAAGCTTAATGATAATCATGCCTTTGCACATTATTCTTATGCGTTGGCTCTTGCTAGAGAAAATGAAAATGCTGGCACAAAAGCAAAAATTGCAAATGCAAAAGAAATAAAATCGGAGTGTGACAAAGTGATTAAACTAGATCCAAATGAAGCTGGAGCTTATCATGTTATGGGAAGGTGGCACAGAACTTTTGCAGGATTTAGTAGTTTTCAAAAAGGAATGGTAAACACTTTTTATGGGGGTACACCAAAAGGAGGATCTTATAAAGATGCATTAGAAATGTTTCAAAAGGCTATTAAATTAGAACCTTGGTATATGCTTCATACTTATGAATTAGCAGTTACTTACCATGAAATGAAAAATGATGAATATGCTATCAAATTTCTTAAAAAAGCAATGGAATTACCTCAGAAATACGAGGATGCAGTTAAATGTTATAAAAAATGTGAAACACTTTTAGCTGAACTACAAAAGTAATTTTCAAAATAGATTAAATTAAAAGAGGTTGTTAACACATCCTCTTTTTCTTTTTAGAAATGCATACCTTTTATACCGAAAATATTTCCGACGAAATTACTCTTCCTGAAATCGAGTCTAAACATGCTGTTAAAGTCCTGCGGCTTAATTATAATAGCCCTGTAAGACTAATTGACGGAAAAGGAAAAGAAGCATTCGGAACTATATCCAATGCACATCATAAACATTGCCAAATAAAGGTTGATTCAATTGTTCAAGATGAAAAGCCAACTAAGGAAATTGCAATTGCCTTAGCACCAACAAAAAGTAATGATAGAACTGAATGGTTTTTAGAAAAAGCAATCGAAATTGGTATTACACACTTTATTCCAATAATTTGTGATAACTCAGAGCGTAAAAAGTTTAATACTGAAAGATGGAATAAAATTGCTATTTCTGCCTTGAAACAATCCAAAAGATTATGGATGCCTACAATCGACGCTCCAGTTAAACTGGAAACATTCATCATAGAAAACACATACGAAACTTGCTATATTGCTCATTGTGAAAATGATGAAAAGCAAGAATTAAAAATTAATTCTGACAATTCTAAAAATCAATTAATATTAATTGGACCAGAAGGAGATTTTAGTTCTAAAGAAATCAAACTTGCTTTAAGTAACAAATTCAAACCAGTAAGTATAGGAGATAATCGACTAAGGACAGAAACTGCAGGCGTAGTAGCCTGTACTATTATGAAATTTTGTTAGATTAAATCCTCTGGATTATCACCATATTTTTCCGTCATATCCTCTGTGATAACATACGTCCTCCTATCACCAAACACCCTCGAAAATAACATATCAAAATGAATACTGGAAGTAACATGTAATCTTAATTCCACAAATTTCGAAAACTTTTCAGACTTTAGGTTCACTTTACAAGCAGGGCAGAAAAATTCTATTTCCTCTCCTTTTTCAAACATCATAGGAGGCTCACACTTATACGAATATTCTCCAACTTTCGGGTCGAGTTCAATTATACCTTTTTCACCAGTACTTTTCTCGATACGAAAAATAACTGTATTCTCAGCATTTAACAACTGGTTACAGCTTGGACAATGATAATCGTATTCTGCTAGCATAAATTTTATTTTCTAAGACGAATGTAACAAACAATTTAATAGTTTCCAATCGATAAAAGAACCAAGGTACAAGCAACTTCTGTAATAATTCCTTCTTGTTCTAATAGGGTAACTAATTCAGAGTTTTCTGTACCTGGATTAAATATTACTCTCCGTGGTTTTAAATCAATTAAATAACGATAATACTCTTTTTGTCTACTTGGGTTTAAATATAAAGTTACAGTATCAATTGGTATTCTTAATGGCAAGTTTTTTTGAATCTCAACTCTTCCAATATTTCCATTCCTTAATCCAAACGCTAAAACATCATGATTATTGCTTACAAGCGCATGAACCGCTTTATTTGAATACCTCTCCGGCTTCAAACTCGCCCCTAACACCAAAGTCACTTTTTCCATTTTTTACGCAGCTAATTCGTACAGTTTAATTTTTGTACTTCTTCTTATTGCAAACCAAACAAATATCGAAGCTGTTATGGAAATAACCACATATGCAAAGAAGAAATACAACCCAAATAAAACTTTACTATCATTTTGAACTCCAACGTTCATATTATTGAAAGATAAAAACACCAAAAAAGAAGCAGCTACAAAAACATCCGCCATACTCCATTTTCCAATTATTTTAACAAACACCAATAGTCCATTGTTTTTTCTTAAGGGTTTAACAAATGTAATTAGTAGGGTCATTATTATTTTGAGAAGTGGAAGCAAAACACTAAATGAAAGAATTGCCCATGCTACCACATAGTTTTTATCCTTAAATAATATGCCAATCAAATCCGCTATAGATTTACTTTGATGGAAATAGTATGTTCTCCCTTTAAACACTACATCTTTTTTAAATAACGAATAATCCATAGGATCTGTTTTTCCAAAATCCAACCCGATATACTCTTTAGTTAATTCACTTGCATAATTTAATCCATCACTAATTGGTTTTGACACTAATTCTGTATCAAGCTCTATCGGTATAGTTAAATCTTCTGAAAACGCACTAATTTCAAGCATTGGAGTATATATCCCAACATATAAATAGCTAATCGAAAGAGCCAATAAACAACCCGCCATTGCTTTTCTAAAAAAATCTCCTCTCACATAAAGAATAAAAACAATTAAAAAGAAACCAATGGATAGGTAAATTAACAATTTAGACTCTTCAATAGCCGATCGATATTCACTCTCTGCTTCTCTTAATAAAGATTCTGAGGCAATTCTCTTTTTATCCCATTCATAGTCACTATTAAAGCCACTAGCCAACCACTCTTTCGAACTAAGCAAACGTTTATTAAAATCAAGTACTTCAACATGCTCATGCATTAACTCTTTATAGTTTCCACCATGGCTAATGATTTTCTCAGCAAAAAAGAATGAAACAATTAAAAATACAATACTCAAAATACCGACTACCAATAAGTTTTTAATTTTCATAACACATGATTTTAAATGTCTAATACACTAACAATAGATAGCAAGATACACTTTTACACCAAAATTGCTGTTGGTTTAACATTTTTTAGGAAGATCATACAAGGGTAAAAATAAACAATCCCAAGATTGGGGAACCTTAGGATTGTTTGCAAGGAAAATATAAAACCAGTTAAAAAACAAGAGGTAGCAATTCTTGCTTTTTAATTCTTATATAAAAGACGCAAATAAACTAAAATGGTTGCCTAAGTATTTTCAACTTTATTTAGCGGGTGTAAATTTGTACCCCACGCCCCTAACGGATTTCAGATAAGTATTGGCCTCAACATTCTTTTCGAAAATCTTACGAAATGACAGAATTACATTATCAATAGTTCTTGTTGATGGATAAACGTCATAACCCCATACTTTTTCTAATATCTCTTGGCGGCTTACAACTTCATCTTTTTTATCTATTAATAATTTTAATAATTTTATTTGTCTTTGAGTTAATTTGTGTGATTCACCCTCCTCATCTAAAACTTCAAACGATTTAAAATTGATAATGGAGCCACCAATAGTATAAGTTTCTAAATTAGCATCTAACGACTCAATCTTACTTGTACGTTGTAATAATTTTTGGACACGTAATAAAAATTCCTCCAGGTTAAATGGTTTTGCCAAATAATCATCCCCTCCAATTTTCAATCCTTTAACTCTATCCTGAGCTGAATTCTTTGCAGTCAAAAACAAAATTGGTGTATGATTATCCTCCAATCGAATCGTTTGACAAATATCAAATCCATTTACCTCAGGAAGCATTACATCTAATACTATTAAATCAAACCTCCCTTGTCTGAATTTATCAATAGCTTCCTTCCCTTTAAAAACAGAAACCACATCATAATGCTCCATTTCAAGGTTCATCTTAATAGCCTCATGCAAATGCTCTTCGTCTTCAACTAATAATATTCTCTTTTTCATAAATCAGATTGATTCAATAAGTAAATCCAAAATTAGGTAATTATTGTTATCTCTTCTCATTAAAGTAATAACCATGTTCGTATTTATACATAATTCTGGCATTCCTAAATTAAACTAACTAATAAGCAACCAATTTCTTTTTTAAAGAGTCTTACTTATAACTCCTTCATAACTTGCTTTTATTCTATCTTGTAAACTATACATTTAGATATCAATAGCATTTTCTCTCATCCTTGATAATGCTGTTTTCGTCATTGATTTACCTTTTTTCACCCATACTTCTTATCGTTTACAAAATTTGATTTTTCGGAAAATATTTTATATATTTATCGCTTGAAACCAAAAACAACTCAAACTAAATTTAATTAAAACATGAAAACTCTCATTGTATTAATAGGAGGAATATGCCTTCTTTCAGCTTCTGCAAATGCACAAAGCATTGACAAAAAACAAACAAAAATTGAAAGCAAGCAAGTCGTTTTAGCAAAAAAAACACCTATCAAGCTGACCTCAAAAACAGTATCTTCTAAATCTACCACCACTAAAAAAGAAGAAAAGGCTGTAATTAAAAAATCAGTTGCAGTTGAACCGAAAAAATAATTCAGACCTTACAAAAACTACTTTATGAAAAACTTTACGAAAAGCTTAATGGCTTTTGCGATGTTATTTTTCACTATAACATCATCAGCTCAAATAAGCCAAGGAGGAACTCCTTATTCATTTACAAATATAATACCGTTTCAGAATAAGTCTGGCGCTACAGTAACATTGCAAAACCCTGATTTAAATGTTCTAGCTGCTGAAGACGCAATAGTTGACCCAAGGCAAGCTTACAGAGTAGGAGTAAATCTTCCTGTAAACCTAAATGTAAATAACTCAGGTAAATGGCAAGCCTTAACAAATGGAGGAAGACTATGGAGACTAGTGATCCATTCAGATGATGCTATGGCACTTGGTTTATACTATAACAACTTTTATGTCCCTAATGGAGGTCAAGTTTTTATTTACAATGAAACGAAAGACCATGTAATTGGAGCATTTACTGCTGCTAATAATGTTCAAGATCAAATCAGAGCAACTCAAATGGTTGAAGGAGAAACAATAACTATTGAATATTACGAATCTCCAGGAACAATTGGATTGCCCGCTATTGAGATTAGAGAAGTTGTTTACTTCTATAGAGGCGTTGAAGATTTTGTAAATGGTTTCTCATATGAAAGAGACGGAACAATAAAATACGGAGCTGAAAAAGCTGAGAGTTGCCAAGTTGATGTTGTCTGTACTCCTGAAAGTACAGGTTGGCAGAATCAAATTGATGCAACTGTTCATTATGTATTTTCTCAAGGGGGATCATCTTATGTATGTTCTGCTTCTATGATAAATAATACTGCAGCTGATTGTACACCATATGTTTTATCTGCTTGGCACTGTGGTGAACCAAATGCAGGATCTAACATAAGCACTTGGGTTTGGTATTGGAATTATCAAAAAACAACTTGCTCTCCAGGATCAAATGGTTCTGACCCGTCAAAAGGCTCTCAAACGATGACTGGAGGAACAGTAGTTGCTTCTTCCGGTAGCGGAACCTTAAACAATCCTCCAGGAACTAATCAAGTTGCAGGTTCGGATTTCTATTTAGTTGAATTATCGTCTGAGCCGCCAGCATCATACAATGCGTATTACAATGGATGGAACAGAGCAAATTTAGCTGCTTCTTCTGGAGTTGGTATTCACCATCCAGCAGGAAGTGCAAAGAAAATTTCTACATATACTTCTTCATTAAATAACGCTACCTACAATGGTGGTGCTACTGGTGGACACTGGAGCGTTACATGGGCTGCTACAACTAATGGACATGGAGTTACAGAAGGTGGATCATCAGGATCTCCAATCTTTGATCAAAATGGACGAACAGTGGGTCAATTGTCTGGAGGTTCATCTTTTTGCGCTACTCCAACACAGTCTGATTTATACGGGAAAATATATACTGATTGGGATCAATGTGGAACAGCTGCAACAGCTCAATTAGCTCCTTGGTTGGATCCAGGTAACACTGGAGCAATGACTTTGGACGGAACTTATCAGCCTTGTACACCAGTAGCTCCTACTTGTGGAATAACTGCTAGTTCAACTACTATAACAGCTGGAGGAACGGTAACTTTTTCTGATGGATCAAGTGGAGTTCCTGATACATGGACATGGGATTTTGATAATACTACTCAAGGTGGTGTTTCCCCAGCTTCATCAACAGCTCAAAACCCTGGAGCAGTTACTTATTCAACGACCGGAACTTATGAAGTGGAATTAATTGCCTCTAACGCTCAAGGTTCTTGTACTACGACTGTGAACATTAATGTTTCTGCCTCTTTAGGTTGTGACACATTGATCAACATTGCTGATACAGATACTTTAAGAATTTATACTGCAAATAATGGATATTTAGCTGGATGGAATGATTATCTTGATATATCTAAGGCAGAAGAATTTAGCAATTACGCACCAAATACACATGTAAATGGAATGGCCATTTATTTCTATGGTGTAAATGACGGTGGTAATAATGCAACTGTTGATTTTAATATCTGGGATGATAACGCTGGTCAACCAGGAACTATAATAGGTACTGCTGCAGTAGACCTCTCTGCAATGGACGCAGCACTTACTGGAGGACAAGGAATATTAGAAGTAAACTTCTCTCCAGCTATAGATGTCAGTGGTGGAACAAAGTTCTATTGCGGAATTACAATGAATGGTTTTGGAACAAATGACTCTTTAGGCATGGTAACCAACTCTGTTTATGATCCCACGGCAAACTCTGCATGGGAACAAGCAGCAGGTGGAACTTGGGATACGTTTGACAATCTATGGGGAGTACCTGTATCACAATATATTACACCTTATGTAACTGATGTACCTGTAACTGGTTCTGCTAGTTCAAACATTACAACAACTTGTGCTGGTGGGTCAATTGACTTCTCTGCTACAGGAACTAATGTTACTGGATATAACTGGTACACTACCGGCGGAACACCTGCAACCTCAACTAACCAAAATGAAACGGTTACATACGCTGCTGCAGGAAACTACACAGCTTACCTTGTACTGGATGGTTCTTGTTCAGGACAAGCTATAGACAGTGTTCAAGTTATAATAACTTCTGGACCAACAACTACAGCTACTACAACTGATCCTGGATGTGCTGGAAATGACGGTCAAATTGTTATTGCTGCTACAGGAGGTTCAACTCCATACACCTATAGTATAGATGGTGGAACTACATTCCAATCTGGTGCTACTTTCACTGGGTTATCGGATGGATCATACAGTGTTGTTGCACTTGACGCTAATGGATGTCAAGGAAATTATACAGCTGTATTGAATCCAGGTGGAGGTACTTTAACGGTATCTGCAGCTACTACTGATCCAGGGTGCGCTAACAATGATGGACAAATTGTAGTTACTGCTACTGGTGGAACACCAGCTTATACATATAGTATAGATGGTGGAACAACTTTCCAGTCTGGCGCAACATTTACAGGTTTATCAGATGGTACATATAACATAGTATCAGCAGATGGAGTTGGTTGTCAAGGGACAACTTCTGCAACACTTACAGTTGTCAGCACTACATTAACTGTAACATCAACTACTGTTGATCCTAGTTGTGGAGCTAGTGATGGTTCAATTGTAACAACTGTATCTGGAGGAACTGCTCCTTACACATTTAGTAATGATGGAGGAACTACATTTACTGGTGGTACCAGCCCTTATTCTTTTACAAACTTAGGAGTAGGAACATTCAGTATTGTAGTAGAAGATGCAAATACTTGTCAGGGTACTGAATCTGTGACATTAAACAACGCTACAGCACCTACAGAAACTTCATCTGCTGCAGACTTATCATGTAACAATGCAAATGATGGTTCTATTACAACTACCGCAACAGGTACTGCTCCTTTTGATTTTAGTATCGATGGAGGATCTACTTTTACTGCTGGAACTAGTCCTTACACTACATCTGGACTACCAGCAGGAAATTATGATATAGTAGTACAAGATGGAAACGGATGTGTTTCTACATTGAACTCAATAACTATTACTGAACCAACAGTAGTTTCCCATACAGTAACAACAACTAATGCTTCTTGTGGTACAAACAATGGTAGTATTACCGCAACTGGTGGAGGTGGAAACGGAACTTATACATACAGTATAGATAACGGTTCAACATTCCAATCTTCAGGTTCTTTTACTGGACTAGCAGCTGCTACTTACCAAGTATTAGCTATGGATGCAAATGGATGTACTTCTGTTGTTAGCCCTGAGACTATTGCTGGAACAGGCTCTGTAACTGCAACACCGACCGCCGTGAATGAAACATGTGCAAGTGGTAATGGGTCAATTACTCTATCTGGATCTGGTGGTGCTACACCTTATCAATACAGTATAGATGGGGGAGCTACTTTCCAAGCAAGTGGAAACTTCACTGGAGTTTCAGCTGGAACATACAATGTAGTAATTGAAGATGCTAGTGGTTGTCAAGGAAATAATTCAGTAACCGTAACTAACACAGGTGGATTTACACCTACTGTCTCTCCTAACCAAACAATTTGTTTCGGTGGATCTGCTACAATCACAAGTGGTGGAGCAGGAACTGGAGGAACATATACTTGGGATGGTGGTTTAGGTACAGGTGCAACACAAGTTGCAACTCCAGCATCAACAACTACTTATACTGTAACCATGATTGATATGAATGGATGTACAGAAACGGCTAGTGTAACAATTACTGTTGAAAGTGACCCAACTGTTACAATTACTCCTTCAAACCCTGTTATTTGCAGTGGTGAAAGCGTTACTCTAACAGCTTCTGGAGCTCAAACCTATAGTTGGAATACGGGTGCTACATCTGCATCAATCACTGTTTCTCCAACTAACCAAACAACTTATACCGTAATTGGTCAAAATGGAGTTTGTCAAGGTGCTGCTGTTTCGTCTACAATTTCTGTTAATCTTGCTCCGGTAGTAATTGCTGGATCGGATCAAACATTAATTGTTGCTGGTGGAACAATTAACTTTAGTAACGCTGGTTCTGGAGCTACTTCATATTCTTGGGATTTTGGTGATGGTGGTTCTTCAACTTTAGGAAGCGCTTCTCATACTTATCCAACTGCTGGAACATATACAGTAATATTAATAGGAACTTTAGGTAATTGCTCAGCATCTGACACAATTACTATTAATGTTGGTTTTACTGGATTGGAAGAAGTTAATTTAGAGGAATCTGTAAACCTTTATCCAAATCCAAATAACGGTGAATTTAATTTAAGTCTAGATTTCTCAATAGAACAAGATGTTGAAATCAGCATATTTAACACTATTGGCGAATTATTAGATACTAGAACTTTTAATAATGCTTCAAGTTCTGTAATTAACTTCAACCTAAGTAACAATGCAGAAGGATTCTATTTCGTTAACATTAAAACAAATAATGAAAGCGTTACAAAAAGAATCTCAATTATTAGATAATACAATTAACTTATAATTTTTGTTATAAAAAAGGTGCTCAGATTGAGCACCTTTTTTATTGTTTATATCTTTGCATCATGATAAACCAGAATATTAATATCAAAGACATTAATACAATCAACCAAGGAACACTTATTTCCAATCTAGGGATTGAGTTTACTGAAATTGGAAAAGATTATTTAATGGCTAAAATGCCTGTAGATGAAAGAACATTTCAACCCATGGGACTTTTGCATGGTGGTGCAAACGTTGCATTGGCAGAAACGATTGGAAGTATTGGATCTTTTTCTATAATTGATGGCAAAACTCACTACGGGGTTTGTATAGAAATTAATGCAAATCATATTGGTTCTGTCATGGAAGGCTTTGTATACGGAACAGCCAAATTGGCACACAAAGGAAAAACAACACATGTTTGGAATATTGAAATTAGAGATGAAAAAGACAAATTAATCTCCGTTTCGAGAATGACTATGATGATAATAGAAAGAAAGAAATAATGACCGAATTATCTGAACTGGACAGTTTTGTTTTTTACCAGACACCTAATTCTGATGAAATATTTTTGTTATCAGGACCATGGACAAAAATTGACATGAATGTCAATCAACCTCTAAATGGATTCATTATTTCAAATTCTGACAAATCAGCAATCTACTTCTTAGAAGGAAAAGGGGAGGTAATATCTATTCCCTATAAGGTTAATTTAAACACCAAATCACCATCAAACAATAACCTAAAGAAAGAACAATACCTTAACAAAGCTCAAGTATTCATTGAAGCTTGTGAAAAACAAATAGACAAAGCTATTCTTTCACGCATTAAATCAAATGTTGTTAAAGAAGGAAATAACCCATTTAATACTTACTTACAAATTTGTAAATCATACAACCACTCATTTAACTACTTTTTCAACATCCCTAATATTGGTACTTGGATGGGAGCAACTCCAGAAATCTTAATTCAAGGAAACGAAAACAAATGTAAAACTGTCGCATTAGCAGGTAGTAAATCTCTCAAAGACGTCATCTGGAATAAAAAAGAACTTGAAGAACAGCAATTTGTTATGAATTACATCAAAGATAAGCTAGACAATGCGAAAGTAACTTATGGTTATAATCAATCTCCAGAAACAATTACAGCTGGGAATATCGCACACCTTAAAACCACTTTTAATATTGAAACAGACAAGAATCCATTAGAACTTGCTAACATACTCCACCCTACTCCTGCCGTATGTGGACTACCCCAAAAAGAAGCTCAAGAATTTATTAAAAAAAATGAAGGATACGATCGTTCGTTTTACACCGGATTTCTTGGCACTATAAATACTGCTAGCTATAACCTATTTGTCAACTTAAGGTGCATGCAAATATTCAAGAATGAAAACTGGCTTTACATTGGAGGAGGAATTACAGCTGATTCAGTTCCTGACAAAGAATGGGAAGAGACAGAGTTAAAAGCTCAAACTTTATTAAATATTTTGGATTAACTAATCCATTAACGATTCTACCTCATCCCTATTATGTAAATTCGCATTATGATTTCGGACAAAAAGAGCGTTCAAATATTAGTAAACCTTTGCGAACAATATGGAATTAAAAATGTTGTTTTTTCAGCTGGTTCTAGAAATGCTCCTTTAATTATTTCTTTTAACGAAAACCCATACTTCAATTGTATCTCAATTGTAGATGAACGTTCAGCTGCCTTTTATGCATTGGGAAAAGCTCAACAGCTAAATAAACCCGTAATTATATGCTGTACTTCAGGAAGTGCTTCACTAAATTATGCTCCTGCGATATCAGAAGCTTATTATCAAAACATACCTCTTCTCGTTATAACATCTGATAGACCTGCGAAATGGCTAAATAATGGAGAAGGGCAAATGATTAATCAAGTAAATGTTTTTAAAAATTACATTCATCACAGTTATTCATTGCCAAGTACCGAAGATGAAAAAGACTTGACATCTATTGAGTCAGAGGTTAACGTAGCCTTAAACAGCGCCAAAAGTAAAGTAAAAAATACTGTTCATATTAACATTCCTTTTGAAGAACCTCTATACAATACAATTTCAGCGAAAAAGGCTTATCAGCCAAAGTACATTCTAAAGAAAACTGAAAATAAATCTTTAACAAATATACAACTGGAGGAGATCTCAAGTACCTGGGCAAAAACAGATAAAATTTTAATCTTATGTGGGGTCTTAGAAAAAAGTAATGAATTAAATAATCTATTAATTCAAATTGATGAAAATTGTTCAGTTGCAATTCTAACGGAAAGTACTGCAAACTTGAGTAACTTAAAATTCATTTCTTCTATTGACAGAACGCTAACATCCATAAATGAAGACGAATTACCTGAGTACGCTCCTGAATTACTAATAACAATTGGAGGTCCAATCATATCTAAAAAGATAAAAGCTTTTTTACGAGTTAATAAACCAAAGGAACATTGGCAAATAAGTGAAGATTCTATGAATATTGACACTTTTGAATCTTCAACCAAAAAGTTTGATGTTTCTCCACTCCATTTCTTTTCTAAAATTCAATTATTGAAACCTAATTTCGATAGTAATTTTGGAAATCAATGGTTGCAACAATCTTTTACTACCCAAAAACTACATGAAACGTTTATAAAAGATTCTAAATGGAGTGACTTAAAAGCAGTAAGCATTATTCTTGATACAATACCTGACTTTTCGAACTTACATATGGGAAACAGTTCTCCTGTAAGATACGTTCAGCTATTCGAACAAATTAGTACGGTACAATACAATGCAAACCGAGGAGTAAGTGGAATTGATGGTTGCACTTCCACAATGATAGGAGCCGCCTCCGTTAAGAAAAATTTAACCCTACTCCTTTCTGGTGACTTGAGTTTTGTATACGACATTAATGCTTTATGGAATAACCACTTAACTAGTAATATTCGGGTTATCGTTATCAATAATTCTGGAGGAGGAATTTTCAGGTTCATTCCTGGACCAAAAGAGACCAATCAATTTGAAGACTTTTTTGAAGTGGGAAACAGTGCCAACATTGAACAGCTTGTTAAGGCACATAACATTAATTACTATTCAGCAAACAACGAAGATTCTCTCGAAGATGCATTACCCAACTTTTATAACGAACAAAAAGACAAGCGACCTGCTGTTCTTGAAATATTCACCCCTAAAGAAATCAATGCAGTTGTTTTAAAAAACTATTTTGATTTTATCAAAAACAATCCTGCAGCATACTAATATTTTATAGTTACCAAATATTGAGAAAATCCATGTGTTGTTTCAACTAGAAATTGAAAATTCTAAATACCAAGGTTTATTCTATCCTGATAGTTTGTACATTTACAATCGATCAGACTTAAACAAAATACCATGGCAAACCTAGAATGGAAAACTGAAAAGGAATACGAAGAAATTACGTTTAAGACACTTAACGGTGTTGCAAGAATTGCTTTCAACAGACCAGAGTGTCGAAATGCATTTACACCAAAAACAGTTGACGAATTATGGGAAGCATTAATCATTTGCCATGAAAGCCAAGAAATAGGAGTAGTCTTAATCACTGGAGAAGGGCCTTCACCTAAAGATGGTGGTTGGGCATTTTGTTCTGGCGGCGATCAAAGAGTGAGATCTACAAGTGGCTATAAAGGAGGAAACGGTGTTAATCGATTTAACATTTTAGATGTTCAACGTCAGATTCGTTTCATGAATAAAGTGGTTATCGCTGTAGTTCCAGGATGGGCTGTTGGTGGTGGTCATAGCTTACATGTAGTTTGTGATTTAACTTTAGCTAGTAAAGAACATGCTATTTTTAAGCAGACAGATGCTGATGTAGCGAGTTTTGATGGGGGTTTTGGATCTGCTTATTTAGCACGTCAAGTTGGACAAAAAAGAGCAAGAGAAATCTTTTTCTTAGGAGCTAATTACAACGCTCAAGAAGCTTATGATATGGGAATGGTAAATAAAGTTGTTCCGCATGATGAGTTAGAACAAGAAGCCTACGATTGGGCACAAGAAATTATGACCAAGAGCCCTACAGCAATTAAAATGTTAAAATTCGGATTCAACCTTATTGATGATGGGTTAGTTGGACAACAAGTATATGCAGGAGAAGCTACAAGACTAGCTTACGGCACTGATGAAGCTATAGAAGGGAGAGATGCATTTCTAGAAAAAAGAGAACGTAATTTTAAAAAATTTCCTAAGTTCCCATAGCACTCTGGCACTCTGTGAAACCAAAGCTTAACCAGCATAATTACCTAAGGCTATCATAACTTTTTCCAACTTCTTTTTAATTTGAAAGGAAGTACAATTGTGGTTATTAACTACTATTGCAAAAGCTAAATTCCTCCCCGAAGCACTTTTAACATATCCCGCATAGCTTTTAATTCGAGTCATCGTTCCGCTCTTTGCCTTTAAATTCCCAGCTATTTTAGTTTTTTTACCAATACTTCTTAATGTCCCCGTTTTCCCTGCGACTGGCAAAGATGACAAAAAGGATTTTGAATACTTACTTTTCAATTTCATGTATTCAAGAACTCCAACAAGTTGAGAAGCAGTAATTGCATTTGATCGTGAAAGACCACTACCGTCATTCATATAAAATCCTGTCATATCAATTCCTTTAGACTTCCAATACTTTGTTACTGCTAATGTTGAAGAAAATACGCTTCCATCATGGTATTTTTTTACACCAATATGCTTCAATAAATGTTCTGCATATAAATTATTAGAAATCAAATTTGTCCAATAAACAATCTGGCTAACAGTTGGGGATTTCGTAACGAATACCTCTTTCCTTTCTGATTCAAAATAAATCCCAGAAGATTTCATTCTACGGATACTTGTAGCATTTCCTCCTATTCCTATTCCAACCTCCCACAAAGCTGATTCTAACTCAAAAGCTGCAACATAAGCAGGTTCATGCATAGAGCCTTTTACCATATACTCTATTTGCCCTTTCGGGATAGTTCCTTTAATTGTACGTGTTGGATTATTGGGGCCTCCATAAATGTATGCTAAGTCTTTTTTCGTGTCAGAAGATTTCACTCTATTATCAATAATTAAATCAGGTGTATATGGAGTGAAACAATCTATAAATGTAGAATCACGAGCAAGTGGACCTGAAGAAAACTCAAATTTTACGGTGTTATCATAAATTGTCAGCCCCGAAACACCTGCTCCATAATAATTTCCAATATCTCCCCAACTCCAAGTTGAAGCAACATATTCATCCGAAAAAAAAGAAGCATCTCCAATAACACTACCCGCTATTGAATCTATTCCTAAATTTGCTATTTCTCGTACCCAATTCGGCATAAATAAACCGTATTTCTTGGTAAAGTGCTTACTTCCTAATGTGGGGTCACCTCCCCCTATTATGTATATATTACCTTGCAACACACAATTCGAATCAATATATCCATCATACATTATTTTTGTTTCGAACTTGCGATAAGAACCCAAGATATCCAATGCTGCTGCGGTTGTAACTACTTTCATTGTAGAAGCTGATGGTAGACTCAAATTTGGGTTGTATTCCGAAATGATCTTATTTGAATCTAAATCTTTAACAATAAAACTGATAGAAGCATTTTTTAATGAAAAGTCAGCAGCTAAAACTTTTATGGCTCTATCTATAGAATTGGTCTTATGTTGAGCAACTACAATGGCATTTATGCCAATTGCAACTAATAACAATATAATATGTTTCAAAGCTTTTCTCACGTAAACAACAACAGGCAATAAGATTAGTTAATATTATTCAATTTTCAGACCATACACAAAATTATTTAAAGCTTACTGAGGTATTTATTCCTTAAACACTTCAATTGAACAATTATTACTGCTAGTTTATCATAGAATTTAAATTTTCGGTTAAAAAAAGGAGTATAAAGTTACTTTTGCTTATATAAAGTGGGTATGCCTAAAATCTTAAGAATTATAAATCGGTTTAATATTGGTGGTCCCACCTATAATGCAGCATACCTTTCAAAATACCTATCAGAAGACTTTGAAACATTACTCGTTGCTGGAGAAAAGGACGAAACAGAAGATTCATCGGAATTTATTTTACATGATTTAGGACTAAAACCGATTATCATCCCTGAGATGAAAAGGGAAATAAACCTTAAAAATGATCGAATTGCCTACAAAAAAATAAAAGAAATTATTGCTGATTTCAAACCAGATATAGTTCACACGCATGCTTCTAAAGCAGGAGCTCTTGGCAGGCTAGCGGCTTACAAAATGAAAGTCCCTGTAATTTTACACACTTTTCATGGACACGTATTTCATTCCTATTTTGGCAAAACTAAAACTAATATTTACAAAACAATAGAAAGAAATCTAGCTAGAAAATCTACCAAAATTATTGCTATTAGTGATATTCAAAAAAAGGAACTATCTACTATTCACAGTATTGCGAATCCAGATAAATTTGTAGTTATTCCACTTGGCTTTGATCTAAATAAGTTCAAAGAGAATCAAGAGGAAAAGCGAATCACTTTTAGAAAAAAATGGCAGATCCAAGATGATGAAATAGCAATTGGCATTATTGGAAGGCTTGTACCTATAAAAAATCATTACTTATTTCTTAATGTAGTTAAGGAGGTTTCAAAATCTACTTCAAAAAAAGTTCGATTCATTATAATTGGAGATGGGGAACTAAGAAATGATTTAGAAAATCAGTGTAAACAACTAAAAATAGATTTTTCTACAGAAAAAAACGTATCGAAATCACTTGTGACATTTACAAGCTGGATTACTGAAATTGACATAGCTCTGGCAGGATTAGACATTATTGCCCTTACTTCTAAAAACGAAGGTACTCCAGTTAGTCTTATTGAAGCCCAAGCTGCGGGCAAACCAATAGTAACTACTAACGTCGGAGGAATTGAAAACGTGGTACTACCTAACGAAACTGCTCTTTTATCTGATGTTAATGATGAAAAAATGTTTTCTAATAATCTTTTAACACTTATTGAGGATAAAAATAAAAGAATTTCATTTTCTCAAAATGGAGAACATGTATTTAAAAACTTCCACTACACCAGACTTGTAGACGATATGGAAAAATTATACATCCAATTATTGAAATAATCCTACTTTGTTTTTCAAAGTACTTTTTATTTTACCAAATTTTATTTATACATTTGTTTTCTAAATTGTTCTATATGAAAAATCCTATTGCGTTGCTTTTAGCTGGCTTAATGCTTTGGTCAAGTTGCACCATTAACTCGCATGTAATGTTAAAAACACCTAAAGACTTTGTTTTTGACACACCTCCGGACACACCAATAGATGAATACATTATTTCAGTAAATGATATTTTACAATTTCGATTATTTGCAAACGATGGGTTTCAACTAATAGATATTGCATCTGGACAATCTGGAAACAATGCACAAGCAGCTGTATTTAACCAAAGAAACAACATTAACTATGTAGTTCAAAAAGATAGTTTGGCAAGGCTTCCTATTATTGGAAACACTAACATTGTTGGAAAATCAATTCCAGAAGCTGAAGCTTATTTACAAATAGAGTATGCAAAATTTTATGTCGACCCCTTTGTTTTACTTACAATTACAAATAAACGTGTAATCGTATTTCCAGGTACTGGAAGCAGTGCACAAGTGGTTAGTTTAGCAAACAACAACACAACATTGATAGAAGTATTGGCTTTAGTTGGAGGTATTTCTACTAATTCAAAAGCAAATAGGATAAAAGTAGTACGGAAGACCAAAGAAAAAAGAGAAATCTATTTGATTGATTTATCTACAATAGATGGAATTAAAGCTGGAAGCATGATTGTACAAGCTAACGACCTTGTATATGTAGAACCAAATCCAAACCTTGCGAGAGAAGCTTTAGCAGATATAACTCCTATAGTATCATTGTTATCAAGTGCGTTATTTATTTGGGCGACACTTACAACCCTTAAAAACTCTCCATGATTTCTGAAGACATACAGAAACAGAATGAAAAATTTGAAAGGTACAAGGAAAGGATTACTAATTTTAGTAACAACTTTGAACTTGGTCTTTTCTTATATCTTTTAAGAAGAAGTATATTTTTATACATCTTAATATTTGCTACAACAGTTTCGGCTGGATACCTTTACCTGAGATACACTGATCCAATTTATGAATCAAATCTTATCATTCAAATAAACAAGAAAGACCAAGCAGGTGAGCTTCTAAATGTATATTCTCAATTTGAAGATAATAACAAACTAAAATCCGAAGTAGAGTTATTAAAATCATCTCTAATGTTGGAGAAAACGATATCCTCTCTACCAATAGAAATTGGTTATTTCTCTAAAGGTGAAATATTAACAACTGACAGATATAAATCATCCTCTTTTACCATTTCACATTTTACCATTGTCGATTCTTCAATCCTAAATCAAAAAATTTTTATTAATAACCCAGAAGGTAATAAATTTCTTCTTAAAAATGAAGAAGGTTCAATCATAAGCGAAGAGCCTTTTAAATCAGGAAATTTTATTTCCAATAAATTATTTTCTTGTACATTTTCAGTTAAAAATGTCGAATTATTTAAAAATGAATTATCTCAAAATGAATTATACTTTGTATTTAATGATATAAAATCATTTGCTGCTAACATTAAAAATGACATTGCTGTTGATATAGAGGATTACGAGGCAAGCACAATAAGAATTAAGTTTAAGCATAAAAATGCTAAATTCACGTCTGATTTGGTTTCTCAACTCGCTGCAGAGTACAACAAATTTGTTTATGACCGTCAAAATACGAGTTCAAGCAATATTGTTCAGTTTATTGAATCTCAAAAAGATTCTGTTGATAAAAGATTGAAAGAAAGTGAAAGACTAATTCAAGTTTTCCAAAAGAGTAATGACATCCAAAACTCAATAGGTCTATCATCTTCGATTCTATCTCAAATAGAAAGAATCGAAGGACAAATAGTAGAGCTTGAAATCCAAAAATCTGTATTAAGTGAAATTCAATTTGCTCTTTCTCAAGGAGAATTAGAGGTTAATATGGATGACATTATTCCTGTTCTAATTGGAATGGAGTTTAAATCCAGTTTAGACAACTTAATCGAAGATCTTAAAGAAACCATAGATCAGAAAACTAATTTACTTCGAACGGTAACTCAAGATAATGATAATATTACCAGAATTGAAAATGAGATTAAGGTTCAGATAAAACTAATTTTGGATGCAATAAATGTAATAAATAAGCAAACAAACAACAAGCTTGACATACTCAACAATAAAGTACATTATTTAGAAGGACAATTATATACTCTCCCTGAAAAAGAACTTGAATTAGCTAGGTTAAACAGAGTTCTTCAAATAAACAATAAATACTATACGCTTCTTTTGGAGAAGGAAACAGAATATAAGCTATCAAGCGCAGGATTAACTACTCATAATGAAATTTTAGAAGAAGCAAAAACACCGAATACACCAATATCTCCAAGAAGAACATTCACCTATATAATAGTGTTTTTTGGTGCATTTTCAATTAGCATATTAGTAGCAGTGTTAAAATATTTAATGCACGATCAAATTACTTCTTTAAACGAAATCACAAAACTTTCAAGTGCAACAATTGGGATACTTGGGATTGTTCCAAAATACAAACATAACATTCCAGTATCTCAATTAATTATAGACAAGAGTCCGAAGTCATTAATAACCGAGTCCTTTAGAACCATTAGGACAAACATGCAATTTATTTCAAATAAAAAGAGTGCAAAAATAATTGCAATTACGAGCACCATCTCAGGGGAGGGAAAGACATTTGTAGCTTTAAACCTTGCTGGAATTATTGCTTTCTCTGGGAAAAAAGTAATTGTGCTGGATTTGGATATGAGGAAACCAAAACTTCACCTTGGTTTTGGAGCGGAAAACAACAATGGAATGAGTACCCTATTAATAGAAAAGGATACTTTGGAAAATTGTATTAGAAAAAGTGAATTAGATGGATTGGACTTTATTACTGCTGGACCAATCCCCCCAAACCCATCTGAATTAATCATCAATGGCGTATTAGACAAATTAATTGAAACATTAAAAGACTCTTACGATATGATTGTAATTGATAACCCGCCTGTTGGATTGGTTACTGATGGTATTCCTGTAATTCAAAAAGCTGATTATCCTATTTATATTTTTAAAGCAAATTACTCTAGAAAAAATTTCGTCCAAAATGTTGACAGAATAATTAATGAAAATAATATTCCAAAACTTTCAATTATACTTAACAGTGTTGACATCGAACGTAAAAGCTATGGCTACAACTACGGATATGGGTACGGATATGGTTATGGTTATGGTTCATCAGCTAGTTATGGGGGATATTATACTGATGAAACTTCAACAATTGAAAAAACCAGCTTTTTCAGTAAAGTATTCAAAAAACGGAAAAAATAACTGAGTTTACAATCTTCCTTTTAACTTTGCCTCAATATTCTTATGAAAATTGAAAGTACAGACATTGAGGGGCTATTGGTTATTACACCGAGAATTTTTGAAGATGATAGAGGTTATTTTTTTGAATCTTTCAATAAGCAGGTGTTTGAAAACTACACTTCATCTTCAATCGAATTTGTTCAAGATAATCAATCAAAATCTCAAAAGAATGTTCTGCGTGGATTACACTTTCAAAATCCACCTTTTGATCAGGGAAAACTAGTAAGAGTTATCCAAGGTAGCGTTCTAGATATTGCTCTGGATATTCGCAAGAACTCACCTACTTTTGGTCAGCATTTTAAAATTACATTAGACACTACTCTTCACCAAATGCTTTGGATTCCAAGTGGATTTGCTCATGGTTTTATCAGTTTAGAAGACGATACAATATTCTCCTACAAATGCACTAATTACTACAACAAAGAGTCAGAAGGATGTATATTATATAACGACACCGATATTAATATAGATTGGGAAACCATCTCACCAATTTTATCAGATAAAGACAAAGTTGGGGAAAATTTTAGCACCTTTGTTTCTCAATTTAACTAACTGTGGAAGGATCTGAGTATTTATTTATAATCTATTCATCATTTTTTATAAGCATCGTACTATTTAGTATTTTGTTAAACACAATTATGCTCAAATTTGCGACTAATTTGGGCATAAGAAATAATGAACAACCTGTAATTAGATGGAGTAATATTGCTAAACCTGCCCTTGGCGGAATAACACTTTACATTTCTTTTTTAATATCTTCAACATGTTTTTCAATCTTTTTTGACGATACAAACCTTTTCAAAGATTTAAATACACTTGGCATGTTTATTTCCGTAGCACTAGGGTTTATGATGGGACTGGCAGATGACGCTTACAATACCAAACCTATTTTAAAGTCTTTAGCTCAAATTGCCTGCGGTGTAATACTAGTTGCAACTGGAACTTTTATCCATTTGTTTGAAAATGACTACTTGAATTATATATTAACGGTGCTTTGGGTAATGGGAATTATGAACTCAATTAACATGTTAGATAATATGGATGGAATAACTACAATAGTCTCTATCTTTATATTATTAATCACTCTTTTTTACTTAGCTATTCACGATAACTATAACAATTTTGATTTTTTCGCTATTTTAGGTGTACTAGCATCTTTAACAGCATTTTTATTCCACAATTGGAATCCATCCAAAATGTTCATGGGTGATACTGGAAGCCAATTTATTGGTGCCTTTTTAGCAATAGTTAGTATTAAATACTTATGGAATGGAACAAGCTACTCTGGTGACACAAACCCATACCAACAGATAGTCACTGTAGCTATGGCATTTATTCTCCCAATAATAGATACAACCTGTGTTGTAATCAATAGAATAGCAAGAAAGCAATCACCTTTTGTAGGAGGTAAAGATCACACAACACATCATTTATCCTATTTAGGATTAAATGATAGTAGAGTTGGATTTGTATATCTAGGTATATCTGCTATATCTCTAATTATTTGTTTTGCTTCTTTTCGTTACATCGAAAATTGGAATTGGATACATACTTCTATATTCGGATTTTACTTCTTACTTTTATTCGGTACTATGTTTTACATAACACAAAAAAACAAGGATAAAAGATAATGAACTCTAGAAAAGGAACTACACTAGTATTAATTGGAATTATAATAGGATTAACTACTTTTCTATTAATCGGATTCAACAGTAACACAAACGATTCAATAAATAAGGAATTGGAGATATCCAATGTAGACACTGTTTTAACCGATAGTTCGTATAGATCATTTGTAAGAGATAATTACAAAATTTATAGTATTCCGGTTCCCGTGAGTCCAGTTTTCGCAAATGAAACTGTGCCAATTCAAAACACGGATGTATACGAAAGGTTAGATCGAGAAATGATTGTTAACACTTATTGGCATTCCAATACCTTTTTACTTCACAAAAGAGCTGCTAGGTGGTTTCCGATAATTGAACCTATTTTGAAAGACAATAACATCCCTGATGACTTTAAATACCTTGCTGTCATTGAAAGCGGGCTAGACAATGTTACTTCTCCTTCTGGTGCAAAAGGTTTTTGGCAATTTATGAAAAGTACAGGAGAAAGCCATAAATTAGAAATTAATGAATTTGTTGATGAGCGATATCACCTGGAAAAATCTACTCAAGCAGCCTGCGATTACCTCAACACAGCATACGATAAATTTGGCAACTGGACACTTGCAGCCGCATCCTATAATATGGGCAAATCAGGCCTTAAAAATAAACTTGATGCTCAAAAAGCATCGAGCTACTACGATTTACTATTAAACATTGAAACGGGTAGATATGTATATAGAATTGTCGCTGCAAAATACATATTATCCAATTCTATGAATTATGGATTTAATATAAGAAAAGAAGATTTATATACTCCTTATCAAACATACGACCTTACAATTGATTCCACTATCAATAATTTAACAGATTTTGCCATTCAGCAAAATTCAAACTATAAAACAATAAAGCTACTTAACCCATGGCTTCGTGGAAATAAATTACCCACCCCCAAAGAAAAAAGTTACACCATAAAAATCCCTGCCGAAAACGCTAAGTTAAATCCTGTTGACGTCTATAATAAGTAAGATTATGGATGAGGATTTTATCATAGAAGATGGCTTTATTGAAGTCTATGGAGCAAGAGCTCACAACCTTAAGAACATAGATATAAAAATACCCAGAAATAAACTTGTGGTAATAACTGGATTAAGTGGCAGCGGAAAATCATCACTTGCTTTTGACACAATATTTTCGGAAGGGCAAAGAAGGTACATTGAAACATTTTCTGCTTACGCTCGTCAGTTCTTAGGTGGATTAGCCAGGCCTGAAGTGGATAAAATAACAGGATTAAGCCCTGTTATCTCTATTGAGCAAAAAACAGTAAGTAAAAACCCGCGATCTACTGTAGGAACAATTACGGAGATTTATGACTTTTTAAGATTATTATACGCAAGAGCCTCTGAAGCATACTCCCCTGAAACTGGAGAACAGCTCATTAAATATTCTGAAAAGCAAATTATTGAATTAATTAAAGACGAATTTGTAAACAAAAAAATTATCATACTTGCTCCGTTGGTCAAATCCAGAAAAGGTCATTATCGGGAATTGTTTGATAAATCTCACAAACAAGGTTTTTTGAAAGTCAGAATTGATGGGGAAATAACCGAAATTACTCCTGGACTAAAACTAGATAGATACAAGACCCACACTATAGAAATTGTTATAGATAGGATAAAAGTAGATGACAAATCAAACCAACGCTTGGTGCAAGGAATTCAACTTGCTTTAAAGAAAGGTAAAGGGGAGTTACTGGTTATTCAACATGATACAAATGAGGTAAGACATTTTAGTCGCTCATTAATGTGTCCAACAAGTGGATTTTCACTTCCTGAACCCGAACCAAATGTTTTCTCATTTAACTCCCCTTATGGAGCATGTAGTAAATGTAATGGATTAGGAGAAGTTACGGAAGTTGACTTAGCTAAAATTTTGCCTGACCCAAAACTTTCGGTTAAAAAAGGTGGAATTGCTCCTTTAGGGAAGTATCAAGAAAATTGGATTTTCAAACAAGTTGAGGTTATCCTAGCTAACGCAGGTCACAACTTATCAACACCAATCAAGGATATTTCGGAAGAAGTTTTAAATAAGCTCCTTTATGGTACTGATGAATTAATAAAAATAATAGGTAATTCGGGAGTGCATGAAGTTGTATCTAATTTCGAAGGAATTATCAATTTCGTTACAAGACATCAAAAAGACCAATCTTCAAAAGGAATTCAAAGATGGGCAGATAGCTTTACCAATAAAATAATGTGTTCAACATGTAATGGTAGTCGGCTTAAAGACGATTCTTTATTGTACAAAGTTAATGGAACACCTATTTCCGAGTTAACTACAATGGATTTATCAGATTTAGCTATTTGGACTAACTCCTTGGAAGCTAAATTATCGGATAACCAGTGGCTAATTGCAAAAGATATAGTCAAAGAAATTAAAGATCGAATTCAATTTTTATTGAATGTTGGTCTTAACTATTTGTCGCTAAACTTAAGTGCACGAACTCTATCAGGAGGTGAAGCACAAAGAATTAGATTAGCCACTCAAATTGGCTCAGAGTTAACAGGGGTTTTGTACATATTAGATGAACCATCCATTGGACTTCATCAAAGAGACAACCATCGATTAATTGAATCACTTGTTAAACTAAGAGAAAGCGGAAACTCAGTAATTGTAGTTGAACACGACAAAGATATAATGTTACATGCTGACCATTTAATTGATATTGGTCCTGGAGCAGGAATTAATGGTGGTCACATTGTATCTGAAGGGCCTCCTTCAGAATTGGGCAACGCTAACTCTACTACTGCAGATTATATACTCGGTAAAAGGGAGATTTCAGTTCCTAAAAAGAGAAGGAAACTTTCAGGTAAAAACCTTATTATAAAGGGAGCAACTGGACATAATTTAAAAAACGTCAACGTAAAAATCCCTTTAGAAGTTTTTATCTGCGTAACAGGAGTATCGGGCAGTGGAAAATCTTCATTAATAAATGAAACGCTATACCCAATTCTTAACCAACATTTCTATCGAGGAGTTAAAAGACCACTTCCTTACAAGTCAATTAAAGGATTAGAACACCTTGATAAGGTAATTGAAATCAATCAATCTCCAATTGGTAGAACACCTAGATCAAACCCATCTACCTATACTGGGCTTTTTACAGAAATAAGAAAACTATTTGCTGAATTACCTGAATCTAAAATTAGGGGATATAAAATTGGAAGATTTTCTTTTAATGTAAAAGGAGGTAGATGTGAAGAATGTAAAGGTGCTGGCGTCAAGTTAATCGAGATGAACTTCTTACCTGACGTGTACGTTAAATGTGAATCTTGTCAAGGAAAGAGATACAACAGGGAAACGCTTGAAGTTAGATATAAAGGACATTCAATAAATGATGTGTTAGAAATGTCAATTCACGAAGCTGTTTCATTTTTTAATCATATTCCAAATATTTACATTAAAGTAGCTACGTTAGAATCGATTGGATTAGGATATGTCAAACTTGGGCAACCTTCTACCACTCTTTCTGGTGGAGAAGCACAAAGAATTAAACTGGCTACTGAACTTTCTAAAAGAGATACGGGAAATACGTTTTACATTCTTGATGAACCAACAACTGGACTGCATTTTCAGGACATACAAATGCTTTTAGATGTATTAAATAAGTTGGTTGATAGTGGAAATACTGTTTTAGTAATTGAACACAATCTTGATATAATTAAAATCGCAGATCATATTATTGACATTGGACCTGAGGGAGGACGAAATGGAGGGAAAATACTGTGTGAAGGAGCTCCTGAAAAAATCATATCAAATAAAGAGAGCCATACAGCCAAATACCTTGCTCTTGAATTAAACTAAATTTAAGATAGAAATGGAACTTTATTTTCATTCCTACGTAAAGTATTTCTTGTGATTTTACTTTTTAAAATCGATTAATAACAAAATATTTAGATGAGCGATAGAAATAGAGTTGAAGAAGCCTTTCAGAAAAAGGACTGGAATGAGATTAAAACAAACGATAGCTGGGCAGTTTTTAAAATAATGTCAGAGTTTGTAGAAGGCTATGAAAGATTAGCTAGAATTGGTCCATGTGTTTCCATTTTTGGTTCAGCTAGAACGAAAGAAAATCATGAATACTATGAACTTGCAGAAGAAATAGCTTATAAGCTTACTCTTAACAATTATGGAGTAATTACTGGAGGAGGACCAGGAATAATGGAAGCCGGAAATAAAGGAGCTAGAAGAGGTCAAGGTACTTCCGTTGGTTTAAATATAGACCTTCCATTTGAACAGCATTACAATCCATATATCGATAGCGATAAGATGATTAATTTCGATTACTTTTTTGTTCGGAAAGTAATGTTTGTAAAATATGCTCAAGGGTTTATTGTTCTTCCTGGTGGTTTTGGAACATTAGATGAGTTATTTGAAGCATTGACATTAATTCAAACTAAAAAAACAGGTCAATTCCCAGTCATTTTAGTTGGAAAATCATTTTGGGGTGGACTGTTGGAGTGGATAAAGACAACACTACTGGATAGCGAAAGTAATATAAGCCCTAAAGATTTAGATTTAATAAAACTTGTAGATACTGCTGATGAGGCCGTTGAAGAAATTAACCTATTCTATAAGAAACATAGGCATACTCCTAACTTTTAACTTTAATATTTCAATTAGTTTGTGTACTTTCGCAGAAACTTAGTAATAATTGGTCTACGGAATTACCCTATTCGACTAACAAAAACTAAATTATGAAAAATGTAATATTATTCTTTTTATTAGCGGTTTCCACTTTAGGTATAGCGCAAGATGAAGAGCCAAAAACGGAATACAAAGGTCCCTTGGATTACTTAACTATAGGTATAGGAACGGGATTTTCTAGTTTCATTGGTGATTTAGCTACAGATTCAAAAGTATCTAGGTTATCAAACATAAGAAGTTGTTACACTTTAAATTTAGAGCATAGATTTGGTGATGTTGCAGGTGCACAAATTGACATTCTTTATGGAACACTTGCTTATAACGAAAACTCAAATGTAATTGCAAACAATAGGAACTTCGAATCACCATTGTTACAAGTTGGAGCCAACTTCGTTTTTCATATGGATGATGATTTAATTTTCAAAAGAAATTCTCCATTCTCTCCTTACCTTTCAGCTGGTATTAGTTATTTAAAATTTGATGCAAAATCGGATTTAAAAGATGGAAATGGGAAAGATTATTACTATTGGACAAATGGAACTATAAATGATTTTGCACAAACTGGCACTGATGCTGACACGAATGCAGTCCAATTATTAAGAGATTATACATATGAGACACAATTAACAGACTCTACTGAAAACTATAGTAGAAACTCATTATCAATTCCATTAACATTTGGTTTAAAGTGGAAATTTACAGACCGTGTACAAGGAAGAGTTTTCGGGTCTTATAATCTTACTCTTACAGATAGAGTTGATAATTATAAAGAAAATGGAAACAATGATAAGTTTATTTATGTTGGATTTTCGTTGCACTATGTGCTAGGTAGAAAAGATCAAGAATTAAAGCATAGATATGATGATGTTGACTTTACCCAATTAAAAGAAGGTGATGATGATGGAGATGGGATATTCGACGTTGATGATTTATGTCAACATACCCCAAAAGGAGTTGAAGTAGATGCTTCAGGATGCCCGATGGATGAAGATACTGATGGTGTCCCTGATTATCTAGACAAAGAAAAAGGAACAAAAAAAGGTGCTCAGGTAGATGAATTAGGTAGAGAATTGACAGATGAAATTCTTGCTGCAAGGGCTTCTGCTCAGGATTCAATTGAAACAGTGCGACATGAAACATTCTCAGATGATGCTTCATTAGCAACATTGAATAAGATTAGTGATGACATTGAGAAAAACAGAACTAAAAACGATAATTTAACCGGAGGCTCTAAAATTCCTGAAAACTTACAAGAAGCTGATGTTAACGGAAATGGAATTATTTCTGCAAGCGAAATTACTGAAGCAATTGATGGATTCTTTGAAGGTTCAAACAACATGACTGTAAGAGCACTTCACGATCTGATTGATTATTTCTTTGAACAGTAATTTTGTTCTACAATTGACTTATAAAAATGCGACCAATAGTCGCATTTTTTGTTCCTTATTAACAAACTTCTGTAGAAAATTATAAAACACCACCTCTTTAACACATTAAACTTAGGGTAGTTTTGTTTATCAACAAGCAAAAAGTACACCTATGTTCAAATCATTGTTCATCTCATTAAATTTAGTAGGACTTATCTTACTTCCTTTTTTATACGTTGGAGACGTTTCTGTCGTTCACGACTTACCTTCTGAAATTGCAGAAGAAAATAGTGTGGAAGTCACTGTAACCATCAATAAAGGGTCTGCAACAGGTCCAGCAAGGTTAGCTCTAGATTTTGAAAGTGCACCTGGAATGTCAGTTGAAGAAGTATCAAATGCTGGCGCATCATTCTCTTTTGATGAATCCAAAGCATTATTCGTTTGGTATTCTATTCCAGAAGAAGAAACTATAACCTTAAAATATAGATTGACGGCAGATGCTGGCTCAATTGGAAGTAAAACCGTTTCTGGATCATTTTCATATTTAGATGGAGAAGAAAGAGCAACTGAAACAATAGACCCTATAACGTTTACAGTAACGGAAGGTAATGGCAACTCGAGTGTAACAACTACGAATATAGAAAATAACGAAAGTCAAAGCACTTCAATTTCAGGAACAAGAACAATAGAACAAAATGGAGATGATTACATTGTAACAGTTGCGATAACTAAAGGTGATCAAGCCGGATTCGCAAGATTAAAAGAAAGTATTCCTACAGAATTTACTGCAACAAAAATTGATGGTGCTGGAGGTGTATATAAATACACTAATAACACGGTTAAATTCTTATGGACTAAAATCCCTTCTGACAAAACAAACGTTACAGTTTCGTATAGACTTACTCCAGTTGGGAATGCTCCTCAAGAATTTACAATCACTGGGTACTTTTCTGGAGAGTTTTTAATTGTGGATGACAAACCGAAAAGCATTGATATTCCAGCGACAACATTTGTTAGTGAAATGGCCTCGAACGGAAATGGTGAGAATGGAAACGGTGAGAATGGAAATGGTGAGAATGGAAACGGTGAGAGTGGAAATGGTGAGAATGGAAACGGTGAGAACGGAAACGGTGAGAACGGAAACGGTGAGAACGGAAACGGTGAGAACGGAAACGGTGAGAACGGAAACGGTGAGAATGGAAACGGTGAGAATGGAAATGGTGAGAACGGAAACACCACAGTTGAAACACATTCAAATCCAATAACTGGGGTTTCCTACAGAGTTCAGGTTTTAGCAGCACACAAAACAGTTGATGCTAAATACATTAAGAAAAGATATAACGGATACAACAAGCAATTAAACTTAGATAACCATGAAGGTTGGGTTAAGTACACAACTGATGGTGTAAGTACTTACAAAGGTGCTAGAGACACAAGGAACAGCGTAAAGAAATACGACTTCCCTGGTCCATTTGTAACAGCTTATAACAGCGGTGAGAGAATTACGGTTCAAGAAGCTCTTATGCTTAGCTCACAAGAATGGGTTAAATAAACACATTTCACAACAAACATTAAACAACAAACATTAAACAACAAAAAAGGTCGCTTCAAATGAAACGACCTTTTTTAAGTTCAAGTAATATAATTATTATCTTTTCGGACGAGGTTCATCAGAAACAGAAAGTTTCTTTCTTCCTTTTCTTCTTCTAGCATTAAGGATCTTTCTACCATTCTTAGTAGCCATTCTTAATCTAAATCCGTGCTTATTTTTTCTCTTTCTGTTCGAAGGTTGAAATGTTCTTTTCATTTTGTTTTGTTTAAGTCACATCACAAGGATGCACCAAATTTTGGATTGCAAAAATATACCTTTTTTCTTATTTACAAAAGTAATTTCAAATTTATTAAAGATAAATTTAGTCCATGAATTAGATAAATACAATTTCATGACAACATATCCGATAAATATATAGTAGATTCGCAGCCGATTATGGCTCGATTTGGTAAAAAAGATAATTCAGAAAAAGTAAAATTGGAGAAAGGTGCCTACAAAAGAGCATTTAGAGTATTTAGGTATATAAAACCTTATCGCACAACCTTTTTCATTGGATTAATATTCTTGATTCTTTCAAGTATTACTACTATGGGCTTCCCTTACTTGATTGGATCTTTTTTTGGAACCTCCCCAGGTGCAGAAAATGATGGGATTAGCATTTCGAACATGGAAAACACAAACGTAATTGTTCTATTACTGTTCGGAGTTTTTGTTGCAAATGCGCTATTTAGCTTTTTTAGAGTTTACCTATTCAGTATTGTTACAGAAAAATCCTTACAAGATTTAAGGAACGCTTCTTTTAAACAATTAATCTTCTCCCCTATTTCATTTTATGACAAAAACAAAGTTGGGGAATTGAGCAGCAGGATTGCTACAGACATCAACCTTCTGCAAGAATTATTGATGACAACCATTGCAGAATTCATTAGACAATGGATTACTGTTATAATTTCAATTGTATTTATTGCATATGTATCCCTAAAGCTTTCTGGAATAATGTTAGCAACAGTGCCTCTTGTAGCAATACTAGCCGTTATTTTTGGTAAAAAAATTAAAAAGCTATCCAAACAAGCCCAAGACGCATCTGCTGATTCAAATACAATATTGCAAGAAACTTTAATGGGAATTAAAAATGTTAAAAGTTTTGCGAATGAAGCTTTTGAAATTATCCGATTTAAAACCGCTACCGAATCCATTAAAAACCTTTCCATAAAAGGAGCTATTTACCGAGGGCTATTTGCTGCTTTTATCATTATTGGAATGTTTGGTGCTGTAACTGTTGTAATCTGGCAAGGAATGAACATGATTCATTCAGGCGACTTGGAAATGGATAATTTCATGCGATTTATATTATTTACAATATTCTTAGGAGCCTCTTTTGCAGGAATAAGCAGCATGTTTGGAACAATTCAAAAAGCTGTTGGTGCAACCGAACGATTAATGGATCTATTAGAAGAAACAACAGAATCACAAGAAAGTGATATAAAACTCAATCATACCCTAAGGGGAAATGTTACATTTCAAAACGTTGATTTTCATTATGAAACACGTTCAGATATTAATGTTATCAATCAATTAAATTTTAAAGTAACGGAAGGTCAAACAATTGCAATTGTTGGCCCCTCAGGAGCAGGAAAATCAACTATATCTTCATTATTGTTACGTTTCTATGAGCCGACAAATGGAAATATCCTTTTTGATGATGTCATAAGTTCTGATTTTAATCGAAGAGAATTACGAAACCAAATGGCGATTGTTCCTCAAGAAGTAATTCTATTCGGAGGAACAATACAAGAAAACATAGCTTATGGAAACCCAAAAGCCTCCAACGAGGAAATTGAAAATGCTGCAAAACAAGCCAATGCTTATGAATTCATTATGGAATTCCCTGAAGGTTTTGAAACTAAAGTTGGTGACAGAGGTATTCAATTGTCAGGTGGACAAAAGCAAAGAATTGCTATAGCACGGGCGGTTTTAAAAAATCCTAAAATATTAATCTTAGATGAAGCTACAAGCTCTCTTGATTCAGAGTCTGAAAAACTGGTTCAAGATGCATTAGAAAAACTGATGGTCGGTAGAACCTCTTTTGTTATAGCACATAGATTGTCAACCATTAAAAACGCTGATAACATTCTGGTAGTTGAAAAAGGCTCCATAGTAGAATCTGGGACTCATCAGGAACTTTCTAAAAACGAAGGTACATATGCAAAGCTCAGTAACATTCAGTTCGAGCAAAATTAGGTAACGCATAATAAGTACTTTATTACGATTACTTTTTTCTACAATTGAATCTAGTTTTTCATCAATAGCTTTAGGAAAAAGTTATTATCATGAAAAAATATTTCATTCTTCTTTCTGGGACCATCTTTATAATGATGATTGCTCTTATTATATCCCCAACATTAAGATCTAAGGCAATCACTAAAGAAACTACAATTGCAATTCAACCATTTGGTAAGTTCGAGTCTAATGAGGCAGAAATGATTCAAAAAGAAATTGCTGATTTCTACCAAGTCAAAGTCTCACTACTAAAGCCAATTGATTTTCCAGATAACGCATTTATAAATATTAAAAACCCTAGATATAGAGCAGATACCCTTATTCGGTTTCTAAGAAACAACCTTGACAATCGTTATGACTATGTTATAGGGCTTACTAAAAAAGATATTTCCACCACAAAATATAGCAACCGATCAACCAAAACCATTAAGGAACCAAGCTACAAATATGCTGATTGGGGGATCTTCGGTTTAGGTTTTATGCCAGGAAAAAGCTGTATTGTTTCTACTTTTAGAATAAAGGATAAAAACTTTAAAAGTAGGTTTGTAAAAATATGCTGTCATGAACTGGGACATAATTTTGGTCTACCTCATTGCCCAGATAAAACTTGTATAATGCAAGATGCAGCAGAAACAATAAAAACAATAGACAATGTATCTCTAAACTTGTGCGAAGCTTGTAAAGTTAAAATTGGGGTTTAACAATTCTAAAAGCGAATAGATACATTCAATTCACCGACTGCATTAAATGCTGCCCAACTTGGACCTTCAATATCCCGTAGCCCCAAACCTACTTGTCCAGATATAGATAGATTCTCAATAATATGAAGCGTTAATCCATTGTTCATGTAAAACCCTGCTGATAATCTTTTTTTATTATAACTAGGATAATAGTAATAATCATAGTAAGGTTCATTGTAATATGGATAATAGTAATAGTCATTAATAACACCTACCCTGCTTCCAATCCCAAGAGAATAGGTTAATTTTTTTTGACCTAAAGGATAAAATTTCACATCCAACCCTGTATAGTAAATTAGTCTCTCATTATTATAATAATTTGAATTTTGATAAGATACTCCAAAAGGAATTTTCAACCCTAGTTTTCCTTTATTCATTAATCTTTCATAGCTAAATGCAAATCGACTCGCTACAAAATCTCCATAATTAAATGAAACAACATTCTTCTTAACCTGAAAAGGTAAAGTATTTGAATTTTCGAAACTTTCTAAATCGCCATTTTTAAATAGAATAGATTTTACCGTTTTTTTATCTATTTCATACTCAGGCCCATCTGCATTTGAATATTTCTTATAAGTAATCTTCGATTTAGTGATTCGAACAATATTAGCTTGGATTTCTTCACCTGAATTTAAAGTCATTTTATCCTGAGCATTAAATATAGAAGCAAGGAAAAAAGCAGAAATAAAAAAAATAGATCTCATAGGGTTTCTTTTGTAAGTTGAAATAAGTAACGCCAAGACAAGAAAAATATTGTTTACGATTATTTATTCAATATTTCGAAACTTGGATCTAACACCCCATTAAACTTTATCCTAAAATGGTGATTAAAAGCTTCTAATACTTCAATGTTATTTTCTCTTAGTATATCCTGATTTGAAAGCAAATCAAAAAACTTTTGGTCATCTAAACTCAATAATAAGGGATTTGCATCAGACTTAAACACACCTATTTCAATACCTATTTCATAATAGCTCTCCAAATCTAGCATCACATTTTTCTGGAAAACAGCAACCTTTCTCCAAATTTTAGGGTACCCCTCTTTTATTTGAACTAGTAATTTACTGGACACATCAAATATCTGTACACAGAAAAACAACATTGCTTTTCGATAGCGTTCTGTATAGGGTAATGTAATATTCTCTAAAACAGTTTGGTACTCAGAAATTACATTTAATTTATAGGTAATGGCTGCTTCAATAATTTCTTCTTTGGATGTGAAGTGATTATAAATGGTTGTTTTACTCATTCCTAAATCCTTGGCCATTCTGGACATTGAAATTTTTTCAACCCCATTATTCTGAAAATACACCATAAAACGAACCGTGTGCTTTTCTTTGATTTCTTGATCTTTATAACGATATCTTTCAGTTGATTTCCTACCCATCACTCCAATTCAAAAGGAATTTTCGATTTAATTAATCCATTAAATTTAATTTTGAAATGATCATTGAAAGCCTTTCTAATGGTTAGGTTATTCTCAATTAAAAAACTTTGATTGAATAATAATTCAAAAAACATCCGATCTTCAGTTGCCAACAAAGTCGGATTTGCTTTAACGAAATAACCACTCGCCATTCCCTCTTCATAATACCTTACCAATCCTTTCATTGCTGCATCCTGAAAATTGCTAATCAATGCCCAAACGTCAGGGTACATTTCCTTTAAATCATCAATAATTAAAAGAGAGATATCATATAGTTGTTGTGTATAGTATTGAATTGCTTTGTAATATCTTTCTACAAAATCAAGCTGGTAATCAAATAATACTTTATGAAAATCCTTTATTGAATCCACTTTCAAACGAACAGCAAATTCTACTATTTCGTCTTTAGAGGAAAAATGATTATAAATCGTTCCTTTACTAATTCCAAGGTATTCAGCCATTTTCTCCATGTTTATTTCACGGATTCCGTATTCTTGAAAGTAAGGCATGGCATTTTTTATCCACTTCTTTCTCTTTTCCAAATCGGTGCTTCTTGATTTATTTATTGACTTTCTTCCCACTGTTAATATAGATTTACACATCAAATATAGATTTTTCTAAGATTCGAATTAATTCAAACGGTATAATTCGTAATTTCGCCGAGCTAATCATAATAAGATATGAGTACAATTTATTTAGATTTTGAAAAACCAATTGAAGAGTTAAACGAGCAAATCGTTAAGACAAAGGAAATTGGAGAGAAGGGAAAGGTTGATATTACCAGTACATTAAAAGAACTGGAAGATAAACTGGAAAGTACTAAAAAAGACATCTACGACAACCTTACTCCATGGCAACGTGTTCAAGTAAGTCGTCATGCTGAAAGACCATATACACTGGATTATATTAACGCATTAACCAATGGAGAGTTTTTAGAACTCCATGGTGATAGAAACGTTAAAGATGACAAAGCTATGGTAGGTGGCTTAGGTATGATTGATGGTAAATCAGTAATGTTTATTGGACAACAAAAAGGTAGAAATACAAAGCAACGTAAATACCGAAACTTTGGAATGGCAAACCCAGAAGGTTATCGTAAAGCACTTCGCTTAATGAAACTTGCTGAAAAGTTTAACAAACCTGTTGTTTGCCTTATTGATACTCCCGGTGCATTTCCTGGATTAGAAGCAGAAGAAAGAGGGCAAGGTGAAGCTATTGCAAGAAACCTATATGAAATGATGATTCTAAAAGTTCCAATAATTTGTGTAATTATTGGAGAAGGAGCTTCTGGAGGAGCTTTAGGAATTGGCATTGGAGACAAAGTATTAATGCTAGAAAACACTTGGTATTCTGTTATATCACCTGAATCATGTTCTTCAATTTTATGGAGAAATTGGGACAATAAGGAAAAAGCTGCAGAAGCTCTTAAACTTACCGCAAAAGACATGCTTAAAAACAAGTTAATTGATGGTATTATTAAAGAACCTTTGGGTGGTGCGCATACTAATCCAGAAAAAATGCAGAAAAAATTAAAAACTGAACTGAAAAAACATATCAACAAACTTTCAGAAACTCCAATTGACAAATTGGTTGAAAGCAGAGTTGAAAAGTTTTGTGACATGGGCGCCTATAAAAAATAGGTATTCCTAATAAAAAATAAATTTAAAGCCACTGGTGAGCAATCTCTAGTGGCTTTTTTGACTTTACTAACAATTGTTAATAACCTTGGTCGATAACTTTTCGTAGCATTAACTGCGAAAAACCTCAATCATGAGATTTGATAAATCTATATTTGTGCTGTGGCTGAAAAGATTGGAAATATTATAGAAAAAGCTGGTAAAACCAGAAAAATTGGAAATGCAATGCCATCCAATTTTGTAGAAGGGGGGAAATTACCACCACAAGCTGTAGATCTGGAAGCAGCTGTTCTTGGTGCATTAATGCTTGAAAAAGGACCGGTAAATGATGTTATTGACATCCTTAAGCCAGAAAGTTTTTACAAAGAAGCACACCAAAAAATATACGGAGTTATTCGAGATCTCTTTGGAGATTCTGAACCAATTGATATTCTTACGGTTACTCAAAAACTACGATCCAATGGTGAATTGGATGAAGTTGGAGGACCTTATTTTATCAGTCAACTGACAAATAGAGTTGCTTCGGCAGCTCATGCTGAAGCACATGCCAGAATCATTTCTCAAAAACATATTTTAAGGGAACTCATTAGAATATCAGGAACTGTTATTCAAAAAGCATACGATGAAACTACCGATGTTTTTGACCTCTTAGATGAATCTGAAGCTGAATTGTTTAAAGTTGCTGAAGGAAACCTTCGTAAAAGCCATGACACCATGTCTCAGTTAATGAGAATGGCCGTTGAAGGGATTGAAGAGGCTATGAATAGAGAAGATGGAATTAGTGGAGTTCCAACTAGTTTTACTGCTTTAGACAGAGTAACCTCAGGATGGCAAAAATCAGACATGGTCGTTTTAGCTGCTCGTCCAGGTATGGGTAAAACTGCTTTCGTATTATCAATGGCACGTAATGCGGCTGTTGATCATGGAAAAGCTGTTGCATTCTTCTCGTTAGAGATGAGTTCGGTACAATTGGTAAATCGTTTAATTTCTGGTGAGGCAGAGATTGGAGCAAGTGACATACGAAAAGGTAATTTATCCAAAGATGAATTTTCAAAACTTTTCGAAAGGACAAAAAAATTAGCAGAAGCTCCTTTATTTATTGATGACACTCCTGCCCTTTCCGTTTTTGAATTACGGGCAAAGTGTAGAAGACTTAAACAGCAACACGACATTCAAATGATCGTAATTGATTACCTCCAGTTAATGTCAGCTGGTGGAAATGGAGGAAATCGTGAGCAAGAAATTAGTACTATTTCAAGGTCGATTAAAGAAATTGCTAAAGAATTAGACGTTCCAATTATTGCTTTATCACAATTAAGTCGTTCTGTTGAAACACGTGGCGGAGATAAGCGCCCAATGCTTTCAGATTTACGTGAATCTGGTGCGATTGAGCAAGATGCAGATATTGTTTGTTTCATTTATCGCCCTGAGTATTACGGATTAACCGAATGGGCTGACAATACTCCATGTAATGGGCAAGGTGAAATAATTATCGCTAAGCATAGAAATGGTTCGTTAGAAGATGTTCGATTACGCTTTATAGGTAAGTACGCTAAGTTTGAAAACCTAGATACTTTTGACGATGGGGCTGATTTCAACCCAATGCTTCCTAATCCAGACTTCGATACCGATGGTGGAGGGTTTAGAACAGTTCAATCTAAAATGAACGATGATGCAGAAGACAACTTCCCTTCTAACTTTTTAGAGGACGGAGAAGAAGAAAGCCCATTCTAACAAAACATATTCTAATAATATTCGTTATCTTTAGCATAGTTATTGCTGCCCATTTAAAGTGAGAAAAATTCTATTCATATTCTTTTTTATTGCCATTGCAACAAAAGTATCTGCTGGCTCTATCCTAATCCCTATGGGAGATGGAGAACAGAAAAATCATCTTAAAGCTTATGGTATCGCATTTTGGATATTACAGAATGATATAGAAGTTGAATGGCTTTTAAATTATAGAGGTGGGAGTTTTTTGGTTAAACATTACAAAACTATTGAAGAAGAATGCATTATTAGAGGAGTAACTTATGAAATGATTGCCGATGTGCAAGCGCAAAAAATTAAAAGTGAAATAGCCGACCCTGAGGTAAATCAAGAAATTGTAAAACTTGAAAAAGCTCCAAAAATTGCTGTTTATACTCCGGGCGGAAAACAACCTTGGGATGATGCCGTAACAATGGTTCTTACTTATGCCGAAATCCCGTATGATAAGGTATATGATAGAGAAGTAATTGCTGGAGACATGATTAAATACGATTGGCTTCATCTACACCATGAAGATTTTACGGGTCAATATGGTAAATTCTATCGAAGCTATAAAAATGCAGAATGGTACCGTCGCCAACAAAGAGAAACGGAAGAAATGGCGAAAGAATTAGGCTTTAAAAAAGTCTCTCAACTCAAATTAGGAGTCGCAAATAAGATAAAAGAATTTACTGCCGGTGGCGGATTTTTATTTACAATGTGTTCTGGAACGGACAGTTACGATATTGCTCTGGCTGCTGAAGGATTGGATATTTGCGATTATATGTACGATGGTGACCCTGCCGATCCTACTGCTCAATCTAAACTTGACTTTAACAATACTTTTGCTTTTAAAGATTTTGTATTAAAACCAAATCCATTAGAATATGAATTTTCCAGTATTGACGCTACCATCGCACACCGTAGCCCAGAAAGTCAAGATAAGTTTTCCTTATTCGAATTTTCTGCAAAATGGGATGTAGTTCCAACTATGCTTTGTCAAAGCCATACCCCAATTGTGAAAGGGTTTATGGGACAGACAACCGATTTCTATACAAAGTACATTAAATCGGATGTTTTAATTATGGGAGAAAATAAAGCTTTAGGAACAGCTCGATACATTCATGGTGAATACGGAAAAGGGCAATGGACTTTCTATGGAGGTCACGATCCAGAGGATTTCAGACATTATGTTAATGATCCCCCCACAGACTTGAACTTATTCCCAAACTCTCCGGGGTATAGATTAATTTTGAATAATATTCTTTTCCCAGCTGCAAAGAAGAAAAAGCAGAAGACTTAAGCATTTTTCTTTTGTAAAAACTCTTTAAGGATTATTAAAGGCAATATACCATGTGGTAATCTTACCAAAAACGCATGGAAAAAACCTTCGAAACTTTGCCAAATAAACTGAGAATTAAAATGTGTGTAAAAACGTGCAATGGAAGTCATAAAACCCCAAATAATCCCATAACTGACAAGTACAATAAAAATTATTTTTAATATTTTCGACCAAACTTCTTTTCTATACATTAAATGAAACGGTATCATTACTATTCCAGCAAATACAAAATCTAGCCAAGCAATATCTATTAGTGCTGCTCTTGCCACATCTTCTTGCATTCCAAACCCAATTATTAGCATATCGGCAAAATTCCCTGGTTGCGGATAGTAACCAATTGCAAATAACCCATGACAAATAAAAGTAACGGAAATAGCAATTTTAGCAACAAACAAAGTCCTATTTTCTCTTACACCAGCGCAAACCCAAATAAATAATATAGGTGTAAAAAATTGTGCTGAATATTCAAATAAAGTACCATACAAAAAATGTTTATCTACGAAAAAACCATAAAAGGTTAGTGCTAAGCAAAATACCCCTAAGCCAATTATCCATTTTAATATTTTGCGAGATGGAGAATAAAACAAAGTAGCTATTCCTGCCAAAGCATACACTATACCTACCCCTACAGAAACATTATCAATTAAATGCTCATAGAAATGGTCTCTGTATATCTCTTGTAAAGTACTCCCAGTTAACCACTCTAGAACCTTTCCGAAACCATGTGGATTGTAAAAAAAATTACGAAAAGGGCCTTCCCAATATATATGCTCCCAAGCCCTTCCAATAAATAAAAGAAACGTGCTAACTCTTAATAATCTAATAACAAATGGGTTTTGCATATCTTGTATAGATACTGTAATTTTACTAACTATTATTAATTAGTTCAAATCTTAATTCGAATAAAATGAAATTTTGGGTTAAACTCATTTGTTTTTCAATATCAATTCTCCTTGTAGGAGATGCGTTTGGTCTTACGCGAAGATACAGATTATCTTTAAGAGATGACCCATCCACGAGTATGACAATTGGTTGGGAGCAAAATGGAGGAAGCGCTCCAATTCTTTACTATGGAACAACAGATTATGGACAAAACTGGGCTTCCTACCCTTCATCGCAAACTGAAGATAGACAGGTTAGCGCTAAAGGAATGGACAATCGATTTGTTCGATTAACAGGGTTAACACCTAATACCATTTATTATTTCGTAATTAAAGATAGTGATGGAACCAGCCCTCGGTTTTGGTTTAAAACAACGCCAATGGGAAATGCGACTCCTCTTTCTGTAATAGCTGGTGGTGATAGTAGAGCATATTTAGATAATAGTCCAAGACAAAACGCTAATAAAATGGTTGCTAAATTAAGACCTGATTTTGTACTATTTGGAGGAGACTATACCTGGCTAGGGCTTGCTTTAGAATGGAGCGAATGGATGGACGATTGGCAAATGACAACTTCTCAAGATGGCAGAATGTATCCAGCTGTTTGGGAAAGAGGTAATCACGAATCTAGTGGAGGTATTGTTTATGACTTATTTGATGTGCCAAGCGCAGATGAATATTTCACTATCCCAGTTGGTGGAGACTTCTTAAACATCTACACATTAAACACAGAAATTTCTGTAACAGGAAATCAATCAACATGGTTGGAAGCTGACTTACAAGCTAACTATAATAATTACGATTGGAATATAGCTCAATATCATCGATCAACTAGACCACACACTACTGCAAAACCAAATGAAGATATCCAATACAATTCATGGGCGCATTTGTTTCACGATTACAGAGTGCAACTTATTGTTGAAAGTGATGCACATGATGTTAAAACTACTTGGCCCGTTAAACCCTCTACAGGTCCAAATTCTGATGAAGGATTTGAATTAGATACACTATTTGGCTCCGTTTATATTGGAGAAGGTTGTTGGGGCGCTCCTTTACGCTCAAATGATTGGGACAGAACATGGACGCGAAACAGTGCTAGCTTTAATAGCTTTCATTGGTTAAAAATATCGAAAGACACTATTGAAATTAGAACTATCGCAACGGACAATGAGGCATCTGTTGGTTCTGTAACCGACATCGATCGATTTACACCTCCCACAGGAATTGATATTTGGAATCCATCCAACGGTAGTGTAGTTTACATTACCAATCAAAAATATATTGGGAGACCAGACATTTCCGTAACATACCCTTTTCACCTTCAATATTTCAATCAACCGCAATCGGTTACTATAACTGCGGATGCTTTGGATACTAACGGCTCAGTTCAAAATGTTAAGTTTTTTGTAAACGATGTTCAAATTGGTCAGGACAACTCTTATCCCTATGATTTAAACTGGACAATTCCTTCAAATGGAGAATATGTCATTACCGCTTGGGCTATCGATAACGAAGGTTGGCATAACATATCTGACGATGTTAAAATATTTGCTGGTGCAATTGATATTACTGCTCAATTAGCAACCAATGATGACGATGTGGAAGAAACAAAAGATAACGGGAACATGGATTTAACTAGTTCGGATCTTGAACTATGTATTGAGGAATGGCTTTGGCCTATTCCAGATGAAGACCAATGGGTAGGACTAAGGTATTCGGACCTTCAAATTCCACAAGGCGCTTCTATCGGAAATGCATACATTCAATTTACATCTAACGAAAATCAATCGGATCCAGCTTCAATAACTATTTATGGAGAAAACATTGACAATGCTTCAACATTTACTGGAACGAACTACAATGTATCTTTTAGAACTCAAACGAGCACTTCGGTTAATTGGGCACCTTCTTCATGGAACACTGATGCAGCGGGAACAACAGAACAAACACCTGACATAACATCTATCGTTCAAGAAATAGTAAATAGACCTGGTTGGCAATCTGGAAATGCTATGGCTTTTATTTTTGATGGGAGTGGTACTCGTTCTGCTTATTCTAGGGATAATGATGCTTCCAAATCTGCTACATTACATATTACATTTCAATATCATTCACCGAATGCAATTATTGAGAAATCGCCTTTTGAAAAAGAATTCACCATTTTTCCAAACCCTGTTTCTGATATTCTTCATATTAACATAAAAACAGCTCTTGAAACAAACTTAGAAATCTATTCTTTAAATGGTCAATTAATAAATAAACAAAAACTAAATCAAACTGAAAACACTGTCAACACAGATAGTTTAGGATTAAGTAAAGGAATTTATTTACTACATCTATCTAGAAATGATAATCGATTCATACATAAAATAGTAATTCAATAATTATGAAAAAAACGCTACTACTTCTTGCATTTATTTCCTCTTTTTCTGCATTTAGCCAAAGTGATATACGGGCAAGTATAGACCCACTACTCTATCCTTTTTATCATGGTGTTGCATCTGGTGATCCATTGTCGGACAGAGTTATTCTTTGGACAAGAGTAACCGATGATACATTAACTTCGGATAGCGTTCAGGTGGACTGGAGAATTGCAACAGATACCAGCATGAATAATGTTATTAATTCCGGTACAGGCTACGCTAAAGCTAGTAAAGATTGGACCTTCAAAGTAGATGCAACTGGATTGCAGCCAAATACTTGGTACTATTACGATTTTAACGGATTGGGAAGGTATTCTTTAAGAGGTAGAACAAAGACAGCTCCTACAGGAGACATTGACAGTGTACGATTTGCCATTGTATCCTGTTCCAATTGGGAGCATGGGTATTTCCATGCTTACAAGCATTTAAAAGATAGAAATGATTTTGACTGTGTATTACACCTGGGTGATTATATTTACGAGTATGAAACAGGTGGCTTCTCTGCTAACATAACTGAAAGAGTAAATGAACCAACCCATGAAATCATCACTTTAGAAGATTATCGTTTACGTTATTCTCATTACAAATTGGATTCTGACTTAAGGGATTTACACCAGCAATTTCCATTTATTAATATTTGGGATGATCATGAAACAGCAAATGATTCTTATATAGATGGTGCGGATAACCATGACCCAGGTACTGAAGGTTTATGGGCAGATAGAAAAGCAGGGGCAACACAAGCTTACCATGAGTGGTTACCAATTCGTTCACCAAATGCAAGTAATACGCAGATTTATAGAAAATTTGCTTGGGGAGATTTAATTGATTTGCACATGTTGGACACAAGACTTGAAGCAAGAGTTGAACAAAATAGTGGAGCAGCTGGCGATCCAAATCGTCCTTTATTAGGAACAACTCAGTTTAACTGGTTAACCAACAATCTTCAAACCTCCACTGCTAGATGGAATATTCTTGGTCAACAAGTGATGATGGCACCTTTAAAAGTATTTGGACAAATACTAAATGCAGATCAATGGGATGGATATGCGTATGAAAGAGATCAATTATTTAATAATATTACTACAAATGGCATCGATAATTTAGTTGTTTTAACAGGAGATATCCATACTTCTTGGGTTAATGACATACCATTAGGAAATTATGACAACTCTTCTTGCACAGGTTCATTAGGTGTTGAATTTGTTGTAACCAGTGTTACTTCCACAAGTTTTAATCTTGGGTTTGCATCATCCGTAATAGAATTAGCTAATTCTCATGTCCAATATGCAGATCTTCAACAAAGAGGTTACATGATTTTGGATGTAAACAAAACTAGAGTTCAAGGAGATTACTACTACATGAACGATGTAGAGAGCCCTACTCCAGGGGAGTATTATGCAACGTCTTATTTTGTTAATGACACTGAAAAATGTGCTAACGAAGCACCTACTTATTCAAGTAATCCTGGACCACTTCCAATTTATGCGCCTCAATACCCAATTGGAGCTCCCGTTGGAATTGAAACAGTTGATAACCTAGTTGTTTTTGGAGCATATCCAAATCCAATAATTGATAATATTACAGTTCAGTTCTACTTGTACCAAGCGGAAAATGTAAACGTAAAAGTGTATGACATAACTGGAAAGTTGGTTTTTAATGACATTGCTAGTAACCTCAACAAAGGTGTTAACTACATGAAGTTAAACTTACAGTCATTGGATGCTGGCACGTACAATTTGGTATTAGAAAGTACTTTTCACAGAGCAACAAAAACACTTGTCAAAGTTCAATAATTCGTGAAAAACCTTATTCTACTTTTGTTTATGGTTTCATCAACACTATACGCACAAGATGCCAATCCAAAAATCTATGGGCATAGAGGTTGCAGAGGGGTATTGCCTGAAAACTCAATAGAGGGATTTCAAAAAGCAATTGAACTTGGAGTAGATGGAATTGAATTTGATGTTGTAGTGAATAAAGACAGTCAAATTGTTATTTCCCATGAACCATATATAGATAAAAGGTATTGCTTAATGCCAGATGGGTCAAAAATTAAAAATGAAAAAGCTTTCAATCTTTTTCAAATGACTCAACTTGAAGTTGAACAATTTGATTGTGGCACTAAATTCCATTCGAAATTTCCAGAACAAAAGAAAATAAAAACTCATAAACCTTTACTTCAAGAGGTCTTTAGTAAAATTGACTTTAAAGGCATCACAATTCTTTTTGAAATAAAATCAGAAAAGAGACATTATGGAATGTTCCAACCACACCCTGAAGAATATGTTGACATTATTCTAAAAGAAATTGAAAATTTCCAATACAAAGAGAATATAATATTCATGTCATTCGATGCAAATATTATTAATGAGATACATAAAAAAGCTCCTGAATACAAATCAGTTTACTTAACCTACTCTCCTTTTACATCTATTAAGAGTAGCCTCAAAGATTTAGACTTTAAACCTTATGCTTTTGGCAGGTATAACCCTACTATTTCTAAAAGAGAAATAATAAAAGCCCATGAATTAGGAATTAAAACTTTTGCATGGACTATTAACTCCCCTAAAGATTTCGTTAAGCTCAAGAATTATGGGATAGATGGAATTATCACTGATTATCCTGAAAGATTTATCAATAAATAACCCTTCTTGCCTTATTATGTTACCTATCTTTGATTAAAGCATGACAATACAATGAGAAAAACACTTCGCTTCAATATTATATTTCTCATAACAATTTTCCTTTTTTCTGGCATTAAATCCAACGGTCAGTACGAAACTAAAAAGATTAACCAGATAATTTCTGTACTTGAAAAAATTCACGTTGATCCAGTAGGAATAAATGACACACTGTCAAATAGAATTTTTAATAATTTCATTTCTTCACTAGATCCTGGAGAGTTTATTTTTTTGGAAGAGGACATTACAAGCTTCAATAAATATAAAGATAGCCTCGATGATCAAATTAAAGCAAATGATTTTCCGTTTCTAACCTTAGTTGGAAATAGATATAAAAAAAGGTTATCTCAAATTGATTCAATTGCTAAAGTTGTTATCAATAAAGAGCTTGTTTTTTCAAATAAAGACACCATAACATTTAATGCTTCAAACGAGGTTGATTATAAAAAAACACTTTCCGAACTTACTATAAAATGGGAAAACTGGGTGAAATATAGAATCTTGAAATATTTATATTCCAGTACACCTACACTTAATATTTCAAATAAAGATAGTGTCACAATTGCTTTGAAACGGGGAAGTGAAAAAATAAAAGAAGAGATTGAATGTATAGTTGATTCTTACGAATTTGAGGATGAAAGTTATTTTAACTATGCTTTTCTTGGAGACTTTCTAGATGCAGTAGCATTATCCTATGACCCGCACTCCTCTTTTTTTACTGAGGAAGCCAAAGCTTCATTTGATAATTCGCTATCAAAAGAATCCATGGATTTTGGAATATTCCTTGAAAAAGAAGATGATGTTGTTAAAGTTGAAAGCATGATTCCTGGAGGTCCAGCTTGGAAGTCAAATCAAATTAATAAAGGAGATATTATTCAGAAAATTGTCTATAACGATACTTCTGAAATTAATTTAACATGCCAGTCTGCTTACGACATAGAAGATATTTTGCTTTCAAGCTACATTGATAATGTTATAATTACGCTGATTAAAAAGAGTGGACAAACGATTGAAGTTTCTTTAACCAAAGAAATTATCAAAACAGATGATAATGTAATGACCGCTATTGTTTTAAATGGTGATAAAAAAATTGGTTACCTCCCTATCCCCTCTTTTTATTCTGAATCCGAAAGTGAAATGGTTAAAGGATGTGCAAATGATGTAGCCAAGGAAATACTAAAAATGAAGAAAGATAGTATTGAAGGTCTCATTATCGATCTACGGTTTAACGGAGGTGGTTCTCTTTCTGAAGCAATTGACTTTGCAGGTATTTTTATTGATGTAGGTCCAATAGGAACAGTAGTAGCTGCTAAAGGGAAACCAAAGCTTATGAAAGACATGAACAGAGGAACTGCCTATAGGGGACCATTAGTAATCTTAATTAATGGTGCATCTGCATCAGCTTCTGAAGTATTAGCAGGGTCATTACAACTACACAACAGAGCTTTAATTGTTGGAAGTCCAAGTTATGGGAAATCCACAGGTCAAATTGTAGTACCTATTGACACCAATCTATGGTATGGTTCTGAACAACCTGAAGAATTTGTAAAAGTGACAACAATCAAATTGTATGATGTAAAAAACGGAAGCCACCAAAAATCTGGTATTCAGCCAGATATCCAGATTCCAGATATATGGCAACATTTTATTCCTTCCGAATTTGAAGAGAACTATGCTCTAAATAATGATTCGATAAATAAAAAGATTTACCTTAAACCATATCCTGAGTTACCAATTGCTGAATTAAAAATAAAAAATAAAAATAGGGTTGATCAAAATAAAGTCTTTCAGTATATTCTTACGGCTAACGACTCAATAAAAATTGACAATGAAATTGAAGATAAAATTGCATTAACTGTTGAAGAGTATTGGAAATATGCAACTATAAGAAGTTGTAATTATGATTATTTAGAAAAAAACATTCTTAACAAAACCACAGCCTTTACTGCTGAAAACTTGAGTTACAACAAGGAAATAGATCAATTAAATGATAGATTTCACGATAAAAGTGAAAGATTATTTAAAACTTTAGAAGAAGATGTTTCTTTGAATGAAACTTATAAAATAATTACAGATTTAATTTCTATATTAGAGTAACGAAACCCAGAACTATGATCAAAACAGCCTTCAAATCGATTTTACTTTTTTCAATACTTGTATTATCAAGTAATATAACAAACGCACAGAAAAAATTTGAAAGTGCGACAGAATATATGGATTACATTGGTGAGCATTACAAACAGCTTACTGACGATCAATGGAGCTATACTAGTGCGGTTGCTAATGACAAAAGCGCAAAGAAAATTGAGAATAAAAGGGTAGAGCTATTACGTACCAATAAAGAAGCACAGAATAAAATCGGAAATATGTCTGGATTCGGTGGAAATACAGAATATCGAGATTCTATTGTTTCGTTTTTGAGACTCAATTACAATGTTCTGAACGATGACTACGATAAAATAGTTGACATGGAAGAAATTGCTGAGCAATCGTACGATTTTATGGAAGCTTACCTTATGGCTCAAGAACAAGCGAGTGCTAAGATAAATGCAGCTAGTGATATGCTTTCAATCGTACAGAAAAAGTTTGCCGAGGACAATAACATCACCATGATTGATGGAGAAGATAGTAAAAAAACGAAAAAGCTTGCACAAGCAAGTAAAACATACAAGTACTATAACGTGGTATACTTGATTTTTTTCAAAGCTTATAAGCAAGAGGCTTTCTTCATGGAAGCTATGAATACAGGTGACGTAAATTCAATGGAGCAAAGTAAAAATGCATTAATAGAATATGCCGAAGAAGGTCTTGATAAATTAAAATCAATTAAACCATTTGAAGGAGACAATTCTTTAAAAATAGCCGCAGACGAAATATTAAAATTCTATAAGCAAGAAGGAAATGATGCCCAAGTATTAATAGATTTCTATTTGAATAAAGAAAAATTTGAAGCAATCCGTACAGCATTTGAAGCAAAGAAAAAAGGTAAAAAAACAAATGAAGACATTGATCAATACAATAAAGCTATAAATGATTACAATGAAAGTTCTAATGCTTATAATGCAACAAATGAAAGGTTGAATAAAACGAGATCAAAACAACTTGACAATTGGAATAACACAGCTACTAAATTCACAAAAAAGCATATTTAATCGCTAAGTTATTGGAACAATGTTTTAAGTGAAGCATTGTTTTTCTTTACAATGGCCTTATAAAGAAAACCAAAGCCAAATAAACAGGAAAACCAAAGGCTATGTAAACAGCCCATTTATCCAATTGAGAATGCTTGATATACCTTTTCCTAGTCTGCTGTGTTAGTTTTTCTCGAATGTGCTGTCTATAAACAAACCCCAAGGTAACACCGGTTACTCCTCCAACAAAATGTGTAATATTCCCATAAAAAATATTCTGCGCCAAGCTAGATAAAGAATTGTAATACAATGGAACAAAAACCATAAGAACAGGAAGTAATAACCAAATACCTAATTGCACTCCTCTTAACGTCTTAAAATAATCTTCAAACACACTCCTAGTCTTGACAAACCTTCCTTCTGCCATTACAACAAATATAACTCCTGAATAAGTCATAATAATGGGGGTAAACCCATGTCCAATTAATAATAATAGTCTATGAAATAAAACATACACAACAAACGAAACGAGCGTTACAATTAAAAAGCGATAGGAACCCAATATTTTTTCAAGGTATGTTCCCAGAACCCACATTAAAATAAGATTTAACCCTAAGTGAATCAAAGCAGACATATCATCAAAACCGTGTTGAAATGGAATTGTTAAACGAACAAATATATTTACTGCTGGTCCATCCCCGACTCCATAAAGAGCTTTCAATTCAGGGATTAAAATGGTAAGAGAGGTAATAATAACCATACATGCTGCTAAAATGTACGAAACATATGTTTTCAATCTTATATCACCTCTTATATCATCAAACATTATACAGTTTCCACTTTTAATTTATTGATATAAAGTAAATGTTTTTCGACTGAGGAATACCCCATCTCAGATAAAAGATTTCCATACTCAGTTATTTGTAAAGTGTGTTTTTTTAGTTCTTTCCCCGTTTTAAAATCAATGACAATAGCCTTCGAACCATTTATTATTACTTTGTCTGGAATATAAAAATGTCCATCTCCCGAGATGATTTCTTTCTCATTAAAAACTTCTCCTTCCAAATTAAACCAATCTGAAACCTGATTAATACCGAAAACATCATTCACTAACTTTACTACTTCATCTTTTATTGAAATTGGGAGAACTCCTTTTGTTTCCAACTCATCTGCGACTTGACTAACCTCTTCTTGTGTTTGGACTTTAGAAAGAATTGAATGAACAACAATTCCTATTTCTCTTTCGCTTATTGTATTAACATCCTCAATATGCGCGTTTCTATCCAAACTAAGGTTTAAATTCTCTCTCTTGGACACAACATCAGTTCCTTTAATTGTTTTCTGATCAGAAGCTTTAATTTTCTTATTTTGATTGAGTTCACCCCATGTTAATTCCTTTTTATCTGAATCAAAGCCTGGATGATTAACAATCTGATCAATTATTTTATTTGTTACACTCGCCTTACTTTTTGCAGCTTCAGCTATAATATACAACCTGTTAACCGCTCTTGTAAATGCCACATAATACAAGTTCAAATTATCTAAAGTAGCTTCCTCCTCTTCCTCCTCTGCTATTTTTTCTAATTGATAATTTTTTAAACTTGATTTTGTAAGTGATGTAACGTATTTCGGTAAGTCTAACTCCTTTAGTTTTTCATGTTCGATCCATGTTAAATCTGACATCCCAGGATTGGTGTTCGACCATTTTGCAAAAGGAATAATAACTACAGGAAATTGTAATCCCTTTGATTTGTGAATTGTCATTACCTGAATTGCATTATCCACACTTCCCAAGTTCACAGTAATTGACTCTTTTTTCTTTTCATAAAATTCAGCAAACAGGTGAATGCTAGAAGTATTTCTTTGTAAGTAATGATGTACCGTATTCAAAAGCTGATCTAAATAAGGGTCGTATCGATTCATTTTGAAACTCTGAATCAAATAAATGATTTTATCATATAGATTTAATGATAAGTAGTAATTCTTATCAAAATCCTCAAAGCAGGCTGCTAAATATTTTTCTAAATCAATACCATTAGTGTAGTAGTTATTTTTTTTATTTGGAATACGCCATTGATCATAAACCTTTGTCAATGAAGGATCAGCCTTCAAATAATCAATACACTTAATTGCAGCATGCTCGTTATTATTATCTCCAAAAGCTTGTAAAAAAGAGATCAAAAAAGAAACATCCTTTGAGCTTCCTAACACAATACTATCTGAAGATACTACTGGATAACCTTGCTCTTTTAAAAACTCTGCGATATTCATTCCGTCGCCTTTACTACGAACAAGAACTGCTATATCACCATCCGTAAATCCGTCAAATTTAGCCTGTTCAACATATTTCAGAACATTTTCACAGACTGCTTCTGCCTTATTTTCAGTCTCTTTATCAATTACTTTTGCATTAACAAATCCACTTTCTTTTTTGATTTCGTTTTGATTTGCACCCTTATAAATTTGCTGAATTTTTTCATTCTCATCATTTGCCAAGGCCTCAAACAACCAATTATTAAATTGAATAATAGAGGACTCTGAACGGTAGTTATTATCCAAATTTTCTCTAATTGAAGAATGCTCAAAAACAGTATTAATCCCATCCAAATAGGTAAAGTCACCTTCAACTCGAGGTAAGTTTACGAATTGGTGCACATCGCCATTCCGCCATCTGTATATGGCTTGTTTAGCATCCCCTACTATCAAATTCTGATGTCCTTCTGATAAAGAATCATAAACCAATGGCACCAGGTTCGTCCATTGTAAACTAGAAGTATCTTGAAATTCATCAATGAGGTAATTTTTATACCGTGCTCCTATCTTTTCATAAACGAAAGGAGCTGGCTCATTCCGAACAATTTTGCTGATTATTTCATTAAAATCGCTTATAAATACAATGTTATTCTCCGTTTTGACTTTGAATAAAATCTTATGGATGGAATTCAATAATGAAAAACCAACCAATTGTTTATTAAACTCTTTTGCAAAATTTAGTTCTTCATTCAGGTTAACTAACTGTTCCATTTCAAACTGAACAGCTGAAATAATAGCACTAAACAGTTTCTCTTTTGAAGCACTGTACCATTTTCCTTCTTCACAATGTCCAATATTAGAATCTGTTAGTACAAGCTCTTTTTTATCTAAATATTTTTTTATTGCATTACCCCAACCTCTCCCAAGACCACCATTAAATTCACTAATATCTAACCCTTCTCCATTTAATAAATCTATAATTGAGTTAATCGAAACACTAACTTTATCTTTTAGCTCTTTTTCGCTCGCTTTTACTTTTTTTCCAAGTTCAGAGAAAAAAGCTAAATCATGTTTTTCAAATTCAGCTAATGGAACTCTCGTGTTTTCATTTTTTAGAATATTGGTTAGACGTAATAGTTGTTTTTCAATATCCCCTTTCCCACTCTCTTCAATCAATTGCTCTGAAAACCGAATCAAGTATTTAGTCAACTCCACATCAGAGCCTATATCATTTAACAATACTCCAATACTTCTTTGCAAGAATGTATCGATGTCTGTTTCTATCTCGAAATTGAGGCTTAAGTCAAGCTCTCGAGCAAACGAGCGGATAATTCGGTGAACAAATTTATCTATTGTTAAAATATTAAAATCACCGTATTGGTGGATAATATTCTTATATGTTTTTTGCGCTTTTAGCTTAAGCTCTGGCTTCTTAATTCCAGTACTTTTTATAAAATCCTCCATTAAAGAAGAATCAGCATCTTTAGACAACTTCAATAAAGCATCCAACACCCTTTCTTTCATTTCGGTAGCTGCCTTATTGGTAAATGTAATCGCTAAAATTTGTCTAAACTTATTTGAATTGTCACTTTTCAGAATAATAGAAATATATTCCTTTACCAACGTATACGTTTTTCCCGAACCAGCAGAAGATTGGTATATTTTAAAAGGCTTTTCCGTTAGAGAAACATTCATGCTTCTAATGTAACAAGAATTACATCCGCTTGATGCTAATCACCACTAAAAATTAAGAAAATTGGCTATTAAAAAATTAAATCAGTAAATTTAGAGTATGAAAAATCTATTGCTATTAATTCTCATTTCATCTATTGGAACAAGCTATTCCCAGATTACAAAAAAGCAAAGTAAAGCCATTGAAAAATCAATCAAACTATACCAAGATAAAAAATACGATAAAGCAATTGACAAACTAGCTCCCGTTTTAGAAGTACATAAAGACAATAAAAAAATATGGGAAATTAATATTGAATTTTACTATCAAAATTATTTAGAGACTTACAACTCTATGAATTCTTTAGTAAGTCTTTTCAAAGAAATTGAAATTGAAAATGACGATGGTACAACATCACAATTGACGATATCCTCAAATGGTAATTTTGGTTTTGATGACTTTATTTATCAATGCTCAAAAAGTACTCGCTTAGTGGAGAATATTACCACTTCCAATGTATATCTTAGAAATTACTTGGTCGACACGCCTGTTGATACTTCTATTTCGTCAGATGCCAAAGCTGCATTTAATGGTGCAGAGGTAGAATTTCAAAAACACAACTATACCAAGGCTATAGAACTATATAATAAGGCACTAAAATTTGAACCAAATTATTATAAAGCCACAATGTATCTGGGTGATTGTCACTGGGCAGATGGAAGACCTGCCAAAGCAATCGAATATTTTAAGGAAGCAGTAGAAAAAGAACCAACCTTACTCGAGCCGAGAAAATATGTAACAGATGCTTATATTGATTTAAATGAATTGGACAAAGCACTTGTTGCTTGTATCGAAGGAATAATTGTTTTTCCAGATAGTGACATGTTTCGTAGAGCTAGTGACATCTGCTATAAAAAAGGATTGAACTTTGACAGACATTGGATGGCAAGAGATTTTGATTTAAACGAAATTGGACTTGAGCAAAATGTAATTTCTACAACTCCTTGGAGTTTTTATAGACAAGCCAAAGACAAAATAGCTCCATTTTGTGACGATAATGGAATAATTATTAAACAAAATGAATTAACAAAGCAACACTATATGGAAGCCTACTGTTGGGAACACATGCTTGCTAACACCAAAGAAGAGCAATTTAACTTTGCTCGAAAGGCATTGGACGGAGGTTATTTGGATTGTTTTGCTCTAGTATCCATGTATCATATTAGTTTACAAAGCCAATTTGAAGATTTTGCAAAAAACAACACCTCAAGAATTAAGGATTATTTTAAATTGATGCTAATCTCAGAAAATAAGAATTAATCATGAAAGACTTTATCACATGTCCTAATTGCGGCATTGAAAATAGCTTGAATAGATGCACTGGTTGTGAAAGTTCTTTAATTGGGAATAAAAATGACGTAGATAGATCACAATTGTTGGTTTTATGGGGTATCATTCTTATCAGTACGGTAACTATATATTGGTTTGTTCTGGATCTTGTAATAATAGCTACAGAAAACTATGATTTATATGATTTTACACAATACGTAGATAATTTTATGAGCTTAATTTTGGCCGGAACACCTATTCTATTTGTTCTTTCGTTGAAAAATAAAACATACAGAATCATCGGAATTGTGTTTGGTTCTGCGATTTTTGCAGTCAGAGTGTATTGGGTAATTAAAAGTTTAATTCCGACTGAAGAATTTGTCTATTTTCAATTTTAAAAGAGTAAAAATGAGTGAAGAGAAAAAAGAAAATAAAAAAGATTTTATCAACCCTATTGATGAGGACCATATAACAGAGACACCTCATTCTCTCACATACGGACATCACCGTGGAAGTTTACCGATTAAACCAACTGAAGAAGGACAGGTAAAAAGCAAGGCACTTTCTGCCATGGAACACCAAACGGATATCCAGTTGTTACAAATTAAAGAGCAAATGGAATTGCTTGCTCAACAAGCAAACAAAATTCAAAACCGAGTGGATGTTTCTGAAAGAATTTATTCTGCTGAAATGCGCTTTGAACCTTTAATCAATCATGTCTATCACCTTTACCAACAAGAAAACGGAAAGCACTTGCTGTCTTTAATCTCTCCCAACGACTGGGGAAGAAAAGGTTGCCCATTTGAATTTGTAGCTACGGTTCGATTATTAGCCGACCATACTTGGGATGTGATGTAATTGGGGTGTTTCGTTTATCGTTCCGGCTAAAATACGTAAAATCGGTTTGGTAGGTTAGGTTATGTGTTTTAGCTCTTGTTGGCAAATCGTTTATTTAATTTATGATGGGCATAATTTGTGCTAAAACTAACATGGAATATGAGCAAAGGATTGAGCAACCCTGCTTAAATTGCTGCTCAATCCAAAACTCAAAAAATTTATATTTCTTTTATTAGGGTTATCGATGAGCTATATTTCCTAACCTAAAAAGTTGCCTTCCTTTTTTTCATCTACCCATCTAGAAATAGAAATACTATCATTTGAAAATATTCCAGAATGGTGAGCCATTATTTTGTTGTCTTCTATCACCATGGAGAAACTCAAAAGGTGTGAAGTTTGAATCCCCTGGTCTGTCCATGAAATTCGATAATGCCCAGCATTAACTCGTAAGTTTCGAGAATTATTCATTGAAACATCTTCCTTCGTTAAAGTCAAATTGTCTAACAGAAATAGTTGCTTATAATATGCCTTAATCTCTTCTGGAATTGTTCGAATTCTTGTGGTGAATGGAGGAAGAACAACAGCTTGTTTATGATGTAGTTTAGATATACCTTCAATATCTTTAGCTTTAACAAGTGACAGCCATTTGTTGAATACTGGCACATCAGGTTCAGTAATCATGTCCTGCACATCTAAATCAATTTTAGGTTTTCCTGTAATAGAAGCTTTTAGTTGACCGAAAATATCTGAATTTGATCTTCCAAGACGTTTCATAAATATATATTGTATTATAGCATGACCAAACAATACAATTAATAGCCCTTCGAAAATTCCAAGTTTAAAAACAAGTAATCCACAAACTCCAGCTAATATTAAAGCGTACCTTCCTTCAGCTTGAACATGAGAGATGTTTACTATCATTTTCCAACCTGAATAAACCATTATAATGCCTAAGGCATATTCAGGAAGAGCTGTTATAACAATCGGATTTAAAACTACGATTAGTAAAAACAATGAAGTAAACACATTTGACAATTTTGTAACTGCACCTGCAACAGTATTTGTTGTACTTTTTGCTAGGCCATCCAAATTAGTCATGCCTCCAAAAAAAGCTGCTCCAAAGTTGGATATCCAAATTGCAAGCAAACTATTATTTGTGTCACATTTTCTTTCCAAGGGGTCCATCTTTTCTATGGCTACATTACTCATTACCTGTTCAATTACATCTATAGTTCCCAGCATCATCGCAAATCCAATCATTTTTACTAATAGCAGAATGGTTTCACCTGTTCCTAAATCAGTAAAATGAGGAATAGGAAGCATTAATTCGAAAGGAACAGAGTCAATCGAAATTTTTGGGAGTGGCAGTAAAAAACTCATCCCTATACTTGTTACCATGATAATGAAGTAAGGAAGTGCTGGCATCTTTTTTTTATAGAACTTATATAAAAGAACAAAAAGAGCAAATGAGATTACTGAGAGTAAAATTACCGATTCACGCTCAAAATCAAGCCACGCAGATGTCTCATGTTCTGTGTCATACAAAAACGGAACAAATTTTAAGGCTATTTTTAACCCCACACCCGCTAATAGTCCTTCAACCAAGTAGTGTGGCACTATTCTAAGGATATATTTTTCAAACTTAAATTTCCAAACAATTGCTTGAAAAATTGCTGTGATTAAGATTACAAAAGGCATATTCTCCATACCAAAAGTAAGAACTCCCATGGCTAGAGCAGGAGCTAATCCTGCTGCAACACCTGGCATTCCAGTATAATTACCTGGTTTAAATAAATAAGTTGCAAAGCTTACTATACCTGCAAATATTACGGTATACAACCCTGTCATCACAGGGTAATCAGACATTAAACAAATTCCTACGGTTAAAGGAACTGCCATAACTCCTGCCACGGTTCCCGCAAGGGCATCCCGTTTTAGGTATTGAAAAATATTAGTTGTTTTCATTATGTATTGAAGTTAAATTTGACATAAATCTTCTTTTAAAGGATGCAAATTCTTTGCATTCTTATCGAAAAGACCATTAATTAGTGCGTAAAGAAAATTCGTACACTAACAAGCAATCTTTAACCTACAATACAATATGTAATAGCTTACATTCTGAAAGTTTGAACAGTATGATTGATTTAAAACACTGTAACAACTTCCTTGTTTAACAAAAAAATTATGATCCAAAAAACCAATAGGAGGGTTGTCATCATCTAAAGATTTATAAAGGTGAACTACCTTTTCGTACTCTTCAATTTCGTCAAGCTCAACCCTCTCTTCTTGTTCTACTTTCTCCTCATCAAGAAGAGAGACAGACTCAAGTTGAGATGAGGTCTGCAACAAGAAAAATACTCCAAACAAAAGAGCTGGAATTGAAAGTGGTTTATAGGTTTTCATTATTTGGAACAAAAATAAAATGTATTAATAGAACTTTTGCGATATATTTGTTACATAAAAATGTAATATTTACTACGTTAATTAAATGAATAAACTATTATCAAAATATGAGTTTCAAAGTGATTACATTTTTAAATCTCTATCCAGAGCTGAAAATGAATTAGCGAATGCTGTGATGGAAAACGTACGTTTTAAAAAAGGAAAATCACTTTTTTATGAAGGGGGTATCCCAACCGGAGTATTCCTGTTATCAAAAGGAAAAGCAAAAATATACAAAACAGGCTCTGATGCCAAAGAACAAATATTTTATATATACGGTGAAGGAGATTTAATTGGATATCATGCCTTGCTGTGCGATGAACGTTACGAAGATTCATGTGAAACACTAGGAGATGTTGAAGCTAGTTTTATCAGTGCTGACAATTTTATTGAGCTGATGGAGAAAATCCCAACGCTAAAAAAATCCTTATTGAAAAATATGAGTCATGAATTTGGAGTGCTTGTAAACACAATTACTATACTCGCCCAAAAATCATTACGAATTAGGTTAGCTTTATACCTTTTATTACTCGATGGCAGATACCGTTCAGGCAGTAATGAAAAAAGTGGAATAAAGCTTTCTCGCATAGATTTGGCTAACTTAATAGGAACGGTACGAGAGAGTTTAGGGAAATTGATCAAGGAATTTCGAGAAGAAGGTTTGATATCTGTATCTGGAAGGATAATTTATGTTGAAAATCCGAAAGGTTTGTATGATATAATTCAATCAAATTATTGCTAAAGTTTGTTTAAGCTATTATTGGGTATATTAAAATTATAATCATTTGTTGTTTAATGTCTACCAACGCTTGTGTATGTCTCGTTTCAATGAGAGATACACCTTGATAAACGAAGTTAGTTGATTTAAGTGACAAAGTCAAGGCCCTACAACTTACATTACTTGAGAATATTTAGCTAGATATATCTCTTTTTCAATCACTTCCCATGTTCCTTCTGTACAGTTCAACATGTCTTGTATTCTTAACATCTCTGGATATTGTTTCGCCTCTATTGTTCGCTTTACAAACTTCTTCCCCAATAATGAGAGTTCTTCGAACTCGTTTTCAGAAATAATCTTAAAATAGGTCTCTATATTTTTGTACTTTCGGTATTGAGGAAAATTCATCCCTCAAACCTACAAAAAATGACGATAGACGATATCATAAAACAAGCTGAAGAAAAGAATACGCAAGAAAATTATCAAAGTGCGTTTGAACTCTACTCTAAAGCAATAGAAGTTTTAGCCAACGACCCCAATTTGTATTCAGCAAGAGGTGTTGTTTTGTTTCACCTTGATAAAAAAGAAGAGTCGCTTCAAGACATGAATAAAGCAGTTGAACTGGAACCAGAGTATAGTTACCGCTATTCCAGTAGAGCTTATATTAAAGCAAGTCTTCGAATGACAGAAGATGCTATTGCTGATTATAAAAAATGCACTGAACTAGACCCAAGTGACTCTATTGCCTGGAACAATATGGGACTTTTAGAAGATCAATTAGGGTGGAACAAAAAAGCTGAGAAAACATTTCAAAAAGCAGATAGTCTTGATAAAGTTTTAAAAGAAAGTGGCATTTCTGCTCAAAAAGAACCTGAAACAGCTTCAGAAGAGGCGAGTCCACCGCTTACTAAGAACAGAGTAATTAAAAATGTTTTTACAAAAAAAGAAACATTTAAAGAATTCATCAGCTTTGTCAAATCTGGTTTTAAAATCAAGAACGACTAAACAGTATGGAGTCTTTCTTATCAGAAATAGCACAAAAATTACTTACTCAACATTCGGTAAAAGAATTAAAAGATATTGCAATAGTAGTTCCGTCAAGAAGAGCTGGATTGCATTTTAAAACAGAATTAGCAAAGCAAGTTAAAAAGACATTCTGGGCGCCACAGATTCAAAGTTTAGATGACTTTATAATTGACTTACATGAATTAATACCAATTGATCCAATCTCTGTTCATTTTGAACTATTCACTTGCTATTGTGAACTTTTTGAAGAGCCTGGTTCTTTTGATGCTTTTCACAGTTGGTCGAGCCAAGTCCTAAGTGATTTCAACGAAATAGATAGGTATTTACTTCCGAGCGAACTGGTTTTTAAAAACTTAAAAGACATAAAAGAAATTGAAGCTTGGAGCTTTAATGCAGATGAGTTAAGTCCGGGGCAAGAGAAATTTTTAGAGTTTTGGGAGAAATTAGGAGAGTTATACCTTCTATTTAATTCTCGATTAGAAAAGAAAGGTCTAGCTACCAAAGGAAGAATTTACAAAGACACAGCTAATTCTCCTGAAAAATATTTGAAAGACCTTCCGTACAAAAAGATTGTTTTCATAGGGTTTAATGCCCTTTCTAAAAGTGAAGAAGCCATTTTTGCATGGCTAAAAAGTTTGGGAAAAGCAGAAGTTTTTTGGGACATGGACCAATATTACATGAACGATGCTATTCATGAAGCGGGGAACTTTATCCGACAATATAAAAAATGGAATGAAGAGAGTTTTAAAAACATTCCTAACAACGCTATAAAGGAGAAGACGGTAACTATTTACCCTGCTAATACGAACTTAAGTCAAGTTAACATTACAGCACAAATTCTAAATAGTAACCCGCAATTTGGAGATACCAAAAGTGCTGTAATACTTTCCGATGAGCACCTGCTAAAACCTTTTCTAAATGCAATTCCTACTGGAATAGATAAAATGAATATTACCATGGGGTATTCATTTTCTAATACACTTGCCCAGGAATTACTCGATATTATATTCAATATTCAAATTAACTCTAAACGATTTCAGTCGAGCCAAAATAAAAACACAATTTACTTTAAAGACCTTTTTACTTTCCTAGAACATGTGTTGGTTATCAAATATTTTAAGAAGAAAGGGATTGATGCTAATAGTGTTATTCGGCGATTTACTAAAAGTAACTTCTCTTTTATAACCAAAAAAAACTTGGAAGAAGAATTTGGTTCAAATGCAGATTTGTTGGATGTTCTGTTTTACAACATTAATTCTACAATAGAGCAATCCCTAACGCAAATAACTGATTTTTGTGATAACTTAAGGTTGAATCTTATTGACGAGGCCAGCAAAACATTTGAGATTGAAGTGCTATACAAGATCATTACTAATCTCAATAAAATTAAAATCCTCAACAAAGAATACCCTTATATTGAAAATATTGATGGTATTCGAAACCTATTTAACCTCGTCAGCAGAAACGAAAAACTCTCTTTTTATGGGGAACCCTTAGAGGGTCTTCAAATTATGGGATTATTAGAAAGTAGAGCCATAGACTTTGATAATATTATATTGGTTTCTTGCAACGAGAAATTTTTACCTGGAGTTCAAGGTTCAAATTCTTTTATCCCTCATGATTTAAAATTTTATTTGGGACTACCTACTAAACAAGATCGTGAAGCAATTTTTTCTTATTATTTCTACCGACTATTGCATCGGGTAAAAAACATTCATTTCATTTATAATAATGGTCTTCCAAACGGATTGGATAGTAATGAGATAAGTCGCTACTTAATCCAACTAGAAAGTGAATTCCCGCATAGTATTGTTCGAAAAGATTTCAATTTTGAATGGGATAACAAATCAACCCCAAATGAAATAAAAAAGGATGAAGCAACGCTAAACAAAATAGATTTACTTTTCGAAAAAGGGCTTTCTCCTTCCGCTTTAAACACTTATTTATCTTGCCCACTTGACTTCTATTATAAATATGTTTTGCGCATCAACGAAAAGCAAGAAGTAGAAGAAACCATTGAAAATAGCACACAAGGGACAATTATTCATAAAGTTTTAGAAGAGTTATACAAGGAACATTCTCCTACAATAACGGAGTCATCTATAGACGCAATGCTAAAGTCGTATGAAACACTAACCGATAAACTTTACTTAGATCAATTTCCTTCCAAAAGCTATCGTTATGGAAAGAATCTCCTGTATTATAAAATGGCGTTGAAGGAAATAAAACTATTCCTCACACAAGAGAAAAACCAAATTCAAAAAAAGGGACCTATTGAAATTTTAGGTCTAGAAGAAAATTTAGCTACCACTATTGAAATTGAAACATCACAAGGAAAAAAGACAATACTCCTAAAAGGAAATGCAGATAGAATTGATTCTCAAAATGGCCAGATAAGGATAATTGATTATAAATCCGGATTTGTTAAACCTGAAGACGTAAGGGTTACCAGTATAGAACAAGTATTTGACAAACCAAAAGCTGCTCAACTACTCTTTTATGCATTCCTCTACAACAAAGAACACATAAACTCTGGGGCTATTTCGGGAATTGTCTCAATGAGAAACCTGAAACAGAACCTTATCACCTTTTCACTAAAAGAAAAGAAAGGCGAAGAAAAAATACCCGAAGTTGAGCTTTACGATCAATTTGAAGAGATCCTTATTTCCAAGGTACAGGATATTTACAATTCAGATATTTTGTTTTCTCATGATTCAAAAGCTAAATACTGTATGTTATGCGAATAAATATTGGCTTTTCATTCCTGCGAAAGCAGGAATCTTATTCAATCCTAATTAAAGCATTATTGAATAAGATTCCTTGTCTTCGCATTGTTTCGCAAGGAATGATAATTGTATTTTTTCTTACTGGATTAAATACAACTGCTCAAGTAACTGAATCGGGTAATTTTCATTCAAAATTGAACGGACTTATTGTTTCTGCACCAGCATCAGGAAGCGGGTTGTATAGCATTGCCAGTCCTACGGAAAAAGCAACTTGGGAAACTGCCTTGACTAACTTATTTGTGGGTAATTTTTCGACTTGTCATACAGAGTTATCAAGTATTGAATATCAATTAACTGTTTACACAAACACATCACAAGTTCCAAATAAAACATATTACATCCTTGAAAAACAAAATGCAGGAACCAACTATTGGGGCATATATGTTTACAATCCGAATGCATGTAATTCGAATTTAGTAATTCAATCGCCTCATGCTAAATACGACAGTAATACTGGACAAGAAGGTGCGTTGGTATTTACCCATGCGGATGCTTTCTTTTTTATGGTAAATGGAACACATCGCTGTGATCATAGTTCTTTTTCCAGTTGTTCGGGAACAACTAGCTCTTGTGGAACTTCTCAAAATTTTAGAATATCCGATATGTCACACAATGACAATTCTATATTTCAAGTAACGACTTCCTATTTATTAAATCAATCTACCAGTCACTACTTTGTGCAATTACATGGTTTTGGAAAACAACCTACAGATCCATCGGTCATAATGAGTAATGGTACTAGAAATGCACCCGTACAAGATTATATTGGTGCGATTCAACAAAACTTATATGCCATCGACAATAATCTAGATTTCAAAATAGCACATATCGACATTTCTTGGACTCGATTAATCGGGTTTACGAATACGCAAGGAAGATTAATCAATGGAGAGTCTGCTCCGTGTACAAATTCAGCAAGTTCTACTAATGGAAGGTTTATTCACCTAGAACAGGAAAAGCCACTGTTAAGGCAAGATTCTACCAAGTGGGCAATTATGGCAGAAGCCATTAAGTTAAGTTTTGATTGCTCGGTATCGATTGAAGAAAGTCCTGAAAAGTCTATTTCTATTTACCCAAATCCAACAAATGGACTAATAATGATAGATGGAGATTATAAAAGTGCTACTATAATTAATCTCCTAGGTCAAAATGTAAAAAACTTCCCATCCTCTCATAAATTAATTAGCATAAGTAACTTAAAAAGTGGCTCTTACCTCTTAAAAATTGAATTGAAATCAGGAGTTATTATTGTTGAGAAGGTCGTTCTGTACCATTAATCAAGTGACTTAGCTTCCATATACCAATTCTTCTATCCCTCTTCCTGAAAAGTAATCTTTTGTCCATTTTTTTGATTGTTCCCTTCCGTAGGAGAAATACCCTTGTTTATGCATTTTAAAAATCAAAAACTCTTCTTTCTTAGACAGTTTTCCATCGATAAGCATTCCGAATAATAATAATTTAGAAAAACCGCTTTGCGTTAATTTGCTTCCATTTTTTATTCGATTAATAAATTCGGGATCATATTTATGTTCTGGGTCTATTGAAATCGAAAATTTTTCGAGCATCGAAATCGACAGCAAATAGTGGTTATAATGAAAAGTTCTTTTTACAATCGCTATATAGTCCAAAATAAAGTACAACTCGTTTTTAAACTCTTGATTATCTTTTTGCACTTCGAATATTTCTGCTGCTAAATCCTTTGTTACAGGAGCAGCCATTACACGAACTCTTGTCTCATTCATAACGCGATTTGCTGCCCATGAATTCCAAAATGCATAAACGGGGACACCCGCTAAATCAACAAATATTCTCAATGCATATCGACCTAATAACCTACGAACAATCAATTTAAATAGGAAATTAGTCAATGCTGCTTTCATTAAATTTAATGCTGTATAAGTCAATACCTGAAATTTAGACAGACCTTCAAATGGATTTATTCCTAAAGTTGATTGTCCTTTTTGTTTTCTTTCCAATCCAACTGCTACTAATGAATTAACATCCGACTCGTAATGTTTGTCTTTTGGATTTGGATAACTACAAGCTTTTGAAATATTTTTTATTGCTGAAATATTGTACAACGTTAAAAGGGCAATTTCAATTAACACCAAAATCAAACTGTAAAATAAAAAAACAAGTGGAACCGCATAATATTCCTCCATTAATGGTACCCAAACTTGTGTGTCGGGAAACCATTCTGGCCAAATATAATATGGGACGTAAAGAATAATAATTACCAACGCCCCCGTTGAACCTGCTTTTAAAAAAGTAAAAAGCTTTATTTTCTTTAATCTTTCCTGCTCCTCTTTAGTGAGAATATGATGTCGTTCTGAATCGCTATATGATTTTTCGCTTGTCAGTTCTTTATAAACAAAGCGTTCTAATCTATTTTTCTTTTTCGGCTTAGACATCAATAGCTAAGGTACTGAATTCTTTATAAGCAAACAGATTCAAAACTTAAAAAGGGTAAGTCAAATATTACAATTACTGCATAAACCAGATGCTTGTATCTCCAGTTGACCTATTTGGTAATTCGGAATTATAACTGAAGGAAACTCATCAACCTCAACACAAGAAATGACGTTACATTTATCGCATTTGAAATGAACGTGCTGATGCTTGTGCTGATGCATACTACATCCTTCTTCTTTACAAATTGCAAAACTTGACTCCTCTCCATTTATCCTAATTTCATGAATTAGTCCTTTTTCAATGAATGTTTTAATTGTCCTATATAAAGTAATACGGTTATATTTTTTCAGCTTCTTTTCTATCTGAGAGAGCTTAATTGCGTTTTTGTGATGCAACAAAATAGATAGCACCTCTTTTCTAAACGCAGTCTCACTTAGATTTTTAGCTTTTAATAATTTTTCCATTTTACAACAATTTGCAACATTGTTGCAAATAGGTTAGATATTTAATTACTTTTGCAACACTGTTACAAATATATAAAAGTAAATGAAACAAATAATAAGCATATTTTTAATTTTCTTATCACCATTTTTTTACTTTGGACAAGAGTTTAAAGGCGTTATAGAAGATCAGAATACGAGCCAAGCAATCTCAAATGCAAACATTTATATTTTTGAAATTCAGTCAGGTACAATAACCAACGACAATGGAATTTTCGTTTTAAAAAATATACCAAATAAAATTCTGACACTCCAAATTTCACACATCAACTACAAAACAAAAATTGTTGAGATAGATTTTTCAAAAGAAAAAGAAAAAACATTTTTTCTTGAATCAAGCCACTTTAAACTTCAAGAAGTTGTTGCCTCAGTGCCAAGAGGAAAATTGCAAAAAGAAAATGTACTTTATATTGAACACAGAGACATTAAATCATTAAATCAAACTGCACCATTAAATTTAACTGAAGCTATAACAGCAATACCTGGAGTTGAGACTTCTACAACGGGAACAGGAATAGGAAAACCGATAATTAGAGGATTATCAGGAAATCGAATAGTGACATATGCCCAAGGAATAAGGATCGAAAACCAACAATGGGGAGATGAACATGGATTGGGAATTGGGGACGTAGGGATTGAAAGTGTAGAAGTGATAAAAGGCCCTGCATCTTTGCTCTATGGTTCTGACGCCCTAGGTGGGGTCTTATATTTTATTGACGAACGTTTTGCAAAACAACACTATATTGAAAGTTTTGTAAGTAGCCAGTTTCATTCAAATACTCTTGGAACATATAATGACTTTGGATTAAAAATAAATAAAAACAAATTGAAATGGAATGTATTTGGTTCCTATACATCTAATTCAGATTATCAAGTTCCAGATGAAAAAAGAGTTTATAATACAAGATTTGACGAAAAAAACATAAAAACATCATTAGGTTACTCAAATAAAAATTGGGTTTCAAAGATTGGGTACAGTTTTTTGGATAATAGTTTTGGTATAACGGAAGAGGACAGCATTTATTCGAACTCAACTGAAAGAGGAGTTGCACTTCCTTTCCAAACAATCAGTAATCATAATATAAGTTGGGAGAACACGCTGTTTCCAAATAATTCAAAACTGAATTTTATTTTGGGTTATACAGGAAATAACCGTAAGGAATTTGAAGAAAGTTCAGATACAGCCGCGTTAGACATGAATTTACAGAGTTACACCTACAATTTCAAATGGTATGCACCTACGATTAAAGAAAAAGTGAACATTATAGTTGGAACTCAAGGGATGTATCAAAATAATTCTAATAATGGCGAAGAATTAATAATCCCTGATGCATTAACAACTGATATAGGTGCCTTTAGTGTATTCAATTTGTCGCTTAACAAATTGAATGTTTTATCTGGGGTACGTTGGGATTACAGACATATAAATTCAAAAGAGCATTTTGAGGGTCTGAATCCTCAATTTTCTACTTTTAAAACTAACTACACCAGTATTAATTATTCTTTAGGAGGTGTCTATAATATGCAAAATGTAGCATTTAGAATGAATTTTAGTTCTGGCTTCAGAGCTCCAAATACATCTGAATTACTTTCTAACGGAGTACATGAAGGGACTAACCAATACGTACAAGGCAATACAAACCTTCAAAGCGAAAATGCCAATCAAATTGATTTTTCATTCGACTACAAAGGGAAACATTTGAGTTTTTCAGTTAATCCATTTTTTAATAGTGTCAAAAATTATATTTTTCTCTCTCCTACAAATGATACAATTGATGATGCACTGGTTTATGAATATCTACAAACTGAGGCTAACTTGTATGGTGGTGAATTAGGAATTCACTATCACCCACATAAAATGCATTGGTTACATTTGGAAAGCAATTTATCAACTGTTTTTGCGCAAGACAACAACGGACAGCCTTTACCCTTAATTCCTGCAACAAACTTAAACTCAACTATACGAGCAAATTTTTCTCAAGAGGGAAAATTTCAAATTACAGATTTTTTTGTAAATCACATTTACAAATTTGGTCAAAATAGGATAGGCTTATTTGAAACAAATAGCTCAGAGTATCATTTGATTAATGTTGGCGCAAATTTTAAAATCACGACAAAGAATCAACCAATTGAATTAATGGCTGGTGCGAGGAATATCCTAAACACAAAGTATATTGATCATTTGTCAAGATTAAAGCCCATGGGAGTTTTAAATCAAGGCATTAGCTTTTATGCTGGAGTAAAAATAAATTTTGAAAAGAGAATGAATAATACAATCAAACAATTGAATTAAAATAGAGAATATCCTTTCTAACCAACCAAATTAATCCCTGTAAAGCTAGCAGGCGTAATTAACCTTAGTTCTGCTTTTATCTCCTCACTTACATTTAAACCTTCAATAAAGTTAGCAATGGAATTAGCATTGATTCCTTCATTCGTTCTGGTTAACTCTTTTAATGCTTCGTAAGGATTTGGATATGCCTCTCTTCTTAAAACAGTTTGAATTGCCTCCGCAACTACTGCCCAATTCTTTTCTAAATCTTTGGCAATTGCTTCCTCATTCAATAATAATTTACCTAATCCTTTCTTTAAAGAAGCAAAAGCAATCATTGTATGCGCAATTGGAACACCGACATTTCTAAGAACAGTGCTATCAGTTAAATCTCTTTGCAACCTAGAAATTGGTAATTTAGCTGATAAGTGTTCGAAAAAAGCGTTTGCCATCCCTAAATTCCCTTCAGAATTTTCAAAATCTATTGGATTAACTTTATGCGGCATAGCAGAAGAACCTATTTCACCAGCCTTAATTTTTTGTTTAAAATATTCCATAGAAATATACGTCCACATATCTCTATCCAAATCAACAAGGATAGTATTGATACGCTTCATTGCGTCAAATAACGCTGCAAGATTATCATAATGCTCTATCTGCGTAGTCGTTTGAGAACGAGATATTTTCAACTTTTCGCTTAAAAAATTGTTTGCAAAAGTTACCCAATCAATAGATGGATAAGCTACAAAATGAGCGTTAAAATTCCCTGTAGCTCCACCGAATTTAGCTGAATAAGGAATAGACTTCATTTGTTTTAACTGCACATTTAAACGTTCCACAAACACATATATTTCCTTCCCTAAACGGGTTGGAGATGCAGGTTGCCCATGTGTTTTAGCTAACATTGGAATATCTTTCCATTCAGTTGCTAAGCCATTTAACTGCTCAATTATGTCTTCGATCATTGGATAATAAATATCTTCCAATGCATCTTTAATTGAGCGAGGAACAGAGGTATTATTAATATCTTGAGATGTTAATCCGAAATGGATAAATTCTTTACTGTTACCTCCTATACCAATTGCATCTAATTTTTCTTTAATAAAATACTCAACCGCTTTGACATCATGGTTCGTTACTTTTTCAATCTCTTTAATTCTTAAAGCATCTTCGTCCGTAAAGTTTTCGTACAATCCTCTTAATTCAGAAAATAAGTTTTTATCAAAACTTGCTAATTGCGGAAGTGGCAACTCACATAATGCAATAAAATATTCAACCTCAACTAATATTCTATATTTAATCAATGCCGCTTCGGAAAAATAATCTCCTAATTGATTGGTAACTCTTCTGTATCTACCATCAACTGGGCTAATTGCATTTAATGTTGTAAGACTCATCTAACTTGAATTTTAATTTATTCTAAAAATAGGAGTGCAAAAATAGGAATTACAACTTGTCTGCCACAAAGATTTTGTATTTTCAGCCCACTATTTATCAACTAATAACATATTGTTGGTTGAAATTTATGGAATAACCTTAATCGTTGAACCAAAAGAAATGAAAAATGGGTTTTGTTAGAGATTTTAAATTAGGTGTGAATAGCTACATTAACGCTGTAAAGTTTATCAAAAAGCATAAACTTTGGATCTACTTTTTATTCCCAATTATTATTTTTTTTGGGATATACTACTTGGGGTTTACATTTGCAGAACTTAAAAAAGATTACACCGCGGATGAAGATGCTGGGATGATAAAAAAGATTTGGTACTTCTTTGTCTCAGGATTTTTCTTGATGATGTCGTATGTAATTCTCAATTTCACTCGGTATATTCTTATCATATTAATGTCTCCAATACTCTCCACTGTCTCTGAAAAGGTAGAAAAAATAATCACGGGAAATAAATATAAGTTTAATATAAAACAACTAATTAAAGACGTTAAGCGAACAATTAACCTTGCTATTCGAAACGTGTTCTTCGAATTCGGCATTGTTTATGGAATAATGATAATACTATACATTGTTTTTTGGATTGTTCCTGCACCAGATGGAACTGCTAATTTTATTTCTAGTCAAATCGCAATATTAGTAGCATTCTATTATTATGGATTTGGATTTATTGATTTTATGAATGAAAGAAGAAGATTAACAATTAAAGAAAGTGTGAAGTTTGTGAAGAAACATAAAGGATTCGCTATAGCATTGGGATTGGTGTTTACGCTATTCTTCCATTACACAAATGCCTTCTTTCTTGCAATTAAAGATGATGTGTCTAGTACCACATTCATGTTTATCATTGTGCTTTCATCTATTATTATGGCTATTATTCCAATTGTTACCATTGTTGCAGCGACATTAGGTGTTCACGAATTGGTAGATTTAAATAAAAATGCTTTTGCTGTAAAAAAGGAAGTGAAGTCCAATGACAATAAGGATGTTATTGAAAAATAAAAGGAATTAATTAAATCTAAATTAACTATATTTGTTCTTAAGGCAAGAAAATATACAAACCAACAGGAATTTATGAAAAATTTTTTGACAGTCGCATTTGCATTATTACTTACCGCTTCAACTCAAGCTGGTATCACATCGGTTACTGATACTACTAAAAATGTAATTGACAAGGCTAAAATTCAGTATAAATTATCTGAAGGAAAACATAAATATTATGCTCACAATTACCGTGGAGCATTGACTATTTACCGTGAGGTTATTTCAATTGATAAAGGCAATGCAAAAGCACAATACGGAATTGCTGAATGTCAATATTCATTGAAAAAGTTTGACCTAGCGAAAAAGCACATTGACTTAGCAATAGATTTATACAAGAAAGTTGATGCTGAAAAACAAGTTGACAAAGATGTTGATTACCTTTTAGGAAACATTTATTTCAGACTGGGAGAATTAGATTCGGCAAAAGCAAGTTATGAAACTTTTAAAGCTGCTACACCTAACGAAAATAAATTAAAAGATTACGATGTTGAATTATTATTAAAGCAGTGTGATTATGCTAAAACAGCGATTGCAGCTCCAGTAGATGTTAATATTACCAATATTGGAGGTAACATCAATTCATCAGCTCCTGAATTTGCTCCATGTATTTCTTTAGATGGTAAATCCATGGTTTTTACTTCAAGAAGGTCTGACACTAAAGGAGGATTAGTAGATGTTAATTATGACCATATGTATTATTCAGATATTTATATCTCAGATTGGGATGAAGAAGAAAATGCTTGGGGAGAAGCTCAAAACTTATCTGGAAAAGTGAATACGGAATACCATGATGGAGGCCTAAGTTTTTCTCCTTTAGGTGAGTTAATTATATACCGAAACATTACAGATGGAATGTCTGGTGCTACTCGAAGTGGAGATATTTATATTTCTAAAAGAAGTAAATCAGGAAAGTGGGGAACGCCAAAAGAAATCTTATACAAGTATCCAAAAATTGCTAAGAAAATAAACTCAACTTATTTCGAAAGTTCTGCTAGTATGACTGCTGATGGAAAAAAAATCTATTTTGTTTCTGAAAGACCAGGGGGTCAAGGTCAAGCTGACATTTATTATGTAGAAAAAAAAGGAAGAGAATGGTCTGAGCCAATTAATATTGGAGCTGATGTAAATACTAACTCAGATGAAAAGTGTGTATTTATTCATCCAAATGGAGAGATTCTTTTCTTTACTTCAAATGGATTTGAAGAAAGCGTTGGAAGTTATGATGTTTATTATTCTGTAAAAAACGGTGACGCATGGAGTAAACCGAAAAACATGGGATACCCAGTAAATACTGTTAAAGAAGAAAAAACAGTTGCAGTTTCTGCAGACGGAAAAACAGTTTATGTTGGTGCTTACTACGATATTGAGTCAAAAGGAGATGCTGACATTTTCCAAATCGACATTTCTAATCTAGGATTAAACATAACTCCTTATGTAGCTCCAGTTGAGGAAGAGAAGTAATAGGAATTTTTGAATATAAATAAAAAAAGCATCATGAAGTTCATGGTGCTTTTTTATCCCTTTTTAAAAAATTGACCAATCTTCCTAACAGGTTTCATGGTAAGCGTTAATGGGCCTGGCTTTAAATCATTTATTGTCCAAGCCAATCTATCTTCTTTATTGGCTTTTAATCTATTTTTTAATGTAACATTACTTTGACCTCCTACCCTCATCTTTGTAATTACCTTAGGCAAGTATGTTACTGATATTTTGTGTTTATGCAACATCCTTAACATTAACTCATAATCTGCAGCAGATTTTAGTTTGAGATTATAAGTACCATACTTATCGTAGCAAGATTTCTTTATAAAAAATGTAGGATGTGGAGGCATCCAGCCTTTTTTAAACGAACCAGCTTTATATTCTCCGGATTGCCAATAACGATTCACTTTTTCTGTATTCTCTCTATCCACATATACCAAATCTGCGTATATAGAATCGCTATCTCCAATAGCCTTAACAACATCTGAAATAACGGTTTCATTTGCATAAATATCATCAGAGTTTAAAATCCCAATAATATCTCCTGTTGCATTTTGAACGCCTTTATTCATAGCATCATAAATGCCCTTATCTGGTTCAGACACAATGGTTGAAATCGATTCTTTGTACCTTTCTACAATCGATAATGTATCATCCGTAGAACCTCCATCTATAATAATGTATTCAATATTGCAATAATCTTGTCCGACAACCGATTTGATTGTATCCTCAATTGTTTCAGCGCTATTATATGCTATTGTAATTATACTAACTTTCACTAGTCTTTAAATTCTCTTTTTCTAACTTCTACTGCTGGATTCCCTTGGTAAATGGTATAAGATTCTAAAGTACTTACAGCAACCGAATTTACTGATAATATTGAATGAGACTTACAATTTACTCCTGGACAAACTACTGAATGGGCTCCAATCCATACGCCTTCTTCTAAAGTGATGTCTCCAACTATTAAATCAAATTCTACTTTCTTGTAGTTATGGTTTCCACACAGTAACATAGCTCCTTGCGACAAGCACACATTATCGCCAATCTTAACTTCACCTAGGTTATCTATCCAAACTTGTTCGCCAATCCATGTATTTTTTCCAATTTCTAATTTCCAAGGGTACTTAATATTTACATTTGGCTTTATTACTACACCATCACCAACTTTTGCTCCAAACATTTTAAGAAAAAACACTTTCAAACCACTAAATGGGTTCATCCTATTTTGCATTACACAAACATTCACAAAAAACCACATCCCCCTTTTAAATGGATTTCCTGGGTTATACCAGTCATTATTAAATTTACCTAAATTGGTTTTTTGCATGGGGCTAAATTAATTAATTTATTCATTGTGACAGGAATAAATAGAAAATGTCATTTCGAGTAATTTTAGTTTTCACTATGTCTGATTAACCGAAAACCATTTACCCTTTCAGCCTTTTTTGATTAAGTAAAAGCCTAAGCGACTTGAGCGAAACATGTCCTATGCCGGACGGGCACTTCATTTTTTTCCATTGATGAAAAAAACGAAGCAAAAAAAATCTAGGCTTCGCTCATGACCTTCATTTTTCTCCAATGTCGCTAAATTGAAAGAACTCACTGCGTTCAAACAGCTTTCAATTCTCACGCTCCTTGCATGGGAAAAATTGAAGAACAATCACAAGGCCGGAATATAAGTTTTCCTTTCGGCCTTTTTTGAGTAAGTGAAGCATCGAGTGAAAGTTTTAGTAAGACTGAAAAGCTCCGAAGGAGATCATTCAGCCGCACTTAAGCTTTGCGAAGAGGATGATTGAAGATCAAAAGTAGCCGCTTCGTAGTGCTATTTTTTGTTTACTTTTTTGAGCGCTAGTAAAAAAGTAAAAGCCAAGCGGCTAGAGCGAAATTTTAGATTCAATTAAGTAGTGTCACACTGAGCCAGCTTGTGCTGAGCAAAGCCAAAACAAAGTATGTGTATCATTTGACTCCGCTCAGGATGACAACTATACTTCAATGTCATTCTCTTCTAACCAAAAACCAAGTACTACTAGAGGCCATAAACGAGACCATGTTGCTTTCTGATCTCCTTTTAAGAACCTCTCCCACATACTCCATAATTGTTTACTATCCAACAACTTTCTATCAATCAAATTTGTTAGGTTCTGAATACAAAATTCTTTTAATTCATTTTTCATCCATTGCTCCCAAGGAAACGTGAATCCCATTTTAGGTCTGTTGACAATTTCTTTAGGTAATAAATCCCCTAAACTATCAACTAGTAGCTTCTTTGGAGTGTATGGAAACTTATGTTCATCTCCGACACCATAAACATATTCGACTAATTCATGATCTAAAAACGGAACTCTGACTTCTAGTGAATGTGCCATACTCATTTGATCCGTATCTCTTAATAATACGTTTTGCATATAAGTATTCATTTCCATGTAAGAAACCTTACTTAAAAATGGAGATTTAAACCCAGGTGCATTAACATCTATATTATCTATTCCGATTCGGTAAACAGCATTTTCTGGAAGAATACCAATACCCGTTAGCTTAGTAATAAGCTCATCGTTTAGTACTTGTCTATTTATTGGGTAATAAAACGGAAGCTCTAAATATTTTTGAGTAATCGTTTCCACAATTTTATCCGAAGCAATTGTAGGTTTGACAACTTTTAATGCTTTCCCCATTAATTTTCGAATACCAATAGGAAACGAATACACCCATTTTTTATCTAGCAAAGAAACTGCTCTTGGAAAGATGTCATATCCTGCAAACAATTCATCACCTCCTAAACCAGACAATGCCATTGTAACTCCTGCTTCCTTTGTTGCTCTAGACACCACAAATGAATTAGGACCATCACCACTAGGGTGATCCATTCCTGATAATGCAGTTGGTAACTCCTTCAAGAAATCTGCTGGGGTCAATTTTATTTCGGTATGATCCGTATTGTATTTATCTGCTATAATACGGGCATATTTTGCTTCTGAAAATTCTTCTTCAGCAAAAGAAATATTGAACGTTTTAATAGGTTTATCACTTACCTCACTCATCAATGCAACAACAGCACTAGAATCAATACCCCCACTTAAAAACGCACCAAAAGGAACATCGGCCATTAATCGCTTTTTAACAGAATTAATTAATCGCTTTTTAACTTCACTTTTAATTTCTTCGTAAGTCTGGTTATCCGACTTTCTATTTAAATATTGGTTAATATCCCAATAAGGTTCATTTTTATACTCATCCTCACTTACCCAAATAGAATGACCTGGCATAAGCATTTTAACACCATCTATAATCGTGTTTGGTGCATGAACTGTATTGTATCGTAAATAATCTATAAAGGATTCCTTATCAATTTTCTTATCTACAATGGAGCATTCCATCAAACTTCTTATTTCAGATGAAAAAACAATACTACTGTTATTATCAAAATAATAAAGCGGCTTTATTCCTAACCGATCCCTAGCAATAAATAGGGCTCTTTTTGTAATATCCCAAATGGCAAATGCAAACATTCCATTAAACTGATGAACACAATTGGTCCCCCAAGTTTGATATGCTGCTAGCACAACTTCCGTATCAGAATTAGTTCTAAATGGATAATCGGGTAAACTTTCCCTTATTTCTTTGTAGTTATAGATTTCTCCATTAAATACTAGAACGTATTTTTTATCAGAACTATAAAATGGCTGATTAGAAGATTCATCTAAATCAATAATAGCTAATCGATTATGACCTAATGCCACAAACTCATCAATAAAACTACCTGAAGCATCGGGACCACGATGTTTTTGTTTGGAGTTCATCTGCTCCAACTCTTTAAGTGGAGAATTTAGTTTTGATATATTATATATCCCGTTTATTCCGCACATATCAACTACATCTATTTTTCAATCCCAATATTCTTCAAAAAAACAGGGTCTTTAATCATCATTTTAACCCCTTCACGAACAGTTAGTAAAGGTCTGCCCAGAATCTCTCTCATTTTTGAATTATCAGGTTGTCTCCTAGTCATATCCCCTTCTTTCAAAGGTGGGGTATAAACAATCTTGGAAGAAGATTGAGTCTCTTCAATAATCATTTTAGCCAAATCAAGGATAGTAACAACCACCTCTCCTCCAATATTAATCACATCATTGATTTCTAATTCTTTTTCAAGAATTGCAACACAAGTGTCTACGTTATCGTTTACATAGCAGAAAGTTCTAGTTTGAGAGCCATCTCCATAAATAGTAATATCTTCATTTTTTAGTGCCTTCTCTAAAAATCTAGCTACAACAAAATCAATACTTTGATTTGGACCGTAAGTATTAAAAAACCGAAATATTGTAAAATCTAAATCGTACGATTTTTTATAAGACCTAAAAAACGCTTCACCTACATTTTTTACCACTGCATAAGGAACTCTTGAGTTTAAAGGAGTTGTTTCTTCATGTTGTGGCAGCTCCACAGGTTCACCATAAACTTCTGATGAAGACGAATAAAATATTCTTTTCACCGAAGTATTTTTAGCTAAACTCAATACGTTTTTAATCCCATCAATATCCCCTAACACTTGTATTGGATTATCCAATGTTCTTTGAACACCCACAACTGCGGCATAATGAAACACATAATCAAATCTATTAGCTATCATAATTTCAGCCAAATCCTGATGATTATTTACATCACAAAATACAAATGTCCAATTGGAATAATCTGAAGAAGGTAATTTTGATTTACTACCAGTACTTAAATCATCAACAACCACTACATGGTATGCTGGGTTTTGCACCAACTTTCTAGCCAACGCTCCTCCAACATTTCCTGCTCCTCCTGTTATTAATATCTTAATCATTGATTAACTTTATTAATGTATTTGCCCAATTAGTAGGCGTAATTGTCAAAGATAACTCAATGCTTTTCTTTTGCATAGCTAATAGTTCACTTTCTGATAAAGCAATAATTTTTCTAAACGAATCCTTAATTGCATCTTTATCTCCTGCAGGAAAAATAGACCCATTCTTTCCATTTTTGACAAACTTTTCAGAAGCACCAATTTTATCACTACATAACAACGGAAATCCTGCAGCTGCAAATTCATGAAGCGATACGCCCCAGGGCTCTACATGACTAGGCAGAATGTAAACTCCTGTTTTTTCAATGTAACTTAAAAAATCTGAAGGTTGTACGAAACCAAAATGCTTAATCTTCTCATGTTCAACTCTATTATCATATTGATCACCTGTTCCAATGCACCACAACTCCCAATCATTGGGTTGCTCATTTTGTAATTCAATGAAAGCATTCCACATATCAAAAATCCCCTTATGCTCTACATATCTTCCTACATACAAAAATCGTTTTGGAAAACTTAATTCTTTCATTGCTTTCACCTTTTCGTAATATGAGGAAAACAGTTCCACATCAGCTGAATAAAAACCCTCAAAAATTTGGGAAGACTTAAATCCCAATTTTTCCGCAAATTGTCTTTGTGGTTTGCCGGGCACCCAAACATGTGAGAACTTATTCCTAATTAAAAAGGGACTTAGTAAGGCAGCAAGTTTTTGCTTTGCTCCACCTAACCAATGATTATCTAATGCCAAAACGGTTTTCACCTTTCCTTTAAACTGCTTACATACATTTACATAACCTTTATCAATCCATCCAGATGAGATAATAACGTTAGGTTTAATTTTATTCGCTAAATCTAACAAACTTTCATTTGTATAATCACTTCTCTCATAGACAGAAACACCTTCCAAATCAAACTGAAAGGGAGCTTCTTTATTCACCGGCCAACGAACTATGTGAAACTGGACATCGGGGTAAAGTTCCACTGTTTTGTTTATGCAGGTAATTGTGTAGCCTGCAAGTTCGGTGTATAATATGAGGACTTTTTTACTCAAGTTATTCAGGTTCTTTTATCGCTTCGGAATCATTTTCTAATTGAAGCAATTCATTTTTCCGTTTGACGTATTCCTTCTTCGTATAGTAATACATTAACATTATTAAGGGAAACCCATTCAGCATGTAGTTCCCTTGCCGTAATAGGGTCACAAAAATTAATATGAACAATCCCTGACTTACTATCCGATATTCATTCAATTCACTATTCAGGTTTTTCTGTACAAATGACCTGAACAGAATCAATAACACAAAGCCAGCACCCAACAATCCTGTTTCTGAAAGCAAACGGATTAGCATGGAATTCCCATCTTTTGTATTAAATGAAAAATCATACAATACCACTGTGTTCGTTAAAGAGTACTTTTCATAAGCAGACTCATGGGAACCCAGGCCTGTTCCAAAAATTGGATGCTCTTTTAAATTCTCTGTCGCTACATGCATGTTATTATACAAAACAAAACTAGAACTATTGGTGTTTTCAATTCTAAAATCCTCTTCTACCCATAATCCAATAGATGTATCAACTCTTGAACGAAATTCATCAACATTATAATAGGCAGCATACCCCCCTCCAATTGCAACTGCCAATCCAATTAAAATATAACGAATATTTAAAGTATCAGAAGCTAACATAAAGGCAACAACTAGCCCAATTAACCCAGTAGAAGATGACGTTAATATTAAAGCTCCCAATATTATTAGCGATTGCTTTTTATCAATGATAAATGTTTCTTTTCTTAACAAATTATAAATCGCAACATAAACAGCTGGCATCATCACAACAGCTAAACCAGAAGGTTCCGAAATAATTGAATTAACTCTTATCCCCAATATCCCACCAGGAGCCACTCCCCACTTATTCAGTAACCAACTATAATCGTACCCCCAAGTAAAACCAACTATGTAAGATACTTGTTGTACCCATGCAATTACTGCAATCCAAAGACACCATTTAACATACATTTTAAATAATCGCCTTACATTAAAATTGTAATACAGCATTACATATTGATAAAACAGGAGAGTTAATAACAGTCCTCCAAACACTTTTATAAATGAAAATTGATCCGTATTCTCACCCATTACATTAACAACCCCAACTACGAATGGAATCAACATAACTTGAACAACCAATTTTGGGAACCTATATTTCAGTATAAAAAACGGGAGCAGTGATATGAAAATAACATAGTGAAAATATGCCTCAAAAGGTTCTTTAAAAAAGACAAACGCTGAAGTAAAAAGTGATAAAAAAATAACTTTTTCAATTCTTACCGAAACCGGTGCATATCTATATTTTTCCGCTTTTAACAATTGTAAATTTCGATTTTAACTTTAAAAAGGGCTTCTCAAAATATTGATAAGACAACCATGCAACTAATATACTCAACCCTACCGAACAAAAATAAATTAATATATTCTCCATCACTCCAATTTCATCATGTATTTGTGCTACCATTTGAATTACAAACACGACAATCATCATATGATACATATATAATCCATATGAAATCTTTCCAAGAAAATTGAATACTTTATTTTCCAATATTATCAATCCTTTCTTTTTTGTTGACACATTTAATATGATTACAATAAACATTACTGAATACGGCAAATGAATAGCGTCATTCAATTTTTCTGGAGATAAATAATTCATCAAAGGCAATGAAATCAAAGCTATAAAAAACATAAATGGATGATAAATAATCGACAATATTTTAATTGAATTTGATTTTACCCAATAGGCTCCAAGCGCACCTATTATCATGCATTCAAACTTACTCATCGCAATAAATTTCTTTATTGCCAACATATTTTCAGTTGACGGGATAACACCCTTACTCAACAAAAAGACAAACAAAACTTTGACTCCCAATACAATTACAATTAAGAGAATCAATAAACGCAATAGGTTCTTGGCTCTTTTAAATAACACTGGCCAGATTAAATAAAATTGTTCCTCAACTCCAATGGACCACAGCTGTCCTGCATGAGCAACTGCAGGATTTAACGCTAAGGCCAAGTTTGGAAGCATTAAAAGAAATAAAACCAAATTAATTGTAAAATTTGAATGATAAAATTGCTGTAGCCAAGGGACCTGCATCATTTCGAAATTCGGCAGGATAAAGAATGCTAATAGTGTTATTAAATAATAAAGCGGCCAAATCCTCAATAATCGTCTTACATAAAAGGCTTTTATATTAATTGTTTCAGTTTTTTCTCTTTCATGAATTAACAAGAATGTGATTAAAAAACCACTCAATACAAAAAAGAAATAAACCCCTAGACCACCTAGGTTAAATTGCTCTAGATATTCCCAAGAATTTGGAAACCCCAACTGTAATTTTAATAACTCAACATGCGTAACAATAACCAAAAAAGCAGCAAAAAAACGCAAGGCATTTAACCCTGGTAAATAAACGCTATCTTGATTTTTATCAGTCATTAATCACCTTGTTTATCTTACCTATTACTTGTTCTGCAATACGCTCCCACTTAAACTCATTTGAGACCAACTCTAATGAGTTTGATTTCATTTCCAGTAATTTTGAAGAATTTATTATAGCCAATTTCAAAATTGCTGCTTTCAATTCTTCTTTGTCAATTTCCTTCAATAAGACCCCAACGTTTTCACTTACCAATAAACGAACAGCACCTACATCTGTTGCAATCACAGCCATTCCTCTTGCCATACCTTCTAAAATGACGTTAGGCATACCTTCTGAGTGGCTTGGACAAACTAACACATCACCAGTATCTAGTAATCCGGTTAGCTTCGTTTTATCTTGAATAACTCCATGATAAACTATCTTTTCATTTTTTATTTGCTTATCCAGTGGTATTGGACCAATAAAATGAAATTCAATTTCATTGTTTACAATAATTTTTTCTAAAACAGCATTGAGCTCTTCCACCCCTTTTCTACGCTCATAACGACCTAAGAAAACAAACTTAACAGGACTATTCACATCAAGATTGGTTTGACGTATCCATTCATTGTCTATTCCTGAAGGAATACTAATTATCTTTTCATCCCTCACTCCTAAGCTCTTTATAAGGTCCGTAATTTTCGCACCATAAGAAAAAACGAAATCAGCATTAACAGTATTCCACTTAACTGGTTTTCGTAAGAACAAGCGTTCAATTTTGGCTCGAAACGAAGGTGGTTTCTGAAACATTTCATATCCATGAAATTTTATACCAATAGGAGGCATTTCCACTCCTTTAGACTTCATATGCAATAATTTCCACGCAGAAAACCCTTTTGCATAAATAAAATCAAAAGTATCCAAATCATCTTTCACCATTTCAAATACCATTTCAGAATAACGATATGATTCTTTTAAGTAATGACCTGGAGCCTTTCCCATTTCAGGAAATTTCAATCCAATAATTTTTGATAGCTTTTGATTACCTGAAAACAAGTTTTCATTTATATCGTCATCCGATGGTAAGTCATTTCCTTGTGCTACACAATGAACCAAAGTCACCTCGACGTCAGCCAAGGTTAAATACTTAGCTAGGTTCGCAGAATGTTTCTGCATGCCTCCCAATACAAAAGGAGTAATTCCATCGGTTATTAATAATAGCTTCACTTTTTCACTGATTTTCTGTCTGCAAAATATTTATCCCTAATTTTCAAAAACGGGTCTTCATAAAATTTAAATAAAATAGATGCAATTCCATAAGTAATACTAACTGCTAATATAAAACTAATACTAGTTACTAACTTAAAGGGATTTTCATTTATTACATATTCAAAAACCAATGGATGAACTAAATATATAGCATAGGTAAACAAACTTGTATAAGTAACAAAATTGTAAAATGATTTTCGCATTAATGTATGGCTTGAAAAGGACGACTTCGAATCTACAAACGGTAATATAAATGCTATAATCATTGGAAACACACTAAAACCAATTGTACGTGGAAAAATATATCCATCAACCCCAATGCTCGTACCTGAAAGATAACGAATAAAAGCTATATAGCCTATGAAACCTAAAACGCCTATCACAAATACTGGAATTCTAGACAACTTCATATAAACATGATTTAAATTCATTTTTACATAAGCCAATAAAACTCCCCAAAACAAAGAATCTAACCTGAAAATCACATTACCATTAACTCCTCCATACGGAACATCAAACTTGCTCACATAAATGAATCGGATTATATTTTCAAACAAAATGAATAAAGCGAACAACGCCACAACTGTTTTAATTTTTTTTCGTGACAATTTAAAAGCTACAAATAAGAAAATAGGGATTGTAATATAAAACCATTCTTCTATTACTAAACTCCAGGTAACCTCATAGAATTCAATACCATAAAAATTATTTTGCAGAAAAAAGATGTAGTAGATAATATTCCCACCTACATCATTTTCAAAGAAAAAAAACTTTACTGCTAGCATCAGATAATACAGTGGCAATATTCGAAACCATCGTCGTACCCAAAAGTTAGCAATGCTTTTAAAACTATTCTCACGTTGTAAATTTCTAATTAGAATTTGACCTATTAAAAAACCACTAAGCACAAAAAAAACTTCAACCCCTGCTCCACCAATTTTAAGACCTTCCAATCCATCAACAATTGAAATTCCACCATGCTGAAATAACACAAGCCAAATTGACACTGCACGGAGCATATCTAACCCGAAATTTCTTTGTGATAGTTTCAAAATATAGTTTTTTATTATTGCTTCTGTAACAATATACAAGTCGCAGAATACTTCTTTTTCCTATTGAAATAATCTTTAATCATATATTTCCATTCAGAATATTTATAAAATGGCATTGACCATCTTGCTATCATGATTAAATGATATTTTTTATTTGCTTTCAGCGCACTTATATAATCGTCTGTAGATTTCACTATTTCCGAATCTATACAATTGGTTCCCGGAAACATATTATGAACCTCTTCAACACTTGGACGAAGCATTGTATCAATGGGGTCCTTATGATAAGGGAATTGGTAAGGTAATGTAACTATTAATTTACCACCACTTGGTAATACCTCCAGAATTGAATTGCATATTATTTCAGGTTTAGCTAAATGTTCTAACAAATTAGAACAGAGAACACTTTTAATTGATAATGATTTAAGTTCTTCTCTAAATGACTCATCATTTAAATCGCCTACCAAATCAACTCCATCCGCATCCTTAATGTCAGCATGAAAAACTTTCTTCTCCTCTTTCTCAAGAGGTAAAAACACATTTCTATGAATCTCTGGTTGTGTTACTTTTCGAAATTCCTCCGTAGAACTCCCAACATTTAACAACGGATAGTCTTCTACATAAAAATGTTTTTTTAACGCATCTTTAATCCATATTGATTCTTCTTTCAACATACTAAATACATTTATTCAATAGTTCTTGATATTTACTATTGATTATATTTTCATTCTTTGAAAAAAACTTTGTTGCAAGTTTTCTATTAAGAGTTTTATCTTGTTCTTCTAATTTATCTATTTGATCACCCACCTCAGCATCTATAAACCCACAACTATTTTCCTTAACAAAAGAATTATAATCTCCGATTTTTTCACTAATAATAACCTTCAATCCAGCCAATAAATATTCCGCAAATTTTACAGGCGACGCAACTTCGTTTGTTATAGTATTTTCTCTTATTATCAAACCATAATCACCTAATGACATCATCGGCATTACTTCATCTTCTGAACACCACTTACAAACCACTCTACCTGGAAATTCCTCAATCAAGCTTATTACCTCTTCAGTTTCCTTTGTCAACAGTAACACCTTTATCAACCGGTCTTTCACTAATTGTTTTTTGATAAAGTTAAACATTTTACCAAATGATTGCCAACCAGAAATAGAACCGCAATAAACCAAAACCACATCATCATTTTCAAACCCGACAGAGGCCCGATTAAATTTATCATTTGTCAAACCTTCATGATTACGGCTTAATGTACATGGAATGATAATATGCTCTTTTTGAGAGTAACCGAACGACTTATTCCAATACTCAACCAACTTATTAGATACTGCTATTCTATAATCTACACCATTAACAGCATCTTTTTCTGCTTGTTTTAGTTTTTTCTCTAACAATTCGTCTGCAAGCATATTATACTCTACATATTGCTCATATTCAGCTCCCCGTCCATCCAGAATAACGTTCTTTACAATCGACTTCTTTTTTAACATTAAACCTAAGTTTGCTGGCAAACTATTTCGGCAAATGATAGTGTTGTATTTTTTAAATTTTGTAAAAAGGAATAATAATATAATATTAAACTTCCAATTCTTTAATTTAGGGAACATCGGAAGTACTAATGAGTTTTGATAGACTATTTTAATCTTTCTTTTTTCAGCTCGGTACTCACGTAAAGAAACAAATGAAATTAATTTAACCTGTTCTCCACTCTGTTCAGAGAGTAAATTACAAACATCTACAACTTGTCCCGAAAATATTCCTGAACACTTATCTCCTAATGTCAAGTATACTATCAAACCCTAAATAATGTCTAAAATTCGTTCTGTAGCCTTTCCATCCCATAAATCAGGAATAGCTCCAATCTTGTAATTACCACTTTCAATGTCTTTCAAGTACATCTCGACCGACTCCGCACTGATTGGCACCAATGTATTAGTACCTTTAGTAATTGTAATAGGTCTTTCCGTATTTTCTCTTAAAGTTAAACAAGGAACTTGCCTATAGGTCGTTTCCTCCTGAATCCCACCACTATCTGTCAAAACGGCTTTAGCGTATTTAATCAGTTTTTGAAATTCGAAATAACCAATTGGTTCTGTAAGAACTAACTCTTTCATATTCTCCAACTCAGCCAACAACCCAAAATCGCCTAGCTTATTTCGAGTTCTAGGATGTAATGGTAATACCATTTTTCCAAATTTAGCAACAGCTTTTATTATTTCAATCAAAACCAATAATTCATCCTTGCTATCCACATTAGATGGACGGTGGAATGTCAATAAGTGGTAATTACTTTTTTCTACGCCATACCTTTCCAACACATCACTTGCTTCAATTTGCGACTCGAAATGAACCAAGGTATCTATCATAGTGTTGCCAACATATTCAATATTAGCAGCAATATTTTCTTTTTCTAAATTTTCTTTTCCAGAAGGTTCAGTAACAAAACAAATATCCGCAAGATTATCTGTTATTATTCGATTATGTTCCTCTGGCATTTTCTTGTCATACGAGCGCAAGCCACTTTCTAAATGCCCTAACTTAACCCCTAATTTATTAGCAGCAATAGCCCCTGCCATTGTAGAATTAACATCTCCAGGAACAATAAATAAATCGGGTTTACCTTTTTCATTAAACAATTCCTCAAGCTTCAATATTATATTTGCGATTTGTGAATTAGGCGTCTGCCCACCAACATTTAAAAAATAATCAGGTTGTAAACCAAACTGTGTAAAAAATACATCAGCCATATTTGCATCAAAATGTTGACCAGTATGAATAATTTTAATGTCCATACCTTTTGCTTCACCTAACTCTTTAAACCTGGTAACTTTAATAAAGTTCGGACGAGTTCCTATTAGGATGTAGATTATTTTATTTGGTTTGATCATTGTATATTTTTTCTAAAGTTTCCATATGTTTTTCAAAACTAAAAACATCTATAATTTTCTGCCTGTTTTGTTGACAATAATCCCATTTTAAAACATTTTTCATTGCCTTAAAAAAACCATCAACATCTTTTTCTTGAACCAAATATCCATTTACATTATTCTCTACAATATGTGGAATACCTCCATGATAAGTAGACAAAATAGGTAGTTCGCAGCTCATAATGTCCAGCAAGACATTCGGCAACCCTTCTACATCTCCATTACTTGAAGTAACACTGTGATGAACAAAACAATTACTTTCACTCGCTAATTTACGTAATTCACCTGGAGAAACAACTCCTTGAAGCTCCACATAGTCACCTAGGCTTAACTCTGAAATTTTATTTTCTATTTTATTTTTTAAAGGCCCAAAGCCAGCAATGATAAACTTTAACTTTAATGAAGGCTGGTTGTCAACAAGTTTCTTAAAACTTTCAAGTGCATATACATGTCCTTTTTTTTCTCTAAAGGAAGCTATTTGTAAAAACGTAAAATCACTTGAATTATTTATTTGGGGATTTCTTTTAAAGAAATTAACATCAATACCACTATACAAGACCGTAGCCTTATTTATTGGATTAATTATAGTATTTATATTGTTTACCAAATTTTGAGAAACGGCTACACTTCTTACATTTTTCAACATGAACCTTTGATAAGCGCGAACAACTGCTTTATTTTTTAGTCGTTCTGACGCATCAAAACCATAAAAAGAAACAACCATTGGGATTTCTTTATTTTTCTTCGAAAGATTTGCTGCTAAAACTAAAAAACTTGTACCAAAATGACAGTGAATTACCTCAGGTGCAAACTCATCAATTGTAGCATTTATGTTCTTTTTAAACTTGTAATTAGTCAACCAATATAGAGCACTTGACTTCTCCAACCACCATCTTATTTTATTAAAAACTCGATTAAATTTATACGGTATCACTTCAATATCGTTGAGTTCAAACTTATCGCTATTGATCCGTTCATTACAAATTAATTTCAGCGTATGTTTTTTATCAACCTCTTTTACTTCGTTCGTAATAAAAGTTACCGTGTTGGATGCATATGACTCTGTAAAGGCTAAAATTTTCACGTAATCATTCTTTTGGAGTAATATTTCTTTAAAACTTCATTCAAGTATGTCTCTCCATTACAAAGATTTTCAATACCATACTTGACAAAAATATCATCTAATTCTAATGTATAATCCCCCCCTTGATTTGACAAAATCATTTTTTTCGCCGTTTTACCCAGGTGATTTTCAAAACAACGTACAATAGTATGTACTGAAATTTTTTCTGAAACAATAAGATTTACTGTCTTGCTTAAAGTGGTTTCATTTTGAATAACTTTATCTAAATAAAAAAAGATATCATCAACATCGATTAAATATCTTTTTGCATTCTCCTGTATATCAATCTTCACCTCACCATTTACACAGTTAAAAATATAATTCATCAATGTATTTGAGTTTTCAGTATGCCCCACCACATTAGGAAGGCGAACAATTAAGTGGTTTTTAAAATTTGCTCTTATTATACCTTCAATTTCAAGTTTATGTTCAGTGTATTTAGAATTTTTAATAAAGGGATCATTAATACTACTGGTACTGAAATAAACAAATAACCCTGATGATTGAATAAACGATTTTACAAGATTTTGTTCTCGTTGAAATTGAGCTGCATCATCACATTTTGAATTTGAAACGCCCGAAGCGAAAATAATCACATCATCCTTGTTACTATAACTAGTAAACGCTTTTGCCAATAATCCAGATCCAACAACCATATTGCTTGCAATGTACTAATAAGTCTATAAAAACTTATTATCAATTGTAAACCATCTATCCGGTATTATTCCTTCAGGGCTAAAATCATTAGAAATTGCCCATTTACCAGGAGCTATGACAACACTTTTCTCTGACTCTCCAAGCCAAGCTCCCCACCAACTAAAAGTACTATTCGAAATTATAGCATGATCACAAAGATGCAATAACCAAAGATCTGATAAGTAACCGTTTTTACTTTTTTCCTGCTCAACATAAACAATGTTTTCATCAAGAGATTCAAAGTTAGCCTTACACCATTCTATGTCATCAGAAATAACATAAAACACTATTTCAGTATTAAGTAATTTTCGTTTCATGAGTGCCATAGACTTTTTATAATAGTCAATCGATAATGCGCCTAACTTTTTTGAATAAATTGGATGAGTAACATAATCTCCTCTTCTAACTTGAATTGAAACAGAAGTGCTAGCTTTCATGTTTTTCGAAATGGAAAGAGAATATGAGTTAGGTTTAAAATCATTAAAGTTGAAAATACCTTTTATCAAGTCAGCATTTTTAATAAAAAACAACTCACTCTGCCACCTTCCTACTATGCATAAATTACTTCCTTCTGGGTTAATTAAATCTTCGGTAATTCCATTATTTTTCTGAAGTAATAATTTGTCATTCGAAAAAAATGATTTTAGTTTGAAAACGATTCGATCGATAATCGTTGGGGAAGATTTACCATTAAACTTTTCTACTTCTTTTATTGAAGCAATGTCTTCTATCTTTTGGATATTAAAAACATCTAGGTCAAAATGTCGAATCACTAAATTTTCAACATCTCCCTCTCCTAGCAAAGAAGTATCTATCTTTAACTCAACACCTTTTTCAATAGATATATGTTTGGCAAAGGCATACTGGAACATTTGATTTCCAAGCCCCCCCATTAGCCTTACCAAAATCATACTACTTCTTTTGAGCGATTACATGAATTCCGAAATTCAGCACCTCTTTAGATTTATCTCCTTTTTTAGTTGCCCGCTTTAAAAACCCTAAGAATAATTTTTGTCCTATTTTTTCTCTAAAAGACATTTCAACGTTTGCGTATTTTTTTGCCATTTCCTGTGCATACAAAACTTCCTGTGCAACGTATTCAAAATAATTTCCATTTGGTGTCATTTCCACTATTTCACATCCAAACTCTTCCAACCATTTTTCATAAAAATAGGTATTAAATCCGTTGTAAAAATGATAAGGCGCAAAATGTGTTAATGAACAAAAAGGAGCGGTAATAATCAATTTGCCTCCTGGTTTTAACACCCTTACCATTTCTCGAGTAGCATCAACAGGATGTGGAATATGTTCGAAAACCTCGCTACAAAACACGTTATCAAAACTATTATCTTCTATTGGCATCTCTGCAATATCTGAAACAATATCTAGCTTCGAATTATCCCAAGAATCCGTCTGAATTCCAACTCCATCACCGGTTCCATCATATTGCCCAAAATCTTGGCTCGTATATTTTAGATGTTCACAGAACACTTTATTCTTTAGCTCTCCAGCTCCAGCATCTAAAATAGACTCCCCTTTAGGAAGGTTTGTAAGTGTTTTTTCAATCCAGTTAGCTCTTGTTTTACGGTTATCCATACCAACACCAACATAATCACCAAACAACATGTTTTTTAACCCCATAATAGTTTTACTGTTTATATTAGAATAACAAATATAACATCAATTTGCTTACCCACTAATTACATTTATACGAATAGTCTTATTTCCTTATTTTCACAATGAAATACTTAAGCGTCAACTTATATAATTCCAATTTAAAAATGTACCCCGGTTTATACTTAACAGATCCACCAATTATTTTTAATAATAATCCAAATGAAAGCTCTTTTAAGTGACATTGTAAAATAAGGTTATAATAATTGAAGAGCCTACGGTTCTGAATCTCTTTCCTCAATTTCAACTGGACCTTTTTCAACGAAAATAAATTTTTATAGACATCAATGTACAATAAAAACTTCTCCAAACTCGGACTTGATGTAGAATCAGATGAGTAATGATATAACGTTGTAATAACGGGTGCTTCAATCAAAGGAAAGTCAGCAACTATCCTAACCCACATGTGGTAATCTTGTGCAACAGGTATGCTTGGGTCAAATTTAATTTTTTCTAAAATTTCACGATGACAACATACACAATGCATTACTAAAAGAATAGTCATTACATGATCCAAATCTGTATCCTTATCTGGTTTAGTAATTATAGGCTGATCCTTAAATACTCCTGAGGAAATCTCTTGATTTGTAAATGTTCTGTAGAGCGCTACTTTTTTATCATTATCAAGAATTAAATCGTACATCGTTTGAAGATGATTTTCGTAATAAACATCATCATCATCTAAAAAACAAATAAATTCTCCTTTCGAATTCTCTATTCCTTTATTCCGTGCATAATTTGCACCTTTTTTAGTTTCGTGTAGGATTGTAATTCTATTGTCTTGAATCGGAAAAACAACTTCCTCATCAGCATTATTTACTATTACTATTTCAAAATCAGTAAAACTCTGATTCAATACAGACTCTACAGCTCTTTTAAGTCTATCAGGCCTTTTGAATGTAGGCATTACTATAGAGAAAAAAGGCTTCATTCTTATATTCTATTTAGAAATGATTTTTCCCATAAATGAGGAATTACTAGCATCCACAGTTTCTTTGCATCCAAATAACTTCCATTACCTGCATTAATTTTATTAAAAACCAATTTCGCCTGTAAACTATCAACTAAATTAGACTGTTCAAAAGCCTGTGAATTGATAATATCTGAAAAATATTCATTCCATGGGCCTTGAACATATTCTAAGATGGGGGTCTGCAACCCTATTTTTTGTTTACGCCAAACAATCTCTTTCGGCATAAAATCTTGTAACGCATCTCTGATAATATATTTAGTATAGCCATTTTTTAATTTACTCTCCCAGGGAATCGAAAAAGCATAACTAATTAAACGGTGATCCATAAAAGGCATTCTGATTTCCACACTATTCATCATAGCATATCGTTCATAATTCCTTAATAAGGTTGGCAATATTGATTGATGAAAAAGTAAATATAAATTGTAATTAAAATTTCCAATTTTATCCATTGGACCGTCGTTAATCATTCGACCAATCAATGGAGTTCCTTTTATTAAATTTCTAGCAATCGTTTTCTTTCTTTTCAAGAGGTAGTTCATATACAATTTGAAATCACTGTCTGAATCCGAAGTTCCCAAGCCCTTTGGATGCAACTCTCTATATGTAGCAAGCGTATTTCTTATTTTCGACGGGCTCAATGTATCTAAAAATGTTTCAAATGTGGAATGCCCATACCCTGAGAAAGCTTCATCTACACCATGTCCATCAATTGAGACCCGAACACCATCTTTATTTATCGCATTGTAAATTTTAGACATTGGGATTGGGCTTGTTGCATCTATTTCTTCAAAATAATACAAGTAATCAGAAAGTTTTTCCAAACCTTCTACTGGGTCAATTGGTAAATAATTTGCATTTATCCCCAGGTGGTTCACCACTTTTTCTGCATGCTGTTTTTCATCCAAAAAAGACCCTGGAAAACAAGCAACATAGGCATGCTGCCAATCTTTTGCTGTTTTTTCACCTTTTAAATTATTCTCTATGTGTGCCATTGTACAAATCACTGCACTCGAGTCCAAGCCTCCACTCAATGCGGTTCCAATAGGCACATCAGATCGCATTCGAATTTTACAAGCATCAATAAATATTTCTCTAAACTCTTCTACTTGTTGATCGTAAGACTTTGGAACTTCAACCAAATTGTCCAGTGTATCCCAGTACTTAGTCAATGTTAATTTTTTACTTCCTAAAGAGTACCTACCATAAAAACCTGCAGGAAATCTTTTTATTCCTTCAATTAAACACTTATCCGTCGCTTCATACGTAAAATGATTTTCTACCATCCACTGGAAATTTGAATTAGGCTTAACCTCCCTCATAAAAGGAGAAATAGCCTTCATCTCAGAACCAAAAATAAATTTATCACCCTCCTGATAATAGAATAAAGGTTTTTTACCAAATCTATCTCGAGAAAAGAAAATGGTTTTATCCTCCTTGTTAAAAATTGCAAAAGCCCACATACCATTGAATTTTTGCAAACAACCTTCACCCCACTCAATATAACTTGCCAATAATACTTCTGTATCAGATTCCGTAGAAAATTGATGACCTATCTCGATGAGCTCTTTTTTTAACTCTAAATAATTATAAATCTCTCCATTAAAAGTTAAAACATACTTCCCTTTTTCAAAAGGTTGTTTACCTCCATCAGATAAGTCAATAATTGATAATCTTCTGTGCCCAAAAATTATTCCTTCTTCTTCATTTTCCCACACCCCAAAACCATCAGGCCCTCTATGCTCTAACCTAGCTAAAGTGTTTATGAATTTATCTCGATCAACTTTACTTCCTATTGACCCTAATATTCCGCACATTAATTATTGAATTAATTTCTGCTAAGTTAAAAATTGGTTTCTAATTGTATTCGTTATCAATGTATAAAATTACTAAATGATAGTATACCAAGATGAAAAGCTTTCAAATGACAAAAGATTCCTAAAAGGATACTAAATTTTTGCTTTGACAATGTAATCCTACTACTTTAGCAAACACAATTTTAATAATTATGATTATAGAAAATAAAAAAGTCTTAATCACCGGAGGAGCAGGTTTTATCGGCTCAAATCTTTGTGACAAATTAATAAACCAAGACAATGTGGTCGTATGTTTAGACAATTTTATCACAGGTAAAAAAGAAAACATTGAGCATTTGCTTTCTAACGATAATTTTATTTTAATTGAAGGAGATATTCGTAATACAGATGACTGTAAAAAAGCAGTGGAAGGTGTTGATATTATACTTCATCAAGCTGCACTTGGATCTGTCCCAAGATCTATCGAAAATCCACTTACAACTAATGACATTAACATCACAGGATTTTTAAATATTATGACCGCTGCAAAAGACGCTGGAGTAAAACGTTTTGTCTACGCAGCAAGCTCTTCTACCTATGGAGACTCAATGGAGCTACCAAAAGTTGAAGAAAATATAGGTATGCCTTTATCTCCTTATGCGGTAACCAAATACGTTAATGAATTGTATGCGCATGTATATGGTGCTCTCTATGGCATGGAGACTATCGGCTTAAGGTATTTTAATGTATATGGAAGAAGACAAGATCCTAATGGAGCATATGCTGCTGCCATCCCTAAATTTGTAAGTGCATACATTCAATATAAATCACCAATCATACATGGAGATGGTACTCAAACACGTGATTTCACATATATCGACAATGTAATTCAAGCGAACGAACTAGCAGGTACTACAACAAATGTCGACGCGTACAATAAAGTTTATAACATTGCTTGTGGTGACGAAATCATTTTAAATGATTTGTTAGATAAGTTGAGAGAACTACTATCCACTTTTGACCCTAAAATAAGTTCTACTAAACCAGTGCATGGACCAGAAAGAATAGGTGATGTAAGATACTCTTTGGCTTCTATTGAAAAAGCGAAAAGATACCTGGGCTACAAACCCACACATGATATCAACAAAGGATTAGAGGAGGCTATTGACTGGTACTGGAAAAGTTTAAACTAATCTTTCAATAAACTATCACAAACTAGGTGGCTAAATTTTTCTGCACCTTTTTTATTAAAATGATGGGAGTCGTAATATTGATCTCCAGTGAAGGTCTGATTCCCATTAAAATTGTGATAACGCAAATTCTTAAGCGTCGCAATACTATCGAGAAAATCGTTTTGACCTAAATCTTTTGTTCGAGCATACGCATCTGGGTGCATTGGCTGCGTAATTAATATCAATTCGATGTTTTTTTCATTTAAAAGATGGATGATCTTTTCAAAATATTTTAATTGCAGAATCACTAACTCTTTTTGTTCAATTTCATTCTTTTCAACTTTAGAAAATTTATAGTACGATGCTGGCAAATCAGTTTCAACATACCCCTTATGCGAATATATTGAGTTTTCTTGCTTATCAGCATTAACCCCTGGGTTCTCCAAAAACAAATTTAAATTATGATTAAACCGGTAGGCAGGAAACAACATTTCAATGTTTTTATTTACAGAAAGACTAGCTTTAACTTCCCATTTCACCTCTTGGCTTTTTAAGTAATCATAATTATACATTAAATCAACAAAAGCTTCATTCTCATCTACTTGAAATGTCCCGTTGAAAACTTCAAAAACAACAATTTTAGGCGATTGAAATTCTAACGCTTCTTTCAACACGAAATAAGAGGTGAATATGGATTGTGAACTACTACCTAAATTAAAGGAATTAACTCCTAACCTTTCATCAAATATTTTTGGAACAAAACTTCTGTAACAATGAGAAGACCCTAGAAAAACAACATCAAGAGAATTCTCTGGATAAGCGTGAAATTCTTGCCATCTTAACTGAGGATGGAAAATCAGTTTTTTTTCACGCTGGTTTTCCAACATCCACCCTATTCCAGTAATTATTACTAGAAAGAGTAGAGAATAAATCGCTATTTTGGATACAAATGCTTTCACTTAAAATTGAAAATATATAAAACTTGCTGCTGTTTTTGGGGCCATTAAAACAATGAACACTGCTAAAGAAATATAAATTGTACCTCTTACAATCCTATTAGGTATTGTCTTGTCAATTTGTAATCCATGTTTTTTAGATCTATGAAACCATTCAAACACAATCAGTACTAAGATAAAAACATTGACACTTTTGGTTAAAAAAAGTAACGGTTGTCCAGGATTTTCAAATACTCGCTGCCCCATTCCAGCAATATAATCTATTGCATGCGCAATGTTCTCAGCTCTAAAAAAGATCCAAGCAAAACAAACCAATCCAAACGTTAAGAGAATTTGACGAATCTCTTTAAAAGATGCAAAAACTTTGTTTTCTGCTGGAATATCCACAAAATTTCGATTCTTTCCTGCAAGCAACAATGGTAAAAAATAGATTGCATTAATTGCACCCCATATAATAAACGTCCAATTGGCTCCATGCCAAAACCCACTCACCAAAAATATTATCATAGTGTTTCGAATTTTCCTTGAACTTCCTCCCCTACTTCCTCCTAAAGGTATATACAGGTAATCTCTAAACCACGTTGACAGGGAAATGTGCCAACGACGCCAAAACTCTCCAATATTCCGTGAAAAATAAGGGAAAGAGAAGTTTTGCATCAAATCAAATCCAAACAATCGCGATGTTCCTATAGCGATATCGGAATAACCTGAAAAATCGCAGTAAATCTGTATTGCGAAATAAAACGCTCCTAAAGCCAAAACAGGACCGTTCATTATCTCGTAATTCTCGAAAATATCATTTGCTAAAATGGCACAATTGTCAGCTATCACCACTTTTTTAAACAACCCCCAAAGTATTTGACGCATTCCGTCTGATGCAAGCTTGTAGTCAAATTTTCTAGCTTTATGAAATTGAGGTAATAAATGAGATGCACGCTCAATAGGACCTGCTACTAATTGAGGAAAAAAACTAACAAACGTAAAAAAGGAAATAATATCCTTCGTCGGTTCCATTTTCCTTTTGTAAACATCTATAGAATAGCTCAAAGTTTGAAAAGTATAAAAGCTAATACCTACTGGCAGTATAATATTGAGTCGACTTACAGAAAACTCCATACCAAACCATTTGAAAGCATCTATAAAACTATCCAAAAAGAAGTTATAGTATTTGAAAACTCCGAGAATCCCTAAATTAACAACAATACTGGTCCATAGTAATAGTTTTCTTTTTCTTTCATTACTAGATAAGAGTCCTATTCCAATTGTGTAATCCACTATTGAACTGAAAAATATTAAGGAAAGAAATCGCCAATCCCACCAGCCATAAAAAATGTAACTTGCTACTAATAGTAGTATGTTTTGAGATTGTCTACTCTTTTTAAAAAGCCAATAGAACAAAAACACTAATGGCAAGAACAAGGCAAACTCTATTGAATTAAATAGCATTTCAAATCACCTATTTAATTCGTAACAATTCATCATACTTGCTTACCAAATTCTTGTAGGTATAGTCTGTTTGAACTATTCTAAGATTCCTTTCAATTAGCTCTTCATGTTTACCTTCTGAATAAACCTGTTCCAATGCCGACACAACAGATTCAACCGAATCATTATCTATTAAATTTGGGTATTCATTACCTACCACTTCACAAATTGCGGGAATATTAGAAGCTATTACTGGAATTTCAGAACTCATGTATTCCAACAAACTATTTGGACAGCCTTCAGACTCTGTTAACAAGATGCCACAGTCACTTGCATTCAATATTCCAGAAACATCGCTTGTTCTATTCACTTGGATTACAGAGTTGTATAATTTATTATCCAAAATAAAAGCTTTTGCCTTAAAATAGTCTCTATCGAAAGGTGACTTATCCCCCAATAGAATCAGCTTAGTGTTAGGCTTCTCTTTCACAAAATCTTTCCATGCCTCAAGTAATAATTCATGTTTTTTCTCCGAATAATAATTCGCAACCATAATAAAAATCGTATCCCCGATAGACACACCTAATTTACCCCTCCAATCAGATCTAGATTTTTCTGGATCAACCAATTTAATTCCATTCCGAATGACATGAAACCTATCATCATTTATCCCCAAATATCTTGCTTGAAGTTCTGCGCCATGCTTAGAATTAGATACATAAATTGGTTTTGAATAATTGACAAATGATTTGAATTTGGTTTGTGGACCATTAATAACACTTCCACCACGCATTGTATACAATGCCTTTTTTGCCCCTGTAAATGGCCGAACAACATTTGCTATTGTATTGATAGGTTCCGTAAATGGTATTATGACCGTTGGTTTTAACCTCCTTAAAAACCGAATAAATGAAAGCATTATTTTCAACTTCCCAAAAAAACCAACTTTGTTTAAATCTGATAATTGATAATAAAAATGGCAATCCACCCCAATTTGAGTCAACTTTTGATACAAGGGTCCTTCATCACCTCGAATACATACAAATGTAACTTTATGACCACTTCTCACAAAATGCTCAGCTAAATGAAACGACTGCGTTTCAACACCACCAAGAGTGTAGGATGGGGTTATGAATAATAATTCCATTTCTTGAAAAACGATATTAATAATTGCATCATTGTATTCATTTAGACGACAATTAGTCTATGCAATATTAACCAATTTTAATAGCTTGGTTTAAATATAGTCACAAAAAGTCTTATAAAAATAGCAGTCTACAGTAGTAAAATAATATTTTTGACCTGTAATTGAGACAAAATGATATTCAATTCCCTAGAGTTTGCACTTTTCCTTCCTATAGTTTTTATTCTATATTGGTTTGTTACGCAAAGAAATTTAAAAACACAAAACTGGCTAATTGTTACTGCGAGTTATTTCTTTTACGGATGGTGGGATTGGCGTTTTTTATCACTAATAGCATTTAGTTCTGTAGTAGATTATTTAATTGGACTTAGACTATCTAAAGAGGAAACTAGTCAAATTAAAAAGAAGACCTTACTGTGGACAAGCATCTGTATAAATCTTGGCTTCTTAGGTTTCTTTAAATATTATAACTTTTTTGCTGAAAGTTTTTCTGATGCTTTTACTTTTTTAGGCTATTCAATCGACCCTACAAGACTTAATATTATTTTACCTGTAGGCATTAGCTTCTATACATTTCAGACATTAAGTTACACCATAGACGTCTATCGAAAAAAGCTTAAACCCACAAAAGATTTAGGAGTATTTCTTGCTTTTGTAAGCTTCTTTCCCCAGTTAGTTGCGGGTCCGATTGAAAGGGCTACAAACCTGCTTCCACAATTTACAATTAAAAGGATTTTCAACTATAGTTCTTCAGTTGACGGGCTACGACAGATACTATGGGGGCTATTTAAAAAGGTGGTAATTGCAGATAGCTGTGCTGAATACGCTAATATCATTTTCGAAAACTATGAAAGTTTATCTGGAAGTACATTATTTCTAGGAGCTGTGTTTTTTGCTTTCCAGATATATGGTGACTTTTCTGGTTATTCTGATATTGCAATTGGAACAGCCAGACTATTTGGCTTCCGTCTAATGAAAAACTTTGCTTTCCCATACTTTTCGAGAGACATCGCGGAATTCTGGAGAAAATGGCACATATCATTATCTACCTGGTTTAGAGATTACCTGTATATACCATTGGGCGGAAGCAAAGGAAGTCGGTTTAAACAGATTAGAAATATCTTTATTATTTTTATAGTTAGTGGCTTTTGGCACGGAGCCAACTGGACTTTTATTGCATGGGGCGCTCTAAATGCGGTTTACTTCCTTCCTTTATTACTACTAAATAAAAACCGTAAAAACCTGGACAATGCTGCTAGCTCAAAGTTTCTACCTTCATTTCAGGAATTTATTTCAATTGGTATAACATTCTTTTTAACCACTATAGCTTGGGTTTTTTTCCGTGCTGAATCGCTACCGAAAGCTATTGATTATGTCTCTGAAATATTTTCATCATCTATCGTGTCTCTTCCTGAGATTAGACCACTTAATCTTATCACTTTATTAGGAGTGTTTATCTTTTTTGAATGGATAGGAAGACATAATGAATATGGAATTGAGAAACTTGGTCTAAACTGGAAAAAACCTATAAGATGGATTCTTTATGGAGTCTTGAGTGTAATTATTTTCTCTCAACTAGGAAATGAACAACCTTTTATTTACTTCCAATTTTAAGGTATGAAGAAATTAATTAAACAATCGATATTATTTATAGCAATATGTCTTTTTGTAATAAAAGGGCTATTGTTTTGGGAAAACTCTTTGATTTCTAAAAATGCAAATTTCCAACTCCCAAGTACAACTGAAAATGTATTATTTGGTCATTCCCATTCTGAATGCGCTTTTAACGACTCGCTTATTACCAACTTCAAAAACCTGTCCAATTCTGGTGAATCGTATTTTTATATTTTACCTAAAGTTAAAAATATTGTATCTCAAAATCCGCAGATAAAAAATGTGTTTATTGAATTTACCAATAATCAAATTACAACTAATATGGACAATTGGATTTGGGGCGAGAAATTGATGTCCTCAAGACTTGCTTTACACTCTCCATTTATGAATTCAGAAGACCACTTCGTCCTAATTAAAAATAACCCTACAGAATACTTCAACAGCCTTTCTGTTTCTTTTAATAAAAAATTTACTCGAATTTGGGACGCTGATTATGACTTTACTGATGAAATGGGAGCTTATAAAAAATTAACCATTTGCAAAGTAGATTCTATCTTAGAAGCAAAAAAGAATAACGACTCCATTAATCAGAGTTATTCTCAATTTTCAACAACTAACATAACTTATCTAAAGAAAATTATTGAATATTGTCAATCAAATAATAAAAATATATTTCTAGTTCGGAGCCCCCAACACAAAAAGTATTCAGGTATTCAGAATGAAAATATATTTGACTCAATTCGCGAAAAAGAGTTTGCTTCAATTCCTTTTTTAGATTTTAATGATTTTGAGCTTGACAAGGAAGATTACGCAGATCTAGAACACCTAAATTTTAAAGGAGCTAATAAATTTTCGAGGTGGTTTAATGTTTACTTCAAGAATGATTTACATTAAAAATATGCTACTACACTTTGAATAAAAGATAAGTTTCGTTCTCGAAAACTAATTCTAATCTACTAACATTAAACTCATTCAAAAGGTCTTCATTAAAAGCTTCAAAGGATTTTAAAAATAATAAATAGTTCACATTATATTTTTTCTTGAAAAAACTTATATCCGTAATCGGTATTTCGATACTCCCTTTTTTAGTTTCCTTTGTAAAACTTTCATATCCCTTTTCAGGGTTCATAAACCGCTGATAAAATTTAATGTGCTCTATTTCAAAAGTTTTATATGCCAAATACCTACTGTGCTTAATTGGAACAACTAATACATTTACTTCCTTTTCTGGCTTAAGAAACTGTATTAAAGGCTCTAGTACCTCATTCTTATCTTCCTCCTTCATACCAATAGCAGGTAGATATTTCTGGTTCCTGTAGGTAAAAATGAAAAATATAATAGAAAGATGAATAATAAAAAGTAACATTAACATTTTCTCTGAGATATGCCCCAATAACATTAATTCTACAATCAATACAGAAAGAAATGACATAGAATATTCCATATATCTTTCTGCTTCTCCTAAAAATGAAAATGGTTTTAAAGATGTCAACCCAAACGACAATAAAGAAGCAAGAAAAATATAATTGAAATAAGTAAGAAATAGATTTCCTTCAAACACTCCCCAATTAACAAAGTAAATAATAATAGATGGCACTGAATACAATAGTATTGCTGGTGTTAAATGATTTATTATTTTGTATAAAAAAAAGTTTATATCCTTGACAAAATATACAGGCAGATAAATAAAATCTTTTACTTTATTGCGATTATTTACAGTAGTACCCTCTTGTGCATTTTTAAAAAACCATTTCCAGTGATTAAATTTAAAATATAGTATATCATTAACTCCGATTGGGAGAAAAAAAGCGATTACAATAGATAAAACAACAAATAAAATAGGAATAATACTTAAATAGAAAATAGAAAGGAAAATAAAATTAAATAACATTGTTTGTAATGCAAATTGGGATGTAAGAATAATCAAACACACCAATAAAAAAGCGACAGGCAACAAATAAAAGAAGCCGTTCAATTGGATAAACATCCAAACGAACATTAATAAAAAAACAAATAAATTACCAATAGTTCTCGCATTACCCAACCCCGTTAATCGCGCAGAAACAGGAAACAATGCAGGTGTTGACGAGAACAATAAAGCACTCCATCCAGCAGGAGAAAGAATCATAGTAGTATTTACCGCTTGATCTACATGAATTACCTCAAACAAATATTTCGACAATCCATACACTAAAACTACTTGAACTATATCATAAAAAATAATTAAAATATTTCCTACTAAAAACCATTTACGTTGAGGAAAACGACTGATAATAAAATGTTGAAATCTTGGATAAGCTATTTTAGATTTTATTAAAGCTCCGTAAAAAGTAAAATCAAAATACTTCTTATTCTGTTGAGTTTTTATATAAAACAGGTGATTATAGCTATCATCAAGCATACTCCTTTTAAAGGACAGTCCAAACAATAACCTTATTAAAACTGAAAAGGTTAAAATCACTCCTATTTCTATAACTACACTTAACATTTTTTGTCAGGTTGTAAAATGAAATTTAATCTTTTGCTAAAATTTTCATAAATCCATTCGCTTCAGAAGCTCCGTAAATAACCTCTTTATACCTACTATGAATTCGTATTTCAATATCATTTGACATCATCGTTGCAACTCCATTCCCTAAAACCACTTTCACACCAAATTTATTACACAACTCTATTAATTCACAAGTCTCTTTTATTCCTCCTTGTTTAAATAATTTTAGTTTAATAAACTCAATACCATTTAAATAACATTTTTCTACATCACCTTTATTAACGACACTTTCGTCCATCATTATTGGAATATCAGGGTAGTCTTTCTTAATCTGAAAATGATTGCCCCAACTATCTTTATTCATAGGCTGTTCAACATATGAAATATAATTTTGTATTCCTGATGAGGCCAAAAAGTCAAAGAACAACTTACAGCTTTCATAATTATATCCTTGATTAGCATCCAACCTAACTTTAACAAGCTTCAAGCAATTCAATTCCAATAGTGACATTAATGAATTCTTATCAATATTCAAATCTCCTGATAATTTAATTTTAATAGTCAGGTTTTCTAACCTATTATTTCTTAAATAATCAATTATTTCCTCTGTGTTTTCAGTTGAAAATGGAATAACAAAATCTAATTCTTCCAAATTAAAAGATGGTAAGTCTTCAGAAAACAAATCAATTGCTGTTAGTATTGGAGAAGTGGCAAAAGGTACTCGATCAATATCTTTTACAATAATACTCCTAGCTTCTGACAGGCTAATTCCTAATAAATCATTTTTGCATTCTAAATACCTTAGTATAGAACTTTCATCTTCATCATTGTACCCAACTAGAGGGACTACTTCCGTAGTTTTTTTTTCTCCATTTTCAAGTGTAACTGTAACTTGAATTGATATAATTTCATTTAACGTTGCAAATGAAAGCACATAAGGTTTTTTTAATTTACAGCTTTCTCTTTTTACATCAATACTCTTTATTAAACTATTTAGCATTTCTAATTAACTTATCGGCCTTCATTTTGCTAACATTTTCTTGACGACTTAGCATCATTTCATTTCGTTTCTTAAGCTTTTCATCTTCTAGATCTTTAACTGTACTCAAAACATAACCAACGGGCTTATATTTTAAATGATCTGATTCTTTGCTATAAATAATCAATCTCCCCTTTGCAACCTCTTTGATTGTTTCAATTAGCCCCTCAAAATCATTTTCAATTTTTGTTTTATTCAGTAATTCTTCATTTTGCACATAGCTAATTATAGGCTTAGATACAATAGTATGGTGTCGAATAAGAGAGGTTATCATTCGTATATCCATATGCTCTCGCACCCCAACTTCTTCAACCACAATTGGAGCGGTAATTATATCACTCATGACATAATCACCTCTTCTAAGGTACCTAGTACGCTCAATAAAATTTTGATAATTACTCTTCAAACCATTTTTATCTTCTGGACAATACACTACAGGAATGATTGCATCTGAATTTAAAAAATTAGGATGAATATCTTTGAAATCATCTTTTTTACTTTTTATAATACACCTATACTCTTCATCTACATCTACATGAGTAGGGCAAATATCACAAGCAATACAACGTACTATTTTATTTTCAAATACATTAATTATTATAGGCTCTATCTTTTCGAGGTGCGGCTCAATCAATTTATTAATAAATGAAACTGCTTTCCCGTCTTTATCTTGTAAGATCCAGAATTGAACTCTAACCTTTCCTTGCAATTGATAATCTTTACCTAAATTCATCATTTGCACTACTCTTGCGATCCTTCTTCCTGTCCCCATTGAAGTATCGAGACCATAGCTATCTTTAGCCATTGTACCAACATCTCCAGCTAAACCAGTACCTCCGTACTGAGATGTCGTCTCAGAGTCATTACCAACTCCCAATAGGCCGACATTTAACATATCCATTAATTGATATATTAATGTTGTTTCCTGACCTCCATTTCTTTTTGCTCCAACTGCAATTCCTGCAAATATTTTCCCTTTTAAGGAATGCTTCACTTTATCATTACTTCTTATTAATTCAATAAAAGTTTGAGCCAAAGAACTCCTATCTCCAAAGTACACTGGTGAAGATAATATTATACCATCTGCTTCTAACAGCTTTTGAACTAATTCCTCTTCGTTTTTAACACCTGACTCCGTATAATACTCACTCAAAGATAAATGATCTATCTCTACACCTAATTCTTTTGCTGACCATAGTGCAGAAGCTAATGCTACTTCAGAATTACTTAAACCTTTATTTCCTTTTTGCTTTTTTAGGTTTGTATACATTTGGTCAAACGGAAGCTTTTCCGTACGACCTGCAACCTTAAAATTCTCTAAATGGGAAAATGCTTCTTGTTCTAAAAAAGCATTCAATGTTTCTTTTGAATCAAGAGAGTTTAGTTGATTAATTAAATCAACATTTCCTAACCCTCTTCTTGCGTTTCTCAAGCTAGCAGATATCCCCAGTATTGTTAATTTATTCGACATAACTCTTCTTAATTAATTCGTTAATCATTTTTTCATTAATTATAGTAGGTAACGTATCTAACTCTCTAAGCATATAATTATCCTCCTCTATATCAATTGGATCTTCTATTTCATTTCCAACATCATCAAACGCTGCTCTTACATAATACTCAGCTGTACTATGTTTTCCTGTGCGGTCAAATATTGGAGTAATCATACAGAAACGACCTACATTACACTCAGTAATGCACATTTCACCATTTTCGCGTCCCTTTAAATCGAAATTAAAATTCCCATGCGGGTTTGAGGTAAGTAATTTAACCGATTTAAATATCACCTCTAAGGCTTTTTCATCTCTTATCGTTTTTGCCACCGCAGGCGTACTTGACATGCCACTTAACCTATTCTCACCTCCAAAATAAGACATCCTCTCACACATTTTTGCTAATACAAGTTCTCCATCTTTCCAAACACTTTGAAAACAAAAGTCTCGTCCTGGTAAAAACTCTGAAACAGTAAAATTCTCTAATTTAAACCCTCTTAATTCAATCCAAAGGTTTACCCAAGCAACTGCCTGTTCATAATTCTTAACCCAAGTAGCTCCTTTTGAACCTGCTCCTACCTTAGGTCGTATCCAGAATTTTTCTCCTCCAATCTTGTCCATTGCAGTTTTGATATCCTCTAAGCTTTTTATTTCATAACTATGTGCCATAGGAATTCCATGATCTTTAAGTTTCAGATACATCTCATGTTTATCTTGACAAAACTTTACACTTTCCTTGTCTGGAAGAAAAACTTTACACGGTAATTCTTCTCTAATTTCAGAAATCACCCCAACTTCTCTATCATTATTTGGAATAATCAAATCAATTCCTTGCTCCTTAATCAATTTAATTAAGGCTGCTTTATACTTTGGGCTAGTTGCTACCGGAAGTAAAAAATTTTCTTTTATCTGTGATTTTGCTAAAACCTCCTTGCTTATGTTGCTTCCGTAAATTATATAATCATCTATATTTAATTTACTCTGAAGTAAGCTTTCATACAAATTATTACTTCCTCCTCCTCCTATTCCTGTAATTAATATATTTTTCATCTTTTTTCATTTAAGCTATGAGAGAATAATTTTATTATATAAAATCATTCTCTGTTCAAATCTAATTTAAAATTTTATGATATAACGAATTATCATTTAGATATTCTTTATTAAACATGTTGTAATATATCCGACTCTCCTCCTTCTTTCATCAATTGAGCAACTTTAAACCCAGCTACTTGAAGGTCAATAATTGGATTCATGCCAACATAACTAAGTGTATGAGTCATTATACTTTCTTTACCATCAAATTTTGGATATACCAAACAAATACTTTCGCTTAATTTCAAATAATCTAATTTACCATATAAATGAACAAGCCCTATTTCTTTATTCCGTTTCAATAATTCATTTACATCAAATACTTCATTGTTACTATAATTCCTTAGTTCATCGTAATCGCATAAAAAGATAAAATCCGCATCTGCATTTTCCAGCAAGGTCTTTTCATCAGTCGTTCTAACCACCTTGGTCGCTCCAAATTTATTAAATGCATTTTCAGCAACCTCTCCAAAATGATCATTTGACCATACAATAATTTTATTACGGTACACTTCAAAACCAGAATTCAAAGCCATTTTTATCGCTAAAGGCCCAACATGTTCGAACACCATCAAATCTGGATGATTCTCCCACGTCCCCGCAAGTTTAATATTCCTAGTTTTACAATAAACACTATCTACATCGGTCTCACGCAACTCCCATTTTTCATACATCAATGGTATAACTACACCTTTTTTTGAAAACTTTAATTTCGTTTCATCTAAAGGTCTTAAAAACCCTGAGTTTGTAATAATATCTGCTTGTTCAATATGGGTTTGATTAAATTCTCCTACATAAAAATCGACTTTATTCAGCAAGTCTAATTGGGTCAAGATAAATTGACATTCCTTAATTATATCTTGAGCCAATCCATATTGGGTATCTCGAGTCCAGGCAAAAACTTTTTTAGCCCCTGCTATTGCAGCAATTATTGGTATATATACATACTCATTAGATCCAACCTCCGTTAATATAGTTTGTTCAGATAAATCTAATTGTAATTTAGAAACAGCTATTTTAATTTTTTTAATGGCTCGTTGATGTTTTTTCATTGCTCGTGACTTTCACCATTTAAAAATATCTTACACCACCATTCAAAATTCATAAATGACCATATTAACAACCTATGGTTTATATGTTCATTAATATGTTCATTGACTATTTTTTTGATATAATTTTGGTCAATATATTTGGAACAAGCAAGTTCCCCATTTAGCAGAAATTCTTTAATATATTCTGCATTTTCACCTCTATACCAACTTTCGTCAGGTGCAGAAAAACCTTGCTTTTTTCTTTCGATAATTTCTTTGGGGATAAAATCCTCCATTGCCTTTCTCAAAACATTTTTGCCGTCATCAAATTGCCGATAAGTAGCTTTCTTTTTTGCTGTGTTTTCATCAATTCCTTCAATTTCTTTTTCAAAATTTCCCAACTTATGTTTTACAGGTATTTTTTGAGCATAATTAACCAAATCATTGTCCAAAAAAGGAAACCGCTCTTCCAAGCCATTTGCCATGGCTAATTTATCTCCTACCAACAATAAACCAGGCAAGAATGTTTTTATTTCGAAATACAAAGAATTATTAATATGATCTTCTGGTGTCTTATATTTTAATTTCTTATTAAAAGTAAAAACACGTTCAAATATTTCTCTTGGTTTTTTCAGATTAACCTGACTGGTAACATGCTCTGTAAATAATTCTTTCTTTTGCTTATCTGGAACCAATCGTTGCCAAAAATCATAATATTGGTCAAAAAACTCTTGCTGGTTCAATGAATCAAATACTTTATAATATCGCCATGGGTAACCTCCATATAATTCGTCGCCTCCAGTACCTTGTAGGCAAACTTTTACAAATTTTGAGGCCAATCGAGAAATATAATAATTAGGATAGCTCATTCCAACGCGAAGATCTTCCAAATGATAAACTACTCGTGGCAACGACCAACGCAAATCCCCTGCATTGATTACTTGTTCGTATTGAGAAGTATTAAAATGGCTTGACATTAATTCAGCATCTCTTCTTTCATCGTAATTAGCTTCTACACCAGTTACTTTACTCATATCAAATCCACAAGTAAAAGTTGAAAGTCTGCTAACTTGTTTAGAGGCAACGGCTGTAATCGAACCCGAGTCCATCCCTCCAGACAAATAGGATCCAACTGGAACATCTGCAACCATTTGTCTTGTAACTGCCTGTTTAAATAACCGCTCCGTTTCATTCTTTGCTTCTTCAAAACTTAAATCATTTTCAGGCCGTGTAAAGTCAAAATCCCACCATGAATTATGCTTTATATAAGAAGAATTACAATCTATTTTGACGGAATTTGCAGGAGGCAACATTACCACTCCATCAAACAGTGTATTAAAGGAAAATTGATTTTGAAAAGTGAAGTATTCATTTAGCGATTCTAAATTTACTTTTACTTCAAATTCAGGATGTTCAATTATCGCTTTTATTTCAGATCCAAAAACAACAGACTTACCATTAAACCAATAATAAAGTGGTTTAACACCAAACCGATCCCTAATTAATGTTAAATACTTTTCTTCCGTATTCCAAACTGCAATGGCAAACATTCCATTTAAACGCTTAATAAAACCAACTCCAAATTCAGCAATACCTTCAACAATAACCTCAGTATCCGTCGTGGAAACAAATTCATGACCTAAGCTCTTTAATTCCTGCTTTAAATCCAAATAATTATAAATACATCCGTTAAATACAAGCACCCATTTACCGTCTTTCGACATCATAGGCTGATCGCCTTTTGGAGATAAATCAAGAATAGCTAATCGTTTATGTGCTAGCGCAATACCCTCCTTCACATAGTACCCTTCTCCATCAGGGCCTCTATGTTCAATGGCTTTTGCCATCTTTTTAAGATGATGTGAGGAAAAAGGCTCTCCGTTTAGATTATATACACCAGCGATGCCACACATTTTATAATGCTTTTAAATTTGCTACAACATACTCATAATCTTCTTTTACCATTCTATTGTGCAAGGGTATTGCCATAGAATAATCGTTGGCAGCCTTGGCACCTGGAAAATCGTTCGATTGAATATTCAGCAAATCTTTGTAGTAATTGAGCATATGAACTGCATGCGTTCCAGGGCGCGTAGAGATTCCATTCTCTTGCAATTTTTCCATTATTTCATTTCTTGAAAAAGGAGCTTTGCCTTCATCTACAAAAACGACAAAAGATTGCCAACCTGGCTTATAATCAGAACTAAACTCAGGTAATCTTAACCAATCAATATTCTTTAATTCTTCTTTATAATAATTTGCCCATTCATTTCTTTCTGAAATGAAGGAATCTAATTTTTTAATTTGAACTACACCAACTGCACCTTGTAAATCCGTCATTCGGTAGTTAAACCCCAACATATTAAAGTCAGGTAACATATATGGTTTTGCTCCATGATGCCTTTGTTCTTCAGAAATTTCAGCTCCATGATTTCGTAACTTAGAAATTTTATCAGCTAACGCATCATTATTGGTTGTTATCATTCCTCCTTCCCCAGTAGTTATTGATTTACGTGGGTGAAAAGAAAAACATCCTACATCACCTAAGCTTCCAGCAAAACTACCTTTATACATTGCCCCAGCTGCACATGCAGCATCTTCAACTAAAGGAATTCCTGGAGCAATTTCTTTTATCGCATCCATATCCGCACAAAGCCCAAATAAATGCACTGGTATTATAGCTTTTGTTTTTGAAGTCACTTTATCCTTCAAATCACTTGGGTCAATATTAAATGTTGTTGGATCAATGTCTACAAAAACTACCTCTGCACCACAGTATAATACTACATTAGCTGTAGCTACCCATGTAAAAGCCGGAACTATAACTTCATCTCCTTTTCCAACACCTAATGCTACCAATGCTAAATGTAATGCCGTAGTAGCGCTCGTTACAGCAAAAGCATGTTTTACATTGTGTTTTTCTGCAAATAGTTGTTCGAACTCTCTCACTTTTGGTCCAGAAGTTATCCAGCCAGTCATTAATGGTTCCCTTGTTGCTTGCCATTCGTCCTCTCCTGTAACAGGCAGAGAAATAGGAATATTTCTTTTTTCTACTTCTGACATAAAAATTATTTAAGCTTTATCAATTCCTTGTGACACTCTCCAATCAATCAATTTTTGAAGTCCTTGCTCCAGTGAATACTGATATTTAAACAGTAATTCCTCTTCAGCTTTTTTCCGAGAACCGATTCTATTCTGTACCAATTGACGAGCGTCATCAGCTGAATAAGGTATGTATTTTACTTCTAAATCCGATTTTTTCAAACTTAGGATTGTATCACACAACTCCTTAATTGATGTTTGAACTTCGGTCCCAACATTATAAAACCCTAATTCAACATCACTCAGTAAAGCATCTACATTCGATTTCGCAACATCTTCCACATAAATAAAGTCATAAGCTTGAGATCCATCTCCGTTTATTTGTGGCGCTTCGTTTGCTTCAATTTTGTTTAACATAATTGGAACCACCCCACTATATACAGCATGTTGATCTTGACCAGGTCCATAAACATTCATATACCTTAGTCCAATTACTTTTAGTCCATAACGATCATTAAAAGCAGTACACATAGCTTCTCCTGCTATCTTTGTTGCCCCATAAAAATTCTTATTATTAAAAGGATGATCTTCTGTCATTGGTACTTGAACTGCATCACCATATACAGAAGCCGAAGAAGATGAAACTAATTTCTTTACGTTGTGTTTTACACAAGCCTCCAATACATTAAAGGTTCCAGCAATATTAACATCAAAAGCTGTTCTTGGAAAATCTTTGCAATGTAATAACCACATAGCGGCCAAATGGAAAACATAATCTTTTCCTTCAACAGCTTTATCTAATATATCCGTTTCTCGAACATCTCCTCCAAAAGGATAAATACTACACCTTTCGTCTTTCAAGCTATTCTCTATATTGGTCATTTTTCCACGTGTAAAGTTGTCATAAACTACAACCTCTTTTACATTGTGCTTTAATAATTCAGCAATTACAAAACCTCCGATAAAGCCAGCTCCACCAATTACCAATATTTTAGAATTGTCTAATTTCATATTTTAATAATTTTTGATTTTGGGTTAACCAATCCTAATGGTCGATCCCAATAATATTTTTCGTTATTGTCGCCAAATCGCTCAATATTAACTTGCCCAAAGTAGGTTAATGAATCATACGAGTAGCCCGCTTTATCAAGTATACCAACAAACATTGAATAATTACCTGGAATCAACTGTTGTTCTAACTCAACATTAAACTTATTAATCCCTTTTGTAATATTAATCACCTTCTGGTTAAAACCATCATTAGACGCTGAATAAGTAATTTTATCATGATCGTCATTCATAAAACCAATCATTAATATCACATCGTCAAGACTCTTAACACTATCCACTTCAATTTCAAAAAAAGATTTTTCATGAAACTTTAATATATCTACTTTTTTCTTGGATGAATTAAAAAGGTCAACGCGAGTTATATAAACTAAGTCTTTATGATATTGATTTCTTTTTCTTGATTTTGACACAAGTCCAAATGACGGCACTTCATCCTTCTCCCCATGTAAATATAAATCAACAATTTCTGATGTTTTTCCATTCGCAACTATCTCTCCTTTATCCAGCATTATTGCTCTTTCACACAAATTGTTAATGGCTACCATATTATGACTGACAAACAAAATAGTTCGTCCAGTACCAGCAACATTTTTCATTTTTTCAATTGCCTTTTTCTGGAATTCTGCATCTCCTACTGCCAACACTTCGTCCACTATTAAAATTTCTGGTTCCAAATGTGCCGCAACAGAAAAGCCTAGTCGCACCATCATACCTGACGAGTATCTTTTTACGGGTGTATCAATGTATTTTGCACATCCTGAAAATTCAACAATCTCGTCTAATTTTGAAGCTATCTCGGCTTTAGTCATTCCTAGGATAGCGCCATTTAAAAAAACATTTTCTCTTCCAGTTAACTCAGGGTGAAATCCGGTTCCTACCTCTAATAAAGAAGCTATCCTCCCTTTTACCTTTATAGAGCCAGTGGTTGGCCCTGTTACCTTAGAAAGAACTTTTAGTAATGTTGACTTACCCGCTCCATTTTTTCCAATAACGCCTAATATCTCTCCTTCTTTTACCTCAAAATTTAAGTCCTTTAACGCCCAAACCAAATTGGAGCCACCTTTTACCGACCTATCATTAACCTCCCCTACTTTTAAAAAAGGATCTTCTTTCCCTCTTAGCTTAGCAACAAAACGATTCAAATCATGACTGATTGTACCTGTCCCTATAACACCTAAACGGTATTGTTTTGAAAGATTTTCTATTTTAATAGCTACACCCATTAAACTGTATCCATAAAGGTTTTCTCCGTTTTATTAAAAATGACTATACCTAAAAACAACAGTACAAACAAAACAACAGAACTGTACAATACTCCATTCCAATCTATTGGTGAATGGCCAATCATAATAGATTTAAATAATTCAACCACATTCGCAATTGGATTCCATCTTAACACAGCTCTAAACTCTTCAGATACAGAATTAAAAGATATAATTACAGCACTAGCAAACATTAACAATTGCACACCAAAAGTCAATGCAAATTTTAAATCTCTATATTTTGTAGTTAATGAGCTTATCAATATGCCCATTGCGAATGACAAACCTGCAATTAAAATGATCGGTAATGGCAATAACAATAGCTGCCATCGAAACTCAAAAGCAAAACCATTGTCTACATAAGAGAAATAACCCAAAAATGCAAGGAACAATATAAATTGCAATCCAAACTTTATCAGGTTAGAAACAATTATTGACAAAGGGACAATTAATCGCGGGAAATATACTTTTCCAAATATATTCGCATTTGCAATAAAAGTGTCTGAAGTTTTAGTTAAACACCCAGCAAAATAAGTCCAAATAGTTAATCCAGCAATGTAAAATAAAAATGGAGGAATACCATCGGTTTCCATGTTCCCCATTCGATGCAATACTAAGTAATAAGTGTATGCCGTAAATATCGGCTGAATAATGTACCAAAGTGGTCCTAAAATAGTTTGCTTGTATTCAGCCACAAAATCTCTACGAACAAATAACACAAGCAAGTCCCTGTATTTCCAAACTTCCTTTAACCGAAGAGAGAGCAAACCATTTTGTGGTTTTATTTCATCATCCCATTTTTGTTCTTCTTCTACCACTTAACTTCCTTTAATTAATCAGGTTTCTTTCCATAGCCATAACCGTAGCCGTAACCGTAACCATAGCCATAACCGTATTTTCCATAGTAGTACTTCCAACGCTTCAAACGAACACCATTCAACACGATACCTTTATTAACCAACTGGCTTTTTTCCACAATCTCCTCAAGATATTTTAGCCCTTTACGATTTGCCATCTTTGTATTCATTACAAAAACTGAAGAATGAACATGGTTTAAAAGCACTATTCCATCACTAATATAACCAATTGGAGGTGTATCTAGAAAAACATAATCATAATCCTTCTTTAAAAATACAAACATATCATCTACCCTTGTAGAAAGCATCAATTCCGATGCATTGGGTGGTACAGGACCACTTGTAATAACATCTAAATTCTCTTCAACATCTCTTTGAATAACACTTTCAATACTTGTATTCCCTGACAAATACACAGAACTACCAGTTGAATTATCCAAATTTAGAACTTTGTGTACCTTTGGCTTGTGCAAATCAAAATCAATTAGCACTACTTTTTTACCCGATCGCGCATAAATGGATGCTAAATTCCCTGAAGTAAAAGTTTTACCTTCTCCTGGATGAATCGATGTAACCAAGAACACTCTTGAATTACCTTCAACATTCATATAGCTTAATGAAGTTCGCACCCCCCTTAAAGCTTCAATAATATTTGACTTAGATGATTGCAGCACTCCTGACTTTAATTCCTCTTCATTTACAAAAGGAAGACTTCCTAACAAAGGAATATTAGTATTTTCAGATAGTTCTTTTGAATTTTCAAACGTATGATAAAAAATGTATTTTAATAATGCTAACACACCTCCTAAAACAAACCCAATAATCACAAACATAAAAAGAACAGAATCTTTGTTTTTACTAACTAACCCTGAAACCCTTGCTCTTTCTATAACTTTGGTTTGTGGAATAATCCCAGACCTAGCAATATATGTACTAGCTCTTTTCTCCAATAAAAACATATATAACTTTTCATTAACCTGCATCCTACGTGTTATTGCTAATATATCGCTTTGAGATTTAGGTATTTTCTTTACTTGACCTTCATAATACTTTAATTGGTTTGTAACATCGACTATTTTTTCGTTAATCGCCTTTTTTGTATTTTCCACATATGTCAATATATCCGTCCGTTGAACTGCCATTTTCTCTTCCAATTGAAGCAACCCCATATGCCCCTCTTTTACATCATATTTCATTTGTAGTTTCTCTAGTTGAGCCTCATAAAACTCATTCAATGCTTTTGCTAAATAAGCATCGTTTTTCAAAATGTAAAATCCTGGAGGCAATAAATTATCCTCATCTGCATTCAATATATATTGCCTCAAATTATTCATTGAATTTATATCCAATTGCAACTTCCTTTGTTGCGCTTCATAACTAACCATTTGATCAAAATAAGCTATTGATTCTTTAGGAAGATCTAATATTCCCTTTTTCAATCTAACGCTATCGACTTCTATTTCAATTGAATCTAATACTTCAACCACTTCTTGTAACTGTTTATTGATATACTCCAAGGTGTTCTCATTTACAGTAAACTGACTCATTAGTGTATAATCAATATACTCAACAGCCAACGTATCCAAAAACATTTTCGCTCTTTGTGGCACTTGATCTACCAAATCAATACTCAATATAGAAGTGTATTCAAGGTTCTCTATTTGCATTCCCGCCATTATTCGATTTACCCAATAACTTTTTGAATGAACTTTTATCTGGTAATTAACTTTTGACAAATTCTCCCATGAAGATTCATTAATTTGATCCGTACTAGCAACAGTAATAATATAATCATTCCCTATTTCAGTTTGATTAAATTTATGATTTCGAACTACTTTTTCTCCATCCAACAAAAACTCCAAACTGTATGTTTCTTTATCTAAAATCTTAAAATCAATAGGTAATTCATAAATGGCATCATTTATTACATCAATATCAACCTTAAACGGCATGTTTTCAAAAAACTCTTTCGTATTAACCCTTCCCACAATATAGTAGGATACATCAAAATCTAATTTGGATAGTGTTCGTTCTATCAAATCATATGAACTTAAAATTCTTTGTTGCGTTCGTATATCAGCATAAGTTTGAGAATAACCTACGCTTTGCTGAATTGAAGATTGATAATCATAAATATCATTTGACTCAAGAAGAATTTGAATTTTAGCGGAATACTCTGGCGTTATCCTGTAGGAGTAAAAAAAACCTACTGCACCAACAATTGTTGGCATCAATATTAAAAAATACCATCCTTTTACAATAGCCTTCCAAATCCACTTTAAGTCTTCTAAACTTACTAGTTTTTCTTCTTTAATATTTTTTAGCGAATCGCTCAATTATTTTGTTTTGATATTATTATCCAACTACAAATATAACATTGCTTTTCTAGCTAAAACCAAATTATATGTTCTTAATCATTAAAAATCTATTGTTATTAACTTAATAGTACCTTTTCGCCGCAATTTATATACCTTTCGTATAAGATTTAGGCAACCATCGTCATTATATTATTGTTTTGTAGTAAAAAATTAAGTTTCTTTGCGTTCAATAATTATATTTGCAGCCATATTAATGCAGAATTATATTAAAATACTATTAACACTATCCCTTGTAATGTTCATTTTCGTTGCATTTGGACAACCTGCAGGAGGAGCTCCTCCTGGCGGCCCTGCTGGCGGAACCCCTGGATGCTGGCCTCCACCTTGCGTTCCTATAGATGGTGGGATTAGTTTTTTAATTGCAATCGGAGCTGCTTTTGGTGGAAAAAAAGCTTACGACAGCTTAAAAAAGAAATAAGTACTCACTCAAAATAATTTTGAAGTGAAAAAACTTTTCGAAAATCCATTTATCAAATTTATTGTTCTTTTTTCTGGTTTAGCTATATTATGGTTTAGCTTATATCATAACATTTACAATCTTGACAAGATATTTTCATCAGATTCCAATCAAATTGATATTCAAAAAAGCATTTCGATTGGCCTTGCCAAATATGCAAATGTGTTCGTTAGTCTTTTTGGGTACGAACCTACTTTAGATGCTTCTACAGGAATAATAATAACATCAGTTAAAGGAACCTTTTTTAACCACGGTGTTTGGATTGGTGAACCTTGTAACGGTGTTAAAGTATTTGGATTATTCACACTATTTATTCTTGCTTTTCCTGGCTCTTGGAAAAAGAAAATCTGGTTTATTCCATTAGGTATATTTATTGTCCATACAGCAAATGCAATAAGAATAGCTGTACTTACTATAATGTCTGCAGAAAACCCAAAAGCTCTAGACTTCAATCATAACATCACCTTCCAAGTTATTGTTTATGGACTTATATTTCTATTATGGTATTGGTGGGTCCAGAAATTATCTGGCGTTGTAAAACCCAAACAAAGTGAATAAAAACCTCAAAATATTTATTCTCATTGTACTTGGAATAGCATTGTTTTATTCTGACTTTATTAGAGATTACATCTTTAAAAATATTGAATACCAAATTCACTACTTGAGTCACTTCAGTGCTGATGGATATCCCACAGTTGAAAATTTCACCGATTCTTGGATGGAAAAATTGCTTGATGGAAAACCTATTAGCAGCTTATCAAATTTAAAATGGTTATTCACATTTCTTTTTACCATTTACTTTTTGCTATTCAGCATTCTAATACCCTATTTAATATACAGTAAAAAAATTATTATCAAATACGCTGCCTTTCTTTACGGCATCATTTTTACATCAGCATTAATTATCTATGCCCTTCGTATTTTCTCATCCGACTATAATTGGCATGAGAACACTTACTTAATCTCTTTGGGACTTATGCACTTTTTACAATCTTCCTTACCAACCCTACTTCTTGTCCTAGCATTTAAATTACATTTAAATTTTAGCTCAAACACTAACAAATAGACATCTGTTAACTTTACAATAATGGTTGTTAATATTTGATGTTTTTTAATTAAATCTAAGAGCCAATTCTCCAAGCAAATAATTAAATTTGTACTCAAATTTATTTCTAATGCAAAGAGACACTCAAATCTTCGAATTAATCGAAGAAGAAAAACAAAGACAATTAAATGGAATCGAATTAATCGCTTCTGAAAATTTTGTAAGTGAAAGCGTAATGGAAGCGCAAGGATCTATCCTAACCAACAAATATGCAGAAGGACTTCCAAACAAACGATATTACGGAGGTTGTGAAGTTGTGGACAAAGTAGAACAACTTGCTATAGACAGGTTAAAAGAGTTATTTGGTGCTGAGTGGGCAAACGTTCAACCGCATTCCGGTTCACAAGCAAATGCTGCGGTAATGCTAGCTTGCTTAAAACCAGGCGATAAAATTTTAGGTTTCGACCTTTCTCATGGAGGTCATTTAACACATGGTTCGTCTGTTAACTTTTCTGGAAAACTATATGTCCCTTCATTTTATGGAGTAGATAAAGAAACTGGCGTTGTTGACTATGATAAAATTGAAGCAAAAGCGATCGAAGAACAACCTAAGTTAATTATCTGTGGAGCATCTGCTTATTCTAGAGATTGGAACTACAAACGATTTAGAGAGATAGCTGATAAAGTTGGGGCTTTATTATTAGCAGACATATCACATCCCGCTGGATTAATTGCCGCTAAAATATTGAATAATCCTATGCCTCATTGCCACATTGTTACAACTACAACACATAAAACATTAAGAGGTCCCAGAGGTGGTGTTATAATGATGGGGAAAGATTTTGAAAACCCATTCGGAGTACGATTGAAAAACGGTAATTTAAGAAAGATGTCAGGATTATTAGATTCTGCTGTCTTCCCTGGGTCCCAAGGAGGACCATTAGAACATGTTATTGCTGCAAAAGCAATTGCATTTGGAGAAGCATTGTCAGATAATTTTAAAGCTTATGGAAAGCAAGTGATTGCAAACGCCCAAGCAATGGCAGATGCTTTTGTAAGCAGAGGATACAAAGTTATATCTGGCGGAACAGACAATCACTCTATGTTAATTGATTTGCGTTCAAAAAACATAACAGGAAAAGATGCTGAAAATGCGCTTGTAAAAGCTGACATTACAGTTAATAAAAACATGGTTCCTTTCGATACAGAATCTCCATTTGTAACAAGTGGCATTAGAGTTGGAACTCCTGCCATAACAACAAGAGGTGTAAACACAGAAGAAATCGAAACAATTGTTGGATTGGTTGACAAAGTAATTGAAAACTACGAAAATGATGCTATAATTGGGGAAGTAAAAAAAGAAGTGAATGCTTTAATGAGTCCTCGTCCTATATTTAAATATTAATACAATTCAGAAATGATAAAAGCCAATAATCCAAATTTAAAATCATGGGTAAATGTACCTGCAAACAGTGATTTCACTATCCAAAATCTTCCTTTTGGAATTTTCTCTGTACTAACAGATTCTCCGAGAGTAGGAGTTGCTATTGGGAATAAAATTCTTGATTTAAAAACCCTGTTTGAATTAGGGTACCTAAACAATACTCCTTTTTCCTTAGCTAACTTTGATTGCAACGTATTGAACAACATGATGCAACATGGAAAAATGGCTGTTCGTGAATTAAGAAATAGAATCTCTGATTTATTAGATGAAAACAATCAGGAATTACAACAGAATAAAGAGGAGTTAAATCAACTATTATTCAACCAATCGGATGCGACAATGCACCTTCCTGTTAAAATAGGGGATTACACGGATTTTTATTCTTCGGAGCAACATGCATTTAATGTTGGTTGCCTTTTTAGAGACCCTGATAATGCATTAATGCCAAACTGGAAACACATTCCAGTTGGATACCATGGAAGGTCTAGCTCTATTATTGTTTCAGAAACACCTATTCACAGACCCAAAGGACAAAAGAAACCTCCTACTGAGGAAGTTCCTGTATTCGGAAACAGTAATTTATTAGACTTTGAATTAGAAACTGCTTTTATCACTTTTGAAGGAAACGCTTTAGGTGATTCTATCACAACAAAAGAAGCTGATGATTATATTTTTGGAATGGCTTTATTTAATGATTGGAGCGCAAGAGATATTCAAGGTTGGGAATATGTTCCACTCGGTCCTTTTTTAGGTAAAAACTTTGCCTCATCTCTTTCTCCTTGGATTGTAACTTTAGACGCATTAGAGCCTTTTAGGACATCTGGCCCTGTTCAAGACCCTAAAGTTCTTCCTTATTTAGAATACAAAGGAGATAAACACATCGACATTAATCTTGAAGTACTAATTCAACCAGAAAATGGTGAAGAAGTTTCTGTAGGTAAATCAAACTATAAATACATGTACTGGAACATGAACCAACAACTAGCCCATCATACAATCAATGGTTGCGACATCAATAATGGAGATTGTTATGGTTCTGGAACCATAAGTGGACCTAAGGAAGGTATGTATGGATCAATGTTAGAAATTTCGTGGAAAGGAACAAAACCATTCCAAATGCCTGATGGAACTGAAAGAAAATTTATCAATGATAATGATACTGTAATTATGAGAGGTTACTCAGAAAAAGACGGTATTAGAGTTGGATTTGGAGAAGTATCTACTAAAGTTTTACCAGCAAAGTAAAAATACAACTTAAGCCACTTATGCAAATTGACGAAGAGAAAGAGAAGAAAGAAATACTAAACGCATATAGAGGGTTATTGCGCTCGATGAAAGTTGAACGCACAAAGGAGGACAACCAATTTATTAGAAAAGCATTTGATGTTGCAGTAGATGCGCATAAAGAGATGCGAAGAAAATCGGGTGAACCCTATATTTTCCACCCAATAGCAGTAGCAAGAATATGTGCCGAAGAATTAGGACTTGGCGCTACATCTATCGCCTGTGCATTATTGCATGATACTGTAGAGGATACTGACATTACCTTAGATGACATTGAATCCATGTTTGGTTTGAAATGTCGAAAAATAATTGACGGTTTAACAAAACTTTCAGGTGCTTTTGATTTAAGCAAATCAGCCCAAGCAGAAAACTTCAGAAAGATGTTATTGACCATTCCTGAAGATTTAAGAGTAATCCTAATAAAGTTAGCTGATAGGCTACACAACATGAGAACGCTAGGTTCCATGCGCGCTGATAAAAAGCTGAAAATTGCTTCTGAGACTTCATTTATTTACGCACCATTAGCACATAGATTAGGTTTAAATGGAATTAAGTCTGCATTAGATGATTTATCCTTAAAGTACACTCATCCAGAAGAATACGCTGAAATAGAGTCTAAACTAGAAAAAACAAAAGCAGTCCGCGAGCGTTTCATTCAAAAATTTTGTAGTCCGATTAAAAATGAATTAGACCAGCAAGGTCTTAATTACAGCATTAAAGGTCGTCCAAAATCAATTCATTCAATCTGGAATAAAATCCATAAAAAAGAAGTTCTTTTTGAAGAAATATTTGATGTTTTTGCAGTAAGAATAATCATAGAAACGGATTTGGAAAATGAAAAAGCTGAATGTTGGAAAGCTTATTCAATTGTTACGGACAATTACAAGCCTAATCCAGAAAGGTTACGGGATTGGATTTCCCACCCGAAACAAAACGGCTATGAATCATTGCACACTACTGTAATGAGTCCAACTGGGAAATGGGTTGAAGTTCAGATTCGCACAAAGAGAATGGATGAAATTGCAGAAAAGGGATTTGCAGCTCATTGGAAATACAAAGAAGACAACGACAAAAACAGTGGATTTGACCAATGGATTAGTCAAGTACGTGAATTAATTGAAAGTAAAGATAGTGACGCCCTTGACTTTGTTGATGATTTTAAGTTAAATCTATACACAAAAGAAATATTCCTTTTTACTCCAAATGGAGACTTAAAAACACTTCCAGTAAATGCTACAGCTCTTGATTTTGCCTTCGAAATACATTCAGAAGTTGGTTCAAAATGTATCGGGGCAAAAGTCAATCATAAACTAGTTCCTCTAAGTCACAAGCTAAAGAGTGGAGATCAAATTGAAATAATCACTTCTAAAAACCAGTCCCCAAAAGAAGATTGGTTAAACTATGTAATTACTTCTAAAGCAAAAGCAAAAATTAAGTCTTCCTTAAAAGACGAAAGAAAAAAGGTTGCAAACGATGGTAAAGAAATTCTTGTTCGAAAACTGAATAGCTTAAAAGTGAATTTCACTGAGCCAAACATCAAGGAACTTCTAAAATTATACAACCTCGTTGAACACACAGAAATGTACGTTCAAATTGCTTTAGGAAAATTAGACCTCAAAAAGATTAAACCACTTGTCATTAAAGGTGGGAATCTAAAACACGGTTCTATCACTAAAACAATTAAGGAATCGTTTGAAGCACTTTACAACAAAGTTGCAGGGAAGAAGGAGGAATTAATAATTGGAGAAAACATTGGGCAAATGGATTACACCCTTTCACCTTGCTGTAATCCAATACCAGGAGACAATGTATTTGGCTTTGTAACAATTAGTGATGGAATTAAAATTCACCGTAACAATTGTCCAAATGCAAAACAAATGCGAGCTAATTATGCATATCGCGTAATTAATGCAAGGTGGAAAAGTAAAGAATTGGCAGATTTCTTAACAGGCATCAAATTTAGTGGTATAGATGACATTGGACTCGTTAATCAAATCACATCAGTTATATCTAGTGAAAAAGGGGTAAATATGAAAGCGATTAGCTTTGATTCGAATGACGGAATATTTGAAGGAAAAGTAATGCTTTACATTAATGATATTATTCATTTAACTGAATTAATGAAGCACTTAAAAGATATTGACGGAATTAAAACGATCGAAAGAATTGATGCTGGAGAAGAATAACTCGTCATTTTCATCAAAAATGTGCAAAACCCCTTATTTTCTTAATATCTTTTAAAATAAAAATCACTTTCCATCTTCTACGATAGCTTACCTTTATTGGCTGATTGATAAATCAATTTTATCAAAAATGGAAGAAATAGAAGCAACATTAAGTGTTCAAGAAAAAGTAGAAGCAATTTTTTGTGAATACTTAGAGGAAAAAGGCCACCGGAAAACTCCCGAACGTTTTGCTATACTTACTGAAATTTATGACTTCGCTGGACATTTTGATATAGAGGCACTTTATATCAATATGAAAAATAAGAACTATAGAGTAAGTCGGGCTACCCTTTACAACACTATGGAACTTCTATTAGATTGTCATTTGGTAAGAAAACATCAATTTGGTAAAAATATATCACACTTCGAAAAAGCTTACGAATTCAAACAACACGACCATATTATATTAAATAATGGTGAAGTAATTGAATTTTGCGACCCACGAATTCAGCAGATTAAACAAACTTTAGAAGACGTTTTCAATATTGATATTGAGAACCACTCTCTTTATTTTTACGCAAAACGAAAACAATAGACTTGAAATGGATAAGTTCACATTTACAATAACAGAAGATAATTCAATTATATTGGTAAAATTAAGTGGTCGAATTCTGGACACAGAGCAAACCAACAAGTTATTGGCTGAAGTGGACAATACCATTTCAGAGGAAAAGAATAAAATCGTTTTAGACATAGAAAACATTGAGTACATCAACAGTAATGGGTTAAACTGTTTTATACAGTTACTTACAAAAGCTCGAAACAAAGGCGGAGAAGCAATTATTGTTAATGTACCAGAAAAAATAAAAAAATTATTACTCATTTCTAAACTCAACACAGTATTTACTATTAAGGACAATGTTGGGCAAGCAAATGAAATTTTAACTAACTCATTATAATTAAATTAAAATGGCAGTAGATGTACTTTTAGGTCTTCAATGGGGAGACGAAGGAAAAGGAAAAATAGTTGATGTTTTGACTCCAGATTACGATATAATCGCTCGTTTCCAAGGTGGACCAAATGCTGGTCATACTCTTGAATTTGAAGGAATCAAACATGTATTACATACAATTCCATCCGGAATCTTCCATAAAGGAGTAAAAAATGTGGTCGGAAATGGAGTAGTTATTGATCCAGTAATATTAAAAGTGGAGATTGACAAGCTTTTAGAAATGGGAGTTGATGTGAAAGAACAAATGCTTCTTTCCAAAAAAGCACATTTGATTCTTCCAACACACAAACTATTGGACAAAGCTTCTGAAATGGCTAAAGGAAAAGCTAAAATCGGATCTACTCTTAAAGGAATTGGACCAACTTACATGGACAAAACGGGCAGAAACGGTTTAAGAATAGGTGATATTTTTGAAGGAGATTTCCAAGAGAAATATTTAACTCTTGTCAACAAACACAAAAACATGTTAAATTTTTACGACATGGATTATAGTTTAGGAGATTTGGAGGATGAATTCTTCAAAGGGATTGAAACGATTAAAGGATTAACCGCTATTGATAGTGAGCATTATTTAAACAATGCTATGAAAGCAGGAAAAAATATATTAGCAGAAGGTGCTCAAGGAACTATGTTAGATGTTGATTTTGGAACTTACCCGTTTGTAACTTCTTCTAACACGATTACTGCTGGAACTTGCACTGGACTTGGAATAGCTCCAAACAAAATTGATCGTATTGTGGGTATTTTCAAAGCGTACTGCACGAGAGTTGGTAGTGGACCATTTCCAAGTGAAGAAGATAACGAAACAGGAGAAAGAATCAGAACCTTAGGTTTCGAATTTGGAGCTACAACAGGTAGAAAAAGAAGATGTGGATGGATTGACCTTCCTGCTTTGAAATACGCTATTATGGTTAATGGTGTAACTGAATTATCAATGATGAAAGGAGATGTTTTAGATTCTTTTGAAAACATAAAAGTTTGCACTCATTACATTCACAAAGGTGAGAAAATAGATTATTTCCCTTATTCAATAGATAGCGAAATAGAGCCTGTTTATGTTGAGAAAAAAGGATGGAATGTAGATACTACAAAAATTACCAGTGAAACTGAATTTCCGCAAGAACTGGTTAATTATATTGCTTATTTAGAAGCTGAGTTGGAAACGCCAATTTCAATTGTTTCTGTAGGTCCCGACAGAAGTCAAACCATTCAAAGAGATAAGGTTTTAGCTTAACACACATTTATAATTTTACAAAAAGGCTCAGGAATTTATCCTGAGCCTTTTTTATTGAATCTACCTTACATCTTCAAATAAAGTAAAGTTTATACCTTTACGCACTAAATAAAAGGATGCAACGTTTTGCCTCTTTAAAGTATTTTGAAAAACCTTTTTTACATAGTATTACTTCTTTTTACCTACAGTAATGTTGCCGCCCAAAACGACAGCACCAAAACCCAGGTAAAAATAAAACAAGCAAACAGGTTATACAGAGATGCTAGAATATCAGATGCTCAAGTTTTACAAGGAGATGTTATTTTCGAACATGATGGTGCATTAATGTATTGTGATAGCGCTCTAATTTTTCAGGAAGACAATTCTTTGGAAGCTTATGGTAATATAAAAGTAAATCAAGGTGACACCATTACTATTACAGGTGACTCATTACTGTATTCTGGAAATGATAAGTTAGCACGATTACGAGGAAACATCATTTTCAAGGAAAAGGATTTGAAACTTACAACTAATGTATTAAATCATGACCTAAACACAGGAATTGCTACCTACCATTCAGGAGGAACAATTATTAGTTCTGAAAACAACAACAAACTTTCCAGTAAAATTGGAATCTATAATAGTAAAACGGAAACACTTTTTTTTAAAGACAGCGTTCGTTTAACCAACCCAGAATACACGATAGAATCTGATACATTAACTTATAATACAGTATCTGAAATTTCTTATTTTCATGGGCCTACCTACATTCGCTCTGATGAAAACCTTATCTATTGTGAACATGGATGGTATGACACACAAAAGGAAATTTCTTCTTTTTGGAGTAACACATATATCATATCTAAGGAACAAAAACTACAAGGGGATAGTATTTATTACAATCGAAACATTGGTATTGGAGAAGCGTATGGAAATGTTCAAATAACTGATACAACAAATAACATTATCATCAATGGAGACATTGCTATTCACGATGAAATAAATGACTCTTCTCTCGTTACTGGACATGCTATTTTTACACAAATAGAGAAACAAGACACGTTATACCTGCATGCCGATACATTGACATTTAAAATTGACTCTTCTTCCAAACAACAATCCTTTAGAGGTTTTCACAATGTTGCTTTATTTAAAAATGACCTTCAAGCCAGGTGCGACTCCATAGCCTATAATGAAAAAGATTCTTTGATGCGTTTATTTATAGATCCAGTTATCTGGTCAGATGAAAACCAACTTACTGGAGAAATAATAACATTAAAAACTAGTGGAGGAAACATAAGTAACCTATTAATTCAATACAATGCTTTGATTGTGTCTGAGGTTGATACATCAAACTATAATCAAATCAAAGGAAAAACAATCACAGGGTACTTCAAGAACAATGAATTGAATCAAATATTTGTTAATGGAAATGGCGAAACCATCTATTTTTTAGGTGATGAAGGAAAGCCTGTCACTGATATGAATAAATCAATTTGCACGAACATAGAAATAAAGTTAGACAGCAGTCAAATCCAAACAATAAAGTTTATAACGGATCCTTCTTCTAAAATGTCCCCCATTTCGAGCTTATCAGAAAGTGATAAAAAACTGGAAGGGTTTCTTTGGAAAATAAGTGACCGACCAAGGTCAAGAGAAGATTTATTAAAGTAGGTAATTAGTAAGGAATGAAAACAAATTCTTCCTTTTTACTGTTGATTAATTTAAGAGCTTTTTCTTCTGTAACGGAGTAAAGTAGTTTAAAAGAAAACTTCGTCCCCTCATAATTCATTAAATGACCCAGGGCATTTCCGCTATCATATACAGCTCTGAATTTCCCATTTTTCATTTCATAAGAAAAACCAAAATCAATTGCAGCACCATCTTCGTCTATATAAGAAGAAAGATATCCTGAACCTGCCTTAAGCTGCATATAATATCCTCCAGGACAATCTGCATCTTTCAATAACTGAACTCCTATATCGTCTTCTTTAAAGCTTTCCAACTTCCAATACCCCGAGTATTGAGACTCTGTTGTAACGGGTTCGTATTTCTTTTCTTGTGCCACAAAAAAAATAGGGCCTAGAAGTAAAAGAGAGAAAATTAACCTCATACAAACTGATTTAACCAAGTGTTTTTCAAACCTTCTTTCCAAGAACTTTCAAACTCTTTCTTTGAAGCAACTAGACTATTGTAAATAATTGTATCAGTTGTAATCTTACTTTCAGATAACAAAGTATTTAAATCTGAGAAATGAAAAGACTTAATTTCAGAATTTTCTTCATAAAAAACCAGCATTCTATCTGTCAATTTACCTTCAACAACTTCCTCTAATTCTTTTATCAATTTCATTTGAGAATCTTGTGCTCTTCCGCACATAGCATCTTCATCACTAAATGCAGATATTACAATAAACCGGTTATTATAAACATCTAATGATCCTTTTACAGGTAGGTTATGACTCTCCCATTGATTTAGAAAGAAATCTCCTATCTCACTAATCTGAGACAGGTCTTCGTTCGTTAATTCCGAACTGGATTGATAAACCCAAACTTTAGCGTTATCTGGCTGTGATGTAAATTCAACTTTCATGTGGCACTTTCAATAATTCATATTATAAATCCATTGCGTTTGCAATCATCTCAGCAACATCTAAAACTTCAATATCTTCTTCCTTGTTAAAATGTTTTACACCATCAGTCATCATTGTATTACAAAATGGACAACCCGTTGCGACAACATTTGCTTTTGATTCCAACACATCTTCTGTTCGCTTAACATTTACTTCTTTGTCTCCCTTCTCTGCTTCCTTAAACATTTGAGCTCCACCAGCACCACAACATAAACCTTTAGATTTACAATTCTTCATTTCAACCAATTCTGCATCTAATTTTTGCAAAACTTCTCTCGGTGCTTCATAAACATCATTCGCTCTTCCTAAATAACAAGGATCATGAAAAGTGATCTTCTTTCCTTTAAAATCTCCTCCTGAAACAGTTAATTTCCCTTCTTTTAAAAGGCCATTTATTAGTTGTGTATGGTGAATTACTTCGTATTTTCCTCCTAGCTCTGGATACTCATTTTTTATCGTATTGAAACAATGAGGACAAGCCGTCACTATCTTTTTAATCTCATAGCCGTTTAAAACTTGTATATTCTGCATTGCTGACATCATAAATGCAAATTCATTTCCTGCTCTTTTTGCAGGATCTCCAGTACACGATTCTTCAGTTCCTAATACTGCGAATTTAACATTACAAGAATGAAGAATCTTAATAACTGCTTTGGTAATCTTTTTGGCTCTATCGTCAAAACTACCTGCACAACCTACCCAAAATAAAATATCTGGCACTTCTCCCGCTGCCATCATTTCTGCTACTGTAGGTACTTTAATTTTTTCGCTCATTTTCTAATGGTTGAAGTACAAAGTGTTTTACTATACACCTTGTACAGTTACTTAATATTCTATTCCTCCTCAGCCCACTTCAATCTATCCATAGGAGAGAATTGCCAAGGTGCGCCATTGTTTTCAATATTCGTAAGCATAGTTGCTAGTTCAGAAGGTACTTTTGATTCTTCCATTACTAAATACCTTCTTAAATCAATTATAATATTTAATGGATCAATATTTACTGGACAAGCCTGTACACAAGCATTACATGATGTACACCCCCAAACTTCCTCTTCAGTAATATAATCTCCTAATAATGATTTTCCGTCAACATGATCTTTCCCATGTTTTCTGATATTCTTACCAACTTCTTCAAGCCTATCTCTAGTATCCATTATTATTTTACGAGGAGAAAGTTTTTTCCCCGTTTGATTAGCTGGACACATTGATGAACACCTCCCGCACTCGGTACATGTGTAAGCATCCATCAAACTCTTCCATGTCAGATCAGTAACGTCTTTTGCCCCAAATCTTTCTGGCTCACCAACAGGTTCTGGAGGTGCTGCATAAGGATCTGCATTAGGGTCAAACATCATTTCAACCTCTTTCTTTACAGATTCCATATTTGTAAACTGCCCTTTATTTTTCAAATTCGAATAAAACACATTTGGGAAAGCCAACAATACGTGAAAATGTTTAGAAATTGGTAAGTAATTCAAAAATGCGAAGACCATAATTATATGTCCCCACCACCCTATTCTTTCTAATAGCTCCAAAGTTCCAACATCCATTCCTCCAAAAACAGAAGGTCCAATTATGCTTGAAATTGTAAACCCATAACTATCACCTGTTAAACCAACTGCATGTGAATGTCCCGCATTCATCAATGCTTCGTCTGCACCATTCATAGTGAAAATACACATTACTAAAATGAATTCCATATACAATATCAAGTTACCATCTAATTTAGGCCAACCTGTCATTTCACTCATGTGAAAACGAGGAATTTTTAATAAATTTCTTCTTGCTAAAAATGAGAACGTAGCTACTAAAGCCAAAACTGATAGAATTTCAATAAAGCTTATTAAAAAAGTATAAAAACCACCTAAAGAACTAGCAAACATTCTATGAGAACCAGAAACTCCGTCAACAAAAATTTCAATCAGTTCTATCTGAGTGATTACAAAAGCGGCATAAATACATAAATGCAATAATGCCGGTATTGGTCGTTGAAACATTTTCTTTTGTCCTAATGCTACTAGAACCATAGTCTTCCAGCGCTCTCCTTTATTATCTGAACGATCAATATCTTTTCCTAATAAAATGTTTTTACGAATGCGCATTACGTTCATTCCAAAAAATGCACTTCCGACTACAATCAAAACAATAAAAACAATACTTGCTACCATTTAATTCATTTATAATTTAATGCTTTTTATATACGTCTCTTAGAGTATCCTTAACATATTTCTTTAATATTTTCTCGTCTTTAGAGCTCATATTTAAACCTTTATCTTTTCCTCCAAACACTGCAAATTGAAGATACCTATTTGGGTGTTCTTGTATATTTTCTACTAATCTTCCTGCTTCTTCGATCATAATATTCATATTCTCATACATTACAGAATCTTGCATCAGCTTAGTCAAAGTACCGTCTCCATTCTGAATTTCATCCAAAATAAGATTTACATTGTTTAATGCTGTTTTTGCATCATCAACTACCCCTTTTAAGTCAACCTGTTTAAGCGAATCCGTGATGTCATTTACATTAGAAACAATTGAAGTAATTTTCTCATTGCTCTCTTTAAGGTTTCCAGTAATTGATTCCATATTTGTAAGCGTTGAGCTAATTTTGTACCTACTTGCCGCCATGGTTATCATCAATGAATCCAATTGAGTAGAAATACTTTCAAAATTGTCTATTGTTGCTTTAAGACCATCAAATGATTCATTTAAGTTCTCTGTGTTATTACTAAAAATTGATTTAATTACTGTTATAGCAGTATCGGCAGTCCCTACTAACTCATTCATTTTCAGCATCAAAGGTTGTATCCTTTTATCAATTTCTCCTTGAATACTTTCCTGGACTCCTGTAAACAAAGTATCTCCCACTTCATGAAAAGTGGTTTCTTTTTCTTTATAATGCAAAGTAATGAATCCAGTTCCTAGTAAATCAGCTTCTAATTTCGCTATTGAACCTAATGGAATTCTTACTAAGGTATCTTCAATTTCAAATTTTACCAATACCTGAGTTGGGTTTTTAGGATATAATCCTACTTCAGAAATGGATCCAACATTTACTCCATTTAATGAGACCTTGCTGCTTGATGTTAATCCATCTGCTTTAGGGAAAATTGCATAATAAGATTGAGTTGTTTTCCATAATACCTCTCCTTTTAGGAAGAAAAACCCTAAAACCAATCCAGCAATAGCAATAGAAGTAACAATACCAACAATAAACTCTTTTCTTATTTTCATATTAACCAATTTTCATATTCCTGTTTTCCTTTACAAATAGTCTAGAATATGGTAAAATGTACAGTTACTTTTTACTTTTTTCAATTGCTTTTTGCAAATCTAATCTTTTTCCCTTTTCAAAAGCAATTACAAAGGCAGATTCGTAACCAATTTTACGGACTTCCTTTTGTCTGTTTTTTGCTTCGTCAATAGAGCTGTATTCTCCAACAATATATTTATACATTTTCCCACTTGCAACCCTTTCTACATCCGTCATTCCCTTAAAATTAAATGACTTTGTTTCAAGCTTAGTTGCTGAGGTTGCAATTTGCACCCTAAACACAACCCCTTCATTATTTGAGGGAGCAGTGTTATTATCTTCATTTGTTTTATTTACAGCCTTTATCGGACCTTCCGAATCCGAATTGAGAGTACCATCGACTTTGTCGTTTTGTTGCTTATAAGTTTCAAATGCATCAAACAACTCCTTTGCAATTGAGCTCCGCCCTTCTTTACTTGATAAAAACTTCTCCTCTTCTACATTAGATAAAAAACCCAACTCCACCAAAACAGATGGCATTGTTGTTTTATACAACACCAAGAACCCTGCTTGTTTAACCCCTCTGTCTGGTCTTTTTAAATCTCCAACACAATTCTTTTGAAATAGATGCGCCAATTTTAAACTCTGGTCTAAAAAAGCATTTTGCCTCATCGATAAGGCTATATAAGCATCAGGATCATTTGGATCGAAACTTTCATATTTCTGTTCATGATCCTCTTCCATTAAAATTGAAGAGTTTTCCCATTTTGCAACTTCAAGCGCAGCTTCAGATTTGTGCAATCCTAATACAAACGACTCAAATCCTTGTGCCTTTGTATTTCCCGCTGCATTCGAATGAATTGAAATAAACAAATCTGCACCAGCATCATTTGCTATTTTAGCTCTTTGACTCAATCCGATGAACACATCAGTAGAGCGTGTATATATTACTTTAATCTTTGGAAATCTCGCTTTTATTAATTTCCCTAACTGTAAGCTTACATCCAATACAACATCCTTTTCTTGTAATTTAGTTTTAGCTACAGCTCCAGGATCTTTACCTCCATGCCCCGCATCTATTACTACCGTTTTTATTCCCAAACCTGTTTGTGAAAACACAGCATTTGAAAACAGCATGGCAATACTTATAAGAAACGTCAAAAAAATACGTTTCTTCGCATAAGAATTATATAATAACCTCGTTTTATTCATTATTCTGATTTTGCACGCACCAAAAACAATACAAAACACCAACTTCAAATGTAGTTCTGAACTACCAATGAATATTCGTGCAATACGGTTAATTATTATCGGTGCATTGTTAATAATCAACCCTATTTACTCCTTTGCTCAACCTCAAAACGACAGCCTTGTCCAACTTGAAAGCGAACTTGAATCTCCTTTATCATATAATTCAAAAGATTCAATAGTAATGGACATGCCTAATCAAAAAGCACGCCTTTATAATGAGGCGCATATTGATTATGGTGAAATTGTTCTGGATGCTTGTTATATTGAATTCGATTTTGACACAAAAGAAGTGTTCGCTCGATTATGCATTGATTCTGTTGGAAACAAAGTCGGCATACCAGAGTTAACAGACGGAGATACTAAAACAGAAGCCGATAGTTTACGCTTTAATTTCGAATCAAAAAGAGGGATCACTTATCAAGTTAAACTACAAGAAGGCGAAAGCTATATTCACGGAGTAAAAGTCAAAAGACAAGGAAATGGTGATATTCATATAGACACTGCATTGTACACCACCTGTGATTTAGATCACCCTCATTATTATTTTAAATTGCGAAAAGCAATAATAAAACCTAATGATAAAATTGTTTCAGGACCAGTAAATCTATTTATTGCGGATGTACCTACCCCACTCGGATTACCTTTTGGTTATTTCCCAAATAAAACAAAAGGCGCAAATGGAATTATAATACCAACTTATGGAGAATCTACATTGGGATTTTACCTGCTGGGAGGTGGTTATTACCATAAGTTCAAAAATGATAAAGTTGCCACACAGCTGCTAGGAGATATTTACTCTAAAGGTAGTTGGGGATTAAAAAACATAACATCTTACAGAAACAAATATAAATACAATGGAAATGTTGACCTTAGTTTTAGAGAAATACGGCAAGGAGACGCTGCATTTGATGACTTTTCAAAGACTACAGAATTTTTCGTTAGGTGGTCGCATACTCAAGATATAAAATCTAAACCTGGTAAAACATTTAGCGCATCAATAAATGCAGGTACTTCTACAAATTTTCAAAATGATTTTAATAATGTTAACGCTAACGATTACTTGTCTAATAACTTTAATTCAAATATAAGCTGGGGCAGCAAAGTCAATTTATTTAAAGGTAAAATACCTTCCAACCTATCAATAAATGCTAGGCACAACCAAAATAATAGCACACACATCATAACATTTACACTACCTGAAGTCACTTATAACATTAATCGCTTTTACCCTTTTAAATTTATCAGTTCAAAAAAAGCAATTGAAAGTGGCTTTAAAAAGGAATTAAACAAAATTGGATTAAGCTATAACACAACTCTAAAAAATGAACTATCCCTGAAAGACACAGATGTTAGCCTAAATAATTTAGCTACATTACCAGACAGCATGAGGAATGGTATGCGTCATAACCTGAACGCATCCACATCTTTCAAATTCTTTGATAAAACAGTTACATTTAATCCTTCATACCAACTGACTTCCTTGTTTTATTTAGACCAAGTTCAAAAAAACTGGGACCCAACATTAATAGAAGAAAATACGGATACACTTAATAAATTTTCAGCTCCATATTGGCACAGTTTTAATGGTAGTTTGACAACCAAAGTATATGCGTTTTATCGATTCGCTAAATTCATTGCAGGTGAAAAAGAAACTAAATTTAGACACACCATTACTCCAAACATCAATTATTCTTATCGCCCTGACATTAACTACATGAGCAATTATCAGATAGATACAATTAGCCCTGCCGAAACTATTGAATACTCGCCCTATCAAAATGGAATATTTGGAAAACCTTCTACGGGGTCATCCAACCGAATTGGTTTTAATTTAATCAACGCCATTGAGATGAAACAAAAAAACTTAAATGACACTACAGGAAAAACCCCTTTTAACAAATTTAAAATCCTGGAAAACATAACCTTCAGTTCGGGTTATGATTTTAATAGAGACTCATTAAAAATGGACAATATTTCTATGTCAGGAAGAACAACATTATACAAAAACCTTAGCTTACGATTTGGAGGCAACTTAGACCCTTATGACTACAGTAATGGAATTAAACACAATGCTTATCAGTACAACGTAAATGGAAAATTAGGAACAATTAAAAATGTTAACTTAGCTTTAAACGTTAGATTTAAAAGTAAAAAAGGACACAAAGGAGCCTATAAAAGCAGTAAAGGAACAGAAGCTGAATTAGATATGGTTAATATTAATCCTGACGCCTATTTGGACTTCAGCATTCCGTGGACAGTATCTTTTAATTATAAAATTGACCGAAACAGATTACTTTCAGAAGGTAAAGACACAATTGTACTAACACAAACCATTAGCATTAACGGTGACTTGAGTTTAACCAAAAACTGGAAAATAGAATTTGGAACTAATTATGACTTTACAAAAAAACAATTTAGTTACTCGTCAATAAACATTACGCGTAACCTGCACTGCTGGGAAGCAAGCTTTAATTGGATTCCTTTTGGACTCATGAAAAGTTATAACATTCAAATCAACGTAAAATCATCTCTTTTACAGGATTTAAAACTCCAAAAAAGAAAAACATGGTACGATAGCGGGGTTAGGTAAGCTTGAGAACCTCATACACCTAGTAAGTATCAATAAACAATAGATATGAAACAAATAATCAACTCAGAAAATGCTCCAGCACCTATAGGCCCTTACAGTCAAGCTGTACTAGCTGGAAACACTTTATTTGCTAGTGGCCAAATTGCAATCAATCCATCCTCTGGAGAATTAATTCTTTCTTCTATTGAAGAAGAAACAGAGCAGGTAATGCAAAATATGAAAGCTGTTTTAAAGGAAGCTAATATGTCTTTCGAAAACATTGTTAAGTGTTCCATCTTTTTAAGCAGTATGGATAATTTCTCTAAAGTAAATGAGATTTACGGAAACTACTTTCCTTCAAATCCCCCCGCAAGAGAGACTGTTGAAGTATCTTGTTTACCAAAAAATGTAAATGTGGAAATTAGTTTTATTGCTGTGAAGTAATTTCTTAGAATTGGAAATAGATAAACTCATTAGAATTTTCTCGCCTTTGATAAAAAGCAAACCCACCTTCTTTGTATAAGAACTCACATTTTGGTTTATCTTTAATTTTATCTTGATGATGAACACGTACAACAAAGTATGTTGGTTTATCAAGATCCCTTGTCATTAACCAATTAACCACCTGCGAATTAAAAATGGTTTTTTCTTCTTGTGGCAAATCATTAAATGATTCAGCCTTGTGTTCTTCTAATAATTCCTTTTTATAAATTGCCAAAGCATCGTCATCATCTAAAGGTTGTACTTCTGTATAAAAAAACTGTGCATAGCTTTTCATATTAACTGGAGTAACATAAACATTTTGACCTTTCAATGTTTCGTAAAATGCAATCATTGGGCCTTGTGAAAAACTTTCAATTTTAGGCACCATAACTCTTGTAAAAATTAACAAACAAAAGGCAGTACTTAATGACAATATCAAAACAGATTTAACAACTTGTATTTTCGATAAATAATACAATCCAACAACTATACACAGAAAATAAAGTACCCCAATAATAAACTCCCATCCAGCTATAGGAATATCAACTGACAATTGAGCTGCAGCGAATGGATCATTCAATTTTGGAATTAACCATTCATCTTTTTTCAATAAAACAATTGGTAATAAAGCAAGTAATGAAGAAAAAACGAAACCAAAAAAACCAACTGTAATCAACATCCATTTCTTTACTTCTATTTCTCTTGTATGTAACTTAAATAAATAAGTTGCCGCTAAATAACTCAATGGTAAGTAAGCCATAGAGGAATAGTGTACTATTTTGGTTGTTGAAATAGAAAACAAAATCAAAACTACCCAAAACAATATTTTCATCCATTTTTCAAATTCAAATACATCTTGTTCTTTTGCCTTTGCAAATCGAGGAAGAGCAATAATAGAAAGTGGAAAGCACCCAATTAAAACCACGACAAAGTGATAATAAAACGGCTGTGAATGTCCAGCTACTGGAGTAGTAAACAAGTCTATTTGATACTTAACAAACTCAACTATAAACCAAGGACCATTTTGCAATAATTCGTACCCAAACCAAAGGAATGACACCAAAAATATAGTAACAATGAAAATTAAAACACTTTTTACTGAAGCCACTTTTTTAAAACGACTTAACACCCAAAATATGCCAAATGTTAATATCAATAACAACAGACCTACCGGACCTTTCGTAATAATTGCCAACCCGACAAACAACCCTGATAATGCAGCATATTTATTCTGTTCTTTTCCCGTATCAGTATTAATAAGACGAATTAAATAATAAATGGAAGTGAAAATAAAGTAGTTAAAAACAGGGTCAATAATTCCTGATTTATAATACAAGTTGGGAAGAAAAGAACCAAAATAAATCAGAGCCCAAATAAACCCAAATTTTTCAGACCGCAAGGTTCTTCCAATTTTAAAAAGAGTAACCATTGTTAGTATCCCAAAAATGGCATTAGGAAAACGAGCCGCAAATTCTGTCACTCCAAATACACTCATAGAAAGTGACTGTAACCAAAAGAACAAGGGGGGCTTTTCCATAAATGGTTCATAATTTACCTGAACCTGAAAAAAGTTTTTGGATACCAACATTTCACGAGAAGACTCTGCAAAATTTATTTCATCCCAATCAAACAAATGAACACTTCCTAGAAAGGGAAGAAAAAAAACCAACCCAATAATGGTTAGAAGAATTTGGTATCCATATGGCTTTTCTAAAAACGTTTTCATTTCAATTTCAGCAATGATTTTTCACCCCAATTTCCGAATGTTTTATTTTCGAAATATGAATAAATCAATAAAGAGCCTATTCCTCCAATTAAGGAACCTACAAAAATATCTTCATAAAAATGCTGACACAAATAAACTCTGGAATAGGCAATTAAAACTGCTAATACGATACTCACTAACCCTACCCATTTATTTTTACTCAATAATGCAATCAAGCAAAAAATACTAAATGCAGAAGTAGTATGCCCACTTGGAAATGAATAATCTGACATTTGCTTTACACCTTCAACTACGTGTAACTCTCCAGAGGTGTACAAACTCCATAAATCTTCGTGATGAGTTGGACGTTTAACATCTGCAAAAAGAACTTTTTTCAAAAATTGCGTAATACCAGCAGTTGAGGCAAAGCTTAAAATTCCAATAATTGCATATTTAAATTTCCAAAATAACAAAACAATAATGACTACTGAAGCCATACCAAAATCTCCAAGATATGTCATGTACTTATACAACACATCTTGAAATGGCGACCAAAATTGGTTTGCCCAAAGTGTTGCATCTGTTTTAGAAAACTTAAAAAGAATAAAACTTAAAAACATCAAAAAAGCAGCGTAACCCAAAAAGAATAGGGATTGCTTCTTTATGTTTTTAACAATGGATTTAATCACAATTTATTTTTTGTTTAACAAATTCCATTTGTAAACGCCAATTCTTGTAAAAAAGTGTTTAAAAGATGTCCCCAATACTCCGAGACCATAAGTTACACTTCTGCTAAAATTAATTGAAGAAGCCTCTTCGAAATATTTGGTAGGACAAGTAATCTCAGCAATTTCAAAATCATTGTAAATAATTTGAGATAACATTTGATTGTCAAACACAAAATCATCAGAATTTTCATTGAAACGAATAGCCTCTAAAACTTCTTTGGAAAATGCTCTAAAACCGGTATGGTATTCCGACAATTTTTGTCCTACAAGAATATTTTGAGATAGTGTTAAAACTCTATTTGCAAAATATTTATAATAAGGCATCCCTCCTTTCAAAGCTCCTTTCCCCAATATTCTAGAACCTAAAACCACTGGATAAACCTCATTTGCAATAAGGTATGACATACTATGAATCAACTGTGGGGTATATTGGTAATCAGGATGCAACATCACAACTATATCAGCTCCAATTTCTAGCGCTTTATTATAACATGTTTTTTGATTTCCGCCGTACCCTTTATTTACATCATGTCGAATTACATGATTAATTCCTAACTCGAGTGCCAATTTAGAAGTATTATCAGTTCCATGATCATCAACTAAAATAACCTCATCGACAATTTCAAAAGGAATTTCCTTATATGTCTTTTCTAATGTTTCTTCTGCATTATATGCAGGCATTACAACTACTATCTTCTTTCCTTTAATCATGAAATACTTTAAGTGCGCAAATATAACTAATCAATTAATAGGTCACTTATTCTGTATAAGAATTCACCAACAATGCAACAGATATATTAACAAACTAATACAGCTTTTGAAACATATGTGACATTGTACTATTGGTTTATATTTTACTTTTGGCTTATGACATTATCAAAAAAGAAAAAATCAGACTTAATATTTTGGATTGGGTTTGGATTAATAATTGCATTTTTATATCTCACTCCATGGGGAAGTTCAACAAGAACATGGATTGGAGGATTGTTTCTTTCTTCACCAAGCATGGAAGATTATGAAGTTGAAATAGACAATTATCTATCGACTGATTGGAATTTACAAAATATAAACGGAGAAGAAATCTGGTTATCAGATACTGATAAACCAATATTTATAAACATTTGGGCTACATGGTGTGGCCCCTGTAGAAGTGAAATGCCCTCTATCAACAAATTGTATGATAAATACAAAAACGAAGTCGATTTTATCCTAGTTAGCCCAAATGAGTCTATTAAAATTTTAAAAGAATTTGCCCAAAACAGTGAATATAGCTTACCCTTTTACACAGGTATTAGTTACACACCTTCTCAACTTCAAACAAATAGCTATCCTACAACTATTATCATCGATAAAAACAAAAACATAACCCACAAAATGACGGGTGCTCATAACTGGAACACTGAAGAAGTTTACTCAATTCTGGATGGATTAATTAATAAGTAGTATTTTTGCATTAAATTCTAACCAGAGCATGTATAAAGCGATATTAAGACCTTTTTTCTTTCTATTTGACCCAGAAAAAATTCATCACTTTGTCTTTAAATTAATACGCTTTACGAATGCTATCCCTGGTATTTCTTCAATTAATAAAAAAATATTTAGCATTGAAGATAAAAAACTAGAAAGGGAAATCTTTGGGCTGAAATTTAAAAACCCTGTTGGAATTGCTGCTGGATTTGATAAAAACGCCGTACTGATTAACCAATTGGAAAATTACGGATTTGGCTTTATTGAAATTGGAACCGCTACACCTAAACCACAAGACGGAAACCCAAAACCTAGGATGTTTCGATTAAAGGAGGACGAGGCTTTAATTAATAGAATGGGGTTTAACAATTTAGGAGTTGACGCAATTGTGGAAAACCTAAAGAACAAAAAAACCAAACTAATTATCGGAGGAAACATTGGCAAAAACACAGCCACCTCAAATGATGATGCAATAGCTGATTATGTCTATAATTTTAATGCCTTGCATGATGTTGTAGACTATTTCGTTGTAAACGTAAGCTGCCCTAATGTAAAAAACCTTACCAAACTTCAAGACACAGACTTCTTAACTGAGTTATTAGGAGAATTGAAAAAAATAAATGCTTCTAAAAAAATTCAAAGACCCATTTTATTAAAAATTGCTCCCAATTTGGACCACAACGCTCTTGACGAAATTATAGAACTGATAGCCAATACAGGGATTGACGGCATTGTTGCAACAAACACAGAAACAAGTCGTGATGGGTTAAAAACACCAAAAGAGACTATCGAAAAAATTGGGAACGGCGGACTAAGCGGTAAACCTGTTCGAGAAAGGTCCACAGAAATCATTCGATATCTTTCTACCAAATCAAACAAGGCATTTCCAATTATTGGAGTTGGAGGAATACATTCTGAAGAAGATGCGTTGGAGAAAATTGAAGCGGGAGCAGATTTAGTTCAGATTTTTACTGGGTTTATTTATGAAGGTCCAAAGCTGGTAAAACGCATAAACAAGGCTATTTTAAACAATTAATATGTCCATTGCAAATTCAAAGTTATTCTGCAATCTTCTTCGATAATTGTAACACTTGTGTTTTCATCTAAAGAATATAAGGAAGGATTAAAATTTACTACAGAGACTAATTCATCTGTGGCACCATCTTCATCCAAAACATTTATATAATAACTTGAGGAATATGGAAGTGTGATTGGAAAATCACTATAGTATGTATAAGATTGATTAAAAATTTGATCCTGACCAGTTTCTAAACCATCCAGATAAATAATTGTTCCATCAACTATTTGAAATCGAATATCAGGCAAACCTTGGAAATCCCATAATTGTCCGCTCCAGTTTAATTCAGGAAACGACGACAATACAATTGAAGTTATTGTTACTGAAGTAGGGCGCTCTTTAATCGTTACAGTTTTAAAATCAGACTCAAAAGACCTGTTCTTTTTAGAATACACTTTTAATTCGACATCATAGTTTCCTGCTGTTACAAAAGTATGCTTCGGATTTTTTTCTTCTGAAGTATTTCCATCTCCAAAATCCCAGTTATACCCAAATCCATTTTCAGAACAATTAGCTAAAAAAGTAACCTCATCATCCACTTCGAATTTCTCATCCATAGAACTAATACACGCTACAGGCTCGTTCTTTTTACAGGAAGCCAAACCGACTAAAACAATAGATAAGAATACATACTTCATCAGGAGGGTTTCGATTAAAAACTTGTAATCAAATATACGTTTTTATTGCTGCTGAATTTTCGGTTTACGTTTACTAATTAAAAACAAAGCTCCAAACGATAGCAGTGCATTGTAGATTATCAGTTCCGCTCCAAATTTATATTTACCGGTCCAACCTAGAACGTCTTTTTCAACCCCTGGACCTCCAGTACTATACCACCACAACACACCCATCAATAAAGGAACTAGGACACAAACATAAAGCACAAACTTATCTTTTAAGCTACGCTTTGTAATAATCCCAAAAAAGAACAACCCTATAAGCGGGCCATACGTAAAACCAGCCAATTTAATTAACAGCCAAATAGCTGAATCTTCTGTTGTATAACGTAGCAATACAACTACAAGAACCAAAACAGCTGACATTGCAATATGTACTAATTTCCTCACCTTTTCTTGTCCAGTTCCATCTTGACTTACACTATCTAGTAATTCATCTGATGAAACAGAAACTTGGCTTTTTTCCTTTTCTTTTACATTGAGAAAATCAACTGAGAACGAAGTGGTTAAAGAAGTCAAGGCTGAATCAGCACTACTATATGCCGCAGCAATTAGCCCTAATAAAAACAACAAACCGACAGCAGTTCCTAATGACCCTTCCATAGCAATAGAAGAGAATAATAAATCCGTTCTCCCTGCCTGAATTACATCATTTCCAATTCCAGTCGATGCATTATACATAAATAATAAAGCTCCCATTGCAAGAAAAACTAAGTTCACCACAACCAGTACAACAGCCATACTCATCATATTCTTTTGAGCATCTTTTATATTTTTACAACTTAGATTCTTTTGCATCATATCTTGATCAAGACCTGTCATACCAATTGTAATAAACATCCCTCCTAAAAAGTGTTTCCAGAAATAATTACCACTGTGCCAGTCATCAAAAAAGAATATTTGACTGTATTTACTATCAGCTATGGAATTGACAAGACCTCCATTATCAGATAAATGAAGAGCATCGCTTACCAACCAAACAGTAAAAAATACAGCAAATAGCATAAAAGCTGTTTGCAAAGTATCTGTCCAAATGATTGTTTTAATCCCACCTTTATTGGTATAAATCCAGATCAATAAAACAGAAATAACAACTGTTGCCCAAAAAGGAACTCCCCAATCATCAAACAATATTTGCTGTAAAACACTTGCTACTAATAACAATCGAATCGAAGCGCCAATAATTCTTGACAGAAGGAAAAAAGCTGCTCCTGTTTTATAGCTCCAAAAACCAAAACGATGTTTTAAATATTCGTAGATGGATGTTAAATTCATTTTATAATAAATAGGCATCAAGACGTAAGAGACGATTATATAACCAATAAAATAACCGAAAACCATTTGCATATAACTGAACTGTCCACCATCCACACCACCAGGAACGGATATAAAAGTCACACCTGACAAAGAAGCTCCAATCATTCCAAACGCAACGATGTACCAAGGTGATTTTTTATCACCTAAAAAAAAGGAGTTATTATCTGCCTTTCGGCTAGTTAGCCATGCTATAAAAACAAGTACTAGAAAGTAAATAACAATTACAGAAACTATTAGGGTATTTGACATATAATGAAGTTATTTAAAGTCCTCTTCTAATTTGAAAATGGTTCTTTTTTCTCATAACCGTGTTTTTTATCCAACCATAGCTATGGCTATTCTCTTTAAAAATGCCTTATTCTGAAAAAAATAATTCGTTTACTTCTCCACAATAGGGCATTAAACAACTTCAGCAAAGAAAAGGAATTGTTATGTTTGTATTGAATCATGAATAATTAGATTTCCACGTGAGACTATTAGTATCGCCTATGAACTTAGAAGACCAACTCAACAAACTCGAACAATCTGCTCGACAATTAGATTTAACACCTGATGAAAGAAAAGAATATGATGAGCAAATTAGAGAATACCTCTTTAAATTTCTAGATGAATTAGAAGGCAAAACTTCATGGGTGGCTAATTCTGATCCAAGTAAAGAAATTTATGACTTCCCTATAACGGAAGAAGGATACAAACTAGAGGAACTACTTAACCTATATGAAAGAACTGTGAACAGTACTGGATTACAACCAGCTTCTGGTGGCCACCTTGGTTATATTCCAGGAGGAGGAGTTCCACTTGCTGGTTACGGAGATTTAATTGCAGCAATCACCAATAAATATTCAGGGATTTATTTTGGTAATCCAGGAGCTATCCGATTAGAAAACCACTTAATTGATTGGACTGCTAAACAATTCGGATTCACTGGAGAATATGGTGGGAATCTAACCACGGGAGGCAGCATAGGAAATCTAATAGCCATTGTATCGGCAAGAGATGCACACAATATTAAAGGGAAAGATTATGAAACAACTGTTATTTACGGTTCTTCTCAAATGCATCATAGTCTAAATAAAGCAATTCGAATTGCTGGACTAGGAGAATGTATATACCGAAACATTCCCCTGAAAGATAATTACCACCTTGACACCAATTTTTTATCCAATCAAATTGAAAATGATAAGTCAGAAGGCCTTAAACCGTTTTTAATTATTGGTTCAGCAGGCACAACAGACACAGGAGTAATTGATGATTTAAATAAATTATCTACTATTTCAGAAAACAATAATTGTTGGTTTCATGTTGATGGAGCTTATGGTGGATATTTTCACCTTATCGATGAATTAAAAGAGAAATTCAACGGGATTGAAAAAGCAGATTCGCTTGTAATTGACCCACACAAAGGATTGTTTTTACCTTATGGAACAGGAATGGTTTTGGTAAAAGATCGAGAAGCAATGTTACATTCACATTATTATCAAGCAAATTACATGCAAGATGCCTATAAAGCTCCTGAAGAATGGTCTCCAGCCGATGTATCACCAGAATTATCAAGAAACTTTAGAGGATTAAGAATGTGGTTGCCTTTAATGGTTCATGGTTTAAAACCTTTTAAAGACGCTATTTTAGAAAAATACCTACTAACGAAGTATGCCTTCAACAAGTTAAATGAAATACCCTACATCGAAGTTGGACAAGAGCATGAACTGTCAGTGCAAACTTTCAGGTTTTGGAAGGAAAACTCTTCTGATAAGGAATTAAATGAACTCAATGAAAAAATCCTAGAAGAGCTTCATAACGATGGAAGAATTTTTATTTCATCTACAAGGATTGAAGGTATTTTCACACTAAGATTTGCAATTTTATCATTTAGAACGCATAAAAGAGAAATTGATTTAATTCTAAAAATGATGGAGGAGCAAGCATTTACTTTTGGATTAGTGAAATAGTCATCGTTAATAACATTCAACACTTGTTAGTTATTGTAACAGTGTATTCTCTATTTTTGCAGCATGGATTTTCATTCTAAATTACTAAACAACGCCGTGGAACAAATGGCCACTCTTCCAGGAGTCGGAAAAAGGACTGCGCTTCGATTAGTATTAGATATGCTTGACCGTTCAGAAAGCGATGTTGAAGCTTTCACCATGGCTATGACTCGCTTAAAAAATGACATTAAATTCTGCAAGAAGTGTAAAAACATTAGCGATACAGACTTGTGTAATATCTGTGCTAATCCGCAAAGAGATGACTCTACTATTTGTGTTATTCAGGACATCAGAGACATCTTAGCAATTGAAGCAACACAGCAATACAAAGGTCTTTACCACATTCTTGGAGGAATTATTTCCCCTATGGATGGAATTGGACCAGATGACTTACACATTAACAGCTTAATCGAAAGAGCTAGCCTACCAGAATCAAAAGAAATAATTCTGGCACTAAGTGCTACCATGGAAGGCGATACAACTAACTTTTATCTTTTTAGAAAGTTAAAAGAATGTAATGTTAATGTAAGTGTTATTTCAAGAGGAATTGGAATAGGAAACGAATTAGAATACACCGATGAAGTTACCCTCGGTCGATCTATCCTAAATCGTTCTCCATTTGAAAATAGCTTAGCTAGATAATCGATATAACGTCACTGCGAAAAATCGAAATGAAATGGAGATTTTGTGGCAGTCTCTTCCCTAAATTAGTAAGATTGCCACAAAATTTCTTTTTGAAATTTTTCGCAATGACGTTAACATGAAGGGCTTAGTTTCCTAAAGCTTGCCTCAAGTCTTCAACTATATCCTGGTAATGCTCTAACCCAGTTGATATTCTTATCAACCCAGGAGTTATTCCAACATTTAATCTCTCATCTTCCGATAATTTAGAATGTGTTGTTGATGCAGGATGAGTCGCTATCGAACGGCTATCACCCAGGTTAGCTGTTACGGAAATCATCTTTAGTTTATTTAAAAAATCGCGTCCACTTTCAATGCCTCCTTTTATCTCAAAAGACAACATTCCTCCTCCCAATTTCATTTGTTTTTTGGCAATTCCATATTGGGGATGGCTTTTCAAAAATGGATACTTTACCCATTCAATATTAGCATGTTGTTCCAGCCATTCTGCTACTTTTTCTGCATTTTGAGAATGCTTTTCCATTCTAATTGACAATGTTTCCAAACTTTTCGAGAGCACCCATGCATCAAAAGCTGCTAGAGCTGGCCCCGTATGTCTTGCAAAAAATTGAATTTCATCTATTAAGTTTTGTTTACCAACAATCACCCCTCCTAAAACACGGCCTTGACCATCAATGTATTTGGTTGCTGAATGCATTACCAAGTCAGCACCATATTTTATTGGTTGCTGCAAATAAGGAGTTGCAAAACAATTGTCAACGAAAAAAAGCAAATTATTATCCTTTGCCAATTTGCCAGCCCATTCCAGATCAATTATATCCATCCCAGGATTTGTAGGTGTTTCGAGAAACAAAAATTTGGTATTCTCTTGAACAGATTTATGCCAATTTCCCGTGTCATCAAAATCTACATACGAGTGGCTAATCCCCCACTTTGGAAAAACTTGAGAAAATAATTGATGGGTAGATCCAAATACAGAACGACAAGCTAATATATGATCTCCTGATTTCAGCAAAGCTCCAAATCCTGTGAAAATAGCAGACATCCCAGTTGAGCAAGCCCAACCAGATTCTGCACCTTCCATCAAAGTTATCTTATCAATAAACTCTGTGACATTTGGATTTGAAAAACGCCCATAAATATTTCCTTTTTCTTCATCAGAAAAAATAGCACGCATCTGTTCCGCATTTTCAAATGTAAAACTTGAAGTTAAATGCAATGGCGTTGAATGTTCTCTAAATTGAGATCGTTCGGATTGAGTTCTAATAGCTATTGTTTCAAATTGCTTTTCCATTTTAATTTATTTTATAATCGTATGTTATTTTCACTTTTTCATCTATTGTTTTAGCGACGGAACAATATTTCTCCACTGAGAGTTCTACAGCTCGTTGTACTTTTTTATCTTCTAATTCTCCTGAGAAAATAAATTCCATATGAATTGTTTCAAAGTAGGCCGGAACTTCATCTGCTCTCTTTCCATGAGTTTTCACTTCATAAGAATCAATAACCTGCCTTTGTTTTTCAAGTATTAAGCAAATATCAATACTAGCACAACTAGCAATTGCATGTAGCATCAATTCCATTGGTCTTGTTCCAACACCTGTTCCTCCGACACTTTCTGCAGCACCAATACTCACAGTATCGTTACTTGGATTAACTCCTTCAAATTGTAATATATCGTTCAACTTTTTTAAATGTACTTTCATATCAATGTGGTAAATATTTTTTTGTGATTCCGTAAATAAACACCCCCAAGATAGCAGATAGAATCGGAATTACAATAATCCAATTTCCTAATCCCAAATGAATAAACAAAGGAGCAGGACAAGCTCCTACTAAAGCCCATCCCGCTCCAAACAAAAGTCCGCCAAAAATATTGGACTTAGGTAATAATTTTTTCTTTGAGATATCAAGTACTTCTTTATCTATTGATTTCACTTTCAATACTTTTAAAAGTAATATAGACAAAGTACCAACTCCAACTGCGCTTCCGATAACTCCAAACAAATGAATCGATTGAAACTGAAACATTTCTACAATTCGATACCAAGAAACCGCTTCGCTCTTGATTAAGATAAATCCAAAATAGAAACCCAAAAGGATAAAAATTACTTTTCTCATAGTATATATTTTAATAAAATTAATGTGGAGATTATTCCTCCAATAAAAAAACCAATTACAGAAAGTAACGACGCGAGGCTCAAGGTAGACAACCCCGTTATTGCATGACCTCCAGTACAACCTCCAGCATAACGACTACCAAATCCAATCAATAATCCGCCAAGAATTAACACCCACCAAAACACCCCTGAGAATGAGAAAGTATCTATAGGGAAAAAGCCATTAACTTCAATTCCCTTCTGAGTTAACTGACTTGCCGTTCCTTTCGACAAAACTCCAACCTTCAACTCTATTACAGTCCCAACAGTTATTCCTGCTATCAAAACACCTAGCACAAACAGCAATTGCCATGCACCCTTTTTCTTCCAATTATAATTGAAGTACTCAACAGATTTCACTCCAGTTGCTGCACACAAATGACGGAAGGATGAAGAGACTCCAAATTGCTTATTACTAAGGACTAGCAAGAGAGGAACAATCAACCCTAACAATGGGCCAGATACATACCATGGCCATGGTTGTTCTATTATTTCTAGTATACTTTTCATCGTTATAGTTTTGCACCAATTCTTAATAAATCAGAATAAACTCCTCTTGCAGTTACTTCTGCTCCAGCCCCAGCTCCCTGAATAACAATTGGGTTATCTCCATAAGCCTCTGTATAAATTTCAAAAATGGAATCCGATCCAGAAATATTACCTAGTGATGTTTGCTTATCCGTCGCAACCAATTCAACCTTAAGCTCCCCTTTCTCATTCAGGTCACCTACATACCGAAGAACCTGATTTGATTTTAAGTCATTCTTAATTTTAGAAAAATGATTATCGATTGTTTCTCTGTCCTTTAAAAACTCAGCAACAGACAAATCTGACTGCAACTTGGTTGGGATTAAACTCTGAATTGCAACATCTGAAAACTCTCTTGCATAATCTAACTCTCTTGCTAAAATCAATAATTTCCTGCCAACATCATTACCAGACAAATCTTCTCTAGGATCTGGCTCTGTAAACCCCTTTCCAACAGCCTCACTCAACACTTTTGAAAATGAATCATCGCCAGAAGAAAAATTATTAAAAATATAACTCAAAGAACCACTGAATACACCTCGAATTCTCTTAATCTGATCCCCTGAATGGTGTAATTGTTTAATAGTATCTATCAATGGTAATCCAGCACCAACATTTGCTTCGTATAAAAACTCTTTCCCTTTCTTTTTTAAAGAAATTCGTAAATCCTTATAGAAATCATAAGAGATTGTGTTTCCTATTTTATTTGAAGCGATTACATCAATTCCGTTCTCTACTAATAATGGATAGTGCTGCACAAATTGTTCTGATGCAGTATTGTCGATTGCAACAACATTCTCAAGATCATTTTGAGTAACGACAGCTAACAATTGAGCAATATCATTCCCTTTACCTTGGCCTTTAATCTCTTTCTCCCAGTTACTACCGAGTCCTTTTGAGTTAAACAAAATCCTTTCAGAGTCTATTACCGCTACAATATTGATTAAAATATTTCTTCGACTTTCTATTTGAGATTGGTTTTTCAACAACTGATTAATAAAGGCTTTACCGACAGTTCCTTTACCAAATGCCAATACATTTAATCTTTTCTTTACACCAAACACCTGATTATGAACAACATTAACCGCCTTCCTTAGATTCTTATCGGAAACAACCAGTGAAATATGCTCTCCATTAATGGAGTTATTAATAAGATATAACCAGATTCCATTTTTACGTAATCCTGAAATAGCTTTCTCTAATGAAAAATTGTGTCTCCCTATAATACTCACGATAGCAACTTCCTGATTAACTTTAATTTCTGATATGTCCTGATTGGTTAACTCATTGTAAAACTCCTTTTCCAAAATCGACTTAGCTTTTTTTCCCTCTTCATTATTAACAATAAAACCTATTCCTCTTTCCGATGAAGCTTGAGAAATATTCCTTACACTGATATTTTTCTCGCTTAACACTTTAAATATTCGAGCGTCAATTCCCACTTTTCCTAACAACCCATTTCCAGAAATGCTCACCAACGCAACATCTTCAATTACAGAAACTGCTTTTATTCCTTTTCCAGCGCCATCCTTATCTATAACAGTTCCTTTTCCTTTTGGATTATCTGAATTTAAAATTCGAATCGGGATATTTTTCTCAATTAATGGAACAATCGTTTTTGCATGCAACACATTCACTCCAAAATTTGCTAATTCATTTGCTTCTCGAAACTTTAGTCGAGAAATAATTCTTGCTTCCGGAACCAAACTAGGGTTTGCAGTATAAATTCCATCAACATTTGTCCAATTCTGAACTTCTTCAGCGTTTAAAATATTCGCAAGGATTGTAGCAGTATAATTAGTTCCGTTCCTTCCAAAAGTAGTTGTATCACCAATCGAATCTGATGCAATAAACCCCGTTAATATGGGAACGATATTCCAATCCCAGTCGCTAAACAAATCCAAGGTAAGTTTCTCTGTCACCTCTTTGTCTAGAAGGCTGTTTTCATAATCGGAATCTGTTTGAAAAATATTTCTCGTATCAATTACCCGAGAAATTATACGTCTCTCATTTAATAATTCTGAAAACTTAAAAGCACTTAACAACTCTCCTATAGCTAAGACTTTTGCTTTTAATTTTAGCGAATATTCACCTAGAAGCTCAACTCCTTCTAAAATTCTGATCAATTCCTCTTTTCTTGCATCAAATGTTAGTTTACCTTCCTGCTCTTGGTAATCAAACAATAAATCGATTCCTTTTTTATAAGGAACTCCCTTTGATGCTGATATTAGCAGCTGTTCCAATTGATTTGTTGTGTCACCCCTGGCGGAAACAACCACTGCAATATTTTCATTTGACGCTGCTTCCACAATGTCAATACTTGATTTTAATGAGGAACCATTACTTAATGATTTACCTCCAAACTTTAATACTTTCATTTCTTATGATTTTATTTTTATGTGTCTATTAATTATTATTTCTAATTGTTCATTCTCTATTAAAAATGCATCGTGCCCATGTACTGAATCTATTTCTTCGTAATAAGTAAGTTTACCCAGAGTCACTAATTCAAAATGTGTTTTTCTATTATCGCTAGCAGAAAACAAAATATCTGAATTGATTCCTACCTGAATAATTACTGTTGACACGGGGAGTATCGCATCCGAAAAGCTCCTATATCCTTCAACAGCATTAATATTACCAAGCAAATGATTCATTAACTGATAAGCCTCTTTTGTAAACCTGCTTCGCAAGGCTTCTCCATGGTAATTCAACCATCCTTTTGCCTGACTGCTTCTTGTAAACTTCTGTTCAAAACCTTCCGGACTTCGGTAAAACAACATTGCCATTTTACGAGCATCTTCTATTGGATTAGCCGAATGCTCTAAAATTTCATTTTGCGTATGTGTAATACCTCTTAACCAAGGAGATGACTTCCAGTGCGCTGCAATTACAAATGCCTTAGCAATCCATGTTGGGTTATCAATAATTAATTCCCACAACAACCCTCCCCCTAAGGATACTCCGAAAGCCAAATCAATTTTAAAATAACCCTCATTTTGTAATGTGTCCGCTATTAACCAACTTATCAAATACGAATCGTATCTTTCTATGTCATCTACCTTTTGACCATTACTCCCATTTCCAGGAATATTAATAGCAACAACATGGTATTGGTTTAAGTCAATCGTTTTATCATACCCAACAACATCTTTCCACCATCCGTCATCGCCTGTTACGTTAGAATTCCCTGTCAATGCATGAAGGACAAGAACGGTTTCACCCTCTCCTTTTGCTCTTCCATAAGTTTTGTAACTCAAGGTCAGTCCAACATTTGTTTCTATTTCTAATTCTTCTGTTCTCATTTTTTCTCATAAAAAAAGCCCCTTTGGATATCCGAAGGGGCTTAGTAAAATTCATATAAATTTTAAACCTATTCCTTCGGGACAATATTGCACATGCACATTGTACATTGCATACAACACATAATTGAAGGATTAAAAATTGTATTCGTAATTTGTAATTTCATTATTTATTATTCAAAAAAAAAGCCTTGTCATAATGACAAGGCTTTTAAAGTATTTATTATACAATAGGTAGCACTTATCATCCCTTGGGGATAATCATCATGCAACACATATTGTTAAAATTTCTCATGTTTAATTTTGTTGGCACAAAGTTAACTGCAGAAAAATTTAATCTCCAAATAAAAATGAATATATTATTTTCAAAGAAGGAAATAAACCACTTTATAAACCGTTGGAGGAATTGTTATATTTGCGCAAACACGGATAATTTTATTTTTGAAACTTTCAGTAATCATAGTCAATTATAATGTTGAGTACTTTTTAGAACAGTGCTTAAACTCTGTTAGGGCTGCGTCTAAAAATCTGAAAATTGAGACTTTTGTCGTTGACAACAACTCGATTGATGATTCTGTTGCGATGGTTCAAGAAAAATTCCCTGAAGTTCAATTAATCGCGAACAAAGAAAACACTGGTTTCTCAAAAGCAAACAATCAAGCAATGCGTATCTCTAAAGGAGAATATGTTTTACTGCTGAACCCTGATACAGTTGTTGAAGAAGACACTTTTAGCAAGTGTATAGAATTTATGGATAATCATCCAGACGCAGGTGGTTTAGGCGTTGAAATGCTGGATGGAAAAGGAAAGTTTTTACCAGAATCCAAAAGAGGCCTGCCAACGCCAAGTGTTGCTTTCTATAAAATATTTGGACTTTCAACCTTGTTCCCACGTTCTAAAAAGTTTGGAAAATATCATTTAGGATACTTACCGCAAAACGAAACCAATGAAATAGAAATATTATCTGGAGCCTTTATGCTAATGCGTAAAACTGCATTAGACAAAGTAGGTTTATTAGACGAGGACTTTTTCATGTATGGAGAAGACATTGATTTATCTTATAGGATTGTATTAGGTGGATATAAAAATTATTATTTCCCAGAAACTAGAATAATTCATTATAAAGGAGAAAGCACTAAAAAAAGCTCGGTTAATTATGTCTTTGTTTTTTATAATGCGATGGTCATTTTTGCTAAAAAGCACTTCTCCGAAAAAAATGCAAAAACATTTTCTTTCTTAATCAATCTTGCTATTTACCTCAGGGCATCAATGGCAATAACTACTCGATTTTTAAAGAAACTAGCTTTTCCACTTATCGATTTCTGCTTGGTTCTGGCTACTATGCTCGGAATAACCTATGGGTACCAATTATTTTCTGATAAAGAATTTCCAGTTGATGTAATTGCATGGGCTCTCCCTATTTATAGTTTTATTTGGATTGTTTCTTCATTTATTTCTGGAGCGTATGACAAACCGGTAAAACCTCAAAAAGCTATTATTGGTTCTATTGTAGGAACAGGAATCATATTGATTATTTATGGTTTACTACCTAAATCAGTACAGTTTTCAAGGATTATTATTCTTTTAGGAACACTAGGCATCACCTTTTCATTGCTCTTTTCGAGATTTGCATTCCATATCTTGGGAATTAAGGGCTTTAAAATTGGAAATACGGGTAAAAAACGATTTGTTATTGTTGGAGAAAAAGAAGAAGCTAACCGGATACATGAATTACTTAAACAAACTACAACTGTTGGCTACAAAGCAATATTATCTGTAAAAAATAATGAATCAAATGAATATGATGGATCATTTAACCAATTAGCAGATTTCATTCACATTAATAAAATTGATGAAGTTATTTTTTGTGCAAAAGACATTAGTGCACAACAAATTATTGAGCAAATGGCGACAATAAAATCCAATCGAGAAGTCGATTATAAAATTGCTCAACCTGATAGCCTTTTCTTAATTGGAAGTAATTCTATACATACAGCAGGTGACTTATATCTGCTTGATGTAAATAGCATTGATAAGCCCAACAACAAAAGAAAAAAACGAATTTTAGATTTATGTATAAGCCTTACATTCCTATCTATTTTCCCTTTTTTGCTATTTGTGATAAAATCACCTTTCAGTTTTTTCAAAAACATATTCAGTGTCTTACTTGGTAAAAAAACATGGGTAGGTTATAGTAAAAATAACAAACAACAGTTACCACCTATTAAAAAAGGTGTTATTAGTTTAATGGATAATGTTAAGATACTTTCTCCAGAAATCGAAAAAAAACTAAACATAATTTACGCTAAGGATTACACCTTAATAACAGATTTTAAAACCATTTTTAAGAATATTAGAAAATTGGGGAATTAACACTGTTTTTACAGTAATAAAGTTCTTGTTTTTACTATTTTTTTAGCTTATTTTTGCAGCCTAAATCTATTAAGAAAGATATGGCTGATGTAGAGGTATTACTTCCTAAAATGGGAGAAAGTGTAGCTGAAGCAACCATTACTACGTGGTTGAAAGAAGTTGGAGATACAATTGAAGAAGATGAACCGATTGTAGAGATTGCAACTGACAAAGTGGACTCTGAGGTTCCTGCTCCAACATCTGGGGTGTTAAAACAAAAAATGTTTAATGAAGGAGATGTAGTTCAAGTAGGAGCTGTATTTGCTATTATTGGAGCAGAAGGTGAAGAAACTATTGTAAGTGCTCCACCCGCTGCAGAACCAAAATTAGAAGTAATTCCAACTGAAAAAGTTCAGGAAGAATTACTTAGTTCTATTGCAGTAGATAGCAATGGTATTAGTGTTCCTAAAAATGGACCAAGTGGAAGGTTTTACTCTCCATTAGTTAGAAGCATTGCTAAAGCTGAAGGAATATCAGTTGGGGAATTAGAAACCGTGACAGGTACAGGACAAGAAGGTAGAGTTACAAAAAAAGATATTTTAGGTTATGTTAATACAAGAACAAGTGCTCCTGCACCAGCTTCAGTAGAGATGGTAAAATCTGTTACTCCAGCACCAAAAGCGGCAACACCAAGCAACAACATACAAGCTGCACCAATTCACAAAGCTCCTCCAGTTCCAATTGGACCAAACGACGAGATTGTTGAAATGGACAGAATGCGTAAATTGATTGCAGACCACATGGTCATGTCAGTTCACGTATCCCCTCATGTTACTTCATTTGTTGAAGCAGATGTTACAAACATTGTAATGTGGCGTAACAAAATGAAAGATGAGTTCATGAAAAAAGAAGGTGAAAAATTAACTTTCACACCTATTTTTATGGAAGCTGTTGTAAAAGCTTTAAAAGACTTCCCTAATGTTAATGCAATGTTAGATGGAAACAATGTTGTTATTAAAAAAGATATCAACTTGGGTATGGCTACTGCCTTACCAACAGGAAACCTAATTGTACCTGTTATTCATAATGCGGAGCAATTGAACTTAGTTGGTTTAGCAAAACAAGTCAATAGTTTAGCAAATAATGCTAGGAACAACACTTTACAACCCGATCAAATACAAGGAGGAACTTACACTGTTACAAACGTTGGAACATTTGGAAATGTAATGGGAACTCCAATAATTAATCAACCTCAAAGTGCCATATTAGCTTTGGGTGCTATTAGAAAAAAACCTGCAGTAATTGAAACTCCGCAAGGAGATGCAATTGCTATTAGACATATGATGTTCTTATCCCACTCTTATGACCATAGAATTGTAGATGGGGCTCTTGGAGGAAGCTTTGTAAAAAGGGTTGCTGACTATCTAGAACAATTCGATATTAATAGAGAAATTTAATTAATTCATCGAATAAAAAATAAGTTTTGTATATTTCGAACAATTATGAGTGACAAAATTAAATATAGCTTTTTAGTATTACTTCTTTCATTTGGACTATTTGGAAGTGGTTATTCTCAAATAACAGACCCAGTAAAGTTTGAAGAAAGTCTTAAAAATACATCCTTCAAACAAAAGTTTGAAACTGCAAATTCTTTGATGGAAGATAACCTTTATGAGTTTGCTATTAAAATTTGGTTAAACTTAATTGAAGAGCAACCAACAAATTCAAATATTAACTACAAACTGGGTTTATGCTATTTAAACTCAAATCACGAGCGAAACAAAGCATTGAAATACTTATTGATTGCTGATGAAAATGTCTCCAAAAGATATGATCCATTTTCATTTACTGAAACCAATGCCCCATTTGAGACACACTTTTACTTAGGTAAAGCAAATCACTTAAATGAAAAGTTTGATGATGCATTGGAAGAATACCAACATTTCAGAGAGGAAGTTAGTAAAAAACATCGTTTATATGATGAAAATGAGCTTTATACAATCTATTCTAATAATGCTAAATTAGAAGTTGCTTCAAAGAAAAATTTTCAAATAACAAATATTGGAGTTCCTATTAACAGTGAATTCTCTGATTTTAGTCCTGTGGTAACTGCGGATGAAAGTGCAATGTTCTTTACTTCACGAAGAGTTAGAACTGATACAACTCAATCATCCAATTCTGATGTTTATAGTCCTCAAGATGGTAAACATTTTGAAGACGTATATGTTTCTTATAAAAACATGAAAACAGGCGAATGGGGACCTCCTGAACTAATGGAGTTTAGCAGTCCAAGAAGTAATCAAGCGACCATTAGTGTATCTGGTGATGGGCAATTCTTATTCATTTACAAAGATGACAATGGAGATGGAAACATTTACATTTCAGAAAGAGAAGATATAGATTATGGGACTCCAAAATATATGGGAGGAAAAAATACTGGAGTTGATATTAATACTTCTTACTGGGAAACACATGCGACTTTATCTGCAGATGGGAAAACATTATATTTCGTAAGTGATAGACCAGGTGGCTTAGGTGGTAGAGATATCTACAGAAGCGTTAAACTTCCAAATGGCCAATGGAGTAAAGCATTAAATGTTGGTGCACCAATTAACACAGATAAAGATGAAGATTCACCATTTTTTCATCCTGATGGAAAAACACTTTATTTTAGTTCTAACGGAGCGAAAAGTATGGGTGGATTTGACATTTTCTTTACAAAAATTGGAGATGATGGTAAATGGATAACTCCTTTAAACATTGGCTATCCTTTAAATACTGTTGACGATGATGTCTTCTTTTCTACTACAATCGACGGAAAGAAAGGTTATTATTCGTCTTCACATGAAGGTGGCCTCGGAGAAAAAGACATTTATACAATTAAATTAGATACTACAATAGTAGAGCCTGTCGCAATACTTAAAGGTTATATTGACCCAGGTTCAGAGCCTGAGTTACCAGCAGGAATAGTTATATGGGTTACTGACTTAACAGAAGGAGGAGACCCTATCAAATACAAACCAAACAGAAGAACTGGTTCATATATTTTTGCATTAGTACCTTGCCATGAATATTCAGTTGAATACATAAGAGGTGAAAATACTTTTTATGAAACTGAATTTAAAGTGCCATGTAACTCTGATTTACATGTAATCGATAAGGTAATTACTCTCGGAGGTCTATCATTAAGTGGAACCGACGTAATTCCTGAGGACACAACAAGTACTACACCTACTGATGATACAGAACTCGAAAAGAGAAAAGAGAAATGGAAGTACCAAATATTCATTGATGATAAGCCTGTAGAATTAGATGGAATTGCAGCAATCATGAATGGAGAGGATTCTGAGTTTAGCGAATTAATAAGAAAAGGTTCATTTAAATATCGAGAGTTAAAATCTAAAAAAGATCCTTTCTTTGAGATTGAAACTGGCGATGTTACTCTTTGTGACAAGCTTTCTATAAAGATATTAGATGAGACTGGAAAAATTGTTAAAGTAACTACTAGAAACATTAGATGTAAAATCACTACTAGTGACGTTAAACCTATTGCATTCCAAAAATTCTATGGATACAATGAGAAAGGTGTTGAGTCTGAGGAAGAAAGGTTTAAAACTTTCCTAGATGGAATTCAAAACATACTTGAACAAAAAGGTTCTGTTAATATCGAAGTTGAAGGAAGTGCATCTTATGTGCCAACTAGAACATTCGGTTCGAATAAAAAACTATCAACTTTTAGAAGTAACGAAGCAAAAGAAATGTTACTGAAAAAATTAAAAGAAGCTGGAGTCAATTTATCGAAAGTAAAAATAGTTGCGGTAAATTCACTTGTACAAGGACCTAAATACAAAGGTGATTTTAAAGACACCGAAAAATATGGAAAATTCCAGTACATTAAGTTAAAAGCTTTTTAACGGATAACACTTCACAATATTCACACTAAAAAAAGACTCATTTCTGCAATAGAAATGGGTCTTTTTTGCATTTGGTACTTAATTTGCTTACTTTGTCCTTAACAATGTACCTTAAACTTAAAATAGCACTTTTATTTCTATTGCTACAAAGCACACAACTTTCTTGTTCGCAAGGAGTTGACCCAAGATTAGCTGACGATTTATTTAAAGTTGGTAATTTTTTAGGAGCTATACCAGAGTATAAAAAACAACTAAAGCTTAATCCTAAAAACGAAAAAGCTTTAACCAAATTAGCTAAGTGTTACCTTAATACAAATATTGATAAATCTGTTGCTATAAAATATCTGGAAAGAGCAAAAGATTTAGAGAAAAGAGATAAAGAAGTATTGTATTATTTAGCAATTGCCTATACACATGGTAATAATTATGCAAAAGCAATAGAGACTTTAAAAGAGTATCAAAAAGATCCTGGAAAGCATATTGCTGAAATACCAGACTTAATCTCTAGTTATACTTTGGCTAACGAACTAATGCAAAAACCAATAAATGTAAAATTTGAAAACATGGGGCAATTCATCAATTCTGAATTCCCAGATTACTACCCTTTTGTAACAAAAGATGAAAAAACATTGGTTTTTACCTCACGTAGAGAGGAAGGGAAAGGCTCTATGGAATTTGACGGATATTATCCTTCAGACGTATATGTATGCTCGTTTGACGGTCTTAAATTTTCAGGAGCTAAAAACTCTGGGTCTCTCAATACCGCTTATGATGAACAATGCGTTGGGATTTATGATGACGGATCCAAAATATTTGTTTACATAGATAATTTCGCCACAGGAGAAAGAGGTAATATTTATGAAGCTGAAAGAAAAGGACCTATATACAGTAAAAAGAAAAAGATAAAAGAAGGCGTTAATACAAAAAATATTGAAACATCATCTTCAATTTCAAGTGATGGAAGTGCATTTGTCTACGCTAGTAATAGAGCAGGTGGAGCTGGAGGTCTTGATATATATATGACGAAAAAACTTCCAAATGGAATGTGGGCAATGCCTCAAAACTTATCTACATTAAACACTACAGGAAATGAAGACTTCCCAACCCTATCTCCAGATGGAAAAACACTTTATTTCTGCTCAAATGGGTTACCAGGAATGGGTGGGTACGATTTGTATAAATCAAAATGGGATGATGAAAACATGGAATGGGCACATCCAGAAAATTTAGGGTATCCTTTAAATACATCATATGATGAAAAAACTATCAGTTTTGCTGATGATGAAAAACACGCTTATGTTACAGCGGTAAGAGAAGGTGGGTTTGGAGACTTAGATTTATATCGGATTACATTTGAGGAAGTAGAAGTACGCGAAGCTTTATTTATTATTGACATTAAAGACCAAATATCTGATAGTAAAATTGAAGGTGGAATAATTTCTATTTTCATGGAAGATGAAGATGAACCTAGAACGTACAGAGCAAATAAGAATACAGGAGAAATAACAATGATTTTAGATCCTGGCACCTATGAGTTAGAACTAGAAGCTGATGGATACGAATTAACAATAATCGAATTGGTTGTATCCGAATTTGATGCAGACAAAGGGATGATTAAAAAATCATTTAAAATTGCAAAATAATACATGAATTTACAATTGAGTAGACCACTTGCTTTCTTTGACTTAGAAACAACTGGAACCAATACCGCAAAAGATCGAATAGTTGAAATTGCTATAATTAAATTAAATCCTGATGGTTCTAAAGATTCATATTCTAAGAAAGTAAACCCAGAAATGCCAATACCAATTGTTGTTTCTGAAATACATGGGATTTATGATATCGACATTATCGATTCTCCAACATTTAAAGATATTGCCGAAGAGGTGAAAGAATTTATTACTGACTGTGATCTTGCAGGTTTCAATTCTAATCGTTTTGACATTCCAGTACTTGTTGAAGAAATGCTTAGGTCTGGTGTTGATCCGGAATTTGAAACGAAAAAATTTGTTGACATACAGAATGTGTTTCACAAAATGGAGCAAAGGACACTAGTTGCGGCGTATAAGTTTTATTGCGATAAAGACCTTACTAATGCACATAGTGCTGAGGCCGATACCATGGCTACTCTAGAAGTTCTAGAAGCTCAAATTGGAAGATATGACAACATACAAGGAGATGTAGATTTTTTGAGTGACTTCACGACGATGGGAGCAAAAACATTAGACTTTTCAAAAAGAATTGCAATAAACGAGGAAGGTATTCCTGTCTTTAATTTTGGTAAACACAAAGGAATTCCTGTAGTAGATATCTTTAAAAAAGAACCTGGATACTTCAATTGGCTAATGAAAGGTGATTTTACTTTAGATACAAAAAATAAGTTCAAGAAAATTAAAGAAGAAATGTAGCCATGAAAATTATTTGTATTGGACGTAACTACGCAAAACATGCTAAAGAATTAGGAAATTCAGTTCCAAAAGAACCTGTTTATTTCATGAAACCTGATTCCGCTTTACTTCCCAAAAAAGCTCCTTTTTTCTACCCTAACTTTACAAAAGATCTTCATTACGAAGTTGAATTGGTTATAAAAATATGTAAACTAGGTAAAAATATTTCTCCAAAATTTGCTTCAACTTACTACAAAGAAATTGGATTAGGAATCGATTTTACAGCTAGAGACATACAGCTTGAATGTAAAGCTAATGGTCTTCCTTGGGAAAAAGCAAAAGCATTTGATTATTCAGCTCCATTATCCAGAGATTTCATTAATAAAAATGAATTTTCAAACCTGAATGACATCCATTTTTCATTGGAGAAAAATGGAGAAATAGTTCAGAAAGGAAATACTGAAGATATGCTTTTTGATTTTGACAATTTAATCTGCTATTTATCGCAATTTCTAACACTTAAAATTGGAGATTTAATTTTCACAGGCACTCCTGCTGGTGTAGGACCAGTACAAATTGGCGATAAATTAATAGGGTACATCGAAGACAGAAAAATGCTAGAATTAAACATTAAATAATTACAATTTTTGCTATTGATTTTTTTCCTTCTTCGTCTTCTATTTCAATAATATAATTCCCTGCAGAAATTGTATTTAACTGACTTAATTTCAACTGATTTTTCCCTTGTAAGACCACTTCAGATTTAGACAAAATTAATTCACCTTTTTCCGAATATAACCTATACACGATTCCTTGATTTATTTTACTAATAAAAATTACGTTAACTAAATCCGATGCTGGGTTTGGAAATACATCTTCAATTAAGTTTTCTACAGGATTACTATAAATCACACCCGATTCATCACTATAAGCTTTAAACATGTTTGGAATTCCAAACCCCAATAAACTATCAGGGGAATTATACTGATTTGAACTTTCTTCAATTAATCGCATTATCTCAATGTTACTTTTATCGGGTAATGCTTGCCATAAACAAGCCACCATCCCTGTCATCATAGGTGCGCTGAATGAGGTTCCATTGCCTTGCATTACTTCTCCTGTAAATGGAGATATTAAATAGGTATTCCATCCTACCGAAGCTACATTTGGTTTAATATCTCCATCTGAAGCTGGACCAACACTGCTAAAAAAAGCATAGGTTCCGTTACTATCAACAGCAGCGATTGTAAGTACACTATCTGCATCAGCAGGTGTACTAATATACTTCCATGGTGAAGCGCCAGAATTTCCAGCACTAACACACAACAATATTCCTTTAGAAGCTGCAATATCAGCAGCTTTTGCGATAATAGTTGTATTTCCATCCAAATCTAAATAAGTATGGTTTTGAAGCGTATCATCAAATGTTGTGTACCCTAATGAGGTGTTAATGATATCAACACCTGCAGAATCAGCATATTCTGCTGCTGCTATCCAATTATACTCTTCTAATAAGGTCTCAGTTCCTGCATCCTCAGATCTTAATAAATGAAAGCTAGCCAAAGGAGCAGATCCTTTAAACTCCCCTTCTATTGATCCAGCGATTACAGATAATACCATAGCACCATGTTGATGATCTTCATAAACGGATTCCCCTCCACTAACAAAATCATGAGTGGATAATATTCTGCCACTATTAAAAACATCCTCAAGAGCTACTAATTCATTTGCTCTAAAAAATCCAGCATCAATAACAGCTATATGCATTCCTTGCCCTCTAAAACCTAAGTCCTGCATTTTATTGGCCCCATGTAGAGCTAATTGATTATAAGAATGTCCGTATGGATAATGCGGTATATTGGTTAAATTAATCTCATTTTTAACAGATGGAATATTTTCAAACTTATTACTCAAACTTTCTTGTTTTAAAGTTTTTACTTTTGTTATTCCTGAAACAAAAGAATAGTTTAGAATAGTATTCAATGCAACTGTATCAGCAGTACTTAAAGCAATTGCATTAAACCATTTAGATGCTTGTAATAACTGAAAATTGCCCGATATCAAAATAGAATCAATATAGACGCTATTCACAGGAAGATCATTTAACAATATCGGTATACCCGATATAGCATGTCTCTCAATGCATCTTTGCGAGAGAAATTCGGATGGTTGTGCGACAGAAAATTGAGAATTACTTTTATCTGTAAAGGAAACCCAATAGCTTTGAGATTGTGAGAAGCCAGAAAATGCAAAACATATAAATAGAATTACTACAGTTCTCATTTGCCGTAGGCCGTTACAGTCATTTCAAATTCCCTTCCACTATTAATATCTAATATGTCAGATAAATTAATATCTAAATCAATGTGGCTTTTATATATTAATCCTATATCAATAGCATATACCTCTTTTACTTTTTCATATTCTACAACATTTTCATTATCGCGCTGAATAACTGTAATTGTAGAATCAAAATTAAGGTTATTTATCATTTTAGGCTTGTGCAAGCTATCATAAGAATATTCCCATTCATCCAAGGTATTGAATGCATTTCCATCCCAATATTTTGAATTATTTATTGGAAAAATCAATTTGGTAAACCGATAATTTTCTTCAATTTTTTCTGCTGTGGTTTTTGTTAGATTACTATACCAAACATCCTTTATATCCCAAGTAGCATTATCTTCAGTTCGCCAAAACCTTTCCACGCGATACGTTAACCTTCCTTCATTATCTAAGAACTCTCCAGTTGTAATTTCCTTTAACATGTAAACAGAAGTATCACTTCCAAATTCTGTATGCACAATATCAACCACATCATATTCTATCCAAGAATCAACTTCTAATGGGAAATAGTTATAATAGTAATTTATAGTTTCACTATCCGTTTTTTTACATCCGGATAATAAGATTATAGATACAAACACGGTATATAATAATCTGTTCATTAAGGTTGCTTCTTTTGTTCAGCTTTTTCTTTTCTTAATCGTTCCAAATGTCTTTCGAGAACATCTCCTTCAATAACTTTTCCATTTCTGTAATAAACCTTTCTTTTCAGCTCCCCATCATTCTCATAATACTTCCAAAACCCATTTTTCACTGCATGTTTATAATACCCTTCTATTTCTATCTTTCCACTAGCAAAATACCACTTGATTCTACCATCAAAATTCCCATCTTTATTAACCCCTTCTGCTTTTACTTTTCCACTGCTAAAAAACTGAATCCAATTGCCATTCTTTAAACCATCAACATAATTTGTAATTTCATATCTTTTAACTTGTCCTTCAGATGGATCACTCGGGTAATAAACGATAACTTCTCCATTTAATTTCCCATCAACATAGTTTTCTTTACTAAGAATTTCTTTTCTATCGTTAAATGATAACCAAACACTATCTTTCTTTTGGTTTAAATATTTTCCAGCAGCCATCACTTTACCATTTATATGATACATTCTGGTGTAAGCCGTTTTGTTATCGCTTTTAAACTCGGTAACTGCTGAAACTTCTCCTGACAAATAATAATACGTGAATTTACCTACGGGAATATCATTTTTGAATGCACCTACATACCGTTTCTTTTTGGTTCCTTCATGATACTTAACCCACTCCCCTTGTTTTCTTCCTTTAGAGTCAGTTTCATTTATTTCTCCTTGGGTTTGACCAACTCCAATCAAAGTCATTAAAAAAAACTGAAAGACTATTACTATCCACTTCATATCTACAAATTTACATTATAATCCTATTAAAATCAACAACCCTGCCGTACTGATATCTGATATAATGAAATAATCATTCAATTGTTACAAAATCATTATTCTTTTTGAGAAACTACAAAATTGAATCTATCGGTATTCAATAATATTATTCTTTGGTCTTCTTGAGTAAAACCTTATATTAGCTTCAAGTTAAATCAAATTTAAAAAAAGTATGAAAAAATTTATCGTAGCATTTGGTGTTGTGGCTTTGTTTGCTGGAACTACTTCTTGTAAAAAAATCTACACATGTACTTGTGATGTATCAGGTATTAACATTTCAGTTGATTCTGAAACGAAAATGAGTAAAAAAGATGCAGAAACTTGGTGTGAAACTGGTTCTGGTGGAGTTTGTACATTAGATTAATACAATCTTCGTATAAGAAAGCCTCCATTAAATGGGGGTTTTTTTATGTGTAAAACTAAAAAAAATGTAACTTTTAGTTATATGACTTTAGAAATAACTCTTCGATAACACTCTAGTAATGTAGCAATTACCAATTGTACATTATTCAATCAATAATTAAAGTTCTAACAACAATAAACTATATACCATATTTAGTACATTTGACTAATTAATCCTAAAATTTAAAAAAATGAAAAAAATTATTATGTCCCTAAGTATTATAGCTTTATTTGCTGGAACTACTTCTTGCAAAAAAGATTATACATGTTCATGTACAGCTACTGACACATTTTGGAATGTATCTTATACGCAAAACATGAAGAAAAAAGATGCTACTGCCTGGTGTGACACTTGGAATGGTAGTGGAACAGGAGTTGATGGTTGGGCTTGTACTTTAAACTAAGAAGACTACATTATTATTAAAAGTCGCAATTTAAAATTGCGACTTTTTTTATTTTTAGGGCTACATGAATTTATCTTTTAAAATTATAGCTTCAATAATACTAACAACATCTGCTATTAGTAAGTTACTATTTACAGAGCCATTTGAATTCACTTTAGTTGAAAATGGGATTTTTAGCTGGACTCTTTCGCCAATTGCTGTTAAAGGAGTTATTATCCTAGAATTTCTATTAGGAATAGCTTTACTTGTTAAATCTATCCATAGTAAATTAATATCCTTATCCCTTTTCCTATTAACTTTTTTCTACGCTATTGATTATTATAGCAAGCCATTAAATGGTTTATACAATAATGACTTCATACTTTCTCTTTTCAATCAATGGATTACAATTATCGGAATTGCATATCTTATTTTTTTCTCTATTGTTCAAATCAATAAAAATGAAATAAACGCCTTTAAAAGAATTAAAAATGTATTAATAAACGGTTGCATTGTTTTAATAGTAAGCATTCCACTCTTTATATTTAATCCTTTATTCATTGATGATTTTCAACAAAATAATACTGCGGTAAATAACCCTAATTTAAATTGGAACGGAATTTTTCAAAAATGCGAAGAAGCCAATATTCAGCTTGAAGTGAAAAACTCTACTTTGTTCGCATTTTTAAGTACATCGTGTTATTACTGTAATAGATCTGCAAAAATGCTTGGCATTTCTGGAAGGTCTAATCAAACTAAACCTTCCATTGTTTTAGTTTTTCCTGGTAACAAAAAAGATACAGAAGAATTTATTGAACGAAATAAATGTGATTTCCCTTATATTATGATATCCAAAGATGAATTTAGGAAACTAGCGGGAAATGAATACCCAGCATTCTTTAAAGTCGAAAGTAAAAAAGAGACAAATTACTATACTGGCGAAACCTTTAATTATCGAGAACTAGACCTGTTATTTAACTAGATTTAGGTTTGTATAACATTTCCATGTGAGGTATGTTATCTTCTAAATACTCTTCTCCCGTGATTTCAAACCCAAATGATTGGTAGTATTTCAATAAATAAGTTTGTGCAGAAATTCGCACTGAAACGTCTCCAAAATACTCAATTATAAATTTCATAGACTCTTCCATTAATTGGATTCCGATACCTTTTCCCCTCACCAAAGGAGAGGAAACCACCCTTCCAATTGAAACCTCTTTATAGGATACATTAGGTCGTAATATTCTTGTAGTAGCAACAACATTACCATCCAACTCTCCAAATACATGCAAGGCATCTTTGTCTTTACCATCTACATCCAAATAAGGGCAATCTTGTTCCACTATAAAAACAGTTTCCCTTAATTGAATAATATCATGAAATTCATCTAATGATAAATCTTTAAACTCTTTACAACTCCATTTCATTCTTCAATCATTTTTAAATTTCAAAATTAAACGCAAAGTATTAACTTTATACCAAATGAGTGACGAAAGTATTAATAAGAATTTTCATTTAAAAAAGCGAAACAATATATCGGTAGATGATTATGTTAACGGAATTCTAGCAGGTGACATTACCCTACTTAGTAGCGCTATCACTTTAATTGAAAGTAGCAATTCTAAACATAGAGAACTTGCCGAGCAAATTATTGAGAAATGCCTACCTCATAGTGGCAAATCTATTCGAATTGGAGTAACAGGCGTTCCTGGAGTAGGCAAAAGCACCTTTATAGAGTCTTTTGGAAATTTCCTTACAAAGCAAAATAGAAAAGTTGCAGTTTTAGCAATTGATCCAAGTAGCCAAAAAAGTGGAGGATCGATATTAGGTGATAAAACCCGAATGGAAGATTTATCAACAAATAAAAATGCTTTTGTTAGGCCTTCTCCTTCAAAAGGATCGCTTGGAGGTGTGGCTAGAAATACGCGCGAAACAATAATACTTTGTGAAGCAGCAGGATACAACACCATTCTAATTGAAACTGTAGGTGTTGGTCAATCTGAAATTGCTGTTCATGGTATGGTTGACTTTTTCCTTTTATTAATGCTAGCAGGTGCGGGAGACGAATTACAGGGAATAAAACGCGGCATTATGGAAATGGCAGACGCCATTGTTATTACCAAAGCTGATGGGGATAATATTGACAACTCGAAAAGAGCGAAGACTGAGTACAAAAACGCTTTACATCTATTCCCTGCCAATGAAAGTAATTGGATTCCAACTGTAGATATTTGCAGCGCTTATGATAACTCAGGTATAGACAATATTTGGAATACTATTGAATCTTACCAAAATCAAACGATAACAAACGGATTCTTTCATCACAAAAGGCAAAATCAAGCCAAATATTGGATGTACGAAACAATTAATGAAGAATTAAAAAGAACATTTTTTGATAATCCAGTAATTTCTAAAGAGATTAAAAAAATGGAAGATGAAGTAATAAAAGGAAACTTAAGTCCATTTAAAGCGGCTCATTTATTATTGGATAAAAATAGTAAGCAATGAGTTTAATAGAAAGGTACTCTAACCATTCGCTTGAGCAATTAGTCATTATTCTAGAATCTGGAGATGATTATACCCAAGATGCAAAAGATGCAATTCGAACCATTTTAGAATTTAAAACCCCCTCAAAGGAAGAATTAAAGAGTATAGCATTCGAGTTTTGGAAAGATAAAATCGACGCAAACATTAAATCCATTTTATTACAGAACCAGAAACCAGTTAGTGAAATTCTTTCTGAAGAGGAAATCAAAGCAATAATGATTACGGCTTTTGATAAGTACAGAGAGAAACTAGAACTTTTTGAAATTGACACAACGAAGTATTGGTTTGTATGAAATAAAAAAGCTCCCTACCTTTCGATAGAGAGCTTTCATATAATTTATTATCGCTAATTATTAAACCAAACCTTGATCTAACATAGAGTCAGCAACTTTTACGAAACCAGCAATATTTGCTCCTTTTACGTAATCTACATAATTACCTTCTGTTCCATACTCAACGCATTGTTGATGGATACTTCTCATAATCCCGTGTAATTTCTCATCTACTTCTTCAGCTGTCCAAGAAAGACGTAAAGAGTTTTGAGACATTTCCAATCCTGATGTTGCAACCCCACCAGCATTCGATGCTTTTCCTGGTGCAAATAATATTTTTGCTCCATCAAATTCAGCAACTGCCTCTGGTGTTGAAGGCATATTAGCTCCTTCAGCTACACAAATACATCCATTTGCTAATAATGTTTTTGCTTCTGATTTGTCCAACTCATTTTGAGTAGCACATGGAAGTGCAATATCGCATTTCTCGCCCCATGGACGTTTACCTTCAACAAAAGTAGACCCTGGGAATTGAGCAGCGTATTCGCTGATTCTTCCTCTTCTATTATTTTTTAAATCCATCACCCATGCTAGTTTATCAGCATCGATTCCAGCAGGATCAACAATATATCCTTTAGAATCACTTAACGTAATTACTTTTGCTCCTAATTGCGTTGCTTTTTCACAAGCATATTGAGCAACATTACCCGATCCGGAAATCGTTACTGTTTTCCCTTCAAAAGAATCTCCTTTTGTACTTAACATTTCCGCAGCAAAATATACTGTACCATAACCTGTTGCTTCTGGACGAACTAACGATCCTCCCCAGTTACGACCTTTTCCAGTTAAAATACCTGTAAATTCATTACGCAATCTTTTATATTGACCAAACATATATCCAATCTCACGACCACCAACACCTATATCTCCTGCAGGAACATCTGTATTTGGTCCAATATGACGAGCTAACTCTGACATAAATGATTGACAAAATTTCATTACTTCATTATCCGATTTTCCTTTAGGGTTAAAATCAGAACCTCCTTTTCCTCCACCCATTGGTAAAGTAGTTAAAGAGTTTTTAAATACTTGTTCGAAACCTAAAAATTTCAATATTGATAAGTTTACAGAAGGGTGAAAACGTAAACCACCTTTGTAAGGTCCAATCGCAGAGTTAAATTCAACGCGATACCCTCTATTAATTTGAGGAACACCAGCATCATCTATCCAAGGAACTCTAAACATGATTGTTCTTTCTGGCTCTACCATTCTTTCAAGAATTTTAGCATCCTTGTACTTTGGTTTATCAGCAATAAATGGAATAATCGCTTCAGCAACTTCAGTTACTGCTTGTAAAAACTCCGTTTCATGTGCTTGTTTTGCTCTAACACTATCGATAAAAGCATCTATTTCTGATTGAAATTCTGACATTTTAAATGGTTTATTTTTTTATTAAAATCTTAGTTGAACAAATGTATCCTTTTTTTGATTTTGAGAAACTGCTTGTTCTATTTTTTTGACAAAATATTTTTGATTTATTGTTATCCTAATGTAAGCATCTCATCCCACAATGGATCAGAAGGTGGCTTAGAAGTAATTGTTATAAATTTATCCTGAATTGGATGCATAAAACTAATGCTTCTCGCATGCAAATGAATAGACCCGTCACGGTTGGTTCTTTTACCTCCATACTTAACATCTCCTTTAATAATACATCCAACGGTGCTTAACTGAACTCGGATTTGATGATGACGTCCTGTTTTTGGATTTATCTCCAAATAATAATAGTTTTTACTCCTGCCTAATAGCTTATAATCTAGTTCAGCTCTTTTGCTGCCTTTAACCTCTTTATCGTAACCTCGAGACTTATTTTTCTCTTGATTTTTTTTCAAATAATGAACCAATGTTTCTTCAACTTCGGGTGGTCTAGACTCCACAATTGCCCAATACTTTTTTTGAATTTGTTTATCCTGAAAAAGCTTGTTCATACGAACTAAAGCTTTGCTGGTTCGTGCAAATACGATTACTCCTCCAACAGGTCTATCCAAACGGTGTATAATCCCTAAATAAACATCCCCAGGCTTATTAAATTTTTCTTTAATATAGGCTTTAACTTTGTCAGCTAAAGTCTCATCCTCTGTTTTATCAGCTTGGACCAAATCACCAGCAACCTTTTGAACAGCTATTAAGTGATTATCTTCGTATAATACTTTTAAACTCATTTTTTTTTAGATGTTAGATTTTAGACAATAGACGCTAGACTGTTTTAGTCCTTGAGTGAGTGAAACGAACAATCTATTGTCTTAGAGCGAAGCGATCTACAGTCTATACCATTAATACTGTTCCTTTTCATTAGGGAAATCACCACTTTTCACATCTTCAATGTAATTTTTAAAAGCACCTTTCATTTCCTGATATAGGTTATGGTACCTTCTTAAAAAACGAGGAGAAAACTCTTGTGTTATTCCAAGCATATCATGTACAACTAGAACTTGACCATCGATATCACCACCTGCTCCAATACCAATTACCGGAATTGTAACTTCTTTAGCAACTTTCGCAGCTAACTCAGCTGGGACTTTTTCCAATATCAAAGCAAAGCAACCTGCTTCTTCCAATATTTTAGCATCTTCAATTAAAATTCCCGCTTCTTCATCTTCTTTTGCCCTTACCGTATAAGTTCCAAATTTATAAATTGATTGCGGTGTTAAACCTAAATGCCCCATTACAGGAATACCAGCCGATAATATTCTATCTACGGATTCCTTAATTTCTCGGCCACCTTCCATTTTCACAGCGTGCGCCTCTGCTTCCTTCATAATTCGAATAGCAGATCGTAATGCTTCTTTGGAATCTCCTTGGTACGTCCCAAACGGTAAATCAACAACTACTAATGCTCTATTAACAGCTCTAATCACCGATGCCGCGTGGTAAATCATTTGATCTAACGTAATTGGAAGTGTTGTTTCATGCCCTGCCATCACATTGGATGCAGAATCTCCAACTAGGATAATATCCATTCCTGACTGATCCACGATGCTTGCCATTGAATAATCATAAGCAGTTAGCATGGAAATTTTCTCACCACGATGCTTCATTTCTTGCAACACGTGTGTAGTTACTCTTTTTACTTCTTTATGAACAGACATTTTCTGAGTTTTGAAATATGCCGCAAAAATAAACTAATTTGAATTTACCACTATAACTTTAAGGATATAAAACAACATACTTTCCTCCGTTGTGTAAAACAAAAAAGGAACCTTCTGCTGGAACTGTGGTTTCTGTTTTTGAAAAAGAAGAATTATAAACCTGAAGAGCAGAAGAAAAATTTATTTTATCAAACACCGCTGTAACGTCACATTCCTTTACCGCACTCATTTTTTTTAGTTGTAAACGGTAGTTTCCAAGACTAACCTGATCAATTTCTACATCTTCCCACATATCTGGTTCATACCATTCATCCGGCCAAGTTTCATTAGGCTGAAAAACCACATTGTTATATTCTGCTATTTCAGAAAACTGTTGAATTTTCTTTTTAATATTATATTCCTTACCAAATGCAAAAGGTCTAGTGGTATTCTGAACAGGCTTTAACATGGTTGGAACACTATCAATTTGAGCAATTTCTTTTATGTAAGTATATTCTTTCAATTCTTCCCATCCATTTTCACCATATGTTAGAATCCGTACTTTTTCGTCTTTTATCATCATTGCATCAGCTCCATACAACTCTACATTTTCAGCACCAGATGATAAATCAATTTTAAAACATTCCTTTTTAGAATGCGTTCCTAAATCTAATCCTACTGGAATTTCTAAACTTGTTATTCGGACATCATACTTTTCTTTATCAATTCCACTTTCAGAAATAACACCATTCGGCACTTCAATCTCAATTCCTAATGGTGATTTAACAACTGTATTACTTGATACATGAACTATTTTAATTGAATTTCCATCATCTATTTTGCTCTCTAACGAATCTGGTAATACAATTTCGTTTTTAATAATTGAGGTTTCTTCTTCCAAAACCGGAGAAACATTTTTTTCATTAGTCAAGTAATTACCTAATAGGATAGTTGAAGTAATTACAATAATTGCACTTCCTCCAACTAACCACAACTTCCCAGTTTTATACCATGGTAATTTTGAAGCTGAAACCGTATTCAAAACAGCGTTAAAATTCTTATGCTTTAGAATTTGTTCATCTGTCATCTCAGGCTTATCTCTATTTATATTTAAATCTTCCATTATCTATCCTTTATCTTAGGCTTGCTCCACTTCCATTATCACTTTTAGTTTTTTTATAATCCGATGCATTTTAACTTTGGCATTACTGACCGTTATGTTTAAAATCTGAGAAACTTCTTGAAATGGTCTTTTTTCAAAATAACGCATCTCTAACAACTCTAATTCATCTTTTTCCAGCTTTCGTAAAGACTCTAACAAGTACTGTGTTTTCTCTTCACTTGGTTCATTCTGCAGATTATTGGCTTCAAATTCTTCAATAACCGCATGAACCTGATCTGTTTTCAAATCTACAGAACGATTGTATTTTTTGCTCCTAAATGCTAAATTCAACTCATTACGGGCAATTTGGTATAACCAAGCAGCAAACGGAACTCCTCTAAATTGATATTTATGCAAGCTTTGCATTGCCTTTACAAACACTTGAGAAGTCAATTCGGCTGCTTCATTCTCGTCAGCTATCCTTTTAAAAATGTATCTAAAAATTTGTACGTAATACTTTTCATACAAAACACCAAAGTCCTCAGGGTTCTTTTTAGCCCTTTTAATTTGCTCTTCTTCTAATTGAATAGCTGAATGTGTTTGATGATATTGCTTGTTTGGCTCTGTCAATTCTCAAATATAGATTTCTATCAAATAATACAATACTAATAAAAAGTTACAACGGGCTTTATAATATCACTAAATTATAGTTTTTTTGTAGAAATGATTACACAATTTGCAAATAACAAACTGGAACGAATACAACTACTATTGGGAGTTATTTTATTTTGTATTTTTATTTCATACAGTTTAAATCATGCTTTCCCATTACAGTCTACTTACATAATAATTGTTATTGTACTTCAAGCCATAGCAGTATTGGTTCTTATGCGTAAGATGATGCAAAACAAAACATCTGTAAAACCCTATTTTGCATGGAAAGCAAACAAATACAAATCGCTTAATTTTAATTACTCCACTAAAGTTATAGGTTTCATTTTACTAGGTGGACTTACTGCTGTACATTTTTATATTGACTATAAATATAAAGGAGACATTACGCCATTAGTATACGACTATGGAATTGGTGGTGTTGTAGCACTTGCTTTGAAATTTATCGTATTAGAAAGAAATTGGAATCTCGGTCTTTCTGATAAAGGAATTATTTTTGGTTCCAAGTTCGATACTAAATTGATTATTTGGAATGAAATTAGCAATTACAAAGTTGATCGTTCTTCCAATACAATTACTATTTATTGTGTTTCAAATCAACCAATAAAATCAATAAAACTTGAGGTTGGAAAACAATTAAAAAATTCGGAAATCATCTTAGAACAAGCCATCCCAAAATGATTGTAGAACAAGTTGCTAAGAATAAAAACACTGTAACAATTATTGCTTTTATTTTGGTATGTATTGTGCTTAATTTAGAAAACCTTGCTATAATTTTTCATTTTACCATTCCGATAATTATTAGGGATTATGGACACTTCTTTCCATTACTATTTGTTGCTGTAGTTTTTTTACAAAAAAAATCACATAGGTTAGATATTAACAATGAAGAGCTTTGGGAGGTAAAAAGAAAAAAAGCACTTCACATTAATAACACGAAATCAATTCTTCGATACATAATGGTAGCTGGTGTTGGTTTTATTTTTCTTTTCTCCAATATTTATAATTCTGGGCAAGAAATTTCTGGAAACAATAGAACTATTTTATTCGCTCTTGCTTTTATGATAGTAATATCACTTATCTACAATTATTTTAAAAAAGGGTTTCACGTGGGCTTTTGTAATCAAGGAATTCTATATGGTTATTCTTCCAAGGTAATGCTCATTATTTGGGAAGATTTAACAGATTTTGAAATGGACCAGAACTCTAAAACAATAACAGTATATTGCAATAAGAAATTATCTATTCAGAAAATTACTCTAAAAAATCAAGAGCACTTTAATTCCTTAAAGACCCTAGTTATGGAAAAGTTAACTTATAAAAATGTTACCAAGTTATTGACAGATGATTAATATCCTTAATCTTGAAAAACACTACGAAGTGTTGGATAAATAAACCCTTTCATCCACAATGAGATAAGCATTTAAAATTAAGGTAGTTAGATTTAAATTAGAATTAGTAACTTTATTCAAATTAGATTTTCTATTTAATCGGACTCTATTATGAAACTGCAAAAAATTATCCTTATTAACCTATTGATTGTCTTTTCAATATCTATAAACTATTCCCAAAATGATTTTCAGTTTGATACAAGTCCAACTCGTTTTAAAGGCCACAGAACATCAGTGAGTGCGGTACGATATAGCCCCGATGGGAAAATACTTGCTACCTGTGGTGGAAAGAATCAAATTATCCTTTTTAATGCTCAAAATGGTGAGCAAATAGCATCTTCTGAAGAAGGCGCTCAACAGCCTGTAAATTTTTTGGATTATAGCTATGATGGAACCATGATTGCTTCTGTTGGATATAGTAGTAAAAAAGTTCAAATATGGGATCCGTTGACAATGAAAGTGATTCGATCAATTGATGGGTTTTCAGGATTTTCTGCAATCAAATTTTCACCAATCAACAATACAATTGGAATACTCGGTGCATATGGTGATGATGATATGGAATTTGCTGTGGCACTATTTAATTCAGAAGGAAAAAGAATTAGAGAGTTTTTTAAAGCTTCTTCAGAAAACGCTTACCCAACTTGCCTTGACTTTAGTGCAGATGGAAAATATTTGGCTGTCGGGTTTTCGAATAAGGATAATAGTATTAAAATTTGGGATATTGAGACAGGAAATCTAACCAAGCTAATAAAACATACACATGATATTACAGACTTAAATTTTAGTCCTGATGGACTACATATTGCAGGTGGAGGGATCGATAAAAATGTAAATATTTGGGAAATTAGCTCAGGAAAAATGATTCATAAACTGGAAGGGTTTAATGACTATGTGGGAGTAGTAATTTATAGCCCAGATGGGAAACATATTGTGGGTGCTGGAAGTGATAACGATAGTAAATATAAAATGTGGAATGCATCATCAGGAAAGCTTATTCAAAGTGAAGATCAAGGAGGCCCAGATATCAATTCATTGGAATTCAGTCCAGATGGACAATCTATGGCAATGGGATTAAGGACCTACGGTGATTTATTTGATGTTGCAACTGTTTATGTATATCGAACACCAGAAGGAACATCATCAATCCCTTGGTTTAAAATTTCATCAAGCGAATCCAAACTTCAATTAGAATACCCTAGTGAGCCCATTCATTCAATACGCACTAGTGGTTCGTATGCTTACCATAACATCAAACTTGATAATGGGAGTACAATAATGTCATATTACGGTGTTCAATATTTATACAGTATCAATAATTCAACTCGATCTTCTGCAGTACAATCAAAAATAAATCATTATGCTAAAGACTTATCCAATATTGAAAAGACAACTTTTTACTATAATGGCACTAAAGGATATGAAATGGTTGGTTATAAAAAAGACATAAGATACCGATACCGTTTTATTTTTATTGGAGACATGAACTACCAATTATCGGTTTCATCATTTGACAAAAAAGAATCTTCTTTAGAAAAAAGGTATATGGAGTCTTTTGCCATTCCTGGGCAAACAACAAATGCTATACAAAACACAACAGCTCCAATTAGTAAAACAACCTTTAAAGTTGGCGACCGAATTCAAGGTAATTGGAAAGGCGGAGGTAAGTATTACCCCGGAAAAATAGCTAGACTAAACGGTAACAAAGTCTACATCCAATATGATGATGGAGATGTCGAATCAACAACTACAGACTATATTAAAAAAGAATGATAGGCAAGCTACCAAGCTCCAAACTCACAACTTAAGTGATACATAACTTCAGCATTCTTATCACCCATTAACTTAGCAATTTCAAAGTTCTTGCAAGCTTCATCTACCTCACCTAAACCTTCATAACAGATTCCTCTGTCGTAATAAGCTTTGTAAAATGTATAATCCATTTCAATTACTTTGTCAAAATCTTTAATCGCCTCCTCATACTTTCCTAGATCGGCATAAACTAATCCTCTTACAAAATAAGCTTCCAAGTTGTTCTTCTCTATTTTAAGCGATGCTTGTACATCTGCCATTGCTTCTCTTTGTCTTCCAATTTTGGCAAAAAACGCTCCTCTCATATTCAATGCTGAAGTATTCTTTGGATGCAATTCAATTGCTTTATTCATATCCTCCACAGCTTTATCATTTTGACCTAACCCTAAATAAACCTCAGCTCTTCCCAATAATGCATACAAATCAGATGGAACATCTCGTAATCTATTATTGTATTGATTTAAATGAGATTTAACAGAAGTCTGTTCTTGTTCAATTCTCCAATCCGCATCCACTAAAGTCATTTCATCTACTAAGTGTTTCGCGCCAGCATATTTGTCCATAACCCAAAGTACAAATTTGATGTCTACCATGATATTTCGGCAAATTTCACCATCAAACATTACATCACTCATAGTGCTCTCCCAACTTCTATCAAAGTTAATCCCTACAAGATGTCCTTCAGCATTTATAACAGGACTTCCAGAATTCCCTCCAGTTGTGTGGTTAGAACCTAAAAAGCAAATCCTTAAATCACCATTTGTTGCATAAGGACCATAATCTTTCTTTTCCCATAACTCTCTCATTCGAGATGGAATTTCAAAATCTGCATTACCAGTATTATTCTTTTCAATAATCCCATCTAATGTTGTAAACCAAGTATAAGCCATTCCATCTCTTGGAAAAGTTCCTTCTACCTTTCCATAAGTTAAACGCAATGTACTATTCGCATCTGCCCAAAATGTTTTCTCTGGGAAATATTCTTGTTGTGCTTTTACAAACTTTTTCATTAAAGCATCTATTTCAACATAATGTTGGAAATACTCAGGTTTGATATTCATTTCATTATTATCCATGATAGCTTTAGAAAGTATATAAGCAGGGTCTTTTGCTAATTTCTTTTTCATTTTAGCTTCACTTAGGTTTAAGAATTTCTCAACTTTTTCTTTAGAAGTAAAATTGGACTTTTTGTATAAGTACGCTGCGTAAGCTTCATAATCATTCGCATACTTTGAATTAATTTCAGGTTTTAAATTGTCTGGCAAAGAGCCAATGTACATATCCACCAATTTTATAAATATCTTTTTATCTATTACTTGATTATAGTTTTTAAAATACGATTGAATATTTGCTTTCTTCTCAGTAACTAAATTTGTAAACTCAGGTCCTTCCAATTTATCAAAGCCATTAGAGAAACGAATTATTTCTGGACCATAATACCATATCTCCCAGAATAAGTTAAATGCTACTTCAGAACTTTCAATATCTGCTTGCTTTTGTTTAAGATCCGCTAATACATTTTTATAAGGCCCATCTTTTGGCACTCTTTTCATATACTCAGCTTCTAAAGCCTGCTTCTTACCAACAGCATCTTTTTTCTTTAATCCTAAATTCTGACCTATCCATTTTTTATAAGCATTACTAATTCTAGATTGCTTTGATGCATATTGAATTTTAGTATTCTCATCTGCTGCCATTGCAGCATCAATTATCTTTAAACTTTGCTCTCGCATTGCTATCCTCGTAGGATTAACCTTATTAATATAAGTGTCTAATGCATATGAGGTGAGGTATTGTTGAGTTCTACCAGGAAAACCAAACACCATGGTAAAATCATTTTCCTCTACGCCTTCCATAGAAACTGGTAAATGTTTTTTTGGAGTATAAGGAATATTATCATCCGAGATTTCCGCTGGCTTGTTATCTTTACCTGCGTATATTCTAAACACCGAAAAGTCTCCTGTATGTCTAGGCCATACCCAGTTATCCGTATCACCACCAAATTTACCAATTGCGCTTGGAGGAGCACCTACTAAACGTACATCATTATAGGTTTCTGTTACAATCATATAGTAATCATTTCCATAATTAAATGGCTTAACCACAGCTTCGTACCCCGTTCCTTCTGTAGCCTCTTTTGCAATCTTAAGACTGGTTTCGTATCTCATTTTATACGCTGTTTGAGCATCCATCGCATTTGTAATGCCTCTACTTACTCTTTCAGTAACATCTTCTATTCGCACAATAAATGTTGCTGTTAGACCAGGATTTTTTAATTCTTCTGCAGAAGACATTGCCCAAAAGCCATCTTTTAAATAGTTATGTTCTAATGAACTATGTTGCTGAACCTGACTATATCCACAGTGATGGTTTGTAAGAATTAACCCATTCTTAGAAACGACTTCCGCTGTACACCCTCCTCCAAAATGAACAATCGCATCCTTTAAACTAGATTGATTTATTGAATAAATATCTTCAGCAGATAACTTCATTCCTTGCGCCTGCATATCATTTTCCAGCGCTTTTAATAAAGAAGGTATCCACATTCCCTCATGGGCAATGCTGTTAAATGATAGTATTAAGGCTGTTATAATGAACAATAACTTTTTCATATCTAGTATTTTAAATAAGGGTTTTTCAATTTTCTTATGCGAATGTACTTATTGGTTTTGAATTATATTACTCTTAAGGATACCTTTTTATAAAATTGATTTTTGCTTTCGTTTTTTAAAAGTATTTTTGCTCCTCATGGAAATATTTAAATACATATTCTTTTTAGGGATTATCTACATTGTTTTCAATATAATCTGGTTTTTCATTGCCTTGCTTCCAAAATATGTGCTAGGCAATAAAGAAAATAACACTCAAAATGCTATTCTAAATTACATCATTAAAGCTGCGCAATTCTATTTTTTAGCCTCTTTAACTGCTATTAAAGCTCTTGATTTTATAACAAAAGAAAACATTGATCCAAAACAAGCTCCTCTGTATATTGTTATAGGTGGGATAGTGTTATACCTGTATTTAGCAGGAAAACTAGAAAGAAACAAAATGATGTTTCAGTTACGTTCCAATCTAGGAAATGCAAACTCGAGAAATGCTTCTAAATATGAACCACATCTAGTTGGTTTAACTTTAATCTTATATGCTATTTCATTTAACTATCTACCACTAATCCAAAATTCGATTAATCAATGGTTTTTAGAAAGTATTAATGATTTTTACAATACGATTATCATAGGATGGATAATTGGAATAATTGGGTTCTTCTTCTTGATTAGTATGGTCTTTAAAGGAATCAATGCAACCGGATTTTTGGTTCAGACGATAATAGCCTTACTTACTGGAAAACCAGCTCCAAAAAGAAAACCAAAAAATCCATTTGGAAAATTTGGTAACATGGGCAACAACAACCCATTTGGAGGAAACTCGCCCTTTGGAAACGTGGAAAACCAATTCCCTGAAAACGAACCTGAAGAAGTGGATGTGGATGATGATATGTACGTCGATTTTGAAGTGATGGATGACGAGGAAGATGAGACTGATAAAAACGAAGAATAACACTGCAATATGAAAATGAATTTAGTCGCTAGAACCTATGCTGGATTGGAAGAAGTTCTTGCTGAAGAATTAATTCAACTGGGAGCAGAACATGTTAAAGTCGCGAAAAGGGCTGTTGAATATGCTGGTGATAAAGAATTACTTTATAAAAGTAATCTGTGGCTTAGAACTGCTTTAGACGTTTTGAAGCCTATTCATCATTTTAAAGCCAAATCCCCAGAAGAACTTTATGCAGGTGTTTCTGAAGTAAATTGGGATGACTATTTAGACTTAAAAAAGACCTTCTCAGTTCAAGCAATTGTTAACTCATCCTATTTTAATCATTCTCAATTTGCGGCATTAAAATGTAAAGATGCAATTGTTGATCAATTCAGAGAAAAAACAAATGCAAGACCTGATATTGACAAATATGATCCGGATTTAAAAATTGTAATTCGAATTTCTGAAAACAAATGTTCCATCCTTTTGAATAGTTCAGGGACTCCTCTTTTTAAAAGAGGCTATAGAAAAACTACTGGAGATGCGCCTATCAACGAGATTTTAGCTGCAGGGATGATTCAACTATCTGGCTGGGATGGAAAAACGCCATTTATAGACCCTATGTGTGGTTCTGGAACACTTTGCATCGAAGCTGGAATGAAAGCATTTAATATTGCCCCAGGTATTTTAAGAGAAGATTTTGCCTTTCAAAAATGGCGAGATTTTGATGTCGAATTATGGGACATGCTCTACTTTGAAGCTAAAGAGGCTATCAAACCAAGTGATGTAAAGATATTTGGTTATGACATTGCTAGCCAGACGGTAAGAATTGCAAAAAACAATATGTCTTCATTTAGAGAGCTTCGAAAAAGTATAAAATTTGAGCAAGCTGACTTTTTCAACTTAGAAAAACCAATTGAAGATGGGATTATAATCACCAATCCACCGTACGACAAAAGAATAAAGCTACAGGATGACGTTGCTTTTTACAGTGATTTAGGGACGCGATTAAAACATTTCTGGGAAGGATATGATGCATGGATAATTTCATCCAACTTATCGGCTTTAAAACGCATTGGACTCCGTCCAAATAGAAACATTATTCTATTTAATGGTCCTGATGAAAGTAAATTAGTTCACCTTCCGCTTTACAGAGGTAAAAAAGGCCATTAATCAGACAATCATTTATTTAGCTACTGTATTATTTGGTATACAATTAGATAATCTTATTTTTGGTAACCTATAAAAATCAACGTGAGTAATTTATTTCAACAAATATTAGGCAATGTAACCACCCGAATAATGTTTCTCATATACATGAGCATTATAGGAATAACAGCTTTCTTTATAATATTTGGTTATGTAAATCAGTTGAAGCTATATGAAGAAAAGGAATACGAAAAATTGCAAGCGCTCGCATCTTCATTAGCAATTAACATTGATGGGGACTTGCATAACCAGTTAATGGCAGACCATCCTTGGAAAGATGGTATTGTCACTTTTGATGAAAATCCTGAATATTTGAAAATTCATGCAATGTTGAGTAAGGCGCATGAAAAAAACAATTTAAACTCAGCACTATACACTATTGTATTCAACCCTGATGAGGAAATTTTTTATTATGGAGTTCGTTCTGATACTAACGTCTATTTTAGACATCAATACGAAATGTTTCCTGAAGTTCTACTAGAAAAAATGGATATTGGAGGCATTATCCCTCGATACAAAACGGAAAATGGGGAATGGTTATCAGCCTTCTTTCCCATAAAAAACTCAAAGAATGAGACAGTTGCGCTTTTAGAAGCTGATGTGGAATTCGGTCACTTCAGAGAAATGGTTTTTAGTCAATACAAAACACAAGCACTAATATCATTAGCTGTAATATTAGTAATGGCATTAATACTAATACCTTATGCCAGAAGAATACTACGTGAAGAGGACAAAACTACGCAATCCATCCTTGAACAAAACAGAATAATTGCACTTAAGAATAGAGACATAACTGATTCTATAAATTATGCACGCAAAATTCAGGAATCTTTGTTACCGCATACTGATCAAATTCAGGAAACTTTACCAAATTCCTTTGTTTACTATAAACCTAGGGACATCGTATCTGGTGATTTTTATTGGTTTAAAGAAATTGAAGGGAAAATCCTCCTCTCTGCAGTCGATTGCACAGGGCACGGTGTTCCTGGTGCCCTAATGAGTATGATTGGCTTCTCTAAATTAAATGAAATATCTCACAATAAAAATGCCGACCCAGGTTATATTCTTGAAAAACTAGATGAAGGTGTTCGTGATGCTTTAAGCACCAAAAGATATGATCATGAAAGTAAAGATGGAATGGACATGGCTCTTTGTTCTTTTGACATAAAAAACAGTAGGGTACAATATTCAGGAGCATTTAGACCTTTAATAAAAATCAATGGAGATAACATTGAAGAAATAAAAGGAAACCGCTACCCTATAGGTGGCGGAAGTTCGTACGAAAAAGATGGATTTACAACACATGAATTTGACATTAACAAAGGAGATTGTTTTTACATGTTTTCTGATGGATTCCCCGACCAATTTGGTGGTCCAAAAGATAAAAAGTTTATGAATAAAAGGTTCAAACAATTACTTTGCGAAATCCAAACACTATCTCCTCAAGAACAAATGAATAGACTTGACGATGCTTTTGTAAATTGGCAAGGAGAAACTGAACAAGTTGATGACGTATTGGTTATCGGAGTTTGTTTTTAGGTAATGGAACCGAATCAAAAAATCATATTAAAAAATAAAATTGAAGAAAGTATTCTTCAAACAAACCAAGAAATTTCTGAATTAAAAGAACTTACGAAACCTATTTCACCCGATTGTGCGATTGGTAGAATTTCTAGAATGGATGCTATTAACAACAAAACGGTTAATGAGGCGGCATTACAAAAAGCTCAGAATAAATTAAAAAAGTTAAACCACGCTTTATCAAAAATTGATGATTCTAATTTTGGAAAATGCTCTACTTGTAGTGGTGAAATTCAAGAAGGAAGATTACTTTTGATGCCCGAAAGCAATAAATGTGTAAGATGCGCAGCAAGATTTTAATATTTCTATTTTTCATCACCAGTATTTCATTGTATGCTGGTGAACCAGTTATTATAAATAGTAAGTCTCAATCGTTCGAACTGGACAAAACAGTCTTAATTACTCCTGTGAGTGAAAATGACAATCTAACCGATGTACAATATCAATTAATAAATGAACAAAATTCTGGCATTAAATTTTTCTTAGACCAAACCCCTCATATTTATATTGATGCTCATAATATCAATGTCATTCCAAGTAATGTCGATTCTTCAATAATAGATATTGATGGTTATGAGTTTAAATTCAAAGGATATAGCAATTTCTTTATAGAAGGCTTACCAAAAGGAGACCATGAAGTTGAACTAACCTTCATTTATTTAGATTCCAAAAAAGAGAATAGTTCAATTGGTTTAGAATTCAAGGCAATTGAAACAACTCCTACATTCACCAATGATGCTATAGTTATAGGATTGTTATTGTTTTTACTAGCCATAATATTCTATACTTCAAATCTTCGAGTATTTAAAAGATTTTATGGAATAGTTCCTGCCTTACTATTATGCTATTTTTTACCTGCTTTTTTAAATTCTTTCAACATTATTTCTGGTGACTATAGTAACTTATACTATGTTTCATCTCGTTATTTACTTCCAGCTAGTTTAATTTTATTATGTCTTAGTATAGATTTGAAAGGAATAATACGACTAGGACCTAAAGCACTCATAATGTTTTTTGCAGGAACCTTGGGAATTATAATTGGTGGCCCCATTGCTTTAATGATTGTAGCTTCTGTTGCCCCTGAGTGGTTAGGTGCCGATGCTGGAGAAATATGGCGAGGGTTAGCAACTGTAGCAGGAAGTTGGATAGGTGGAGGTGCTAACCAAACTGCCATGAAAGTTGTTTATGAAACACCAAATGATATCTTCTCTAAAATGATAGTTGTTGATGTATTAGTTGCGAATGTTTGGATGGCTGTATTACTATATGGTGCTGGAATTCACAAAAAAATTGACGCAAAATTCAAAGCAGACTCATCCGCAATTACTGCGCTTAAAGAAAAAATGGAGGGATTTGCTGCCAAAGTTGCTAGAATCCCGAGTACAACAGACCTTATGGTAATTGCTGGAATTGGTATTGCTGGTGCTGGTTTGTCTCATATCTTATCCCAACTAACCACACCCTACTTCGTTGAAATAAAAGGTGCTCTTGAAAAAATTGGCTTAACTTCATTTGCCAGTGGTTTCTTTTGGTTAATTGTATTTTCAACTTTAATAGGAGTTGGACTTTCTTTTACCAAATTAAAAAATTATGAAGGAGCAGGAGCTTCTAAAATAGGAAGTATTTTTCTTTATGTTTTGGTTGCTGCCATTGGAACACATATGAATTTTACCGAAATTTTTGAAAGCCCATCATGGTTTTTAATTGGTGCTATTTGGATGTTGATTCATGCCATCATCATATTAGGTGTAGCAAAACTTATAAAAGCTCCTTTTTTCTTTGTAGCTGTTGGAAGTCAAGCAAACGTCGGTGGCGCTGCTTCTGCGCCAGTAGTAGCTTCAGCTTTTAGTCCATCATTAGCACCTGTAGGAGTATTATTGGCTGTTTTAGGTTATGCAGTTGGAACATTCGGGGCAATGTTTTGTGCAGAACTTATGCGAGCAGTTAACGTAGGAGGGCAATAGATTCCTTGTTTAAATAATCCATTCGCAGTAAATTCGCTTCGCTTTAATAAAAACCTTTTGGTAAAATGAATAAAATAGAGATTTTAAAAAAGTTACTAGCTTTATTAGAAAACAATGATGTTATTGATATCAGTTCGGAAATTGATAAGTTAATAAAGGCTTTCTATGCTATTTACAACAGTGAGAAAAAAGAAAGTGAGTCTGAAGAAGAATCAGAAATTGATGCTGATAATGAAAAGCTGAATAATGATATTCTAGAAGCTATAAACGCTTACAAGACTAAGAAAAAAGAATATTACGCTGCAATTAAAGCTGAAGAAGAGAAGAATCTTGCTTTGAAAAAAGAAATTATCGCTGACTTCTCTCAATTAATAGAAAAGGAAGAAAACCTTGGTAAACTATTTGGAACTATTAAGGAAATCAGAGAACGCTGGAATGGAATCGGAGCAATACCAAGAGACAAACACAGTAAAATTCAAGCTGAATACAGCAAGTTAAGCGAACAATTTAGTTATAACATTGATATTTATAAGGAGTTAAAAGAAAACGACCTAAAGAAGAACTACTCTTTAAAAAATCAAATTATTCACCAAGCAAAAGCACTTTTAGAAGAGAAAAAAATCAAAGAAGTTGAGAAATCCTTACGTAAACTGCAAAACGATTGGGATGATGTAGGACCGACTTTTAAAGAGCATTGGGAGAAATTAAAAGAAGAATATTGGTCAACTGTAAAGGAAATATACGCTAAGATTAAAGCGCATTATACAGATCAAAAAGAATTGCAAAAAGAGAATCTTGTAAAGAAGCTGGCTCTAATTGAAAAAGTAAAAGAAATCCTAACTCAAGAAGCTACGGAACATAAAGTTTGGGATAAACAAACTAAAGAATTACTGGAACTTCAAAAGGAATGGAAAAGTATTGGAAATGTTCCTAAAGAAAGTAACGAGAAAATATGGAATGATTTTAGAGGAATGTTTGATGAGTTTTTTGATGCAAAATCTACTTTCTATGAGGCTAGAAATGATGTTTTCAGTAAAAAGAAAGAATTAAAAGCGAAGTTAATTGAAAGAGCTGAATCCTTATCTAAGTCTACTGATTGGAAAAATTCTGCTGAAACAATTAAAAGATTACAACAAGATTGGAAGAAAATTGGTCACGCTGGGCAGCACGCTGAGCAAAAGCTTTGGAAATCATTTAGAACCAATTGTGATGCATTCTTTACCGCAAGAGAAGAACACTTTAAAAAGATGGATGTCGAAAATGAAAGCAACTTAAAACTAAAAGAGGCTTTGATTGAAAAGATAAAAGGATACAAACACAAAGCAGATGCAAAAGAGGTGATTTCTGATTTAAAAGCTTTTTCAAACGAATTCGCGGAGATTGGAAACGTTCCTTTTAAAAAGAAAGACAGCATCTATAAAGCATATAAAAGTGTTATTGATGAGCATTACAACAACCTAAAAATGGATGAAGGAGAGAAAGAAAAAATTCTTTTCGAAGCTAAATTAGATAGCTTAAAAGCAAGTGCAAATCCTGAAAGGTTGTTTCAACAAGAGAAAGAAAAAATCAGAAATAAAATTAATGATATCGTTAAAGAAGTTGCAAATTATGAGAATAACCTAGGGTTCTTTTCAAATTCAAAGGGAGCTGAAGCACTTCTTAAAGGGGTAAATGGAAATATTGAAAAAGGGAAAAGCGAAATTGAAAAATTAAAGAGAAGGCTTAAATTATTTCCAAAAGAATAAAAAATTATGAAAAAATTATTGTTTTTACTTTTCATCAGTTCTTCAGCTTTTGCTCAAGATAAAGATTTAACTATCGAAAGTTCGGTAATGGGATACTACCAAGGTTTATATCCAACATCACTTAAATGGGCTCAGTGGTTGACTAATGAGGACAGGTATGCACACGTTAAGGAAAATACCTACTTTATCTTACCAGCCACAGCATTGCCAGACGCGAGAGTTGCTGAGCAAATTACTCTAGAAAGTATACAAGCGTACATTCCAGATTTAAAAAGGCTTCCTTATGCTCAATCTATATCTTCTAATCAAATGGTTTTTGACCATAACGGAAATAAGATTGTCTATAACTATAAAGGAGGTAACAAAGGGGAACTTGTATCAATTCATTTTCCTGCAAATGCAGCAAACAATGATTTTAATTTTGACAATAAAACAATTGCTTACACAGTAGATAACAACTTGTATTTAGCAACGGAAAAAGATTCGATGATTGCTATTACAAATAATAAAGATGGGAATATTGTTTCCGGCCAAGCGATTCATAGGTATGAATTTGGAATATCAAAAGGAACATTTTGGTCTCCAAAAGGAAATTCGTTAGCATTTTACCAAAAGGACGAAACCAATGTCGCTGATTATCCTTTGTTGGACATTACATCTCGAACAGGTTCTTTAAAAAGTATAAAATACCCAATGGCAGGAGAAGCTAGTGAACATGGACGGGTTGGTATATACAATATAAAAAATAACAAAACAACCTACCTACAAACTGGAGAACCATTAGACCATTATGTATCTAACGTGACTTGGAGTCCAGATGAAAAAACGATATTCATTGTTGAAATGAACAGAGGTCAAGATCATTTTTGGTTCAACCAATATGACGCTATCACTGGTAAAAAACTGAATACCCTTTTTGAAGAAAAGCACTCTACTTTTTTACAACCAAATTATGAGCCTTATTTTATTCCTGGGATGGAAGATCAATTTATTTGGTTGAGCGAAAGAGATGGGTATTTTAATATATACCATTACAATACAGATGGTAAATTAATAAACCAATTAACAGATTTCAAATGGGAAGTAACTGGTATTAAAGGTTTCAACAAAGAGAATAACACCTTAATTTTTGAAGGAACAAGTGAAGATGCTAGAGAATTACATGCTTATTCAATTGAATTAAATACTAAAAAAGTAAATCAACTTACCAAAGAAAATGGGGTTCATCATGTAAATACTCATTCAAATGGAAAGTTCCTCTTAGATAGTTATTCTAACTTAAAAACACCGAAACAAATTGATGTAATTACTACTACAGGAGGAATCACAAATTTGTTTACTGCTCCAAATCCACTTTCTGAATATAAAACTGGACAAATCGAGTTAGTTGAATTAAAGACAAAAGACGGAACACCACTTTATGGCAGAATGATTAAGCCTTCTAACTTTGATAAAAAGAAGAAGTACCCTGTATTAGTTTATGTTTATGGAGGACCAGGGGTTCAACTAATAACAAATAGTTGGAATGCTGGAGCTAGTCTTTGGATGAATTGGCTAGCAGAGCAGGATTATATAGTGTTTACAGTTGATAATAGAGGGACCTCTAACCGTGGTAGAAAATTTAAAGAGGTTATTCATAGACAATGCGGAACAGTAGAGATTGAAGATCAGTTAGTTGGTGTTGAATATCTAAAATCACTTTCATTTGTTGATGCCGATAAAATGGCTGTTCATGGTTGGAGTTATGGTGGATTTATGACAACCTCATTAATGACTAGAACGCCAGGAACTTTTACAACAGGAGTTGCAGGTGGGCCAGTTATCGACTGGAAGTGGTATGAAGTGATGTACGGAGAAAGATACATGGATACACCTCAAGAAAATCCTGAAGGATATAAAACAGCTAGCCCTTTGAATTATGTGAAAGATTTAAAAGGAAAACTTTTAATGATCCACGGAACAGTTGATGATGTAGTTGTAATGCAACACAATTTGGCCTTTGTGCAAAAATGTATCGAAGAAGGAGTTCAAATAGATTTCTTTCCATATCCGATGCACCCTCATAATGTTAGAGGAAAAGACCGAGTTCATTTAATGACAAAGGTTTTAAATTATGTAATGGAAAATAACAAATAGCCCATACCTTTCCTTTAACTCAATAATCAATACCGTACATGTATTAATTGTAGCTCTAAAACTATTTTGAATCATTTATTGATAAATTAGATTAATTTTGAACGCTATAAGAACCAACTTTTTATTTCAGAAATGAAGAAAGCAACCAATATCATTTTAACCTCTATTTTTACTTTTTTGTTTTGTTCTATGGCAATAAGTCAAGGAACAGGTACAATTAGAGGTACTGTAATTGAAAAAGAAACAGGAGACCCAGTCATTTTTACTTCTATATTACTAAAAGACAAAGCATTTGGTGGGACAACTGATGTGAATGGTTTTTATCAAATTTCGAGAGTTCCTGCCGGCACGTATATTTTAACAATTGGGACTATGGAATATGCTCCTTTGGAAGTTGAAGTTACTGTTACAGCTGGAAAAATTAGTAATAAAAACCTTAACCTAGAAAAAGTACTAGAAGAGGTTGAAATTAACGCAACTCGAATTGAGGATAAAACGAAAGTGAAAATATCCGTTATTAAGGCAACCAAAAAAGATATAAAAGCAGTTCCTTCTGTCGGAGGTGAATCTGACATTGCGACTTATTTTCAAACTGTACCTGGTGTTGTTACAACAGGTGACCAAGGAGGTCAAATGTACGTAAGGGGTGGTTCTCCTGTTCAAAACAAAGTTTTATTAGATGGAATGGTAATCTATAATCCTTTTCACTCAATTGGTTTCTTTTCTGTTTTTGACACAGAAATAATCCGTAATGCTGATATTTACACTGGTGGTTACAGTGCAACGTATGGAGGAAGAATTTCATCGATTATGGATATAACTTCAAAAGATGGAAACAAGAAAAAAACAACAGGTAGAGTTGCTTTCAATCCATTTGGAGCAAAACTAACGTTAGGTGGTCCTTTGCAAGGAAAGAAAAAGAGAGAGGCTAATGACGGCAGAGCTAATATAACCTACCTTTTTTCTGGAAAGCATTCATACCTTGAACAAAGTTCTAAAGCATTGTATAGTCATATAGATACAGCTGGTTTACCTTATGGTTTCACTGATTTATATGGGAAAATTTCTATGCATGGTAACAATGGAAGTAAATTTAATATTTTCGGTTTTAACTTTAGAGATAACGTTACTTGGCAACAACTTTCTACTTTAAAGTGGAAGTCATTTGGAATAGGAACCAATTTTGTAATGGTACCAGAAGGTAGCCCAGTTTTAATCAGTGGTAAATTTAACTACTCACAATATGGAATAGGAATGCGAGAAAGCTTTCCTGACACAACTCAACTTGTATTACCAGATTCGAGTACAGTTACTGGATTTAGCGGAGGTTTTGACTTCAAATACTTTCTAGAAGGCGATGATGAAATTAAATACGGAATCGCATTAGAAGGTTATAGTACTCTTTATTCATTCTATAACTCTGCGGGTAGAGAAATTACTCAAGAACAAAATACCACCGAAATTTCAGCATATATTGACTACAAAATAGTTAGAGGAAGACTTGTGCTTAACCCTAGTTTTAGAATGCAGGTTTATGCAACATCAAAAATTTCTTCTCCTGAACCTAGATTAGGTGTGAAATATAACGTTAGTGAAAACTTGCGTTTAAAATTTGCTGGAGGTCTATATTCTCAAAATTTAACAAGCGCCAACTCCGATAGAGATGTAGTAAATTTATTTTATGGCTTCTTAACTGGTTCTGAAGACCTACAAGACTCTCTTACTTCACCAAGTGGAAGTACAAAAGAAATAACGCATTCTTTACAAAAAGCTACGCACGCAATTGCTGGATTTGAATATGACTTAGGCAAAAATTTATCATTAAATGTGGAAGGATATTACAAATGGTTTAATCAATTAACCAATACAAATAGAAATAAAATCTATGATGACCTTCCAAGCACAGACCCTTCTATACCAGATGTTTTGAAAAAGGATTATATAGTAGAAACAGGACAGGCATTTGGTGTTGATTTAGTATTGAAATACACATCAAATAGAACCTACATTTGGTTTGTTTATTCTTTAGGAAAAGTAGACAGATGGGATGGTATTCAAACTTATGCTCCCGTTTTTGATAGAAGGCACAACATCAACTTTATAGCAACTTACTTCTTAGACAAAAAGAAAAACTGGGAATTGAATGGAAGATGGAATCTAGGTTCTGGATTGCCATTTACTCAAACACAAGGATACTACCAAAACATCGACTTTTCTCAAGGAATCGGAACGAATGTTACTACGGATAACACGGATCAATTAGGTGTTCTTTATGCTGACATTAACAAAGGTAGATTACCTGCTTATCATCGTTTAGATATTACTTTGAAAAAGCATATTGAATTAAAAAATAAAAGCAAAATGGAAATTACCGCTAGTGCAACAAACGCATATAGCCGTCAAAATATTTTCTTTGTAGATAGAATTACAAATGAAAAAGTTTACCAACTACCATTAATTCCTAGTTTAGGTTTTAGTTGGACTTTCTAAGATATTATTTACTTAAGCTTGCATTGATATTCAGTTAGTTTGAAGTTATTTGAAAACTTTTGACAAAAAATTGCTGATTAAAAGTGATTCTGCTTTATCTTTACGTCCCGTATTCATTAATCTTCAAGATACGGGCATGTCAGAAACAACAAAATACATTTTCGTCACAGGTGGCGTAGCATCTTCACTCGGAAAAGGTATCATTTCAGCTTCTTTAGCAAAACTTCTTCAAGCAAGAGGATTTTCAGTAACAATACAAAAATTGGATCCGTATTTGAACGTGGACCCAGGCACATTAAATCCATATGAACATGGAGAATGTTACGTAACAGAAGATGGAGCTGAAACAGATTTGGATTTAGGACACTACGAAAGGTTTTTAAATACACCTACGTCACAAGCCAATAATGTAACTACAGGAAGGATTTATCAATCCGTTATTACCAAAGAAAGAAGAGGTGATTACTTAGGAAAAACTGTGCAAGTAATTCCTCATATTACAAACGAAATTAAAGAACACATTCAACTTTTAGGTAATACAAAAAAGTATGATTTTGTCATTACCGAAATAGGAGGTACAGTTGGAGATATTGAATCACTTCCTTTTATTGAAGCCATTAGACAATTGAAATGGGAACTACCTAAAGATGTATTATTTATTCATTTAACACTGATACCTTATTTAGCAGCTTCAGGTGAATTAAAAACGAAGCCAACTCAACACTCAGTTAAAACACTTTTAGAATATGGTGTTCAACCTGATGTTTTAGTTTGTAGAACTGAACATCATCTCAATTCAGAAATCAGATCGAAAGTTGCACGTTTTTGTAATGTTGACATTGAAGCTGTAATTGAATCAATTGATGCTGAAACAATTTATGATGTTCCATTGTTAATGCAAAATGAAAGGTTAGACGAAGTGGTATTGAAGCACTTAAACATGCCCCATGAAGGAGAACCTGATTTAACCAACTGGAAAAATTTCTTAAATAAATTCAAGAACCCAAAATCTCAAATCAGCATTGGACTAGTTGGTAAATACGTAGAATTAAAAGACTCTTACAAATCTATTACAGAAGCAATTATTCATGCTGGTGCAATAAACGAATGTAAGGTAAATGTAAAATGGATTCATTCAGAATCTCTTACAGATGAAAATATTGATAAAAAATTAGAAGGATTAAAAGGAATTCTTGTTGCTCCTGGATTTGGAACAAGAGGAATAAAAGGTAAAATACTAGCCATTAAATATGCACGTGAGAATAAAGTTCCTTTCTTAGGAATTTGTTTAGGAATGCAATGTGCAGTAATTGAATTTGCAAGAAATGTATTAGGTCACAAAAATGCACATACAGTTGAAATTGATGAAAATACTGATGCTCCTGTTATTGATATAATGGAAGAGCAAAAAAACCTTCAAGAAATGGGAGGAACGATGCGTTTAGGAACTTATCCTTGTCAAATTAAGGAAGGAACCAATGCTTATGATGTTTACGAGAAACATGATATTGAAGAAAGGCATAGACATCGTTATGAATTTAACAGCAGTTATCTAAACGAATTCGAAGCCAACGGTATGATGGCAACTGGAATAAATCCTGATAATAATTTAGTTGAAATTATTGAAGTAAAAGACCATCCTTGGTTTGTTGGTGTACAATTTCACCCAGAATATAAAAGTACTGTAGAAAATCCACATCCACTTTTTGTAAACTTTATTAAAGCTGCAGAAAAATGGAAAGCAGAATCAAAATCAGAAGTTCAAGAAGCCTAAGATATAATGGACAATCCAACAGCATCTGCTATCGTCGACAAAATGTATGAAGACGATTTATTCAGTAAATGGCTTGGTATTGAAATTTTAGAAAAAGGTATCGGTATTTCAAAACTAAAAATGACCATTCGAGAAGAAATGGTAAATGGTTTTGGAGTAATTCATGGAGGTATAACCTACTCTTTAGCTGATAGTGCGTTAGCTTTTGCTTGTAATTCTCATGGAAGACATTCTATGTCAATTGAAACTTCTATATCTCACACAAAATCTTGCCATGTTGGAGATATATTAACTGCGAATGCAGTTGAAGAAAGTATATCTTACAAGATTGCGGTTTATCACATTTCAGTAAAGAATCAAAACAATGAAACCGTTGCACTGTTCAAGGGCACAGTTTACAGAACAAGTAAGGATTGGGAAATCTGATTAAAAATCGCTAATAATTAATTAATGCTATTCTTATTTTAATTAATTTCAAATCCACAAATAATCATTCAAATGAAAGACGCTTATATAATAGATGCAATCAGAACCCCAATAGGAAATTTCGGAGGAACTTTATCACCAGTTCGAACTGATGATTTAGGTGCAATTGTAATGAAGGAATTGGTTTCAAGAAACCCATCTCTAAATACTGAAGAAATTGAAGATGTTTTGTACGGTTGTGCGAATCAAGCTGGAGAAGACAATAGAAATGTTGCTCGAATGTGCTCTTTATTAGCTGGACTTCCCCACTCTATTGGAGGTGAAACTGTGAATAGGCTTTGTTCTTCAGGTATGGCTTCTACTATAAATGCAGCTAGAGCAATTAAAATAGGAGATGGTGATATTTATATTACCGGAGGTTTAGAACACATGACACGTGCTCCTTGGGTGATTTCGAAAGCTTCTACACCATTTGGGAGAGATGCACAAATGCACGATTCTAGTTTTGGATGGCGTTTTGTTAACCCAAAAATGAAAGAACTTTATGGTACTGAAGGTATGGGGCAAACAGCTGAAAATTTAGTTGACATTTATAAAATAAGTAGAGAAGATCAAGATCAATTTGCTTACTGGTCGCAAATGAAAGCTACAGAAGCCCAAAATAATGGAAGATTGGCAGAAGAAATTGTTCCTGTTATTATACCTCAACGAAAAAAAGATCCAATTATCTTTGATAAAGATGAATTCATAAAAGCAACCACTACTCTTGAAATATTAGGGAAACTAAGACCCGCTTTTAGAAAAGAAGGAGGAACAGTTACTGCTGGAAATGCATCAGGATTAAATGATGGTGCGGGTGCAATCTTACTTGCTTCTGCTGAAGCAGCAACCAGAAACAATCTAACTCCAAAGGCTAGAATTGTATCAGCAGCTGTTGCAGGGGTAGAACCACGAATAATGGGAATTGGACCTGTTAAAGCTTCTCAAAAAGCGTTAAAAAGAGCTGGATTAACGTTGGATGACATGGATATTATCGAATTAAACGAAGCATTTGCTGCTCAAGCCTTGGCTTGCACTAGAGAACTTGGTTTAGCTGATAATGATCCAAGAATAAACCCAAATGGTGGAGCAATTGCAATTGGTCATCCGCTTGGAATGACAGGTTCTAGAATATTGCAAACGGCAATGCTTGAGCTTCACAAACAGAATAAAAAATACGCATTGGTAACGATGTGCATTGGCGTTGGACAAGGTTATGCTACAATTATCGAACGGGTATAATGAGTAAAATTAATCCAGAGGCAGGGATACTAATTGAGAAGTATATTTTAAGCACTTCTGAAAAAGCCCAGCCTCTACTTTTTCAATTGAGAAAAATTATTTCAAACCATTCTGAAATTGTTGAAGATTGGAAATGGAATGCTCCAAATTTCGCTTGCGAAGGAATGGTTTGCTGGATTGCTGGATTTAAAAAACACGTTGGAATTAACTTCTTTAAAGGCTCTTTGATTGAAGATATCCATGGTTACTTTGAAGGTGACAATGACCCTCAAAAAGGAAACAGAATCATCCGCTACTCTTTTGAAGATAATATTGATGAAGAAAAATTGAATCATTATATAAAACAAGCCATACAGCTTAATCAGAATAATGTTAATATTCCTGTAAAAAAGAAAACTGTAGAAACTCCTCAATTTATGGTTGATATTCTATCAAGCCATCCTAAAGCTAAAGAGGTATTTGATGCTTTTCCACCTTCGCATAAAAAAGAATACATCGAATGGATTACTGAAGCTAAAAGAGAAGCTACAAAAGAAAAGAGGATTGCAACCATGCTGGAATGGTTAGAGGAAGGAAAATCTAAAAATTGGAAGTATAAAAACTGTTAATTATGATCTTTGAATTTAATGGCTTTAAGCCAGTCATCCACGAATCTGCTTTTATACATCCACAAGCAAATGTAACAGGCAATGTTTTTATCGGGAAAGATGTTTACATCGGGCCTTTCTGCACCATTCGAGGTGATTTTGGAAAAATAGTTATTGAAGATGGTTGCAACGTACAAGAGAGTTGCACGGTTCATATGTTTCCTGGGACTACAACAACCCTTAAAAAAAATGCACACATTGGTCATGGAGCTATTATTCATGGTGGAACTATTGGTGAAAACTGCCTAGTTGGTATGAATGCAGTAGTTATGGACAATGTAATAATTGGAGATGGCTGTATCGTTGGAGCGTTATGTTTTGTACCAGCAAAGACCGTAGTACCCTCACGAAAAATTGTAGTTGGAAATCCTGGAAAGGTTGTCAAAGATGTCAGTGACGAAATGTTAAAATGGAAAACAGAAGGAACCAAAATCTACCAAAAACTAGCAAATGACTGTCACTCCATTTTAAAGGAATGTGAACCACTTCGTGAAGCAGAAGCTAACCGTCCTGAACAAGAATCAGCTTATAAAATCTGGAAAGACTCTTAAGGTAGATGGTTAAACATATAAGTTTTCATCCTCACTAGGCTCAATAGAATAAGTGATATTAGCCTCAACCATTTCTTCCTTTAACCCCTTAGGAAGTTCTGTTTCAAAGGCTTTAATAATCTCTTGACAAACAGCCTTTTCAACACGCTTTTTCTTTTTATTCTTCGACAAAAGTACACCAGCTAATAAGTTCTGCCATTCGCCTTTATGTGCCTTTACCACTTCTTCAATATTGGTTACATCTATATCTATAATTATTCGCATACTTTTTAAATTGTCTAAAGCGTGACAATATTACTAGAAGTAATTGAAATGCATAAAGGTTCTGCTTTATTTTTCTTAACTATGTAACTTAATTGCTCACAAAAATATATCTATGTCTGAAGAAGGGTCTAAGTTATGGTATTTTGAAAATTTCAATATAATGGATGCGCTGAGCATGGAAGAAAAAATGGAAGTAAGCAAAATGGCTGGTATGAGTAATTCTGCCAAAAAAGACGTTGTTTATTTCCCTGACGAAGCTTCTAATAAAATATACTTTTTAAAAAGTGGAAAAGTAAAAATTTCTAAATACTCTGAAGACGGTAAAGAAATGATTTTGGCTATTTTAGGAGCGGGCGAACTGTTTGGTGAATTATCAGTTATCTCACAAGACAAAAGAGGTGAAATGGCAGAAGTAATGGAAGATGCTATAATTTGCAGTTTACGAATTGAGGATCTTCAAATGATGATTGAAAAGAATTCAAAATTTAATTTTTCTATCACCAAGTTAATTGGATTGAAATTGACCAAAATACAGACACGTTTAGAATCTCTTGTTTTTAAAAATACAAATGAACGCGTAAAAGGCTTTATTAAAGAAATGGCTGATGAACATGGTCGTAAATTAATCACAGGAACAGAAATCGAAGTCAAGTTAAAGTTAACGCATGAAGACATTGCTAAATTAACGGCTACAACAAGGCAATCAGTTACAACGATTCTCAACCAACTTGAAAAAGAAGGAATTATACTTTATGACAGAAAACGAATTCTAGTTAAAAAGTATGACGCGTTAAATTAACTTCTAATTATTAGTGCCCTCCCAAATCTCTAGGATCATCATGTCTTTGAGTTAATGCTGGAATTTTCTTACAAAAACTAATTGCAATTTCATGCGACCCAGAACTATAATTTCGTAAGTCAGAAGTTGTAATATCATAACTGTATGAAACGGTTAACTTGAAATTATTACCAGGGATGTACATCCCAAGAATTGGAGAAATGGCATCTCCTAATCGATAATTTACCCCTCCAAATAATTGGTTACTGAAAATGGCTTTTGCTTTCACATCTATTTGAGTAGAAACTGCGTCACTCTTTGCTAAAATGGAAGGTTCCAACTCTACCAGCTGACTCAATCTTGTTTTATAACCAGCTAGAACATAATAATGTCTAACTGTATTAAAATTAAACTGTGACAGCCCTCCTATGTTAAACACTCCCTGATTCACATTAGTTGTGGAAAGCCCCATAAACAAATGCTTTTTCCTATAATACAATCCAACATTTGAGTTAAAGACACTTGCCGATTGACCAGAAATTGGAATATTGGGATCATTAAATGTTTCTGGAGGAATGAAATTCCCTTTCCACATAGCTTTATTCATTCCAATTGAAGCACCGATATATAAGGTTCCTATGTTTGGAAATGATTTTTTATAAGCATAGGATGCAGTGACTGCTGTAGTTTTTCTAAACCCCAGTTCATCACTTACCACTGTTAATCCAACACCTCCATGTAATTTATTTGTCGCATATCGTATATCAAAAAACAATGATCTAGGAGCTCCATCAAATCCCGTCCATTGGTTTCTTCCAATTATATCTCCGCAAATATCGTTACTGACTCCAGCATAGGCTGGATTATAAAACAGAGCATATTCTTTGAAATGAGTGAATTGTAAATCTTGTTGGGCTTTAAAACCAATTGTTGAAACAATAAAACTGATTAATAATATTCCGTATTTCATAACCTTCTTTTTACGTAATAATGCATTTGCTATAAATGGTTACAAACTAGCATTAAATAGACTTTCCATACTCAATGGAATTCTTATCTTTAGTGTCTCAAATCAGGATATAAAATGAAAGTACAAAACTATATATTAGGTAACTGGGAAGACGGAGACGGGATTGAATTGGAATTACACAATGCCATTACAGGAGAAAATTTCGGTTCAGTTTCTAGCGCTGGCCTCGATTACGAAGCCATATTAGAATATGGAAGAGAAAAAGGTGGTTATGCTTTACGCAAAATGACATTCCAAGAAAGAGGATTAATGCTTAAGGCTTTAGCCCTCCATTTAATGGAAATTAAAAACAAATTCTATTCTTTAAGTGCCGTAACTGGAGCCACCAAAGTGGATTCATGGATTGATATTGAAGGAGGGATCGGTAACTTATTTGCTAATGCATCATTAAGAAGACAATTTCCTGATTTACCATATTATGTTGACGGAAGTGCTGCTCCTTTATCCAAAAATGGAACATTTATTGGACATCATATTATGGTTCCAAAAAGAGGTGTTGCTGTACATATTAATGCTTTTAACTTCCCTATTTGGGGAATGCTTGAAAAAATTGCGGTTAATATAATGGCGGGTGTTCCTGCTGTTGTAAAACCTTCTGAATTTACAAGTTACTTAACCGAAATGATGGTTAAAGAGATTATAGCTTCTAAAATATTACCTGAAGGTGCTTTACAATTAGTTTCAGGACTTGGAAGAGGAATTATCGACCATGTTACGAATCAAGATGTAGTTACTTTTACAGGGTCTGCTGCGACAGGGAAAAAATTAAAAGGATTACCTCATATTATTGAGGAATCAGTACCATTTAACCTAGAAGCAGATTCATTAAATGCATGTGTATTGGGTGAAGATGCAGTTCCAGGAACTCCTGAATTTGATATTTTCATAAAAGAAGTTCAAAGAGAAATAACGGTAAAAGCTGGTCAGAAATGTACAGCAGTAAGAAGAATATTGGTTCCAGAAAAATTAATGGAAGATGTTCAATCTGCTCTGTCTGCAAGATTAGCTAAAACGACTATTGGAGACCCTGCTACTGAAGGGGTTAGAATGGGTGCATTAGCAACTAATCTACAAGTGGAAAGAGTACGAGAAAATGTTGAACTCTTAATGAAAGAACAAGAAGTAGTTTATGGAGACTTAGACAACTTTGAAGTTACAGGCGCTGACAAGAACAAAGGAGCATTCTTCTCTCCTATTCTATTTAGAAACGACAATCCATTTGAGAAAATAGGAGTTCACTCTATTGAAGCTTTTGGACCAGTTTCAACCTTAATGCCATATAAAACATTAGATGAAGCTGTTAAGATTGTTGAAATGGGGAAAGGATCTTTGGTAACTTCAATTATTACCAACGATGATAAATTAGCAAGAGAATTTGTAACGGAAGCTGCTCACATGAATGGAAGGATTTTAGTCCTTAATGAGCGATGTGCGAAAGAAAGTACTGGTCATGGATCTCCAATGCCATTGTTAACACATGGTGGACCAGGACGTGCTGGTGGTGGTGAAGAAATGGGAGGAGTAAGAGGTGTTCTTCATTACATGCAGCGTACTGCAATCCAAGGACATCCTACTACAATATCTGAAATTACGCAGCAATTCCAAGTTGGAGCAGATATGCCTGAAGCCAATCCACATGTTTTTAGAAAGCATTTCGAAGAACTGGAAATTGGTGAAACAGTATTCACCCACAAGCATACGGTTACAACTACTGATATTGTCAATTTTGCCAACGTAAGTGGAGATAATTTTTACGCACACATGGATGAGACATCTTTAGACGGAACTATTTTCGAGGAAAGAGTAGCTCATGGTTATTTTGTTTTAGCCAAAGCTGCAGGATTGTTTGTAGAACCAAAAAAAGGACCTGTTCTGTTGAATTATGGAATTGACGAATGTCGATTTACAAAACCTGTTTATGCAGGAACAACAATTGGTGTCCGTTTTACCGTTAAAGAAAAAATTAATCAAGAAAAGAAAGACGAAGATGATATAGCAAAAGGAATTGTAAAATTCTTAGTCGATATCTATGATCAAGATGGTGAAACAGTTGGATTAGCGACTATTTTGACAATGGTTCGGAAAATTGATCAGAGCAACTAAGCTAAATAGTTATTAGAATTCTATTTTACATATTTATTTTTCTGATTCCTATTTTTGGAACCTCTCAACAGGCAACAAATCTAAATTTTTACTTAATTGATTCAATAGAATATGTAATTGTCAACAAACATGATAGTTTACTTTTAAAAAATCAATTAACTAAATTTCATAATTCAGCCTCTGAATTTGACAAAGCAAATGCATTAATTGTCCTTACTACTGAGCTTGATGGAGCATATTGGGTTGATTATAGTGAATTACTTTTCAATCTCTCTACAAAAATTTATCAAAGTTCAAAAAACAGGCAATCAACCGACATATACGCTAACGCACTTAAATTCAAAGGTGTTTCTTTACAAGAAGAAAGAAAATATGAGGCTGCATTAAAATACTTTTTCGAAGCTGTTGACTTAAGGAAAAATGAAGAAATTTCGGATGGAACATCTCTCTTATATTTCAATATTGCCCTTACCTATGACGAGATGGGTGATATTAACAAAGCAATTGAATATTATCAAAAAAGTATAGACTTAGATAAAAAGAAAGGAAATCAAGAAGGGGTAGCATTCTCACTAAATAATTTGGGAATATTATATGAATTGATTGGAGATTTACAAAAAGCTTTGGAGTGTCAACTGGAAAGCCTAAAAATAAAAGAAGAACTGGGGGATACGGTTGCATTAGGAAACTGTCTAAATAATATTGGCTACATCTATCATTCACAAAAATTAAATGAAAAGGCACTGGAATACTATAACCAAAGTCGAATTTTAGATTCTATAATGGGCAATACAGAGGGGGTTGCCATGTCCTATTTGAACATAGGAACCGTTTTCGACGAAACAGGAAAATTAGACAGTTCTATTGTTCTTTATAAAAAAAGCCTTGCCCTATTTCAATCATTAAATAATATTGAAGGAATTGGACAGTGTTTAATCAATTTGGGCGTTACGTATTCGATGCAAAAGGAATTAGACCTAGCCCTAAACTACTTTCATCAGGGTCTAGAAATGTACACTCAAATTCAACAAGAAGATGGAATTTGCTGGGCTTATGGTGGATTAGCCAATGTTCACATAGAGAAAAAACAATACTTAAAATCAATTGAATATGGTGAAAAGGCCCTATCTATAGCCCAGGATCATGGCTACGTAGAAGAAATTATGTCGGCTGCAGAAGTATTGTACATTTCCTACAAATCAATTGGGCTACCTAATGAGGCCTTAGGTATGCATGAACTATACATGGTTATGAAAGATAGTATTTTCAACCAATCTAACAAAGACGAAATAGTCAGGCTTGAACTAACCTATCAGCATGAAAAACAAAAGACTTTGGATGATGCTGAACATGATATAAAAATAGCGATTGAACAAGAAGAAAAAGAAAAACAACAAGTAATTAGTTATACAATCGCAGGTGGGTTATTTCTTGTTATTCTTTTTTTAATATTTGTATTTAACCGACTAAGAGTTACAAAAAAACAAAAAAACATCATTGAAGAACAAAAAGATATTGTTGAATTAGCTCACCATGAATTAGAAGAAAAAAATAATGAAATAATGGATTCGATTGCATATGCAAAACGTATTCAATCTGCTATTCTTCCATCCAGTCAAACTATAAAAGAATATTTGCCAAACTCATTTATACTTTATAAACCAAAAGACATTGTTGCCGGAGATTTCTACTGGTTAGAACATCATGATGGAGAAGTTTTGTTTGCTGCTGCAGATTGTACGGGACACGGTGTTCCTGGAGCTATGGTAAGTGTTGTTTGTAATAATGGTCTAAATAGATCTGTAAGGGAACATGGATTGACAGATCCTGGTAAAATCCTTGATAAAACGAGAGAAATAGTAATTCAAGAGTTTGAAAAATCTGAAGATGAAGTAAAGGATGGGATGGATATAGCTCTTTGCAGGCTAAAAGGAAATATCCTTCAATACGCAGGAGCTCACAACCCATTATGGATTGTTCGAAATGGAGAAATTTTAGAAACAAAAGCAGACAAACAACCTATTGGAAAATTTGATAGACAAACCCCTTACTCTACGCATACTATTGAATTAGAAAAAGAAGACTGTATTTATATTTTCTCAGATGGATATATAGATCAATTTGGAGGTGAAAAGGGAAAGAAACTAAAATCAAAAACATTTAAGAAACTCCTTCTATCTATACAGGACAACTCAATGAATGAACAACATTCGATTATCAATGATTACTTCGAAAAATGGAAAGGAAATTTAGAACAGATTGACGACGTTTGTATAATTGGAGTTCGCATATAGCGCTCACTTGCTTTTGGTGTCGTCGAGCTCGCGAAAAGCTCGGTTGACGACGTTTGTATAATTGGGATGAAAATATCAACCATAAACTTAATAACTAAAAAAAATGCTTATGAAAAATTTAATTTTTGCTGCAATTGTTACTACATCGTTATTTAGCTCTTGCTCTGGTAGCTGTGACACTTCTACCGCAGAAGGTGCTGCAAATTGTCTTTGTGAATTAACGGATGAATCTGTTGTTTTAGATCAAGCAGACGATGCAAAAGCAAAAGAACTTTCGGATAAAATAGAAAAAATAAAAGACGAAATCGAAAAAGCAATTGAAGCTGACAAATACACAAAAGAACAATTAGGTGCAATCACTAGTGAAAGAAGTTGTATGCAGATAATTTTGTAAAACAAAAAAAGCCCGAGCAATGCTCGAGCTTTTTTCTTACTACTTTTTAAAAAAATTAAAGTCCCAATAAAACTTCCGTTGGTTCTTTTGAACCAAAGATCAATTTAGAAGGGTCTTCTAACATTTCTTTTACTTTGACTAAGAAGCTAACTGATTCTTTACCATCAATAATTCTGTGATCGTAAGACAGCGCCAAATACATTATTGGACGAATCTCTACTTTTCCATTTATCGCTACTGGGCGTTCCACAATATTGTGCATTCCCAAAATAGCAGATTGTGGAGGGTTAATAATTGGTGTACTTAACATTGAACCGAATACTCCACCATTCGTAATAGTGAATGTTCCACCTTCCATATCTTCGATTGCAATTTTACCATCTCTCGCTTTTATGGCTAACCTTTTAATTTCTCTTTCAATTTCAGCCAGACTCATTCTTTCTGCATTACGAACTACAGGAACCATCAATCCTTTTGGAGAACTAACCGCAATTCCTATATCAGCATAGTTATGTGCAATCATATTATCACCATCAATCATAGAATTGACTTGTGGGAATAAGTTCAATGCTTCTGTAACCGCTTTCGTAAAGAAAGACATAAATCCAAGGTTCGTTCCATGAACCTCTTTGAACTGTGCTTTGTATTTTTTACGTAAGTCCATAATTGGCTTCATATCTACTTCGTTGAAAGTAGTTAACATAGCTGTTTCATTTTTAACAGCAACCAAACGAGAAGCAATTTTACGACGAAGCATTTTCATCTTAATCGTTTCTGTATCTCTTGTGCCGCCCCAACCTTGTGCAGCTGATGCATCTATACCACCAGCCATAGCGGAAACTACGTCTTGCTTTGTTATTCTTCCATCTTTACCAGAACCATTTATCATTTGCAATGGCACATTGTTCTCGTCAGCTAATTTCTTTGCCGCAATTGAAGGATGACCAGCAGCATATGTTTCTTTTGCTGGAGCCTCTTTTTTGGCAACCGGCATTGGATCTGGCTTCACTTCTTCTTTCACTGCTTCAACTACCGGAGCTTCTTCTTTTGCAGAATCAAATCCTGCTGGTTTCTCAGCAGAAGTATCAATCAAACAAACTACCGCTCCAACAGCAACAGCATCACCATTATCCGCTTTTAAAGTAATTACTCCAGATTCTTCGGCAGGTAATTCCAATGTTGCCTTGTCTGAATCAACCTCAGCAATTGCTTGGTCTTTTTCCACATAATCACCATCTTCTACCAACCATTCTGCAATCTCCACTTCTGTGATAGATTCTCCTGGACTTGGTACTTTCATTTCTAATACTGACATTCTTTTATTTAGATTATAGATATTAGACTTCAGATATCAGATGCTAGACTTAAGTCTAGTATCTAGTGTCTTATAGTCTTTTGTCTAGTTTTTATACTTTCTCTTTAACATTACTCATTAATTCATCCAAAATCGCTTGTTGACGAATTGCATGTACTTTTGGCGAACCACTCGCTGGACTCGCTGAATCCAATCTAGATGCAACTTCTAAATGAACCGTTCTATATTGGCGTAACATGTGCGACCATGCTCCCATATTCCCTGGCTCTTCTTGTGCCCAAATATACTTAGCATCTTTACCATACTTTTCTATAATAGCGTCCAACTGCTTCTGAGGCATTGGATATAATTGCTCAACTCTAACAACAGCAATATTATCTCCAGCTCCTATTTTTTCTTTCTCCTCAATTATATCATAGTAGAACTTACCCGTGACAAACACCACCGTATCAACATCTTTCGCCTTAACAGAAGAATCATCTATTACTTCCTGAAATACTCCAGTAGCCAATTCATCCACTGTAGAAATTGCCTTGTGGTATCTCAATAATTTTTTCGGTGTAAACACTACCAATGGTTTTCTGAAATCTCGATGTAACTGACGTCGTAACACATGAAACATATTTGCAGGAGTTGTACAGTTTACAATTTGCATATTTAAATCTGCACATAATTGTAAATAACGCTCCAAACGACCACTTGAGTGTTCCGACCCCATTCCTTCATATCCGTGAGGAAGTAACATTACCAATCCATTTTGTGTATGCCATTTATCTTCAGCAGCGCTAATAAATTGATCAATCATTATCTGCGCACCGTTATTAAAATCTCCAAATTGCGCCTCCCAAATCGTTAGTCCATTTGGTGTGTTAAAAGCATAACCATAATCAAATCCTAATACACCATACTCCGACAGCAATGAATTATAGATTGTAAAATCAGCTTGCTTATCAGATAGGGTATTTAATGTAATAATTTCTTCTTCTGTATCTTCTGTTTTAACAACTGCATGCCTATGAGAGAATGTTCCTCTTTCAACATCTTGTCCTGAAATTCTAACAGGGTGTCCTTCCTCCAATAATGTAGCATACGCCATCATTTCTGCCATCCCCCAATCAAGAGCATTAGCATCCAACATATTAACTCTATCCTTTAGAAGTTTAACAATCTTTCTGAAATATTTTTTACCTTCTGGAAGCGTTGCTAGTTTATGACCTAATTCAACTAATTTCTTTTTAGGGTATCCCGTTTTTGGTGAAAAGTCAAAATCTTCTAACGTTGCATGTCTAAAACCTTCCCATCTTTCTTGCAAGAAATCTGTCACTTTGGCTTTTTCAATTTGTTTTGCATCCTCCAAACGATCTTGGAGCATATTATCAAATTCCTTCACCATATCCTTCCCTTCCTGAGCGCTTAATACTCCTTCGGCGATTAACCTTTTTAAATAAATCTCTCTAGGACTTTCGTGCTGAGAAATTGCTTTATACAATTTAGGCTGCGTAAATTTAGGTTCATCTCCTTCGTTGTGTCCATATTTACGGTAACATAGAATATCAATGAAAACATCATTTTTAAACTTCTGACGGTATTCCAATGCTATCTGCACCGTTTGTACTAATGCTTCAACATCATCTCCATTAACATGGAATACAGGACTCAAAGTCGTTTTTGCTACATCCGTACAGTATGTACTAGATCTTGCATCTAAATAGTTTGTTGTAAACCCAATTTGATTGTTAATGACAATGTGAAGTGTCCCTCCAGTTTTATATCCATCTAATCGAGACATTTGAATTACTTCATATACAATTCCTTGACCAGCAACTGCAGCATCTCCATGAATTAAGATTGGTACTAATTGAGAATTATCTCCTTCTAATTCAAAATCAATTTTAGATCGAGCAATACCACCAACAACAGGATCTACCGCTTCTAAATGCGATGGGTTGGGTGCTAATGTTAATTTAACGTGACTCCCAGTATCTGCAACAACCTCACTCGTATAGCCTAAATGGTATTTTACATCACCATCAAAAAGACTGTCATCATACACTTTCCCTGTAAACTCACTAAATATAGCATCATAAGTTTTATTGAATACGTTTGCTAATACATTCAATCTTCCTCTATGTGCCATTCCAACCACAAACTCTTTTACGCCATGCTCAGTACCTCTCTCAATAAGATTATCAAGCGCTGGAATTAATGCTTCAGCACCTTCAATTGAAAACCTTTTTTGACCAACAAATTTCTTATGCAAAAACTCTTCAAACACACTAGATTGATTCAATTTATGCATTACATGAATCTTTCTTTCTTTAGAAAGTTGTGGTCTGTTTTTCAACTCAATTCTTTCTCTTAACCAAGCTACTCTTTCTGGATGACGGATGTACATGTATTCAATCCCTATAGAGCCACAATACGTAGCTTCCAAATGAGCAATGATTTCTTTTAATGTAGCATTCCCAATTCCTATCTCAGAACCTGCTTGAAACTCTGTTTCCAAATCAGAATCTTCTAAACCAAAATTTTTCAACTCTAAGGTTGGCGTATATTTTCTTCTCTCCCTAACAGGATTTGTATCTGTAAAAAGATGACCTCTACTTCTGTAACCAGCAATCAAATTGATAACCTTAAATTCTTTTTGAACATTTTCAGGAATGGCACCATCTTCTTCAAAATTTGTTCTAGCAAAATCAAATCCTTCAAAAAACTTTTTCCAGCTTTCATCAACCGAATTTTCGTCTTTTATATAGCTACTGTATAAGTCATCTATAACAGCTCCCTCCGCATTACTTATATATGAAAATTTATCCATTGGTCTTGTTCAATTTAAACACTGATTGATACAAATGTATAATTTTATTTATCCAACACCATTTCATTTGTGTCACATTTCGTTCAAAAGGTTAAATTAATCTTTTAACAATAAAAAAGCAGTTATTATTTTAACTTAATAAGGTGTTTGAGCCAGAACTAAATTGCCTTTTTAAGACCACTTTTTGTAATTCACGATGTAAAATTAATTTTAAAAGGTTTTCTTGTGGAAGTCCATCATTCGAATAAATTAATTGTTGATTAACATCAACTCTATAAAGAAAATTAAACAGAATGCTTTCATTTTCGCTTAATGTTGTTTCAACCCAAACCAAAAGTGCATCAATGAAAATATTTTTATCTGCGTTTACATCAAATTCAAAATCAATTCCACTCATGGTTAAATCTTTATTTAATTGACGAATTACATCTTTTAAAACTCCGTCCTCAACCAACGAAACACCTTGATAACTAACCTCTAAACTCATTATTTTTCATATCTTTGAACTCAAATTTACAATCATTTAAACTTAAATCACAATGAAGAAACTTTTATTCCCTGTTATTTTACCTATGTTATTTATTGCTACAACATTTAGCAGTTGCGGTATTGGAGAAGATTCAGCAGAAGCACAAACTTTTGTAGAAGAATTTTATGGTTATTTATCTGAAAAAGATTATGATAAAGCCATGAGTATGGTAGATGAAGATTCAAAAAAAATAACTCCTCAAGATGAATGGCTTAAAATATTAACACAAAAAGAAAGTTTAGGTAAATTCAATGGATATGAAAAATCAATGGGATTCAACACACATTATAATAATGGAGTCACCACGGTAGAATTAAACTACACATGTAATTATGAAAAAATGGAAGTTTACGAGAAGTTCACTATGGTTAAGCGAGGAGATGTTTATAAAATAATGTCTTATGAATACAACACAGATAAAAGTAAATTATCTGATTAATCAGTTACATCTCAATATTATAAAACCGAATTAACTTATATAAGTCAATTCGGTTTTTTTGTCCAGAATATTTCTCATTTTTGCAACATGAAAGTTCTAATAACAGGAGGCTCGGGATTAATCGGTAACAGAATTACGAAGTTATTATTAGAACAGAATACCGAAGTAGTTCATCTAACAAGACATCGCAATTCAAAATCAGGTGTAAAAACATACGAATGGAATTGGGAAAATGGAACGATTGATTTCAAGTGTTTTTCAGATGTCACCCATATTATTCATCTTGCCGGAGCAGGAATTGCAGATAGAGCTTGGACAACTAAACAAAAGAGATTTCTTGTTAAAAGCAGGGTTCATACAACTAGATTACTTTTTGAGTATGTTCAATCTTTGGATAAGTTAGAAGCTTTTATTTCGGCTTCTGGAATTGGGTACTATGGAGCTAGAAATTCAGAAGAAATATTTACTGAAGAATCTTTACCCTATGGTGATTTCATTGCTAAGTGTTGTATTCAATGGGAAAAAGCTGCTGACCTTTTCAAACCTGTCTCTAGAGTTGTCAAATTACGAACGGGTATTGTACTCGACAAAGAACATGGAGCAATTCCTAAAATGAGTTCTTCAATAAAAAAAGGTTTGGGAGCGCCTTTAGGAAATGGAAATCAATACATGCCGTGGATTCATATTGACGATATTGCACAATTATACATACACGCTCTTAAAAGTGATATGAAAGGTGTGTACAATGCTGTGTCAAATCAACATACTACGAACAGAGATTTCACTTTGGAACATGCCGCACAATTAAACAAAAAAATCCGCCTTAAAAAAATACCTCCTTTTTTTATTAAAACAATTTACGGAGAAATGGCTGATTTATTTTTAACGGGTAGTCGAGTAAGTAACGATAAATTACTAGCCTCAGGTTTTGAGTTTAAATATCCAGACTTAAAAGGTGCTCTGGAAAATATCTTCACCAATAAATAACATATATCCATTCTCGATACAATTCCGATAAAAAATCAGAATTACTCGAACGGACAACTTTCACTTAACAACTATTGCCTAAAAAGTTCTGTTCATAAGGCTTTCTGCAAAGTCGTATAAATATTTTTTCTTAGTGACATCAATCTGAATAGAGTCTAAGGCTTCAATTGATTTTTGGTAATACTGATTCATTACCTCATCCGCTTTTTCTTTTACAGATAACTCTTCAAATATTTCAGTTACGGCTTCAACCTTCTCTGTACCACCATCTCTAGAAAGCCAAGTGTTTAAGGTTGTGTTCTGTTGGTCATTACCATCTTCTAATGCCTTTAATAGCAGGTAGGTTTTCTTATTTGCTAGAATATCTCCACCTACTTTTTTACCAACTAAGGATGCATCTCCAAAGACATCTAGAATATCATCTTTAATTTGAAAAGCGATTCCTAAATTCAATCCAAAATCATACAGTTTTTGCGCATCATCTTTTGGGGCTTTTGCCAGAATAGCCCCTAATTTAAGAGCACATGCTACCAGAACAGATGTCTTTAATCGAATCATTTCGATATACTCTTCGATACTTACATCATTTCTAGTTTCGAAATCCATATCATGCTGCTGACCTTCACAGACCTCAATCGCAGTAACATTAAATAAATCTAAAACATCTCTGAGAAACTCACTTTTACATGAGGTTACTAACGAAAAAGCTTGTACAAACATTACATCTCCAGAAAGTATGGCTGCATTAATATTCCATTTTTCATGAACTGTAACTTGCCCCCTTCTTAATGGTGCATTATCCATTATATCGTCATGCAGGAGTGTGAAATTATGAAACACCTCAATCCCTAAAGATGGTTTGATTGATTCAGAAATTTTTCCTCCGAACAAATCCGTTGCTAAAAGTGTAAGAACGGGCCGTAGCCTTTTACCTCCTATATCGAGAATATAATTAACAGGATCGTATAATGAGAACTCTTTGTTTTCAGCTTGAAATTTTTCAATTTCCTTTGCAACGATTTCTTGATATTCTATTATCGTTTTCATTTCTCTGCTATCAAGCTCATCAAATACTTTCCATAACCACTTTTCATCAAGGGCAATGCAATTTCCTTTAATTGATCATCTGAAATAAATCCTCTTGCATGTGCAACGGCTTCAATACACCCAATACCAAGTCCTTGGCGTTCTTCAATGGTCTGCACATAGCTACTAGCCTGCATTAATGAAGTAAATGTTCCTGTATCTAACCAAGCTGTTCCTCTTTCTAATATTTGAACTTTAAGGTCTCCTCGTTTTAAGTACTCTTTGTTTACGTCGGTTATTTCATATTCTCCCCTGGCACTAGGCTTCAGGTTTTTTGCAATTTCAATAACATTATTATCGTAAAAATATAATCCTGGAACAGCATAATGTGATTTAGGAACTTCTGGTTTTTCCTCTATTGAAATCACCTTATTGTCATCGTCAAACTCCACAACACCATACCTTTCTGGGTCAGACACATGGTAAGCAAATACAAGACCTCCTTTTGGTTCTAAACTAGATCGAAGTAAACTTCCCATCCCTGTTCCATAGAAAATATTATCTCCCAAAACCAATGCAACATCATCTTTTCCAATAAATTGTTCTCCAATCACAAAAGCTTGGGCTAACCCATTTGGTTCAGATTGAACTGCATAGGTAAATCTACATCCTAACTTACTTCCATCTCCTAATAAAGTTTGAAAAGCATGCTGATCGTGAGGAGTTGTAATAATTAATATTTCATTTATCCCAGCAATCATCAAGGTAGAAAGAGGGTAATAAATCATAGGTTTGTTGTAAACTGGCATTAACTGTTTACTCACAGCTAATGTCAATGGATGAAGCCTGGTTCCAGATCCTCCTGCCAAAATAATTCCTTTCATAATTTATTTAATTTCAAGTTCTTCCAATTCTATATCCTCTTCTTCATCTATAATTTCTAGAAGAGGTTCTTTAAACGCTTTTGTCGTGATTATCTTTTCTAGGGATAACAATAGAGAAGGCAGTAGAACTAAATTAGCTAGCATAGCTGTAAAAAGTGTTGTTGCAACCAATAAACCTAAAGCTTGCGTACCTCCAAAATCTGATGCTACAAAAATCCCAAACCCAAAGAATAAAATAATCGATGTATATATCATACTCACTCCTGTTTCTCTTAACGCAATTAAAACAGCCTTTTTAATCTCCCATTTATTAGTTTTTAGTTCCATCCTATACTTCGCTAAAAAGTGAATTGTATCATCCACAGAAATACCAAATGCAATACTAAATACTAAAATAGTTGATGGTTTGATAGGTATACCAGCAAACCCCATGATAGCTGATGTAATTATCAAAGGCACAAGGTTCGGAAATAGAGATACTAAAACCATTCTCCAGGAATGAAACAATACAGACATAAGAATAGCAATAACAAAGATTGCTATTGCTAAACTGATAAATAAATTCTTCACTAAGTAGGTTGTTCCTGTAGTAAACTGTATTCCCGTTCCTGTGATAAAATATTCGTTTTGAGATTCCTTTACAACGTCTCGAATTAAACCTTCAAAACCATCTTTTCTATGGAAAGAATAGATTAACGCTTCTTCTATTTCCGCGTCAAAAGCATCTTCCAAACTAGCATCTTTTTCTATCAACCTCTGCTTAACATTGTAATTAACCCAACTATAATCGTTGTAAAGACTCTTTAAAATAGTATCTCTTTTATCCAAATCATTTTCTAAAAATGCTTTGTCAAGCAGATTCACTTCTGCATAAATTATTTTATCAATCTTTTTCTCCACCCTTTCAACTAAAACATTCATGGAATCTGTTCCAATATCAGCGATTTGAACTGTCACCCGGGTTTTATGCATTGTCGAATCTAAAAATCCATTTACCAATCTGGCAGAAGTATCAGATTTACTACTATTTATTTTGAAGGTGTTATCGAAATAGCCTTCATCTTTAATCTTCCCAAGTGTTTTAAGGTGTAAGCGATAATGTTTTTCTTTCCCACCCTTATAGGCTTGATTTAAATACTTAACGGCATTAACAATGGATATCGATTTAGATAATTTATCTTCTGTTAGTAATATCTTTTGTACAGAATCAATTTTCTTTAACAAGTTCAAGTCTTTATATATCGTATCCTGTGACTTAAATACTATTTCAAAAGGCATAACTCCATTTAACTCCTCTTCAAAATATTTCAAATCCTGAACAACAACATCATTCTTAGGAAGATCATCAACAATATTCCCTGATAATCGCATAAAAGACATTCCGTACAGTCCTACCGCAATAATTAGAATAGTACTGAAATAAACCAGTTTTCTGTATTTGGTTGTCCATAATACTAATTTATCAACCACAGCATACAACCATTTTTTATCCAAATGCTTTACATGTTTTTCTTTTGGAGGTTTCAAATAACTATAAACAATTGGAACTATTAAAATTGATAAAAAGAACATTGCCAAAATATTTATAGCGGCTATAATTCCAAACTCTTTCATCATGTCTGCTTTTGTAAAAACAAACGTCCCAAACCCCATAGCAGTTGTTGCATTCGTAAGCAAAGTTGCATTTCCTACTTTCTGAATAGTTCTAGATAGTGCTTTTGCTTTATTCCCATGAATCTTAAATTCTTGTTGGTATTTATTAATTAAATAAATACAATTAGGAATACCAATTACAATCATCAAAGGAGGAATTAACCCCATTAACGCAGTTAACTTAAAACCTATTAGGCCAATTGAACCTACGGACCAAACAACTCCAATAATCACAACAATCATGGAAACCAAAACCACTTTGAAGGACCTGAAAAACATAAACAATAACAGTGACGTAACGATTAAGGTTAATACTACAAAAACAGACAATTCCCCTTGAACCTTTGCCATTGTAACTGATCGAATATAGGGTAAGCCTGAATATTTAAACTCTCCAAGCGCTTCTGTGTATTCTTCAGATATTGCAGCGATATCAGCAACTAATGACCCTCTATTCTTTGAATTAAATACAGGTTCATTAACAAAAACCATCATCATATGAAGATTTGAACTGTCCTTATAAATCATGTTACGATAAAAAGGAAGAGAATAAACAACATCTCTAATACTATCTACTTCTTTCTGGGTTTGAGGAAACTTCGAGAAAAGTGGGTTTAATTCGAATTTCTTCTCTTTAGAGTTTTTATGAATATTGAATAGGTGTGCCTCAGAAAAAACAGAATCAATAGCTGACACAGAGTCTCCTTTTGGAGTTCCTGCAATATGAACTTTGAGTTTCTTTAGACGGTTTCCAAGTTCATGCCACTTTTGAAAGTTTTCTTTTTCATAAAAATCTTCACTGGTATTTGCAATTACAATTACCAATCCATCTTGACCAAAGTCTTCACGAAATTCTTGATAAACAATATTGGTGGAATCTGTTTTCGGAAGAAGGCCTCCAAACTCATACATAATCTCGACAGATTTCGTATAAAATCCAAGGAAAACAGTAATACATAGAATTCCTATTAGAACTACTAATCTATTTCTTAATATTCCTTTCGCTACTTTCTGCCACATACAATGTTCCTTCAATAATAAAACAGCTAGCAAAGCTACTGAATTATACCATACTTATTCACTCTTTGAATACCAAAATTCAAAACAATAAAGATTCCTTAAAATTCTGAAAATTTTATTCTATAAAATGACCGAGTCTTTTTAGGTTTTTAATAATTAATTTTCACTGTCAGCCCCTTAATTTACACAACACAAAGGTGTTCAATAGTACCCTTTTCAAAACCTATGTTTGTTTTTTCCCTTGTAGAAATTAAAACAGTAAATTTACAAACGTGTTTTCCAATAAATCAGATAACAAAGCTATTCTTAAAAAACAGACTTTAAAAAAAGTATGGAATACGAGTAAATTATATTCTAGTTTTTTACTTTCGAGATTATTGAAGCAACCTTTATTATGGGGGATGCCTTCTTCCATCTCAATTGAACCAACAACAGCATGCAATTTAGGATGCCCAGAATGTCCAAGTGGATTGAAACAATTTACTCGAGCTACAGGTAATCTAAAATTGGATTTAAACAGAAAAGTAATTGATGAATTAGGACCGTATTTATCCTTCGTGAATTTCTATTTTCAAGGAGAACCATTTATTAATCCAGATTTTTTGAAATTGGTAAATTACGCTTCACAAAAAGGAATTTATACAGGAACCTCTACTAACGCACATTTTATTTCTGAAGATATTGCTAAAAAAACTGTTCAATCTGGGCTTGATCGATTAATTATTTCAATAGATGGCACCACTCAAGAAGTTTATGAGCAGTATAGAATTCATGGTTCGCTGGATAAAGTACTGGAAGGAACTAAGAATATTGTCAAATGGAAGAAAGAGCTAAATTCATCTACACCTCATATAATTTTTCAATTTTTAGTCGTAAAACCAAATGAGCATCAGGTTGAAGATGCGGTAAAGTTAGCAGAAGAAATGAACGTTGATGAAATTAAATTTAAGACGGCTCAAGTTTATAATTTCAAAAATGGGAATCCACTAATTCCTGATCAAGAAGAATATTCTCGCTACAAAAAGAAAAAAGATGGAACATACGTTCTGAAAAATAAAATGAGTAACCATTGCTGGAGAATGTGGAGTGGTTCTGTTATTACATGGGATGGAAAAATTGTCCCTTGCTGCTTTGACAAAGACGCTTCTCATCAATTGGGAAGTATGTCTAAACAATCTTTTGCATCAATATGGAAAAGCAAACAATATACCCATTTCAGGAAATCAATATTATCAAACCGAAAGGAGATTGACATCTGTAAAAACTGTTCTGAGGGTAGTAAAGTTTGGACTTAATTAAGGTGAGTTCGAGATAAGGATTTAACAATCAAAACAATGTCATTTACCTTTGGTGAGAACGTTTCGCTAAGTACGAGTGAAATTCTGGTAAGATTTTTTTATCGAGAAACCACTTTTTTTAGTCAAAATCATCTATTCTCGATACAATTTTCTTCGAAAATCACTCGAATTGATAATGCTTTTTTTATCTCTAGCTCACCTTAATTAAATCATTTTCAAAAAAAAGGGCTATTTAAAATTAAATAGCCCTTTGCAATATTGTTTCGTTTCTACTTACAGCTCTGGTGTCTCCAACGACTCTTCATATAGTTCTGCTCCAGATTGAACCTCATCTCCAATTGGCATTCCATTCGATCTTGAATATTCCTCTTGAACCGCAATAATTTCATCATTTGCGTTTAGATAATCCTCGTAAATTGCATTATACGTTTCATCCCATAATGTAGCATCCTCTATTGTCCAATCTACATCTGGAACTGCCAGTAAATCTGCATAATCGCTATACATATTAAAAAGACGACCTACAATTTTCACATAATTGACAATAGATTGTTTGAACTCCTCTGCATTTAAACCATAAGGTGAAATATTATTCAAAGCTTCTATAACTCTATCGTATTCATCCATAGCATCATTACAAGCTGCTACCATTTCCTCACTTGGCACATCCTTTTGGTCCAAATCTTCTAGCATTGCTAGCTTAACATCTACCAATGTAGCCTCAGCTAAAAGTCCATCATTATAGTCTGCATAATCATATACTTGTCCAGACTCAATTTTTTCAGCAATCCCTTCTTGTTCTTCCAATCCATTTTTTGGTCCTTGGTCACAAGAGTTTAACATTAATGCTGCAATCGGAAGTAATAATATTTTTTTCATGTTTTGTTTTTTATAGTTTTAATTTTCTGTAAAATTTATTCCTGAGAATTCTTCGATTCTTCATAAATAGCATCAGGATCCACAACATTTCCTGAACGCAGATTATTCAAGTCAAAGTATTCAAGTTGTATGGTATTAAAAACGTCCCCTGCATCCATATATGGCTCAACGAATTGCGTATCATAATTTTCCCAAATATCATAATGCTCATCTGTCCATTCACCATCAGGAATAGCAAACACATGTGCAATTTGAGCATATCCTTCTGCAACTTTTTTAAATGAAATAGCTAAATCCAAAGCAGCTGTTTTAAACTCAATTGCATTCGTTCCAACAACATTTATTTTTTCAAGACCTTCAATTACTTTATCGGCTTCATCAATTGACTCCTGCGCCATTATTTTAATAGCTTCTTCAGTCGTATCAATTGCATCATAATCTGATAAAGCAATATATTTTACATCCAGCAGTGTTATCTCTGCCATGACACCATCGTTAAAATCAAGAGCGGTACTTACACCTTCTTCTTCAACTCTTTTTGCATCTTGTTCAATTCTGCCTAATTCCGTATCTGCAACGGGTTCTGATTCGCCACAAGAACTTAATAAAAGAAGTACTGAGGGGATTAAAATTATTTTTTTCATATTACGTTTATCTTCTTACTACAAATATCTTATAAAATAATGTTCTTCGCAAACATCCATTACCATAATCGATAATCTGACTCAAGGTTTTCCATTCTGCTTGTTGGTACTTGTTTTCCTTTTGAAAGCAAGGAAACGCTTTTTATCACATAATTTTGTAATTCTGATAATTGAATTTTTCTATCCTCATTTACATCTGCAGCATCTGATTTAAGACCATTAATTAAACAATATGTAAATAATCCATTTTTCCATTTATCACTTTCCATCGCAAACTCTACACCACCAGCACTTGAAATTACTGTAGCTCCCGTTCCACGACGTAAATCTGTAAATAATTCTTTCATTAAAGTGGATGTATTATAAGATCCCATTCCTTCTTTCGTTCGAACACCTACACCAACGGCCCTAAAAACTACATCTTCTGAAGTCACCTCCATTGCCATATCTTCTTCTACTTCATCTTTATCCAGTTCTCCACTATGGCAGGTATCCATAAACAGCAGTTTCTTTATTGAGGTTAAACCATCCAATAACGATTCGATTTGAGCATACGAAATCCCTTCTTTTGCTGGAGCATTAAAGTCCATATTATTGGTAGCAAAGAAATAATCAAAATTAGCATCCAATACACCATGACCAGCTATAAAAACAAGTACAACATCATTTACTCCAGCTTCAGATAAAAATGCCTTTTGTTTCAATATATTATCTCGCGTCACCTCTTTACCTACTAAAATTTTTGATTTAACTTCTGAAAAAACCTGAGACAATGTAAATGCAGCTACTATATCTCCTGCATCTTTTCCTGCATATGTCAAATTGTATTGTTCTTGACTAAATTCAGAGGCTCCAATAGATAGTATATATAACTTTGGTGGAATATTTTGATCTGCCTTACTTATTTCCACCGTTTCTTTAAAAGATTCCACACCGTTGTCATTCATAACAGCAATCTGAATTTTATTACGACCATCTACTAATGATATGTCCAATTTCCTGTTCAACTCATTACTACTGGTTTTTGTCAAATCAATTCCATTCATTCCATAAATGGGAACATCATTATTCCAAACCATTATTCTGTTTAAAGTATACTTATCATCGGAAGCTTTAATATTGACTATTAAATTTGATTTACTCGTTTCTAATGCGATATTTTCAGCGTTAATAATTTCCATTTCAGGAACATGGAATTCTTTACTAAAGCTTTCAGCTGCAAACCCAATTTTCTTTAATCGTTTATCATAGCTTCTTTTATAAGCATCAATCAAATCAGCTGACGCTAATCCAATCCTTTTTAAAATAATATCTGGTCTGTTATAATGCAAATCAAACTGTTCAAACGGAAATATTTTAGTGCCTACTCTAAAAGCAACTCCATTTACTCCATTTTTAGATGTCATATAGTAATTATCTGGAGTAACAATAATATACTCTTCTTCATCCAAGGCTAACAATGTTGCTATTTGTTTTCCTTTTTCTACGTCCCAAAGAATGACTCTTGTATCAAAGCTTCCACTTGCCAATATTTTACTATCAGGTGAAAAGCTAAGGGAGGAGATTTTATCTTCATGCCCTATCATTTCATGTTTCAATTCAAATGTTGTAGCATCATGGACATAAATAATATGCTTTTTATTATCTACTAATATTAGGTTCTTTTCGTCAGGAGACATTTTAGGAAGCACCCTGTTTTCTGCAATTCTACTAACCTTCTCTCCTGTCTTACCATCCACCAATAGAATATCTCCTTGGTTCTCAATAATGAAACTATTTTTTAATGGTATTAATTCCTCAACATATCCAGCCTTAATTGGCACAATTGCTAACTCCTCCATTTTGGCAACATCGTAGATTTTAATTTCTTTAAATCCACCTCCGTACAATAGCTTTCCGTCTTTACTAAAGATAATTCCTTTTGAGGATAGTCTCGGAGACTTCATCTGAATCAACTTCTCATAATTCTCAGTATCAAATAGTCTAGGAGTATTTTGTGCAATCAATTTTCCATTTGGACTTACGGCAAGGTGATTCATCCTCTTCCCTCCATAACTACCATATTTTATATGTTTTCTAGAATTCGTTTCCCAAACATTAAATGAGTTCTGCGCCCCCATTATTATGTGATTATCGTTATTCGAAAAACGTACATCTGCATAGATATCTCCAGGATAATTCATATTATCTGAATAGTTGGTAAATCCTGCACTAGTAGTCATATCCCACACACGTGCATACCGATCCTGACTACCAACGGCTAGATGACTATTGTTTTTGTTTATGTCTACGGATGTAATACTATTTGCATATCCAGTTAATTTATGGATTACATTTTGCGTTTTTAAATTAATAATTTTAATTCCTAAGTTTTCATCCTCATCTTCTCCAGAAACTGCAACATATTTTGAATCACTTGAAATAGCCACAGCCTCTATCCCTCTTCTCCAGAAGCCATCAATATCAACCATTAATGACTTGCTTCCTAAATCATTTATTATCAGACTTCCCATATTACCAATTACCATATAATTCATGTCGGGTGAGTAAACAACGGAACCTCCTGTTCCACTTCCGTTGCTCTCAAATTTTTCGATAAACTTTCCAGTTTTATAATTCCATTTAGATGTATAAGAAATACTTCCAGAAACGTAAATAACATCTTTTTCAGATTTCCCACCCCATGATATGGATATAGGAAGTGATTGTTCGTCTTTGGTTTTTAATAATCTTTGAAACTTTCCGTCAGAAGTGTTTCTTATCATAACTCCTTTACCATAGGCAGCAAAAGCAAACTGACTATCATCTTCACTGAAAATAATTGATTCAACATTATGATTGATGATTTGATCTTCAGGAAGATTTCTATCGTATTTTAATTCATAAATAAGCTCACCTGTCTCAAAATTCCACATTCTTAATTGATGGTAAGTTCCAGTAGCTAACAGTTTTTCATCATGACTTAAAGCCATTGCTCCAATATCATTACTATTGGCTTTTTCCTTTTTCCAGATTACTTCACCTGTTTTCCAGTTCCAAACGATTAACTGTTTGTCGTGGCCATCACCACCAGAAATTAATTTCGAACCGTCTTTAGTGAATAACAAACTTGACACCCCTCTGCTTCTCGTGTGTCCTTTTAATTCTCTAAATATTTTCCCCGTTTTTAAATCCCAAATAATAACCTTACCATCGTCTGCACCACTGGCTAAATATTTTCCATTCGGAGAAAACGCTAATGATTTAATTTCTTCATAGTGTCCAGACTGGACTACCAGTTCTACTTTTCCTTGAGAAAATACAATAAATGGGAAAAAGGCAACATAAAGGAATATCAACAACTTATTCATAATCAACTAATTTAGTACAAAAAACAATTGAAGATGAAATCTGATAAGGGAATATTGCCCTATATTTTCTAATCTTTGACAGCTTCTTTTTCAGCACTTCGATTATCTAATTCAGTGTCAATAAGAATAATTGAAGCTTCTAGGGCTTCAATTTCACTTTCAAGCAAAGTAATCTTATTAGGGCTTAGAACTTTTCTCTGCGTTTTCAATTTCATTTTCTTTTTCCCTAAATTGGATTTCAAAGCTATTTTTTTCTTTTTTAACCCAATTGTATTCATGTTTGCAAGATCCTCCTCTGTAAGCACTATACCATCCATCTTTTCTTCCTCAGAGATTAAAGAAACCCCTTTTTTCCTTTCCGCCTTTACAGAATCTAATTCTTCTTTAAGTGATTCATTGGTTTCTTTAAATCGTTTACGATCATATTTATTTAAAGAGCCTTTTTCTAGCGTTAGATTAACTTTTTCTAATTTATTCTTAGAAATCTCTCGCTCTATTTTTAACTCTTTAACATCATATAAGGCTTCATTCTTATTCTTCCCTACTACTTCTTCAGATTCAATTTTAGCAATATTCTTATCTATTTTTCTTGTTTGATTTTGAATCTTACCTTCAAGCATCTGTTTTTGACTTTCCAAACTCTCTTCCTTGTTATAAGTAGGAAGGGTCCCCAAATTTGAATCATTTGAAGAAGCACTATTATCGGTATTAGAAGTAGTAGAGTTAGATGTTGAAGAACTTCCAGAACAAATTAACCCATAAGATCCTGCAAGTGTTTTTTCACTCATAAATCCACCAGAAGCTTCAGCAATTTCTGCAATAGGCTCTTCCATTTTTAAGTGTGCATAATTACTACCATCGAGGGTTACATATCCTTTCACCTCCCATGACTTCTGTGCATTACTACAGGTCTTCTCTCCTTTTAAATCTATATGCTTTGACGGTAAAGAAGAAACATTTATCGACACTTTTCCAGAGTTATCAGTCACTCCAGAACCGAGCTTACTTCCTCCTAGCATAATTGAAACCGTATGCCCTGACACACCATTTCCATTGTAGGTAATCAAAAGGGTAACATTTTCAGCAAAACTAGATATGCTAATAATAGATAATAATATAAATAAAACTTGCTTTCTCATCATTAAATAATTTTTATTCAGAATGCACAATTATAATACCAAATTGACTCCAAAACACAAACTCATTCAGGTTAAAAAAACTATATTATTTCTTCCTGAAAAAGATACGGATTGGAACACCCGTTAGATTATAATGCTCACGTAATTTATTTTCTAAAAAACGTTTATAAGAATCTGGAATATACTGTGGTAAATTACAGAAAAATGCAAATGATGGTGAATGGGTTGGAAGTTGTGTAACAAATTTAATACGGACAAACTTTCCTTTATTTGCTGGTGGCGGATATTTTTCAATAACATCCAGCATGTACTCATTCAGTTTAGAGGTAGGTATTTTTTGAGTTCTATTTTCAAATACAACCACTACTTCCTCCAAGGCTTTATGGATTCTTTGCTTAGTTAATGCAGAAACAAATAAAATCGGAATATCATTAAAAGGGGCTATCTTTTGACGAATATCATCCTCAAATTCTTTCATCGTATTCGTCTCCTTGTCAATCAGATCCCATTTATTCACCAATAAAACGATCCCTTTTTTATTTCTTTCAATTACTGAAAAGATACTTAAATCTTGTTTTTGAATACCATCCTGCGCATCAATCATAAAAACACAAACATCTGCACTTTCGATGGAACGAATAGAACGCATCACTGAATAAAACTCAATATCTTCATGAACTTTACTCTTCTTTCTTATTCCAGCGGTATCAACCAACACCATATCGAACCCAAACATATTTAGCCTTGTATCGATTGAGTCTCTAGTTGTACCTGATATATCTGTAACGATATTTCTTTCCTCTCCAATAAGTGCGTTTGTAAATGATGATTTACCCACATTTGGTTTTCCAACAATTGCAATTCTAGGCAGATCAGGATCAATTTCTAATGGTTTGTCCAGCTCTTTTAATGCATCTGTAAGACCATCCAATAACTCACCTGTACCAGAACCATTAATTGCAGAAATATTCACGACGTTTTCTAATCCAAAATTATAAAACTCGTAGGTATCGTTTATTCTTTCGCTATTATCTACTTTATTGACAACTACAAAAGTTGGTTTCTTTGTCTTTCTCAATAGGTTTGCAACAGATTCGTCTAAATCGGTAATACCTGTTTCTACATCAACTACAAAAATAACTGCATTTGCTTCTTCTAAGGCGATTACTACTTGCTTCCGTATTTCACCTTCAAAAATATCGTCAGACCCTTTTACATATCCTCCAGTATCAATAAGAGAAAACTCTATCCCATTCCACTCAGCCTTTCCATAATGTCTATCTCGAGTTACTCCACTCGTTTCTTGTACGATTGCAGACCTCGATTCTGTTAATCGGTTAAAAAGTGTTGATTTACCAACGTTGGGGCGTCCTACTATTGCAACTATTGCCATATAAAATTCAATTATTCGTATCCGTACTTCTTCAGCTTCTGCTCTTTATCTCTCCAATCTTTATCAACTTTAACATACAAATCGAGAAATACTTTTTTATCAATAAAAGCTTCAATGTCTTTTCGAGATTCAATCCCTACTTTTTTCATCTTACTTCCTTTATGACCAATCAAAATTGCTTTTTGACTATCTCTATTAACATAAATAAGCACGCGAATATCGACAATATTCTCTTTCTCTTTGTATGATTCAACCACTACTTCGCAAGAGTAAGGTATTTCTTTCGAATAATTTTGAAGAATCTTCTCTCTTACTATTTCCGAAATAAAGAATCGCATTGGTTTATCGGTCAATTCATCTTTAGGAAAAAATGGTTCTCCTTCTGGTAATAGCTCAATTAATCTAGGCATAATAAAATCAAGACTCAATCCATGAAGTGCAGATATTGGAAGAATTTCAGCTCTTGGAATTTGCTCTTTCCAGTAGTTCACTTTTCCTTCTAGATCCGCTGGATCTTTTGCTAAATCAATTTTATTCATTAAAACAAGTACCGGTGCACTGTGTGTTTTTATTCTTTCCAGCGTCTCTTTATGATTCATTTCTGTTTCAAAAATATCCGTAACAAATAGAATAATATCCGCATCTTGCAAAGCACTTGACACAAATCGCATCATGCTTTCATGTAGTTTATAATGAGGATTTAATACTCCTGGAGTATCTGAGAACACAATTTGATGATTGTCTCCGTTTACTATCCCCATTATTCTATGGCGAGTAGTTTGTTGCTTTGAAGTTATGATCGAAAGTTTCTCTCCCACCAATTTATTCATTAGCGTAGACTTCCCAACATTGGGGCTTCCGACTATATTTACAAAACCTGATTTATGCATTTTAAAATTTTATTTCATTTTTTATTGGATACAAAGAAACAAAAATTATCTTTGCACCACAATAGTGCGGGGTGGAGCAGTTGGTAGCTCGTCGGGCTCATAACCCGAAGGTCATAGGTTCGAGTCCTGTCCCCGCTACCACCGAAAACACTGGGTTTTCAACAAAAAAGGTTTCCATTAGGAAGCCTTTTTTTGTGCCCGGGTAACAAATCCGGGTAACATACTTTCATTTTTTAGGCTTTATTTTAATAGCTGTAGAAGTCTAACCCCTAGTTTGTAACGTTCATTTTTTATGTTTTTTTAAACAAATATTTATTTTAGACAAAAGAACACATTACCCCGAGGAAAGGTTGATCAATGCATTGTTTCAGTGTGGAAATAATGCATTTCAATTTTTATTTTAAAAAACATTCACCTGATATTCCCTAAATTATACAATTAAAAATATTTGTAAATTGCTTTATATTGTAAGACCATTATAGAAATAAACCATATATGGTTTTACATTTGGATATACCATATATGGTATATCGTTACGTTGTAGGGAATAAGAAACGATTTGAAAAAGAATAAGATTAAAGAAGCAATTTCTGATGCACTTGCGGTTGATGGGATTCATGCATTAGTTGCCCAACTTACATTTATTGTTCTTCTTGGCACTTTGATTTCCAATGTGTTTTTAGTTGTTGACGCTTACTATGATGATGACTTCTCTCTAAAAGATATATGGCAATATTATTTTTTTACAAAAAAAGGTAAAAGACGGGTGTATGGTTATTCGGTTTGTTTACTAATATTTCTGTCATACATAATTAGACTAAGACTGTCTAAACTTAAGAAGAAGAAAAAAAAAAAAAAAAAAATATAAAAAATAAACTCCCTACAACACAAGCTAAGGCAAACAGCCTTGCCTACCAAACCGTTTCTGCTTACCTTAGGTACTGTGTTAAAAAACAAATATTTTAGCATAAAAATTTAAGGAAGACTTAACTTTTAGTTATTTCTATCCTGTGCAGCTAGGAACTTGATTTCTAGCTGCTTTTTTTTGCTCATATTCCGCATTATAATTTTCTTCATTTTTCCATAATGTATACATCAGAAGCAACATCTTTCTTTGAACTGCTACTAGAGCTACTATTGGTTTTACTTTTTTTGGTTTTAGTCGTTGGTAAAAAACTTTCATTGTTGGGTTAAAACGGATAGCAGCCATAGATGGCATGTGTAACACAGCACGTATGTGTTTGTTCCCTTTCTTACTGATTCTTGTCTGCCCATTAAAGTTACCTGAATCTCGAAGTACCACATCATAGCCTGCATAACTCGTTAATTGTTTCCCACTATTTATCAATGCAAAACCAGAAGTCTCTGCGACAACTGTTATCGCAGTTATAAATGAAATTCCTGGAGCACTCGTAACATGAGCCACTTTTCTGGATAGCTCCGCATCTGCATTGGTCAATTCAAGCATTTCTGTTTCGATTTCTTCCAATTGAGTCACCAATAAATTCATGCGTTGTTTAAATCGTTTTGTAGCTCTTTTATCTTGATAATTGCTACTCTCTATAGCTTGATGACGGTTAGTCTCTATGCTCCGCTCTTTTATTAATCTAGAGCGTTCGCGAGACAATGACTTTAGATTTTGCATCAATGGACTGGGTGGTTCCCAAGCATCCAAATCTCGTTCACAACCCAACATCGATAGCATTTTACTATCCAATGCATCTGTCTTAGAGCGTTGATCCAAACTTTGAGCATAACGCTTAACTCGACCGGATTGCATCACGGATACTTTATAGCCTTGCCCATGAAGATACAATGCTATGCCCTCATGATAAACTCCCGTAGCTTCCATTACCACTATTGGCTTTTCACTCCCTTTTGTAGCTCGTTTAAACCAACTGGACAATTCCTTGAAACCAACTTTATCATTGGTAACATCTTCTCTTGAGATGAAGTCCTTTGACAAGTCTCTCTGCATTATGCCTAAGCATATCGATAAGGTTGCTTTGGAAACATCTATCCCTAAAGCTTCTTTTAATACTGTTTCTTTCATTGTTAATCATTATTAAACCATAATTCCCTTTTATAACCTTTGCTCGCTTTTGACCCACCTACCGGCAGGCAGGTTCGATCTCATCATTCTGGACCTAGGTACTGTTCAAGTTCTAAGAAAATTATAGAAGGGTGGTAATTCTAAGATGCGATATCAATAAATTGTATCTAGCTGAAACTCCCTATCCCTCCTATTTTGGTTTTGTTTCTTGTTAGATAATAGTATACTTTTATATCAACTTTTGGTTCACTATTCAAACATACGAGCTGAAACGTTGGGAGTTATTAAATATATGTTAAAATTCTGGAATAAAATACTTGCTTCTTTTAATAAAATTGTTGACAGATATTCAGTAGTTACACAGGAGGACCTTATACTTGAAATTGACGATGACTACCTATTTATTTTGAATAGGTACACTAATAAAAAAGAAAAAAAAATATCACTTGATGATATATATGAAATTAAATTCGGAACACTTGATGACCTAGAATTGAGCAGCGATAAGTTTTGGGATGTAATTACGCAAAATGAAACTTATTCATTCAGTACTAATATTCAAAATGTACAGTTGTTTACAGACTTCTTCAATATTACTATTCCACCATTGACCCAAATTTCACAAATGCATAATAAAACAATTTCAATTTGGAAAAAAAACAACTCCCAACAATGAACTGAGCAACATGCAATAAAGCAGAAAGGGAAAGGTCTGTCTGTTTGCCCATAATATTTGCTAGCAAAGGTAAAGCTACAAGTTGCTTGCTGCATTCAAGCAGAGGTCTTTAAAATGGATAAGCATTAGCTAATAGAATCGGTTATCAGAAGTGCCGCAAATATTATTAACTTTGGTAACATCGGATTAGGCAGGCACGTTGCTTAGCCGAATCGTCAGGTAACATAAATATGACGAAGCTAAAATCAAGAAGCCCAATGGAAAAGTCAAGAACTACAATTGGTAGTCTTCTTGTTGCAGTTTCTATATTTACTTTGATTGCTCAAGCGTTTTACGTTGGGTCATCAATGTTTTTTTTCGGTATCATTCTAGTTGCAGTGCAGGATAAAGTCATGATTGACTTTAATAATAAAATTGCTATAAAGTACTTTTCCATATTTAAAATACCAATGCCGATTGGCAGAACAAAAATTGATTTAAAAAAATATGAAAGTGCATCACTTCAGCAGATTAGTGAGAAAGGAAGAGTGCAAACTAGAGCACAAAGTATGGCATATAACAACAGAGAATATTGGATTAAAGTAAAAAGTTCTAAAGGAAGTCTCTTGAGCTTGGGATATGATAATAACTATGATAACGCAAGAAATGTTTTGATTGAAATAAAGAACAACCTCAATTATACAATCACAGATAGCATTCAAGAAAAATTATTGAAAAATAAAACTGAACGAAATAAACGCAAGTATAAAAAGTAAAACGTTACCTAACACAAGCTAAAGCAAACAGCCTTGCCTACCAAACCGTTTCTGCTTACTTTAGCTGCAACGTTGTGTGTAATTCCCCCTTTTTTCGGGAAAGAAAATAATTACTCAAAGCTAACGTTTAGTTAGTGGAAAAATAAAATTTATGACTGAAAATAAATTATGTATTTACTTTATTTTCAGAACATTGCAAAAACGTTAGTCATAATTAAAAAATGAGGTACTTATTAATTTTCATATTATTATCCTTGAAAAGTGTTTCTGGTCAAACGGAATTAATTAAGGAGTTAAATAAAAGTATTATTGAGATTAAAACGATTTCTTCAGATAGTAGTTTTGACGATGTAAATGATTTAATTCCAGCTTTAAAAAATGTCAGTATCATTGGTCTTGGAGAAGCTACTCACGGAACTCACGAATTCTTTGTGTATAAAAGCAGATTGATCAAGTTTCTTATAATAGAAGAGGGCTTTAAAACAATAATTATTGAAGGAGGTTTCACAGGCTCAATCTTAATGAATGACTACATCACAAATGGCAAGGGAGCTTTAAGTGATGCTCTAATTGGTGTCGGATACGGTGTGTGGATGACTCAAGAATTTGTGGATTTGATGGAGTGGGTGAAAAAGTATAATTCAAACAAAAAAGAGGAAGAAAAGGTTCGATTTTACGGTTGCGACATTCAGCATACTGTTTTAGCAGCTAAAAAAGTAAAAGCATATCTTCAAACAAATAATAAAATAGATTCTACTGTCGAAGATGGATTAAACTGGTTAATAGAGCGTAAATATTTTGCTAAAAACAATAAAGGTAATAAGCAAAAAATGGATGATTTCACTAAAAAACTTGATAGCTCTTTTGCTCTGTTAGTAAAAGAAGATGCAGAATATGTTTTAATAGAGCATAGTAAAAATCAATTAAAGAAAATGATTGAAATTATTTTTGCGAAAAAATCAACTCAAGTTGCTTTACGTGATAAGTTTATGGCTGAAAATATTGAATGGATATATAATTATGAGAATAAGCAAAAAGTAATATTTTGGTCACATAACGAACACGTTGCAAACAATAAAGAAGAATCTTTTCAAAAGCCAACTGGATATTACTTGAAAGAAAAGTTCAATACCCATTATTATTCATTTGGCTTTGGATTTTACAATGGACAAAATAGAACATATAATTCAAAAGAAAGGAAATGGGTATTAAATCAAATTCCGAACGTTTCAATTAAAAATTCCACGGATGCTATTTTTAAGCAGTGTAAATATGATAATTTCATATTAGATTTTAAAACAGTTGAGAACAGCCTAGAAATAAATGATTTTTTAAATACAGATTTATTTCATCGTTCAATTGGTGCAACATATTATCCTGAAAACAATAAATTTAGAAATTACCGTAAAAGTAAATTAGTAGAAAGTTTTGATGGTATTATATTTTTCAAGGAAACAACTCCTTCTAGAAAAATAACAACCTACAATAATATCTAAAATAAATAACCTAACCTACCAAACCGATTTTACGTATTTTAGATGAAACGTTGTACATCATAACCAAATGAAAAAACTATCTTTAATATATATCTTTTCATTGATTAACATTTATTGTATTTCGCAACATGGTGAACTTAAAGGACGTATTCTTGACCCGAACAAAAAAGGTCAATCTGCATATGTTGCCATCTTTCTTCAGGAAACAAGACTGAAAACTTCTACGGATTTTGATGGCTATTTTTCAATTGACAGTATTCCATCAGGAGTTTATGAGCTTAAACTAATCAGCATTGGTTACCCTGACTCAATAATTACTAACATAAATATTATTACAGACTCAATAATTGATTTAAATATTGAATACCCTCCACTTTGTAAATACAATTACTCAAAAGATATTTGTCCAGTATGTCATAAAAAAGATAAAACAATACCAATCATTTATGGATTACCAGGGAAAAAGCTAATGAAAATGAGCAATAAGGGTAAAGCCATTTTAGGTGGTTGCGTAATGACAAGTTGTGATCCGTTTTGGTATTGCAAAAGAGATAAAATACATTATTAAACGCTGTACAACACAAGCTAAGGCAGAATTAAAATGAGCCAATTCAATCTAAATATAATCAACCTAGATTATCTAGAACCTTCTGATGATTTTGATATTGCATTTGATGTCCGTTTAGTTTTAGATGAGAATCTAATTTATTCATCTTTAATAAATGCTTCCTCTAATGGTCTTAAAGTAAAAATCAAGTTGAATCATAAAGAGAAAAACGATTTAACAAAAGATGATTTTCTTTTTGTTCCAGAATCCAATATGCTTTTCTACAAAGGCCTTACAGAATGGTTAATAATTGACTTAGCCAATAAATTAATTAATAGAATTACGGATGCTACGCTTATGTGGTCTTTTGAAAGGAAAGAGGATGTAATAATCATTTATGATGAATTGTATGCCGAAAGCACTGACTTGAATGGTGAAAAAATTGACAGAGTTCCTATCGACCCGCCTTATGAATCTGAAGAATTTGAAGATAGAATTGAATTTGACAGTCTTGTTTATGGTAAACAAACTTTGAGTTTAAAAAAATAAACGATATACAGTATTTTTAATCTATTATGGTAAATAATAAACCTACACCATTTGACAACCTACTTGAATCTCTTGATAAATGGTTTTTAAAGGTTATAGGAATATTCATAATTACTGCGGCCGTACCTTCGATGCTTGTTCAAGAAGATGAAAGCTACTATGGATACTATGGTATATTAATTTTACTCGGAAGTATAATTCTCATCTTAGCACTAGTTAAACTAATAATATATATTAAAAAACTACACACAACAGAAGCTAAACAGCCTTGCCAACCAAACTGATTGGAGTAACTTCAAAAGGGAATTTATAATTTATGTATTTTTATTTTCTTGAGCCCTACATTCTAAAATTTAGTATACTTTTATGGTTGAACTTTTTACTTAAAACAATGGGAATCGAACCTGTGCCCACTACCAAAAAGAAGTTGAAAAATCAACCTATTTTTTTTACAATGAAGCATTTTATCTACATATTATTTTCTTTACCCCTACTAACAGGCTGTAAATCTGAGCCAAAGAAATCATTGGAGTCTTCCATTCTGAATTGCGACAACCTCATTCTAGACCCGCTATATAATCACTTTTATACAGAAGATCGAAAATCACCTTACACTGGATTGTGTTTTAAATTGAATAAAAAAGGAGATACAACCGAAACAATTAATTATAATCTGGGGAAAGTTGAAGGAGTATTGACTACTTTTTATGCTTCAGGAACAAAAAAATCAGAAACAACTTTCAAGAAAAATAAATTTCACGGTGATTTTAAAGAATGGGATGAAAACGGTAATTTATTGTTCCATGGAGTTTATGATGATGGAGAATTTGACACAACTTTAATTAATAACAGATGATAATGATTCTATCTTCTCGGTAAGCTCTTCCCATTCAATAATTAATTCATCAACTCTATCTCTTTTTACTTTTATCTCGTTGAATAAATCATTGGCCTCTTCATTTGAAGAATAATCCATTTCAGCAACCTTCCCTTCTAATTGTTTTACTTCCTCCTCTAATTTTTCTATCTCGTTCTCGACTTTAGAAAACCTGTTTTTAAACTTCCGTAAGTCATTTTTTGCTTGTTTTTTCTCTTTGTATGAATTACCGTTGTCCTGTTGTTTAGCAGCCGTTTTTTTATTCGGTGTTGCTGCTTCTTGAATTTCGATATTTAGGCTATTTAAGAAATGATTGACTTTTTCAAAGTATACACTAATCCCTTTATTCTTTATATAATATATTCTATCGGTTAAATCGTCTAAGAAATCTCTATCGTGAGAAACGAGTAATAATGTCCCAGTATATTTCTTTAAAGCTTCTTTTAATACATCTTTTGAAACTATATCTAAATGGTTTGTTGGCTCATCCAAAATCAGGAAATTGTAAGGTTCTAATAGCAATTTACACAATGCCAACCTCGTTTTTTCTCCTCCTGAAAGGACTTTTACTTTTTTATCTACATCATCATCTTTGAACAAAAAAGAACCCAAAATTGCTCTTACTTTCTTTCTAACTTCTCCAACAGCAACATCATCAATGGTTTCGAAAACAGTTTTATTACCATCAAGCTTGGTTGTTTCATCTTGAGCAAAATATCCAACACTTACTTTATGTCCTAGCTTAATATTTCCGTCGTAAGGAATATCTCCTACAAGCATTTTTATCAAGGTAGATTTACCCATTCCATTTTTACCAATCAAAGCGATTTTCTCTCCTCTAGCAATGTTAAACTCTACATTAGTAAAAATCTCTTTATCCGCAAACTGTTTCGACACACCGCTTATTTCTGCTACCAATTTACCCGATTGTATTGGTTCAGGAAATTTAAAAGCAAGAGCTGAAGAATCTACTTCATCCAATTCAATCCTATCCATTTTATCCAATTGCTTAATCAACGATTGGGCAAACGAAGCTTTACTTGCTTTTGCTCGAAACTTGTTTATTAATTTTTCAGTATGTTCAATTTCCTTTTGTTGATTATTAAAAGCTGCTAATTGTAACACCAATTCTTCTTCACGCTTAACTAGGTATTTAGAATAACCCAATTTATAATCATATACCTTACCTGAATTAATCTCCATGGTTCTGGTGGTAATTGCATCCAAAAACATTCTATCATGAGAAATTAGTAATATAGCACCTGAAAATCTTTTTAAATAATTCTCCAACCACTGGATAGATTCAATATCTAAGTGATTTGTAGGCTCATCCAGCAGTAAAACATCTGGGTTTTGCACTAACAACTTCGCCAATTCAACACGCATTTGCCAACCTCCACTGAACTCGTTAAATGGCTTGTACAATTCTGAAGCAGAAAAACCTAATCCTTTTAGAATCATCTCAGCTTGTTCACCAACTCCTTGACCTCCTTTTAGAACAAATTCCTCATTCAGTTCATTAATATCGGTAAGCAATTGCATATAAGATTCAGACTCATAATCCTCTCTTGTTGCTAGCTGATGATTGATTTCCTCAAGCTTTCTGTCTATTTCAACTATTTCCTTGTTAGCCGACTGAACCTCCTCTAAGACAGGCTTAGTTGAAGAGGACATGATTTCCTGAGGTAAATAACATACTTTGGAGTCTTTAACTACAGATAAATTTCCTTCATCTGTTTTAAACTCCCCTATTATTAGTTTTAGTAATGTTGATTTTCCTGCTCCATTTTTACCAGTTAAACCAATTTTATCCGCTTTAGTTATTTGAAATGAAACGTCTGAATAAAGTTCTTTACCGCCTAAAAACAACGATATCTTACTTGCTGAAATCATAATCTATTTTGTACAAAAAAAAATACCCACATTTCAGTGGGTATTTTACAATAGTTAAAAATTTGTCTTTCTATAAATGCCAAACATCATGTTCGATTTTAAACATTTCTTGTTTAATCTTTTCAGACTCAAGTAATGCATCAACACCATCCCATGTAGGATTTACGTTTCTATCGAAAACATTTGTCTCTTTGTGGATATAACTAGAAAATTGTCTTTTCCAGAATAAATCATCAAATGACATACGCATTGCATCGTTCGCTCTATTATAAACGAAGAAGTTTTGAAATACATAACGACATTCTGGGAAATATAACCAGAAAAGGTTTTTAGGTCCCATAATATCACCTGTTTCTTCATTTCGATAGTAAACTACTGGAGAAATACCAATAATTCTTACATCCATAACTGATCTTTGTTTATCAAAGAACCAATCTTCTTTTAATTCATAACGAATTATGTCTCTAGAGGTATATGGACTAGCAATGCTATCAAATATTTGATCTCCTGTCACATCATCATACATGAAATCATCTGTAGCTGGATCTAATCTTGGAACAACTTGCATCACCCCAAAAAACTCTTCTAGACGTTTTTTAAATGCAGGGTCGTTAATATTACCGTTAGTTGGCTTAACTGGGAATCTAAATTTATCGTCAAAATCTGCCGTTAAATCATAAATAGTTAAGCTTCCTTCGTCTAATACTCCATATCTGATAACATCAAACAAAGACATACGATCCGCTAATGGCTCTTCCGGGTAATACAACGGATGATTCATTTTTTCACGTAAGTCAATTGTTCTCCAGATACGTTTTGACCACATTACATCGGCTTCACGTAAATGTGCGTATTGAACAACTCTTTTGGTTGGAATATGTTCTTGTACATAAACACCATCAAGTACACCCGAAGACGATACTCCCGTACTAGGAAGTTGAGCCACAGCTGTAGTTGATATACCAATAGTTAGTATAAGTTGTAAGGTGGTGATTTTAATACATTTTAACATACCAAATAGTTTTTAGTTATTAAAGTAATTTAAAGGACAATCCTCCAATTGGCACAGCTTTTCCACTAGGTCCAGCTGCTGAAACTCCTACAAATGTTAAAGAAGTTCCTTTTGGCATTTTCTTAATAGCGTTTTTCATTTCACCAGTAAGTTTACCACTTTTTGATTTTAACTCAGCAATTTTACCGCCTTTAGAAACAATCATCTTGAATCCTTTTACAGTATACTTAACATTCAATGGACTATCTCCCAATTTAGCTAAGACCTGAGAAGCTTGCATCGCTGTTCCCTTCTTCATAGTTGGCTTATCAAATGTTTGATTCGCAAAATATGGCTTAGGAGTAGGTAATGCAAAAATTCTAAATTCTTCAGCAGCTAACTTAACTGTTGAACCATCATCCGTTGTTGCAGAAACGTTAATTGTTGCTTTTTTACCGCTACCTGCCTTAGCGATATAATCATCTCCTTTTTTAGAAATACTACATCCAGAACAACTTACTTTAATAGATTCTGGATCATATCCCGAAGCAGAAACTTTAATTTTATTATCCCATCCTTTGTAAAGAACTTGTAAATCCATTGCTGCAACAGCAGCATTAGGAGCTCCAACACTATAGTTAAATTTCCAAGGTTTCTTTTTAGTAGATCCTTTTTCTTTAACCTCAATAGTACCTTGTACAATGTGTGATCCAACTCCACCGCTTAAAGTAAGTTCATCTCCTGGATCACCTGAAAATGTAATTGGATCACCTGCTTTAAGTGTATCATCAACCCAATACTCTAATTTCATTGCCTCTGTAGAATCAAATGCAGCAATCATAATTTTAAGACCTAAAGAATCTCCTTGGTTAATATAACCTGTTCTAGCAAACGCTAACGGCATAATCTTATTAAACTTAAACGTTTCAACTGTTGCTCTTCCTGATACAACTTCAATAGCAATCTGTTCCGCCATTTTTACATCATTTTTCAATGAAGTAAAAATAGTAGCAGCAGCTACTATAACAGTATGATCAAATTGATAAGCTATCCATGGGTATTCCTCACCATGATTTCCAATAACTTCAGGAACAGTTAACAATTCAATAATTCTCTTAATTCTATCTTGATCATCAGGATGAACCGTTTTAATAGCTTCCTTAATTGATTCCTGAAATGCCGTAGTATCATGGCTATTAGTAGGACGAACGATAAGTGTTGGATCAATAGACCATGAACCTAAATCATTAGAAAATTTAGCAGCCATAGTAATAATACTATCTCTAAAACTAAATAATCTATCTTCAATGTTTGTTCCACGTTCACTAGGCTCAAGAACACCTTCTAATAAGTACATGTGGGGTGCCGTATCATAATCATCTTTTTTACTCAAGGTATCCATGTGCATCAAAGTAAAATACGTTTTACCTTCTTCTGCGCCTGCCTCTTCAATATAAAATGGAGCAGGCATTTCAGGATCTGACTGAGCAATCATATCAGATGCTTCCCATACAAAAAAGTTAGAAGTAGTTCTAGCTAACTCTCTTATTTCTTTTGCGCTTGTTTGAATTGCAATCAATGCATCCTTTTCCTCTTGAGGTGCATTCATTCCATTCAAAGTAGCAAGCTGAGCCTCAAATTTATCCATCATACCATCAGTGGTTCCATGTGTAAGGTGTGCTGCTCTTTCAAATTTATCATTTACAATGATGAATGCATTCAAAATAGATTTGGATACGTTCATTGCTAATAGCGCCATAAGTACGAGGTACATAAGGCCTATTAATTTTTGTCTTGGTGTTTCTTTTCCGCCTGACATAATTTAAATTTTAATAGGTTAATTTACAAAACTGATTTTTGAATTAATACATTTCAGATTTGTCTGAATTAATCTCTACTAACATTCATAGCAGAAAGCATATTACCATAAACAGTGTTAAGTGCAGATAAGTTTGAACTTAACTCGCCCATAGTTTCTTTATACTTCTTAGTATCATCAAGCGATCCGTGAAGGTTCGTCATCAATTCACTAATTCCAGAATACATTTGCTCAGTAACTTGTAAGTGCTCTGAAGCACCTTTCAATTGCATTTCATATACATTGTTCAATGCAGCTAAGTTTCCAGATACTTTTTGAATTTGTTCCCCCATTTGAGCTCCTCCATCATTATCTCCAACTAATCCCATCAAAGATTCAGACGCAGATTCATAAGCATCAGAAAGTTTACCAACTTTTCCAGAAGCACTTTTCATATTATTAACAAATTCATCAGACGCAGCTGTTGCTCCAGATAAATCTCCCATTTGACCTGCACTTTTGCTTAAGTTTTTAAGACCAGTCCCTAAACTTTCAATAAGGTCCGGCTCAATTTTAGCATCAACTAACATGTTATCTAATTGCTCAACTACAGAAACATCATCACTAATTTCTTCTTCTCCTTCCCCTAATTCTGCATGACCTACATCAGCATGACCAATTGCTAATTCAGGATATACCAATGACCAATCTGGATCTTCGTGTAACGGTTCAAAAGCTGAAAGTACGAAAATCGTTGCTTCCACTAATAAACCAATGGTTAACATGGGACCAGGTATGTGAAGAATTTTAAATAATGCTCCGACAATTACTACTGCTCCACCCCAACCATATACGAATTTCATTATGGTCTTAAATTTCTTACTGGCAAAAATACTGTTTCCACTCATTTTCCTTGTTTTTTAAAATTTATTAACTATTTACTTGAACCTACTTTACTATTATATACTTATATATCTCCTTCTCTATTTGGACCCCCACGTCCTAAATAGGTCATTACGCTTCTATACCCTACATAAGACTTTGCTGAATCTTGGTATTCGTATGATCTAGAACCAGTTTGAAGATAATATCCTATATCTTTCCATGAACCACCTCTAATAACCTTTCTCTTCATCGAAGGAGGGTCGTGATCCAAAGCATTGTATTTATGTTCTGTATTTAAATCGTGAGCAAACTCATAAACTGATTCATCATAAGCAGTACTACACCATTCTGCAACGTTACCAGCCATACAGTATAAACCATAATCATTAGGATGGTAAGAAGTTACCTTAACAGTATGAAAACCACCATCCTCCATGTATCTTCCACGCATTGGTTTAAAGTTCCCTAAGAAACAACCTCTTGCATTTCTAATATAAGGACCTCCCCATGGATAAGGACTTAAATCAAGTCCACCTCTTGCAGCGTATTCCCACTCTGCTTCAGTTGGTAATCTAAAATCTTGTACATAAGACTCCCAATGATTATTTCTCCACGAGTTTAATAATTGTGTTCTCCAAACGTTAAATGCATTTGCCTGTTGCCACGTAACACCTACAACTGGATAATCATCGTATGCAGGGTGCCAGAAGTACATGTTTGTCATTGGCTCGTTATACGAATAAGTAAAATCGTGAATCCATGTTAATGTGTCAGGATAAACATTGATAATCTCATGTATAATAAACCTAGAACGATCCTCGTGCCCACGAATAGCATTGTTTTGTCCTTTACTATTTCTATAACCCAAATCTAAATCACGTCCTTGAGGAATACCAGGTTCCATAGGAAATGGCATATCAGGGTTTTTCATTTTAGATCTGTGCTCATCATCATCTTCATATTCAGTATTAGATAACTTCTTTACTAATGGACGCCCTTTTCTAGCAGCTTCCTGTAAATCTACCCAGTAATATTCAAATAATAATTTACGTGTATCAATTTCCTTTCTTTGATAAAATCGTTCGCTTTCTGGCAGGTACATTTCAGCCAACAAAGGGCTAAATTCTTCACTCCAATAATCTAAACGAGATCCCCAGTTCAAAGTCCAATCTTCTTGATCTTTCTCTTCTAACTCATCATCTAAAGTTGGAGTTAAGAATTCCTCAGGAAATTCTTCACCTAATATTCTTCTAGCTATCGAGTCTCTTACCCAATATACAAACTGACGGTATTCGTTGTTTGATATTTCAGTTTGATCGATATAGAATGCCTGAATCGAAACAGTTTTCGATCTAGAATACTGAACAAACGGAACATCTTGATCACTTTGCCCCATAGTATAACTACCTGCTGGTATATATAACATACCATATGGGTCTGGATGATACCAGGCTCCTCTGCCCATAACACCTACTAGTTCTCCCCGACTTCCGTCAGAACAACTTGTTGCTATAAATACTGTAATAGCGAAATACAATAATTTTCTCATGCTACCTTTTTTTAGTTTGACCTTTGTTAAAGTTCTCAACTGCTTCTTCTCTCTCATTTTTTCCTTGCGAGTTGCTTGTAACGAAGTCATTGCAATAAGGTTTCAAAATCTTACAATATTATTATAAGAACCTCGGATTTTTAGATTTCTGTAATGGTTTTGGTTTATCTAAATTAAAGCAATAATTCACCATGATATCATGAGAACCGTTACTATAACCTTTTAATTGTGATGTTGTAACATCGTAAGCGTAACCTATACGAAGTGTTCCTCCACCAACGTTATCATTTTGATACCCTATCATTGGAGCAATAGCATCACTTACTCTGTAAGAAACACCTCCCCAAATCATGCTCTTATATAGCACATTAATATTTACATCTAATTGCGTTGATGCAGCATCAGATTTTGCTAAAATACTTGGTCGCAATTTAAAATCTGGATTTAAATCATAATCATATCCTGCAGTAATCCAAAAGTGCTTTGCATTAGAGATATTCAAATCAGCTAAATCAGGAGCATACAAGTGAGTTGCTGAAATCCCCATATACAATTGGTTTTGCATATAAAAAACACCTAAATTAATATCAGGAACTAATCCACTTTGACCAGAAACCGCAATTGACGCATCATCTATAGCAGGTGTACCATCTGGAGTTACCCAATTTGCTTGGATACTTTTTTGTAGTATTCCTGCAGAAAGCCCAATACCTAAATCTCCAACACCCAACCCCATATGGTAGGAATAAGATAGTCTTGCCAAGTTATTGCTCTCAAAACCTAGTTTATCACTTACGTAAGTAAATCCTAAACCACCTCTTAACATTTTAACAGGAGCATGAACATTTATCAAGGCTGTTGTAGGGTTACCACTAAAGCCAGACCATTGCTCTCTAAAAATTATCGTCCCACATATTGACTTATTTAACCCAGCATATCCTGGGTTGAACGATAACTTATCGTACATATAATGTGTGAATTGATAATCTTGCTGTGCATTAGCCGAGTAGCCGAATGTCAACAAAACCAAACCAAGTAATACTTTTTTCATACAATCTAACATTAAGTAGTTAAACATATAACTCCCTTTTACGAGAAAGTTACAAGTTCGCTAAATTAATAAAATTTATAATCTTTCAAAACTTTTCACTCATTATCACAATAAATTAAGACACAATTGTTAATAATTTCACAATTACACTTAATTTAACTTCCGATAAGTCCTCCACCATAAATCAGGTATATTATTATCTGAAGAGTCCTTATACTCCCTATAAGCACAAGGAACTAAGTGATGTCTTTCAAACCTCATCCTTTCATCGGGCGGGTAAGGAACATCCATCCACCACCTATCTGTTTTATCACTTTTATAAAAGACTAGTTCATGCTCAGTCCCCTCAACATGAACCCTGTAACGTGTATATTTCTCTTTTGTTCCAATTGGATAGTCTTTTTTTCTATTTGAATAGCCATCAATAAGGCACCAAATCATCTGCCCAATCAATTTTGCAGACATTTTACTATCACCTTTACTGGGGTTAAATTCATAAAACCCAATACTAGAAAGTTTGTCACTCATTCCTGCATAACGCATTAATTGACATATTTCATCTCCATAAAAACCATTAGGTTCAGCATTGTTATTACTTGAAAACTCTGAATTCCTAATAGAAGACACATCAACACTTAAAATATCTGCATTTCTTATTAGTGGCTCCGCATTTTGAACATCGTTTTGAATCTCTCCCAATCGAGAATAATCAAAATAAAGATCACTCATCAACTTTGTTTCCTCAGGAGAAACTAAATAAGTTTGATAGCCTAAATGCCCATAATTAAATAAGTAATTAGGTTTGTGTAATATAATTTTGCTTAAAAAATTAGAGGAAGAAAGATTGTCTTCCTCCTTTCCTAAGTCAAATTTATTATCAATAGAAACAAGATTAACAGTTTGCTCTAACTTTTCATAAGCCTTATAATTAGCGTATGTAACATCTTGACTTCCTCCAAGAATTACGACAAAAACATTTTTCTTAATCAAGCTTTGCACCACATCTGAAACAGCATGATATGTATCCTCAACTGTTGCACCGGGCTTAATATTACCCAAATCACAAATTTTTGGCGCGTTATTGTGATGAAACAAATTAAACAAATCTATTCGGACGGCATCTGCAGCATCTGCACAACCTTTATTACTCCCTGCACCTCTATCTTCGTTAACTCCAATTATTGCTATATCGCATTCTTCCCAGATTGGAAAATCACCTTCAGTGTGGAAATCAGTAAAATAACCTAAAGTACTTTTAGCATAGTCCTGGGTTTGAATTGGCTGAAAATAAATATCGATATCCATAACAAAGTTTTATTTTTTCTTAGCAACTTTCTTTTTAACCGCCTTCTTCTTTTTTGGTTTTTTTTCTTCAATCATTTTTTTCACATCTTCCAGTGTCAACTTTTCAACCTTGAAAGTTTTAGGTAATTCAATTTTTAATTTCCCCTGAATAATGTTAAATCTTCCCCAACGAGCTTTTTGAACAGAAATCCCTTCATCCTCCCAATTGTGAATAAACTTATCTATTTCTTTTTGTTTTTTCACTTCAATCAATTCAACAATATCGTCTTGAGAAAGATTGTCAAAATCATATTTCCTATTCACATTGATAAACATCCCATTCCATTTAATAAAGGGACCAAACCTACCTGTACCTTTTTGAACTGGCAATCCTTCATATTCTGCAATAGGAGCATCTGCTTGCTGTTTTTCTTTAATCAACTCAATGGCTCGACTTAAGTCAACAGACCCTAAATCTTCATCTTTAGGAATAGAAACAAACGCCTCATTAAATTTAACATAGGGACCAAACCTACCTTGCGAAACAACAATTTCATGTCCTTCGTACTCTCCAAGAGATTTAGGAAATTTAAAAAGCTCTAAGGCTTCTTCTAGTGTAATATTCCCTAGAGTTTGACCAGATTGAAGGCTAGCAAACCTTGCCTTGTTATCGTCATCTGTCTTACCTATTTGAACCATAGGCCCATATTTCCCTAATCTTGCAATTACCTGTTCTCCAGTACCTGGCTCTTCTCCTAGATGTCTTTCTCCAGATGCTCTCTCAGCATTCTCAAGTGTTTCCTCAATACTTGAGTGAAACGGATCATAAAATTTCCCAATCATTTTGGTCCATTGTATTAATCCTTGAGCAATATCATCAAATTCTTTCTCAACGTTTGCTGTAAAATTGTAATCTAAAATTCTATCAAAATGCTCAACGAGAAAATCGTTTACAACAATTCCGATATCCGTTGGCGTCATTTTTTTTCGATCAGCACCGTAAGTCTCTGTATTGACAGATCTAGTTACTTGTCCATTCTTGACTACAAACTGTATAAATTGTCTTTCCTTTCCTTCAATTTCTTTTTTCTCTACGTACCCTCGTTTCTGAACTGTACTAATTGTTGGCGCATAAGTAGATGGACGACCAATACCTCTGTCTTCTAATTGCTTTACCAAGGCAGCCTCAGTAAAACGAGCAGGTGGACGAGAAAATCTTTGAGTAGCAGTAATCTGCTCGCATGTTGGATTATCTCCTATATTCATCTGAGGAAGAATTCCATCTTTATCATCTTCACTCTCATCATCAGAGCCTTCAAGGTAAACTTTTAGGAAACCTTCAAATTTTATAATCTCTCCCTTAGCAACAAACTCCTCTTCTACTCCATCAATTTCAATATGTACTGTTGTTCTTTCTAATTCAGCATCACTCATTTGAGAAGCAATTGCTCGTTTCCAGATTAACTGATACAATCTTTCTTGCTGCCCATCAGCCCCAGCAGAATTCACTTTAAAATCTACTGGACGAATAGCCTCGTGAGCCTCTTGTGCTCCAGCACTTTTCGTTTTATATTTTCTAGGGTTACAAAAATCACCGCCATAAGAACTAATAATTTCTTCTTTAGCTGATGCCATTGCAAAATCCGATAAATTCAAAGAATCGGTTCTCATATATGTGATACGTCCAGCTTCATACAGTCTCTGAGCGACGGACATTGTATTACCAACACTGTAACCTAATTTCCTGCTTGCCTCTTGTTGTAAGGTAGAAGTAGTAAATGGTGGTGCTGGAGTTCTTTTAGCAGGTTTCTTTTGTAAATCTCTTATTTTAAAACTTGTGCTTTTACATTTTTCTACAAAATCATTTGCTTCTTGTTCTGTTTTGAAATTCTTTTGTAAATCTGCTCGAAATGATTTTCCATTCACAGTAAAGTTTCCAATAACCTTAAAAGAACTTTGAGGAGTAAATGCTTCAATTTCTCTTTCTCGTTCAACGATTAAACGTACTGTTACTGACTGAACTCTTCCAGCAGACAGCGATGGCTTAACTTTTTTCCAAAGAACTGGTGATAGTTCAAAACCAACTATTCTGTCTAAAACTCTTCTTGCCTGTTGCGCATTTACCAAATTTATATCTATATCTCTTGGGCTTTCTATTGCTCCCTGTACAGCTGATTTAGTAATCTCATTGAAAGTAATTCGTTTTGTTTTTTCTTCGGACAACCCTAATGCTTCCTTTAAGTGCCAAGAAATAGCCTCTCCCTCTCGGTCCTCATCCGTCGCGAGCCAAACAATATCAGCTTTCTTAGATAAACTTTTTAACTCAGAAACAATTTTCTTTTTATCTTCTGACACTTCATAATCAGGAGCAAAGTCATTTTCGACGTCAATAGACATTCCCTTTCTAGGAAGGTCTCGCACATGACCAAAGCTTGATTTTACGATAAAGTCTTTCCCTAAGTACCCTTCTATGGTTTTAGCCTTTGCAGGCGACTCAACAATTACTAAATTACTTGCCATTTTGTATTTGTTTTTCAGATGTATATTCAATTTCGAATGTGCAAATAAATGAAATAAAAATGCACTCTACCAAATCAAAATTTTGAATTCCTTATATATATTATTATATAATATAGTTTTTGAAAAAAAAAATATTTTCAAAATTAACTGAAAATTAAAACAAAAGAATTGAATGACATTTTGTCACGTACCCCAATTTAAATACCTTTGCAAACTACAGATTCGATGATGAAAGATGAGTTCAAAAACAATTGACGAAACAATACAGGGAAAACCAACTGTTCTTAACACTCCCTTAAACGGTACAGGAAAGAAGCTATATCTTGAAAGCTATGGTTGCGCCATGAATTTCTCTGATAGCGAAGTTGTAGCATCAATTCTTCAAGGTGCTGGATACACGACAACAACAAATGAATTGGAAGCTGATGTTATTATGATTAATACCTGCTCTATAAGAGACAAGGCTGAACAATCAGTACGTACAAGGTTAAGAGCATTTAAGCAAAGAAAAAAATCACAACCTGAATTAATAATTGGAGTTCTTGGCTGTATGGCTGAGCGACTTAAAAAAGATTTATTGGAAGAAGAAAAGCTAGTGGATTTAGTTGCAGGGCCTGATTCATATCGGGATTTACCTAATTTAATCGAACAGGTAGAAGGTGGACAAAAAGGAGTAAACGTTTTACTTTCAAGAGATGAAACATATGCCGATATCAACCCAGTAAGACTCACAAAAGATGGAATTTCTGCTTTTGTATCTATTACTAGAGGATGTGATAACATGTGCTCTTTTTGTGTGGTACCGTTTACAAGAGGGCGAGAAAGAAGTCGGAACCCTCTTTCTATAGTAGCTGAGTCTAGAGAATTATTTAATAATGGATACAAAGAAGTAACTTTATTAGGACAAAATGTAAACAGTTATCGCTGGAATATTTCTAAAAAAGGGGAAATACAAGACAAATCAATCCCAACAACAAATTTTGCTGAACTTCTTGAAATGGTAGCAAAAATTTCTCCGGAATTAAGAGTTAGGTATTCGACATCACACCCAAAAGACATGACGGATGATGTACTACACACCATGGCCAAGTATAGCAACATATGTGACTACATACATTTACCTGTTCAGTCTGGTAATTCTGAGTTACTAGAAAAAATGAATAGAGGGTATACTCGAGAATGGTATTTAAACAGAATTAAAGCAATCAACACTATTTTACCTAATGCTACTATTTCCACAGATATTATAACTGGATTTTGCGGGGAAACAGAAGAACAACATCAAGAAACCTTAAGTCTTTTGGAAGATGTGAGATTTTCTTTCGCTTTTATGTACTTCTACTCAGAAAGACCTAAAACTTTGGCAGAAAGAAAATATAAGGATGATATTTCAATAGATATAAAAAAAAGAAGATTAGCAGAAGTAATCAAAATTCAACATAAAAACCAGCTTGCATATCATACTTCTACTATTGGAAAAGTATTTGAGGTTCTTATTGAAAGAGTCTCGAAAAAATCAGATGATATGCTCAGTGGAAGAACAACTTTCAATACGACAATTGTTTTTCCAAGAGAAGAATACAATATTGGAGACTACGTAAACGTGTTAGTTGAAGAATGCAATACAGCAACCTTAAAAGGAAAAATAGTAAAAACCTAAAACCAAAGAAATGAGCGTACAACAAGTCAAACAACGATTTGGAATTATAGGTAATTCTCCAGGACTTAATAGAGCGTTAGAAGTAGCTACTCAAGTTGCACCTACTGATATTTCTGTTTTAGTTATTGGGGAGAGTGGAGTTGGCAAGGAGATTATTCCACAAATCATTCATGGATATAGCTCTAGAAAACACAATGAGTACATAGCCGTAAACTGCGGAGCCATTCCTGAAGGCACTATTGACTCTGAATTATTCGGACATGAAAAAGGGTCGTTTACTGGAGCACAAGCGGCTAGAAAGGGATATTTTGAAGTTGCCGATGGTGGAACAATATTTTTAGATGAAGTTGCGGAACTTCCGCTTCAAACACAAGTTAGGCTACTAAGAGTATTAGAAACAGGAGAATTTTTAAAAGTAGGTTCTTCCAAAGTAATCAAAACCAATGTTAGAATAATTGCTGCTACGAACGTTAATATTCCTGAAGCTATCAAGAAAGGAAAATTTCGAGAAGATTTATATTATCGATTAAGTACGGTTCCAATTTCATTGCCTCCGCTTCGAGAAAGAAACGACGATATACATCTTATTTTTAGAAAATTTGCTGCAGATTTTGCAGATAAATACAGAATGCCCACGATTAGGTTGTCCGATGAAGCTGTTAAAATGGCAAATACTTATAGGTGGCCTGGAAACATTAGACAATTAAAAAACATTACTGAACAGATTTCGGTAATTGAAAAGGAGAGACTAATAACTCCTGAAATCCTACATAAATACCTACCTGAAGAAACCGGAACAAATTTACCTATGGTCATTGATAAATCTTCGAGCAAAAGTGATTTATCAGAAAGAGAAATCTTATACAAGGTATTGTTCGATATGCGGCAGGATGTTACAGAAATGAAAAAAATAATTGTTGAATTGCTGCAAAATAATTCCGATTTATCTACCAATGAAAAAACTGCAATTATAACAAAATACAACAGCGAAGTTAAAGAACATAAAGGATTTGCTCATCCGGATGACTCGCAAAGCAATTTTACTACACCACAACCCGTTGTAAATGATGATTATAATTATCAAGAGCCTATTCAAGATCACGTTGAAATTGAAGAATCCTTATCATTAGAAGAAAGAGAAATTGAATTGATAAAAAAAGCACTTATAAAGCACAACAATAAAAGAAAGTACGCTGCAAAAGAGTTAGGGATTTCGGAAAGAACCCTCTACAGAAAAATTAAAGAATATGATATTAAGAAGTAAGAACATATTCATTTATTCAACCCTTCTAATATTGGTTGGTTGCGCTTTTCCTCAGTTTTCTATGAAGCCAGGAGGAAAAGGTAACGACAAAGAAATACCTGGAAAAACCATTCAGGTTGACTTTTTTGAGAACAGATCACCTTTAGCAAGCTCAACTGTAAGTACTTCGTTTACTGAAGGACTAAGAGACATTATGCTTTCCCAAACATCATTAGAATTAGTTGCAACTGATGGAGACTTACTTTTTGAAGGCTATATTAGTGGATATAGAATCTCCCCTCTTGCTATACAAGCTGGAAGTGAAACTGCCGCACAAAATAGGCTAACGATGAGTGTCAATGTAACTCATTCTTATGCCAAAATAGATACACTAGGGTTTAACAATGCTCTTTTTTCTGCTTACGTAGATTACAACGCTACTGATGACTTTAGTGCCATAGAAGAAGAACTGATTAAAGAATTAAATTATCAATTAACACAAAATGTTTACGACAAAGCATTTGGAGGAGATTGGTAGGAATTTTATTATTGCATTAGATTTTGAATAAACAACAAATCATAGAATACATTGATCATCCAGAGCGATTAGGAGAAAGTGATTTTTCAAACCTAAAATCGTTAAGCGAGAAATATCCCTACTCTGGTATCCTTCAGACTCTCTATGCTAAAGCATTACACAATAGCGATAGTATCTATTTTGAAGAACAGTTAAAGAAAACAGCTGTAGCAAATGCTAATAGAAAAAAACTATATCAAATTATTCATCAGCCAAGGCTGCAGAAAACAATTGATAAAATTGAAGAAAATATACAATCTGAAGTTATAGATGTTAAAGAAGAAAAAAATTCTTTAACATCACCAAAAGTGCTAACAGACGAAGTTGAGGAGACTAAAACTGACTCAACAAAAGAGTTCGATGAATTAGAAAAGAATATTTTAACGCAAGCAATTAATTCAAGTATGTACTTGGATGTTTCGGATGTTATCCCTCCTATTGAAGAACTGACTTCTTCTGATACAGGAGAAATAAAACCAGCTTCTGTGGAAGTTGATGAAGTAGAAAAAACGGAATTTACAGATTGGTTCTCTAATAGCTCAAATACTGTAAAGAAAAGGAAAGATATATCCAGTTTAGTTGAAGGGTTTCTTGAATCAGATGAGAACAAGTCAAAGAAAAAAGAATTTTTTTCACCAACTAATTTAGCTAAGATGAGCTTAGTCGACAACGAGGAATTTGTAACAGAGACATTAGCCAAAGTTTATGCTTCTCAAGGCAATTTTGAAAAGGCTATTCGAATTTATGAAAGGTTGATTATTGATAATCCCGAAAAAAAGACTTTCTTTGCAAGCCGAATTCGGTTTTTAATAGAGAAAAAAGAAAATAAAAAAGATTAGTATGTCTACATTAATTACAATTTTAATCATCGCAGCTTCAGTATTATTAATACTTGTTGTACTTGTTCAAAACTCTAAAGGAGGAGGTTTAGACTCTAGTTTTGGAAGCGCAAATCAATTAGGTGGTGCTGCACAATCTACTGAAACAATTGAAAAAGCAACATGGACATTGGCTGGTACTATTGTAGTTCTTAGTCTTGCTTCTGCTATGATGGGACCTGCTACTTCTACTGCTTCTACTGAAACAAATATAAAAGCTCAAGAGCCAACTCCTATGAATGTAAATACGCAAGGACCATTGACTCCAAAACCTGAATAGTAATTTCAGTACAGAATATTTTAATGTCAGTCTGTCATTTCAGGCTGACATTTTTTATGCAAAAAACTTTTTTTTGACATTGTGACTTAAAAGCTAGTTACATTTTGCAATGGCATAAAATATGACTAACCGAAAAGTATTAAAAATTAACATTTGAAAAACAATATATAATGGGAGTAAAAGCTAAACCAATAGGAGAAAGAGTTTTGATTGAGCCTGCTGCTGCAGAAGAAAAAACAGCTGCTGGAATTATCATTCCTGATACGGCTAAAGAAAAACCGAAAAGAGGAACAGTAATAGCCATAGGTAGTGGAGAACACAAATTCACAGTTAAAACTGGTGATCTAGTTTTATACGGACAATACAGCGGGACTGAGGTTAAGATAGATGGTAAGGAATACCTTATCATGAAAGAAGATGAAATTTTATTAATTGTAAAATAATAGCAAAATGGCTAAAGAAATAGTATTTGATATAGACGCTAGAGATAGATTAAAAAAAGGCGTTGATGCATTAGCAAATGCAGTTAAAGTAACATTAGGACCTAAGGGAAGAAATGTTGTTATAGACAAAAAATATGGAGCTCCTCACATCACGAAAGATGGTGTAACAGTTGCAAAAGAAATTGAATTGAAAGATCCTGTTGAAAACATGGGTGCTCAAATGGTTAAAGAAGTAGCTTCAAAAACGAACGATATTGCAGGTGATGGAACCACAACAGCAACTGTTCTTGCTCAAGCAATAATTAGCGGAGGACTAAAGAATGTTGCTGCTGGAGCGAACCCTATGGATTTAAAACGAGGGATCGACAAAGCTGTTTTGACAGTTGTTTCCGAGCTTAAAAAACTATCAAAACAAGTTGGAAAAGATAATGACTTGATTAAGCAAGTTGCTTCAATTTCCGCAAACAATGATGAAACTATTGGCTCTTTAATTGCAAAAGCAATGAAAGTTGTTGGAAATGACGGTGTCATCACAGTAGAAGAGGCAAAAGGAACTGAAACAGAAGTTGTTACTGTAGAAGGAATGCAATTTGACAGAGGATATTTGTCTCCTTATTTTGTTACAGACGCTGAGAAAATGATAGCAGATTTAGAGAATCCATACATATTGATTCACGATAAAAAAATCTCTAACATTAACGAACTTTTACCTATTCTTGAGCCAGTAGCTCAAACAGGAAGAGCTTTATTAATTATTGCTGAAGATGTAGATAGTCAAGCACTAGCGACATTAGTAATCAACAGATTAAAAGGTGGCTTAAAAATAGCTGCAGTAAAAGCTCCTGGATTTGGAGATAGAAGAAAAGCAATGTTGGAGGACATAGCAATCTTAACCGGAGGAACTGTTATTTCGGAAGAAAGAGGTTTCAAAATGGAGAATGCTACTATTGACCTTTTAGGAACTGCTGAGAAAGTTGAAATTGACAAAGACAATACAACCATTATTAATGGAGCTGGTTCTAAAAAAGAAATTGTTGCTAGAACAAACCAAATTAAAGCGCAAGTAGAAACTACTACTTCAGAATACGATAAAGAAAAACTACAAGAACGTTTAGCTAAACTGGCTGGAGGTGTAGCTGTATTGTATGTTGGTGCTGCAACAGAAATGGAAATGAAAGAGAAGAAAGACAGAGTTGATGATGCACTTGCTGCAACAAGAGCTGCTGTTGAAGAAGGAATAATCCCTGGTGGAGGCGTTGCTTTCATTAGAGCTGGCGGATCTCTTGACATTAAATCTGGAGCTAATGAAGATGAAAACACAGGTATTGCTATTGTTAAAAGAGCAATCGAAGAACCTCTAAGACAAATCATCTCTAATGCAGGAGGTGAAGGAGCAGTAATCGTTCAGAAAGTAAGAGAAGGTAAGAAATCTTTCGGATATAATGCTAGAACAGAAATTTTTGAAGATTTGTTTAAAGCTGGTGTTATTGACCCGACTAAAGTTTCAAGGATTGCGTTAGAAAATGCAGCTTCTATTGCGGCCATGTTATTGACTACTGAATGTGTTATCACTGACGAAGAGGAAGAAGGCGGAATGCCGGCTATGCCTCCAATGGGTGGTGGAATGCCAGGAATGATGTAAATTACATCAACATGATATAACAAGTTGAAGAATATTCTTTAACTTTATAAAATACAAAAGCCTTCTTCGGAAGGCTTTTTTCTCGGGCTGTTTTTCCCTTAGTCAAATAAGGATAAAACGGAACGTTACTATAAAGGCCACTGCAGTAATGTAGTGGCTATTTTATTGACAATGCCCCCGATGGACATTTATGTACTTGCTCAGCAATTTCTTCTTTACTTGCGTTTTCAGTTTGAACCCATGGTTGTTCCTTTGGCTTAAACACTGCCGGCAACCCTTTTACGCATTCCGCAGCATGGATACATTTACTACTGTCCCAAACGATTGTCAAATCTTCTTTTGTATATTCTTTACTCATATCCTTTATAATTTTCTTTTGTTACTTCTAACCAATTTACCTCATCTCCATGATAATTGATAATCTCTATATTTTTGAATCCGACTTTACGCAATACGTTTTTTGAATTATCATGTTTCAAATCAGTGATCGCAAATAGCTTTTCTACTTTTAATTCTTCAAAGGCATAATCTACCCAGGCCCTTGCTGTTTCAGTCGCAAACCCTTTCCCCCAAAATTTTGGAAGAAAACGATATCCCAACTCATAAATATTTGATTGATTATTTACAGGCTCTCTATACAGTTTTAATCCAGACCACCCCATAAATTCTCCAGTTGACTTTTCAATAACTGCCCATCTTCCAATACCATTTTCAGCATATTGCTTTTGTAGGCCTAGAATAATATTCTCGCTTTCACTAATCTCTTTCACGGTGTCAATCCCAATAAACTTTAACACCTCTGGATCACTATCCAATTCAAATAATCCAGTTGCATCTGAGATCTTAAGCTCTCTCATTATCAACCTTTCTGTTTCCAATTGTTTTTCCATTTTAGATTTTCACTCCAATTACACATACGTCGTCAATCTGTTCTAAACTTCTTCTCCCATACTCAAAGAGTCAATCACTCCTCCTTGGCCCAATGAAACTTTACTTGGTATTAAAAACAAGTGTTCAGAACATTACTTTAAGTCACCTAATTTAGGAAATAATAATTACTTTTAGAGCTAAGAGTAACCCTATGAAAAGAAGAAATTTTATAAAAGCAGCATCACTTACTGGAGCGGGTGTATTGTTATCTAGATGCATTGGAGCTACTGAAGAAGTAATCCTTGATGAAGAACAAGATCATTCTGTTTCAAAAGTCAACAAACCGATAATTATTTCAACCTGGAATCATGGGCTAGCTGCAAATAATGCTGCATGGGGAAAGTTAGAAGAAGGTGGTACTGCTTTAGATGCTGTTGAAGCTGGCGTTCGGGTTACAGAATCCGATGCAAGCAACAGAAGTGTTGGTTTAGGAGGACTACCAGATAGGGATGGCAACGTTACATTAGATGCCTGTATCATGGATCACGAAAGTGAATGTGGGGCTGTTGCCTATTTACAAAACATAGAAAACCCAATATCAGTTGCAAGAAAAGTAATGGAAGATACTCCACATGTTATGATTGTTGGTCATGGAGCTTTTGAGTTTGCATTAGAAAAAGGATTTGAAAAGAAAAACCTTTTAACAGAAGAAGCTAAACAAGAATGGTTAAAGTGGAAAGAAAGTGAAGATCTTAAAAAACCTGAAATCAATTCGGAAAACCATGATACAATAGGACTTTTAGCCATGGACAAAGAAGGTAATTTATCAGGAGCCTGTACAACCAGCGGTTGGGCATATAAAACCCCTGGAAGAGTTGGAGATTCACCCATAATTGGAGCAGGTTTATTTGTTGATAATGAAATCGGTGCAGCCTGCGCAACAGGAATGGGAGAAGCAGTCATTCGAATTGCTGGAAGCCATACAGTTGTTGAATTAATGCGACAAGGTCATTCCCCAGAAGAAGCATGTAAACTAGCGGTAGAAAGAATTCAAAAAAAGCACAAAGATATTACTGGACTTCAAGTTGGCTTTATTGCCATGAATAAAAAAGGAGAAGTTGGCGGACATAGTGTTTACGCTGGTTTTAATTATGCATTAAAAGACAAACTCAACGATAAAATGGTTGATGCAAAGTATGATTTGGAGTGGTAAAATAATAACCTTCTTAATAATTGTGTCGGGACTTAGTTCTTGTTCCAACGATGAAACAAAGAATGAAGAAATCCCAATAAAAGAACCTTCTTCGGCAAACTGTGCTATTATTCCAAAACCTAATCACTTATATGTTGACTCTGGTTTTTTCTTCCTAAATAATTCAGTGGTTATTGTTACTGATAATCGTTTTTCACCTAGCAATGGGTTAAATCAAGAAATAGAGGATTTGCAAGAATTTGCAAAAAAGAAATTAGGTTTAAATTTCGAAACCGATTCATTATTAGAAAAGAGACCAACTATTTTCCTATCAATTATTCCTTACGGCTTTTTAAAAGATGAAGCTTATGGAATTAGGCTTGACAGCAACATTCTTACAATTGAATCGATGCATCCTTCCGGAATTGCAAGAGGACTAGCTACACTAAAACAATTGGCATTACTTAATGAATTTGAAGGGAATTATTTCACCCCAAATATCAACATCTCTGACACACCAGAATTTAAACACAGAGGGTTGCTATTAGATTGTTCTCGTCATTTCTTTTCAAAGGAGGTCATTTTAAAATACATTGATCTTCTGGCACTCTACAAGATGAATGTTTTGCATTGGCATTTAACAGAAGATCAGGGGTGGCGATTGGCAATTGACAAATACCCAAAACTGACAGAAATTGCAGCTTATCGGACAGAACTAGACGGAACACAATATGGAGGCTTCTACTCAAAAGATGATATTCGTGAGATTGTAGCGTACGCCACAAAAAAACATATTGAGATTATCCCAGAAATAGAATTACCAGGTCATTCTCAAGCTGCTATTGCTGCTTATCCACACCTTTCATGTACCGGAAACCATGTTAATGTAGCAAATGACTGGGGGGTTTTTAAGGACATTTACTGTGCTGGAAATGATAGTGTTTTCACATTTTTAGAGGACGTCCTAACTGAAGTTATAGACCTATTCCCTTCACAATATATTCATATTGGTGGTGATGAAGCTCCCAAAGTTAGATGGGAAGAGTGCGATAAATGTCAAAAACGAATTTTAGATGAAAATCTAAAAGATGAACATGAACTACAGAGCTACTTCATTAAACGTATCCAAGCATTTTTAAACTCGAAAGGAAAACAAATAATTGGTTGGGATGAAATATTGGAAGGTGGTTTAGCGGATGGGGCAATTGTTCAATCATGGAGAGGAATGGAAGGAGGAAAAGAAGCTGTAAAAAGTGGAAATAGGGCAATTATGTCTCCTACCTCTCACGCCTATTTTGATTACGATTTAAAAGCTATTGATCTAGAGAAAGCATATTCCTTTAACCCAATCCCTGAAGGATTAACCTATGAAGAAGAGCAGTTAATTATAGGAGGAGAATGTAACATGTGGACAGAACATGTTCCTGATGAAAAAGACTTAGACAGTAAAGTATTCCCAAGAATACTTGCTATGAGTGAAGTGCTTTGGTCAGGCACTGTATCAGGCTTTGAACGAAAAAGCTACAGCGAATTCAATAAACGGATACAAAACCACTATAATATCCTAGATTTATTTAATGTGAATTATGGAGAAGAATCGGTTCCTATGACTTTCTTCCTTAAACCGGCAACTCCTGGAGCATATATGACACTCCATCCTTATGATTCGACAATTTCATTACAGTATAGACTCAAATGTGACTCCTGTGATTCAAATTTTGCAGACTATAAAAACACTTTTAGAATATTAGAAACATCTTTATTGCAAGTTCAGCCTTATAAAAATAACAATGAATATGGCGAACTCATTGAAATTCCTTTTAATGTACACAAAGCAATAAACCAAAACATCGAGTACTTTACGACGTTTAGCGAATGGTACACTGCCGGAGGAACTGAAGGCCTAGTAGATTCAAAATTGGGAACATTAGATTTTAGAGATGGATCCTGGCAGGGATTCTGGGGAAGTGACATGGAATGCATAATCGATTTTGAAGCTATAAATAACTTCACTTCAGTATCAGCTAACTTTTACCAATACTCCAATTCATGGATATTTATTCCAGAAGAAATGATTGTCGAAATATCTGAAGATGGAAAAACCTGGAAAAATTGGGGCAATTCCGTTAGTGATATAGATTTAAAACGAAGAGGGAAATTTATTCATACTTTAACAATAAAACATACAGAAAAGGAAAGCTTTAGGTATTTGAAATTAAAAGTAAAAAATGTAGGAAAAGTTCCAGATTGGCACGAAGCTGCAGGATCTGACGCTTGGATATTCATAGATGAAATAATTGTAATATGACATTTGAAATTTGCGGTGACTCGACAGAATCATATACACTGGCTAAACAATTTGGTGTAAAACGAATTGAATTATGTAGTGCCCTTTCAGCTGGAGGATTAACTCCAAGCATTGGTTTAATTGAGAGATGTTCTGAAATCGGAGGAGTAGAAATACATGCTATGATTCGCCATATTGAGGGAGGTTTTGTTTATTCAAATGATGATATTGAAATCATGAAAAAAGACATTTCTTACGTTAGGAAAGCAGGAGCAACAGGAGTAGTATTTGGTTGCCTTAATTCTGAAAATGAAATTGAGAAAGAACAAAACAAGCAACTTCTTTCACATGCTAAAAATTTGGGATTAGAAGTTACTTTTCATCGCGCTTTTGATTTTTGTAATAACCCTAAAACCTCTTTAGATTTATTAATCGAAATTGGCTTTGATCGATTACTCACCTCAGGTCAAGAGTCAACAGCTATTGAAGGTATTAGTATGATTAGAAAATTGGTCATTCAAGCCAATAGAAAAATTGAAATAATGGCTGGAAGTGGTGTAAATATCTCGAATGCAAAAGAGTTGACATCCGCTGGAGTTGATGCATTGCACTTCACATCTCATACTGTTAACTCTGAAAAACAGTATCCTGGTATGGGTATTAAAAACTCTCCCAATCTTAAAAAAATAGAAGCTATTACTTCGACTATAAAACCTGCATGAAATATTCATTACTAATAGCAATATTTATATTATTTGGCTGTTGGAATTTTGGCAATTGTCAAGATTTTGAATTTGAATTGAACTCCAATTGGAAATTTAGACAAGAAGGTAAGACCGATTGGAAAAAAGCGAATGTACCAGGAGTTGTACATCTAGATTTATTGAATAATGAACTGATTGATGACCCCTATTGGGAAAATAACGAATTGAAGCAACAATGGATTGAAAATAAGAACTGGGAATATGTAAACAATTTGCTAATTGATCCTATTACTTTAAAAAATAAGAGAATTGAATTAATTTTTGAAGGATTAGACACTTATGCTACAGTTCTCTTAAATGGCGACACTATTCTGAAAGCAAATAATATGTTTCGATCATGGACAGTTGAAGTAAAAGACCTTCTTTTTGTGGGAATAAATAAATTAAAAATAGTTTTTGAATCTCCAATAAAGCATAACAAAGAAAACGTTGAAAATTATCCCTATAAACTGCCTTCAGGAAACGAGACTACTGATATAAAGACTAAAGTAAGCTCCTTTACAAGGAAAGCAGCCTATCATTTTGGATGGGATTGGGGTCCGCGATTTGTTACCTGTGGGATTTGGAGACCAATAACTTTAAGAGGCTGGAACACAGCTAAAATTAATAATATTTATACTTCTACTCAGTCCATCAAGGATAATGAAGCAAGTATGATTACGCAAATAGAAGTTGAAGTTGCAGAAGCTAAAGTTTATCAAATAAAAATTGACAGCTCCATCCAAAACTTCCCTTTAAAAAAGGGAGTTAACAAAATCTCCGTTCCAATTAAAGTTCAAAACCCACAATTATGGTGGTGCAATGGCATGGGAGAAGCACATCTGTACAACCAACAAATTGAACTCCTTAGTGAAGGGGAATTACTAGACTCTAAAAGGCAATCCTTTGGGGTTCGAACAATAGAATTAATTAACGAACCTGATAGCATTGGAACCTCCTTTTACTTTAAACTCAACGGTAAATCTGTTTTTATGAAAGGAGCAAATTATATTCCACAAGATATGTTTTTACCAAGAGTTACAACTGAACGATATATAAAGTTACTGGACCAGGTAAAAAATGCAAACATGAACATGCTTCGAGTATGGGGTGGTGGTGTTTATGAGGACGACATTTTTTATAACCTTTGCGATGAAAATGGAATATTGGTTTGGCAAGACTTTATGTTTGCTGGTAGTCTTTACCCATCTGATTCTACTTTTAAAGAAAACATCAAACAGGAGGTCGTTCAAAATATTAAACGACTAAGAAGACACCCCTGTATAGCATTATGGTGTGGAAATAATGAAATAGAAGTTGCATGGAACAATTGGGGATGGCAAAAACAATTTGAATATACGCCACAAGATTCCGCAGAAATTTGGAACAATTACAAATCAACTTTTGAAGAGATTATTCCCAATTTGGTAGAAGAATATACATCTTCGAATTACACTTCCACAACTCCATTAAGCAATTGGGGAACCAAAGAAAATTTCAATCATAGCTCCATGCATTACTGGGGTGTATGGCACGGGAGAGAACCCTTCTCTAACTTCACATCAAATGTGGGTAGATTTATGGTAGAATATGGATTTCAATCCTTCCCTGAAACAACCACTTTAATGAAAGTAATGAATGATAGTAGCTTCTATCTCACCTCAACTGTTATGCAAAACAGGCAAAAAAGCTATATCGGCAATGGGATGATTTTAGAGCACATCAAAAGGAACTTTAAAAAACCTAAAAACTTTGAAGACTTTGTATTTTTAAGCCAGAAAACACAAGCCAAAGCAATGCAAATAGCAATAGCTGCTCACATGAATAACAGACCTCATTGTATGGGCACTTTATTTTGGCAATTAAATGATTGCTGGCCAGGGCCAAGCTGGAGCATTATTGATTATTACGGATGTGAGAAGCAAGCATATAAAGTTGTTACAACAGAATATTCTCGACCATAACTTTTAATCGAAAGATAGTCTAATCTCAAAACGTTTCACCCTTAAAAAAGCATTGGTTATTTATCAAAATATAAGATTGGTAAAAAAGGTTTATCATATAAAACAACCCTTCGTATCATTGTACCTTATTTAAATAGGAATTTTTCTAATGAAGAAAGGGAAAACAAATATAATCGCGGAAAGAAAAATAAGTATTTTTCTAATGTTGATTATTTTCACTTTGGTTCAAATCGCTTTCAGTTTTGTAGATACAAATCAGTCAAAAAACTATTCTACTGTAACTTCATCTAAAAACATCCAAGTTTCATTGCCATTTCCAGGGTGCCAGTTTGGACAAACACCGTAACTCTCTGCTTCGATTTTAATGTAACGAGTATTGATAATTGAATTCATTTTCTTCGTAAATTCTTTTGTGAATGCTCCATATTCCTGATCGCTAAAGTCATTTTCAATGGTTGCCAATTCTTTAAAAGACTTACCATTTCCTGAAACCGAAATGTGAACACGTTTTGGAAACCAAATCCAGGATTTAATATCCTGTAAAGCTCCAATTGAAATTTTACTTACGCGCTCCATTTGCCCCAAATCAACAACAGCGGAAAAATTAGTAGCATAATACCCTTGCCAGTATCCAGTTCTGAAGTTTGGCGTTCCTTTTAGAAAATCAATTAATGCATTATCACCTCCAGCAGCATATTGATTACTGTATTCTGCATTCAACTTTATACTTCTTCCCCCTTTTATCTTCTTAAAAGATGCATTTACAACAAGACTTTTCTTAGTGAAATTTATTGCATATGTACTAATACTAGCACTTTCTTTCAGATAAAATGGGTTTTCATATTTTTCGGAACCCGAATTATTGATACTGTAATATATTTCATTTTCGTTTTCAACCGATTTCAATTCAATTAGAATGGAATCCGTAAATGTTTGAGAAGAAGTAGACACATATGGCACAGGAGTAATTTCAAAACCTTTTTCTATTTCTGAAACAGGTATATTTTCTGTCCCCCACTTCTTATTCGGTGTATCTCCCATTTCAAAGACTAACTCTCCTCCTTTCATGATGTCATCATGAAATAAATAGGATTGATTAAAATCTTTGCCATTTAGTCTAGCGCTTTGTATGTAAATGTTTTTATCATTCAAGTTCTTAGCCTTAATTCTAAAGTGTTTACCATTTTCTAAATTGATTGTAGCTTTCGAAAAATGAGGTTTCCCTATGGCATAATAATCCAGCCCTGGTGTTACGGAGTAAAAGCCCATACTGCTTAAAACATACCAAGCTGACATTTGCCCACAATCCTCATTACCTGACAAACCATCTGGTTTATTAGAATATTGTTCAATCAAAATCTGATCAATTCGCTCCTGCGTTTTCCATGGCTTTCCTATATAATTATATAAATAAGCCATATGATGACTTGGTTCGTTCCCATGTGCATATTGTCCAATTAATCCTGTAATATCAACCTGATGTCTTCCACTTAATTCCATTTCAGTAGAAAACAACAAATCTAATTTTGACTCGAATGCTTTTGGACCTCCATAGAGCTTAATTAGCCCAGAAATATCTTGAGGTGCAAACATGCTATATTGCCATGAATTTGCTTCTGTAAAATTAAAATTCACTTCTGTAGGATCAAACCCTGTATTCCAGCCGCCATTCATTTTGCTTTGCATAAACCCTACTTCTGGATTAAAAATGTTCTTATAATTTTGTGAACGTTCAGTGAATAAATTAAAAACATATTCCTTTTCCATTCCTTTGGCCATTTTGGCAATACACCAATCATCGTAAGCATATTCCAATGTTTTAGAAACAGATTCAGCTTCATCACCAGCAGCTATATACCCTTTCGATTTATATGCACTCAAGCCTAACTTATCTTGTTCTGCACTATGAACCATAGCCTCTAACGCTAAATCAACATCATAATCTCGAATTCCTTTTACATAGGCATCTGTAATTACTGGAACACTGTGATAACCGATCATGCAACCTGTATAATTTCCCGCCAATTCCCATATTGGCAATTCTCCACCTTGCTGGTATTGGTGCAAAAAGGTATTAATAAACTCATTTGTTTTTTTCTGCTCAATAATAGTATACAAAGGATGGGCTGCACGAAAAGTATCCCATAATGAGAAAACCGTATAAGTCGTTTCTTCAGATTCATGAATTTGTTGATCCATACCTCTGTACTTCCCATCAACATCACTAAAAGTGTTGGGAGCAATCATCGAATGATACAAAGCCGTATAAAAAATGGTCTTCTTGTCTTTGTCTTCATCTTCTATTTCGATTTTATTTAGAGCTTCATTCCATACTGATTTAGCTTCATTTACGTATTTATCAAAATCCCAATGTGGCGCTTCAGCTTCCAAGTTTTTTCTAGCTCCTTCAATGCTAACTACTGATATCCCAACTTTAACAACAATAGAATGCGACAAATCTTTAGGTTTAATTATCTTATAATATTGAGCCTCCGAATATTTCTCTTCTTCATCTAATGTTCTCTTTGGATCAAGTAATATAATAGGCTTTGAAAATTCAATATAAAAATACAAATGCTGCTCTGAAGCCCATGCAGATGATATTCTCTTTCCAAATATAGAAACATCATCAATTTGATTAATCTCATAAGCCAAAAGTTTGTCACGATGGAAGAGATCTAATAAAATATTCCATGAAACAGGGTCATTAAAACTATACTTATGAATCCCTACTCTTCTCGTAGCTGTCAACTCCACATCAGCACAAGGCAAGCTCACTTTGTAATATCCTGGACTAGCTTTCTCCCGCTTTTTATCAAAATAAGCAGGGGCAGTTATATGGTCTTTACAATCATTAAAAGAAATAAGATTGTCAGAAAAATATGGCATCAATAAAACATCTCCATAATCCCCTACTCCGGTCCCACTTAAATGCGTATGACTAAAGCCATAAATAATAGAATCTGTATTGTGATACCCCGAACAACCGTCCCATCCTTCTAAACGTGTATCTGGACTTAATTGTACCATTCCAAAAGGAAGAGTTGCTCCTGGATAAGTATGTCCATGTCCTCCAGTTCCGATGAATGGATTTACCAAATCATAAGCTGGCGTTTGCTCTGAAATAATTATTTCTTCAGCTTTCTCTTGACAGCCGATTAAAATAAAACTAGAAAATAGTAATAGGTGATTTTTTATTTTCATTAAGTAGTTGAATTTAATTTCAATGATTTTCTTCCGTAAAAAAGAATATACAGATAACAGCAAATTACTAATAAGAATGCAACTTTAAACCCAGACATATCTGTTAACAACCCATACAAAGGAGGAATAAATGCACCTCCAGCTATTGCAGTACATAACACACCTGAACCTTGTGGTTTTAAATCCCCAAGATCTTCAATAGCAATGCTAAAAATTGTAGGAAACATGATTGAGTTAAATAACCCAACCGCAAGGATGGACCACATTGCAACCAACCCTGTTGTTAACATTGATATAACAATAAATAAAATTGCCAGTGCTGCAAAAACACTTAATACTTTATTCGGTTTAAACATCCTTGTAAGAAGCGCTCCTAAAAATCTTCCCAACATAGCTCCCCCCCAGTAAAAAGCAACAAAACCACCTACTATGGCTTTATCATCTATCTCACTCAATGTGTTTTTATCGCGAAGCATATCTGCCAAATTCATATCCATAAAATAATTCACCAAATAACTTCCAATCGCAACCTCTGCTCCAACATATAAAAAGATTCCAATCGCTCCCAAACTCAATTTCTTATCTTTCAAGGCTTTTCCATAATTTGATGGAGTATTTGAGTTAATTAACTTTGGAAGTTTAACCGTTAGAACTATAAGTGCCAATACAGCTAGCGATAATGCTAAAAACAAAAATGGGAATTTTACTGCCGATGCCTCACTAACATAATATATCTCCTTTGCACTTGCTCCTAAACTTTGGATTTCCTCTTTTGTTTTTATGTTATCACTTAAGATTAATACAGATCCTAAAATCGGGGCTATGGTAGTTCCCAATGAATTAAATGCCTGTGCTAAATTCAGTCTACTTGAGGCGGTTTTTTCATCACCTAGAACAGTCACATATGGATTGGCTGCTACTTGCAAAATTGTCATACCTGAAGCCAATGTAAAAAACCCAACCATAAAAACAGGGAATATTCTATAACTAGCTGCAGGGGTAAACAACAAACACCCTAATGCCATTATGCTCAATCCCAACATTATTCCTTTTTTATAGCCTATTCTATGTAATAAATTTCCAGCAGGAATAGACACTAAACCATAAGCGATAAAAAAAGCAAACTGTACTAAACCAGCGTGAAAATAAGTCAATTCAAATATTTCTTTTAACCTGGGAATAAGGGAATCCACTAACACAGTAATCAACCCCCACATAAAGAAGAGTGAGGTTAACAGATAAAATGCTTTAGCAAATGATTTTCCCATGTTCAAATATATTTTTAATTAGCATGAAAAAGCAACTTTCTAACCTCCTAATTTTACTGGGTTCTTGGAAACCTAAATCGATTTAAATTTTTTACTTAAAACTAAATAACATTAAGTATATTCGAATAAAAGGAAGTTAAATTTTATTCAGATTTAAAACTGGTGCTACTCGGTAATTCAAACAATTCTAAATCAAAAAATGGAACCGCCGCTATAGTATGATCAAAAATATCAGCCATTATATATTCATAATTCAGCCAACGTTTATCACTACTAAAAGCATATATTTCAATGGGGATACCTTGTGGTGTAGGATCCAATTGACGAACCATAATCATCATATTATCATTAATTGCTGAATGGTTTTCAAGATAGCTATCTATATACTTCCTAAACACACCAATATTAGTTAGATTTCTCCCATTGATTGGCAACTCAGTATTCACTTTATTCGTCGTATTATATTCCTCAATATCGGCTTGACGTGATTCAACATAGGTAGAAATCAAATCAATCTTTTTTAAATTACCGATATCTTCCTTTGTCAAAAACTTAACGCTGTCTTGTTTTACTATTAGAGCCCTTTTAATTCTTCGCCCCTGTGACTCTACCATCCCTCTCCAATTCTGGAAAGAGTCTGATATCAATGAATAGGTTGGGATTGTAGTTATTGTTTTGTCAAAATTCTGAACCTTAACAGATGCCAAATTTATCTCGATAACATCTCCATCAGCTCCATACTTTTCGAAAGTAATCCAATCCCCTATTCTCACCATGTCGTTTATCGAGACTTGAATACTTGCCACAAAACCGAGAATTGTGTCTTTAAAAACCAATATTAAAACTGCTGATGTAGCTCCTAATGCAGTAAGAAATTTCCAAACGGGCGTATCAGTAATAATTGCAATAGCGATTATAATACCTGCAACCCAAGCAAATATCATAAACACCTGTATAAAACTATCAATAGGCTTATCTCTTAATCGAGGTTTTGTTTTAAAATAAGACTGAAGGGTATTTAGCAAGCTTCTTACAATCCATAATGTCAAGATAATTCCAAAAACCTCTAATCCTTTTTCCGCAATTCTTTCGAAATACAGAAAATCGGCAAATACAAATTGCGTCAATTCCAGAGCAAGAAGCAACGGGAAGATATGAGCGAGATTTCTGGGCGCCTTATTTTCAACCAATAAATCATCAAAATTCGTCTTTGACCGTTCTGCAAATTTGTTAAACAACTTAACCAACACTACTTTAGCTAACCTGTCAATTATGAAGACTAAAATGAGTGCAATAATTAACAATGCAAACATGTTTAAATATTTTGCCAATCCAGGTGTGCCGCCTTCTTTTATTACGAAATCGTAAAGTAAATGAATGTAATCTTTCATATCAATTCTATAGTTTGATAAAGCTACTCTTTTAATTAGTAAATCTGTTAATGAAGTGTTAAGCGTTATTGCATATTGGATTATCTTATTATCTTTAACTCAACATGAAAAGTAAATCCATTCGCATTATAATAATTCTAGCAGTAATCGCTTTAATCGGGGTACTTACGAATCATTTTTTTTGGATTAATAAGGAGATTAAAATTCAAGACAATCTTCTTAAAATTGAACAGAAAAATATACAAATTGAAAAAAGTCAATTTAACAATCAAGTAACACTTGCTCTTGTCAATGTTAGAGATGAATTACTTTCTCTAAACCAAGAGGCTTCTGGACTTTATTTAGAACCTGTAAAACAAATCAACCTTAATTACTTCGTTGTTAGTTTTTATGACACATTGAACCCTGATTTGCTTAAAAATTTATTGGTAGAGCAGTTCAAAGAATACAATATACAAGAAGTGTTCGAATATGGTATTTATGATTGTTTCACAGACTCCATTATTTTTGATAGATATGTAGACTTATCTTCAAATAAAGAGCAAAACGATATATCAGGTACAGAACTGGAAAAATGGGATCATGATGGACACTACTTTGGCGTTTACTTTCCAGAAAGGAAAAACACCACTTACAGTAGCAAGGAGAATATTTCGAAATCATTTTACATTTCATCCATTGTTATCGTATTTATCACGCTCATTTTCGCATACGCAATTGTTGTAATTTTAAAACAAAAAAGGTTGTCTGAAGTCAAAACAGACTTTATAAATAATATGACACATGAACTAAAAACACCTATATCTACGATTGGTTTATCTAGCGAAGTACTACTTCATAAGAACATTGCAAATGACCCAGATAGAATACATCGCTACGCCCAAATTATCAAAGCAGAAAATAGCCGATTAGAAAGTCAGGTTGAAAGAGTATTGCAACTAGCCAAACTCGATAAAGGGGAAATAAAATTGAAAAAAGAACCTTTAAACCTTAAGGAATTAATTTCCGATTCAGTTAAAGTCTTTAGAATTTCTGCAGAGCAAAATGGAGGGACTATATCTACTTCATTTGAATTAGAAAACAACAACATTATTGCAGATAAGGTTCATCTAACCAATATTATTCATAACCTGCTAGACAATGCAAATAAATACAGTTCTAGTAGTCCAACAATTGTAGTTGAAGCAATCACTTACAACAATGGTATTTCTGTTTCAATATCGGACAATGGAAAGGGAATGAGCAAGGAACAACAGAAATTAATTTTTGACAAATTCTATAGAGTTCCAACTGGCAGTGTACATGATGTTAAAGGGTTTGGCTTGGGTCTATATTATGTAAAAAAGATTATCAATCAACACGGGGGTAAAATATCAGTTGAGAGCGAATTAAACAAAGGAAGCACGTTAACATTCTGGCTTCCAACATAAAGAGAAACTAATGAAAGCGAATATACTTTTAGTAGAAGATGACATGAACCTTGGATTTGTAATTCAAGACAACCTTAAAATGGAGGGGTACCATGTGCATTTGAGTAGAGATGGAAAAGATGGACTAAAAGCTTTTAACGAAGCAAAATATGATTTATGCATCTTAGATGTAATGCTTCCTAAAAAAGATGGTTTTAGTTTGGCTGAAGACATTAGAAAACTATCTACTCAGGTTCCAATCGTATTTCTTACTGCGAAATCGATGACTGAAGATAAAATTAAAGGATTTAAAGCAGGTGCAGATGATTATATAACAAAACCCTTTAGCATGGATGAATTTTCTCTTAGAATTGAGGCAATTCTTAAACGATCAGGAAGTTTACAACCACTAAAGAAAAATGGATTTGAATTAGGTAAGTACTTTTTCGATTCTGCCAACTACAAGCTTTCTATTGATGATGCCGAGGTTAAAAAACTCACTAAAAAAGAAGCAGATATTCTTAGAATACTATGCGAACAAAAAGGAAATGTTGTCGAGCGTGAATTAATCCTGAACCTTGTTTGGGGAGATGACAGCTATTTTAATGGAAGAAGTTTAGACGTGTTCATTACAAAATTGAGGAAATATTTAAAAGAGGATGAATCCATTAACATCAAGAATGTTCATGGCGTTGGGTTTGTAATTGAGTGTTAATTGAGTAGTTCTATTTGGCAACCTTCTGTTATTCAACGCGTCTAAAATTCATACTCATTAAATCACTATTATGAAAACCACCATCCTAGCAATCTTGTTTTTATTCCCATTAACGTTTTTTAGTCAAATTACAGTGGACTCCACATGGTCTTATTACACTCCAGAATGTCAATGTTTAGGATCCATGGAAGTTTTTGCTACTGGAGGAATTGCTCCAATGACCATTGCAATGACTAATGGAACTGGTTCAGAGACTTTTACTCCTGTAAACGATAGCACCTGGCTGGTTGAATCAATCTGTGGTGGAAATTGGGATATCGAAGTAACAGATGCGTTGGCTAATACAGGAATACTGAATGCATTCATGTGGAACGCGCCTCCTTTATTTGTTTCTATTCAATCTTCTACAGATGTAACTTGCACTGGAATGTGTGATGGGAGTGCTACAATAGACATCGTAGGCGGTCAACCTCCATACTCTATTGGATGGAATAATGGTAATATTTCACCATCAATTACAAATCTCTGTCCAGGAACTTATAATTGCAATGTTACAGAAGCACATGGATGCTGGCAATCTGTAAACGTTGTAATTCAAGAGCCGACACCTGTTACTTTTAACAATATAGTAACACAACCTTCCTGCGTTCCTGGGTGTGACGGATCTATTGATGCAAGCAATGCTACGGGTGGACTACCTCCATTTGTATATTCTATTGATGGTGGAATTACTTTTCAAGGAGGTGCAGTTTTTTCAAATTTATGTGCAGGAAGCTATGGAATAATGTTTCAGGATGGTAACGGATGTACAACCTCTATTACAGAAAGTATTGGAACAAATATCACAACAACTTTCTCCACTACAGATGTTGATTGTGGACAAAATGACGGAACCATTATAACAACTCCTAATGGAGGAACTCCACCCTACAATTATAATTGGACTGGACCTAATGGTTATGTTTCAAGTACAGCAAACCCTACTAGTCTCGAAAGTGGAACTTACACGCTTACGATTACAGATATTAATGGGTGTTCTAATACTTCATCAGTCACAATTAACAATGTCGTAGGTTCAGGAATAACCGCAACTATTGCGGGACAAGATGCAAATTGTGGAGATGGAAGCGCTGTACTAAACATAACTCAAGGGATTTCACCGATCAGTGTTTTATGGTCAAATGGTGACACAAATGTAATTACCAATAATTTGAACGCAGGAAGTTACAATGCTACCATTACCGACGCAATAGGTTGTAGCGGAATCTATTCCATATCCATTATAGACCTTGGAGGCACTAACTGTGGAACAATAAACGGTAATGTCTTTGCAGACTTAAACTCTAACTGTGTATTCGATGGCTCGGACACAAATATGGACAGCAGAATAGTTACAGCTAATCCTGGAAATTACATAGCAACAACTGATATTAATGGGAATTATGAGTTTAACATCCCGTTTAATACATATACGATCAATAGAGTAGCTACTTCTGGATATACAATGGTTTGTGATTCGCTTGGAGTTTCCGTAACTACCGATTTAGGGACACCAATTGTCAATAACATCTCTTTTGGTGATTCAATGAACTTGCTCCCTGATGCAAACGTTTCTTTATATGGACTAAATGTAAGGTCTCAAATGGGAACACATCATGTAATAAGTTTAAATAATTTCACAACGATTCCTATAGATGGGGAATTAAAATTCCTGCCAGACAATAACATTTCTTTTGTTAATGCCATTCCATTCCCAAATAACTTTTCTGGAGACACACTTATTTGGAACGTTAGCCCGTTTAGTAATAATGCAAATTATTTACAATTTACTATTTATGGTCAAACAGCAAGTGTCCCTTTAGGAACGCCTATTACACAATGTGCATGGTTTGAGTCTCTTCAGTCTGAAATTACGGTTTCAAATAATTCATATTGTTTCTACCAAAATGTTACAGGATCATATGACCCGAATGACAAATCTGTTTATCCTGAAGGAAACATTAGAACAAAAGATAGCACATTAGAATATCTTGTACGCTTCCAAAACACAGGAACGGATACAGCATTTACTGTAGTAATTACTGACACTATTAGTAGTTTCTTAGACTTAAGTTCATTAGAGGTTTTAGGTTCTACACACCCAATGACTCACCAAATAACTAATAGTAATGTTCTTGAATTTACATTTAGCAATATTCTATTACCAGATAGTAATGTAAACGAACAAGCAAGTCATGGTTCAGTTATGTATTCAATCAAACAAAATTCTTCTAATGTAGTTGGAGACACGATTGAAAACACCGCAAATATATATTTCGATTTCAACGCACCTGTAATAACTAATACGACCATTAGCCCAATTGTACCGAAACAGTTTTCAGCAATTGTAAATGGTGTTGATGTCTCTTGTTTCGGAGATTGTAATGGAAATGCAACAATAACACCAGAAGGTGATGAACCCCCTTTTTTAATCCTATGGGATGATCCAAATGGATCAATAACAGCTGCAGTTGATAGTCTCTGTTTTGGAACATATACTGCTAGAGTAATTGATGCAGAAGGAGACACTTTATTTCAGTCTGTAAATATTCTTGAGCCTAATGCAATTACTTTAAGCTCTTCTACAATTGATGACATCAACAATAATTGCCAAGGTCAAGCCACAGTAACTCCATCAGGAGGATCGGGATCATATACGTATCAGTGGGATGTAGCTGCTGGATATCAAACCACAGCTACAGCTACAGGACTTTGTGGAGCGGCATACAATGTAACAGTAACCGACTCTCAAGGTTGCAGCAGTATTGAAACTGTTACAGTGTTAAATTCCTTAGGTATTGATGACAATCAATTTTCTGCATATGTTGCTCCAAATCCATTTAACAATGAATTCACATTGAAATTAAATGGAGAGTTTGAAAGTTTAGTAATAATAAATATTCTAGGAGAGGTAATAAGAAATATTCAAACTACCGAAAATGAATCCCTAATAGACTTGAGTTCTCAAATGAATGGAATATATTTTATCCAAATACAAAATAAAGGTGAAGTATTGAAAACATTAAAAGTGGTTAAAAATTAACATTGAAAATGATTTAAACCAATTTATGGGGCAACAACAATAAATTGGTTTAAATCATCTCTATCTATAGAAGATTGTCCTATATTATTTTGCTGGTTTTTAAGTTGCTCTTTTGCAAATTCTAAACTATTTGAGTTTTCATTTATAACTGTAGATTGTTTTTCAAAGTATGACAACGCCTCCATTCCACTCGAAAGAGAATTCACAGGATCACACTTTATCTTCACATATTTCACCTTTTGTACTTCAATTATTTCAGGAACAATCTTTTCTAAAAATACTGTATCATGTACATAGGCTATTTCTTTTTCTGGTTCAGGAACCACAGCAACTTCCTTAATCTCACTTTTCAAAAGAGGAGGCAACAGAAAAACCACTAACGCCAATGCTACAACAAATTGATATGCAGGGATTCTTACACTAAAAATAAGCGACAGCATTCCAAAAAATGATTTTCGATCACTTTCTTTTCGTTGTTCCATCAAATCATACACATTGTTTTTTAGAGAAGGACTAGGAGTCATCGAACGAACACCTTCATTCAACATTTGCTTAGAAACATTAACAACCTCGCCTCTTGAAATGTATTCTTCTTTGCTCATGACAGAAAGAACCATCTCTCTTTCAGTGGTAGACAAAGAATCAAATGACTTTGTTTCTATTAACTGTTGTATTAAATCTTCATTTTCCATAATTACATCTTTTTTAGAAGTGGTCTAAACTCTTCTAGTTCCTTTGCTAATTTTCGAGTAGAATAAAACACTCTTGATTTTACCGTACCCAAAGAACAATTCATTATCTCTGCTATTTCTTTCAACGAAAACCCCTCTTGAAACCGCAGTATAAATGTCTCTTTTTGTTCATGTTCCAAATGATCAAGCGCTTTACCAAGGTGCTTTGAAAACACCTTGGCATCAAACTGCGCTATTAATCCATCCATGGACTTACTAAACTCTGAGGTTTCGTACTCATCTGTAGAAATATCAATGAAATCTGGTTTTCGATATTCGTTCCTACAAAGGTTTGCAGCTACCGTAAATACCCATGAATAGAATTTTTTATTGGTATCAAACATATCTGGGCGCTCAACTATTTTCAGAAATAAATCCTGTAGTAAATCCTGCGCTCGCTCATCATCATTGTTTAGCATCTTATACATAAAATGCAATAGGCGCTTACTGTATCGTTTATGCAATTCTTCGAATGCTACGTAATCATTCTTCTGAATCCTTTGCATCAACTCCTCATCCGATGAGCTTTTATATGTTTTAAATAACCTCAATTATTTTTCCACTACAATCATTACTACTCTAAAACCAACGTTAGGATCTGGTCCCTCGTATTTTTGCTGTGAAGATATTGTTGCGTCCTGTGGCAGAGTATTCCAACCTCCTCCTTTAGCAATACCTCTCACGCTTGTCATTTCAGCTACATTACCTATCATACAATACAACCCAGCATCATTCGGGTGATAAGAGGTTGCTTTTACAGGAAATATGCCCCCATCATGCGGCTGACATCTTTTCGGATCATCGTCAGCGTGCTTATACTCAATATTCGTTTTTATATTAGCTAAATAGCAATTGGATCCATTCACGATGGTATCTTTTCGAATTGTTTCCACACCTTTTGATACATCAACAATATTTCCCCACGGATATTCAAAAGACCTACCATCGTTTCTTCCTTTTCTAGCTAAGTACTCCCATTCTTTTTCTGTCGGCAATCTAAAAAGCACTCTTTTAAATTCCTTTTTCTTGTGATAAAGGTTATTGTAAATATTCGTAAGCCATTCACAATACAACATAGCTCCCTCATAAGAAACATTACTTATCGGAAACCAATCATCTCCAGGCTTTCCATGCTCGAAATACTCTTCAAAGTCCAAATCTTTATACTGCGGAAGTAATAAAGATTTCCAATCGACTTTTTCATGTTTTGCTTTTTCTAAATCTGCATATCGTTGTTGTTTTAACAAGTCCAATAAAAACTTATCGTACATCCAATAACTGATCTCGCATTGAGAAGCGTGTAATGTATCATCAATTTTCATAAAGCCCCAATAAGCATCGCGAGGATCTGTTATTACTTCTGAAACGACACTATTAGCACTGGGATTCATTACTGAATTCACATTTTCAATTTGACCTGTTTTATCAGCAATTTTATTAATTAACTTTTCTATCTCCTCTAACTCGGAAACTTGACCAGCTTCTTTATAATGACTAAACAATGTTAATAATGGCATTAAATAACTCCCACTATTTCTATCCACTATAGTTTGGCTGATGTCATTCTGTAAATCAATAGCCAAATAATCTTTTAGAAAATGATTTTCATAATTTTTTCTTAGAGCGGCAATATTATCAAACCGTTCTTTAGAATACTTGTAAGTCAACCCAGTTATGTACATTTTCTCTTTTACTTTTTCATTGCTATTCCACCAATGAGATTGAGTATAATAAAACGGTCGATTAGAGTTTTCTCTTATATGTGCACAAATCGCATCATGATAATCATTGACACTTTCAAAGTCCTTCTCGCCTTTTTCCATTATCGGAATTCCTATTTCTTGAAAATACTTTTCTTGAAAATCCTTAATCGCAATTAGATATAAATTGATTACAGTAATATCCTGTCGTACTTTTTTCTCATTCTGCAGAATTAACGTAGGATAAGTATCATTATCCCCAACTGTTATTAAAATTGCATTTTCTTCACATGACATCAACATGTTATAACACCAAGCATATATACCAGAGGACATATCATTTGATGCAAACCATCTTCTGCTAATGTCACTTATATTGTGTTTATCTCTTTGTAAGTAATAATAGGTAAATAGCGCTGGATACGTTTCAGGTCTATTGGGATTAATCTCATACGCTTTCTGAAGGTAAGGTGATAATCCATCTTTTTCTTCGAGTGTTCCATTCCAATACTTTATATGGTTATATTCAAAAGAATTCGGAACACTCTTTTCACAACCTTCAACTATTTTATCCAAGTCATTTTGCGTCTTTCCCCCTCCCATTAATTTAATGTTTCGAGTCGCTGCATATAAATTCATCCAGGCAGCTGCATTTTTTGGAGAAACCTCTGTTTCCGTTTTCCAGAGACTAATTTGTTCCTGATACCACTCTATTGTATGCCTTTGCTTTATTATTGAATATATCTTTTGTTTTTTAGGAGGGTCCGTTGCCTGTACATTCAAAACTAGCAACATTGCCATCAGACTATATATTAACTTCTTCATAATTTCTATTTTAATGATTTCTTATTAGTGCTTGACGTCAAAATCTACCGTATTACACAAAATGAAAAAAAAGGTTGAACAAAACCTTTACTATTTTGCAAAAAAAATCCCGAACCTAATAGGAACGGGATTCTACATTAAATATATATCAATTTACATCTTACCTAATTCGCTCTTCACAGTTGAAGAAATTAGACCACCATCCGCTTTACCTTTGAGCTTCCCCATAACAGCTCCCATTACTTTTCCCATATCTGAAGGACCGCTAGCTCCCAGTGCAGAAATCGTTTCTTGAACCGTTTTAACAACCTCCTCTTCGCTCATTTGAGCTGGCAAATACGCTTTTATCACTTCAGCTTGTTGCTCTTCTACAACTGCCAAATCTTCTCTACCTTGCTCTTTATAGATACCTAGCGCATCCATTCTTTGCTTGTAAAGTTTTTGTACAATTGCAACCTCAGCTTCTGCAGTAATTTCACCTCCTGCTCCGCCTTTTGTAGCTTCTAGTAATAAAGCTGATTTAATAGCGCGTAATGCTTCTAGCTTATCTTTTTCTCTAGCAAGCATTGCCTTTTTTATATCAGCGTTGATAGTGTTTGTTAATGACATAATTAATCTACGTTATCGTGTAAAAATGAATTGTTATCACTCAACCCCGTTCTTGTTTCTCCTTCTTCATTTTCTATTTCTCCAATAGTAAAACGAGATTGAGTTGTTTCAGAAGAATGGTCAACATCGTCTAATTGGATATTTCTTCTTTTGTAAGCAGGCTCATTTTCCATATCAGTTACTGACATAGATGATTTTATCTGCTGACTCGTTTCTCGAATTCTATCTAAACGCTGTTGTGTCAATTCTCTATTTTCCTCAACAGATGGTTTATCAAAATTACTTTCAACAATTGGTTCATCTGTAGTTGGAGTAAAATTGAATGATTCTACAACTGGTTCAGAAGTCATTTCTGCCTTTGGTTCATCCTCTTCCTCTAACATAAAGCGAACTTTACCATCTTCACTTTCAGAAACCGAAGTATGTGGTTCTTCATCAGGAGTTACAAAATCAAAGTTTTGCTGAATTGGCTCCTCAACTTCATTAACTGTTTCTTCCACAACATCATCCTCTAAGTTGAATTTTTTCACCATAAAAGGCTCTTCAACTTCTTCCAACTTGTCTTCAACAGTTGTTTTAGATTGTGTTGGCGACTGAATTGGTTGTGTAATGATTGTTGGTCTATCTTCTTCTAGATCCATTACTGTTTTAGCAGGTTCTCTTTGTGGAAGACCTGTATCTGGAGTTGATTTAAATCCAGTAGCAATTATTGTAACGCAAAGATTATCTCCTAAACTAGCATCGTACCCATGTCCCCAAATTACATCAGCAGTGTTACCTGCTTCGTCTTGGATATAATCTGTAATTTCAGATATCTCATCCATCAACACTTCTTGATCACCATAAGTAATGTTTAATAAAACATAACGAGCACCACTAATTTGGTTATCGTTTAACAATGGTGAAGCCAATGCTTTCATTGTTGCTTTTTGAGCTCTACCCTCACCTTCGGCTTCAGCAGTACCCATAATAGCAACACCACTATCTTTCATCACTGTATTTACATCGTTGAAATCGACGTTTATTTGTCCAGTAACAGAAATCACTTCAGCAATACCTTTAGCAGCAGAAGACAAAACATCGTCAGCTTGTGCAAAAGCATTCCCTAATGAAAGATTTCCAAACATTTCACGTAATTTATCATTATTGATCACCAATAGTGTATCAACTGACTCACGCATTTTTTCTAATCCTTCTTCTGCTTGAGAAATTCTTTTTCTTCCTTCAAACTTAAAAGGGATTGTTACAATTCCAACTGTTAAAATTCCCAATTCTTTGGCAATTTTAGCAATTACAGGAGCTGCTCCTGTTCCAGTTCCACCTCCCATTCCAGCAGTTACAAACACCATCTTAGTATTTGTCTCCAGTATCTCTCTTATTTCTTCAATATTTTCAATGGCTGCGTTCATTCCAACATCAGGCATTGCTCCAGCTCCTCTTCCATCAGTAAGGCTCTTACCTAACTGTATTTTAATCGGAACAGGACTCATGTCCAATGCCTGGTGATCTGTGTTGCACACCAGAAAATCAACTCCTTTTATTCCTTGACGGAACATGTGGTTAACGGCATTACTACCTCCACCACCAACACCTATAACTTTAATTATAGATGAGTGTTCTTTGGGTAAATCAAATTTCATCATAGCGGTTATTATTTGTTTGTTGTTTATTTTTTAGACACTAGATAAATAGATTCTAGACACTAGATTGATACTGATAGGATTCAATATTTTTTTTCTAGTGTCTAGTGTCTCTTATCTAGTGTCTTTTTTCATTTTCAATCTACAGATTCATCAAAAAAGTTCTTAATCTTATCGAAAAAGCCACCTTTTGTTTTCTCTGAATGTGTTCTTGTATTTATATATGCTTTTGAAGCCAATACTTTATCAAAGTTTTCGAATCCTTTGGCAACTAATCCAACACCTGTTGCAAACAATGGACTTGTTAAATTGTTGTTTGTATTTGAACTTAAATGCTCATTAGGAAAACCTATCCTTGCATCCATTCCTGTTGTGTATTCAAATAACTGACTAATGTGTTTTAACTGAGAACCACCTCCAGTTACCACTATTCCACCTATCAGCTTCTTCTCATACCCAGAGTTTTTAATCTCATAATACACATGCTCAATAATTTCTGACATACGTGCATTAATAATATTAGAAAGATTTTTAACAGAAATCTCCTTTGGATCTCTACCTCTTAGCCCAGGAATACATACAATTTCGTTTTCTTGGCTTTGATTAGAAAGCGCTGTTCCGAATTTGGTCTTCAATAATTCAGCTTGACGATGCATTATTGTACAACCTTCTTTTATATCTTCAGTTATCACGTTTCCTCCGAATGGAATAACTGCAGTATGCCTGATTATTCCATCATGGAAGATTGCAATATCAGTTGTTCCACCTCCTATATCAACCAAAACAACACCTGCTTCTTTTTCTTCATCACTCAAAACAGCTGATGACGATGCCAATGGTTCTAATATTAATTCTGCTACTTCTAAACCAGCTTTGGCTACACATTTATAAATATTTTTTGCCGAAGCCATTGCTCCAGTAATAATATGAAAGTTCGCCTCTAACTGCACACCAGACATTCCGATTGGATCTTTCACACCACTTTGTCTATCAACAATATATTCCTGAGGTAATACATGGATAATTTCTTCTCCAGGCATCATTACCAACTTATACATATCATCAATAAGCGCATCAACATCATGTTGGTTGATTTCCTCTTCGATACTATCTCGAGTTATCATTCCTCTGTGTTGTAAGCTCTTAATATGCTGTCCAGCAATACCAACATTTACCACTTTAATTTCAACACCCGACTTTGCTTCTGCCTCTTCTACAGCAGCACGAATAGATTGAACTGTTTTTTCAATGTTTGAAACTACACCACGTGTAACTCCAACACTCGGTGCTTTTCCAACACCCAGCATTTCAATTTTTCCATGCTCCGTCTTGCGGCCAACAAGACATGCTATTTTTGTGGTTCCAATATCAAGGCCTACTACTATTTCTGGTGCATCCATAATTTAACGTTTTGAACAGATTATTTGATTTATATATTTAATATTTAATGTGTCGTATAAATTCAACTCTTTTGGATTGATTACCTCCGTATAGAATCGAGTCATTTTTTTAAATTTTATATCAGCGTTTTTTGAATCGCCAAACAATATTCTATGATTACCAACTCTAGGTATCATTTCCATTTCATTATCGTTATTAAAGTAAACTTGTACGATTTGAGCTCGCATAAATTCGTTTACTTCAAAAAGTTGCGCTACTTCATAAATATCATCCAATACTGAAATAGCCTTTAACGAATCATTTTCATTCAATTCATCTATTGAATGTTTATTTCGAGATTCTTTTATCTCTCCATTAAACACAGGCACTTTTGCAACATAATTATCACTCAACGGCATTTTCTCTCCATTTTCATCCAAATAAAAACTAATAAGACCACCTTTCATTATTACTCTAGCGATTGGTTTCCTCTGGGTAATATCAATTTGAACTACACCTGAGTTATACTTAAATACTTCTGCATTTTTTACTCCAGGCATATCCAATAGTGATTGTTCTATTCTATCAATTTCGATATCACCCATTAGTTGATTGTCAAACGAATAACCCATATCATTCATTTTTTCTAATACCAGATCTTCGGTCACAAAATCATGACCGTTGGATTTATCTATAGTAATTACTGGACTCGTACATGTAATGGCTTCATAATTACCATCCACAAAACCAAGTAAAGCCATTGTTCCAATAACAAACAAACTCCAAGCTGATATTTTCAATATCTTTTTCATTCTATAATGCCAACGATTTTTTTATCATTAGTTTTTTTTTTATTGGGTCAATTAATTCATCAATATCTCCTGCTCCTAATGTTAATAGCACTTCTAGCTTTCTATCAGCTATAGACTCAACCAACTCATCTTTCGACAACAGCTCTTTGCACTCATTAGTAATTTTACTAAGTAGCATTGAAGAACTAACACCGTCAATTGGCAATTCTCTAGCAGGATAAATATCCAGCAATAATATTTCATCTAACAAGTCAAGGCTTTTCGCAAATTCATCTGCAAAGTCTCTTGTTCTAGAAAATAAATGCGGTTGAAATACTCCCGTTATTTTCTTTGCCGGATACATCTGCCTTACTGAACTAATACAAGCTTTCAATTCTACTGGGTGGTGAGCATAATCATCTATATAAACAACATTATCGTTTTTTATATGATATTCAAACCTTCTTTTAACCCCTTTAAAAGATTGCAAAGCTGCCTTAATTTGTTCGTGACTTAATCCTAATTCAATACCAACTGCTACCGCCGCAACTGCATTTTCTACATTATGTAAACCTGGCATTCCCAGTACCACATCACTAATTTCCCTTTCAGGAGTAACAATATCGAAATGATATTCACCATTTTCAATCTTTATATTCGTCGCATAGTAGTCTGCTTCTTCGTTTACAGCATACTCTATTGTATTACTATGTTGAACTGACAATCCTCTTCGCTTAATCAAAATACCATTTGGTGGCAGTTTTGAAACATACTTCTCAAAAGATTCTGTCAAGTAGCTGTGTTCACCATATATATCTAAATGATCTGCATCCATTGATGTCACAATCGCAATATTTGGAGAAAGTGTTAGAAATGAGCGATCATACTCATCTGCCTCTACTACAACTGCCTCAGCTTTTTCATTTATCAAAAAGTTAGAATCTAAATTAGTGCTAATACCACCTAAAAATGCATTCACAGCAAACTCACTGCTATTCAAAACATGCGTTACAATACTTGAAGTAGTCGTTTTTCCATGAGTCCCAGCAACTCCAACAGTAAATAGCTCATCTGTAATCAAACCTAATAGTTCTGAACGCTTTACAACATTAAACCCATTTTCCTTAAAGTAATTAAACCCTTTATGATTAGATGGAATTGCAGGAGTATAAACCACCAATGTTGTTTCACTATTCTTAATTGAACCTGAAATACTATCTAACGTGTCTTGGTAAGAAATAACAGCTCCTTCTTTAGCAAGACTATCTGTTAAAGAAGTACAAACTTTATCGTACCCAGATACAGATACTCCTTTACTCAAATAGAATCGAGCTAATGCACTCATCCCAATCCCTCCGATTCCGATAAAATAAACGTTATGTATGTTTTTCAATTCCATTACCTTCGATTGGTTTTACTTTCCAATCAATTTCATTACTTCATTTTTAATATCTGTTGCAGCATTAGGCTTCCCTAATGCTGAAATGTTATTCGCTAACAGCACCATTTCTTCCTTGTTTCCAAGCAGAGACAGCACAGTTTCCACTAAAATATTGGGTGCATCGACATCTTTTACAAGCACTGCAGCCTTTTTATTAACAAGCGACATTGCATTCATTGTCTGATGATCCTCTGCAACATTGGGCGAAGGCACCAGTATCACTGGGTTTTTTACCAAACACAACTCACTTACAGAAAGTGCGCCAGCTCGACTAATTACAACATCCGAAGCAGCATAAGCTAGGTCCATTCGACTAATAAAAGCCATTGGCTTTATGCTTTCACCACATGATGAAGCCGCTTTTTCCATCTCATCAATATAAATTTTACCTGTCTGCCAGATAAGTTGATGACCACTTTCTTCTAGTTCTTTCAGATGAGTCTTAATGCTATTATTAATTGTTCTTGCCCCTAAACTTCCTCCAATAATTAGTATTGTTTTTTTAGAAGCATCCAAAGCAAAATGAGACACCGCTTCATCACGTTTGTTTTCAACTGAAAGAATATCACTTCGAACTGGATTTCCAGTTAGGGTAATTTTCTCTTTTGGAAAAAACTTTTCCATATGATCATAGGCAACGCAAATCTTTTTAGCTTTTTTAGCCAATAGTTTATTTGTAATTCCTGCGTACGAATTTTGCTCTTGCAACAATGTAGGAACGCCCAATTTTCCAGCCATTTTCAACAACGGACCACTAGCATAACCTCCTACCCCAATAGCAATATCTGGATTAAACTCTTTTACTATAGTTTTTGCCGCCTTTAAACTCTTTAACAGCTTAAAAGGGAATGCAAAATTCTTCCATAACTTCTTTCTATGAAACCCTACAACGTCTAACCCTTTAATAGGGTAACCAGCTGCAGGAACTTTTTCCATTTCCATTTTTCCATTTGCTCCTACAAACAAAATATCTGCATCTGGATGTTCTTCTTTTATTGCATTTGCAATAGCTATAGCAGGAAAGATATGACCTCCTGTTCCACCACCGCTTATTATAACTTTAATTGCACTCATGCTCCTACCTCTTCTTCTTTATAAACAGTTCGACTTATATTTAAAATGATACCTATGGAAACACACGTAAATAAAATGGAAGTTCCCCCCATACTTATTAAAGGTAATGGCTGACCTGTTACAGGTAATAAATTAACACCAACCCCCATATTGATTAATGCCTGAAACACAAGTAAAAAGCTTAACCCAAAGGCCAAATAACCACCAAATGAGCTACTCGTTTTTGTCATTATTCTAATTGACCTAAACAAGAACATTAAATACAATAAAAGCATTCCCAAACCTCCAATAATAGATCCATAATCCTCTATAATGGAAGCATAAACAAAATCAGATTGTGCAGAATACAATTCATTTTTAATGGTCCCATTTCCAGGACCTCGTGGAATAACCCCACCATTTGCAACAGCAACTTTAGCTCTTTGTGCCTGATAGTTTTCTTCTGCAGAACCAGAACTATAGCCCAATAACCTTTGTTCCCAAGTATGTACTCTAGGAAGAAGTCCAGGAACCATATGATTAAGAGCAATCAACAACATTAATATTCCAATTGCCCCACCTAGTACCGCTAACAAATGTTTTACTGCAACCCCTCCAACAAACAAAAGGGCAAAACAAACAGCCATTAACATGGCAGCAGTAGAAAAATCAGCAGGTAAAATCAATACGCAAATAGCTCCAATCGGAATTAAAATTGGCAATAAACCTTCTTTAAAGTTTTTGATTTTACCTTTATTCTTGGCAAGCATTCTGGCAACATAAATAACCAGAACTATTTTAGCCAAATCAGAAGGCTGAAACCCCATAATCCATCTTTGTGCTGAATTCACATTTCTACCAAAAAGCAAAGTAACGAGTAATAGAGCTCCAGCAACCCAAATTCCTAATTGAGATAATCTGGAAAAATATCGAAACTCAAAATGTTGCAAATAAATAATCGTAACAATACCTAACACCAACATAACCAGATGCTTGAAAAAGAAAGGTGTTGCGTCACCATCTGTCAATCTATAAGCCATATTTGCACTAGCACTATAGGCCATTATAGCAGATATTATAGACAACAAAATAATGATAGACCAAATAGCCTTATCACCTTTCAGGTATTTATCGATAGATAATTGCACTTCTAATTACATGTTATTAATCAATGATTTAAAGTGCTCACCTCTTTGCCTGTAATCATCATACAAATCAAAGCTTGAACATGCTGGTGAAAACAACACCACATCATCCTGTTGCGACCATTCTGCTGCAGTATCTATTGCTTCTTCTAATGTATCTTTATGCGCATAACCTTCAGTAATTCCAGCAAACGTATATTTGATTTGTGTTTCATAAGAACCAAAACATATCACTCTTTTTACTTTGTATCGAACTAACTTATCAAAGACAGAGTAATCTCTTTCCATATCAGAAGACCCAATTATCCATATTACAGGTTTCTCCATTAGTTCTAATGAATAATAAGAAGAATCTATATCCGTTGCTTTTGAGTCATTGATCCACTCTACTCCATTTTTTACAGCTACAGACTCTAACCTGTGACCTATATCTGAAAAAAGGCTCATGCTCTTTTTTCTTGCTTCAAGCATTTGTGCTTGCAGGCTTTTTACTTTATTTTTTTCCATAATTAACTTAATTATTAAAACAATATCTTATAAAGATTTAACCGCTCTCTTAAAGTGGTTCCCTCTTTCCTCGTAATTCTCAAACAAATCGAAACTAGCACATGCTGGAGACAATAAAACTGAGTAACCTTTTTTAGCCAAACGATATGCAAGACCTACTGCTTCATTCGCATCTGAAGCATCCCAAATATCATCTACGATCCCTTCAAAAGCTTTGTGTAATTTTGAATTGTCTTTTCCAAGGCAAACCATTCCTACTACTTTTTGTTTTACAAGTCCTGATAAAAACTCATAATCATTTCCTTTATCTACACCACCAGCAATCCAAATTGTTGGTTTTTGCATGCTTTCCAAAGCATACCATGTAGAATTTACATTTGTTGCTTTAGAGTCATTGATAAATTCAATTCCATGTACCTCAGCAACAAATTCTAATCTGTGCTCTACATTTTGGAAATCAGATAAACTATCTCGGATAATTTCCTTTCTAATTTCTAGTACTCGGCCGGCTATACCTGACGCCATAGAGTTGTAAGCGTTATGCTTACCTTGTTGTGCTAGTTCGTGTATACTCATTGTTGTTTGTTTGTTGTTTATGTTTATGTTTAATTGTTCGTTTACTATACAAGCCCCCTCCTGTATTTCCTTTTCCATAGAAAAAGGAAGCATTCGAGCCTTGATTTTTCTTTTTTTTAATTCTTTTACAATCACTTCATCATCTGCATTGTAGATGAGAACATCTTCTTCTGTTTGATTTTGAAGAATCCTTAATTTGCTTTCGACATACTTTTGCATATCGTTTTCATATCGATCAAGATGGTCAGGAGTAATGTTTAAAAGCATTGCGATATTTGCCTTGAACTTGTACATTCCATCCAATTGGAAACTACTCAACTCCAGCACGTAATAGTCATGCTTATTTTCTGCTACGAGTTTTGCAAAACTTTCTCCAATATTCCCAGCAACAGCAACATTAAAACCTGCATTCGAAAGAATATGATAAGTCATTAGTGTGGTAGTAGTTTTCCCATTACTACCAGTAATACCTATCAATTTCGCATCTGTATATCTAGCTGCAAATTCAATTTCAGAAATTACTGGAATCCCTTTTCCCTTAATATCTTTAATTAGCTGAACCGTGTCTGGAATACCTGGGCTTTTAACCACCTCATCTGCATCCATTATTTTGGAAAGTGTATGACAACCTTCTTCCCAATCGATTTCATTATGTAAAAGAACTTCTTTGTACTCCTCTCCAATTTTTCCTTTATCAGAAACAAAAACCTTAAACCCTTTTTGTTGAGCTAAAATCGCTGTACCGACACCACTCTCCCCTGCTCCGAGAACCACTATTTTACTATCTCCATTCACTACCTTAGCTTGAGCGTTACAATTGATAGTGCCGCCAACATGATTCCTATAATCCAAAAGCGAGCAACAATTTTTGACTCATGCATTCCTTTTTTCTGATAATGATGATGCAATGGAGCCATCAAGAAAACTCGTTTCCCTTCTCCATGTCTTTTCTTTGTGTACTTGAACCAAGCCACTTGAATCATTACCGATAAATTCTCTATTAAAAAGATTCCGCAGAAAATTGGAATCAATAGTTCTTTTCGAACAGCGATTGCAAACGTTGCGATAATCCCCCCCAACGCTAAACTCCCCGTATCACCCATAAAAACTTTTGCTGGATAAGAATTGTACCACAGAAACCCAATACAAGCTCCAATAAAAGCACTGATAAAAATCACCAATTCCCCTGAATGCGGGATATACATAATATTTAGATAATCTGCGAAAATGGCGTTACCTGAGAGGTAGGCGAAAATGGCAAGTGTAACACCTATTATGGCGGATGTACCAGTTGCCAATCCATCTATTCCGTCCGTGAGATTTGCACCATTTGAAACATTGACAACTATTATTATAACGATGAAAATGTACAATATCCAAGTATACTCCCCAAGACCAAACCACTTGTAATCAAATTCATTATTCTTTACAAAAGGAATTGTAGTTGTTGTTGCTTTTTTCTCTTCCCAGTGGAAATAGATCACCTCTCCGTCTATATCACATTCAGCTTTTTGATTCTCTATTAATTCTGATTTCTCATCATCGATAACCTTTTCCATTACCACAACATCTTCACTGAAATAAAGTAGTGACCCAACAATTATCCCAACACCTACCTGACCAATAACCTTAAACTTACCAGCTAAACCTGCCTTATTTTTCTTGAAAACCTTTATGTAATCATCAATAAAACCTATAAACCCAAGCCAAACAGTAGCAAGCACCATCGTTATAGTGTATATATTATCTAACTCTGCAAAAAGTAGAGTTGGAATAAGAATTGCTGCCAGAATAATTAAACCACCCATGGTAGGAGTTCCAGCTTTTTCAATTTGTCCATCTAAGCCTAAGTCACGAATAGATTCCCCAACTTGCTTTTTTTGTAGCATTGCAATAAGTTTCCCTCCAAACATCATTGAAATAACCAATGAAACAAGTAATGCCATTCCCGCTCTAAACGAGATATAGCCGAATAAACCGGCACCAGGAAAATCTAAACCTTCGAATAAGTGATACAACATTATTTACTGAGTATTTTAAAAGTTTCTAATAAAATCTCCATATCATCAAAAGGCAGCGTCTCCCCATTAATAATCTGGTATTTCTCATGACCTTTCCCTGCTATCAATAGGATATCTCCAGCATGGCTCATACTACAAGCCGTTTTTATCGCTTCTTTTCTGTTAGTAATAGCAAGAGTCTTTTTATAATCTGCAGACGGAACTCCAACCTGCATGTCTTCAATAATTTTTTCAGGATCTTCATTTCTTGGGTTATCAGAAGTGAAGATTACCTGATCGCTCAGTTTACAAGCTATTTCAGCCATCAACGGACGCTTGTCTTTATCTCTATCGCCACCACAACCAACAACCGTAATCACCATTTCGTTACCATTCCGAATATTCTTGATAGTGTTCAATACATTTTCTAAAGCATCAGGTGTATGTGCATAATCAACTATTGCAGTAATTCCAGACTGAGAAGAAACATGCTGAAATCTACCTTCTGGTGGATTAAGATTACTTAATGTTGTTAAAACAGATAATTCATCCTCTCCTAACAGCACTCCCACTGCATATGCCACTACAGCGTTATATGCATTAAACCCTCCAATTAATTTTGTGTACAATTCTTTGCCCCCAATATCCAACTGAAGCCCGTCGAATCGATTATCAATAATTTTTGCTTTAAAATCTGATGGAGAGTTTATACCATACGTATGTACTTTTGCACGTGTATCGTGCACCATTGTCTCACCGTGTTCTTGATCCGCATTAGTAAGTACAAATGCTCTCTCTGGCAATGCGTCAAAAAAACCTTTTTTAGCTGCTATATAATTATCAAATGTTTTATGATAATCTAAATGATCATGAGTAATATTTGTAAATACACCTCCTGCAAATTTCACCCCTGCAATTCTTTTTTGATCGACAGCATGAGAACTAACCTCCATAAAACAATACAAACATCCTTTCTCAACCATTCGATTTAGCAACTCATTTAAATCCAATGAATTTGGAGTGGTATGCGTAGAATCAACTTTCTCTGCATGGATTTTATTTACGACAGTAGAGATTAAACCAACTTTATATCCCAACATCCTAAACAAATCATACATCAAGGTAACAGAGGTTGTTTTACCATTGGTACCAGTAACACCTATTAGCTTTAACTTCTCTGAAGGGTTGTCGTAAAAATTTGAAGCAACCACACCAAGCGCCTGAGCTGAATCATCAACCTTGATATAAGTTATGTTTTCATTAATTTCATCAGGAAATTCTTCACAAACAATACTTAAAGCACCATCCGCAATTGCCTGATTAACATAATCATGACCATCTACCTGTGTTCCTCTCAAAGCAACAAACATGGTGTATGACACCACCTTTCTAGAATCATAAGCAATATGCTCTACAGCGATATTCGTAGAACCTTTTACATCTACAATTCTAACCCCATATATTATATCTTTCAACAGTTTCATTATATCAATTCAATTGTTACTAATTGTCTTTTAAAAATTTCACTTCCAGGAGCAACGGACTGATCTTTAACAATCCCACTACCCATTATCTTAACAGTCAATCCTTGTGACTCCAACAAGTACATTGCATCCTGCAACCCCATCCCTAAGACATTCGGCATTTGACCTTTTTGAATACTCCTATTCTGTAATACCACTTTATCTAAATTGGTCTTTGTCACAACCCAATCAGAGTCAACCCCATTATCCTTCACTACCACATTCATCTTCTTCATTACGATTTTAGTCTCATCTCTACTTCCGTGTTTGGAATACGGAAAGTTCATTTCAGCAAGAATTAATTCTGGCTCTGGAGAATTCTCTAAACTTCCCGCATAAACTTTATCTGCTATCTCTTTAAACACAGTTCCTGAAACCACCGAACCATAAATCTGTTTAGTAGGCCCTTGAATAACCACTATGCATGAATATCTTGGATTATCTGCAGGGAAATATCCGCAGAAAGAAGCCTGATACTTGTCCCCATACCCTCTTCCTAAAGCAATTTTAGCCGTACCCGTCTTACCAGCAATCTTAAAACCCCTTGCTCTTATATTTCTAGCTGTCCCACGCTCAACAACACCTTCAAGCAAAGTTTTCAATATCTTATTCGTTTGAGCAGAACACACTTCTTCGTTTAAAACAACAGGATTAAAAACCTCTATAACTTCATCTCCACTTCGAACCTCTTTCACAAATTGCGGCTTCATCATCTTACCATCATTTGCAACGGCATTATATAAAGACAACGTTTGCATCGGAGTCTGCAACACCTCATACCCAATTGCCATCCAAGCATGAGAAGCACCCCACCAAGTGGAATCTTCAACACCTTTAATATATGGTCTACCTTCACCTTTGATATCAATCCCTAATTTTTTGTGTAGACCTATATCTTTTAAACCATCCACATACTCCTGTGGGTTTAATCGATAAGCATCGTATATAATTTGAGAGACAACATTGGATGATTTTTCAAATGCATACTGAACCGTATACTTCCCTGGAATAGCGTGACCATCCCTCAACACCCTATCAAAATATGGGTATCTATACTTTATTTTAACACTATCAGTAATCCGAACTTTACCATCGTCTAATGCCACCATCAAAGAAGCCAACTTAAATGTAGAACCTGGCTCAGAAGCTTGCCAAACAGCTAAATTCCTTTCCTCATCAAAAGTTCCCTTTATAGTATCTTGCGTAATATTTGCAATCGCTTTTACAAACCCCGTTTCCACCTCCATCAACACCACACAACCATTAAGCGCATCTTGATTTTCCATTTGCTCCAACAATGCTCTTTCAGCAACATCTTGTAAATCAACATCAATAGAGGTATAAACATCCATTCCCGGAATAGGTTCCTGAGAATATTCACTTTGAATTGGCTTCCACAAGCTGCCTTCAATTTTCTTCATCAGCATTTCTCCGTCAACCCCTCTTAAATACCTATTGAAAGCCCCCTCCAAACCTACATAAACAGAATCCTCACCTCCAACCTCCTTAACCCTCCCGATTGTTCTAGAAGCCAACATACCATATGGCTTCACCCTTTTATTCTCACTCACTTCTATATATCCACCCCTGTATTTCCCTAAATTAAAAATTGGAAACTCTCTCACTCGCACCAATTGTTCATTACGGATTTTGGACTTTATTAAGTGATACTGACTACTATCAACATACTTTTTATCACGAAGCTCCATTTCCCATTGAGAAGCTGTTTTGACATCAAATAATCTAGACAAACTATCTGACAAAGCACCTACACCCGCTTCAAAATCAACATCACTAACCGTAACCAAATCCATATAAACCCTGTAGCGAGGAACTGATAAAGCCAACGAGGTTTTACGCTCATTATCTGCATAAATATTCCCTCTAGGAGCTTTAATCGTACGCATTGACAAGGTCATCTCCTCCGCCTCTTGTTTCAACTCAACACCCTGCACAAATTGAACACGAACAATTTGCACAACAACAAGAACCGCAAACAACAGCATCGTTACGTAAACGAGATAAACTCTCACTATGGATTCCTTCTTATTCTTCACCTTCTTTATAAAAATTACCTTCTACCAACACCACTCTTGGCGGATCTTTAGTCTCAAACAAGCTTGAACTCACAACCTCACTTGCCACCTTACTCCTCAAGCTCTCCTGATCATAAACCTCCATTAATGACTGCAACTCCGAATACAAATCCCCCTCAACCCTTTCTTCTCTCACCACCTTCCGCACTGTATTATCCACATAATACCCATAGCCGATATACACCACCATCAACAAAGCAAGAAACAACAGGAAAGGAAGGTTTTTAGTCACAACCCCCTTTGAGAACATCTCCCCAGAAACAATCCCTTTCAGAGGAAGAGACACTCTCTTCTTCTTAACCACCTTTTCTTCGTTATTTTCTTTCACTTTACCCACCTAACCTACCCTTTCAGCTACACGCATTTTTGCGCTTCGCGCTCGATTATTCATTTCAACTTCATCATCACCAGGAATAACCGGCTTACGATTCACCTCTTTAAATGGCCTTTCCACATTTCCGTAAAAATCCTTCTTCAACTCCCCTGCAACATTTCCAGATTTAATAAAATTCTTCACCATCCTATCCTCCAAAGAGTGATATGTAATCACCACTAGACGACCACCTTCCCTTATCACATCAACTGATTTTTCTAAAAATTCTCGTAAAACACCCATCTCATCATTCACTTCGATTCGAAGCGCCTGAAACACCTTTGCATAAAACGTATTGAACTTACCTCTTGGAGCAAGGCTTTCAAGAACTGACTTCAACTTTTCAATTGTATCAATCACCTCATCTTTTCTTCTATAAACAATTCGCGAAGCAACTGAATAAGCATTCTTCAACTCTCCATACTCTCGAAAAACTCGCAACAACTCAGACTCATCGTAATTCATCACAATATCTAAAGCGGTTAAATCCGTATCTCGATTCATCCGCATATCCAACCCCGCGTCAAAACGAAACGAAAAACCACGTTCCGCAACGTCGAACTGATGAGAAGAAACACCCAAATCAGCAAGTACACCGTCAACTGGCAACTTTTTCAAAGCCCTTAAATAATTTTGATAGAATGAAAAATTTTGACGAACAAAAGTCAATCGAGAATCCTTTGACAAATTAGCCTCTGCATCCAAATCCTGATCAAACGCAACCAAAGAACCACTTTCAGACAATCTTGATAAAATCTCCGCAGAATGACCTCCACCCCCATATGTAACATCAACATATATTCCGTCAACATCTTGAACCAATTCATCAACAGAAGGCTTCAACAAAACAGGTATGTGATAATCTTTATTCTCCACTAACATCAGAGTCGCCCATTACATCAGCTGCTAATTGTTCGAACTCGGTCCAGTCCTCAGACATCAACGCTTCGTAGCGTTTTTTATCCCAGACTTCCCATAAGTCGACATTCGCAACCATGACAATCTCTTTCTTAATACTAGCCCAACCCAACAGACTTTTCGGTAATAAAACTCTTCCGTTAGAATCTACAGACACTTTGGTAGCGCCTTTTTGAAACATACGGGCAAATTTTCGATCCTTCGCCTTAAAACGGTTAAGCTCTCGTAACTTATCCAATACGCGAACCCATTCGCTCATTGGATAAACAGAAAGACAATCGTCTACTCCACGCGATATCACAAAATTTTCTTGATCCTCAGGAGACAACTGCTTACGCATGTCAGAAGGCAGCAACAGCCGCCCTTTTGCATCTAGCTTACAGTGATATTCCCCAATGAATCCGTTCATTTTACTCTTCGCGTATTGTATTAAAGGCGTAAATCTATCGATAATTTACCCACTTTTACCCACTAATTTTTAATTGTGAATAACTTTCAACGTGTCAAATATATTTTAGTTTCAGTAATATTCAAAATATTCCTTATTAAATAAGGCTTATGAGATAAATGAAGTTAAAAATATTTGGTGGTAAATTGTGGGAACAATGTTAACAACTTAATGTTCAAACAAACCTTTTGGCACCTCATTTTCCATCCATATTTTACCCAATTCTTTTCTTCTATTTTTTTAACAATCTTTTTTTAATGCTATTTTAATTCGCAAGCATCTTTAAATTAAAAAAAGGAGTATTTTTGAGTAAGTAAAACACCAAATAAGATGAGTTTAGATTTAATTGAAGAAGAAAATTTTAGATATGTAAAAGTTGGCGAAGGAAAGCCGCTAATACTACTACACGGGCTTTTCGGAGCACTTAGTAATTTTCAGGACGTAATAGATGGATTCAAATCAGACTACCAAGTAGTCATTCCTATGCTACCCATTTACGAACTCCCTCTATTAAAAACTAACGTTAAAAATATCTCTCGATTTTTAGAAGGTTTTATAGACCACATGAAATTCGACAAAGTAATTTTACTTGGCAATTCACTAGGAGGTCATGTTGGATTAGTATACTCAGACAATAACCCCCACAAAGTGGATAAACTGATTTTAACAGCAAGTTCAGGATTGTACGAAAACGCATTTGGAGGTTCTTTCCCAAGAAGAGAGGACAAAAACTACTTAAGGGAAAAAATTTCCTTAACATTTTATGATCCAGCCATGACCACTGATGAACTAGTAGATGAATGTCATGAAGCTGTAAACAACAGAGATAAAGTTATTCGAATACTCGCTATTGCCAAATCAGCAATTAGACATAACATGGAAAAAAACCTTCCTAGCTTTAAAATGCCTACTTGTCTAATTTGGGGAAGAAATGACACAATTACACCACCTGAAGTTGCAGAAGATTTCAATAGACTTATTGAAAATTCTGAATTATTCTGGATAGACAAATGTGGTCATGCACCTATGATGGAGCACCCACAAGAATTCAATAGAATTCTTAAGGAGTGGTTAGATAAAAATTAAAACGCGGGAACTTCTGGAATTATGAAAATTAAAACTTCCAAATTCGTCATCAGCAACACGGATTGGCGAAAAGGCCCTAACCCTGAATTGCCTGAATATGCTTTTATCGGCAGATCCAATGTTGGAAAATCATCATTGATCAACATGCTATTGGACCGAAAGGAGTTAGCTAAGGTTTCAGGAAGACCAGGTAAAACAACTTTAATAAATCACTTTATTATAAATGACGAATGGTACATCGCAGATTTACCAGGATATGGCTATGCTAAAGTATCATTGAAACAACGAAATAAATTCAACAATTTTACCCTAGAATACTTAAGAGGCAGAAAAAACCTCATGTGTGTTTTTGTACTTATCGACTCTCGACTTCCGCCGCAAAAAATTGACACCGATTTTATGGAATATTGCGGAAACAAGGATATCCCTTTTGTTATGTGCTTCACTAAAATGGACAAACTCACCAGTAGAGAACTAAATAAAAATTTAACACATTACAAAAAAGAAATGCTAAAAACTTGGTCAGAGCTTCCTCAAATATTCATAACCTCAGCAAGCTCAAAGTTTGGACAAGAACCTGTTCTTAAATTCATTGAAGTCACAAATCAATATTTTCAACTTGATTAAATCATTTGACAAAACCAAAAAAAATATTTATCAGTCCTCTTGACTGGGGACTAGGACACACAACTCGGTGCATTCCTATTGCACAAGAATTACACAAACAAGGTCATTCAATTACTTTTGGAGTAAATGAGGTTCAAAAATCACTACTCACACAGGAATTAGATTTTGGAAATTACACCCCATTTGAAGGATACAACATACAGTACCCAAAAGGAAGCAACATGGCATTTAAAATGCTTTTAGAATCTCCAAAAATTCTTAAACGAATAAAAAGTGAACACCTAGAACTCCAAACATTAATTGATAAACATAACTTTGACTTAATTATTTCAGACAATCGGTTCGGATTGCACTCAAAAAAAATTCCTTGCTCATACGTTACCCACCAAATCAATATACAAGGACCAAAATTAATTAAGAAACATCTGCATAAAATTCATGGTAAATACATCAATCAGTTCTCTAAATGCTGGATACCGGATTCTGCAACCAAAAATAACCTAGGCGGGGAATTAAGCCATGGGAATCTACATCCAAATTGCTCTTACATAAACCCTTTATCTAGATTCAATAAAAAAGCATCATCTGAACTGGAAGACATAGAATATCTCGCCATATTATCTGGACCCGAACCACAGAGAAGTGAATTTGAAGCAATCATCATTAGAGAACTTAAGAAAACAAAAGCAAAATGTGTCATTCTTGGAGGAAAACCACTCACTAATGAAAACCACACAATCGACAACATTGAATATTTCCCCCATTTGGACTCTAAGCAACTTTATAAAATCATGTGCCGTTCTAAAAAAGTTATTTGCAGGCCTGGATATTCATCCATAATGGATCTATCTGTTCTACAAAAACCCGTACATTTTATACCTACACCTGGTCAAACCGAACAGGAATATCTCGCTTCCTTACATGGAAAAGAAAAAGGATGGAGCAAACAGGACAGACTTGACCTAAGCAACGACATAAAATATCGTCTCCTCCCTGAAATCGAGAACGACAAATTAGAATTGAAATTTGACTAAAAAAACCTCACTACTAATGCCTTTTGCGGCATTGTTCCATCGATTGACGTTATTTATTGACAATAATCCTTTTAACCTTTTGAACACTCCCCTCCGAAACCTTTACAAAATAAACACCGTTTGACATTTGAGACAAGCTTACATTCAAGTCATTTCCTATCATTTCAGATTTAGACCAAATTAATTTTCCATACACATTATACACCTGAACTAACCTGCTCGCAGCCGCATTCTCTATAAAATGAATTGTGAGATTTTCACTTGCAGGATTTGGATAAACTGAAAAATCTCCCAATTTAATCGATGTAACCCCGGTAACATTATTTAATAACCCAACCCTTTCATTTTGTAATATATTTCTCATAATTATAACTTGCTCAATTGAAAACATATTAGAACAAGCCTCTGAAGAATAATCCATGTAATTTTCAATTAAATCAGGAAGATCATTTGGATCAGGCTGTCCAGACAAAGAATCGATACATGTATTTTGATTTACATCGCAATCAAAATTACTTTGCGCACCCTGATTTGGCGTATCTGTACAACCATCATCTTCTCCACAGCTATCCCCTCCAAAAAGTCCACCTCCATCACCCCACGTGTGACGCAATCCAAAGAAATGACCAACTTCATGAACCGCTGTTCTCCCTAAGAAATTAATATTCCCTCCATTTGGATCTGCATAAGGATTTGGATTATTACTCCCTATTGTTCTGAAATCTAAAACCACCCCATCCAATTCTGGGCTCGGCGCCTCACTATCAGCTGGCCAATGAGGCAATCCCGCAGGTGGATATGCATACCCAAACAGCGAAGAGCCAAAGAATGGCTGAATTTTACATACCCATATATTCAAATAATTCTCAGTATTATAAGCATCACTTCCTCCATTAGCGGATTGTTTAACTTCATCTGGCAACCCTGTAAGGGAAACTGAAAAAGTTGACGAAGTTTCAACCCTAACAATATCAACCAGGTTAAATTGCACATGTGGATTTCCAGCAACTGGCAAAAACATTGACCTTAAATTTACAGTATCTGCGTTTAAGCGAGAAAAATCTTCATTTAAGATATCGACTTGATTCTGAATAATGCTATCATGAATATTTTCCTCTGGCGAAGAAGAATTCCACACAACATGCACCACTAAATTCACCTCTAATATCCCTCCACTTTTTGTAGAAAAAGTCTTATTAGCATCAAAAACATTATCCACCACACTTTTGTAACCTGGGTAATTAGACTCCATTACATCCCTTACCAGCTGAGCGTCATTCACAACACCATTCGATACATATTTTGAAGGTTCTTGAGCACTTACAACCCCATATAACATCATCAAAATCAATGTTTTCCACGCTTTATTAAATTTTATTTTCATAACATGTATTATTTAAGTACATATTAAAAATACATATCAATTAAAAAAGTTGCCTACAGAGTATAAATGGCAATATAATTCCACAAATGGGATTATGCTTTTTTGAGCGTAAATGAAAAAGTAGATCCCTGACCAACAGTACTCCTAACATTAATTGTTTGCCCATGTGCCTCTACTATATGCTTCACAATTGCCAACCCTAAGCCAGACCCCCCTTCATTTCTAGAACGGCTTTTATCCACCCTATAAAATCTCTCAAATAATCTTGGCAACTGAACTTCAGCAATACCTATACCATCATCCGACACCTCTATCAAAATATTATCTTCTAGATCAAAAAAACGAACCTCAGTATTTCCACCCTCAACCCCGTAATTAATAGAGTTATTAATTAAATTTGTTAAGACTTGACCAATTTTATCCTCATCACAAAGCACATTAATCTCTTGTGAACCTGCGCGCTTCCAATCCAAACTTAATGTCACATTTCTTTTTTGAGCCTTAAATTCCAAACTCTCTGAAATCTCCTTTGCTAATTCAACAATATTTACAACAGCTGTATTTAACTTTAATTTTTCCGACTCAATTTTAGTTATCATATCCAAATCCTCTATAATCCCCGTCATTCTATCAACGCCTTTTGAAGCTCTCTCCAAGAATAAGCGGTTAATATTTTCATCCTCTAAACCACCCTCTAGCAATGTTAGGATATAGCCCTGAATGCTAAAAATTGGCGTTTTTAACTCATGAGACAAGTTCCCCAAAAACTCCCTTCTAAACTCTTCTTGGTGACGTAATTTATCAATCTCTTCTCTATTTTTCTCAACCCAACTCAACACCTCTTTTTCAGACTGACCCAAAACATCTTCATTCATCTTTATTGGGAAATCACCACGATTTATTTTGAAATTATGAATAGTCCTATAAAGAAGCCTTATTTTTTGCGTTATCAACTTCTCCAATAAATAATAGATAATCAAATAGGAGAACAACCATAAAGCAAAAAACATTATAACCATATATCTATGACTAAAAAAAGCACCAGAAAGCGTCAGTGTAATTTCCGCTATTACAACAAACAGCGCAGACAACAAAAAGGCTGCTAAGAATGAAAATTGCCGAGGAGTTTTTACTTGCATAAATTATTAATGATCACAAAATTATTAAATTCGCTGAATATTCATCATTAATAAATTGTTACCATCCGCAAATGATAAATTACAATCCAAAACTTTGGTTTAAACACATCTTTCACTTTCCCAAAAGCGATACTATTTATATACTTTGGAAAGAGCTCATTATTATAGGTCTATTTTCAGCTGGAATCACCTATGTCGAGATAGAATTCATGGAAGACACCAGTGTATTCAAAGACATGATAGCAGTATATTCGCTTATTGGCTTTGTACTTTCTCTTTTATTGGTTTTCCGAACCAACACCGCATACGACAGATGGTGGGAAGGACGAAAAAAATGGGGTGAGCTAGTCAACAACTCTAGGAACTTAGCCATTAAAATCAGCTCAATGATTGAAGACAAAGAGGACAGAGCATTTTTCTCTAGAATGATTCCTAACTACGCTTTTTCAATGAAAGAGCATTTAAGAGGAAAAGTTCTATTAAATGAACTCGAATTAACTGAAAAAGAAAAAATTGAAATTGACGAAATAAACCACAAACCAAGTTTCATTGCTCATTCTATGTACAATAAGCTACATGCAATAAAAAAAGATGGAAGAATTTCTGAGGAAGAGTTTCTATCAATAGATAATAACTTAAAAACATTTTCAGACATTATTGGAGCATGTGAAAGAATTAAAAACACACCTATACCCTACTCTTATAGTTTATTTTTAAAGAAATTCATCTTCCTCTATGTAGCAACGCTCCCTCTTGGTTTTGTGAGCACTTTTGGCTATTACACACCTGCAATAGCCATTTTCATTTTTTATGTTTTGGTAAGTATGGAAGTTTTAGCCGAAGAAATTGAAGACCCTTTTGGAAAAGACGCAAACGACCTCCCCACAGATAATCTCTCTATTAAGATTAGAGACAACGTTCAAGAAGTCCTAAAATAAAACTACAAAATACATTCATCGTAATTTTGCGATATAAAATATTAATCGTAATATTGCAATGAATAATGGGAACAACCAAATCTGATATCTTCACAAAGGAGCAAAATGAAATTGCCTCAATAGCAAAAGCTATAGGACATCCTGCTCGAATAGCTATACTTCAATATTTATTGCAGAAAAACGCATGTGTTTGTGGAGATATTGTAGGAGAAATTGGACTTGCACAAGCTACTGTATCTCAACACTTAAAAGAGCTAAAACAAGCTGGCCTAGTTAAAGGTGATATTGAAGGCAGAAGCGTTTGCTACTGTATTGATAACGATAAGTGGGAAAATGTAAAAGACTTGTTGTTCCAGTTTTTTGATCAAAAACAAAACACTAATTGTTGCTAAATATTAAAACTTTAGAACTATGAAAACATCAGAAGAATTAAAAGAAACCGTAAAAGAAAAATATTCAGAAATTGCAAATCAATCCAAAGAAGAAAATGCAGTATCATGTTGTGGAGTAGGTGGAAGCTGTGGAGTTGATTACACTATTTTCTCAGAAGACTACTCAAAATTAAAAGGATACAATGAAGATGCAGATTTGAGTTTAGGATGTGGAATACCAACAGAATTTGCTCAAATTAAAGAAGGAAATACAGTTCTTGATTTAGGGTCTGGCGCAGGAAACGATTGCTTTATTGCGCGAGAATTAACTGGAGAAAAAGGAAAAGTAATAGGGCTTGATTTTACGGAAGAAATGATTACTAAAGCAAGAATTAACGCTGATAAACTTGGCTTTAACAATGTGGAATTTAGAAAAGGCGACATTGAACAAATGCCAATCGGAGGAGACTCAATAGACGTTGCTGTAAGTAATTGTGTGTTAAATTTAGTTCCAGATAAGAAAAAAGCATTTAGTGAAACATTTCGTGTTTTAAAAGCCGACGGCCATTTTAGTATGTCAGATGTCGTATTGAAAGGTGACTTACCAGAAGGATTAAAAAACGATGCAGAAATGTATGCTGGTTGTGTTTCAGGTGCAATTCAAAAGGATGCTTATCTAAACATTATTGCAGAAACTGGATTTGAAGACATATCCGTTCAAAAAGAAAAAGCAGTAATTCTACCAGATGAAATTTTAAAAAATTACCTATCTGAAGAAGAATTATTGAGTTACAAAAATGAAGAGTTTGGCGTTTTTAGCATTACAGTTTATGGGAAAAAGCCTGCATGTGGACCAGATTGCTGCTGTTAGGAAAATAGTAATATGAAAAAACAAAAGATACTGGTACTTTGCACTGGAAACAGTTGTAGAAGTCAAATGGCAGATGGCTTTTTAAGTCAATTTGCTAGACTAGAAAACAAAGACATTGAAATCTATAGTGCTGGGGTTGAAACACACGGGGTCAACCCTCTTGCTATTAAAGTTATGTCTGAAAAAGGAGTTGACATCTCCTCAAACACTTCCGATCTTGTTGATGATTATTTGAACTCTGGAATTACACATTTAATTTCTGTTTGTGATCACGCAATTGAATCGTGTCCAGTTTTCCCAGAAAAAGTTAATCATACTCACCATACTTTTACAGACCCAGCAAAAGCCATTGGCTCTGAAGAGGAAATCCTTAACTCTTTCCGTAAAACAAGAAATGAAATTGAAATATTTTGCTCAAACTACATAAGAGAAAATTTCTAAAATGAATAAATCTGCATTAGAATTTGTCGGTGAATTTATCGGAACTTTCATAATTGTTTTTTTTGGATGCGGCTCCGTAATGTCAGCTACGTTATTCGAAAGTTTTAACGGGCTTTTTCAAGTTGCATTCGTATGGATAATTGGAGTAACACTAGCTATTTACTCATCAAGAAGGTATTCTGATGCACACCTAAACCCAGCTGTTTCAATTGCGATGTTAGTTGCTGGAAAAATGAAACTAAAACAGCTACCACATCACCTTTTGGGACAATTTTCTGGCGCCTTTGCTTCTGCCGGAATTCTTTATTTAATCTACGGAGGATTCATAGCTGAATATGAGTTGACGCACCATATTATTAGAGGAGAATCAAGCTCAATTGTTACAGCGTCTATGTTTGGTGAGTTTTTCCCAAATCCAGGGTTTAGTGGAGTAATTAAGAGCGCTTCAGAATGGCAGGCTTTTGGAGCAGAGTTTTTTGGAACTTTTATTTTAGTTTATATGATATTTTGGCTAATACACCCAAAAAATGAATCCCAATACACACCTTTATTAATAGGTATGACTGTCGGTGGACTCATTTGTTTATTAGCCCCCATTTCACAGGGAGGTTTTAACCCAGCTCGAGACTTTGGGCCAAGGGCTTTTTCTTATTTTGCTGGCTGGGGAGACGCAGCTTTTCCAACACCTTCCTTTAGTTTTTTAACCGTTTATATTCTAGGTCCAATTGGAGGAGGTATTGTTGCTTCATTAATTTTTAAACTATTTCATAAAGAAAAGTTTAACTAGAGCCAGCCATACAGGATTGCCTCCGTTTATAACTTTCAATTTTTCACATATCGTTTTTTTCTGTACCTTAAGTCCGAATTAAAAACGAAATAGATGAAAAAAACATTTACTCTTATAGCATTTGCTATCCTTTTAGGAGCATTAAACGTTAACGCTCAATGTACTGGAGACAGATACAAAATGCAAATCTTTAGTGGATTTGACATTACCTCAGACCTACAATACGGAAGTAATATAAATTTCAGTGGAGGAACTGAAAACTTAACACTTGATGTTTATGAACCATCAGGAGATTCAGAAACCGCAAGACCATTAATGATTATATGCCACGGTGGTAATTTTACTGGCGGATCTAAAACAGGAGCGGATGTTGTTCCTTTAGCAGAAGACATTGCTAAAATGGGATATGTTGTTGCATCAATTAACTATAGAAAAGGATTTGAAGGGTTATTTTCAGGGCAATTAGATTCTGTTTACGCTACTGAGACGGTTGTCAGAGCAGTTCATGATTACAGAGCGGCAATCCGTTATTTCAAAAAAGATTTTAGCGAAAATGGAAACACTTATGGTATTGATACATCATTGATTTTTGCAAGTGGAGTTTCTGCTGGAGCAATTACTGCTGTACACGTCGGATACATGGACACACCTTCTGAGATACCAACTTACATAGACACTACGAAAGTTGGTCTTGGTGGAGGAATAGAAGGACAAAGTGGAAACCAAGGATACTCTTCTAATGTTGCTGGTGTAATAAATATAGCTGGAGCGCTTAGAGACTCTAACTGGATGAACACAGGAGATGTACCAATATTAAGTTTCCACGGAGATCAAGATGCTACTGTTCCTTATGGAACAGATATTATTTGGCTTCTAGGGACATTTGAAATAATGATGGTAGATGGAAGTGCATCCATTCATGAAAGAGCTGACAATGTTGGAATTACAAACTGTTTTCTAACACACTATGGGGCAGATCACACTCCTCATGTTGGTGACGCTTTTTATACAGACACAACGTTAACATATATGAGTAATTTTATGTCTTCTATTGTATGTAGTGAAACACTGGACTGTAGTTATGACGGAACTACTGTATACGTTGGAATAAACGAAGGAAGCAAAGATGAAGCGACTGTATACCCAATCCCTTCAGAAAGCAACGTTAACATCCAAGCTGGAAGCATCATTAAAGAAGTGCAGCTAGTTAACTTATTAGGGGAAATAGTTCTTACCAAACAAGGTAGCAATACTGACAATATGCAAATTGCAAAAGGTAATCTTCCCAATGGTGTTTATATATTAAATATTAATACCGAAAATGGAATGAAAACGAAAAAAGTTAGTTTTCAGTAAACTAAATATTTATCTGAATGAAAAAAGGAGAAACAAATTGTTTCTCCTTTTTTTTTACCTTAGCTAAAGCATCGTTCTTAAGCACTGAAAAAAATCTTATCACAACCTTCACAATTAAACAAATGAACATATATTTTTCACATGGGAAAAAACATGGTCCAACGGATCCCAAAATTTTACAATTAAAAGAGATTGCTGAAAAATTAAATTTTAACCCAATAATAATAGACGCAACCTATACTACATTACCTGATAAAAGAGTTGCTGATTTAATTGAGATAACAAAACAGGAGAAAGAAAACGACTTTATTCTTGTTGGATCTAGTATGGGTGGATATGTATCTCTAATCGTTTCGGAAAGAATTAAACCAAAGGGAATCTTTTTATTGGCTCCTGCTCTATATATTAATGGGTATCAGCAACAAAAATTCAAGCAGCTTGACGTTAAAGACTTTACCATTATCCATGGCTGGAATGATAAAATTGTACCTATTGAAAATTCAATTAAATATTCGACAAGCAAAAAATGTAATCTTCATCTAATCCCTACCAACCACACCTTCAGTGATTCATTCGATTTTTTATCCAACCACTTTGAACAATTTTTAAAAAGAATAGCTCAGGGAACCAAATAAGCCCCCTAAGCTATTCATCTTTTTATCTTGCAAATGCTGCCCAACGATTATTTACCGCAGCTTCAGCATCAAGAAGCGCCAATACTTCATCTGCAATATTCTCACTTAATTCTAAGTGTGTTGTAAAACCAACACAAGAAGCATTTATCTCCCCTAGTACATACTTATCGTTTCCTGTATCCTTATCTGTATCAAGAATAAAATCAGCTGTCCATATAAGTGGCAAATCATAATTACCCAATCTAGTCTGAATGGTTCTAAGAGAACCTTTGATTGACTCAACTAATTCAGGCCATTGTTCTGGTTTGTCATATCTATATTTAGCGCCAGAGAATAGCGTTGCAGAAAACGCATCCGCTGTATCAGCAGGTTTCTTATGTACAATATTCACGACATTATCCCTAAGCATTAACACTCTAATTTCTCCTTCTTTTATTCTCTCAAGAAATGGCATATCTAACAACATTCCATTAGGACCTTCTAAATAGCGAATACAAAACTCTAAAAATTCTTGCAACGTTTTTTCCTCTGTATGATTATCTTTAGCTTCAGTAAGCTTAAGCATTGCGGTTAAAGGAATTCCTTTTTTATATTTTTCAGGATTAAGAACTTCTACTCTCCAAATTCCTTCTCCAGTAGACCCTCTATTTTGCTTTAATACCCTAACCCCTTTTTGTAAAGTTTTAGGAAAATTATCTTTTAATGCCTCAAAATCATAATATGTATAAACATCTTCAGGAACAATATCAGTACCCTTCAGTTTTTCTACAGAATTTTTAGCCCCATAAGCAGTCATAGCATCTGGATGTGGCAATCCCTCAACACCATTTCCAACTAGTTCTTTTAACATTTGAAAATACCCAACTTCATCTGTCAAATTCCCTGGGTTAACCCGACTTATATAGGCATCCGCTTTTTCAATTGTATGTCTATAAATTTCTCATCTATCCTCATCACGATAGAAAATTATTTCTGCAGACCACCCTCTATTTTTCAATGAGTCAATAATTGGTTTTGAATCATTTCTAAAACCATACTTCCCTTTATCTGAACCTCCTCTAGCTTCAAATATTACAACATGTTTTTTCATTTTAAATTTATCTTTTACATTTATTCACCTATAAATTTATTTACTCTTTAAACACGGAAAAATATCTCTTATCAATAATTTTCATGACAAATATCACCCTGTTTTAAAAGCTTAAAAGAACATATATTCAACCAAGAAAACGGCTCAAAAAGGTTAAGAAATTATGATTTTATATTGAGATAATTGTAGTCCATTGAAAATATTGAACTCCAACTAAGGTTAAATAAAATTGCAAGAATAATCAGCAATTCCAACTAGCCTAAGCTAATAAAGCCTCTATAAATACCCCTTAAGGAAACAAAACACCAATACAATCCAAACAAGGAACGGTTGGCAGAGTAGCATCATAGTGAATATTAATCGCTTTTATAAACTCATTTGTAATTAATGCATTTCCTTTTTGAGTTGGATGAAACCCATCCAAACTAAAGAAACCTCCACTTACAAACTCAGCGTTAAAATCAACTCCATTCCACTTAATACCTTCATTAACTGAATTGAAGTAAGTATTCATGTCCACCAAAGCAATATTATAATAAGCCGCCCTTTCACTTATGACTGCATTATAACCAGCAATTGTTTGTTCAATTAATAAGACCTCTGTACTATCTAAAATATATTCACCAGGGATTCCAATAACAGTTCCCATAAACACACACTTCATAGAATCCAATGGAGCAACCAATGTAATGTACTCTCCTTCTCCTAATTGATCAACCCCAAAAATATTTGTTGGATCAACTGTTGTAAAGGCATTTCCTTCCCCTTCGAAAAAATTAATATGTGTAGCTCCCGCAGGATGATACAAATCATTTAAAGAATCTGCCTTACTTAATGTCAACTCTACACCGTCGTATGGAATTAGTGTGTAAAAAGGAAAAGCCGTAAAATCTGGGATATTAGCAATTACTCCTTGCTGAGAGGTTCCAACCATAACAGATAATATTGAATCTATATTTGCTTCAAATTGAGCTACAGAAGGCATTGTTCCCTCTCCTCCATTTCTACAAAAACGAAATACATCTTCCATTCCTGCCCAAATAACAGCAAAAGTTGGATTTGCGTTACCAGCATCTTCTAACATTGTAGATTGTGCTATTCTATGGTAATATAAATTCCCACCTGCATCCAAAGTATTTGCAGTTGACGATAAGAAATACTCATCCGTAGATGTAAATGGAACAGAAAAGTCAGTTAGAGCTGCCTTACTCCCAGAATAAGAAACATAAGATGCACTTCCATCATAAGCAAATTCTGTTTTAAGCGGTTTTAAACCTAATTCTCCTGTACAATCAGCAACATTATTATTCAATACACTATAAGTATTAAGTTCTCCATTCCAAGGTTTGCTATTTATCCCTACTCCATTTGCAAAAGGAAGAATCGGCTGAACAATCGCACCACCTTCAACACTCTCGAAACTTCTACTTAAAAGTGCCGCTACAGAATGAACTTGGCCATCTTCAGATAATGCCGCATCTTGATAACCAGATAAATAACTGTCTCCTAAATAAACCACTTTATCTAATGTTGCTAGATTGGCTTTTAACGTAGGCGGCTTGATTGATGGTTTACAACCAAAAACAACTATTGCAACAAAAATAAATACTATCGTTTTAAACATACTCCTTATTTTAAACAGCTTCAACTGCAATGACGTTAACAATTTCGGGTGCAGTTACCTTTAGCGTCTCTTCTAAGCCCGCTCTAATTGTCATTGTGCTCATAGAACATTCCTGACAAGCACCTAATAGTTTAACGTGCACAATGTTGTCTTTTGTAATTTCAACCAGCTCCATATCTCCGCCATCATTTTTTAAATATGGACGCAAATTTTCAATTGCTTGATTCACTTTATCTTCTAAAACATTCATCATGTCGAACATTTAGGTTCACCATATTCTACTTCAACAACTTTTGTTTCAGATAAATTTTTATTCCTCCATTCTAACTGCTCAATAACACTATCACATAGCCCTTTAAATGCTTCAGCAATTGGCGTATCTTCCTGTAATATTGCAGGTCGACCAATATCTCCACTTTCACGAACACTTTGAACTAAAGGAATTTCAGCTAAAACAGGTATATTTAATTGAAATGCCAAATCCTTAACACCTTCTTTGCCAAAAATATAATATTTATTATCGGGTAATTCAGCTGGTGTAAACCACGACATATTTTCTACTATTCCTAAAATAGGGACATTAATGGAATCTAATTGAAACATATTAACACCTTTTCTAGCGTCTGCTAAGGCAATATTTTGTGGTGTACTAACAATCACCGCTCCTGTAATTGGCAGTGACTGTACTAATGTCAAATGAATATCTCCTGTTCCTGGAGGTAAATCCAATAATAAATAATCCAATTCACCCCAATCCGCATCAAACATCATTTGACTCAATGCTTTAGTAGCCATTGCTCCTCTCCAAACTACCGCTTGGTTTACGTCTGCAAAAAAACCAATCGACAATATTTTAACTCCGTAATTTTCTACAGGAACAATTAACTGTTTCCCATTTACTTCTCTTCCAATAGGCTTAGCATGTTGAACATCAAACATTATTGGAGCTGATGGCCCATAGATATCAGCATCTATTAACCCAACTTTATATCCTTTTTTAGCTAACCCAACAGCAAGATTTGAAGTAACTGTAGATTTCCCTACTCCTCCTTTCCCAGAAGCAACAGCTATAATATTTTTTACATTAGGTAAAGAAGGTCCTTTTGGAGCAGCCTTCTTTTCTTGTCCTTTATCTTGAGCAACAACATTACAATCAACATTTAAATCTTTATCAATTGTTCTTTGTATTGCAAATTCACAAGCTTCAACCATCCTCTTTCGAGCATGCATTGCCGGGTTTTTCAGCTTCACAGTAAAACCAACCTTTCCTTCTGCAATCACAATATCTGACACTAGATTTAAAGAAACTATATCTCCTTTTAAATCAGGTTCTGCGACATTTGCTAATGCCTTCAATACATCCTCTTTGGTTACTTCCCTCATCTTGTTTAGAATTATTCTTAACAAAGATATACAATTTCTCTTTAAAGTATTATCAGTTGTTTTCCTAATGAAAAAAGCCACTAGTGAATGGTCACCAGTGGCTTTTTTTTAAAATCTAATTTTAAAAATTACATTATCTCTTCTGCAGCAATATCATCATGGAATGATTTAACAATTCCATGAAGCGTCTCTAAATCTTCTTGTGTAAATTCTTCACTTGGTTTCCCAAATACAGTTTGCACTTCCATCAATTCATCGATAATTGTTTCGTTTCCTTCCATATCTTGGTAAATACCTATTAAATCAGAAATCGCTTGTTTTTGCCCATATAATACATTTACTGCATCAACAGTTAATTCAACTTCCATTAATTGAGATGTTGAAATATATAAACTCTCAACAATTCCTCCCACCATAACGTGTGCAGCAATTTCCAACTTAGCATTAGACTTAAGGTAATCTTCCATCATGAAATATTGATCGTACATTAATTGAGACATTTTCTCACCATCCTCTTTTGCTTCTTCAAACGCATCTAATGCATCACCATCGATTACCATTCCACAATCCAAATCAATGTTCAATTTATTAACTGAAGCAATATATTTTAAAGCTAAATCAGGTCTATCATATACAGACAGGTAAGTAACATCAACACCTAAAGCTCCTAATGTTAATCCTTTTGCCACAGAGGTACCCTCAAAAGATCTTGCTTGCTCCATAGGAATAGCTAACCCATCTTGAAAACGACCAATACCTTGAGCCTTCACTTCAGTAACTACTTTCGAAGGTCCTGTAATATTGTTACCAATGATTAAATCAATTTTAAACTGCAATTCTTTATTTAAATCAGCATCTTCCTCAACTACTTCTACAATTTCCGTTTCTTCAACCACCTTTTTATTTTCTGTAGTGCCTTCTTTTTTCTCTTCACTCTCTGAAGAACAAGAACTAAAAGTAAATGAAGCAATTAATGCTATTAAACTAATTTTTGTGATTTTCATACTTGTATATTAGGTTGACTGATTTTTTATTTGAAGCAAATTTAATAATTATTTCATCATTGTTTAACAACTTTGCTAAACAACATTTTATCACCTTCTTGAATTCGCACTAAATAAACTCCTGATTCACTTTCACTTAAATCAACTTTATATGTTTTGTCCGTAATCCCTTTTACATGCATTATAGATTTTCCAGTAATACCATACACTTCAATACTCCAACTACTTGAAAAATTAGCTGCCGTTGTTATCTCAAATCTACCTTGTGTAGGATTTGGTGAAATAGTAATATCGTTTAACTCTATTTCCGATATAGCATCAGGATTTGGAACATCTATTGTATGACGATTAGAACGTGTAGTATTATGATCTTGCGCTTTATTTGTAGATGTACATCCGCTGGTTGGAACAGCTTCAATAAAATAGTCTAAACCAGTTCCAGTAGGTGATAAATCCGTATATGAAGTTAAGTTACTTGGTAACGTTTGTGCTGCAACCCATCCTGATTGATCAGTGTATCTCCACACAACATACGAAGGAAATGCAAACCCTTCATAATGATCCCAACTTAAATAGACATCATTCCCAAAAGAGCTTAACACCAAGTGAATTGTCTTATGATAACTACTCATTGCTGATTCATTTCCACAAGTATCTACAACCGACACTTTGTATCTCCATGAGCGAACCATTGGGTCTGCTACTGGATCTGTAAATTGACTTAGAGTAGCATATGGTTGGTTTGCTAAAAACTGAAACACACCAAACTGTGATGTTTCTCTATAAATATTATAAGATTCTATCCCACCTTGAACAACTGGCTTTTCCCAAACAACTAAGTTCGTACCAGCTAAAGTATCAACTGTTACCAAACACAAATCTTGAATATCTGGCACAACAGCAGGAATTTCAGCAACCGCTACTCCGGAACAGTTTGACTGATCAGTCACAGTAACTTCATACGAACCAGAACCTACCCCTGAAACATCTTGAGTAGTAGCTGTATTTGACCAAAAATATGTATAAGTTCCTGTTCCTCCGGTTGCTTCAACATCAATAGATCCATTTTGGAAACCACATTCTGTTTCAACAATGCTAACAACCGATACAGTTGGACCTCCTGCTTCGCTCATTGCAACTAAAGAGCTAACCGTACAACTATTCGCGTCTGTTACATCCAATGTATAGATTCCAGCAGCTAATCCTGCCTCAGTGGTATTCGATCCTCCTGATGACCAAGAATAAGAATAAGGTCCTACTCCACCAAATACCGTTGCTGTTACAAACCCATCTGCATTACCACAATTTGCTGAGAAAACTGAGAAAGAAAGACTCATTTGCTGAGGGTCAGATATTGAAATACTTTCAATTGCGATGCACCCACCAGCATCTGTTACCGTAATTTCGTAAGGACCTTGCTCCAATCCAGAAATATCTTCTGTTGTTTCACCATTAGACCATAATACACCATATGGTGCTGTTCCTCCACCAACGGTTACATCAATAGCACCATCATTACTTCCTAAACAACTAGGATCAGCAAAATCAATAACCGTAATAATTGGTCCGTTTTCATCATTAATTAAAACTGTTTCAAAGTTTATACATCCGTTATCATCCGTTATTGTAACGGTGTAAATACCTGAAGCCAAGCTGTCTGCCGTTGTAGCCACATCTCCACTTGACCATAAATAGGCATAAGGAGATTGACCACCACTTGCTCCAACCGTAGCATTACCATTGTTAATTCCACAATCTGAATCATTTGTATTCACTGTAGTAACAATCTCACTAGGCTCGGTCAAAACAACAGTTGCCGTATCAATACAACCAGCTGCATCTGTTACTGTAAGGAAGTATGTATCGGCACACAACCCTGAAAGAGAACTTGATGTTTCTGCATTATTCCAGTAATAATCAATAGGAGTTGTACCACCTGTAATAGATGAACTTACCTCACCATCACACATTCCAAAACAACTTGGATTTACTGGAGTTAATGATAAACTTACCGCTGGCGTGGCATTAACAAACACATTTGAATTGGCTGTACACCCATTCGCATCCGTTACCGTTAATTGATAAACATTGCCACCAGCTAGACTATCAACTGTGGCAGTTAAATCTCCGATTACCCAAGCATAAGAAAATGGCGCAGTACCTCCAGAAATTGTTACCGCCGCAACTCCGTTATCTTCTCCACAAGTAGCATCAGTTGGGTTTGGTGCTGCTGAAAATGAAGCAGGCTGTGAAATTACCACATCTACAGTATCTGCATCAGAATTAGAATCAGTAATTATACAATGATAAGTTCCAGCACATAAGTTTGTTGCTGTAGAATCTGCTATCCCCATAGCTGTATATGTATTGGTATACCATGCAAAACTCCAAGTGGGGATACCTCCAGTTGGAGTAACAGTTGCAGAACCATCACACCCTCCGAAACAAGTAACATCAAAATTATCACTCACAATTCCACCCAATGGATAAACCTGAATATCAAACGCTTGGCTTGCCCATTGGCTCCAAACACCACTTGCATCCATAGTACGTACAAATAGATAGTGAGCACCAATAGAATAAGGCATCACATTTACATTAAAGTTTTTCAAAACAGTATCTCCCGGTTCAACCGGAATAGCAATTCCATTACCTACTCCTGGATCAGTATCTACAAAGTATTCTGCAGCAATAATTTGCGGTTGATTACTTATAAAGGGTACAAAAGAAGTTGTGTCATTTATATAAAATGTTTTGTCCATATAAATACTCCAACGTCCTAGATTATCTTGTGTTCTAACCCAAAGGTTATGAAACCCCAAGGCAAAGCCATTCGTGGATACGTTAAAATTTTGCAGAACTGTGTCCCCAGAAGTTGTTATTGCAATTGGAAAACCATTTCCTACACCAGGATCCGTATCAATAAAATATTCAGCATTCGTAATTTGCTGTGAAAAACCAAATTGCATTCCACAACTCAGAATTATGAGTGAGATTAATTTTTTCATCTTGTTGTTTATTAAAAATTAATCTTGTTTATGACTTTTAAACTCCACATTCAAATTGGTCCCAACACCCACTGCGCCTCCTAAAGGAAGCGTAATGTACTGCATCTGGGGTATGTACGGATTTGTTCCAGGATCTATAAATGGATACATTCCTCCATAAAAACCAATATTGGTCCCGCCAGTTCCTGTTCCTAAACCGGATGAACCGGAATTCAAGTTATAATCATATGAATAATCCAAGATTGCACCGATGATTGGATAATTAACAAACTGTGGATCCTGCCCAATTATATTACCTGTCCCCAAACTGCTTGGGTTGCCCGTTGATGTCTCCAAGTTGTTATCTATATTATTATATGTAATGTTGTTATTAAAGATACAAGTAGTACATCCGTTGGGTTCAGCTTCCCAAAAAATATTATTTTCGACAACAAGGCTATCAACATTTGTGCCTTTAAAAAAACCTGTGGTACCGATCAGGCTGACCCCATAACAAAAATTGTTTCTAAAATAGACAGTAGTAGAAATAGGATTTATAAGGTAAAAGTTGGCATATTCAAAATAATTATTAGTAATGTTTATGTTGTTGAAAACACCATTAACAATACCTATAGCTGTGTTACCAATAAAAACATTGTTTTTTACAGTTATGTTTGAAAAAGTGCTACCTGCCTGATCAAAATGTAAAGCAGCAAACTTGTTTCTTTCAAAAACAATGTCATCAGCGACTTGTGTTGAATAATCACCCCCTGTAAAGTTGGGACTAACAATTACATTGCTAAATTCAAAGCCCATAACTCTAGTTCCATTGGGCCCAACCGTGCTGTTCGCCCTGTAAAAATTTGAGATTGAGGAAATTGTGGTATTTGCTCCATTAGGGTTATTATAACCTGAACCAATCATTGTAAGGTTCCAATATGCATCAAAGCCTGCATAAGCTGTTGACGAGCCATGTACATAAATCGTATCTCCCGGAGAAGAAACATCAACAGCTGCTTGTATTGTAGTATACTGACCAGGATTACTTACATTATTACTAACTGTATAAACAGTTGCAAAACTTAATTGAGAAAAGAAAATAGCGGAGAATAAAAAAATATTTTTCATTTGTGTAATATTTGTTTGTGTATTTAATCAACGAAATTAATCTATCAAATAGCAATTGTCAATACTCAATGATGAGTATTTTACTAGTTCAAACACACCTTTATTCAAGGTGTTTTAGATTCTTATAAAATAATTTCATACTTTCAAATATTGGCACGTTTTAATATGAAAAAACTCAATTGAAAACAAAGGAAGCATACGATAACATCAAATATTTAAAAAACGCATCACTATCTAGAGCAGATTCTGTTTATGCCAATAATTTAGCTATAAAAAGAATCAAGACTTTGACTCCAATAGGTGACCAATTTATATATGCATACAGCTATTTAACGCACCAGTATATTTTCACTTCAAAATCCATATTTAATGTACTTGGATATACAAATGATGAAATGTCAAATGATCTATTATATGATATAATTCACCCTGAAGATCGTGAGCAAGTTCTAGAAGCCACACAAAAAGCAATTTTTGCTGGTGAAAAAAAATACAATCACAATCCCTTATCAGTAATCTTTCACATCTGTTATCGTCTAAGAAAGAAAAACGGTGATTATATACACATACAACGACAATCAGGAATTCTTACTCAAAATACCAAAGGAGATATGACTTCTTCATTTGGCATTATTACAAATATCTCTCACATAAGCAAAAAGGAAGAGGTATCATTAAAAATAACTGGTGCAGACAACTACGTATTCTCCAATAAACCAAGTGTATTATGGAACAGATTTAGTAATAGAGAAAAAGAAATACTCAACCTATTATGCGAAGGTATGGCTAGCAAATCAATTGCAGATAAATTAAACATAAGTACAAACACTGTTGATACTCACAGAAGGAATCTTCTTAAAAAAACAAAATTTAAAAACACGAACGAACTTGTTGCCTTTGTGTCAAAAACGTTGCCTTGACGCTTGGTAACTTCCCAAGTTCTAAAGTAATTATCTTTTAACAATAACAGGATATAGATGAGCAAAGAATCTTTCAAGTAGTGAATTAAATTCTTTCCAATTTTCCATCTGTGGACAATGCGATGCTGCGGCTATTGTTTGAACACTATTATTAAATAAAGGCAGAGACAACTCATTTATGTACTCCAAATTAATCAATTCATCATTCTCACCATGAATTGCTAATAAAGGAATTTTTTTATTCTTCAATATAATGATTTCATCTTTCATTTTCCCTTGTCCTAAAGACGCTGCCATGCTAGTTCTAGCTAAAGGGTCAGTTGCCAAAATATCTTTTTGCAATAATTTAACTACATCTTTATTTTCTGAAAAAGCCTGTGCTAACTCTAAAGCTTGATCATTACTAAGCTCCCAAAAAAAAGCATATCCCATTGCCGGATTAGGTAAAAATGCCTGCTCCATTGCTGGAGGAATTCCCAAAGGAGGTGTTCCAAAAAAAGCAAGGCCAATTAATTCATCAATTTCTTCTGAAGCTTCAATTGCTATATGGCCTCCTAATGAATGACCTACTAAAACAATTTGTTTCAAATTAAATCTAGATACGATGCCTTTTACGATTTTTATATAGCTAAACAAATTATATGTTTCGTCCGGGTTTTGTGCCTTATCAGATTTTCCATGCCCTGGAAGATCAAAACTTATCATATTAAATCCAGGAACAGATAAATTATTCATTTGTTCTGAAAACGAATTACTAGATAGGGAGTTTCCGTGAATAAAAATTACTCCTTTTTCTAAATCATTAGTTCGTTTAGTGTAAATTTTGGTCTTATCAATTTCAAGAAATTGCTCAATCATAAAAATATGTTATAGTTATAACGAAAAGTACAAAATTATTTTAGATAAGATTTAAGTTAAACTTCAGACACCAAATTATTATACACCTATTGTGTATCACATCAACTCATTACTTGGGTCCCAAAAAACCTCTTTGAAATTTTGAATTTGATGCTTCTCAACTAACACCCCTTCTTTTTCCAAAAGCAATTGCATTTCGGTAGGAGTAGAAAAATGCTTCTCGCCAGATAGCAATCCAATACGATTTACAACTCTATGAGCTGGAACATCAGTATTTTTGGATGCATTCATAGCCCATCCAACCATACGAGCAGATTTTGCTGAACCTAAATACTTAGCAATTGCTCCGTAAGATGTTACACGACCTTCGGGAATCAGTCGTACAACGTCTTGCGCATTTTTAAAAAAGTTAGATTTCTCTTTCATATATTTACTTCTTTGTCCTTTTGTCTTGAAACAAAAGAACGAAAAAATCAAGACTGCGCAAATAACCTGAAAATTCTATTCCTCAACACTAAATTGCCAAAACTCTCTCGTTTCTCTCGTTCAAACAGTTTGCAATTTTCACGCTTATTGTGGATGAATTTTTGCAGAACATTTACAAGGTCGTACTTCTCTTTGACTTTAACATATAGTCACAACTAAAATTTCAAAATCAAAAAAAAGAAAGCTTCCCCTCTCATTCAGCTTCAATATAACTAGAAACATCTTATTTCAAATTAACAATCACTTTATCACAACAAACTTTTTACTTAGTGTAATCTTAGTTGCAGCGTTATAATATCGATAAGAATAAGTCCCTGCACTTAGAAAAGTTAAATCCATATACAGATGATCGGTTATTCCGTTAAATACTTTTACAAACTTACCTTGATCATCATAAATCTCAATGGTATAAACAGAATTAACAATATGATCCCTATAAAAAAATGCTTGTCCTTCAACTGGGTTTGGGTAAATTCCATGATCGTCTTCTTCCACCTGAATATTTGGTGGAGCATTGTAGCCCAGTAAGAACAATCCATATTTACGATCAGATACTAATATCCTATTTGAAGGCAAGAAAGCATAAACACCCCAAGCACCTTTAAACACATTTGTGCCAGTATCTTCATCTGTAAATGTATCGTAAAAAGCTATTTGCTTCGGGTTATTTATATTTCTTACATCATAAATTTGTAATCCATCATTATAATAAGAAAAGTAAGCGATTCCATCTTTTAACATAACATTATGTGGAAATGTGTTTTCGAAAGATTCTGGTTTATCCAAAGAAGTGACATTGATATTAGTTAAATCTGAAACATCACACATTTTAAATCGCATTCCAACCGTCTCATCACACATTACATAAGATTTTCCATCTTCACTCAACCATCCAGAATGATTATACCCTTTGTCTTGATAAAACTCCATACTTCCTAATGCAATTGGCATAGTAGGAATACTAAAATCAGCCACTCTTAAACCTTGATTTCCAGCATTAATATATGCAGTGTCATTTCTAACAAAAATATCATGAACATAATCAACAAAATTATAATCGTAGACAAGGGAAGGGTTTACAGGATCCTGAAGTGATATTACACGTAAAGCATCTCCTCCTAGTTGACTTGTATTTCCACAAGAGTACATAAGTCCAGATGACTTATCTATAAATAAATTATGTGACCGAACTATCAAACTAGAATCATCATAAACAATAGGTAATGAATCTGGCAAATACTGTAAATCATAAACCCTCAGCGTGCTGCTCCCTTCATCACAAACCTCATATAAATACCCATTGTAATCATCGTAATCTCTATGTACCACTGAATAGGATGAAAAAGCACCAACCTTATACGCAACTTCTTCTAACTTATCCTCTTCAGTAATTTTGAAAAAATAGGTTCCATGCATTGCTCCTATGACCGCATATTCTTGTCCATCCTGAACAAAGCCCCACACTTCATTATAAACACCATCTCCAACTGGAAATTCAGCACGAAAATTATCGAGCTTCCAAACATTTTGAATTTGACCAATAAAAGTAACCGAAAACAAAACTCCTAATACCGTTAACAATAATCTCATCTAGTGTAAAGTTAATTAAAGTTAAATTGTGACAACAAAATGATGTAGGAAAGGTAACCATTTCTGTTTTTTAAATTATATTCGTCAACCCATTAATGAAAAAGCTAGTAATCATACCAACTTTCAATGAGAAAGAGAACATCGAAAACATTATTCGGGCTGTTTTCGGGCTGGAAGAAGTATTTCACGTGTTGATTGTTGATGACGGCTCTCCTGATGGAACGGCCTCAATCGTTAAAGGATTACAACAAGAATTTACTGACAAACTTCACATTCTTGAAAGAGAAGGTAAGCAAGGTTTAGGCACCGCTTATATTCACGGATTTAAATGGGGTTTGAAAAATGGATATGATTTCATCTTTGAAATGGATGCCGATTTTTCACACGACCCAAATGATTTACCAAGGCTTTTACATGCATGCAGAGAAGAAGGTTTTGGAATGGCTGTTGGCTCTCGTTATTGTAAAGGGGGGCATATTGAAAACTGGCCTTTTACAAGATGGTTAATGTCTTATTTTGCATCTGTTTACGTACGTATGATTTTATGGATTGGCATTAAAGATACAACAGCAGGCTTTGCCTGTTACCAAAGAAAAGTATTGGAAAAAATAAACTTAGATGACATTTGGTTTATTGGCTACGCCTTTCAAATTGAAATGAAATATTCCACGCTTAGGTCTGGATTTAAAATAAAAGAAGTACCTGTTACTTTTACAGATAGAGTTCTAGGTCAATCAAAAATGGATATGAGTATTTTTAAAGAAGCTTTTTTAGGTGTACTTAAATTGCGTCGGAAGAAATTTTCTAAGTAGAATCCAACAAATCCATTCTTTTTTTTAGCAAATCTTTACGACCTTTGCAGTCAAATTAAAACAGATATGAAATCTACACTAATTACCAATGCAAGAATTGTAAATGAAGGGGAAATCTTTGTCGGAAATTTATTGATTGAAGGGGAAAGAATTGCTAAAATTTCAATTGATGCAATTGAATGTACTCCAAACGAAACAATTGATGCTAAAGGGCAATTATTACTTCCCGGTTTAATTGATGACCAAGTGCATTTTAGAGATCCTGGAGTAACCTATAAAGCAGATATTTATACTGAATCTAGAGCTGCTGTAGCTGGTGGAATCACTTCATTTATGGAGATGCCAAATACACGTCCCAATACTGTTACGCAAGATTTATTGCAAGACAAATACGATATTGCTGCTGAAAAATCATTAGCTAACTACTCGTTTTACTTTGGAGCAACAAACGACAATTTGGATGAAGTTCTAAAAACCAACCCTAAAAATGTTTGCGGAATAAAAGTATTTATGGGCTCTTCTACTGGCAATATGTTAGTTGATAAAACAGAAGCATTAGAAGGGTTATTTTCAGAATGTGAGCTAATCATTGCTTCCCATTGCGAGGATGAAACAACGATACGTGCTAATACAGAAATATACCGTCAAAAATATGGCGAAAATCTATCGATGAAATATCACCCAATGATTCGAAGCGAAGAAGCATGTTATAAATCTTCTTCCAGAGCCGTTGAATTAGCGACAAAGCATAATGCTCGTTTGCACATCCTGCACCTTTCAACAGCGAAGGAAATGAGTCTTTTTAGAAATGACATTCCCTTAACTGAAAAAAGAATTACAGCTGAAGCTTGTGTACATCACCTTTGGTTTTCTAATGAAGATTACGAAACTAAAGGAACTTTCATTAAATGGAACCCTGCAGTTAAAACAGCTAAAGATAGAGAAGGGATTATTGCTGCAATTAACAATGGAACAATCGACGTTATTGCAACGGATCATGCTCCCCACACATTAGAAGAGAAAAACAACTCTTACTTCAATGCTCCTTCTGGTGGACCTTTGGTTCAACATGCTTTAGTAGCTCTTCTTGAAATGGTTAAACAGGGCAAATTTACTTTGGAACACATTGTCCAAAAAACAAGTCACGATGTAGCTACCTTGTTTGAAGTAAAAGATAGAGGCTACTTAAGGGAAGGTTATTTTGCGGATTTAGTTCTTGTTGATTTTGATAACGAGTGGTTAGTCAACAAAGACAATGTGTTATATAAATGTGGTTGGTCTCCATTTGAAGGAACTACGTTTAAAAGCAAGGTTACGACAACATTTGTAAATGGAAACAAAGTTTACGATAACGGCACATTTGACGAATCTAACAGAGGTCAACGAATGCTTTTTAACAGATAGTGAGGCTTGGGAATTACATAACAACGTATCTCATTATTCTGACTGTATTCGTTTCTTGTGGAGGAAAACAAATAGATGACCGACCTGAAAACCTAATTGAAAAAGAAGTTTTTACTGAAATGATTCTTGAGATGCAATTAATCGAGGCACATCTTAATGAAGTTAGAGTGGACCAATCAATTATTAGAGACAGTGCAAATAATTATTTCCAAGAGGTTTTTGAAAAACACGGAACTTCATTTGAAGATTTTAGTAATACAATGGACTATTACGCGTCTCAACCTGAAGAATTACAAGGCATCTATGATAAAGTACTAGATATTTTATCTCACATGGAAGTTGAGCTTATAGATGTAAAGATGGATCAGGACGCGATTTCCCCGTTGGGGAAAAAACAAATGATTAATTTAATCTCACATTTACGGCTAGCTCCAATTTATATAGATTCATCTTTTAATTCGGAGCAGACGAAAGATTCTCTTTTCAGGTATATTGCAGCAAATCCTTCACTATTCGATTCGCTACCTTATAATATGGAATCATTTCAAAAGAGCTATATTGGATTAACATTTAACAATGTAAGGTACCTCTCATTTAGAGAGGAAATAAAACAAATATTAGATTCTCTAGATAAGAATTAAAGTGTTTGCCTTCAACTCAATTAGGATTATCAATCCGTGAAAAGAACTATTACAAAATCTTTCTTATTTTTACCCTAAATAACTAGCAATATGTCAAAGCAAAATCTATTATTATTTATCGGGAGTCTACTTTTTTTAACTTCATGTGGAGGCTGGTCTGAAGAAGATAAAGCAGAGTACCTTAAGATTTGTGAAAAAAACAAACTAAATAATGCGTTTTGCGAATGTGCTTTAGAAAAAGTATCTGCGAAGTATAGCGACTTTGAATCTGCTATGGAAGATGAAATTGGAGTTGGAGAAACTTTTATTGACTGTATTGAAAAAGACAGGATTGAAGAGGAAAAACCAGCAAAATAATTAACCTACTTTACTTTTCTGAACAAACATATATAGGATAAATAAACAAGCTATAACACTTATTATCACATTAAGTGCTGCCATCCAAAATTGTCCTCCCTTCATTAAGTTAAGCGTCTCTAAACTAAAGGTTGAAAAGGTACTAAACCCTCCACAGAACCCTAGAACTAACATAGCTCGTAATTGTTCGGAGTTAATTTTATCTTGAAAAACACCTACCAATAACCCTAGCACAATACAGCTTAACAAATTAGCCAGTAATGTACCAACAGGAAATTTAGTGTCAAAAAGTTTCGAACCTAAAATAGAGACACCAAATCGGGAAACACTTCCTAATCCTCCTCCTATAAATATGGCCCAAACTAAATTCATTTGATGCTAAAATTAATCAATTTTGTTTTGATGGTTATTTTGTAAATAATAATGGCTATTAATACTCCTAATAAAGCTCCAAAAAACACATCACTTGGATAATGAACTCCCAAATATATTCTACTATAACCAATTACTGATGCCCAGAATAACAAGAAATAAATAGAATACTTCATTTTTTTATTTAGCCATAAGCCAAGTAACATCGCTATCGAAAACATATTAGCTGCATGAGAAGATACAAAACCATACATACCTCCATGGTAGTTATTTACATAATGAAGCTGATCTTTTATTTCTAAGTTTTGGCTTGGACGGTACCTTTCGAACATTTCTTTAAAAAGATACTTTGCTGATAAATCTGCTAATCCAACGGCAACACCAATACTTAAAGTAAGAACTATTGTATTTCGTAACCCAAAACAACGATATAGCAAATAAATAAAAAAGATATAAAATGGAATACCAAAACGAGGTTGGCTCACCTCCCACATTACAGAATCAAAAAAAGAAGAATTAGCTTCATTGATGAAAAACAGTATTTGTCTATCAATTTGTTCTATTTTCTCAATAAAACTCATTTTACTTAAACCTTCCTGGTTTATCTATAGACAAATCTGGGTTTAATTGTTTCCAAAGTAAATCTTTTAATTCTGTTATTCCTTTTTGGGTTGCAGAAGAAATAAAAACAGTAGTAACTCCTTTTGGGAGTTCTTTCTTAACTTCTTCGATTAACTCATCATCAAGCATATCGCTTTTGGTAATAGCTAACACTCTTTCTTTATCCAATAACTCGGAATTGTACTGTTTCAATTCATTCAATAATATTTTATATTCTTTTTCAATACTATCCGAGTCAATTGGAACCATAAAAAGCAACAATGCATTTCGCTCAATATGTCGTAAAAAACGATGACCTAGCCCTTTTCCTTCGTGCGCACCTTCAATAATACCAGGAATATCCGCCATCACAAAAGATTGATATTCTCTGTATTTTACAATTCCTAAGTTTGGTATTAACGTTGTAAAAGGATAATTCGCAATCTCTGGTTTTGCTGCAGAAACAACAGAAAGTAATGTCGATTTACCTGCATTGGGAAACCCGACTAAACCAACATCTGCTAATACTTTAAGTTCAAGAATTTTCCATTCTTCACCACCATCTTCACCAGACTGGGCATAGCGAGGCGTTTGATTAGTGGATGATTTGAAATGACTATTTCCAACTCCTCCACGACCACCTTCTAATATAATATATTCTTGTCCTACTTCTGTTATTTCACAAAGAACCTCTCCTGTTTCCACATCCTTAGCTATAGTTCCTAATGGAACTTCTAGGTATTCATCTTTCCCGTCTCTTCCGGTACTCAAACTCCTACCTCCAGGATAACCTTGTTCAGCTACAACATGTTTACGGTACTTCAGGTGTAATAATGTCCAATGGTTTTGACTACCTCGTATAATTACGTGACCTCCTCTTCCACCACGCCCACCATCAGGACCACCGGTCATGGTAAGCCTGTCTCTATGTAGGTGTGCAGAACCAGCTCCGCCCTTACCAGAGCGACAGCAAATTTTCACATAATCAACAAAATTAGTATCCGCCATTATTTTGTAATCTCAATCGATTTAAATAAAGAATTTGTAATATCATCAATAGATCCAACCCCATTGACATCAATCAGTTTTCCTTGCTCTTTGTAATAATCTGCTACTGGAGCAGTACTACTATTATAGGTATTAATTCTATTCTGGATTATTACAGGATCTGCATCATCTTCTCTTCCAGAAACTTTTGCTCTAGCAATTAATCTCGTTTTTAATTCATCCTCAGGAACAACCAAAGAAAGCATCATAGTAACGCCAGTTCCCTTAGCTGCCAAGAAATTATCTAAAGCTTCAGCTTGAGCCGTTGTTCTAGGGAAACCATCATAAATAACACCTTTAGCTTCTGGATGTTTAGCAACTTCAGATTCTAATATTTTAATAGTAATATCATCAGGAACCAAGTTTCCTTTATCAGAATACGATTTTGCCAATTTAGCTAAATCAGATTCTGGATCAAGAGCTCTAAAAACATCTCCTGTAGAAATGTGCACCAAATCATACTGATCTCTTAATCTTTCCGCTTGTGTTCCTTTTCCTGCGCCCGGAGGGCCAAATAATACAATATTTAACATCTTTTTTGGTTTTATTCGGTTATAATATAAATATCTTTTAAGTTCCTTCCTAAGCCATCGTAATCTAGCCCATAACCTACTAAAAATTCATTGCCGACTTCTATAGCAACATAATCAACAGGAATGTCTTTTTGATAAGCTTTAGGTTTGTATAATAAAGTAGAAATTTTAATTGATGCGGGATTATCTTTTCCAATTAACTCTACCAATTTCTCGATAGTATTGCCTGAATCGACGATATCCTCAATGATTACTACATGACGGTTTTCAATAGAATGATTCAAACCAATCAATTCATTGACAACACCAGTAGTATTAGTTCCTTCGTAAGATGCCATTTTAACAAAGCTAACTTCGCAATCACCTTTAAATTCACGAACCAAATCAGCAACTATTAAAAAAGAGCCATTTAAAACCCCAATAAAAATAGGATTCTTCCCTTCATAATCAGATTGAATTTTCTCCGCCATTTTTAATACAGCAGAATTTATCTCTTCCTTTGTTATAAATGGTTTGAATTTTTTATCGTGTAATTGAACCATACTCATTGTTTGAGGTTTAGGCGTACAAATTTACGCAATTTAAGCTGAGTTTACTTAGGTCAAACACAATTATATTTCAGCTGTATATATTGCATAGGTATTTATTTATTTTCTAATCAAATTATAATACAGAATTATTGGTTTAAATCTATGCTTGAATTATTTTTGACAAAATTTTAAAACGATATTTATGACACCATTGGTTAGCATTATTATGGGAAGTACTTCAGACTACCCAGTTATGGAAAAAACAGCACAATTTTTAAATGAAATGGAAATTCCATTTGAAATAAATGCGCTATCGGCACATAGAACTCCAGATCAAGTAGAAGAATTTGCGAGTAATGCTCATGCTAGAGGAATTAGGGTAATTATCGCTGCAGCAGGAATGGCAGCTCATTTACCGGGTGTAATTGCCGCTTTAACTCCGTTACCAGTAATCGGTGTTCCAATTAAAGCTTCTTTAGATGGAATGGATGCGTTATTAGCTATTGTACAAATGCCTCCTGGAATTCCTGTTGCAACTGTAGCAATTAATGGTTCTTTAAACGCTGGTATTTTAGCAGCTCAAATGCTAGGAACAAACAACGAGGAAATGTACGCCAAAACTGTTGCCTACAAAGAAGGCTTAAAAGCTAAGATGGTAAAAGCGAATGATGACTTAAGAAAAGAGGAGTTTACTTTTAGAGTGAATTAAAACAACGCTTTCAATTCTTTCTGTAAATCTGAAATGCTCATCGCTTTTGGTGTTAGGTAGACTTTCTTTTCTTTACCTAATTTAACTGGAGCATAAGCGAACTGTGCTTGTTTTGTTTTTTTAGATATTGAATAAGCTATAACTACTGCTTGCTTTCCCTTTGGCAAATTAGGAAACTTCATAGATCCTTCTGGGGAATATTCGTAACCAGGCAAAACTGATTTTACATCTTCAAAAACCAGGCGGTAACTCATTTTAACATCGGTATCAACCGATACAATAAGATCTGTTTTAATAGGGAAATCATAAAAACGGTCACAATTAATAAATCCCATTTTAGCAACCTTCATTAAATAACCATCGGATTCAGCATAATAACCTTCTTCTTCATCCCAACCTCCCTCACTATCCCAATCTGAACTATCCTCAACAGCCTTTTCCTCTACAAATAATTGATTTCCTTCTTTTATTTTTCTGACATTCCCATTGGATTCTAAATCCCAATCGATAAGCCCATCCTTACTCTTTCCCTCAAAAGATTTCATTCCTTTTTTAAGAGGGTCATTTTCACTAGGGAAAAATATTTCTATTGGTTTATCTGTTTTCAAATGCAATATTTTCTCTTTATACCTAGCTTCAATATATACAGTTCCTCCCGTTTCAATTATTCTTTCAGCACTTGAGGTAGTTAACCCAGAAAGCAAAATATCTTCCATTGTATAATATTCACAAAGTGTAATTTCAATTTCATTTACTTCTCCTAATCCTTGCGTTGAAAAACAATTAGCAGGAAACAGCACAACCGTTCCTTGGCTACCATAAATCACTTGATCTGAATCAGGATAAATGACAAACTCATTACATGTAGATGATAATAATGAAGATTCACTTTGATGAAAATACTTTCGAGAATAGGTATCTTTTTCTACAACAACGGAAACAACACCTTTACGTTTCACCATAGATTTATATGATGCATTACTTGAGGTACATTGTGTTTTTCGAGAGCCCTCAAAGTATTTCGTCTTAAGCTGTGTATATTTTGGAGCTATTCTTTTTCGATGTAAATAAGCCAAAACACTGTCCGCTCTCATAGTGGTCAACTTATATTTATGGTCATTAGAAAGCTTCTTTACCTCCTCTTTTGACAACAAATGAAACTCTGCTTCCGAGCCATTTTTCATAATATCCCAAACACTATCAATTTCAGCTTTCACAACATCTGTCATATTCTTTTTATAATATTCAAAACTCAAATTGGCATTTGTAGTGGTAAATGTGTTTTTTTGAGCAATTAATATTATCGGAAAGAGTATAAGAAATAAAGAAAGAGTTTTCATAGCTGTATTTTATGCTATAACTACTTAATGAAAATAGGTTACAAAAAAGGAACTCCTAAGAGTTCCTTTAAATATTAATTCCTATTACTCCTCTGGTTCACTACAAATCAAGATTTTCAAGAACTTCGCCTACCTCTTCAAATGATAGCTCTTCAGTCGTATCAGCAACTACTCCTTCATTCAAATTAAAAGTAAGGTGCGCAACCATTGCATGACGTTCGAAAGACATAATCCAATAGTGCATTACATCAGCATCGTCAATATCCATATGAAACAAAGGTCCATCAATTCCGAAGAAGTGACTATCTACCCATTTCCCATCTGCATCAATTACAAAACCATAATAAGGGTTTTCCTTGCTAGAATTTGCTTGAGCCTTGTCTTGTTTTTCATAAAATGGATGGTTTCCAATCCCCATTGGCATTTTAAACCCTCCGTTATAATCTTCTAAAGCTAATTGTTTCAGATCAGATTTACGAACTCCTCCGATAACAATTCGAGTTAGGTAAGTTGTATCTGTATTACGTGCAAATGTTACATCAAACTCATAACACTTCTCTTTTGCAGTATTGTTTGAAGTTGTTTCTCTTATAATGACTTTTTTAGGAATTCCCATCATACTCAATGTGGAAGCACGAGGGTCTTTTGTATCGTATCTACCAGGCCATTGAAAAGTAGAATAACAAGTAGAATCATTTAACATTTGTTCTATTGTTGTAGGTTTTTCTGGATAAACGATATTCTTATATTTCGATTTTCGAGCACCCGTCATTGGGTAAAATTCATGTCTAAAATCTTCGAAAGAAACTTCGTATTCGTTATCAACTGTTCTAAGAACATCCAAATTCACTACTTCTTTTCTTGGGTGTGTATATTCTTCTAAATGGTGTTTATACTCATCAAAAGTTAACACTCCTTTATTCACCTCATCAAATAATTCTCTATACATCGCTTTCGGAAAATCAAACCATCCGTGATACATCGATTTTTGTTTTCCATCTTCTTCTGTATAGGTTGCAATTTCCCATGCATAGGCATTTAAGCAGTTTCTCGCTAAATCAACACGAACTGTTTTAGCTCCTTCTTCATTTTCTGTGGAAACTCTAAATGTTCCTTCATCAAAACGAACTTGTTGTCTATTCCACTCAGCGTTTATTATTCCAATATGCGTTAGGTATTCATCTTTCGTAGCATGAGTAGGAATGGTTGGTATCCATGCCAATAAATTAATGTTTTCAATAAAAATGGTATCACTCTTATCATTAGTTGGTAAAAACGTTATTGTAAAATCCTTTTCACTATTTCTAATAACCTGAACTTTTGCATGCTCATAAGTGTCCCACAATTCACTTCGGCTTTCAATATCATTATTATCAGGATACTGTTCATCGTTTAATTGAGTAATAGCAGCCTCATTATCTGCTAGACCTTCTTCTCCGCAAGAGCTTAGTAAAGCACTTCCTAATAGTGCTACTCCAATATATTTAGTTATTTTTTTCATTTATCATCTAATTTATAAGTGTAAAAATAAGAAATTTTGTCTGTAAGTCATTTCGAGTATAGTCTAAAAGTTTTGCTTCTTAGAAACATGAATGTAGATTTCTCCCGTTCGGTGAAAATTAAGTATCGATTATAAAGAAAATGCTAGAATGACAATACGGGTCCAATATCCAATCTCTCGTTTTTATTTTGTCTACCCCCCCTTCCGCTTATGGCTCCAAAGATAATTGAATATAAGCAAAAAAAGGGCGACCACTGGCCGCCCTTTTTAATGAAATATTAATGTAATTATTTTTTTACAATTTTTTGAGACTGATATTTATTACCATTTCTCACAATTACAAAGTAAACACCAGAAGCATAGTTACTAATGTCTACTGTAATCAATCCAGAAACATTGTTATAATTAGCCATTGTTCTTCCTAAGGCATCAGTAATTCGAACAAATTCAATTTGCTTATCTGCAAAATCGAGCGTCAATTTATCTGTTGCAGGATTTGGATAAACACTGGCAAGGTCATTAACAAGTTCATGTATACCAACGCAAGCATCTAGAGTAATGTTAGTAGTAACAATACTATCACATCCAAAAGAAGATGCAATTGTATCTATTACAACCACTGGAGTAGTATAGTAAGCTCCGTTAACCAAAGCACTATCTCCAGGGCAAATAATAGCACTATCAGAACCAAATACAGGAACATGAACTGTCAACAAAGTAGAAATAAGACTGTCGCATCCAGAAATCATTACTAAACTATCCGTAAAAATGGTGTCAGCAGAATAGTAATTTCCACTAATTAAAGCACTGTCTCCGGAGCAAATATCAATGTTTGTAATATCACTATAAGGCTGAAGAAGTGTTACATCTATTTGAGTAGTTGAAGTTGTATCAAAAGTTGTAGTATAAAACATCTCTACTCTAGAAAGACTTCCTCCAGTTTCAGAAAATACATCAGATAATGGATTTGAACTAATCGGTAATTGCATTCCTGCTCTTGTTAACGTAACAGGGATACCTGCAATATCTGTTAAAAAAGGAGCGGTTGCATATGAATTTTGATCTGCTCTGTTTCCAAAAATCCCAATAATATCTCCAGCTGCAACATGGATGCATGTATAAATAGTATCACCAGCATAATTCGCCCAATATCCTAAATCCACAAAGTTATTGGTAAGGATTGGGTAGTTATAAACTGAGTCTTCATTAAATCTTATAATTCCAATATTTTGTGTTCCAGTACTAGCTTCAGTTGGAACTCTTAATGCGGTAATTTTAAAATCAATTGGAGATTTAAAATAGTACCCTCTTACATTTCCAGAATAAACAGATCCATGAGGAGGAAGAGTCATATTGGTGTCAGTACCAGCTACTGCAGTTGTAGTACTTATAAAGAAAGAAGTATCAGTGGTTAACGTTCCAGTAATTAATGTATCGGCATTGCCTACAACATTTAATCCAGCAGAATCGCTACTCCAAACATATCCACCACAAACCTCAGTTGCAACGAATGTTGCATTACCAGGATTACAAGGAGCGATAACACTTGTAGATAATACTTTTTCTACCGAATAATCTGGAACAACCGTGATAGGAACAGAAGGGGGATGATTAAAAGATGGATCATCTGAGCTCATTTGGGCGTTGGCTCCAAAAGATGCAATAAGCACTGCTAACAGTGGTAGGTAATGTTTTTTCATAGTCTTATTTTTAATTAAGTTGCAAAAGTAGGTCAATAAGGTGAATGTAGTATGATATAACGCAGTGATTATTTCGTTATATTTTAAACAAAGCTTATTTGAACCTATAGATTTGATACAGTCAAATTTTCACAATGCTCCTGCTTTAATTTCATCCACTACCGAAGGGTCAAGCAATGTGGATGTATCTCCTAAATTAGAAGTATCTCCCTCAGCTATTTTTCGTAAAATTCTTCTCATAATTTTACCCGATCGTGTTTTTGGTAATCCGCTAACTATTTGAATTTTATCAGGCTTAGCTATTGGTCCAATTTCTTGAATTACTTGCTTCAAAATAGCTTGTCTTTCTGCATCAATATCCATTCCATCATCACAAATAACATAAGCATAAATCCCTTGCCCTTTAATATCGTGTGGATAACCAACAACTGCTGATTCTATAACATTTGGGTGCGTATTGATTGCACATTCTACCTCAGCAGTTCCTATTCTATGACCAGAAACATTCATTACATCGTCCACTCTTCCTGTAATTCGATACATTCCATTTTCATCTCTTTTACATCCATCTCCTGTGAAATACTTTCCTTGATAGGTAGAAAAATAAGTTTGTTTGCAACGTTCATGATCTCCCCAAATAGTTCGAATCATTGATGGCCATGGAAACTTAATGCATAGGTTTCCTGAAACATCATTCCCTTCAATTTCGTTTCCATCAGCATCTACTAAACAAGGTTGAACTCCTGGAAGAGGAAGTGTTGCGAAAGTAGGTTTTAAAGGGGTTATTCCCGCCAAAGGAGATATCATTATCCCGCCCGTTTCCGTTTGCCACCATGTATCTACAATTGGACACTTTTCCTTTCCTATATTTATATTGTACCAATGCCAAGCTTCTTCATTAATCGGTTCTCCAACTGATCCCAATACGCGCAGTGAACTAATGTCATGCCGTTCGATTAAACCTAAATCACATGCCTGCAATGCTCTAATTGCTGTTGGAGCAGTATAAAATAAAGTTACCTTATGCTTCTCAACAACTTCCCAAAAACGACCTGCATCTGGATAAGTTGGCACTCCTTCAAACATAACTGTTGTTGCCCCAGCTAATAGTGGTCCATATATTATATATGAGTGACCCGTTATCCACCCAATATCCGCCGTGCACCAATAAATATCATCTTCCTCATATTGAAATACATTTCGGAAAGAATACTCCGTAAATGCCATATACCCTGCTGTAGTATGCACAACACCTTTTGGGCTTCCTGTAGATCCTGAAGTGTATAGAATAAATAATTCATCCTCTGCATTCATTATAGTTGCTTCACAGTCTAAATCAGCATTATTCATTTCATCGTGCCACCAAACATCTCTCTGAGAATTCATGTTTACTTCTACATCCGTTCTTTTGTAAACAATACACTTTTCTATTGTAGAACAAGATTTCAAAGCTTCATCTGCTATCTCTTTTAACGGTGTTTTCTTTGCTCCTCTTAAACCAAAATCGGCAGTCAACAACACTTTACAATCTGCATCATTAATTCTATCTGCTAGCGCTTTAGCCGAAAAACCAGCAAACACAACAGAATGAATTGCTCCAATTCGAGCACATGCTAATACAGCAATTGCCAATTCAGGAACCATAGGCATATATAAACAAACTCTGTCTCCTTTTTGAACAGCATTATTTTTAAGCATGTTTGCGGCTTGGCAAACTTTTTCATGTAATTGAGAATAGGTGATTTTAATCGCTGATTCATTTGGATCATTTGGCTCCCAAAGTATGGCAACTTTATTTCCATTTTCGGCAACATGTCTATCTAGGCAATTTTCCGTAATATTTAATTCTCCTCCTTCAAACCACTTTACAGAAGGTGAATCAAATTCCCAGTCTAATACTGTATCCCACTTCTTTTTCCAAGTAAATGTTTCAGCTATATCTCTCCAATATTTTTCGGGGTTCTCAATACTTTCTTTATACGCTGTTTGATATTCTTCCAAGGAATTTATTTTATTCATCATCTCCAGTAATTAATTGGTGAGCTATAAAAATAAAAAAAGGGAAGCTAACGCCTCCCTTTTCGAACTAATAAATTTTATCTCATTTATTTAATGAGCATTACATGCCCAATTTTTTCGTACAGTTTTCCTTTGGTATCCTTTACTTTCACTTTCCACACATAGGCATCTTGCACTGCTGCATTTGGGACTCCATTAACAGATCCTGCCCACTTTTCATTGACTGATTCTGCGCTCCAAATTAAAAGCCCCCATCGATCGAAGACCATCAATTCGAATGTTTCTACATCATATCCGTCAATAACCACCGAAAACTCATCGTTAATCCCGTCACCATCAGGAGTAAATGCATTTGGAATGTATATTAAAAACACATCATCAATTACAACAAATTGACATGTATCATCTACACAACCATTTATTGTAGAGACATCCAAACAAACTTCATAAGTTCCTGGTTCACCACCTGGAAAATAAAAAGTAGGGTTTTCTGAATAGTCAGAACCTAATGAAGCATTTGCACCAAATTGCCAATCGAAAGTAATCGCATTACTTGATGACTGATTCGTAAATTCGATTTCAGTATTCATATAATCGGTTGGTTGAGGTCCAAATGTAAAATCCGCATTTGGATTTTCGTAGGCACAAACATAATCTACTAATGTATTTGTACTAATACACCCTTCAGGAGATACTACTGTTAAGGTTACATCATAACATCCAGGCTCAGTATATGTATTGCTTACAGGAGCGCAATTTGTAGAAATTCCACCATCTCCAAAACTCCATAAGCACTGGCTTCCTGCAGGTTGGCCTATATCAGTGAAATCAACCGATAAAGGTAAACATCCTTGAAGCGGGTCACCTGTGAAATTTACATCTGGCAGTGGATTAACGGTAACAGTAACTATATCTGAAACAGACTCACAACCATCCGTAACTGTTACAGTATATGTGGTTGTAACAACTGGAGAAACTGTTGCTGATTGCAAATTCCCTCCATTATTGTCCCACGAATAAAAATAATTACCATCACCGCCACTAGCCAATGCGGAAAGATTCGCTGTTTCGCCTAAACAAATTGCACTACCAGGGAATACTTGAAGACTCAAGGCTGGATATACAGTAATAACCGTAGTTTGATTATCGCCACATTGTCCAGCAATATCATAGGTAATTATATGAGTACCTGCACCTGCAACTGCTGGATCAAATAGCCCATTAACTGCATCTGTAATTCCATTCCCGCTCCATGTTCCTCCAGCATCAGCTCCTACTAATGATTCAACTCCATTATTTAAACATAGAGGACCGATAGGTGTTATTGCTGCATTCATATTAGGTAAAACTTCTATATCTATAGACTGAGAATCCCCACAAGGATTGGCAAAAGTATAAGTAATCGTATGTATTCCTGGTCCTGCCGCCATAGGATCAAAAACTCCAGAAGATACATTAATGCAAGAACTACAAGTTGCAGAAAACACTCCTCCTGTTTCTATAACATTCATATTTTGAAGTCCTGCATTTGCGCAAAATGGACCCACTCCTCCTATTGTCGCATCATGACTTTGATTAACCTCAATAGTAATAGTACTATCCATTGGGCACCCCCCACTAATTAAATAATTCACATCATGAAATCCATCTCCAGCAGTGTTTGGATCAAAACTTCCTGTTGTAGCATCAATACATGTTCCACATGTAGCACTCCAAACCCCTCCTGCATCAACTGCAGTTAAAGAGGCAGCAGCATCGTTTGTACAATAAGGCCCTGCTAATGTTATCGTTGGATCACCAGGAGCATTAACCGTTATTGGCTGAATCAAAGTATCGTAACACCCACCTGTTCCTGCCACCAATTGAACATTATAATTTCCTGGACTAGCATATGTATAGGTTTCGTTTTGTCCACCTTGAATATTTGTTCCATCTCCAAAATCCCAATTCCAATAATCGACAACTGATCCATTAGTTGCGGTTGAATTATCTGTTACAGAAAAAGACTCTCCATCGCATATTGGGTTTGGCAACATATCAAAAAGAGCTGTAGGCACCCCAGGACTTCCTGTAATAGTAATACTCATTGTGATTGCACATGAAGAACCAGTAACTGGAGTGATTTCAACATCATATGTCCCAGGAGTTGAAGTTATTATTTCTTGTGTTGTTTCGCCATTACTCCATAAATAACTTGCCCCGCCAGGAGGTGCTGTTAAGGTTACTGCATCACCTCCACAAATTTGAGGCGAACTGCTAATTACCTCTAAAGGAGAACATTCTGCATCAATATATCCATAACCGTAATGACCACTTTGTGAGCAATCACCTGTAATAAATTCAATTGTAACGTTTTGACCTATGTAATTATCTAAAGGTGCAAAAGCAGTTTTCCAAGGCAAGTAAAAACCAGCACTATATGCTATAAAATCTGGATCTCCTCCTGAATTAATATTCCCTGAAATTACTTGATAATCTCCACAAGAAATAGGATCCCCATTTTGGTCATACATATTAATTTTGAAAAATGGTTTTTCTCCTACTGTATGTCCTGAAGGATCTTCTAGCACCAAAGCATAACTATAAGTAAACACCGCATTAGCAGCACTTACTAAAAAAGTTTGACGAATACTGGCTGCACCACCTCCTGTACCTGTTCCATTCCCTAACATTACAGAGAAATTACCTCCGTTAGGGTTTGTAGTTGGAATTCCCACAACTGGATCAGTTCCAGGTGTCATTATAGTATGAGATGTTCCTGGAGCACCAATTTGAGTAGCTCCTACCATTTCATATGGATTTGCATTTACACTTCCTTCAAACATTTCCCATCCTGTAAAATCTCCCGTCTCAAAATCCATATTTGTACATGGGTCACCTGGCCCTTTGTTGGCGTCGAAAGGAATTCCTTTTTTCTCCTCAAATTTTGTATTTGTTAAGTTAAGAGTCGTTTCGTTTAAAGCAATTTCTGAAAACACATAATTATGTAATGTGTCAAATCCAAAATCATCTGCTTCGTATGCAGTTATTACTTCCGAGCAAAAAGAGTTAAAAAAGCTTCTATTTCGAATTTTAAACTCAAAAGGTTTTAATCCATAATTTGACATAAATGCATCATGGAATAATGTACTTGAGAAATATGTTTTCAATAATCTTTCGGCGTTTACCGTTTTGCTATCTTGATTTTGCCCAAAGGAAATCCCTCCGGCAAATAGAAATAACAAAGCAATTAATAAAACTTTTTTCATGGTGGTAGTTTAATTATTAAGACGTACACTCTTTAAATGGTTGCCTAACAGATTCAATATTACGAAATTATTCATCTGTAATAAAGATGTGTTTATCTGCTCAAAACAACCATTCACCCATGAAGTCGTGTTTTTGTTAAACTAGCACCCATCAAATAGCCTACTGTTATTGAAGAACAGAAATCCTTTGAGAATATTTAACACGAAGTTTAATTTTTGTTAATCTGTTAAATTGAGGGGGCACCCCCTCAATTTTTATAGGATGAAAATCACAGATTTACCTTCCGATTTGTATTTTGTATGAGACAGCAAGCAAGGAGCAGATTCTGGACCAAGACTGCCATATAAGTCTCCTTGAATTAAAATAGCATCGTTATTAAACAAATTGACCTCTTCATTATTAAATAACTGAACTTTACCTTTCGAAATTTCCTTTCTGAATTTAGATTTTGAATATCTATTATATGGTTCTTTATTGTGTAAATACAGATAAGCTAAATTCTTGCTTACCTCGTTCCACAACCTTTCTCTGAATAAAACATCATCATCCAACAATTGACCTAAATCCTTTACAGCAATTTTAATAACAGTCACAGGGGTCATCGCTATTGCTTTGCCATTTTGAACTACATCTTTCAGTATTCCAATCGTCCCTAGAATATTTGACTCACCTAGCACCATAGAATGATTATTTTGTTCTAGCTCAACACAACCTCTTACAATAAGGAACACTTCAGATACTGGGTCATTTTGATTAAAAATTACATCTTCCGCTGAATAACTTACTACTTGACCTTGATTAATAATAATCTGCTGGGCATATTTTAATTTGTTTAACCAATCAAAATTATGAATTGCATCTTTTTCTGAAGGCATTTTTCGTATAACCTTTGCATCTCTCAATTTCTTCATTCTTTTTTCAACTCCTTTAATCAATTGCTCAGCCTCGCCATCAGTTATTCTACCATTCTTATTTAGTCGTTCAATTGTATGTTTTTCATAGTTAAGTACTGTTCTTATAGATTTCCTTGTAGATATCGCAGCATAAATCTCAGGAAATTCTTTACCTATGTTCCTTAAGTAAGTCATTCCAACAATCTGATTTTCTTCTATCTCCTTTTGTAATATTTCCAATTGTTTAAGCTCATCTTCAGAAGTGGTGCTTCGTATCATACTTTGCAAGAGTTTCAGACAATCTTCTTGCGCATCCACAAATCCTCTTGCACTATCATAACTAATCGCCATTCTATTAAAAAATAATCGTTCAAGAAACTTAGATAGAAAAGCTATTTTTTTATTCGTTATATATTTAGGAGTGGAAAGTAACTGCTCAATATCTTCCCGCTCCGAAAGAGGCACATCACCTTCGGAGTCAATAATTTCATTTATCTCAGAAACAAGTACTTGATAGGCTTCTGGCTCTAAAAGTCCTTCTTTAAATTGTTTCCAATAACTAGATTTCTCCTTTTCCAAAACTCTTCTTCGGGACTCTTGAAGAAAATCTAATTCTTCTGTAGAATCTACTTTTACATTCTTTTCTTCTGGCAAATATTGCTTCACTTTTTTCCAATCAGAGCGTTTCAAGTATCTTTCTTTTTTTAGTCTTTCTAAAACATTTTCAGCGCTTTGATGGATGTATTCATTCGCATTATTAATCATCACTTGTTTGGAAGGAGACACCTTCAACATACCTAATTTCTCAACCAATTTTTTCATGGTCGTAGCATTAATCAATAGTGTCATAGTTACTATTCCTGCGGTAAGAAATAAAAATTGGTCCCTTATTCCTTGAGGAATAGTTTCTGACCCGGCAACGATTAAAGCTAATGCCAGACCAATTGCACCTCTTAATGCACCCCACCACATTACAGTAGCGTCTTTCTTATTGATCCCGTAACCAATTCTTTTCATGATTGGATAAAACAATGCAATGCAAATTGCCCTCACTATGAAAACCCCAATAAAAACAATTAATAAAATAAATGTGTCGTTACCAGTAAACACTATTCTTTCAGCTATCACTACACCAACTATTAGAAAAATCAGAACATTCGCCAAAAAAGCGGTTAACTCCCAAAATTCATGCAAAAAGTGCTGCACCTCAGGACTAATTTTAGTTCTCCCAACACTGGCTAAAATAATCCCAAATGTAACCAAAGCCAGCACACCAGAGACTCCCATGAAATTTTCAGCAATGAGAAATGTTAGATAAGAAGCACCAACAATAGCAGATATTTCTACCAACATATCGTTAAACACTTTCTTAACCCATTTAATTATTATCCATCCAATAACACCACCGACTAGAATACCACCAAATGCAACTTTAAAAAAGACCAATATAGGAGACATATCTGTAGCTACTCCAGTTATACTGCCTAGTATTACCATGAAAATAACAATTGCAGTACCATCGTTCAATAATGATTCGCCTTCAATAAGAGTTCCTAATTTTTTGCTAGCACCTAACTCTTTCAATATCGAGACTACAGCCACTGGGTCAGTAGCACTAACAACAGCTCCAAACAACATGGCTAATTCCCAGTTCCAACCTTCTAATCCCCAACCAAAATGATATATCGCAACAACTAACCCAGCGGTTAACAGCATAGCTACAATTATTCCTGGTATAGCTAATATTGATGCATTACCTGCCACTTTCTTAAAAACATGTACGTCCATTGCAAAAGCAGCTTCAAATATTAATATGGGAAGGAAAACATATAATAACATATGAGGATCAATATGGGCAGCCCATTCAATAGCTTTATCAAAAAATGAAATATCAATTTGCCCACTACCAACCGAAAAGGAATGAAGTAAATCATACCTACCCAATGCTCCTAACCCAATTCCTATTAATAATAATGCTACAGTAAAAGGAATTGGACTCTTCTTTAGAAAGAACCTTGTTAGCCCACCAATTATAACTGCTAGGATAATAAATAAAAGAGGGTTTGTATCCGTATGGTGACCTTCTTCAGATGCATGAATATCATGTCCCTCTAGTTCAATACTAGAATGATTTAACTCCGTTTCCTGAGCTAAATGTTTTGTTTCCTGACCCACAATTCTCATTGTATTCGGAATAAAAACCAACAAAAACATTACTAGAAACTTGCTCATAAACAGTAAATTAATCAACAATCATTTAATATAAATTTAAAAGTATAGTTACTTAAAAAAAATGACTTTCATCAAGGTTATAGAGAACAATCTAGTTAATAAAAATCCAATTCAAACCAAATTGAATTGTTCTATCCTTTAGTGGATAATGATTTGCACCATAATATTTATACCCAAACAAACCTGAATTAACATGTGTGGCTTTTACAAAAAATCGTACTGTTTTGATTCTAGCGTTTAGAAAAATATCGACAAACGGATAATTACCTGCAGCTTTCGTATCATCCAAATAGTATTGGTTTACCATAGGGCTAAATGCCATCATATCAGTTGGAGCATAATAAACTACGTCAGCTCCAATAAAAATATTTAAATTGTTTTTGTACATCTGAGTTTTGTAGCCAATAACTAAATCCGTATAATATTCAGGTAATCTATAAATGTTATACCCTCCATTATATTGATATACCATTTTAGGCTTTATAGACCATTTCTGTATTTGAAATTCTTTTTGGGCTGTCAATTGAATTATTTGGGATACTCCATCTATTTGTTGTGGCTCTCCAATAAAATTGAAATAAACAGGATTGAAAACATCATTATATGCTACACTAATAGAAGTTTTGTGTTTTTTAGAAAATATTTTCCCTGATAGGTTTATATATTCAGTAGTAGAGAATGTATTCTCCCAGCTTATGTTGTTTCCGTAATATGAAAGTAAATCTAAAGACGGAGACACACTATTAAAAGACCCCAATATACCGAAAGACCAATTTTCAGATAACACATAACTAAATTCACTTTTAAAATCAACATCCGAATTTCTATAACCATGAAGGTGATAATCTCCTTCTAACTTTAGCTGAAACTTCTTTTGGCTAATTGATAAGTCAGTGCCTACACTTAATGTTGAAACATTCGTGTCTATAAGGTGCTGATCATAATTTATTGATTGCCATTTTACATAGGGAGAAAAAACTATAGATTGATTCCTTTTACGATTACTGAATTCGTATCCAAGAACTCCTTCAACACCTTCAAACTTAACTTTGTCGTTAGTAGTCAATGAATCAAACAATATTTCATCGTAAAAATCCATATTTAAAATTGAATCTTTGTACACACGTTCATTTATAAATCCTTTTGCATTTACATATAATGCATGCGAAACACCATTGTTTAGCGAATCCAAAGATTGCATAAATCTAAACTTTTGATTTAGCTGAAGTTCTGATCTTTTTATTGTGGAAGAGGCCAGTGAAAGGTTTACATCCATTAACTCTCTATTTCTATTTAATAATAAATCTTGTTCAAAAATGCTATCATATTGGATGCCTCCATTATGTTCATTGAAGATTCTTTCATGATCAATATTCAGGCTAATCTTATACTTTTCTTTTTTTGTACTGAACCATATATTAGCAAACAAATGATTATTATTAGATGCTTGATTATTATAAAACCCTGTAGATTTCACCTTATCAAAGCCAAAAGAAAAATTAGCTTGTTCGGAAATGTTTTGAGTATGTAAAACACCCAAAACTTGTTCTTCTTTTGACCCTAAAATGTAGCTTAACTCAGTATAGGGTCTTTTTACATCAAACTGTTTAGGTAGGTACTTTTTGTTTCCAATAGTTCTGCTTATGGAGAACATTGAGTAATCTTCTATATTATAAAGCAAACGATAACCCGATAGTCCAATATTCCCAATTGATAAATAATCTAACCCTTGATCGTACCTATGGAGGTTATTGATACTAGTTGTATCTAATTCTTCCTCACATCCTCCAACTATGCATAAAAATTTGGAACTGCTTTGCGCAAAATTGCTTGACAGCAAAAATAGAAACAGTATGGATAAGGTTATTTTCAACTATATCGATTATAAATCGTAAAAATAAAAAAAAGGTTGTTACCAAATATAAGCAACAACCTTAACGTATTTTGAATTCATTTATTTCAATTAAGCTTCTGTAGCAGGTCCACCAAAATTCAGTGGAAAAGCACTTTCAGGACCAGTACTTTCGTTTATAGTTCCATGTACACTTTCAAATTTGGACACATTTTCAGCTAAAGCTCTCATCAATTTTTTAGCATGCTCTGGTGTCATCACAATTCTAGATTTCACTCTAGCCTTTGGAACTCCCGGCATTATTCTAATAAAATCATATACAAATTCTGATGAAGAATGTGTAATTATTGCCAAATTGGAATAAACTCCTTCAGCTATCTCTTCGCTCAATTCAATATTAAGCCCTTGTTGATTTTTATTCTCTTCACTCATGATATTAATTTAAAGTTTAAAAAAAAGCCTTCATCTCAATAGTATTGAGAGAAGGCTTTATCAAATATTAATTAGGGTTTTATTTAAGTGACCCTATGGTTACATCTTCGTCTTCTCCTACAAGTTTATCGTATTCTTCTTTCGAACCAACGATTAACTCTTGGAATTGAGGCATTCCTGTTCCTGCTGGAATTTTGTGTCCAACAATAACATTTTCTTTTAATCCTCTAAGAACATCTTCTTTTCCGTTAACTGCAGCCTGGTTAAGAACTTTAGTTGTTTCCTGGAAAGAAGCAGCAGAAATGAAACTATCTGTCTGAAGAGATGCTCTCGTAATCCCTTGAAGTATTGGATTAGCAGTTGCTGGTACAGCGTCTCTAGCTTCAGCACCTCTTAAATCCTTACGTTTCAATGCAGAATTTTCATCTCTCAACTTACGAGCAGAAATAATCTGTCCTGGTTGTAAGATTTCAGAATCTCCAGCATCTTCAATAACTTTCATTCCCCACATGTTATCATTTTCTTCTAAGAACTCCCATTTGTTAACGGCAGTTTTCTCTAAGAAACGAGTATCTCCAGCATCAACAATTTCAACTTTACGCATCATTTGACGAACAATTACCTCAAAGTGCTTATCATTAATTTTCACACCTTGTAAACGGTAAACTTCTTGAATTTCATTTACAATGTATTCTTGAACCGCTGTAGGGCCTTTTATAGATAAAATATCTGCAGGAGTTGTAGCTCCATCTGATAATAATGATCCAGCTTTTACATAATCATTCTCTTGAACCAAGATGTGACGAGATAAAGGAACCAAGTATTTAGTTACTTCTCCTGTTTTAGCTTCTATAATAACCTCTCTGTTACCTCTTTTGATTTTTCCATAAGAAACAACACCATCAATTTGTGCAACAACTGCAGGGTTCGATGGATTACGTGCTTCAAACATCTCAGTTACACGAGGAAGTCCCCCTGTAATATCTCCAGATTTTCCAGCTTTACGAGGTATCTTAACAAGAATATCTCCAGCTACTAACTTTTGATCTTCTTTTACAATAATATGTGCATCAACAGGTAAGTTGAAGTATTTCAATTCTTCATCTTTCTTATCAACGATAGAAAGGGTTGGAATTTTCTTTTTATCACGATTTTCTCTAACTACCATTTCAGAGAACCCTGTTTGTTCATCAACTTCAGATCGGAACGTAATTCCTTCTTCCAAGTTTACGAATTTCACTTTTCCTTCGACATCAGAAATAATAACAGCATTGTAAGGATCCCATTTACAAATTAGGTCACCCTTTTTAATTGTTTTCTTCCCTTTGATATAGTAATGTGAACCATAAGGAATATTATTAGTAGATAATATAGAACCAGTCTCTTTATCTATAATTCTCATTTCAGTTCCACGACCAATAACAACTTCTACTTCGTTTCCTTCAGCATCAGTTTTAGTTACCGTTCTCATTTCATCCAATTCTATTTTCCCTGAGAATTTAGCTTTCATTTCAGACTCATCCGCAATATTAGAAGCTGTACCCCCAACGTGGAATGTTCTTAGTGTCAACTGTGTTCCTGGCTCACCAATTGATTGTGCTGCAATAACACCAACTGCTTCTCCTATTTCTGCTTTCTTACCAGAAGATAAACTTCTTCCATAACATTTAGAACATACTCCTCTTTTTTGCTCACAAGTAAGAACTGAACGAATTTCAACTTCATCGATTCCAGCAGCTTCAATAGCTTTAGCTTCAATTTCATTAATCTCTTCACCTTCTCCGACTAATAAATCACCCGTTTCTGGATGTTCAACATCATAAAGACTTGTTCTACCTAGTATTCTATCGAATAATGATTCAACTATATCTTCATCTTTCTTCAATGGAGTAACAACTAACCCTCTAAGAGTTCCACAATCTTCAACGTTTACAACAACATCTTGTGCAACATCCACCAACCTTCTTGTAAGGTAACCAGCATCTGCCGTTTTAAGTGCTGTATCCGCTAAACCTTTACGAGCACCGTGAGTAGATATAAAGTAATCCATAATTGTTAACCCTTCTAGGAAGTTTGTCAAAATTGGATTTTCAATAATATCTTGTCCTCCTGAAGCAGCAGATTTTTGCGGTTTCGCCATTAATCCCCTCATTCCTGAAAGTTGACGAATTTGCTCTTTCGACCCCCTTGCTCCAGAATCCATCATCATATAAACTGAATTGAATCCTTGTTGATCATTTTTCAAACGCTCCATTAACTCGTAAGTTAATCTAGAGTTAGTGTGTGTCCAGATATCAATAATTTGGTTATAACGTTCATTGTTCGTTATAAGACCCATATTATAATTCATTTTCACTTCATCAACTTGAGCATGTGCTTTGTTAACCATTTCCTCTTTTGCAGGAGGAACCTCAACATCAGCAAGATTAAATGATAATCCACCTCTAAAGGCCATCATGTATCCTAAATCTTTAATTTCATCTAAGAAATTAGCCGTTACAGAAACACTTGTGATTTTAAGAATATCACTAATGATATCTCTTAAAGCTTTTTTAGTAAGAACTTCGTTAATATATCCAGCTTCTCTAGGAACCATCTCATTAAATAAAATTCTTCCGGTAGTAGTTTCAATAATATGATTTACAGGTTCCCCTTCAATAACATCATCTACTTTCACTTTAATCAAAGCATGTAAATCAACTTTTTTCTCGTTGTATGCAATTTTCACTTCCTCAGGGGAGTAGAATGTCATTCCTTCACCTTTTATTGGAAATTCTTTTGTATGCTTTCTAATTTTTGAAATATAATACAGACCCAAAACCATATCCTGAGAAGGAACGGCAATCGGTGCACCATTTGCAGGGTTCAAAATATTATGAGAAGCCAACATTAATAATTGTGCTTCTAATACTGCAGCATTACCTAAAGGTAAGTGAACTGCCATTTGATCCCCATCAAAATCGGCGTTAAACGCTGTACATACCAATGGGTGTAACTGTATCGCTTTCCCTTCAATCAATTTTGGTTGAAATGCTTGAATACCTAAACGGTGAAGCGTAGGAGCACGATTCAATAATACTGGATGTCCTTTCAATACATTTTCAAGGATATCCCACACTACTGGTTCTTTTTTATCGACTATTTTTTTCGCAGATTTTACTGTTTTCACAATACCACGCTCAATCATCTTACGGATGATAAATGGTTTGTAAAGTTCAGCTGCCATATTTTTAGGCAATCCACACTCATGTAATTTTAATGTTGGTCCAACAACAATTACCGAACGTGCAGAATAATCAACCCTCTTACCTAATAAGTTTTGACGGAAACGACCTTGTTTACCTTTCAAACTATCAGATAAAGATTTTAATGGTCTGTTCTTATCTGTTTTTACAGCACTAGATTTTCTAGAGTTATCGAATAATGAATCAACTGACTCTTGAAGCATACGTTTCTCATTTCTAAGAATTACTTCTGGAGCTTTAATTTCAATTAATCTTTTTAAACGGTTATTTCTAATAATAACCCTTCTGTATAAATCATTTAAATCTGAAGTAGCAAATCTACCTCCATCTAATGGAACCAATGGTCTCAAATCTGGTGGTATAACAGGTACAGTTTTAACAATCATCCATTCTGGACGGTTTTCTATACGTGTGTTTGCATCTCTTAAAGCCTCAATTACTTGAAGTCTTTTTAACGCTTCATTTTTTCTTTGTTGCGAAGTTTCATTTGCTGCTTTGTGACGTAACTCATAAGAAAGAGCATCCAAATTAGACATTTGAGGCTTTTCTTTATTTGGCATACTTAAGTGCGCCAACATAGCCTCAAGAGCTTCCGCTCCCATCTTAGCAACGAATTTGTTTTCGTCAATATCATCTAAATATTGATTCTCTTTAGGTAGAGCTTCTAAAATATCAAGATATTCTTCTTCTGTTAAGAAGTCATTTTTTACTAGTTCCTCTCCTTCTGCATTTAATTGTCCTGCAGGATTTATTACAACATATCTTTCGTAATAAATAATTTGATCCAATTTCTTAGTTGGTAATCCCAACAAGTAACCAATCTTATTAGGTAAAGAACGGAAGTACCAGATATGAGCAACAGGAACAACTAAAGCAATGTGTCCCATTCTCTCTCTCCTTACCTTTTTCTCGGTAACTTCTACACCACATCTATCACAAACAATTCCTTTATAACGAATTCGTTTGTATTTTCCACAGTGACATTCATAATCCTTAACAGGACCAAATATTCTTTCACAAAACAGACCATCGCGTTCTGGTTTGTATGTTCTATAGTTGATAGTTTCCGGCTTTAACACTTCACCATGTGATCTCTCTAAAATTTCTTCAGGAGAGGACAAGCTGATTGTTATTTTGCTGAAGCTACTATTGGTAACTTTTGATTCTTTTCTAAAAGCCATAAGTGATTTTATTTGTTATTATTTCCGCCCTATTGATTTGCATCAATAGGGCGAGAAATGAACTAATCTAATGTAATTTTTAATCCTAAACCTGCTAATTCGTTCAACAATACATTGAATGACTCAGGAATTCCTGGTGTTGGCATGTTTTTACCTTTCACAATTGACTCGTAAGCTTTTGCTCTACCTACAACATCATCCGACTTAACAGTAAGAATCTCTTGAAGGATGTTAGCTGCTCCAAATGCTTCCAGTGCCCAAACCTCCATTTCACCAAAACGCTGACCACCAAACTGAGCTTTACCTCCTAATGGTTGTTGTGTAATTAATGAGTATGGTCCGATTGAACGTGCGTGCATCTTATCATCAACCATGTGGCTTAACTTAATCATATAAATAATACCAACTGTAGCTGGCTGATCAAATCGGTCACCTGTTCCACCATCGTACAAGTATGTTTTACCATATCTCGGTACTCCTGCTTCATCAGTAAATTCATGAATTTCATCTAAGCTAGCACCATCAAAAATTGGTGTAGCAAACTTCTTGTCTAATTTTTCACCTGCCCAACCAAGAACAGTTTCATAAATCTGACCTAAGTTCATCCTAGATGGTACCCCAAGTGGGTTAAGAACTATATCTACTGGTGTTCCGTCTTCTAAGAAAGGCATGTCTTCAGCACGAACAATACGTGCAACAATACCCTTATTTCCGTGACGACCCGCCATTTTATCTCCAACTTTAAGCTTACGCTTTTTAGCTAAATAAACTTTTGCTAACTGAATAATTCCATTTGGTAATTCATCACCTACAGAAATTTGGAATTTCTTACGTTTGAAATGCCCTAAAATATCAGTTGCTTTTAAGTTATAGTTATGTAAAGTTTTCTCAACTAAAAGGTCAATTGCTTCATCACCTGTCCAATTTTTTGGATTAATGTGAATAAACTCAACTCCTTTAAGGTTTTTCTCAGAGAATTTAACTCCTTTCTTAACTACTTCTTCTTTAAAATTATTATGAATACCTTTTGACTTCTTATCTCCGATAATTTCTAATAACTTTCCTATAAGAATATCATTTAACGCAGAGATTTCTTTACTCATCTCCGCATCAATTTGCTCTAATAATGGTTTATCAGCAGCTTTTGATCTTCTATCTTTTATTGCTCTAGAGAATAACTTCTTGTTTACAATCACACCAACCGTAGATGGTGGGACTTTTAAAGAAGCATCTTTTACATCTCCAGCTTTATCTCCAAAAATTGCTCTTAATAACTTCTCTTCAGGTGATGGATCACTTTCTCCTTTAGGAGTAATTTTCCCAATTAAGATATCACCTTCCTTAACTTCAGCACCAACTCTAATCATCCCGCCTTCATCAAGATCTTTAGTAGCTTCCTCACTAACGTTAGGAATATCAGGAGTAAGCTCCTCTAATCCACGTTTAGTGTCTCTAACTTCTAAAGAGTATTCATCTATATGAATAGAAGTAAATACATCTTCTCGAACAACTCGTTCTGAAATTACAATTGCATCCTCAAAGTTATACCCTTTCCAAGGCATGAAAGCTACTTTTAAGTTTTGACCTAATGCAAGCTCACCTTTTTGTGTAGCATATCCTTCAACCATTACCTGCCCTTCTGTAACCTTATCTCCTTTCATTACGATAGGTTTTAAGTTAATAGAAGTTCCTTGGTTAGTTTTTCTATATTTTACTAATTTGTAAACTTTGATTTCATCTTCGAAACGAACAATTTTTTGTTCTGCTGTCAATTTATATTTGATATGAATTTCTTCAGAATCAACATAATGAACTACACCTTCTCCTTCTGCATGTAATAAAACACGGGAATCTCTAGCAACTAAATGCTCTATTCCTGTTCCTACAATTGGAGATTTAGGGATTAATAAAGGTACAGCTTGACGTTGCATGTTAGATCCCATCAGGGCTCTATTCGCATCATCATGCTCTAAGAAAGGAATACAAGATGCAGCAATAGAAGCAATTTGATTTGCTCCGACATCCATCAAGTCTAACTCTTTTGGGGCAACAACAGGGAAATCACCGATTAATCGAGATACCACCTTGTCTCCAATAAAATTACCTTTTTCATCAACATCAGCATTTGCTTGTGCAATGTTTTTATCTTCTTCCTCTTCAGCACTTAAATAAACTGGATTCTGCGATAAATCTACTTTACCTCCTTTAACATCTCTATAAGGTGTTTCGATAAATCCTAAACGATTTACTTTTGCGAATACACATAAAGAAGAAATCAATCCAATATTTGGCCCCTCAGGTGTTTCAATCGTACATAATCTTCCATAGTGAGTATAGTGAACATCACGTACCTCAAATCCAGCTCTTTCTCTAGATAAACCTCCAGGTCCTAAAGCTGACAATCTACGTTTGTGAGTTACCTCTGCCAATGGATTCGTTTGATCCATAAACTGAGACAACTGGTTAGTACCAAAGAAGGAGTTAATAACAGATGAAAGCGTTTTCGCATTAATCAAATCGATTGGCGTAAATACTTCATTGTCACGAACATTCATTCTTTCACGAATAGTTCTAGCCATACGAGCCAATCCAACACCAAATTGATTGTGTAATTGTTCTCCTACAGTTCTAACACGTCTATTACTTAAGTGATCAATATCATCAACATCTGTTTTAGAGTTAATTAATTCAATCAAATACTTAACAATAGAAATTATATCGTTTTTCGTTAAAACTCTTTGGTCTGGTGACTCAGTAAGTTTTAATTTCTTATTAATTCTATAACGTCCAACTTCTCCTAAATCATAACGTTGTTCAGAGAAGAATAACTTATCAATAACACCTCTTGCTGTTTCTTCATCTGGCGGTTCAGCGTTACGTAACTGACGATAAATGTGTTCAACTGCTTCTTTTTCAGAGTTAGAAGTATCTTTTTGTAATGTGTTGTATATAATCGCAAAATCAGCTGCATTCGCGTCACCTTCTTTATGAAGAATAATGTTTTTAACTCCTGCATCTAATATTTGTTCTACATGATCTTTTTCAATAACTGTCTCACGATCAATTATTACTTCGTTTCTTTCAATAGAAACAACTTCTCCTGTATCTTCATCAACGAAATCTTCAACCCATGATTTAAGAACACGTGCTGCTAATTTTCTTCCAACAGCTCCTTTAAGTGAAGCTTTTGTTACTTTCATTTCATCAGCAAGATCAAATATTTCAAGAATATCTTTATCACTTTCGTAACCGATTGCTCTGAACAATGTAGTAACAGGTAATTTTTTCTTACGGTCGATATATGCATACATCACATTATTAATGTCTGTTGCAAACTCGATCCATGAACCTCTAAAAGGAATTACCCTAGCAGAGTATAATTTTGTACCATTTGCGTGACGGCTTTGACCAAAGAACACACCTGGTGATCTATGTAATTGCGAAACGATAACACGTTCTGCACCATTAACTACAAATGAACCTCTCGGTGTCATATAAGGAATCGTTCCAAGATACACTTCTTGAACAATAGTTTCGAAATCCTCATGTTCTGGATCCGTACAGTAAAGCTTAAGAACAGCTTTAAGTGGTACAGAATAAGTCAATCCTCTTTCAACGCACTCATCCATCGTATAACGTGGTGGGTCGATGAAATAATCTAAGAATTCTAATACAAACTGATTTCTAGTATCAGTTATCGGAAAGTTTTCACTAAAAACCTTAAATAGACCTTCTGAATGTCTATTTTCTGGTGTAGTTTCTAATTGAAAAAATTCATGAAATGATTTTAATTGTATTTCTAGAAAATCCGGGTAAGGAAATTTCCCTTTACTAGAAGCGAAATTAATCCTATTTGAAATTTTATCTACAGTTGCCAAGGTTACTAAATTTTTTATTAAACGAACTCGAAGATTTATTTGTGGTTATAAACCACAAAATGGTTTAAGCACTTCCACCCCGAAATTATCGGAAGGAAGTACTTAAACCTTTTGAATGAGATTCAAAGAATTACTTCAACTCAACTTCAGCACCAGCTTCTTCAAGAGAAGTTTTGATACCTTCAGCTTCGTCTTTAGAAACTCCTTCTTTGATAGCTTTAGGAGCTCCATCAACTAATTCCTTAGCTTCTTTAAGTCCTAATCCTGTTAATTCTTTAACCGCTTTAACAACGCTTAATTTAGCTTGTCCTGCTGCTGTAAGAATTACATCAAATTCAGTTTTTTCTTCAGCTGCACCAGCGTCTCCGCCACCTGCTGCTACTGCAACTGCTGCTGCAGCTGCTGGTTCGATTCCGTACTCATCTTTAAGTACAGTTGCCAATTCGTTTACTTCTTTAACAGTCAAGTTTACTAAACTCTCTGCCATAGCTTTAATATCTGCCATTTTTATTGATTTTGAATAAAAGTTTTACCTTTTTTAATTATTAAAATTGTTTTTTTATCTCTCTGATAAAGTTTTAACTAAGCCTGCAATAGTGCCTCCTCCTGATTTAAGAGCTGATATAACATTTTTCGCTGGAGATTGAAGTAGTCCTATAACTTCTCCAATTAACTCCTCTTTAGATTTGATATCTACAAGTGATTGTAGTTGATCATCTCCAATGTATATCGATTCTTCAACGAAAGCTCCTTTAAGTATAGGTTTTTCGTGTTTTTTACGAAAACTCTTAATTACTTTAGCTGGAGCGTTTCCTACATTCGAAAACATTATTGCTGTCGGACCAGTCAAAACATCATAAAGTTCAGCGAGGTCTTTTCCTTCAACTTTCTCCATTGCTTTTCTTAGCAATGTGTTTTTAACTACGCTTACCTGAACATCATTTTTATAGCATTCTCTTCTTAAATTACTAGTTGCAAGAGCATCTAATTCAGAAGTGTCAGCAATATAAAAGATCCCAGCTTCAGCAAGTTGTTGAGTTAAGTCCTCAATCGCATTTTGTTTTTCCTCTCTGGTCATTTTCTAATCGTTTTATGTAGATTATGCATCTACTGATTTCGGTTCAACTTTAACGCCTGGACTCATTGTACTTGACATTGTGATACTCTTCACATAAGCACCTTTTGACGAGGTTGGTTTAAGTTTAATTATTGTAGAAATCAATTCGTTTGCATTTTCTACGATCTTTTGTGTGTCAAAAGAAGCCTTTGCAACAGCTGCATGTATAATTCCGAATTTATCAACTTTAAAGTCAATTTTTCCAGCTTTTACATCCGTAACTGCTTGTCCAACATCCATTGTTACTGTACCTGTTTTTGGATTCGGCATCAAACCTCTTGGACCTAAAACTCGTCCTAAAGCTCCAACCTTACCCATAACTGAAGGCATAGTTACAATAACATCAACATCTGTCCAACCACCTTTAATCTTAGCGATATAATCGTCAAGACCAACATAGTCAGCACCAGCATCTTGTGCTTCTTTTTCTTTGTCAGGAGTACACAATACTAAAACCTTAACATCTTTCCCTGTTCCATGCGGAAGAGATACTGTACCACGAACCATTTGATTGGCTTTACGTGGGTCAACACCTAACCTTATTGCAACATCGATAGTTGAATCGAAATTAGTATTTGTTATATCCTTAACTACTTGAGATGCTTCTTCTAAGTTGTACAATTTCATTGCGTCAACCTTTGATAAAGCTTCTTTTCTCTTTTTCGTTAGTGCCATAATTTTCCTGTTTTATCGGATTAACTCTACTTTTACCAAGGAGCCTTACCTGTAACTTTTATCCCCATACTGCGAGCAGTACCTGCTACCATCTTCATTCCTGATTCCACAACAAAACAATTAAGGTCTGCCATTTTATCTTCTGCAATTGTTCTCACTTGATCCCAAGTTACAGATCCTACTTTATCTACATTAGATATAGCTGATCCTTTCTTAAGCTTTGCAGCTTCCAACAACTGTACAGCTGCTGGTGGAGTCTTGATTACAAAATCAAAAGACTTATCTGAATAAACGGTAATAACAGCGGGTAAAACTTTTCCAGCCTTATCTTGAGTTCTAGCATTAAATTGCTTACAGAACTCCATGATGTTCACACCTTTAGCACCCAATGCAGGTCCTACAGGTGGAGCTGGATTAGCAGCACCTCCACGAATTTGAAGTTTTATTAATCCACTTACTTCTTTTGCCATTGTTATTTATTTTAATTGTTGTGATTCTTAGATAGGACGGGAAGCTTTAATCGCCTATAAAATCCTCACAGCTTCTTTAACTTTCTTTTTGTACTTGCATATAGTTAAGTTCTAGTGGCGTTTTACGACCAAAAATCTTAACCATAACTTTCAATTTCTTTTTCTCTTCGTTAATCTCTTCGATAACACCATTAAAATTATTAAACGGACCATCAATTACCTTAACAGATTCCCCAACTACGTAAGGAATATTCATTTCTTCATCATTTTCGGCAAGTTCGTCTACTTTCCCTAAGATTCTGTTAACTTCAGATAATCTCATTGGCATAGGGTCTCCACCTTTTTCTCCTCCTAAAAATCCAATCACATTATTCAATGATTGAATAACGTGTTCCACTTCTCCTACAAGAGCACATTCTATCAAAACGTAACCTGGGAAATAATTTCTCTCCTTGCTAATCTTTTTTCCATTACGAATTTGGTAAACCTTCTCCGTTGGAATTAAAATTTGTTCAATATAATTCTCTAATTTATTTCGCGTAATTTCGAGTTCGAGCATTTCTTTTACTCGTTTCTCTTTTCCGCTAATAGCACGAATCACATACCACCTTTTCTTAACTTCTGCCATCTTCACCTTTATTGTGGGGTTACAACCTCTGCTGGGTTAATAAAATCATAGTAAAATCCTAATAATCCTTTCCAGTCACCTGGCCAAATCCCAAAAACATAATCCATTACCCAAACTGCCAATGCGATTATCACACTAGTAATTAAGACAATGATTGAGCTTTTTTGCAACTCTTCCCAAGTAGGCCAAGAAACCTTCTGAGTCAACTCATAAACAGTTTCTTCAATATATGTTCTAATTCCTGCCATCTTTAATTTTTATTCGCACGGGTGGAGAGACTCGAACTCCCGACACCTGGTTTTGGAGACCAGTGCTCTACCAGCTGAGCTACACCCGTAATATGACAAAAAGGCAACCCCTAAAAGAGGCACCTTTCTTGTCATTTATACTATTATTCTTATTAAGATATAATCTCAGTAACCTGTCCAGCTCCAACAGTTCTACCACCTTCACGGATAGCAAAACGTAAACCAACATCCATAGCCACACCAGTAATTAACTCAACTTCAATAGTTACGTTATCACCAGGCATTACCATTTCACGACCAGCTTCTAAACCGATAGTTCCTGTTACATCCAAAGTTCTAAAGTAGAACTGAGGTCTGTATTTATTATGGAATGGAGTATGACGTCCACCTTCTTCTTTCTTAAGGATATAAACTTCAGCTTTAAATTTAGCATGAGGAGTAATAGAACCTGGTTTAGCAATTACCATCCCTCTTTTAATAGCTTCTTTTTCAATACCTCTTAATAATAGACCACAGTTTTCACCTGCTCTACCTTCATCAAGAATCTTTCTAAACATTTCAACTCCTGTAACAGTAGACTGCAAAGGTGCTTCGTTCATACCTACAATCTCAACAGCATCACCTGTTCTGATAATCCCAGTTTCAATTGCCCCTGTTGCTACAGTACCACGTCCTGTAATTGAAAACACATCTTCAACAGACATTAAGAATGCTTTTGCTTCGTCTCTAACTGGAGTATCAATCCAAGTATCAACAGTCTTCATTAATTCCATTACAGAATCAACCCATTGTTGTTCACCATTAAGAGCTCCTAATGCAGAACCTTTAAGAATTGGAGTATCAGTATAACCATAAGAATCTAATAAATCAGTTAATTCCATTTCAACTAATTCTAATAATTCCTCATCATCAACCATATCCACTTTATTCATGAATACAACCAATTTAGGTACGTTAACTTGTTTTGATAATAGGATATGCTCTCTAGTTTGAGGCATTGGTCCATCAGTAGCAGCACAAACTAATATTGCACCATCCATCTGAGCAGCACCAGTTACCATGTTTTTTACGTAATCCGCGTGACCTGGACAATCTACATGTGCATAGTGACGAGCTTCTGTTTCATATTCAATGTGTGCTGTATTAATTGTAATACCTCTTTCTTTTTCTTCAGGAGCATTATCAATATCAGAGAAATCTTGCTTGTCTGCAAGACCTGCATCAGACAATACTTTAGAAATTGCAGCAGTAAGTGTTGTCTTACCGTGATCCACGTGTCCGATCGTTCCTACGTTCACGTGTGGTTTGGTTCTTTCGAAATTCGCTTTAGCCATATCTAATGTTGTTTAATTTAGTTTTTACTTATTTATATTTACTTTTTACTTATTACTTTTTCAATTTGAGCCAATGATGGGAATTGAACCCATGGCCTCTTCCTTACCAAGGAAACGCTCTACCCCTGAGCTACATCGGCTGACATTACTCATTAATAGAACGCAAAAAAGGAGAGTTAGCATTGCCAATCCTCCTTTTGGTTCTAATTGAGCGGGAGACGAGATTCGAACTCGCGACCCTCAGCTTGGAAGGCTGATGCTCTACCAACTGAGCTACTCCCGCTTTACAGATTTCAAAGCTAATTGTTTTTTTTAATTCTGAAACAAAAGTTTCATAAATTATTTTTCCAATCAGCTTAACCAATCATTTTGTGGGGGGAGAAGGATTCGAACCTTCGAAGGCTGAGCCATCAGATTTACAGTCTGACCTCGTTGACCGCTTGAGTATCCCCCCAACAATATTTTAAAGAACTAAAAGAGCCGATGGAGGGACTCGAACCCACGACCTGCTGATTACAAATCAGCTGCTCTAGCCAGCTGAGCTACATCGGCTTTTAGCTGTTTTTTAACATAAAAAAACAGACCTCTCCGTAAAAAGGTCTGCAAATGTATAAAAGTTTTCTTTGTTAGCAAAGAATCCTAAAAATATTTTTTAAATGTTTTTAATGAACTCAAAAACATCAAGGCTTTAATGCTTAGCCGTAAGCTTTTCTTTGTGCTTTTTAATCTGCCTCCTTAAAGCATCAACTGCCTCATCAGCAGCCTCTTCAAAAGAATCACATTGTTTACTCGCAAATAAGTCTTTACCTGGAATAGCTATTTTTATTTCAGTAATTTTATTTTCATGTCCTCCTGCTTTCTCAACTTTTAATTTAACTTCCGCCCCAATAATATGATCATAGTATTGCGACAACCGTTCCACTTTTTCTTCAACAAAGTCTACTAGTTTTTCATCTGCATCAAAATGAATTGCTTGAATTTGTACATCCATAATTTTTGTTATTTAGTTTCAGCTCCTTGGATGAGCCTGTTTATATACGTTTTTTAATTTTTCAATTGAGTTATGAGTATAAACCTGAGTTGCTGAAAGATTAGCATGCCCAAGTATCTCCTTAATTGCATTCAACTCTGCTCCGTTATTCAACATATGTGTAGCGAAGGTGTGGCGCAATACGTGTGGACTTTTCTTTCCTTGACTCGTAACAAGACTAAGGTAATGATTTACTTTTCTGTAAACAAACTTTTGATATAATTTATCTCCTCTATCAGTCACAAATAAACTTTTCCCACATTCGGGGAACTCCTCCCTCTTTACCTTAATATAATCTTTGATTTTTTCAACCATCAAATCTGTAACGGGAATAATCCTTTCTTTATCTCTCTTACCTAATACTTTAATAGAATCTTTAAGAAGACTGGATTCCGTCAACTCAACAAGCTCTGAAAGCCGCATACCTGTCGCATAGAACATCTCCAGAATCAAACAATCCCTAACACCTGATATATCTTCAGGGAAATTAACTTCAGAAAACAAAGACTCCATATCTTGCTTCTTTACATAATTAGGCAACCTCTTTTCAACTTTCGGAGCTATAACTTTCTGCATTGGATTCTCCTTCAAAGATCCTTTCATTTTTAGAAACTTAAAATAAGCAGAAAGAGAACTTTTTTTTCGATTAATTGTTCTTGCCCCACTACCTTCCTCAACTATCGAAACAAGCCAGGATCGAATCATCAAATGTGTTGCTTGCAAAAGCTCCACCTCAAACACATCCATAAGAAAACAATCCGCTTGTTGCAAATCTGTCTTATAAGAAACAATTGTATGAGCAGAATACCTCTTCTCAAACTCAAGGTATTCTAGAAATTTACAAACCATAGTCAAAATTAAATACAAAAAAAAAGGAGCATTGAATATTCAATGCTCCTTTAATACGTATGTATTTAAAAAATGTTAGTCTTCTCTAAACATATTTTCAACATAAACTGCTTTTATTACCTCAGCTCTTCTTTCTACAGAAGGCTTAATAAATTGTTTACGCTTTCTTAATTGTTTTAAAACACCTGTACGCTCAAATTTCTTTTTGTACTTTTTAAGTGCTCTCTCGATGTTTTCTCCTTCTTTTACAGGTATTTGCAACATATCTTAATAATTTTCTTTTCTTTAAACCCGATTTCTTTTCCCAAAACGGACTGCAAAGATAATAGAATTTCCTTTTTATCAAAACTTTAATCTCAATCCTTCAATAAATCTCTTGAAATAACTAGTTTTTGAATCTCCGAAGTTCCTTCACCTATTGTACATAATTTAGAGTCTCTAAAAAACTTCTCTACGGGAAACTCTTTGATATAACCGTATCCTCCAAATATTTGAACAGCCTCTGTCGAAACAGTAACACCTACTTCTGATGCTTTATATTTAGCCATCGCTGAAAGTTTATTTACATTCTCACCTTTCATTAATTTATCTGCAGCTTGGTATAATAACAATTTAGCAGCTTCAACCTCAGTTGCCATATCGGCTAACTTAAATGAAATTCCTTGGAATGAAGAAATTGGCTTTCCAAATTGCTCTCTTTCCTTCGAATAATTAATCGCTGCTTCTAAAGCTCCTTCGGCAATGCCCAATCCAAGCGTCCCAATAGAAATTCTTCCACCATCCAAAATTTTCATTGCTTGAATAAACCCTTCTCCTTCGGCACCCAACATATTGTCTTTATGAACACGGCAATTATCAAATATAACTTCAGCAGTTTCCGAAGCTCTCATTCCTAGCTTATCTTCTTTCTTCCCTGCTTTAAACCCTTCTGTTCCTCTTTCTACTACAAAAGCTGTCATCCCTCTTGAGTCTAGAGACTCCCCTGTTCTTACGATCACAACAATACAATCCCCTGATTTACCATGCGTAATAAATGTTTTTGCGCCATTAATTACCCAATGATCACCATCTTGCTTTGCTACACATTGCATTCTTCCAGCATCAGATCCAGTACCAGGCTCAGTTAACCCCCAAGCTCCAATCCATTCAGCAGTAGCTAATTTTGGTAACCATTTTTTCTTTTGCTCTTCGTTACCAAATTTCAATATATGATTTGTGCATAAAGAGTTATGAGCAGCAACAGACAATCCAATAGATCCACAAACTTTCGAAATTTCACGAATCACCATGATATATTCGTTGTATCCAAAACCACTTCCTCCATATTCAGAAGGAACTAACACTCCCATCAAACCTAATTCACCTGCTTTTTTAAATAAATCAACTGGAAATTCCTGTGATTCATCCCATTTCATAATGTTGGGTCTAATTTCCTTTTCAGCAAAATCTTTTACCATTTGCTTTATCATTAACTCATTTTCTGAAAGATCAAAATTCATTTTTCTACTTATTACTTTGTCTATTAATAATTAACTATACTCTTATTATATTCTGAATACTTATTCAATACTTCTTTTCCTTTTAAAAATTCTAACTCAACGATGAAAGAAAACCCTGACACTTTACCCCCACTTTTTTCAATTAATTCGGCAGCTGCAACAGCAGTCCCCCCAGTAGCCAATAAATCATCATGAATCAAAACATGCATTCCTGTTTCAATAGAATCCACATGCATTTCTATCTCTGCAGACCCATATTCCAAATCATACTTGTATGAAATCGTTTCTGCAGGTAATTTTCCTTTCTTCCGAATTAAAACAAAGGGAACCCCTAGTTTCATTGCCATTGAAAAACCAAATAAAAACCCTCTACTTTCCACTCCAGCAATTGCATCAACCTTAATATCCGAACATTGACTAACCAATTCATCAACTATATCAGAAGATAATATAGCATTTTCTAAAATCGGTGTAATATCCTTAAACATCACCCCCTTTTCAGGAAAATCAGGAATTGTTCGAATAGCTTTATCTACTCTTTCTGGTAGCGACATTTTACTTTGAGCTCTTTATTAGTCTAACAAAATCAATTTCCATTTTAAACAAATAAAACTACTCTGTTTTTAAATAGGGTGCAATTTTACGGTATATTTCCTCATTTACCAAATCAGATTTCTTTATTTCTTCAATCGAATTGTAAGGTTTCTGACTTTTCCTTATTTGAACTATTGAATTAGCAATATTCCAACTTATATACGGATGCTTTTTCAAATCACCCGTTTCGCATTCGTTAATATTGATTTTTACAATGTTCAAGGTATCGATAATAAGCCTATTAATATTTTGATCTACAACTTCTTGAGGAATACCATAAACCTCCTTTATCTGCTCAATGTTATAATATCCTCCAAGAGCATTCCGGTATTTCACAATCCTATTAGAATAATACGACCCAATTCCCTTAAGCGACTTAAACATGGTGGTATCTGCAGAATTAACCTCTACTTTGAAATTCTTTATTTCCGACTTTAAAGAGTTAACACCGTCACCAAGCTGTTTCTTTTTATAATTATTACTACTTTTTTCTTTATTAATTACAAAACCGAAATTACAATTCAGGTGTACTACTTCCGTTTTTTCAAACCCATCAGCTGAAACCTTAACTTGTTCTCTTTTCGCTATTTCAGCATTTGAAAAACCTCCAATATAATAAAAGTACTTTCCTTCTTTTTTATCGCAAATCACCTTCTCTATACCCGTAAAGCTATCATAAACAGGAATTGTATCTTCAATAAGCTTCACGAAATAACACTTATCCAATGAATTGCTTGAACTGGCTTTTGATAAACTTTGAATTATTATAAATGGTTCCAACAAATTATACAAAGAGTCACTAACAACGTATAGTCTTTTAAGATCTTCCTTCTTATAAAAGTAACCTCCTTTTTCGCGGTACTTTATAATGGATTGCGCTTGTTTTTCAGAAAACCCAAGTTTCATCCAAGACTGCTTATTTATTTCGTTCGGATTAAATTCAAAATAAACAACCTCCTTCGAATTTTGACTTTGGCTTACATCTAGTTTGGTTAATGATTCAATCTCGTTCGAAAGACTATCAAACTTTTCATCAGAAGATTCTTTAATTAAATTAATAATCCAGTAGCCAGATAAAGCAATTAGCAGAATAACAACTAATGCAATGGACCCTTTCCTTTCAGAACTGGAGTAATTGAAAAAATTTTTAAGCTTATTTTTCATTGAGAAGATTTACTTCCCTTTTACAGTCTTAATCTTATCCATGAATTTTTTTAGCTCAACCTTAACAATTGGAGCTAAAAAGAATAACCCAATTACATTTGGAAACACCATTGCAAATATCATAGCATCAGAAAAATCGATAACAGCTCCTAAACTAATTGAAGCTCCAACTACAACAAATAATAAGAACATTACTTTATAAACTATATCGGCTGTTTTTCCTCTTCCGAATAAAAACTTCCATGCTTGTAATCCATAATACGACCAAGACAACATTGTAGAAATAGCAAATAAAACAACTGCTATTGTCAGGACCCATGAAAACCCAGGGATTGCAGACTCAAAAGCAGTAGTTGTCAACTCTACCCCTTGAACCCCTTCTGCTCCATAAACTAGAAAACCTCCTTCAATATTTGTAATGATAATAACCAAAGCAGTCATTGTACAAATTATAACCGTATCAATAAATGGCTCCAAAAGCGCCACAATTCCTTCACTAGCAGCATATTTAGTCTTAACAGCTGAATGAGCTATTGCAGCAGAACCAACCCCTGCTTCATTTGAAAACGCAGCTCTTTGAAAACCGACAATCAACACCCCTAACACTCCACCCAACGCAGCATCCGGACTAAAAGCACCATTAAATATCATACCGAAAGCCTCAGGAATATCAGTAAAATTCATTCCAATTATTATTAGAGCTGCACCAACATAAACCGCCGCCATTATAGGAACCACTTTTTCTGTTACAGACCCAATCCTTTTTATTCCTCCAATAATCACAACACCAACTATGATTGCCATTACAATTCCAAAAATCAAACCTGCTGCGCCGCTTTCAATTCCAAAACGTTCAGTTATTTGTGCCGCTGCTTGATTTGCTTGAAACATATTACCACCACCAAACGAACCACCAACACACATAATTGCAAAAAAGATTGCTAACACCTTACCTAATCTACCTAAGCCTTTTTCTTTCAATCCTTTTGACAGATAATACATTGGACCACCATGAACAGTTCCATCTTCAGTAACCTCTCTATATTTAACCCCCAAAGTACACTCAACAAATTTAGAAGCCATACCAAGTAATCCTGCCAAAATCATCCACAAAGTAGCCCCAGGTCCACCAACAGCAATTGCAACAGCAACCCCTGCAATATTCCCTAAACCAACAGTGGCAGAAAGTGCAGCTGTCAATGCCTGAAAATGAGTTACCTCCCCTTCAGATTCTTCCACTTTAATAGACTCGAACACATCTCCTCCAGGGGTAGGGTCACCCTCAGCAGGATCTGTGTGATGCTTGTCTATAGAATCATAATCCCCTCTTACTACCTTAATTGCCTTACCGATTAAAGTGAAGTTTGCAAATTTGAAGAAAAATGTAAAAAACAATGCTCCTAAAATCAAAACAATTAATACGATAGGAACACTAAATTTTGGAGCATTCATTAAAATTTTAAAATCACCTCCATGTTCAGCTTTAATAAAGTATTCTCCATCAATGTTTTCAATAGTCCCATTATCACTTGTTAATACTAGGTTTTTAGGCGCCTTTTTCTCATCTCCAATTTTCAGATCACCTAAGCTCAACAATACCATTCCTTTATTCACTTTAAATGTACTGTCTGAAATATGAATCACCCCTGCTTCACTTACCTCTCCAATATTTATCGGATAAAATATTACACCTCCAACAGCATCGGCTATAGGTCTGAAAAAATTATCGATTTTTGCATCAACAGTTAAAACTGCCTCAGAATCTAGCGTATCGGTTTTATGCAATAATTTAAAAACACCTTCATCATCAGATTCACTGACTTCAAGATAATGTTTCAATACAAGATTCGAATCTGAAACAACATTATTCTTTGATTGCCCCAAAATAAATAGAGGTAGCAATAACAATAAAATCGATAAAAGTTTTTTCATTTTATTTTTTTTGAATGCACACAAAAATATGAATTTATTTCACCAATTCAAGTTCCTGAGAAACAATCCCTAAACCTTGCTCAAAAGTAACTGGATTATACCCTAATTCCTTACATGCTTTTTCTAAAACAAAACCTGTATAAGGTGGCCTTTTTGCAGCCTGATTTAAAGTTTCTGATTTAATAGGTGAGATTTTTGATTTATCTAAATTGAAAAAATCAGCAACTCGATTTACCAATTCTAAAATACTCATCACATCTTTCCCTGAAAGATGGTAAATTCCTGTCGCTTGTTTATCAGCAATCAGAATACATCCTTTTGCTAAATCCACAGCTAATGTAGGTGAACGAAACTGATCATCCACAACATTTATCGGATCACCTTTCTCTAAGGCTCCTTTTGCCCAAAGAACAATATTACTCCTACTCATTTGCTCTACTACACCATATACAATAATTGTTCTAGCTATGGCCCAATTTTTATATCCGCTATTCTGCAATACTTTTTCAGACTCAAATTTTGATTCTCCATAATAACTTAAAGGCAGTGGTACATCTTCTTCAGAATAAGGCCCACTTTCACCATCAAAAACAAAATCAGTAGACAGATGTATAAATTGAGTTTCGTGTTTTTTACATGCATTGAGTAAATACTCTACAGCGGTAACATTCATTTTCCAACATCCCTCCTTATCCTCTTCACAAGCATCAACATTAGTCATTGCCGCTGTGTTGATCAAAACATCAGGCTGATATTTATCAAACAGTGCCTTTACTTGGTCTGAATCCGTAATATCAAGTTGCTCGTAAAGAAAATTAATAACTGAACTAATTCTATTCCCCCCCTTGGAAGTAGCAATCAGTTTATATTTAGGATTATTGTGAAGTTGATGAACTAATTTCTGACCTAACAAACCATTCGAACCGGTGATTAAAACTGTTCTCATAAAGACTTTTACTTCCGCATGATTCCAAACGCATCATTCAGCTTATTAATTTGTTCTGGATTCCCTAAAACAAATAACTTACTACCTGGAACAATTGCAATATCATCTGATGGGTTAATTATATAGTTCCCGTCCGCTCCTTTATAACCAATTATATTGCAAACAGCAACTTGCTTTTTCAAATCTGCAAGTGATTTATATTTACAATCTTCAGGAACATCCTGAAAATCTATTTCCTCTAAATTTATTTCATTTTCACCTTGAATGGAAATTTGATCCAAGAACTCAACAACGTCTGGAGTAGAAACCAATTGAGCCATATGAGAACCACCTAAAGAATCAGGCATTATTACATTACTTGCTCCAGCAATTTTCAATTTTTTAACAGAAGCCTTTTTTGAAGCTCTTGATATTACTTGTAATCTCTTATTTAATTCTTTTGCAGATAACACTACAAACAGGTTTTCAGAATCAGAAGGTAGCGTTGTGATAAGTGCCTTTGCAGTTTTAATCCCCGCTTTTACAAGTAACTCATCATCAGTAGCATCTCCTTGCATATATAAAATCTTTCCATCTTCCCTAAACCTTTCTATAACGTCATCGTTTTGTTCAATAACTAAAAACGGATCACCATGTGCCTTCAATGTATCAATGGCTTGCGAACCAACACGGCCAAACCCACAAACAATTACATGTCCTTTTAAATCTTTTATTCCTTTCAAAGCTTTATAATCTTTAAAGTAAATTCTATAATCTCCACTCACAATATAAGCAGTTATTGAAGATATTGCATAAGCAAAGGTACCAAAACTAGTAATAATTAAAAATGCTGTAAATAACTTGCCTGCATTTGACAAATCATGCACCTCTCCAAAACCAACTGTTGAAATTGTAATAATTGTTTGATAAAAGGAATCAAGTAATGACCACCCCTCTACTACCATAAAGCCTCCAGTACCACCAACAACAATTAGCGCTAGTAATATAACGGCATAATAAACCTTAGAAAAAAACTTGAAATTAAATAACATACTTACTCTTTTCTATAAATCCCAAACCGTTTTTTTTCGTTTTGTAAACTTAAAGAGTTCTTTATGTTCTAAAATAAAAGCCATTGCTAAATAAATAATTAACGGACTTCCAAATGTTAGAAACGAAACATAAATAAAAAACAGTCTAATTTTAGATGCCCTCATACCCAATTTATCCCCCCACCATTTGAAAACTCCAAATGATCGCTTCTCGAAATAATCTAGTATTGATTGAATCATAATTTATAAATAGTTATTTATTAAGCAACGTTACTCCTAGACTGCAATTTAAGCATTTTTTTTGAGAACAATATTTCTCATAAAGTTCGAGTACAGACTGAGAATCAAATGCTGAATTAATGGACAGGCCTAATTTAGACCATTTCGTTGTTATTTTATTTATTTCTGGCTGCGCCTTTTTCAGCAATTCAAGGGCATAATCAATATAAGTATAATCTGAAATAGAATTTCCATATGCAAAACATATTGGCACAACAACATTAATCATAAGGTTATTCAATAACATTTTACCTACGGTGCTTTTTGTTTTACCAGAGTATTTCCCAAACATATAATGGCTTCCCCAATAAGGCGATACTGATGTAGCAAACACATCTTCTATAGCACCAAAAGACTCTTTATTCCTTACTAATTGAAAAAGCCTTGTGTTGGTGGAATACAGCATTGCTAATTGTGCTATCCTAATCGAAGGAAAATTGGGTGGTCTTAATTTTGAATACTTCCACTGAACGACATCCATAGAAACAAGACCATATTTTTGCTTTTGAAATAGATATTCATCTCTTAATGAAGAAAAATATTCATCTTCCAGGTCATCATTTAACATACCTGATTGCCCAAATAACAATGCCTCTAATGCAAAACAACTTTTACTTTCTTTTTGCAAAACGATTAAAGGTGTTCTCCTTGACAATTCCATCATAGGGTTACCATTAACTTTCATTCCAAAATATTTAAATACAAACCGAAAAAATACTTCATCCCAATCACCATAGGTGTTTTTAACTTCATCAAGAATTGCTTCAGATTTCCTTTCCACCCTTTCCATCAACACTCTATCGAACCAAGAATTAATATTAATTTGCGGAATTTTGGAAACCATCTTTTCACAAGGGATCCATTTTTTATTAGCGAGAAATCTTTCGTAACTAAAATAATGTTCATGGTCCAATAAATCTTTTAACTCCAGTACTGGAACAAGCTCACCATTTAGATTATGAATTTCCTTATCATGGTTATAGACAACGTGTAAAACCACGTTATTGTAAGCATTATCAAATTGATGTTTGTGCTTATCCCAATCAGAAGTGTTAACGTGTATTTCTACATTTCCTACCCATTGAATAGCTGCAATCGAGATTCGAGCTTCTAAAAAATCAGGTCCTGAATTAAAATTATGGAGACCCAAGTTTATTATCCTTAAATCCTCAACATCCTCTGTCTTTAAGTTTATTTGGTTAAACAAACCAAATTTCCATATATAGTGAAGGTACTCTTCTGTCATTTTGTAAGGGGCTATAATTAGAGCCTACAAAACAAACGAATAAGAACGTATTTTTTTTACGCACTTAAAATCAAAAAAATAAGTAATTACACAATTAAACCAAACTCCTTTAACTGCAATTCCATTTGTACCTGAAGCTCCCTAGCCTTTTGTCTTGCTACGGACGCAAAGTCTTTACCAGCACCAGCATAAATAATGCCTCGAGAAGAATTTACAAGAAGTCCACAAGAATCATTCATCCCATATTTTACGACTTCATCCAAACTACCTCCTTGTGCTCCAACTCCTGGAACGAGTAAAAATGCATTTGGGACAATTGCTCTAACATCAGATAACATTTCTGCTCGTGTTGCACCTACAACATACATTAGGTTTTCATCATTCCCCCATTCGAGTGATTTCTCAAGCACTTCTTCAAAGACTTTGTTCCCCCCTTCAATTTTTTTATATTGAAAATCTAGTCCTCCAACATTACTTGTAGCGGCTAAAAGAATAACCCATTTGTTATTAAACTCTAAAAATGGAGACACTGAATCTTCTCCCATATAAGGAGCTACAGTAACCGAGTCAAAATTAAAATATTCGAAAAATGTTTTCGCATACATTCTAGATGTATTCCCTATATCACCACGCTTTGCATCAGCGATTGTAAAAATATCTTTAGGGATATACTCCATTGTTTTTTGAAGCGACTCCCAACCTTTAATACCAAGAGACTCATAAAATGCAAGGTTAGGCTTATATGCAACACAGTAATCCTTTGTTGCATCAATAATCTGTTTATTAAATTCAAATATTGGGTCTTCTAACTCTAATAGATGAGTCGGTATCTTTTCAATGTCCGTATCTAGACCAACACATAGAAAACTTTTCTTTTTAAGAATCTGATTGAGCAACTCTTGTTTTGTCATTTTTAAAGAATATCTAATTATTCAACCCCTCCTGCTCTCAATTTCTCAGCATTTTCTGCCATCTTCAAGGCATCTATCATTTCCTGAACTCCTCCATTCAAAAAAGCGGGTAGTGAATACATTGTTTTATTAATTCTATGATCTGTAATTCTTCCTTGAGGGTAATTGTAAGTTCTAATTTTGGCAGATCGGTCACCTGTTGACACCAATGACTTTCTTTGCTCAGATCTTTCTGCATGTGCTTTATCAACCTCTGCTTGATACAAACGAGAACGAAGCGTTTTTAATGCTTTTTCGTAATTCTTATGCTGCGATCTTCCATCTTGACACTCGACAACAACTCCTGTTGGAAGGTGTGTCAATCGAATTGCAGATTCTGTTTTATTTACGTGCTGCCCACCCGCACCAGATGCTCTAAAAGTATCCTTTTTCACATCTTTCAAGTCAAGTTCAAAATCGATATCTTCTGCCTCAGGTAAAACAGCTACTGTTATTGCAGAAGTATGTACTCGACCTTGCGATTCAGTCTCTGGAACACGTTGCACACGGTGCACACCTGACTCAAATTTCAACGTCCCATAAACCTCTTGTCCACTTACTTCCAAAATAACCTCTTTGTAGCCTTTTGTTGTTCCTTCACTTGAATTGATTACAGAACTTTGCCACCCTTTCTCTTTGAAGTACATAGTATACATTCTAAAAATGTCTTCAACAAAAATACAGGACTCATCACCTCCAGTACCAGCTCTTAGTTCTACAATAACATTTTTATTGTCATCTGGGTCCTTTGGAATCAACAACCATTTAATGCTTTCATCCAATTCTTCTTTCTTCTGTTGCAATTCATCCAGCTCCATTTTAGCCATCTCCTTAAACTCTGGATCAGTTTCTGTCTTTAATATTTCTTTTGAAGAGTCAATATTCCCAATGGTATTCTTATAATCATGGTAAGCATCAACCAATTCTTCTAAATCTTTATATTCTTGAGTAAGCTTTACATACCGCTTCATATCCTGAATAATATCAGGATCCACAATCAACTTGCCAACCTCTTCTCTTCTAATAAAGATTGCTTCGAGTTTATTCAATAAACTATTCTCACTCATAACTCTTCTCGAATATTAATATACAAAAGTCCCCTTATCAGAAACAATCGTCAACTTTTTAACGTCAGATGCTTCAACTCTTCCGACAATTTTTGCATCTACGTTATATGACTTACTTATTTCGATAATCTCTTCTGCAAATTCTTCTGGTAAGTAAACTTCCATTCTATGCCCCATATTAAAAACCTTATACATTTCTTTCCAATCCGTATTAGATTCTTTTTGTATTAAATCAAATAATGGAGGTGTATCAAATAGATTGTCTTTTATAACATGAAGGTTTTCTACAAAATGTAAAATCTTCGTTTGAGCTCCTCCACTACAGTGAACCATACCATGAACATCTGCACGGTGTTTTGATAAAATCTCTTTTATTATTGGAGCGTAGGTTCTAGTAGGTGATAAAACTAACTTTCCTGCATTTATAGGTGAATCCTCAATACTATCAGTCAATTGTCTTGTACCTGAGTATATCAAATCTTCTGGCACTGAAGGATCAAAGCTTTCTGGATATTTGTTTGCCAAAACTTTACTAAATACATCATGACGAGCAGAGGTCAACCCATTACTTCCCATCCCACCGTTGTATTCTTTTTCATAAGAAGATTGACCAAAAGATTCCAATCCAACAATTACATCTCCAGCTTTAATATCAGCGTTATTAACAACCTCACTTCTTTTCATTCTTGCAACAACTGTTGAATCAACAATAATTGTCCTTACCAAATCTCCAACATCAGCAGTTTCACCACCTGTCGATTTAATAGATACACCAAAAGACTCCAAATCGGAAAGCAACTCTTCCGTACCATTAATAATGGCTGACAGAACTTCTCCTGGTATTAGGTTTTTATTCCTTCCAATGGTAGAAGAAAGTAAAATATTATCAGTTGCTCCAACGCATAGTAAATCATCAATATTCATTATTAATGCATCTTGAGCTATCCCTTTCCAAACAGATAAATCACCTGTTTCTTTCCAATACATATAAGCGAGTGAAGATTTAGTTCCAGCACCATCTGCATGCATCACTATGCAATGGTCCTCTGACCCTGTCAAATAATCGGGCACAATTTTGCAAAATGCTTGAGGAAACAACCCTTTATCTACATTTTTAATTGCAGTATGAACATCCTCTTTACCTGCAGAAACTCCTCTTTGATTATACCTTGTTTCGATTGCCATATCTAAGCCTACTTTTCAATTTCAAAATTCTTTATGCAAAAATACTTATTGATATTTATTTCTATGCTAATAATGCTAAATACTAATTAACAATATCTATAAACAAAAAAAGCATCCTATCTAATCTAGACAGGATGCTTTAAAGTATTTTGATTTAGCTACTCTGGAGTTGTTCCACCATCAACAGGAGCACTCGGCTTGTAATCAAAGCTTAATACTCTAAATTGAGTACGTCTGTTTCTTTGATGGGCAGCTTCTTGCTCTTCTTTCGTTGCCATTTTCTTAATTGTTTCACACTCTAAACCTACTGCTCTTGGCTGCTCCTTACCATAACCTTTCGCTGCCATTCTATCAGCCGGAATCCCTTTTGACACTAGGTAATCAACACATGCTTCCGCTCTCGCTTGAGAAAGTCTCTGGTTATAAGCCGCTCCACCACGACAATCTGTATGTGCTTGAAGCTCCACTATAATAGTTGGATTATCTATTAATGTTTGGTACAAATCATTTAATGAATCTTTCGCATTTGTTTTGTCATTTACTAATAACTCTGACTTATCATAAGCATATTGCACTTCAGGGAAATCAATAACAACATCTTTAGATGCAGGTTGAATAAAAATCTCTTCAACAAAGTTAACTCCGTGATCATACCCCATTGTAGACAAACTAGCTTTAGCAACTAAATAATCATCTTTACTAGCATCAAAATTATAGTTCGTCTCCTTTTTTATAAATCTCTTACCATTCTCTTCATTAAACTTAAACACACCTTCTTCATTCGTTGTTTTTGTTATTTGAGAACCATCCGTTCCAACCAATGTAATTGTTACACCAGGTATTGGATCACCAGTTTCTTTATTCTTAACATAAACTTCCAAAGTAAACTTCACTTCTGGTAAGTTAAAGCTATATAAATCATCTTTTCCTTTTCCTCCATCCCTATTTGAAGTAAAGAAACCTCTAGCCTCTGTTCCTCTTTCAAAGATAATTCCATAATCATGTTCGGCAGAGTTAATAGGATATCTTAAATTCTCAACATTTTCCCATTTTTTATCTGCTGTCTTTTCAGCTCTGAAAATATCCAAACCTCCCATACCATGGTGTCCCGTAGAAGAAAAGAACAATGTTCCATCAGAACCTAAGTGAGGAAACATTTCGTCAGCTGCAGTATTAATTGAAGCTCCCAAATTAACAGGTGCACCCCAAGACTTTTCTCTTTTATTGTATTCAACATACCATAAATCTTTACCTCCTTGACCTCCTGGTAAATCAGAAGCGAAAATTAAAAGATTCCCAGTTTTATTTAATGTTGGATGACCACAAGAAAGTGAATCACCACCTTCCGGCTTCAATACAATTTTTGTAGCAGCTTTCCAGTTACTACCTTGCTTTTCAGCGAAAAATATATCACATCCAATGTTTTCTTTTTTCTCTCTTGGACAACGCGTAAAATAAATTTCTGAGCCTTTTGAATTCAAAACAGCCCCTCCTTCATTATCTCCTGTATTAATAGTTGTCGGGAGTAATGTTGGCTCACCCCATTTACCTTTGTTATCTCTAGAAGAGATCCAAAGATCCATATAACTCTCTCCTGTTCTTAAATCTATTTCATCACCTGTTGAACCTTCTCTTGAAGAAGAGAATAATAATTGAGTATGCTTTTTATCTCCCCAAGCTGGAGCATAATCATAATGATCTGTATTCAATTGAATTTCCGCCATAACAACATGCCTTGTAGGATCTTCTTTCCACTGACTAGCTTTTTCACAAGATTCAGCGCCAGCAGTTGCAGTTGCATCTCCAGGCTTAATAGTTAAATAGTGTTCAAAATTTGCTTGAGCCTTCTTATATTCCCCTTGTTCTTTAAGAACTTCAGCCAAATAAAGTAGTACTAAAGGATCCGTTCTTTCGTACTTCAACTTGATTGCTCTATTATAATAAGTTTCTGCTTGTGCAGGCTCAATCAGATTTCTATAGCACTCTCCTATCTGAAAGTTAATCCAAGCTTTTTTTGTTGGTTTAGCCTTCGCTTCAGCTTTTTTGTATAGCTCTTTTGCAGAGAAATATGATTCATTTTTATATGCATTATCTGCATCTTTTATAAAGTCTTTCTGGGCAAAAGAAGTACTTGAAATCACACAAAAAGCTGTAATACAAGTAATTAATCTAAGAATATTCATAACTGGTCTATTTTTTTCCCTCATTAATCTTTGAATAGATAATCATGCGAAAATAATCAAATATTTTTATCCGTCTAAGTTTTAGATATCTTTTTCAATTAATTTCGCCAATTAACTATAGTTTTTTATCTATAAAACTACAGAATTGACTGCTTAACGAAATTTTAGAAAACTAGTTACTTTGTTAGTAATAATTCTCTCAATTTTGGCAAACGCCAGTATTCATCGTCAATAATCATCTCTAATTTATCCGCATGATATCTAATCTCATCAAAAAATGGTTTTACTTTATCACAATATGCATTCGCCTTATCTTCAGAACCTTCCAATTTATTTGCTTTCTTGCGTTCTTCCACCATTTTATCCACATTCTCCTTAATAACGTTAACGTGATCCGAGATTTCAGATATTAAACTAACTTGAACTTTTGAAGCCTTCTTACTATTACTTCCTAACACATCTTGTAACCCTCTAACGTTTCGAATCAATTCGTTTTGATACTTTATAGCCGAAGGAATAACATGAGTTTGACAAATATCACCTAAAATTCTTGCCTCAATTTGTAACTTCATTATATAATTTTCCAAGTCAACTTCATGTCTAGCTTCAATCTCTCTTTTAGTCAAGATATTCAATTCTTCAAAAAGATCAATATAACCTTTACTCTTCATTATTGCTAAGGCTCTTGGTGTGTCTTTAAAATTAGACAACCCTCTCTTTTTGGCTTCTTTCACCCATTCCTCACCATACCCATTTCCTTCAAAACGAATTGACTTTGATTCTGTTATCAGTTTTTGAAGCTCCTTTAATATTGCCTCATCCTTTTTATCACCAGTTTTTATTCTGGCATCAACATCCTTCTTGAATTCAATTAATTGCTTTGCTACAATTGCATTTATTGCAACCATAGCTGCAGAACAGTTTGCAGTTGATCCAACAGCTCTAAATTCAAATTTATTCCCTGTAAACGCAAATGGGGATGTCCTATTTCTATCTGTATTGTCTAATAAAATTTGAGGGATTTTCCCAATGCTTAACTTCAATTCTGTTTTATCCTCAGGAGTCATTTTTCCAGCTTTAATGGACTTCTCCAAATTATCCAACATTTGCGTTAATTGCGACCCAATAAATACAGATATTATTGCTGGAGGAGCTTCATTCGCCCCCAATCTATGATCATTTGACGCAGAAGCTATACTAGACCTCAAAATGTCAGCATTAGAATGAATTGCTTTAATCGTGTTTACGAAAAAAGTTAAAAACTGTAAATTTGATTTTGGATTCTTCCCTGGAGCCAATAGATTAACTCCAGTATTCGTACTTAAAGACCAGTTATTATGCTTTCCTGACCCATTTAGCCCTGCAAATGGTTTCTCATGAAGAAGAACTCTTAAATTGTGTTTGCGAGCAACTTTTTCCATCAAATCCATCAACAATAGGTTATGATCTACAGCTAAATCCGCTTCTTCATACATAGGAGCACATTCAAATTGATTTGGTGCAACTTCATTATGACGAGTGGTAACAGGTATTCCTAGTTTTAAAGCTTCAACTTCATATTCCTGGATAAACATCAAAGCTCTATCTGGAATAGAACCAAAATAATGATCGTCCAATTGCTGCCCCTTAGCAGGCGCATGACCAATTAAAGCTCTACCTGACATCATTATATCCGGTCGTGCATTATATAAAGCAGAATCTACTAAAAAATATTCTTGCTCCCAACCTAGGCTTGCTTTTACTTTCTTTACATCTTTATCAAAATATTGACAAACTGCTGTAGCAGCTTCATCCACCGTATGCAAAGCTTTCAATAAAGGCATTTTATGATCTAAGGACTCACCTGTATAGGCAATAAAAACTGTTGGAATACACAACGTTGTTCCTAACACAAAAGCAGGCGATGTAGGGTCCCAAGCTGTATATCCTCTAGCTTCAAAAGTATTTCGAATACCCCCATTCGGAAAAGAAGAAGCATCTGGTTCTTGCTGAACCAATAATTGACCTTCAAATTGTTCAATTGCCTTCCCTCCTTCAATTGGAGTAAAGAATGAATCATGTTTTTCCGCAGTTGTCCCTGTTAATGGCTGAAACCAATGTGTATAATGTGTCACTCCTTTCGTTATTGCCCAATCTTTCATCGCAGTTGCAACTTGATCCGCAACTGATCGATCAATTCGTTCGCCTTGCTCCATTGCATTCTTCACACTTTTAAACGCTTTATCCGTTAAACATTCCCTCATTGTGGAAATATTGAACACATTTTCACCATAATATTCTGAAACTCTCACTTCGGGAAGCGCTACTTTTCTAGGCTTTCTTTCTAATAAACGATCGAGCGCTTTAAATCTTTGATTGGACATTTTAGTATCTTTTAAATTAACTTTACACAAAAATACTTGAAAAACACACTTCTCGCTGTTTTTTACAGTATGTTTTTATTAACACCCATAAAAATTTGAGGGTATACCAAAAAAAAATAGTGTTTTAAGAGAGGCACCCCCTAAAAACATAAGGATCAAGAACACAAACTACATATTGGAAACTACAATAATTGAAATATAAACCACATAACTTGTTAATAACAACATTCCTTTGAGCCTACCGAATTTTGCCCCAAAATACAACATAGGCAATAATGCTAAAGCAATACCTCCTACCCAGTACATATCAAAATTCAAAAACTGACTAGCCTCTTCTGTTTTCAATCCAATTGGCTGAACAATGCTCGTCAAACCAATCACAGCCATAATATTAAAAATGTTAGAACCAATTAATGTCCCAATTGATATATCGGTTTGCTTTCTATATGCCGCAACACATGAAGCAACTAATTCAGGCGCAGAAGTTCCAAACGCAACTATAGTTACACCAATTATGGACTTAGACATTCCTAAGTTTACTGCTATCCGCACAGCTCCTTTAACAAACCATTCCGACCCAAAATACAAACCAACCAATCCTATCAATAAATAACCTATAGACAGTAATGAGGAATCCTTATCTGTATGTCCTTCGATTTTTAACTTCGATTCTTTTCTTGACCTCCGAATAAGCCAAGTAACAAATGTCACCAGTAACGAAAACAAAACCAAACCTTCCCAAATCGCAATAGAACCATCATACAAGAATATATAAAACAAAATAGTAGCCATCATCATAACAGGCCAATCAATTACCTTTGTTTGTCTCTCAACAATTATTGGAAAAATTAAAACTGTAACACCTAAGACCAAAGCCAAGTTTGCGATATTCGAACCTATCACATTACCAATTGCTATTTCCGGACTACCCTCTGTTGCAGCTTGAAGACTCACTAATAATTCAGGTGCCGAAGTCCCAAAAGAAACAACTGTCATTCCAATTACTAAAGGAGAAATATCTAAATTTCTAGCAATACCCACTGCACCTTTGACCAAGAATTCTCCGCCAACTACTAAAACCGCTAGCCCTAATATGAGTAATATAAAATCCAATTATTTTTTATTTTCAATTGAATCTTTGATTTCATTTTCAAAATCTTTAATCTCTTTCACTGAATCTTTTGCCGAGTCGCTAATCTCCCTTTGAATATCCTGAGTAGCGTCTTTAAACCTCCTAACAGTCCTTCCCATCGTACGTGCAATTTTAGGAATACTTTCTGAACCAAAAAACATCAGAACTATCAAAAGAACAATGATAATTTCCCCACCACTAATACTATTTAAAAACAAGACTGACATTCGATTTCAAAGATACAAAAAAAGCCTCTCCAGAATCTGAAAAGGCTTTTTAAATAATTTATTACTAAATCCTATTTTTTAGATTTATCTGCATTAACAGGCATTATTGACTTTGTTAAATCAACTACTGAAGGAGAAGCAATACATAACGATGAATATGTACCAACAACTACACCTATCATTAAAGCGAAAGAGAATCCTTTAATAGACTCACCACCGAATAAGAAAATAATTAACAACACAATAAAAGTACTCAACGACGTATTTAGCGTTCTACTTAGCGTACTATTTAAAGCTCTATTCACAACAGATTTAGCATCATCTCTTTTATGAATACCGATGTACTCACGAATTCTATCAAATACAACAACTGTATCGTTAATTGAATAACCTACAACCGTCAAAATTGCTGCAATAAATGCTTGATCAATCTCCATAGAGAAAGGAACTACCCCATACAACAATGAAAACAAACCTAAAACTACCAACACATCATGGAACATTGCCATCAAAGCTCCAAGTCCCCATTGCCATCTCTTAAACCTAAATGCAATGTAAAGGAAAATAGCAACTAACGAGAACACTATCGCCCATATAGAACTAGTAATTAATTCATTAGAAATTTGCGCATCAACACTACGTTGATTAACCACCTCATAAATAGGACCATCATTCGCATCAGCTACTTCACCTTTATTAAACCCTAATTCAATAAAAGCAAGATTTAAAACAGAATCAACTTGCTTTGTAGCATCTTGACCTTTATCCTCATATTTATACTTAGTTGTTATCTCGTAACTAGTTGTCTTATTATTAACCGTCTTAACCAAAGGAGGCACTTCATTACCTTCCTCATTAATACAGAATGACGCCACCGCTGCTTTTAAATCTTCTTGACCTTGGCCAGGCATTTCAGTAAATTCAACTCTATAAGTTCTACCACCAGTAAACTCAACTCCGCCATCTAACTGTCTTGTCGCTAATGAAACAACTCCTCCAATAATAACCAAGGCAGAAATCACATAGAAAAACTTTCTTTTCTTAATAAACCCAAATGAAGTATTCGTAAATAAATTAGCTGTTAATTTATTTGAAAACGAAAGACTCCATTTTTTATCAAGCATAAATGTAAAAATCAACCTTGTTACAAAAATGGAAGAAAACAGTGAAGTAAAAACCCCAATAATTAAAGTCGTAGCAAAACCTTGTATTGGCCCCGAACCAAAGTAAGCAAGAATAATCGCTGTAATCAACGATGTAATATTAGCATCCAATATAGCTGAATATGCATGCTTATATCCGTCAGCCACAGCTAATTTAATCCCCTTTCCTGCTCTCAACTCTTCACGAATCCTCTCGTAAATAAGCACATTTGCATCTACAGCCATACCTATTGTAAGAACCAAACCTGCAATACCAGGTAAAGTTAACGCCGCTCCCATTGAAGCTAAAGTTCCAAGAATAAAAAAGATATTTGCTATAAGCGCAATTGAAGCCACAATTCCAGCTTTACTATAGTAAAACATCATATAAAGCAACACCATCGCTAATGCAATCACAAACGACCACATTCCAGAACTAATATTCTCAGCTCCCAATGAAGGTCCGACGATCGCTTCATCAACAATACGTGCAGGCGCTGGTAAAGAACCAGCTTTCAAAATATTTGCTAAATCTTGAGCTTCCTCAATTGTAAAGTTACCACTAATAATAGTACTTCCATTCGGAATTGCCTCATTGATATAAGGGTAGGAAAACACTTGGTTATCTAATATAATAGCAATTGCACTACCAACTTTCGCTGTTGTCCAGTCTTTCCAAACACCCGCACCATGAGATTCCATCTGAACCGTAACAGAAGGTTTATTTTCTTGGTTATAATCTTGATATGCATGTTCAATGTCATCACCAGTGATTTCATAAAAACCACCTCTCTGCACCGCAATTAATGAATATGCCATTACTCCATCAGCCTGATCTTCTTCTTCGCTTGTCCATAAAAAAGAAACATTTGAAGGAACTAAACTAGCCATAACAGGATCATTCAACATAATTGAAACAGCTGCCGTATCCAACGCTTTCGCATACCCAACCTTTGGCCCGTCACCTTGTCGTACATTATAAGTAAACTTACTAAACAAAGGTCCAGTACCAGCATTCATATCAGTTGAATTAGTATCCAATGCCGCTGCCGCTGCTTTATTTTCTGAAATCAACTGATTATTAGCATATATAAGACTCAAGGAATCGTATGCAATTTTATCAGCACCACTCAAAGTATCTGCAATACTATCAGCTAAAACAACGAACCCAGGTATTTCTTGAATTTCACCTACCTCTTCAGTTGACACATTAACCATCTCACTACTCTTTAACGAATTATTCAATTTCTTGAACTCTCCTTCTAGATTTTTGTGATAAGCATCTAAAAACTCTAACTTAGCTGTTGTTTGTAGTAAATCTCTTACACGATTTATATCTTTTGCACCTGCTAACTCAATATGCAAATGACCTGACAACGGTTGTTTTTGTATACTAGGCTGACTAACACCAAATCTATTAATCCTTGACTCTATAATTCTTTCCGTATTGTCAATCGCCTCACTTGAAAGAGAAATTAATTTTTCCTTAATCTCAACATTCGTCATTTCAATTGGAAAAAGCCCCGGGCTGGCAGTGTTAAAATACCTCATTGTCTCGCCTTTCCATTGACTATTGTCGTAAGCAATAAAAAATAATTCAATAAAATCATTACTCACTCCTCTACCATAATCTTCCATTGCTTTTTTAAATGGCACTTGAAATGAAGGTTTTGGATTATCGTTCACAAGATTTCTAATAAACTCAGAAATAGAAACCTCTAAAGTTACACTCATCCCTCCTTGTAAATCCAACCCAAGCCCCAACTCTTGATCTTTACATTTTTGATAAGAAATTCCAAAAAATGGATAGATTGCATCTCCACTATGATCAGAAATATACTTCCCTTCATAATAGTTCATTACGTCTTCCTTTCCTCCTTCAACAGCAATTGTATCAAGCCCTAAAACCACTTCAGAATCTCCACTTAACTGTACTAATTCCCACTGACTCTTAGCTTCTGCTAAGGCTTTATCTTCTACTCCTCTAGTAAAAAATGAAAATGATAATTGGTAAATACATGCTATTATTAGCAACACTGTAAATACCCAAATCGCGCTTTTATTTCGCATTTTATATAATAATTTAATTAACCCCTATTAAAATTTAGGGCTGCAAATATATAATTTCAAAATATGATTAGCAACATTATTTCACTTTCATATAACTTATCCGCTATATATTTTTAAACCGTCCGCACAAATACTACACACATCGCTGATTGACAGGTAGTTATATTTATTTTGCGCAAAGCTTAAAACTTTAATATTTCATATTGCTTTTAATTAATACAAAGCTATTCCATGTAATTTCAAGTAAGTCCCTCACACATTCAACTTATACCTTATAATTAGAATTAAAGGATTTTACCCTACCTTTGTACCAATTACTATTTGTATTAAAATAATTTATAATATGAAATCTATATCACTAATTCTAACACTCTTTATTTGCACTGCCTTCATTTCTAGTTGCAACAAATACAATGCAGGAACAGGAGGAAAAGCTAAAATCACTGTAAAAGTGATTAATGGAAATGTAAATGTACCAAATGTAGACGTAAAAGTAATGTACAAAGCAACTGCCTTCCCAGGCACAGAAGCTAGCTACAACAACACCGTACTAGCAGACAACACTGGAGATGCTATTTTCGATGACCTAAAAAGAGGTAACTACTATTTTTATTGCACAGCTGTTGTAGATGACACACTTAGAGAGGCTGGAGCATTTATGAATATAGCAAGTAAGTTTGGTGAGCAACATGCTGTTATCGACTTTGGAGAAGAAGAACCATTTTAAGTTAAGTAATATATTTAAACAAAAAAAAAGGGTTAACGAAAGTTAGCCCTTTTTTTATTTGTATTTGAATAAATAGAACCCTAAGCATTAACAGCTAAAAGACCATTTGTTTTTCTTACTCCCTCAGCGCTTTCTGCTAATTTTTCTTTTTCAGAATCGCTCAATTCAATCTCAACAATCTTTTCAATTCCATTAGCACCTAATATACAAGGAACTCCAATTGAAATATCATTTAACCCAAACTCTCCTTCTAACAAAGCAGAACAAGGGAACATTTTCTTCTGATCACACCCTATGGCTTGAACCAATGCAGAAACTGCTGCTCCAGGAGCATACCAAGCACTCGTTCCTAACAAACCTGTCAATGTCGCCCCACCTAGCTTAGTCTCTTCAACAACCTGACTCATTCTTTCTTCAGATAAAAACTCAGAAACAGGAATACTGTTTCTCACTGCTTTTTCAATCAAAGGCAACATTCCTTTATCACTATGACCACCTATCACCATACCATTGACATCAGATGCTGGACATCCCAAAGCTTCACTTAATCTATATTTAAAACGCGCACTATCTAAAGCTCCACCCATTCCAATTATTCTATTTTTAGGAAGGTTAGTAGACTTATGCACTAAATACGCCATTGTATCCATAGGATTACTAACAACAATAATAATTACATTAGGAGAATGCTCAATTAAACTTGAGGAAACTGTTTTAACAATCCCTGCATTTATGCCTATTAACTCTTCTCTTGTCATTCCAGGCTTCCTTGGTATACCACTTGTAATTACAGCAACATCACTCCCTGCTGTCTTTGAATAATCACTTGTACTTCCAGTGATTTTTGTGTCAAATCCATTTAATGAAGCAGTTTGCATAAGGTCCATTGCCTTTCCTTCTGCATATCCTTCTTTGATATCAACTAATACTACTTCGGATGCAAAATCTTTAATCGCAATATATTCAGCACAACTTGCGCCAACTGCTCCTGCTCCTACAACTGTTACTTTCATGTTTATTATATTTAGTTATAATTAATTTTCAAATTATTAAGCCTCAAAATTAATAAAACTAAACCATTTTAACCATTGTTTTTATGGAATTCTACATTATTATTGTGCTTACCATTTTTGTAATCTTGCATTACATATTGCAAGTGGTTGTTCAGTTAATTAAAAAAAAATTAAATCAAATGGCAACCATGCATAAACAGTAACGTCATAAGGGTGAATTAAAATGAAACTAGAGCAGAGAGAGCTGGAAATAATTGTTGAAGGTTGCAAAACCAAAAACAGATCTTCTCAGCAGAAAATATATGAATTGCTTTATAGTAAAATGCTTCCTGTTTGTTACAGATACGCAAGAAGCACTGACGAAGCAAAAGATATATTACAGGATGGTTTCATTAAGGTCTTTGAAAAAATTGAGCATTATAACGCAGGAGGTTCCTTTGAAGGTTGGGTAAGACGAATTATCGTTAATACAGCTATCGATTCTTACCGAAAAAAGAAAAAAGAATTCTTTATTGAGGATGAATCACGAATTAAGGACGAGAACGAATGGGAAGATACAGATAATGAATCTGAATATTCGGGACTTTCGATAAACGACATAGTAGAAGCTATGCAAAATTTGTCTCCAGCTTACCAAGCAGTGTTCAATTTATATGTTATGGAAGGTTATTCACATCAAGAAATAGCCGATGAATTAGGAGTTAGCATTGGAACTTCTAAATCAAACTTAGCAAAAGCAAAGGCAAATATGAAAACAATGTTAACAGAGAAATTAAAAGGATTATGAAAAATAATCAATTAGACAATTTTGAATCATTTATAAAAACCTCTTTGGATAAACAAAGAGTGGTTTATGATTCAAGTGATTGGGATAAATTAAATAGTAAGCTAGACCAAGTGAATAAACCTTTTTATTCATCTCCATGGTTTATAGCCGCTTCTGTTGCTGCTATTTTAGGGTTTACCTACATTGCATCAATTTTTTACAATACTTCAGAACAAAGTACGGTTTCAACTAAAGTACAAGAAAAGGAAACTACAGATTTAATTGTAAAAGAGGTATCATCTACAACCACACCATTAACAGTTGAAGAAAATAACGAAATAAAAAAGGTTTTTATAAATGCTGAAAAAGAAATCAGTGATAAGAAAGAAACTAACTCTATAATTAAAGAGGAAAATATTGAAAGTGAAACCAACACATCAGACAAAAAAGAGGTTAAATCCCTACATTCTGAAGACTCCACCATTTCTGAAGATAATGGATTTACACCTCTTGACTCTGAAACATCACCTGAAGACAATTTAGTAACTGAAGAAACTGTAACAATTCAAAAAGCTGCATTTCACATGAATACATTTGAGTGCTGCGAAGGAACTACAGTTGATTTTGTTTCGGAAAAACAAAGTAATGTGGATTACCTGTGGAGTTTTGATGATGGTAATTATAGTAAAAATGAAAATCCTTCACATCTATTTTCAAGCCCTGGAAGTTTTAAGGTTAGCTTAATAGTTAGATCTAAAATTGACAATTCAATTATGACGAGATCAAATGATCAACTTTTAATTGTTCATGCTAAACCTAATGTAGATTTTGAATGGGAAATGAATGAGGAAAATGGAGTTCCTTACACTTCTTTAATTAACCTTACTGACAAAGGAACTTCATGGAGTTGGAACTTTGGTGATGGTTCTATTTCTAACGAAAAAGACCCAAACCACACCTATAGAAACAAGGGACAGTATTTGGTTACATTAACTGCTACAAATAGTGAAGAATGCACGAGTACGATTAACAAAGACATCCTAATAAACGGAGATTACAATTTGTTAGCTCCGAATTCATTTACTCCAAATGGAGATGGATTAAACGATTACTTTTTACCAGCAGCACTCAATCGTTTAAATGGAAGTTTTACTATGACTATTTATAGTCAAACTGAAGGATTAATTTATGACACCAAAAACATAGACCAACCTTGGGATGGTACTAACCAAAAAGCTGGAACAAAATGCAATGAAGGAAGCTATGTTTGGGTTGTAAAACTTACAAATGAGAAAGGTCAAACAGAACAATACAAAGGAGCTGTTCTGTTATTAAAGTAACTGAAATTGAACACATTAATAAATATATTATAAATTTAAAAATTGGAGACTGTAAAGTTCTCCAATTTTTGGTTTAAATAATCTCTATGCAAATGAAAAAATCATTAAAGAATATTAAAACTAGAACACTAACTTCAGGGATAATTCTAAGCCTTGTTTTTGTCTTTATTAGTTCACTAAGTTTCTCTCAATCTGAATATAAAATAATTGATACCGAGCTAAAAGATAAGATTGTGTACGATAATTCTAAGAAAGTAGACGAAACAAAACGTGTGCAAATATATTACCTCTATCAAATAAAAATATCGAGTAAAATCGAAACCAAAGAAAAAATGCAATTAATTATGGCGAGTTTTTCTCAAAAATTTAAATTAGAGAATAATACTTTTGATTTTGATCAATCTACCTGGAATGTTACGTCAATGATTTCACTTCTAGATGAGTGGTTTAAAAAAGAATTGGACATTTATGATTATCACTCTACATCCATATCTGTCCAATTTGCATTAAAAGACTAATTATTACTACTAAAAAAAATTCAAGAAAACAGTATCTCATGATAAAGTCATTTATAAAATCATCATTACTTCTTTTGTTGCCTTTTTCCGCATTTGCTCAACCTGCAAATGACAACCCTTGCAACGCAATTTCAATCGCAACTAATCCTGCATGTACGTATAGCACATACACTAATGCAGCTGCTACAGCTACAAGTGGAGTTACCGCTCCAGGTTGTGCAAGCTATTCAGGTGGAGATGTTTGGTTTTCTGTTGTCGTACCAGCAAGTGGGTCCGTTACAGTTGATATGAACACCGGAGTTATGACAGATGGTGGAATGGCCATTTATTCAGGTTCATGCGGGTCTCTTTCATTAATTGAATGTGATGATGATGATAGTCCAAATGGATTGATGCCAATGGTTGCTCTAACTGGACAAACTCCCGGTGCAACTTTGTGGATAAGAGTTTGGGAGTATGGAAACAACAATAATGGGACTTTCGGAATTTGTGCAACTGATCCAGGAATGCCACCAGGAGCACCAGCTAATGATGAGCCTTGTTCGGCTACTCCACTTCCTGTTAATCCAGATCAAGCTTGTGGTACTGTAACTGCATCTACAGCCCAAAATGCAACTGCAACATCAGGGGTTACAAACACCTGTGGTGGTACTGCTGATGACGATGTATGGTTCTCATTTGTAGCTACAGGAACATCGCATACGGTAACGTTGTCAGGAGCTATAGGAACTACAGATATGTATCATGCAGTATATTCTGGTGGTTGTACACCTGGTTCTTTAACAAATTTGAATTGTAGTGATGCTGATAATAGTACAGTAACAGGATTAACAGCTGGTCAAACTTATTATGTTCAAGTTTATACATGGAGCTCGACTGGGAATAATACAGGGTTTGATATTTGTATCGGGTCACCACCACCACCACCTGCTAATGATGAACCGTGTTCGGCTATTCCATTAACAGTTAATCCAGACCAGTTATGTGGTAGTGTTGCCAGTTCTTCGGCTGGAGGGGCTACAGAAACTACTGGTGTTACAAATACGTGTGGAGGAACTGCAGATGATGATGTGTGGTTTTCTTTTGTTGCTACAGAAAATTTTCATGAGATTAGTATTCTAAATGCTACAGGAACTACAGATATGTATCATGCAGTATATTCTGGTGGTTGTGCACCTGGAGCACTTTCAAATATGACTTGTAGTGATGCAGATGTTAGTACTGTTTCTGGGTTAACTGTTGGCCAAACTTATTATGTTCAAGTTTATACATGGAGCTCAACTGGAAGTAATACGGGGTTTGATATATGTATCGGAACGGTAATTCCAACATGTTCGGATGGTATAATGAACCAAGATGAAACCAATATTGATTGTGGTGGAGTTTGTCCTGCTTGTCCAACACCAACAGTGCAAGATTGTGATGGTGCAATTCCAGTTTGTCAAAATATTTACTCTGAAGCAAATGCATACAGTGGAACGGGAAATTATCCAACTGAGATTGATAGTGGTCCTTCATGTTTAGGTTCAGGAGAAAAGAATGACGTCTGGTATACTTTCTCAGTAATTAATTCAGGAAACTTGTGCTTTGACATCACACCGAACGTACTTAGCGATGATTATGATTGGGCGGTATATGATGTGTCAAGCAGCCCTTGTTCTAGTATTTTTTCTAATGGTGCTCTTGAGGTTTCATGTAATTTCTCAGGAACTTCTGGTGTAACTGGCCCCAATGGAGCTGGAGGAACTCAAAATGAACCTTGTGTAGCTGTTACTGCTGGCGAAACTTATGTTGTTAATGTGAGTCAATTTTCAACCTCTACTAATGGGTATACTCTTGATTTTACTAGTTCTACAGCATCAATATTTGATAATGTTCCACCAGAGATTCAATCAGTGGATCAGCCAATTCCTTGTGGTTCTAATTCATTATCATTTCATTTCACTGAAAATATTTTATGTTCAACTGTTCAAGATGGAGATATTGTTTTAACTGGTCCAGGAGGGCCTTATACTCTGTCAGGTATTACAGGTCCAAATTGTGCTGCTGGAGGGACGCAAGAAGATGATTTTACAGCAACAGTATCACCCGCATTAACAACTGATGGGAATTATCAAATATGTTTGGTAAATGCTTCTGGATCTGTAACGGATTTGTGTGGTAATGTTGCTCCGCCTGCATGTTTGAACTTTACAATTACTAATGGAATTATAGCTGATGCCGGACTGGATGCAACTATATGCGCAGGTGCGCCTGGAGTAACATTAGGAGGCTCCCCAGTTGGAGGCGGAGGAACATCACCTTATACTTATTCATGGGGCCCAACAACGGGACTTTCAAGTGCTACTGCTGCAAACCCAACCGCAACTCCATCAACAACTACAACTTATACATTAACTGTGACAGATGCAAATGGTTGTCAAGCAATTGATATGGTTACGATAACCGTTGATCCTGCACCAATAGTTATTGTAAACGATGTAACAATTTGTTTTGGAGGAAGTGCAGCTTTGACAGCGTCTGGCGCAACAACTTATTCATGGTCTCCTGCAACTGGATTGAGTGGAACAACTGGTGCAAGTGTGACTGCTTCCCCCACAGTTACAACTACTTATACAGTAACAGGGAGTACGCCAGGGTGTCCAAATGATACGGAAACAGCAATTGTAACGGTAAAGCCCGAAATTTTGCCCAATTTTACAGTGGGAGGAACATTTTGTCAAACTGGAAACAGCGTTAATTTTACAAGTACAACTACAGGAATTACAGGAGGAGGTACTACATATGCATGGTCATTTGCAGGAGGTACACCTGCAACAAGTACTGCTCAAAACCCCACAGGGATAACTTGGGCAACTGCAGGAACACATAATGTTACTTTAACAGTTACAGAATCAGGTTGTACAGGTACAATCACACTTCCTATTACGATTAACACGATGCCAATAGTAACAGCAACTGGAACAGATGCACTTTGCTTTGGAGATAATGGATCGATTATAGCATCCTCTGCATCGCCGGGATCTTATTCATGGAGTTCAGGTCAGAATACTGCTGGAGCTCACGCAGTTGGAGCAGGTAGTTATACAGTAACATTTACAGATGGTAATGGTTGTGTTGACACAGACGTTGCAACTATAGCAGTTCCAACACAAGTAGTAATGAGTTCATCCTCTACAAACGCTTTATGTTT